>Ga0209648_10000018_pt1 | contig 94289 bp, 84 predicted proteins | sample GraSoi2013_115cm_FD_185830 | JGI IMG/M metagenome (GOLD analysis project Ga0209648, IMG submission 185830) | Grasslands soil microbial communities from the Angelo Coastal Reserve, California, USA - Sample 9_17_2013_115cm (SPAdes) (version 2) | ecosystem: Environmental > Terrestrial > Soil >... | reverse complement strand
GGGGAATTTCACGGCGGGCGGTGTGCTGCTGCGTTATTCGCGAACGGCGGAATCGCAGGCGGACGTCATGGGCACCCAGGTTCTCTACGATACCGGATACGACCCGCGCGCCATGGCGCAGTTTTTCGAAAAGCTGGAAGCGGAGACCAAAGGCAAGAATCCCCCGGAGTTTTTCTCCGACCACCCGAATCCGGAACACCGGGTGGAGCGGGTGGATGAAGAAGTTGAAAAACTCGGGGGCATTCCGGCGAACGCCAAGCGAGACTCCATGGAATTCGAAGCCATCAAGCGCGAAGTTCTGGCGCTGCCGGTGGTGAAGAGACCAACACCAGGAGTGGCCGGAGCTGTCGCTGCCCCACCGCCGCCATCCCGGAACTTTGCTGAGTATCAGGGGAATTCATACGTGCTCAAGTATCCGGACAATTGGAAGAAGTATCCCGACAGTGATGGGGGCGGCGTTTCGTTCGCTCCCGAAGGCGGAGTTCTAGATGACGGCAGCGGCCATAGCGCCCTCGCCTACGGCCTGATTATCGGTATGGCACAGGCCAAAGGCGATCCCAACGATGGGATCGCGTTGAACACGGCGACCAGCCAGGTGATTCAGGAACTTCAAAAGGCGAACCCCAGCATGAAGATCACGCGGCAGGGCGAGCACTTGCGGCTGAACGGCCAGCCGGGGCTTTCGACCTATCTCAGCAATGTGTCTCCGGCCGGCGGTCAAGAAACGGATTGGGTCATCACCGTTCTGCGTCCCGAGAGCTTGGTTTATTTCATCTGCGTCGCTCCGCAATCCGCCTACGACAATTACGAAAAGGTGTTTTCTTCGATCCTGGATAGCGTGCGCTTCACCAAATAGAAAAATATGCCGAAAAACACCCTGACCGCGAGCGTAATCACCGGACAAAGAAAAGAAACCCACGAAAAATCCTGAAATCGAATTCATGCAGGGATAGCGGGTACTGGAATTCCTAGCAGCCCCCCGACGGGCTGCTTGGCCTTCTTATCTGCTAACGGGCAGTTCGCTCACAGCTTTGGAGGTGTGGTGCCGACGATAGACTTCGGCGGCGCGCTGCAGTGCTTCGCTGATGCTGCCGCATATATTTTCCGCACCAACGTGGCGTTCGAACTCTGCCTGCTTCATCAATTGCGAGGGCTGCTCGCGCGCTCCGCAGAGAAGCAACGAGCGTCCCGAATCGTGCAGCGTGTCCGCCAGATCACGAATGGCGCCCAGCCCAGTGGCGTCAATTGCAGTCATGTTCCGCAGACGAAGGATTACGATAGGCGGCAATTTGTCGATGGACTGAAGAATATCCGCGAATTTGTCGGTGGCGCCAAATAGGAACGGGCCGTGAATGCGGTAAACAATCGCATAGTCGGGGATGTCTTTTCCTTGCAAAACATGCACGCGGCTGTCTTCCACGTAATCTTTAGTGACTGGGCTGACGGTCGTGGTTCGTGAGACCTTGCGAATAAAAGTGAGCGCGGCCAGAACCATTCCGACTTCCACCGCGAACGTGAGATCGGTCACGACGGTCAAGGTAAGCGTCAGCAACCACACCGCGATATCCGCGGCGCTGAGTTTTAGGATTTCGGGAATCTCCTCCCAATCGCCCATGTTGTAGGCCACGATCATCAAAATGGCGGCCAAAGCAGACAACGGCACGTTCTTCACCAGCGGCGCAGCAAACAGAACGATCACCAGCAGCGTCAATGCATGAATGATTCCCGCGATAGGGGTCTTCGCGCCGGAACGTACGTTGGTGGCGGTGCGCGCGATGGCTCCCGTGGCGGGGAGTCCGCCGAACAAAGGTGAGACGATGTTCGCAATGCCCTGCCCGATCAATTCCACGTTCGGATTGTGCTTGTCATTGCTCATTCGATCGGAGACGACGGCTGACATCAGCGACTCAATGGCGCCCAGCATGGCAACAGTGAAAGCCGCGGACAGAAGCTGCCGAAAAACGTCGTAGTGGAAATGCGGAACAGCCAATTTTGGCAGGCCGCTGGGAATTCCTCCGAAGCGCGTCCCGATGGTCTCGACAGGCAGGTGGAGGAGCATGACCGCAGCGGTCGCCCCAAACGTGACCAGGATTGCTCCCGGAATTTTCTTTGCATACTTCAGACAGAAAACCATCAACGCGATCGAAAGGATGGACACGGCGGTGGCTGGAACAGAAAACGTATTCCACGCCTGTCCAAAGGCCATCATGCGGTGAAAAAAATCACCGGGAACGTGATCCATCTTCAAACCGAAAAAATCGCGGATTTGTGTGCTGGCGATCAGGATGGCGATACCGTTGGTGAAGCCGACGACCACCGGGCGCGGAAAGTATTTCACCATGGTGCCCATGCCGGTCACGCCCAGCAGCACAAGTAGAACGCCCGCCATCATCGTGCACATGAACAGGCCGTCGATGCCGTGCTTGGCGATAATTCCCGCAACCACCACGACGAACGCGCCGGTTGGGCCGCCTATTTGCGTTTTCGAGCCGCCCAGAGCGGAAATCAGAAAGCCCGTTACGATGGCGCAGTACAGGCCCGCTTGCGGCGACACGCCGGAAGCAATCGCAAAGGCCATGGCCAGCGGCAGCGCGACGAGACCAACGGTCACGCCGGCAATCAGGTCGGAAAGAAATTTGTGGCGATCGTAGCCGTGCAGCAGTAGTACCGATTTCGGGAGCCAGGCTTCGACGGCGGGTGTCATGCAGTTTTCTTTCCAGAGAAGAAAATGTCTTCACAGATTCTAGCAAGGAGCAGGCAAGTATGGGCGCTCCGAGGAGTGGACGCGTGTCTTGAACCAAATCTTGAGCGGATGCTTGCCAGGTGGGGGCCTGCCTGCTGCTCGCTGAACTTTTTGGCTCAGTCTGCCGCTTCGCTCCGTGACGTGGTCGGCTTCCAGCGTAAGACTGGTTTGCGCGCGGCGCCGACTTCATCAAGACGTCGCAGGCGTGTGGTGTGGGGCGCAGTCTTCACAATTTCCGGATTCGTCGCGGCTTCCTCGGCGATGGATTTCATCGCGTCGATGAACAAGTCACATTCTTCCTTGGACTCGGATTCCGTCGGCTCGATCATCATCGCTCCTGCTACGATCAGCGGAAACGCGGTGGTGTACGGATGAAAGCCGTAGTCGATGAGCCGCTTCGCGATGTCCATGGTGCTCACGCCATTCTTCTTTTGGATAGCGTCGCTGAACACTACTTCGTGCATGGAGGGCAGGGAATAGGGGAGTTCGTAAACGCCCTCCAGGCGCTTTCGAATGTAATTCGCATTTAGCACTGCGTCTTCGGTGGCCTGCCGTACTCCAGGGCCGTAGGCGAGGATGTACGCCAGCGCGCGAACCAGCACGCCAAAATTCCCAGCGAACGCTTTCACTCGGCCGATCGAATCTGACCGCACGGGTTCCAGCACCAGACGCCCGCCCTCTTTCTCCACGAGGATGGGCACGGGACGGAACGGCTCAAGGATTTTCTTCATCGCCACCGGACCTGCGCCGGGCCCGCCGCCGCCGTGCGGCGTTGAAAAAGTTTTGTGCAGATTGAGGTGCATCACGTCGACGCCGAGATCGCCGGGACGCGTCACGCCCGTCAGCGCGTTCATGTTGGCGCCGTCCATATAGAGAAGTGCGCCCTTGGCGTGCAGGATTTCCGCGATCTCCGGGATTCGCTGCTCGAATATTCCCAGCGTCGAGGGGTTGGTGATCATCAGCGCCGCAACGTCTCCGGTCACCAGCTCGCGCAGTTTTTCGACATCGATTTGCCCGTGCGATTCAGACTTGATGTTTTCGACTTCGTATCCCGCAATCACTGCCGTCGCCGGATTCGTCCCGTGCGCGGAGTCTGGAATCAAGACTTTTTTCCGTGGATTCCCCTGCTTCTCCAGATAAGCGCGAATCAGCAGCAGCCCGGTCATTTCTCCGTGCGCCCCCGCAGCGGGTTGAAGCGTGATGGCGTCCATGCCGGTGATTTCCAGCAAGCATTGTTCCAGCAGTCGCATGATTTTCAGGCAGCCTTGCGAAAGCTCTTGCGGCTGATACGGATGCTCGGTGGCAATTCCATCGAGCCGGGCCACGAATTCATTGACGCGCGGGTTGTACTTCATCGTGCAGGAGCCTAGCGGATACATGCCCAGGTCGATGGCGTAATTCCATGTCGAAAGGCGCGTGAAGTGGCGGAGAACTTCGATCTCGCTCACTTCCGGGAACCCTTCAATGCCCGCGCGCCGGTGATGCGCGCCGAGAGCTTTGGCGGGATCGGCGGCGGGCACGTCGGGTGGAGGCAATTCGAACGCGCGCTTTCCCGGCGACGACTTCTCGAAGATGAGTCCTTCGCTTTGATTCGTGTGTCGCGATGCCTTTTTGATTTTTGTGTTCATTCGCAGTTCTTGCTCGTAGGGAGGCCCGCCGCGGCGGGCTGCGCCCCTACGAAGGAGACCGTCCCCTAAATCGGCCGCTGAAGCGCGTTCCTCAATGCGCCCGCGAATCGTTCAATTTCCGCGCGCGTCGTCGTTTCCGTAACGCACACCAGCGCGCGCTTGGTCAGCTCCGGGTACGCCGTACCCAGCGCAAGCGGTCCGATAATCTTTTCGCGCAAAAGCTGCCCATTAAGAATCTTCACCGAACGCGGAAGCTCAATCGTGAATTCATTGAAGAACGGCGCGTCAAACGTGCGCCGCACACCGGGGATCTTCTCCAACTCCGAAAGCGCGAACTGTGCCTTCGATAGATTTTGTTCCGCCATCTCGCGCAAGCCTTCTTTGCCGAGCAGCGTCAGATGTACGGTGGCGGCGAGCGCGCAGAGCGCCTGGTTGGTGCAAATGTTTGAAGTGGCTTTCTCGCGGCGGATGTGTTGCTCGCGCGTCGCGAGCGTAAGGACGAATCCGCGCTGTCCTTCCGAGTCTGTCGTTTGTCCCGCAAGCCGCCCGGGCATTTGCCGCACAAATTTTTCCCGCGAAGCGATTACGCCCGCGAACGGTCCGCCGTAACTCTGCGCCAACCCAAAGCTCTGTCCCTCCATCGCTACGATATCCGCTTCCGCCGGAGGCTTGAGCAGGCCAAGGGAGACGCCTTCCGCAATCGCGACTACAAACATCGCACCAGCCGCATGCGCGACCTCCGCGAGCGGCGCGTACGACTCGATTACGCCGAAAAAGTTCGGCGACTGCACAACTACCGCGGCAACATCCTCTTTCAATGCAGCTTGCAGTGCTTTTGTATCCGCCGTGCCGCTTGCCGTAAATGGAATCTCATCCACACGCAAGCCCGAATTCTTCGCGTAGGTTTTCAGCACGTCGCGGTACTCCGGGTGAACGGAGCGCGCCACCAACACACGCTGACGGCCTGTCAGCCGTTCCGCCATCAACACGGCTTCCGTTGTGGCCGTCGATCCGTCATACATCGACGCGTTCGCCACCTCCTGTCCGGTGAGCTGGCACATCAGCGTTTGGAACTCGAAGATTGCCTGTAGCGTTCCCTGCGTGATTTCTGCCTGATAAGGCGTGTAGGACGTGAGGAACTCTCCCCGCTGGATGATCGCGTCCGTAACAACCGATCGCAGATGGTTGTAAACGCCCGCCCCGAGAAAGCTGGTGTAACCGTTCGAATTCTCCGCCGCTCGCTCCTTGAAATATTGAATGACTTCGGCTTCCGAATACGGTCCGGGAATCTTCAACGCTTCTCGCAGCCGGAAGCGTTCGGGAATGCTGGAGAACAATTCGTCGATAGATTTTGAGCCGATGGCGGCGAGCATCTCCTGCCGCTCGGCGGGGCTCTTCGGGAGGTAGCGCATCAGGCCGAAGCTTCCTGACCCTTGGCCGCGATGTAGGCTTCGTAGGCAGGCGCGTCCATCAAACCGTTGAGTTCAGCGGCATTCGTCAGACGCACTTTGATCAGCCACGCCGCGCCGTGCGGATCGGTATTGATTTTCTCCGGCGTATTCTGAAGCGCAGCGTTGGCCTCGATCACTTCGCCCGCAGCCGGCGCATAAATTTCGCTGACGGCTTTCACCGATTCCACCGTCCCGAAGGATTTTCCAATTTCGATCTTGGCGCCCGGCTTGGGCAGTTCGACGAAGACCACGTCGCCCAGTTCATGCTGCGCGTAGTCGGTGATTCCAATCGTCGCGAGTCCGCCCTCGACATTGATCCATTCATGTTCTTTCGTGTAGCGGTAATTCTTCGGATATGCCATCAGACCACTCCTTGGAATCGTTTCCAGCCCGTCAGGACACTTGCTGAACCGCGGTTTTTTTCGCTCGCTTGTAAAACGGTGTCGGGACCACTTGTGCCTTGCACTTCTGCCCGCGAATTTCCACGTACAAAACGGTGCCCACCGCCGAATACGACGGCGGCACATACGCCAGCGCAATGTTCTTTCCCATCGTCGGTGAAGGCGATCCGCTTGTCACTGCCCCGATGGGTTCGCCCGCTTCATTACAACAGCAATATTTGTCGCGCGCGATGCCCCGATCCATCATCTCAATCCCGACCAGTGTGCGCCGCAATCCCGCGGCTTTGGCTCGTTCCAACGCCGCGCGTCCCACGAAATCGACTTTTTCCATTTTGCAGTAGCGATCCAGCCCTGCTTCCCACGCATTAATTCTGTCGCTGATCTCGTGCCCGTACAGCGCCATCCTCGATTCCAGCCGCAGCGTATTCCGGCATCCCAAGCCGCACGGCACAATGGCGAATTCGCGCCCTGCTTCCATCACCTGATTCCAAACCTTTTCGCTCGTTGCCACATCGGAGGGCACGTAAATTTCGAAACCATCCTCGCCCGTGTATCCGGTGCGCGCAATCAGCGTGTTCTTCAATCCGCAGACCGTTCCGTGCTTGAACCAGTAATTCTTGATCCCGTCCAGATTTGCATCCGTCAGCTTCTTCATCACCTCGATTGCGCGCGGTCCTTGAATCGCTAGTTGCGTGTAAGCGTCGCTCAGCTCTTCGACCACACAATCGAAATTCTTCGTATTCTCGCGCACCCAGTTGATGTCTTTCTCGCGTGTGCCGGCATTGATAACCAGCAGAAAATCGTCGTCGCCCAGCCGGTGCACGATCACGTCATCCACAAACGTGCCTTCCGGATAGAGCATCGCCGAATAGTGCGCCTGGCCAATGGCCAGTTTCGAAGCATCATTCATGCTGATGTGCTGCACTGCCGCGAGCGCTCCGCCAGGGTCCCCGCCGCTGCGGATGCGAATGTCCCCCATGTGGCTGACGTCGAAAACGCCCACGCTGCCGCGCACCGCCTTGTGTTCCGCAATCAGCCCGCCGCTCAAGGGATATTCGACCGGCATGTCCCAGCCGTCGAAATTGACCATCTTTGCGCCCAGGCGGCGGTGCAACGCGTTCAGCGGCGTCTTACGAAGCTCGCTTTTGTGAGGAGTTGCGGCGGATTCCATTCCAATGGCTCAAGCAGAAATCGATACTAGCATGCCCTCCTCCAAGGGGTCAAAGAAGCCCACTGGGAATAATGGTTCAGTCTGACTCTCAATGGGACTAGAATTATTATTGGCGATGGATACGGTTTGATCCTTGCGGAGGCGCGAATGCGCTTCTTTTCACACCTCTTCTTTCTTATTGTCCTTGCGACTGCGACAGCCCCGATTTCGGCTCAACCTCAGCGTCAGCTAGCACAATCCCCGAGAATTCGTTCGGCTAGGTCCGTCTATTTCGAAGATAGGACTGGCGTGGATGCCGTAGGAAACAAAGCATTAGCAAGGCTCAAAAAGTGGGGAAAGTTTCAAATTGTTCAAGACCGAAAGCAAGCGGACCTGATTTTCCTGCTTTCCGCCGACCCGTATAAGGGTGGCCATATCATTACATCAGGTGGACAGACGGGTACCATCGAAAACGGTCGCGTCGATGAAGACCGGGTCCCCAACTACAACAGGCAGGCTCCCGTTCGCCAGGTGTACCTGACCGTGATTGATCCCAAAACTGGCGAAAATCTTTGGAGCGACTCCCATCAGTGGGGCGGCCTGCTCCCGGGATTCAACACTGCCGGAGAACGTCTAGTCAAGAAACTCGAAAACCAAACCAAGAAATAGACTATCGGAAACTGACCTTCCGTCCGGCAAGAGGGAATTGGCGGCGCGTCCAATAGAAGAGGTAAACGACTCGGCGCATGCTCCTGACCTTCGCCTTGCCCTGGCGTCCCATGCTCAGGTAAAGTTTTCTGGAGAGGCACCATGCAAGCTCCGACCCATTGCGCGCAATGCGACTTGCCGGAAGAGCGCTGCACCTGTGAAAGGTACTGCACCATCTGCAAAGGACAGCACAACGTACGCCTTTGCTCCGACGGTCTCTACTATTGCCCGGATTGCCGGGAAGCCTGCGATGTGTCGCTGGCCACCACCCGTGGCCACTGAAGCCAAAACATTTCGATTGCTCCTCGATGCCGACGCGCGGCTGGCGGCAGCGGCGGGCGGCGTGGTCCGTTATATGGCGGATGTCGCCGGGCTCGAGAATGGCGCCGCAGCTCGATTGCAATCCGCCGTCATCACTGCTTGCTCTGAAGCTTTTGAACATCTGACGCCGGATCATCCGCATCTGGAAATAACTTTCACGCGCTTTTCCGACCGCATGGAAGTCGCTCTCTCCCATCAAGGCGAAGGCTCTGCAGCGGTTGGACTCGATTCCATCGCAGGCTTCGCCGCTCGAATCGGCGGCACGAATTCCAACTCCGGTGTTTTTGCCGGGTTCGATCGTGTCCAGTACGAAACGCACGGCGGGGAAGCCGTCACTCGATTGACAAAATATCTCGGCTAGGTCGCGCCCCGTATTTAATCGCAGTCCACAACGAAAAAAGGCCAGACAGCTTTGCTGTCTGGCCCTCTTCCTTTGCAGGATATTGCTTTCAAATGTTTACATCTTCAGCGCAAACGTGTTCTTGCGGATCAGCGTTGCCATCTGGTCGTCGCTGAGCGACATCCTTATCGTTACCCGGTCACCCGCCGGAACCACGCGAGCCTGATCGAGAAGCTGCGCCAGATCCGGATTGTCCTTTTGCGATTGATACCTCTTATAGAGGAACCCGGCCTGCAGGAGCTGGCCCAACGTGTTCGCATCTTCCGTCGATCCGCACACCGCTTGGAACTTTCCATCGATGCCGCTGCTCGCGTCCACATTGATAATCATGTTCTGCATCCGCGCGACCAGCTTCGCCGCCTCGGGGAACTGCTGCACTTCCGGCGCTAGTTGCTGCATCGCCAAACGTGTGTACGCGGGATTCAGCACTGCCCAGACCACGCCGCTGCCGTTCGCTTCGTTGATCAACGGAAAAAGTTTTTCGTTGCGCAGCAGGCCTTCTTCGCTGCCAAAGCGCACTTCGATCATTTTTTCGAGAACCGCCCGATGGCCAAAGGCCGCGGTATTCGAATCGAGAAAAAAGAAAAACAAATCGTTCGCTCCCGAGCCCGTTCCGAACGCATAGAGCGTGTAACCGCGGGCTTTAAATGTGGGCAGCTTTTGCTGTTTGAAGAACGCTTCCGCCGAATTCGGATTGTACGTCCCGAGCGCCACGCCGACGATTTCTTCCCCGGTGGGAACATCCGTCGAGCCCGCGCCCTCGGTCTTCGCCGTCATTCCCTCCGCGACCAATCCCCAGGCGAGTTCATCGACTTGCGAATTCGGGTCCACTCCCGCCGAGGCCAGGAATTTTTCGAATTGCCGGAAGCGGTCGGGGAGCATCTGTTCCTGCAATTGGGAAAACCATTTCAGCGATCGCGCTTTTTTCAGGTCCGCGTACGCAAATTCACCGATTTCCTTGGGGAAGAGCGCGATGATATCCGCGCCAAGCCGGCCAGCGCGCGCCGGCTTCGGCGTCGCCAGCGACATCGCCACCAAAACACCGGCGGCGACGAGTCTGCGGACAGCCAACTGCAGCCGCGTCACACCTGAATTCGTTGTCATTCTCACTTCTTGCTCCTTTGGAGTGCGGCGGCTTGCTTGCCCTAAGCTTCGAAGGGCCGCCAATTTTCCTCCATCTTCAGCTTAAACCACACATAACGTCTTCTCTGTTCGCCGGATCGCGGGCCGAAACGAAAAAAGCCGAACAGGGTGTCTGACCCTTTCGAATGGGGCAGGCAGAACTCTTACTCTACGCTGTTGTCGCGCGGAGTGCATTCCCCAGGCGCTCCCGCAGCGCTGCAATCTTCGCACGCATTGATGCGGCATACGCCGCGTCCTTCAGGCCCTCAAGATTAATCTCCACGTTGGCCATCGCTCCGCGAGCGCCCGCTTCAGCCATCAGCCGCGCCACTTGCAAGTCTGAACGCATGGATGCGGCGATGATGCCATCCAGTTGTCCAAGCCGCTCGTAGAGCGCAACAGCGCGCTCGGCCACCTGCATCGGCACTTCCGCCGCACCTTTTGTCGCCTTCTGTATGGCTTCCTCGCGCCGCAGCGTTTCCTGCGCGTCCCCCTGCGGTAACTTGAACGCGGCCATCACCGCTTCATAGGAAGCCGCGTCACGGTCGATAGCCTCGGCAAGTTCGCTTGCAATACCCCGGATTTCCTCGAGCGCCGCCGAAAGTTGATCGACAAATCCCGCTTGCGATTTCTTTTTCCGTGAAAGCCCTGCAACCATTTGCCCCAGCGCCGCCGCCAGCGCTCCTGCATACGCCGAGACACTTCCTCCTCCTGGCGTGGCTGCGGGCGTTGCCACTGCGTCGAGAAACGGGCGCGCCAGGCCCGCCAGCTTCCCGTCTTTTGCCACGTCCATTGGCACGCCGCTTAGCGCATCCGCTAGCTTATTTTCAAACACTTGCGCGGGAGAGAAGTTCTCTAGCTGCAGAAAAAAGTCCGCCGCCATCTCGATCGCTTTTTTCGGCACGAGCCCGACAATTTCGCTGCCCACTGGCATCACGCCGTACCGTTCGGCTTCGCGCTTCACCATTTCATACACGCGGTGCATTGGCGTTTGCTCGAAGTCCGTCAGGTTGATGGACACTTGCGCCAGGTTGCGCGCTTTCAACTCCACGCCCATCGATTTCACATAACGCAGCCCGCCCGACGAGAAGCGAATCCCTTTCGCAATTTTGTTCGCGATGCTGATGTCGGAAGTATTGAGGTTCACGTTGTAGGCGATCAGAAATTTGCGCGCGCCCACCACGGTCACTCCCGCTGTGGGATGCACCTTGGGTTCGCCAACATCCGGCTGCCGCTCGTGATTCTTCTTCATTTCTTCCCGCAGGCCTTCGAACTGGCCTCGCCGCACGTTTTCCAGATTCACGCGGTCCGGCCGCGTCGCCGCCCCCTCGTAAAAAAAAACGGGTATCCGGTAGCGCTTCCAGATTTCGTTACCCACGCGCCGCGCCAGCGCCACGCAATCCTCGATGGTCACGCCATCAATGGGAATAAACGGCAGCACGTCTGTCGCGCCAACGCGAGGATGCGCCCCGCTGTGTTTCGTCAGGTCGATCAATTCCATGGCTTTGCCGGCCCCTAGAATAGCCGCTTCCGCCACTGCGTCCGGTTCGCCTGCCAGCGTGATCACGCTGCGGTTATGGTCCGCGTCCATCTCGCGATCCAACACGTACACGCCTGGCACACTGCTCATTGCCGCCACAATGGCATCGATTTTCGCCGGGTCGCGTCCTTCGGAAAAATTGGGCACGCACTCAATCAGTCGTTTCATCTTTTTGGTTTTTTGTCCTGTTGTCCCGCCCAATTATTTGGCAGTTTCCGTTTCCGGTCAGGCAATGTCGGCCTTTCATACACGAATGCCTTCCCTCCCGGATTGCTTGGCGCCCCCGGGGCCCCAGGCGTTTGTCCAGCTGGTCCGGGAGTTTGCGCTGGCTCCATTGACTCTTGCGCTGGCAGGCCGCGCCACTGTGTCCTCCTTGCTGCCCCTGAAGCCGGTTTCAACGGCCATTGCGGCCCAATCATCGGCTTGAAGTTTGCTGACACCGGCATCGCGCTGGCTTGCTGCGGCTTTTCGACTGCTTGCGTGGATTTGCCGATCCGCGCGGGACTCGCTTGTTCTTTCCTGTAGCGCCGAAACACCCAGCCAGCCCACATAAACCCGCCCATCCACAGTCCGATAACGATGGCGTCGTAACCGCTCAGCCCTCCCGCCTTTCCCAGGATCATCACAACCAGGCTGATGGCGATCGCAAAGCCATAGAAATACTCTTCAAACAGGCTCTTGCTTTTCTGCGGCCCGATCTTAAGAAGTCGTATTCTCTTTATCGGCTTCTTAAAAGAATCAGATTGGGGTTTGTTCGGGAGCATCGATCATGCGACCACGCTTGACAGTCATCCAGCAATGGCTCACTCCAAAATAATAGGGAATTTCGCGGTACTCGGCCACTTCGAATATGGCGAGGTCCGCTTGTTTGCCAACCTCCAGCGATCCGATGGTTTTTTCCCGCCGCAGTGCATAGGCAGCATTGATGGTCGCCGCCGCAATCGCCTCCGCGGGCGTCATCCGCAATTGCGTGCAGGCCAGTGACAGAATCATCGGCATGCTCAGCGTCGGACTCGTTCCCGGATTGTAGTCCGTCGCCAGCGACACAATCGCCCCTGCATCAATCAGAGCCCGCGCTGGCGCATATTGCTTCAGCCCCAGATGAAAATCGCACCCGGGCAATAGCGTCGCCACGGTATCCGATTTTCCCAGCGCCTGGATGTCGCTCTTATTCACCTGTTCCAGATGATCGCAGCTTGCCGCCCGCATCAGAATTGCCAACCGCGCCGCGCCCGTCCGCGAAAGCTGCTCCGCATGCATTCGCGGCGCAAGCCCCCACTGCCTGCCCGCCTGCAGCACGCGCTTTGATTGCTCCACCGAAAACGCGCCGCGATCGCAAAACACATCGCAAAATTCCGCCAGCCTGCCCTCGCCGACGTGCGGTAGCAGATTCTCCTCGATCAATTGGATGTACCGCTCCGCCCCCTTGACTTTTCCGCGGTACTCTTCAGGAACCACATGTGCCCCAAGAAACGTGGACACAATCTCCAGCGGCTGCTCCACCGCCAGCTCTTTATGCAATTTCAGGATTTTCAGTTCGCTCGCAACGTCCAGCCCGTACCCGCTCTTCGCCTCAATCGTCGTCGTTCCGTGCGCAGCGAACTGTTTCAGCGCTGCAATTGCTCGTTTTTTCAAAGCTTCGCTCGTCGCCGCGCGCAGCTTCTTCACCGAATTGAGAATCCCGCCGCCCTTCCGCGCAATCTCTTCGTAGCTCGCCCCGGCAATCTTTAATTCATACTCTTCCGCCCGGCTCGCCGCATGAACCAAGTGCGTGTGCGAATCCACGAACCCCGGTATAGCCACGCGCCCGCCGACATCAATCTTCTCCGCTGCTCGCGCTTCCGGCAGTTTTTCCACTTCTGCCCGCGTCCCGACTGCCGCAATCAAGCCATCGCGCACCACCAGTGCGCCATCCTCAATCAACCCCAACTTGGAAAGGGAATCGCCGCGCCGCGGACCGCTCCCGCGCAGCGTAAGCAATTGCGATGCACCCGTAATGAGCAGGGAATCTGCCAAGGCTTACGTATTATGCCGGAAAGGGTTTCAGTAGCACAGGCTTCAGCCTGTGTCGGTAGTAGGCTATTTTGAATTTGGCTTCAGCAAAACGAGCAAAAGAATGAATGCGGCCAAGCAAGTAATTGCGAGCCACCACGGGCTAAACGGAATTGGAAATAAAACCACTATTACCCATACCCACCAGGGCCAAGCTGTCTTCGTTGTCGTTGCAGGTTCCAATTTCAATTCACCTTTGACCGCTCACCAGTTGTTTCCATTTAGAAAGTGGGGAGACAAAGGCTGTAGTTGGCCAGTGAAAGGCCCAAACGAATTCCTACTCCATAGGCACTTTAACGCCTGTTTTCTTCGCAAACGAAATTGCCTCCGGGTATCCCGCGTCCGCGTGCCGCGCTACCCCTATTCCGGGATCGTTCGTCAGCACGCGCTCGATGCGTTTCGCCATTTCTTTTGTTCCGTCCGCCACGGTCACCTGTCCCGAATGTTGCGAATACCCAATCCCCACGCCCCCGCCATTATGAATCGAAACCCACGACGCGCCGCTCGCCGTATTGATCAGCGCGTTCAGCAGTGGCCAGTCCGCAATCGCATCAGAACCATCCCGCATCGCTTCCGTCTCGCGAAACGGCGACGCCACTGATCCGCAATCCAGATGATCCCGCCCCATTACCACGGGCGCCTTTATTTCCCCCCTGGCCACCAACTCATTTAGCGCCAGTCCAAACTTGTCGCGCTCGCCATACCCTAGCCAGCAAATCCGCGATGGCAGCCCCTGAAACTTCACCCGCTTCTGCGCCAGCTTAATCCACCGGTTCAAATGCTCGTCCTGCGGAAACATTTCCACCACCAGCTGATCCGTCCGCGCAATATCCGAAGCCTCCCCCGAAAGCGCCGCCCACCGGAACGGCCCTTTGCCCTCGCAAAACAGCGGCCGGATATACGCCGGCACAAATCCCGGAAAATCGTAAGCGTTTTTCACGCCCTGTTCGAACGCCATCGTGCGAATATTATTTCCATAATCAAACGTCACCGCACCCAGCTTCTGCAAATCCAGCATCCCCTGGACGTGCGCCGCCATCGCCGCCATCGAATGCTTCTTATATTCCTCGGGACTCTTCTTCCGCAGTTCCAGCGCCGCCTCGAGCGTCATTCCATTCGGCACGTATCCGCCGATGGGATCGTGCGCGCTCGTCTGGTCCGTCAACAAATCCGGCACCACGCCGCGCTTCGCCAGTTCCGCAATCAAGTCCGCGCAATTTCCCACTAGCCCAACCGAAGTCGCCTCGCCCTTGCGCACCGCATTCTTCAAAATTCGCAGCGCTTCGTCCAGCGAAGTCACCATCACGTCGCAATAGCCCGTCTTCACGCGCCGCTTGATGCGTTCCGGGTCCACGTCAATCCCCAGAAACGCCGCGCCATTCATCGTCGCTGCCAGCGGCTGCGCCCCGCCCATGCCGCCCATCCCGCCGCTCACAACGAGTTTGCCCTTCAGATCTCCGCCAAAATGTTTTTTCGCCGCCGCCGCAAACGTTTCGTACGTCCCCTGCAAAATCCCCTGTGTCCCGATATAAATCCAGCTCCCGGCAGTCATCTGCCCGTACATCATCAATCCCGCGCGGTCCAGCTCGTGAAACCGGTCCCAATTATTCCAGTGTCCCACCAGATTCGAATTGCACAGCAGCACCCGCGGCGCATATTCATGTGTTCGGAAAATCCCCACGGGCTTCCCCGACTGCACCAGCAGCGTTTCATCCGCCTCCAGCGCCTTCAGCGAGCGCACGATCGCGTGAAAACATTCCCAATTCCGCGCCGCTTTCCCCGTCCCCCCATACACCACCAACGCTTCCGGCTTTTCCGCCACCTCCGGATCAAGGTTGTTCATCAACATCCGCAGCGCCGCCTCCTGCTGCCACCCCTTGCACGAAATTGCCGTTCCCCGCGCTGCCCGAAACGGCCCTTTCCCCGATCCCTCTCCCGCAGAAGTCCCCGGCACCGTTCCTGGTATCGTCACACTCATCAAATTCTTTCTCCGCCGCCCATCTTAGCTCACGCATCTTCCTTTTGCACCGCCGGCATTCCCCCGGCATCCACGTTCGTTTCCGCTATCGATATGTCGGCTTCAAACTTGTGGTATAGCCGGTTCCGCGCCAGAATTCGGCCGGCATTTCTAGGTCCGGTTTGCCAATCCAACCACGTTCGACTTCAACGTAATATGCCGTCCGATCCGCGTTCGTGTAGTAGCGGACACTCTGCAAAGCAACCTGGTCCCATTGTCCCGTGAATTTCAGCTCTGACAACGAGCCAGGGTATTTCCCGAAGCGCACCTTGTGCAGCTCAATCAGCGCGACCGTTGTCTTCAAATGCTGGTCCCCAAACATGTTATCCGGTCCCCTGGTAATCCCGGACGCAATGATGGAACGAACCGCGACAATGCCACCAGCAATGATGACAATCGCCACGACGAAGATGAGAGCAGTAAGGGCAAATGAGAGCTTCTTAGGACGAGGCTTCGGAGGCGGAGGGATATTCATATGGCGGCTTCACGCTCAAGGAGCGTTCCCTCGCATTCTATCGCACATGCTCACCTCCCGACCCGCTTGCCCCGTGGCCGCACATAGTGGAACCTCACCAAGTAAATCTTCTCGCTTCGGCCGTGCTTTGCCACCTTCAGCAGATCCAGCACCCCCAGAAATCCCGACTCGCGCGCCAGCTCCGGAGTAATGTCCGGGAACCCGATCGGCTCGATCGAATCGATCTCGATCGCGCCTTCCCCCAGCGGATACCACGCGCCAACTCGCACGTGCGGACGCATCCAGAACCGCACGCTGCACGTAATTTCCCCTCGCCGAACGCCCTCGCGCAGCCGCTTCGTGAACACCATGGCCTGAGTTTACTCCGTCCGACACGACTTACCCTCGGCCTATATCGACCGTCGGTATGTGGAGACCGAGAGCGGATAGGGCGCCGCTGCGCATTCTTGACTTGGCCGGGTTCCCCGGAGACTGCCCCCAGTTCCTCTTGGCTTGCTCGCCTCTGATGTTGGCAGATGTTCAGTTTCTTCTCCTCAATGTCACTGTCTTCTCATGAGGGGCATCCCATTGATTGGAGTATCTCGGCGGTAAGAAGGAGGTGCGTATGTCGTCCACCGTGACAGCCCCGGACATTGCACTGAAATCAGTCCTGGTTGCTTTTGACTTCTCGGAAGCGTCTCAGAAACCCCTCCACCATGCCCTCGCCATCGCCCGTCACTATGGAGCGAAATTCTATTTCGCGCACGTGGTCTCGGGTCTCGGATATACCATCGCGGGACAGGAAGCCTTGAGTTTAGCCGCGGAAAGGACCCGGAGAACTGCTCAAGAACTGGAGCAGGAGTTGCTCAAAAGTGGGGCGATAACAAGCCTCCACTATGAGTTCATCGTCCGCGAAGGCAATGTCTGGGAGCAATTGCAACTTCTCATCCGCGAAAAGCAGGTGGACATGGTGGTCCTGGGCACTCACGCCCGAGGTGCGCTAGGGAAGATGCTCCTCGGTTCCATAGCCGAACAGGTCTTTCGTCATGCTGATTGTCTTGTAGATACCGTGGGTCCTGGTTCTCCTGAAGATTCCCTGATCGAAAAGCGTAAGCCCGTTCACCCCTTTTTGTTTCCCACGGATTTCACGCAGGCTTCTTTGCATGCTTTGCCCTACGCCATTTCTCTCGCCAATCATTTCGGAGCAAAACTCGTTGTGCTCCACGTTCTCCCGGTGGCCCCGATACCTGAAGGTTTTCATTGGTCAACGACCGGCGATCTCACGCAAATGCGAGACGAAGCCCGAATCGCTAGCCAACAGCAGTTCGATGCATTGAATTTGCAACATCCCCAGCTGGCCATCCAGCCCGAATTCATGGTCAAGTACGGCATACCCAGTGAACAAATCTTGCTCGCTTCCCACGCTCTCAAAGCTGATCTCATTGTTTTGGGCCTGCAACGCCCCTCTCACGCTGACCCGGCGTCCCACATGCCGTGGAACCTCGCCTACAAAGTCGTCTGCGATGCACACTGCCCCGTCTTGACCATGAGAAACTGAGGCCCTCCCCGCCCTGAAATGCCATTGACAACTGGTTTCTCCCACTCTATAATGCCATCATGACCGCCAAGCTCACCCTGGACAAAGCCGGGCGCGTCGTTCTGCCTAAACCCCTTCGTGACCGCCTGCAACTCGCTCCCGGCGACACCCTCCAACTGGAATCGGAAGGCGAGCACATCACTTTGCGTCCCGTTCGCCAGAACGTCATGCTCAAGAAAGAACTCGGCGTCTGGGTCTACCAGGGAGAACCGGCCGACGATTCCATCCCCGATCTCGTCGATCGCCATCGCGAAGACCGTCACCGCTCCGTAACTGAGCCAATCAAGGAATAAAGTCCGCGGATGAAAGAATTCTTCGATACTTCCGTTCTGATCGCCGCTTTCCGGGGCGGTCATATTCACCATGTGCCCAGCCTCAAGCGCTTCGCGGCTGCGGAAAAGAGACTTTCCGCCTGCGGCATTCATTCCCTTGCCGAAGTGTACGCGGTCATGACCGCCCTGCCCGTCAAGCCTATGATTCCGCCCGAGCAAGCTGTGCTCTTCGTCGAAGAAGTTCGCAATCGGCTGACTCTCGTTTCCCTCTCCGCCGAGGAATACTTCACTACCATTCAGGACACGGCCACACGGGGTTTCACCGGTGGCCGCATTTACGATGCATTGCTCTTAGCATGTGCCGCCAAATACAAAGCTCAGGCCGTCTACACCTGGAATCTCAAGCACTACCAATCCCTTGCCCCCGACCTCGCTCCCCACATCCAAACCCCCTGACCCATTTCCATCCCCCGTACGCCACGTATTCTGGCTTCCCCGTCGCCTCCAGATCCCAGCTTCTTAGAACCGGTAGTTCAACTCCGTGAACCCCAGCGCCCCATTCGCGTTAACCGCATAAATCCTTTTGATCACATCACCGCCCATCGCATATCCAAAGTACAAGCCGAACGTCAACCCATACTTCCATTTATAGTCTCCGCTGATGTCATACAGCGTCGCCAGCGAACTCGCCCCATTCGACGGCCTGCCGTTGAATCCGAACGTCCCCGGCTGGAACGCTCCGCCCCCCGAGTACCACAAATCATTTTTATTGCTCAGCCAAAGTCCATGCACGTCGCTTCGGATGGTCAGCTTCTTCCCTGGCCGCAGCATCACTTCGCCAAACCCGTCCGTCAAGTTCATCGAATTGAAAAATGGAAACCGCGCATAAACCCGCGGCGTCGGCAGTATGGCGAAGAACGTCCCGTGCGTTCCATCCGCGGTATTTCCATCGCCGCTCGAATAGTAATATCCGCCCCGAAACCACGGACGCACCCGGCCCGCAAAATTCGGTTGCCATCCCGCTTCCGCTGCGCCAGCACCGGCTCGCTGCGTCAGCAACCCCCAACTCCCATTCTGCAGCGCTCCCCACCCCAGCAAATCAAACGTCCCCGCATCCGTCGGCATCGCCAAAATAAAGTGCCCGCCGTATGTCCCGATACTGATTCGGCCGAGATCGGTAGCTCGCACCGCCGCCGCCCGGTTGTCCGTCTTCACCACCGGCCTGTCGTCGCCGTAATAAATTCCAAAAAGCCGCCACTCCGCCACGCTGCTTCCGAATTCCGCCTGCCGCGTCAGCGCCACGTACGTCACCGGCGTCTTCACCCATCCCCATCCATCCACCTGGAAGACGCCTCGCGTCGGTATCGCGCCCAGCGCCGTAAACGTCCAAGGTCCGTTCGTATACGCAAACTGCATCCCGTCAAAACTTCGCAGCACGTCCGAATAGCCAAAGTTTCCGAGCAATCGCTGGCCGATGCGGTCCGCCTTCAGAGATGCCAATGTCGCATCCTTCGGCGTCACCTCGCTGCCGTCCGTGAACTCCATCCGCCCCATCCGCAAGCTGGCATGCTCGCCCTTTATGCGCAGGAAAGCCTGCTTCGGAAAAATAAACGCAGCATTTTGATTCCTGTCATTCGCTGCGTAATACGATCCGCCCAACCCATATTGCCCCAGCGGGGCTGCATTCACCGCGCGAGTCGGCAGCCCCAGCAGAATTGGCGCCAGAAACTCAATGTTCCAGTCGTAGTGTTCATGCTTTTGCGAGAACCCGAAGCGCACCACCGTCCCCGAAAAACTGTACAAATTGTTGCCGCTCGCCGGCTCAAACCAGTTCCACACTTCGTATCGTTCGCGCACGCTGCCGCTGAACGTCACGTCTCCGATTTTGATTGGTTGCGCTCCGGGCTCTTGTCCCGCCGCCACTGTCCCGGCTAGCAAAAACATTAAGAACGCGCATAGGTTTTTCACGGACTCTCCACCCCGCAGGATTCCCGGCCGCGCAACCTCGCGCTTGTCGCGACACACTTCGCCGCACGTTCGCCCCTCGAAAAGCGAACCACGCTGTTTTCTCGACAGTACGGATTTAATCTGCCTCGCGGACCTGTTCTCCGGGGCGCACCCGCAAAAAAGTTCCGCCCATTCTAGTTCCCATTAAATTTCGCGCAATAGTTGAAAAAGGTTATGCTCTGTTCCAAGAGTCTCAGTGGACCAAAGCGCCATACACCAATTCGCGAAAAGCGCGCTTATAGTACGCAGACTGCTCGAAAGGCTTTCTCCTTGGCAGTGGGCGACACTTTAAGATGGCGTAGTCTTGCGTGCTTCAACTAAAATTTCACTAGGAATTCTCCATTGGCGGGATACCCGTCTTCGTCTTACAAGCGCGGGGTCCCCGGGGATGCTACGACCTCCACAAGTTCCGTTGTGGGAGGCGCAGAAGGAATCAGCGGTAAGTGGAGAGGCGGCGTATGCAGCTCGGCGTAGTTTTCGTACCATACCAAAGTTGCCGCCCGCTGCCAGAGCCGAACACCAACCAGCACCAAAGTGAGTAGCTCCAGGAGCAGCCAACTGGCGCTGAACAACACGTGCGGAATCCTCAGCCATAAAGTCCAAGCCGCGAACACGGCAATCCCCGCGACGATCGCAGTCGTCAAATAAATCGAAACCAGCCGCGGCAAGTTTCGCAGAACGAGAACGAATGAGCGAAAACTCAGCACGCGCATTCCGCGCACGTCATCGATTACCGTGCGTGCCTGCGCCAAATCAAACCAGCCCCGTACAAAGAGCGCCAACAGCAGGCATAGAAACGAGCCGCCCACTTGCACATAAAAACCTTGCATCTCGCGCGGAGCATCGGAAGCCATCTTGCCGGAAACGCGCTGCACCACCGCGGCCAAACCAAACACGATCCCGAACGGAATGATGGACCAGAGCAGCAGGCGCACCATTCGCCAGAAGAACTCTCCGCAGGATTCAAAGAACTGGCCACGCGCGAGTTTCCGGTCCTGGTGATAAGTTCCGAGGACTCCGCCCGAGATAAAGACCATGTAGAATAGGAAGATCAGCCCAGCGGCCAAAGACCCGGTCATCCACGGCATCGTCGAAATTTCGGGTTTGCTGAGCAGTTCCAAAAAAACGCTGGCGTCAAAGCCCTTGCTCATCCCTTCCGCATAAAGACTCTTGTCCAGCATCGGGTGGAGAACCGCTCCAGGCGCAAGCGATCCCAAGAATCCAATCACCAGGTTGACGAAGAAAATCCACCAAACCAAGCGCTGGTGCCGCCATACCAGCAAGAGACCATCTCGAATCGGTCGTTTCGGCATCGCTCCTCAGGCCAGCCAGGACACCAGCTGAGCAAACCACTGCGTCATGATCATCCAATAACCGGCAATCTTTCCTGAGCTGCCACCGTTGGAATCTGCAAGCCAGCTGTTATTGAAGCGGTCGCGATCGAGCAAAATGCCGTGCTCCGGGTCAATTTCCGCGGAAACCAGCTTGGCCTTCTTTTGCCAGGTATAGCGATGCCACCGGTCCTGGCCGTCCCAGCGCTCGCGAAGGATTTCGCCGTTGTCGAATTTCACTTCCAAGGTTACGGGCAAAACGAAGTCACCCTTGCGGTGAACAACTACAATGGAAACGTACTCGGTTTCGCCCTTCTTCTCTTTTTTCGGCGCGTTTTTGTCAGCCCAGTCGGCGCGGTAGCTTTCGGCTCTTTGTATTCGGTAGTCCAGCACCTGCGTTCCTCGCACCGCCTGGTTCCAATACCAATCCAGGTTCTGGCCCGCGACTTCATTTACCGTGTTCATGAAATCATCGCCAGTCGGATGCTTGAAACGGTAACGTTCAAAGTAAACGTGCTGGGCCTCGCGCACTTTTAGCTCTCCAATAAAGTGTTCCAGCGTCAGCAGTGCGAGCGCTGTTTTGCTGTAGGTGATCCCGCCGTACGAGCCGGAGTTCACAAATTGCCAGCCCCGGCGCGTCATCGGATCGTATTCCGCCACACCGATGTAGCCGATTCGGGCGATTCCACTTTCCCCCGCGCTAGCGACTCGCGTGTTCAAGACGTCGACGTCACGGCCATACAGACCGTCCATGATCTTGCACTCGGTGTATTGGTTGATGCCCTCGTCGAGCCATGCTTCTTCAAACTCATTAGTCGCCACCATGCCATACCAATATTGGTGGCCGAATTCATGTTCGACAACACCCTCCGGAAATTTCAAGCCATCGGGGGCCCACCACGCGGTTCCTGCCGTAATGAACGTGGGATATTCCATTCCGGCTGCGGCAAAGCCGCCATGCGGCGGATCGACCACCGTAACCTGCGAATAAGGGTAAGGCCCAATCCATTCGTCAAATTTTTTCATGGTGCCCTTCAGGGCATCCATGTAGCGTGGAGCGCTCTTCATGTGCCCCGGCTGCATCAGCAGGCGCAGCTTCACCGTGCCGCTGCTAATCTGCACGGTGTCTTCGACGATCTTCGTCCCGGGATCGGCCGTCCAGGCAAAGTCGTGCACATCCTCGGCCCTGAAGACTAGTGTCTTGGTTCCGTCGGCATTGGCAGTTTCGCCTGTCTGAACGCCCGTGGCGCCCACGTTGAAATTGGATGGCAGCGTCACCTTCACGTCGTAGGTCCCAAAGTCCGCGAAGAACTCCGTGGTCGCGTGATACTGGTGGCAGTTCCAGGCATTCTTCCACCACACCCCGATCTTCGGGAACCATTGTCCGGCTAGCAGAAAATCCCGTTTGTAGCCGGAGCGCGCCACCACTTCGGGGAATTGGTCGTGGAACGCAATCTTAAACGTGATGCTTGCGTTCGGCGCGACAGGGCGCGGCAGTTGCACTTCCACCACCGTCTTATCATCGGCGTTGTTGTCATCCGGGTGTGTAAACCGAAGTTGGTTTGTCAGATCACCCATGCCAACCACTTCAAGCGACTTGATCGCGTCTTCCCCGAACTTCTTCTCCTCCCACTTTGCGCCAATTTCGACGTCGCGGTTGCCGCCCTCGTAGCCTTCTCTCGTAAACGTGGAGTTTGGCTGGAACGCGTTCAGATACAAGTGAAAAGGCAGTCGGTCCTGGGGCACGCCTGTATAGTTCGTCCACGTGAGTGTTTCTCGCGCATCGAGGCTATGGTTCTCGGGGTTGTACTTGGCTTCAATCTGGTAGGCCACCACGCGGTTGGAGAGCGGAGCCTTTTGCGACGGGAGCAACGGCGAAATCTGTGCCAGAAGCGGCACAGCTCCTGCCAGGCAAAGCTGTGCTGCAAAAAACAGACACTCACGCACAAATTTCATCTGGAATTTCCGTTTACATCTAAGACTCGCGCATCATACCCTCCTAGTGTCCTCCACACAACGAATTTGCCGCCGCGGACTTGCGCACTCGCTCCTTCTCGTACTCCCCTTCGACCCTTTCGTATCGCCGGGCTTTAGCCCGGCATCTTTTCTGCCCTCCGCACAACGAATTTGGCTCCACAAGTACCCTCGGTTCTTTCGTAGCGCCGGGCTTTAGCCCGGCATCTTTTCTGTAGGGGCACGATATATCGTGCCCTTCGTTTTCAGCCCCCCTTTCCTAACCCAGCCAATTCAAGCGTTTCGTTTATCTCGGCAAAGAGAACTATATAGTGTTATAAATCCCTTCAATCCGCTCGAGGGAGGCGGTTCAATGGCAAAGCCAATCCCGAATGAACCTTCTTCCCCAGCTGGGAAGCGGCGCAGCAGACGTTTTCCCTTCATCTCCCCGGTCGAAGCGACCTGGCAGGAGGCCAACGGTAGAATCTTCCGGGAAGCGGGGCAGGCCACGGAAGTGAACGCTCAGGGTGGCTTGTTGGAGATGAAGGCTTACCCGTCCGTTGGCACTCACATTGAGTTGACGAATCTCTCTTCGCACCAAACTTCGCAAGCCCGCGTTGTCGGCGTTCGTCGCAATAGCGAGGGCCGCTTGTTAGGGGTTGCCATCGAGCTTTTCGTCCCCAGTGAGACCTTTTGGGGCATGAATCTTCAGCTGAAGAAGACCTGCGCCGACCTCGTCAGGCTCGAGTATGAGATGCGCTCCGGCCCTTTCGATCCGCGCATCCTCAGGGAATTCCGGGATGCCGTCGATAATGTGCGCAAGACGGCGTGGGCCGTTCAAGAGTGGCAAGAGCGCCAATCGCGGCGCCAGGATCCCCACACTGTGCTCCCTTTGCTGACTGCTGAAGGTATTCGCCGCGCCACTCAGCTCTGCGACGCCATAACCACAGGCCTGGCCGCTAACGAAGTGGTTCGCGAAACGGTGGGAATCGATGAATTCTTGCGGTCCGTCGAGCGCGTCCACCAGAGCCTCCGTGATCTCCTAAAGGACCGTCAACCCTGACCTTGTCCTGACACGATGCCTACGACCATGGCAGAATCCGGGCGATGGTCTACCACGTTTACATCATGGCCAGTGAATCCGGTGTGCTTTACATCGGCTTGACCAATCATCTCGAATCTAGAACCGCCCAACACAAACAAAAACAAGTCCCGGGCTTCACGTCAATATACAACATAACGAAGCTCGTCTACTTTGAGCCGTTCGGAGACGTCCGCAATGCCATTGCGCGCGAAAAGCAGCTAAAACGATGGCGCCGCGCAAAGAAGGTCGCGCTCATAAAAAGCGTCAACCCCACTTGGCGAGACCTTAGCGAAGACTTCCCCCGCTAGCCCAGTCCCTCTCGGTGTCATTCCGAGCGGAGCAGGCCGACTTTTTCTTCCGTTTTCGCTCCTGCGAAAACGTCGGCCTGCGCAGTCGAGGAATCTCTCTTCGCATTTTGTAGGATTTGGACCGATGGGGGATATGGGTGCCCCATCTCTTGTGATTTTCAAGGGTGCGGTTGTTGACGTTCGCCGCCCCTGCTGCCATCCCTTGCAGGAAATGTCCGTCCCCCGCGCCGCCCAAAACGCCCCTTCGCCAATCCCGTCTCCGCCGGTCACACTAACGCACGCCACCGCGTTTTGCGCTAGCTTGTCACCGTCGGCCCGACCGATTCTCCTCGAATCAAAGCTCAAGATTGGGATTACAGAGTACACACAGATCGCGAGTACAAAAGTAGATCGTGGCACGGCGACCTCACTCCATCTCAGTTCGCTGGCGCACGGTCAATCACAAAACCATACTGTCCCGCCGTCTCATCGATAGCACGAAGCACGGGTTCCAGTTGTTCTTCCGTAGCGCCAAAAACATTCATCCAGAACCGTGTCCCGTTCGGGTACTGAGCCAGTTTCGCGCAAAGCGTCTCGATATCCGTTGCAGAATACTGGTTGTTGAGGTCGGCATTGAGGTGCCCCTCAAACACGAAATTAATGCTCAGATTGACCGGAGATTTCCATTTGAGTCGCGCAACGTTTTCCCGTTCCTGTCCTATCGTCAAGTTTTCCAATTCCGTGATCTGATCATTGTCCAATAACCACCCGCTAGCTTTGGCTATTCCTTCCACTAGCGCGAATTGAAATCCTGCGGCATCGCTGACATCCTGCTTCGGATTCAAATCCGTCCGAAATTCTTTCTCACGCTCCGCCCACTGTGCGTGGAAGCTCCTTAGCCGCGCCCACATTGCCTTTTCCGCCTTTGGTCCCCCGTACTTGGCGAGTGTTTCCGCTGCGTCCCTGGCCACCCAGACATGTTCACTATTCAGCCGCGCGATAACGGCTGGCTCGATCTCTCCCCAACGCTTCATCTTTTTGAGTCGGCTCATGGACTCACTCATGCACTGGCTAGCTGCTCCGGCCATCTGCTTTACACCGTAGTCTGCTTCGATTCTTAGGAAATAGGAGATAAGTCCGTCTTCCATCGCGCAGCCCCATTTCCCGGGGGAAATCTCATAGACAGACTTAACCCGTGCCAGGATTGCCTTTGTCGCGTACCGCCCGGCCAGTTGCGCGTCTAAATCCTTCGTGCGGCTTTTCACGTCTTCCAGGCGACTCGCGAGAGTCTCGTCGAATTCCGGCAACGTCTCGCTTGGCAAACTACTCAAGACTCTTGCAGAAACCGGATAAACCCCTGCGTCCATGTGCGGCTTGCGTATTTCTGAGAGGATTCTTGCTTTCCCCGTGTTGGGGTTGAGGTCATACAACCGCTCCAATGCCAGACCGCGCAGCATATGCTGTTGTAAATCCGGCTGGTCGAGGATTTTTTCCAAAGCACCCGCCATGGCCGGTACTCTGTACTTATCCCACGCCATCATGAGCATGTCCGCTTGCTGCTCTGGTGATAGCGCCAAAAACGCGGCTACGATTTCTTGCTCCGACAATCTCGGTGCTTTAAGCGCCGGAGATCCGCGCTCCTCCCGCAGGAGCAATGCCTGCACGGTTTCCGCTCGGGCCGCGCCATGCTTTAGGTTCACGACCGACGCAGCTTCCTGATACTTCTCCTGATACAATTGGTCGAACTCCTTAAGCAGCCCCTCTTGCTCCCTCTGCCAGATTTTTTGCTTCTCTACGTCGTTTGCGGGATACGGCGACAATTTCCCCTTAGGATGCTTTAGAAAGAATTCTGTCTCTGCAACAAGATGTAGGAACTGTGCGCTAAGAGCAGTGTCAGACGCAGGAAATTGAGCATTCAACTCCTCGAGCACTAGGTCTTGTCGCCGTGCCCCCATCAGGCCGAAGGATGAATTCCATCGGTATCCATTTGCAGGCCGGGAGACTTGTCGCGCCATCTCGCGGATCGCTCCGGGCGTGTCCAGGAAGCGCAGCGTGCGTTCCGCCCGCATTTTTCCTCATCGGTGCTCGATGTTCCGTTCAGGATGGATGCTGCGGTCATCAGCGTCTGGGCCTGCCAGGCCGCATCGGCTTCCACCACTTCGAATTCCAGCATATTCGAGCGCACTTCCACCGCGATATGTTTCCCCTCATCGGCCCGGCTCAACCTGTGTGATGTCACCTCTACCGTGTAACGTCCGGGTCTATCCAGCGCTACCCATTCATTCAACTCCTCGCGGATGACGTCCGGCTCGCTGCTCAAGACGTGGATGCCCCTAAGACCACCTCCCATAAAACCGAACAGTCCACTTTTGAAATGGTTCTGCAAAGGATCGCGGCCCTCATGTCGAACATGGAATTCGTCAACGTCCAATCGCCCGCTGCGATCGTAGTTCGCCATATCAATTTTGTAAGTGTCGCTAACTTGACTGCTGAACGACAGCTCCAGCGGGATGACTTCCCCCACGCGGAACAGGGAAGTTCCCGTGGCAAAGCGGATTCTCACCGTAGCAGCCGAATCTTGCTGTCCAAAGCTGGGCGTCACGATAAGTAAATGTAGAAAACACAATACACTCGCCATTCCTGCCATTCGCGAAGTAATCATCAGAATCGCTCCATCCGCTAAGTCAGCCAATCCTTATTGGACACCACAAACCCTCCAATTTCTCTATTCATAGATACAAAGATAGATTTGCGAGATGCCCGGTCGCAGTCTGATGCCTAAGTTCTGCGCCGCGCGTGGCCGACCCTATTCCGCTTGAACGGTCCCGGCCGGGTGGCGCTGCTTCCCCCACGTTTCGACATTGTCGGACGGCTGCCTTTCGCTAGCTACTTATCCCCTTTCATATAAGCCCAATTTTCCGCTTTCAGCTTTCTCCTTTGTTTTCTTCATCTTTCAACTCTTAACTTTCAACCTTCCACTTTTCTCTCCCCTAACCCCTTTCTCCTTAACTACTTAATAATTTATCTTGACAAGTAGTACGCGAGTGCGGTAACATCGTGTTTGATAGTTAGAGACCACGTCCGCCGATTCACCTCCTCTCCGCGAAGTCTCTGTGTACAGCGTCTACCCCGACCCGGTTGGGGCGTCGGTGCCTGCCCCGAGCTTCTCGGCACGTTAGATCGTTCTTTCTCCTTTGTTTTCTTCATCTTTCAACTTTTAACTTTTAACTTTCAACCTTCCTTTCCCTCTAACTCCTTTCCTCACAATCTTTTGTCCGACCCCCACCCCCTAAACCCCACTGTGTCAATCTTTTACAAAAATGGTGGGGGGAGGGGCCTCCTCTTTGCCTGCTTACGTCCTTACTTCCAAACCAGAAAGGCTAAACCATGTCCCAAAAACTCAGCACCTCCGTTAGCACCGTCGTCGATTCGCAATGCCAGCACCTCAGCCCTAAGGGCAACCGCTGTCACATGCTGATCGACAACCATCATCGCCCAGCGAACGGTGCGCAGCGCCCGACCCTCTGCGCCTACCACGCCGACCGTCTCAAGGCCGCCGGTCCCGCTGTCGACCCCGAGGTCCTCGCCGCCGAGCTTCTTACCGACATCGACAGTTTTACTACCGCCGATGAAGTCAATCTCTTCCTCGGCAATCTCGTCAGGCAACTCGCTCGCAAGCGCATCGCCCGCCGCGACGCCATTGCTCTTGCCTACATCTCGCAACTCATTCTCACCAGCCAAACCGCCATGGCCAAAGAACGAGCGGAAGAATCGGATGGCGCGAACGGGGCAGTGTTCGAGCACCTCATGGCTGGCCTTCGCCAAAGGAGCAGCGAACTTGCCTCACTCCGCAATCAGCAACCGGCCGCCGCAGCTGCGGAGCCCAGCAGGGAAAACCCACAGCGCGCCGCATAGAGGCCTTGTAGTGGCGGTCTTTCGCGGTTTCTGCGGTCCGGCTCCTGCCGGACAGACCCGCCCGCTTCGCGTCCATCGGTGCCGAGACCGCACAATGCGCCACGCCCATCGCAAAAACGGCAATCGAGCGCTCCATTGCGCCGCCGGATTCGGTAAGGTAAAGTGACGCTCAGACCATGAACTACGGCACGCTTCCCTCACGCTTCTTGAACGCCGTCGACAATCTTCCGAATCCCCGCGCCCAGATGGTCCGCCGCGACGGCCGCTGGCAAGCAATCTCCTCCCAGGAATTTCTCCGCCGCGTCGCCGGCCTTTCCACCGCTTTCGTCGAACTCGGCGTGAAGCCCGGCGACCGCGTCGGTCTTTTCTCCGCCAACCGCCCCGAGTGGCACACCGCCGACTTCGCCATCAACGGCGCGGGAGCCGTCACCGTGCCGGTGTACTTCAACGAATCCTCCGACCGCATGACCTACATCCTGAAACATTGCGGCGCCAAGGTCGTCTTCGTCGTTGGCGCGCCACAGTTGAAAAAGCTTCTCGCCGTCCGCGCCGGCCTTCCCGATCTGGAACAAATCATCGTCGCCGACGCGGGCTCCGACATTCCCAGCGAATGTCTCCGCTACGAAACTCTCATTGCCAGCGGCAGCCCGGCGGATATTTCCTCTTACCGTGCGCGCGCTTCGCAAGTTCTTCCCGGCCAGCTCGCTTCTCTCATTTACACATCCGGCACCACCGGCGAGCCTAAAGGCGTCATGCTCACGCACACGAATTTCTGTTCCAACGTCCACGACGTCGGCTACGACTTCCATCTCGACCCGGCCACGGACGTCGCGCTTTCTTTCCTTCCTCTCGCCCACGTGTATGGCCGCACCCTCGATTACATCTATATCCTTGGAGGCGCCGCTCTGGCTTACGTCGAGTCCGTCGACGCCGTCGCCCAGGCTCTCCTCGAAGTCCGCCCCACGATTACCGCTGCCGTTCCCAGATTCTTCGAGAAAATTTATGCCCGCCTCGTCGAGCAGGGTTCAAAGACCAGAGGCGTGAAGAAAATGCTCTTTGATTGGGCCATGAGAGTGGCCGAGATGTCTGGGCAGTGGCGCGCCGGCCAGCGCCATCCGAATTTCATCGTTACCGTCCAGCGGAAGCTCGCCGACGCCCTCGTCTACCGCAAAATCCGGGCCGGTATGGGTGGCCGCCTCCGCCTAATCAGTTCCGGCGGCGCTCCGCTTTCCAAAGAGCTCGCGGAGTTTTTCTGGGCCGTTGGAATTCCCATCTACCAGGGTTACGGCCTGACGGAAACTTCTCCCATCGTCTCCAGCAATTATCCGGACAATCGCATGGGCAGTTCCGGCAAACCCATTCCCAACGTGCAAGTCCGCGCCGCCGAGGACGGTGAAATCCTCGTCAAGGGTCCTTGCATCATGCAGGGCTATTACAAAAATCCCGAAGCCACTCGCGAAGTCTTGACTGAAGACGGCTGGTTTCGCACTGGCGACATCGGCTACGTGGACAAGGACAACTATCTTTTCATCACCGACCGCAAAAAAGATTTGCTCAAGACCGCCGCAGGCAAGTTTGTCGCCCCGCAGCCCATCGAAAACGCGCTAAAGACCAGCCCGTACATCCTCAACGCCATGGTTGTGGGCGATAAAAAGAAATTCATTGTCGCCCTCATCGTTCCTAATGCCACCACCGTGGCCGCTAAAGCCGCCGATCAGGGAATCAAGTTCGCCTCCCACTCCGAATTGGCCGCCCATCCCTGGGTCCACGCCCTCATCGACTCCGAGGTCAAGCGCCTCACCGTTCATCTCGCGCAGTACGAAACCATCAAACGTTTTGCTCTTCTCCCTGAAGATTTTACTTTCGATAATGGTAGCCTCACTTTCACCCTCAAGCTAAAGCGCCGCGTCGTCGAGCAACAGTATGCCGCCGTCATCGAATCCCTCTACGCCGACGTCGCCGAACCCCGCCCCATTTTGCAGGAATGAATTCTGTCTGGTGCCTGCAGTGCGGAGTCCCCCGGAGAATACGGAGGATGGAGAAGAAGAAAAAGAAAGGTCGACAGAACTTAACGTCCCAAAAGAATGTTTTCCATCGATTTGCTCCCTCGCTTGCGGCGCACTGTTCTTTCGTACAGGTTCATCCGGCGAAACCATTCCATTCGTTCCTGATGGTCCAGGCATCCCATCTTCGTAAACTGGAATCGAACGAAATAAGACCCGCCTGACTTCTCAGTAGCCCTTAGTTGCACGAAGTTATTTGCACCATGAAACTCCCGGCGCATCTTGCCGGAAGTAAATATCCTTGGAGGGAACCGTGATCTTTGGCGCAAACCTGAATAACAAGAATTCCGCTTCAAGCGGTCGCTGGCTGTTCCGCGCAACCTTGCTAGGCGCGCTCGTCATTCTCGTTCTTTGTCCGGTGTCCTTCGGACAATCCCCGGTTCCCGCGGCAACCGGAGCGACAAAAGATAACCCTGGAGGTTTCACTCCCGGATGGACGCTAGGCGGCAAGTTCGAAGGAAGCTACAGCAGCGACGGCGGCGTCTACGATTTTGGCTCCGCTCTGGGATACAACTTTTCGCGCCACTTCGGTGTGGACCTGGGCGTTCCCTTCTATTTTGTGAGCACGCCCACATCCATCAAGAACAATAACCCTGGCGCTGCTTCGGGAATCGGCATAGGAAGTTTCTTCACGGATTTGAGATGGAATTACCCGCACAAGTCCTTGAATTACAGCTCCGCGATCCACCTGACAGCTCCAACCGGCGACAAAAAGAAGGGCTTCAGCATCGGACACGCTACCTGGAACCAGACGAACCATTTCGATCACGCCTTCGGAGATTTTTCTCCGTTCCTTGACGCCGGAGTCGGCAACACCATCATGGACACAAAATATTTCCATCGTCCGTTCATGACGTATGGTTACAACGCGCAATTTAACGGCGGCATCGAATACGATCCCGGCAAATTCAGTTTTTCTGTGGCGGCCTACGACGTGGCGCCCTGGGGGACTCAGACAGAAATCAGCCGGGTCTTCCGTTGCACAACCGGAACAAAATGCAGCGGAAGCGGCACTTCCACAGACCGGAAGGGCTTTACCTCCTCCAGCGTAACGAGTGGCGGCGCGGCCCTCACGCGCGACAACGGATACAACGCCGGCATTGATTACAAACCGGTCGGCTACTTAGATCTCGAGTTCGACTTTAGCCGCAGCATTCCGCTGCAACTCAACAGCTATTCCTTTGGCATTGGAGTCGACTTGAGCTGGCTTGTCCGGCCGCACGCCCGCTGATCGCGCCGCTGGTTCAGCGCATCCAACAGTTCGAAGGAACGGGCTGGTAAAAATGGCCGCACCTGAAACAGCACGCGAGGAACATCAGACGATTGAATTGTCCATCGGGATACCAGCCTTGCTTTCCTGCTGAATGGGCGAGTGATTTGTCCGCGGGCCTCGGAAGGTCTAAAATCCTGATGAGGTCAACCATGCCGGACAATCTGGTCATCGCGGGCCGCGCGTTCCAGTCGCGGCTGATTGTGGGAACAGGGAAGTACCGCAGCTTTCAGGAAATGGCGCTCGCGCACGCCGCCAGCGGCGCGGAAATGGTTACCGTCGCGGTTCGCCGCGTGAATCTCACCGACAAATCGAAGGAATCACTGCTGGACTACATCGACCGCGAAAAAATCTTCATCTTGCCGAACACCGCCGCGTGTTACACCGCGGACGAAGCGATTCGGACGGCACGCCTCGCCCGTGAAGTCGGCCTTTCAAATTGGGTCAAGCTTGAAGTGATCGGCGACCAGCAAACGCTTTTTCCAGACACGGAGCAGCTCATTGAAGCCACACGCGTCCTCGTCAAGGAAGGGTTCGTTGTTCTGCCTTACACGAACGACGATTTGATCGCTGCCCGCAAGCTGATCGACGCCGGCGCGGCAGCCGTCATGCCGCTGGCCGCGCCCATCGGGTCCGGCCTGGGCGTACAAAATCCCGCCAACCTTCGCATCCTGCGCGAACGCATCACCGAAGTTCCCATGATTGTTGATGCTGGCGTGGGGACTGCTTCAGATGCGGCGGTGGCCATGGAGCTCGGCGCCGACGGCGTGCTCATGAACACCGCAATCGCTGAAGCGGCCGACTCTGTGCTGATGGCCGAAGCGATGCGCGACTCCGTCATAGCCGGCCGTAAATGCTATCTCGCGGGCCGCATGCCCAAGCGATTGTACGCCTCCGCCTCCAGCCCGCTCTCCGGCGTGGTCCGTTAAATTGCGGCACGTACGGGACTTTCTTCGATGGGTTTCAATTGAACTTGAACCAGTTCACGTTGCCGAGGGCGGTTGTGCCGCTGGCAGGGGCTTTCAACACTACGTACAAGTCATGAACGCCGCTGGCTCCGGAGACGGTTACGGGCGCGGTCGTTTGCCAGGATTGAAATCCTCCCGTGGATGGAATGGCGACCGAAGCCACCAGCGTGCCGGTATTGCTGCCCAGTCGAAACTCGAGCGTTCCGCCGCAATTTCCAGGGTTCTGCTGGCAAGCCAGCCGCGCGGTTACGCTGGTGACGCCGCTAAAGTCCACGTTTTTGTAAACGGCGTAATTTCCATCGCTGGCGAAACCTACGTCATACCCGCCGTCCGTGTCTGAAGTGAGTTCGGTTTCAAGACCCCAAGTCTGGTAGTTCCCCGGAGTGTTGTTGCCCGCGGTGCTATTGAAGCTCGAAGCCTGGATCTGCGATTTTGCGTTGAGGGTATAGGCAGGCACTCCGGAGCTCTGCGTTCCGCTCCAAGTGAAGGTTGCCGCGGCCAGCGCGGGGAGCGTGTAGGTGAACGACTGCGAGCTCCACACCACCTGAAACGTCTGCGTAGTGGCGGAAGTATTGTAGGCCACCAACACTTTGTCCGCGGCAGGATTGACGAACGCCGCGGTCACGATTCCCTGCGCGTTGCTGCTATAGACGCGATTGGCGCCCGGCAGGACGTACTTACTGAAATGGCCGAGGGTGTAATACTCGATGCTATAGGTGATATTGCCCGTGGTGCTGTTCACCAGCGCGATCGGCGAGCACGTGCCGCAACCGCCGGTGTGCGGACCTTGATTCTCATCCACGGAAAGACTCCACTTCACGAACGCCCTGGCCCAGTTGCGCATGTTCTGGATGATTTCGGGAAAATCAATACTGGCTTGATCGGAATTGGTTACGAAGCCGGAGTGCTCCGTCTCATACGCGCCGATAGTGGGAAACATGTTGTGGATCACAGTCATAACGCCGGGCGTGCCTCCGTAACCGTGCCAGGCGACGCCGGCAATCTGGCTCAAGTTAGCTTGATTTGCTATTAGGACGTTCTGCGGATAGTCGCCGCGATCCCAATTGTGGTCGTAGACCAGCACCTTGGTCGTGAGGCCTGCGGTGGAAAGCGCCGGCAGCACGTGCGCAAACAACGCCGTCTGCTGATCCGTCGATGACGCGCAATCGGTCGAGGTAGAAGTTGCCGGCATGCACATGCCGGGATAATTCGAGGGAACGAAGAGCGGTTCATTTTGCAGCGAAATGTAGTCGATGGTAATTCCGGCGCTTTTATACGCTTTGATGTACTGCACGAAATACTGGGCAAAAGGATCGTACATAGTGGACAGCAACGATCCACCGATCATGTTGTTGGAGGTTTTCATCCAGCCCGGCGGGCTCCAGGGATTGGCCATGATCTTGATTTGTGGGTTGGCCTGCTTGGCCAGCAACAGGAAGGGAATAATGTCCGCCTGATCGTGTGCGATCGAGAAATTGTTCAACGCGGGATCGGCCACACCGTTGTTGTCGTCAAACGAATAGACACTCCGTGCCAGGTCGGAGGCGCTCATCGGATTGCGCAGGAAGCTGAGTCCAATGCCATTTCCTTGGCGGGTGAAGAGATCTTTCACCGCCTGGTTGAATTGCGTTAGCTGCTTGACCCTCGCTATCTCGTACAGGTTATACATGGCGGTGTCTGTGGTGGCGGCTCCGAATCCTTCGATTGGCTGATACACCTCCGTTTCATCCACATAGATAGGATTGCCGACGACGCCTATCGCCGAAAAACTGACGGGTTCCTGCGGGGCCAACTTCCTGGTCTGATCGTCGGTGGTCACCACCACGGCGACCGTCGGTCCAGTTCCCGGCGGGGAAAGAGTGTACGAGCCGCTGGCCACGGCACTCGATGAAAATCCAGATGCCGTGGCGATGGCTTTGATGGTGGTCGTTGCGTTGATGGTGATGGGATTTGTATAGACAGCCGAGGAAGTCGTTGGCGTGGACCCGTCCGTCGTGTAGTAGATGGTTGCGCCGGAAGTGCCATCCGTTAGCGTGACTGACTGCCCGGCCGATGTCTGGCTGTACGCGCCTGGCACAGGGAAAAAGGCCGGCGTTGCCGCGGCAGCGGGCGGTGGAGGTGGCGGAGGAGGCGGGGCGGAAGAACCGCCGCCACCGCAACCCGCGGCGAAAACTACCAGCAACACGGCGGAGCATGAAATAGGAGCGAAGCGCAACCAGGCAATGGCGAAACGATCTGCGCGCATTTCATTCCCCTGCAACCGATGAAGCACTGTTAGTTCACGGTCAGGGGAATGGCGACGTTGGCGTCGGCATTGGCATTCGATCCATCGCTGATGTTGCTTTCGGTGAAGGCGTAAACAGTCACGGTGTAGCTCCCTGGAGGCGTGCCGTTCGGCGGAGGTGTGGTCGTTGTGCTGCTGCCGCCGTTGCAGCCGGCAATCAAGGTCCCAGCAACGATGCATGCTGCAAGCAGCGCGAAAGCGTACCGCCATGCGCGGCGCGGCTTGCTTCTGGCATGCGCCATTGCAATCAGCGCGAGTAATCCGGCGAGCGCAACGGGGAGCCAGATGCGATTCTCAGGAGTGAAAAATAAAGGAGGCACGGTCGCGTTTGCTGTGGTTGTAACTGTGACTGTGACGGTTTCCGCGGTGGTGGCGCTGGAGTTCACAACATGCGCATTCAGAGTGTCGGATGTGGCGATCGCGCAAGACGATTTCGGTGCGTTGGTTCTGCAAGTGAAGTAGGCGAAGCCTGTGCCGGGCGTGAGTCCCGGATTGAAGGTGCTGGAATTGCCGGTGGTCGCGCCCGCTTTCACAGTGATGGAGGGTGGATTCCCGAGAGTGGGTTTGGGCAAAGCTGAAGGTGCGTACAGACGGACATAGTCCACGCTCATGATTCCCGGATTGGGCGTTGACGTGTCTGGTGTACCGCCGAGGGTTCCGCCGACCGCGACATTCATGAGCAGGAAGATTGGCGCATTGAAAGGCCAGGTATCCCCGGAGGGAAGGTCGCTGGGAGTTTTGATGAGAAACGGATGCGTGGCATCGTCGACATAGAATTGCATGATGTCCGGGGACCAAATCAGGCCGTACGCATGGAACGCAGTGTTCGCAGCCTGGCCACTTGGGAAAGTGTAAGATCCGCCGCTGCCTGAACTTCCCGTAAGAGCGGTGTGAATCGTGGCTCTATTCCCGTTGGGACCAAGTCCGCTATTCACCTGAGGGGACCAGTCCTCCATGAAATCCGCTTCGCCGCAGTTGGGCCATGGCGTCCCTGTGTCGATGCTGTGACCAAGGGACCAGAAGGCCGGCCAAAGGCCCTGGTTTGTGGTATCCGGGAGTTGGATACTGGCCTCGATGCGACCGAACAGGAAGATCTGGTGCACCTGAGTGTTCATGCGGGCAGAAAGCCACGTGCCCCCGTTGTTGATAGCTTGAATCACCAAGTGGCCGCTGCCATCAATGTAGGCGTTATTTGATGTAGTCAAGTTATTGGGACATATGGTCGGGTTCCCCGCGTAACCAGGAGGCCCGCAGTAGATTTCCACCTCGTTATTGCCCCACTTGCAGTTATTAGGGCAGCCGTCTCCAAGGTCAAAACTCCACACATTTGTGTCAATAGGAGTCAACGCGGCGTCATTAAATTCCTGGCACCACAAAGGCGCCCAGGTGATATTGCCGGTCGTTGAACTGCCAACGCCCTGATTCGTACACTGCGCACTTGCCTGGGCACTGGCGCGCCCCGGGGCAGCGAGCGTCAGAAAGACAATTGCCAGTATCAAGCCACCTCGCCAGACAAAACGCGAATGAATTTGAATGTTCATCGAGGCCTCCCCCGTTGCGGACTCACATCGGACTTCGCCGGGCGGTGCTGTTCCCGGCATACTTTCTCCAATAGAATAGCGATATTGTATGAATCCGTAACACATTGCTGCACGGGGGTCAAGAAGCAGCTTGGGCGAGGCCTGCATGATAATCGGTGAACGAGAGGGGGCTATTCAGGAATTGCAGCAATCACGCCTGGCGGGTGGAGCGCCCCCGTCATGCTGCTCCCCGACGAATGCAGTAGTGGTATCCTCTCTATCTCGTGTCACCTTTAAGAGAAACAAGCGAGCTGCGTGTATCCAAGCCACTCGCCCTTGAGCGATGTAATCTGCGAGGGAGACGGGCCTTCCTCGGGGCTCTATTTGTACCACTATTTCTTCTCACGACAGCTCAATCCGTTCTTTCGGATACAGACTTTACCGTGCGCTTGATAAATGCGAGATCTGGCAAGCCGCTAAAAGGGGCCACGGTAACAATATTGGCTTGGAACGGAGAGTGGAGGTATGACCCTAAGAAGGCTTCCGCCAAGAGGACCAATATAAAAGTAACTACCGATGCTGAAGGGCGAGCGCTCTTTCGCCTTCCCCAACCTCTTCCCGAACACGTTGGGTTTCTTCCCGTTCCGCCGGACGACTTCGCCGGATGTTGTTGCCGTCAGAATTTTTCTCCTGAAGCAGTGAGGCATTCAGGCGCAGTGGCCGATTACGACCAATCGAAGTGTGGCGAATTGAAATCGAAAGCCGTGGCGATGCCTGGGGAAATCATCATATTTGAGAAGAAACTCAGTGCGTGGGAGAAGATGCATCGCGAGATTCCATAGTTCTTAGAGGGTGCGCACGGATGATACTCGAATCGGGCGGCAGGCGCTTGGCGGCTATGAAGGCGGAGGGGCTGCACCTGTGCCCAGGTGCCGAACGCCTGGCCGACGGACGTGGGACTCTGCCCGGACGAAGGACTTGGGGTCTTTGCCTGACTAACCCTTTTGAAAACATTGGCTTAGAATCTTCTGCCGGTTCTTGGATTCCATGGCATCAATATAGAGACAGCCGCCAGGGCTTCATCAGCCCCCCTGGACGTGCGCCATGGCCAACCCTGGTTCTGGAGTCAAAATTCCGACTTGGGTGCGCGATTTGGGGACTCTACGGTCCCCGCCACCCAAGGAAATTCTAATTGGGCTAGCAGTCTGCGCCGCCTACATCGTTGCAGGGAAATTAAGCCTTCGCCTCGCCTCGGTCCATCCCAGCGCCACGCCCGTATGGCCCCCGACGGGGATCGCGATCGCCACGCTAGTGGCCCTCGGTCTCCGCTTCTGGCCATACATTTTCGCAGGCGCTTTTCTGGTCAACATCACCACAGTGGGCTCGGTCCTCACCTCTATCGGTATTTCCACGGGCAATACTTTGGAAGCGGTCATAGCCTCCTTTCTAGTGATCCGCTTTGCCAACGGGCGCCATGCGTTCGAATCGACCAGGGACATTCTGCGTTTCGCATTTTATGTGATAGCTATCGGCACTCCAGTGGCGGCGACGTTTGGTGTGATGAGTCTGGCCCTCGGAGGGTTCGCCTCGTGGAGCGACTATGGCCTCATCTGGCGGACCTGGTGGCTTGGCGATGCCGCGGGAGCTCTCATCTTCACACCGTTCCTGCTTCTGTGGACTTCGAAGGCCCGGTGGCACTGGACAGGGAGACAACTTCTCGAATTGTCGGTCTTATTTTCCTGCACGCTCTTAACGGCAGGTATCATTTTCGGCCCGCTCTTTCACGCGCAGATTCGGAACGACCCTTGGACCTTTTTGTGCGTGCCCTTTTTGGTTTGGGCGGCCTTCCGCTATGGTCCCCGCGAAGCGTCAGCAGTCATTTGCCTTCTATGCATGGTGGAAGTCGTCGGTACGGTACACGGTTACGGACCGTTCGTTCGTGAAACGAGCAACGATTCCTTGCTCCTGCTGCAATCGTTCATCAGTCTCGAAGCCCTGATGATCCTCATCTTCGCCGCTGAAGTTTCCGAGCGGCGGCATCAGGAAGAACATGCGCGCGAGCTGGCCGTAAGCGACCCGCTGACCGGGCTGGCGAATTACCGCTTGCTGCTGGAGCGCCTGGATTCGGAAATCAAGCGCTACCTGCGCGACGGTCCGCCGTTCAGTGTTCTGCTGTTGGATCTGGATGGATTAAAGAAGATCAACGATGAACACGGGCACCTGGTGGGTAGCCTCGCTCTGTGCCGCATTGCAGAGGTTCTGCTCTTGAGCTGCCGCGCGGTCGATACGGCAGCCCGCTATGGCGGCGATGAGTTCGCTGTCGTGCTGCCCGGGACTTCGTCCGAACACGCCAAGCGGGTGGCACGGCGAATTGCGGAACGACTCAAGGAAGATCTAGAAACTCCTAAGCTGTCTGCCAGTATAGGTATTGCTGAATATCCTCGCGATGGCTCCACAATCGAACACATGCTCAGCGCGGCAGACCGGGCCCTCTATGATGAGAAGCGCCGCGCCGCGGGGCGCTCCGCGGCCGCAAAATCTTAGTAACTCGCAAGTTCAGTTCGTTTGACAGCGGCGGCGGGGTCAGTTTGACAAGCCGGTGAATAGGTCTGAGATGGCAGGCTTCGGCCAGTGCCTCAGGATCGTTAGTTTGGTGAGGCTTGGGATTTCGCGGCCGGTTTGACGCCGGATTCCTTTATCATCTGCGCGACTTGTTCCTGCATGCGTTCGGTCATTACGTCGATCTGCTTGCGCATAATTGGCATCATCGATTGCATGGCTTCCGCGGTGATGGCCGGCAGCTCCTGGATGACCTTCTGGCCAGTCGGGGAAGAATAGAAGGCCACCAGTCCGTCGATGTCGCCCTTGGTAAAGTGCTTCTGATAAGCGGGGACCATCGCCTGCAGCATCTCTTCCACAGGCAGGTTCTTCATGTAATCATCCATGATTTTATTCATGCGCGCTTCAAAATCGGGCGGGAGCTTGTCTTTGTCCTTCAAGTATTGTTCGTGCATCATCTGATGCATGGGCTTGGACATCGCGTCAATCATTTTCGTCATCATTTCGCGCGAATGCATGACGTCGAGATATTTCTGAACGTCTTCTTTTGAAGCCGGAGCGTCGGCGGGGGACTGCTGGGCAACTCCGGACAGCGCGAGAACCAAACAAGCAGTAAGGGCGAGGAAAATGCGTTTCATGGAAACCTCCAGTGAGCTAATGCGAGAGTAATCCACAGAAAGCGCGATGTCACCCAGTTCTTTTCGCAGTTTGATGAATAAATGAATAAGGCGGCCGGCAACAGATTGCCCGGCGCCGGCCCCGGGATGCGCCAGGACAAAAAAGAAAGTGCGCGGAACAGAAACGAGCAGACTACCCAGCGGCTTTCTTAGCCTGCGCGCTGTCGTAGCTCTCGCCATAGATGGCCGGCACCTTTGCGCCCATGCAGCGCAGGTAAGAAGCGAGCTGGCCGCGATGATGAATGGTGTGGTGCAGGCCGAAGATCGCAAACCTCACCGCGGGCCACTGGAACATCCCGCGGAAGGCGATGATTTTTGTCAATTGCTCGCTTGGCACTTTTCCGAGCACTTCGAAGTTTTTCGCGTAACGCCCCTCGTACCAGGAAGCGACTTCAGCGGGTGTCTTGACGTTTTCCGGAATCATCGCGGGGTTGGTGTCGAACAGGCCGTTGATCACCGTTTCGAGGAAGCGGTTGTCCGCCGCGGCGATGTGCCGCGTCAGTTCAATCGCGCTTCTTGAAGCAGGGTCGGGCTTGTAGTCCACCTTATTTGCGGGAACGGCTTCGAGAATTTTCTTGGTGGTGCGGCTTTCGTTCTTCAGCGTTCCCATGTAGACGTCATGAAGCAGGAACTTGGCTTGATCCGCGGTCATCGTTTCCGCCATCGGTATCCTCCTGAATGTATTTTGCGTTCTTTTGTGGGCGCCGAGCCGGCGGTGAGCCTGACCCGGCCTTCAATGCCACGCTGAATGCGCAAACTAGCTCTCCGTTATGCCGAAGATGCCCTCCAATCTACACCGTTCGAAAGAGGAAATGCCAGGTGATATCGACGGCGGCGTGGACGAGCGCGGAGGCGAAAATCGAGCCGGTCTTGCGCCAAGTCCAGCCGTAGAAAAACCCGGCGATGGAGGCCAGGATCACATAGCGCCAGTTGGGGAAGCCCATGTTGGTGATGTGCGAGAACCCGAAGAGAATGGAGGCGGTCCACCAGCCCGCGAGATCGCTCTTGGACGCGCGCGAAAGCAAATTTTGGAGCAGGCCGCGGAAGAGGAACTCTTCGGGCCAAGCAGTGAAGAAGAGAATGCCGAGGGAAACGAAGGGCAAAGACCTCAGTTGCGACCATTGCGGATCGAATTGAATGAAATGGATTGCCTGGCCCACCGGGATGGCGATGCACGCGAAAACGATGAAGCTTGCCGCGATGAAGAAGCTCCAATGGTGGCCCCAGCCGATGGAGTAGCCGACGCCATTGACGCGGCGCAGAAGCAAGAAACAAGCAAGCGCGATGTTCACGCAGAGAAGAACCGTGAAAATGTAGGAGAGACGTCCGCCGGGGTACGGCCAGAGCCAATGCGACAACGACCATCCCCAGGGATTGGGCAGCGGCTTCACGGCAATCCAAACGAAAAGGATCGTTGCAAAATCCTGCCATGCGCCGGGTGGTTTGCGCGCAGCGGAAGCGGCGAGTCCAAGCGGAAACAAGACTAGCGCGGCGACAGCCACAGCACGAGCGAACGCGAAAGTATTTGTCCCCAGGGCATAAATCAGGTAGACAAGAAACACCGCGGTGCCAAGCAAGTAACCGCTGCCGGCGCCGAAGCGCGAGGCGAGACGGTCTTCCACGCCGCGCGCGGCAAAAAGCAGCATCACCAGGAAGAAAAACGCGAAAGCCGTGAGCGCGGCAGCGAAGGCGCGGCCGCCGTAGCCTTGCCAGACGGAGTACAGCACTCCGGTTAGAGTGAGCGCGGCCCAGAGGCCAAGCATGGCGAACGGGCCGAGTTGGCGTGTGGCGGGCAAGCGAGAATTGTAACTGAAAGAAATGGCAGACCAAATTCAAACACCGGCAAGACGCCTTGCTTACATCGACTGGATGAGAGGGCTCGCGTGCGTGCTGATGTTTCAGACGCATAGCTACGACTCGTGGATGAGCCCGGAAGCGAAGAAATCGTCTTCGGTGATTGCCTGGTCGCGGCTGGGCGGGACGCTCCCGGCGCCGCTGTTCATCTTTTTGGCCGGAGTGTCGTTCGCGCTGGTGACAGAAAAATTGCGCGAGAAGGGAATCGAGCGCAACACTATCGCGAAACAAACGATTCTGCGCGGCGCGGAGATTTTTGGGATGGGCTTGCTGTTTCGTGTGCAGGAATTTGCGCTCGGTTATCCGTGGTCGCCGTGGACGGATTTGCTGCGCGTAGACGTGCTAAATATTCTTGGGCTTTCCATGATGCTCATGGGCGTGCTGCGTTGGGCGACGGGGAATGGAGGTAACGCGGCTGCGAGAATGCGCACGTTGGTGGCGGGAATTTGTGCGGCAGTGATTGTGGCGATGGCCACGCCGCCGCTTTGGACGACGCACCGGCCGAAGTTCTTGCCCTGGCCGGTCGAGTCCTACATCAACGGCGTGCACATATTCAAAGAGCCGCAGCCGTGGCTCTTTCCGTTGTTTCCATGGTCGGCATTTGCTTTCGCGGGGCTTGCGGTGGGGTTTTTCCTATTTTCCGATTTTGCCAAGCGCAGGGAAGGATTGGCATTCGCGGCGCTAGGCGTCGCAGGGATTGTTGCCTGCTACTTGTCTCTCTTGTTTGATTCATCACACGTGCGGCTGTACGCGGTTTACGACTACTGGCACAGCAATCCGAATTTTCTGCTGATGCGCTGTGGCATTTTGCTGATGATTCTTTTTCTGGCTTACGCGTGGTGCCGGTGGGGACTCGCGCAGGAAGGTTTCAGTCCGATCATCCAGCTCGGGAATACTTCGTTGCTGGTGTATTGGGTGCACATTGAGTTTGTTTATGGAAGATTTTCCATTTTGCCAAAAGGGCAGTGCAGCGCGCTGAAAGCGACTGCGGGCTTGATCACGATTTTCCTGGCGATGCTGGCGCTCTCTTCGTTGCGGACAAATTGGAAGAAGTGGCGGGTCAGGGCTTCACAGAAGAATCTGTAAGCAACTGCTGCGACCGGGGAATCTTGATGATGACTTCGCCGGGTTTGGCAAGGCCAAGCTCGTCGCGAGCGATTTTTTCAATTTTGTGCGGGTCAGTCTTGAGCTCGCGCACTTCCTGCTCGAGCTGCAAATTTTCTTTGTTCAACTGGTCCAGATCGGCGTTTACCTTCTTGATTTCCTGCTGCGTGCGGCGCATGGCCAGATAACCATGGGTGCCGAAAATATCGTGAACCACGAGGACCAGCACGAGCAGGCCGAGGAGCGCGGGCCCGTAGTGGCGCAGAAACGGCTGAATCTTTTCGGCGGCGTCCTTCTTCTTCAATTTTGCAGCACCCATCGTGATGCTTCGCGCGTCAACTTCGCGGAAGCGGCGGCGCTTTCGGCTTCGACATAGAGGCGAAGCAGCGGCTCGGTGCCGGAAAGGCGCAGCAGCATCCAGGAACCATCATCGAATACGAATTTTGCGCCATCGGTGCGGTCCATGGAAATGATTTTCCTGCCGAGGAGTGTCGAAGCGTCCACGGCCACCCGCTTGACGGCGTTTGCCTTTTGTTCGTCGGAAAGATGCAGGTTCTCTCGAACGGGCCAGAACTCGCGGCCGAGTTTCTTATACATGGCGCGGACTTGCTCGCCGATGGAAGCGTCGCGGGCGGAGATCATTTCCGCCACGAGCAGGCAAGCTAGGATGCCGTCTTTTTCCGGGATGTGGCCGCGAATGGTGAGGCCGGCGCTTTCTTCACCACCCAAGGCGATTTTATCTTCGCGGATGAGCTGGCCGATGTATTTGAAGCCTACGGGCGTCTGATGGACAGTTTGACCGTGCGACTTCGCAACTGCATCAATCATTTGCGTCGTCGCCACACTGCGGGCCGCGGGCATTTTCCATTGGCGCGTTTCAACCAGATAGTCATAGACGAGCGCGAGAATGAGGTTGGGCTGGATCCACGCGCCGTCGCGATCGACGATGCCGAAGCGGTCGGCGTCGCCATCGGTGGCCAAGCCGGCGGTCGCTTTCGAATCGACTACAGCCTTGCGTAGCGGGGCGAGATTTTCTTCGGAGACGTCAGGGCCGGTGCCGTCGAAGAGGCAATCCCGTTCGGTGCGCATTGCTTTTACACTGACGCCATGATCGATGAGTGCGCGATCGAGGTAGCCGACGCCGCACCCGTGTAAGGCGTCGACGACCAGCGACGGCTTGGCTTTGCGCAACGTATCGAAATGGATGAGCTCTTCGAGGCGCTTCAAATAATTTTCGCGCAAATTGACTTTTTCACCGAGGCCGGAGTTCTTTGAGCTGTGGGGAAGAGGCGGAACGCCACCATTGGCCGCGAGCTGCGCAGCCCGCACCTCGATATCCCTGGTGACTTCGGGCAGGGCCGGGCCGGCGTCGGCGGAGGAGAATTTCAAGCCGTGATATTGCGCGGGATTGTGACTGGCAGTGAAGTTGATGCCGCCGTCCAGCTTGCGGCGCATGATTTCGAAGGCCACCGCCGGCGTGGGCGTGAATGTTTCGCACAGTAGCGTACGAATGCCGTGGTGCTGCAGGATGTCCACGGCGAGCTGGGAGAATTCTTCGGAGTAGAAGCGCGTGTCATAGCCCACCAGAATTGTGGGTTCCTTCACTTTGGTTTTCGCATGTTCCGCGATGGCGGTGACCGCCAAGCGCACGTTGGCGAAGGTGAAATCGTCGGCGATCAGGCCACGCCATCCCGAGGTGCCAAACTTAATGGGGGAGGCCGTTCTTAACCCCACACTCGTGCTCATGGCGCGGTATTTTAGTCCTTCGCGCCATGGCGTGAAAGCGATTATTATGTGGGGCCGATGAATCGTGCAGAGGCAGGAAACAAGCGGATCGTCCTCGTCACTTGCCCCTCGGTTGTGCTCGCTCGCAAAATCGCGCGCGCAGTCGTGGAAAAACGCTTCGCCGCTTGTGTGAATACGATGCTGAGCCCGGTCGAGTCGGTCTATACCTGGAAAGGAAAGGTCGAGCGAGCGCGGGAGTATCTACTGGTGATGAAGACGACAGCGAAGTGTCTCTCTGCATTGGAAAAAGAAGTGAAACGACTTCACAGTTATGAGGTACCGGAGTTCATTGCTGTGCCGGTTAGCGAGGGCTCAAAGGAATATCTCTCCTGGCTGGAAGAATGCGTGTCGACGCCGCGCAAAAAACACAAATAGTGCGCTATTCGTAGCGCAGAGAAACCATTGGGTCCACGCCTATGGCGCGACGCGCGGGAAGATATCCTGCAGCGAGCGCGACAAGCAGTAACAGCAAGGTGAATCCGCCCAGAATCGTAAAATCCAGGCTGACAACCCCAAAAATGAGGCTGGCCATCGCGCGGCTGATAGCCACGGCGCAGGGAACCGCAATTGCCAGGCCGATGCCGGTGAGCTTCAAGGCCTGCCCGAGGATCAGTTTCATCAGGTCGCGTGGGTTGGCGCCCAGGGCCAGGCGAATGCCGATTTCGTGCGTTCGTTGCGCAACGCTTTCCGAGAGCACGCCGTAAACTCCGATCGAAGAAAGCGCCAGAGCCACCAGTCCGAAGATTCCCATCAAAATGCCCATGATGCGGACGATGGCGATGGAGTCCGCAATTTCTTCCTCAAGCGTGTTGACTCCTCGCAGGGCGATTGCCGGATCGGCCTGGCGCACGACGTCCCGCACCGCAGAGACGTAACTGGTTGGATTTGAAGCCGTGCGCAGAAGCAGAGTCATGGAGCGTTGCGGCGCTTGCGCAAACGGCTTGTAAATCACCGGGCGCGTGGCGGGATTCCACCAGTTCTGGCGGACATCGCCGACCACACCGACAATGGTGAGCCATGGCTCGGTGGAATCCTGCGCGCCGAGCCTGATGCGATGTCCGAGCGCGTCACCCTTGGGCCAGAAACGCGAGGCCATGCCGCGGCTGACGACCACAACACGAGGTGCGTCTGCATTGTCTGCGTCCGAGAGGGGGCGGCCTGCTACAGATGAAATTTTCAAGGTTTCAAGAAAATCGGGGCTTGTGATTTGCAAATCGGCGGAAGGCATTTCACTGGCCTTGAGCGAGGCCTGGCCTTCAATGGAGAAAAAGGTAGTTTCATTGTCTACGTTGCTGGCCGGAGGATTGGTGACCAGCGACGCGTGCTCGACGCCCGGCACCGAAGCGGTTCCGCGAAGAACTTGTTGATAGAAGCTCGCGACCTTCACATTGTCCGCATAAACTTTTTGGGGAAGCGAAATCTCGATTCTCAAAACATTGGCGGGTTCGAATCCCTGGTAGATATTGGCGAGACGCACGAAACCCTGGATCGTCAGGCCCGCGCAGACCAGCAGGATCAAGGCGAACATGACCTGTACAACCACCAGCGTGCTGCGCACTCTCCGCTTCGCGCGTGTCACGATGCCAGTGCCGGTTTCTTTCAGAGTCTTAGTAGGCTCCACGCGGCTGGTGTGGAGCAATGTTGCCAGGCCAAGAAAAATTCCCACACCGAGCGCAGCGAGTATGGTAAAGGCGAGAACATTGCCGTCAACGCGAATGCCATCCCAACCGGGCACCCACTTGGTCCATCCCACGGGAATGCTGGCGCGCAGCGCGCGCACGCTGGCGAACGAAACCGCGATGGCTACCGCTCCTGCGGCAGACGAATACAAGAGCGTTTCCGAGAGGAACAGTTGTCCCAGACGACCGCGCCCCGCGCCGAGGGCCGCGCGCAAGGCAATTTCCCTTTGCCGGCCAATCATGCGCGCAAAGACCAGGTTCGCCAGGTTGGCGCAGGCCAGGAGCACAACGAATCCTGCCGCCACCTGAAGCAGAAGAAAAAGCGGCAGCGTGAACATGTAGAGTTCTTTGCGCAACTGGAGCAGAGTCGTCGATCTGCCCGCATTCGTCTTTGGATATTCGTGTTCGAGCCGGCGAGAGAAATTGGCCAACACGGCACCGGCCAGAGAGACGGAGACACCGGGCTTGAGCCGGGCGAGGGCGTTGAACGAGAGTTGTGTGCGATCCGCTTTCTCCGCCGGAGTAAGCGCCAACGGAACCCACAATTCCACTGGCACTGGGTAATCAAAATCTTTCGGCATGATTCCAACGATGGTGTAAACGCGGCTGTTCAGTGAAATTGTTTTGCCCAATAGGTGCGCATCACCGCCAAAACGCCGCTGCCAGGTTCCGTAGCTCAGGATGGCGACTTGGTCGGCGCCCGGTTGTTCTTCCGCAGGGGTGAAGAGCCTGCCGGCCGCAGGCGCGACGGCGAGAACGTCAAAGAAATTTGCGGACACCCGGCAGCCGAGGATGGGTTGGACGTCTCCCTCCGCGCCCAATCCAAAGGATTGATAGTTGTAAGTCGTCAGTCCCTCGAATACGCCGTTTATCGAACGAAGATCCTCTGCGTCCGCCGGTGCGATGTATCGCGCGTCGTAGCCTTCGTCGATACCGCGGTCCTCCCATACGCGGACAAGAGGGTCGAGATTTCGGAAATTGTAGGGATGGAGGAGGAGAGCATTCACCATACTGAAGACGGCAGAGTTGGCGCCGATGCCAAGGGCCAGTGTCAGTATGCATACAATCGTGAAGCCCGGGCTTCTGCGAAGCGATCGCAAACCGTATCGCAGATCGGCGAGGAGTGATTCGAGACGATTCACGCCGCGAGCTTCGCGGCATTCTTCCTTGAATTGCTCGACACCGCCAAATTCGAGAAATGCAGAGCGGCTAGCTTCCTCGGGAGACATGCCTTTAGAAATGTGCTGCGCGATCTCGCGTTCGAGGTGAAAGCGCAATTCCTGATCGGTTTCCCGCTCGATGGCGTCTCTCCGGAACAGGTTGCGGACTCGATGAAAAATGCTTTGCAGCCAGCGCATGGCGGACCTCCGGAACTTTCACGCCCTCTTCAAGACCAGCCCGATCGCCGCAGAGAGCCGCTCCCAGTTTGCTTGTTCGCTCTGCAGATATTTTTTCCCGGGCTTCGTCAGCGAGTAATATTTCGCTCGCCTGTTATTTTCAGACTCGCCCCATTGCGCGGTAATCCAGCGCTGTTGCTCCAAACGGTGGAGTGCGGGGTAAAGCGCGCCCTGGTTGACCTGCAGCACATCATTGGAAACCTGGCGTATGCGTTGCGCGATGGCCCAGCCATGCATGGGCTCAAGAGCGATGCTTTTGAGGATGAGAAGGTCCAGCGTGCCTTGGACCAGATCGGTGGGCTTGCTCATCGCGCTCCTATCAGTTACTGAGGGGAGAGTGTAGCGCCGCTCTTGTCAATAAACAAGGGGAAAGGCTGAAGAACGCGGGTACTTGCCGTTCAGCTATTCGCCGAGAAGTTCGGAGTCGTATTTTGCAAACACGGCGCGAAGCGCGGCGGGTGTGCGCTCTTTCATCCCGTGGATTTCCTGGATCAGACGATAGATGTTAGCGGTCATGACCAGCAAGTAGCGGAGCCGGTCCGGGCCGGGATTCCAGTAGGTGTGAGGCGTTCCGCGCGGCACGAAAACAGCCGCGCCTGCGCCGGCCTCGACTACTTCCTTGCCAACGCGAACACGCAGAATACCCTCCAACACGTACCACGCTTCATCATCGCTGCGATGAAGATGCGGCGGAGCGATGAGACGCGGCGGGCCAGGGGGACCGCCGGGGTCGCGCCACTCGGCGATCACAAAGGCATCATTCGTCGAACCGATGACACGGCCGGCTAGGGCCGGAGCGATATTCGGAGAACTCATGAACGTATCGGCTCATTCAGAAACAACATTCAGAAGCAAACGCAGCTACACGTAAAGCAATGCCTGGTCGAGGTCGGCGATGATGTCCTCGACGTCTTCGATCCCCACGGAAAGGCGCACCAGTCCTTCGGTGATGCCTGCGCGATCCTGAACTTCCTTAGGCATGGAAGCATGGGTCATCATTGCGGGAAGCGAAATCAACGTCTCCACGCCGCCGAGACTTTCTGCCAGGGAGCAGAGCTTGACGTGATTCAGGAAGCGCCGCGCCGCATCCAGCGAGCCCACATCGAAGGAAAGCATCGCGCCCGGGCCTTTCTGCTGGCGGCGGGCGACTTCATGTTGCGGGTGGGATGGCAGTCCGGGATAGAAGACTTTCTTAATTTTCGGGTGAGCATCGAGATGGCGCGCCACGGTGATGCCGTTGGCGTTGTGCTGGAGCATGCGAACCGCCAGGGTCTTGACGCCGCGCGAAACAAGGAAGCAATCCATGGGAGCCAGACCCGTGCCTGCGGAGCGCTGGATGAAATAAATCTTTTCCGCATCTTCAGGACGCGTGAGTACCACAGCGCCACCTGTGGAATCGCTATGGCCGTTCAGATACTTTGTCATGGAATGAACCACGATGTGCGCGCCCAGCTCGATGGGGCGCTGCAAATAGGGACTGAGAAATGTGTTGTCGACCACCACGGAGAGGTTGCGCTCGTTGGCAAGCTTGGAAATGGCCGCAATATCGGTGATGGTCATCGTGGGATTGGCCGGGGTCTCGATGTAAAGCATTTTTGTATTGGGACGCAAAGCGTTGCGGACGAAATCCGGCACGGAGGTGTCCACAAAGCTGAATTCCAGGCCAAAGTGGACGAGGAGTTGGGTGGAAAGACGGAAAACGCCGCCGTAAACCGCTTCGGACAAAACAACATGATCGCCCGGGCGCAACAGCCGGAAGACTGCGTCGATTCCCGCCATCCCCGACGAAAAAACATAAGCGCTGAGGCCGCCCTCCAGTTTGGCAATCGTGCGTTCCAAGGCTTTGCGGTTCGGGTGGTTCGTTCGCGCGTAGTCGTAGCCTTTGTTCTTGCCCAGTTCCTCGCTGACGTAGGTTGACGTTTGATAGATCGGAGCGACGATGGCCCCCGTGGCAGGATCAGGCTCTTGCCCGACATGAATGGCGTTTGTGGCAAAACCCATTGTGCTCTCCTTGCGATTCCTTTTCGGATCGTGGCGCAGTCAGTTTGACGTCCGGCCCTGACCGTTCGGGGTGAATTCCGCTTCATGGAGCCCGATGTTGCTTGCCGAGCAGATTCTTGAGAACTTACAGGAGCGATGCGGATTGAGTCAAATGGCCAGTGCTTTGGATTTCCACGGCAGTGCAGCGGCGGGGCAGCGCCTCCAGCGTAAGCTGCATCCAAACTTAACGCTGCGAGACTTGACCCGGCCTGCCGTTCCGTGGACCATGGAGTCCGGCGATTTATGACCTTCTCGACAAAGTTTCTTGCCGGCCTTTGCATTGCGGCGTGTTTGACGTTTTCCCAAGGCGTGGACGCCCAAAATTCACCGGCGCCGGCGTCCAAGCCACAGACGCCACCTCCTGCAAGCGAAGCCCAGACGCGCATCACCATTGAAGTGACCGGCGGCGAGAAAAGTGTTCCCGTGGAGAACGCCAGCGTGTATGTAAAATTCATCGAAGAGCACGCGATAAAGAAGGACAAGAAACTGGAAATGAACGTAAAGACCAGCCGCGATGGCATTGCACACGTCCCGAACGCTCCGATGGGGCGAGTTTGGGTTCAAGTTGTCGCTGAAGGATGGCATACGTATGGACGCTGGCTTGACATCACCGACGCCAAGCAGACGATCAAGGTGCATCTTGAGAAGCCGCAGAAGTGGTACTGATGAAAAATCTGCCGCGGACCGTTGAGATTCAACGGTTTAGGAAGAGCGAGAGAAAAACAAGAGAGTTCTCTTCGACTGAATGCTGAAATCCTTCAGCGAATTATTTCGTGCTTTCGTTTGGATTTTTTCCAAGCACCGCTGTGCGAGTGTGAAAAAATAAAGTTGCACTCAAATGGTGCAAACAGGAGAAGAGTGTTGAAGAGCGAGAGGTTAGCCCTTCGTCGACAAGAGATTTCCACAACCTTATCAACACTTATGTTGAAAACTTAATGCACCAGAAATATTTTCTTTGGACTTCGGCACTCGTCTTGCCCTCTTGCGGACGCAGTAATTTTGACCGTTGCGAAATCAGAATGGTACAGTACCAATCTGGTTGTGCTTGATGACGGAAACTTACGACGGACCATTTTCCCTTCTCCAAATGTTCTGGGGCAGCATCACCGCCCGGCCGCTGCGCAGTCTTCTCAGCGTGATTGCCATTGCCATCCAGGTGATTCTGGTACTGATGATCGTTGGCCTGACATCCGGCGTTATTTCCGAGTGGGGGAAACGCGTTGAGGGAATCGGCGCGGACATCCTGGTGCAGCCGCCGAATGCCTCGATCTTTTTTGCATTCCTAAGTGTCGGGATGCAGGAGTCGCTTGGCGAAAAAATTGCTTCGCTGAGCGGGGTAGATGAAGTAGCTCCAACGGTCATCCTCACGGAACCAAAGAGCTTAGTGATGGTGTACGGAATCGATTACAAGCGCTTCAATGCCCTGAGCAAAGGTTTCCTGTTCCGCGATGGAAAGCCGTTCGAGGGGCCGGACGATGTGATTGCGGATGACATTATTGCGCAAACGCGCCACTTAAAGGTGGGGAGCCAGGTCACGCTGTTGAATCATACGTTTACGGTCACCGGGATCGTCGCCCACGGAAAAGGCGCGCGATACTTCATTCCTCTTCGAACGGCGCAGGAAATTGCCGTGGCGGACAAGCGCGTTTCCATGTTTTATGTGAGAAGCAAAGGAGATACGGAAGCCACTCGCGCGCAGATTCTAAAGCTGATGCCAGAGAACAGCGTGCGTTCTTTGTCGGAATACATGACGCTGATGAATTCGTCGAACTTGCCGCAATTGCGCCCCTTCACCCGGACCATGGTGGCCCTGGGAATTGTGGTGAGCTTCCTGGTGGTCCTTTTGAACATGCACACCATGGTGATGGAGCGCACACGCGAGATCGGCATTCTCAAAGCGCTCGGTTTTTCCAGGCTGGACGTCGTCCAGATGTTGTTGGGTGAGACTCTTATCCTGGCGTCAATGGGAACGGCCTTGGGAATAGCGCTTACTTTCGTGACTCAGGCGGTTCTGAAGCAGACCAATCCAGGCCTGACCATTCTGATTTCCCCTGCTTGGCTTTTTTCTGCAGCAGCGCTTGCGCTGCTGGGAGCCGCAAGCGGAGCAGTCTATCCCGCCCTCCGAGCCGCCAGCTATGACCCAGTCGTCGCTCTCGCCTACGAATAACCTTCTGTCTCCTGGCAGTTGCGAACTAACTCCGTTCGGCGTTTCTTTTTTTTGCTGACACAGAGCGAATCCTATGGGAAAAATGGGCATGGCCTCACCCCCGGATAAGCACTATCAAGCCACAATTCTCGAGCGCCGGGACCTTTCGCCGGATCTCTGGACCATGCGCATCGACCCCGGCGGACCTTTCGAATTCCGCGCCGGACAGTACGCCACGCTGGGAGTCGAGCAAGATGGAAAGCGCATCGAAAGAGCCTACTCCATCGTTTCGTCTCCCTATGAAGAGTCGCTTGAGTTTTTCTTCGAGCTGGTTCCGCACGGGGATCTCACGCCGGATCTTTTCAAGCTGAACACCGGCGACACGCTGCTGTGCAGAAAAATCGCCAAGGGCCGTTTTACTCTCGATTTGCGCAGCGCGAGAACCAACCACTTGCTAGTTTCCACGGTGACGGGAATCGCACCGTTTGTCAGTTACGTTCGAACGCTGTATCGAGATTGGAAAAATCGGGATAACCCGATGCCCGGGAACCACAAACTCCACTGTTTGCACGGTGCCAGCCGGTCATGGGAATTTGGCTATCGTGAAGAATTGGCGCGTTATTCGAATGAGGCCCCGTGGTTCAAATATGTGCCCACAGTGAGCCGGCCCTGGGAAGACTCGAATTGGCACGGCGAGACCGGGCGCGTCGACGATTTATTACGCAAATATGCCGATCGGTGGGGATTGCAGCCGGAAGAAACCACAGGATATTTGTGTGGGCATCCAGCGATGGTGGAGCATTCGCGCGGCATCCTTTACAGAGCAGGCTGGAAGAAGGATGCGGTGTTTGAAGAAGCTTATTTTCAGCCGGCGAAGGGCGAGGCAGCCGGAACGGGCTGACTCCGCAATCAAAACCACATTCAATTGCAAACCCAACAGGTTCAATCAAGGTCAAATCAATTTTCTGCAACTCGAGAATTGCTCACCAAACGGCTAACCGCTTTCACCTAAGGCATATTAGGCAGCGGGGCCGTGTTCTTCGAGCTGGATAGTGACGTCTTCGATGGTCGACAGCGGACAGAGGACGTGAACTTTCTCGTTATGATCCTCGACGTCGATCTGCAATTTCCTGCCGTGCGTGCGAATCTGAACGCGCTCATTGCTATCGACAACCTCGACGAAAACCGCATCGGGATACTTTTTCAGCTCCTTCACAACGGCATGGAGAATCGGCAGGGCTTCGCGCGCCTGCTCGGAAGCGCAGCGCATGCGCTCGCTAGGAACGAAGTGCATGGCCATGGGGACGGCGGCGGCGGGAACCCACACATGAACGTGGGAGCCGCCGGAGCGGAATTCGTCGACGTCGATGCGTATCACTCCTTCGCGCATGGTATACGCGCCTGCGAGAACAAGGGTTCCGCCAAGTCCGAGGGCAGCTTTCGCGAGTAGCACCATGGTGGCCTCCTGCAATTTGAACATGGCGGTGTACAGCCGCTACAAAATCTGGTGTTAGGTGGCCGTATCAAGACACTACAAGTCCTGAAAAGCGAGCCGCGCTCCGAGCTGGCCGGAAGGCCGCCGGTAAAAGCCGGCTAGTCCGCGACGTTTTTGGAATCGAGCCACACACGTACGGTGTTTTCGTGATCTTTCACGGAAACGAGTTCAGTATCGCCCTGCGTGGCCAGCGCATGAAGGGCAGCGACGAGGTCCAATTCATCCTTGCCGGCGGAAAAGAGCGCGTCGATAACCTTCATGGGAACCTTGACTTCGACTTCGGACTTTTTGGAATTTTCCTTGTCGCGGACGTGAACGATGAGATGGTTACTCTGCTTGGCGACGCGCACGTCGCAATCGTTGCTCTGTACAGTTACGAATTCGCCGTCTTTGGTGGTGCGGATGGCTTCGACAAGGGCGCGCAGGTCTACGTCATTAACATGAGCGTTGTCGATTTTGACCTTGCCGTCATGAATGCGGTCCTGGTGGACGGCCGGAAGGACTTTTTCGGCGAGTTCGAGAGGGACGTTCACGCGGACGGTTTCACCCTTGGCGTCAGAGCTGATGACGCGGACATGCAGCCAGCGGTCTTTCGAGACGGATGTCGTTGATTGCGTGGAGCTTGTCGGTGCCGACTTGGATTGCGCCAAAGCGCCCAGCGGCGAAAGGGCCGCTGCGGCCAGCAGTATCGGTAAACCTCCGGCAGCGGCGGTGCGCACGGTCCTGGCGAGGAAAGGGCTGTTACGGTCGGACATGACTGGATGCCTCCTGACCGGCGCAAGGCCGGCTCTTGGACATTAGATACGAGAGTGCTGGAAATAAAGTTTCCCAAAAGATAGGGGAATAGGGGGTGGAAAGGCTGGATACAGAATTATGGAGGAGCGAATAAAGGGAGCAGAACGACAGGATGGGGGAAAAACCGACGTTGTAGGGTCCACCTGTTGCGAATTGCCGGCCAACCGCATCAAAGCAATGGGGTCTTGGAGGGACAATGGGCCATGCTTAATTGGCGCGCGCTGATCGGCGCGTGCGGTCTCCTGGTCACCGTTCTCGCTTTTCGGTTCTTCTTCATTCAAGAGCTGTTTTTCGCTTTTCTATTCTTTGCCATCCTATTTTTATTGCTCATGCTGACGGCCGGGGTAGTTTTGTGCTTGCTTTACGTGTACGTGAAAGGAATGGCTCTTCTGGCCGTGCGCATCAGTGCCCAAGGGCATCGCACTTTGCCGCTGTTCCGCATCCTGGTGCTTTGGTTCGCCCCCACGGCCACAAGAACCGCTCAGGCCCTGCTGCTGGCGCAGCGCATTTTGTTCTACCCCGTCTACGGCTTGGCGCACGAGTGGTCGCAGTCGTTCCGCCGCGATGTCTCTCAATTCCGCGACGATACTGAGCGCGCCGTAAGGCACTTGCGCTTCCTCGTCAAGCACAATTAACTCGTCGGCCGCTGCCAATCCAGGATGAGGCTAGACTTTTTTTTGCCCACTCCGAGCGCCAACAATGAACAAAAGAATTTTCTAATAATTATCCTCGTTGGTACCTATGGCCCATTGATGTTCGTGCGCCCGCGTCGCATCGTTGTACCTGCAGAGGTGTTTATGGAAAAAGCAGCGACTAACGAATTTTCCCACGGCAATAGGGACCGCCGCGCAATGCCCCGGTACCAATTTCAAGTAGACATTGAAATCGCATGGAACTCCAACACTGTTTGGGGCCGCGTCAGGAACATTAGCCGGGGCGGCATGTTCATCGAGGTGGCTAATCCTCCGGAACCGGGCGCCAAATTCTCGGCCAACCTGTCGCTCAACGTTCCGCTGCGAATCATCGGCTTAGTGCGCAGAACTACGCCGCGATATGGCATTGGCGTGTCATTTCTTATCCCGGATCAGGCGGATCAGCGCCGCTTTGAGGCGCTTCTCGTGGCCCTGGCGCATGGATCGGACCCGGCCACGGCTGCCGCGAAGCCTGCAGAAGGGAATCCAGACGGGCCGCTTCGCTGTTTCGCAGCCGTGGCGGGCTCGCGAGACTCCTCAGGTTAACCGCTTTTCAAAGAGCCTGGATCACCTGCCTGACTATGGCTTCTCTGGGTGAGCCAATTTCCGTATAGCCAAAGGTATTACCGGAAGACTTTCTTTGCGACACTATTCGGGCGGCTCCCGAAATCGTTGCGATAAGTTTCGTGGTGCCCTGACGGACGAATTAAGCCAAGGATAGACAGACGATGAAATTGGTTTCGCTGAACACCGGAATTCCGCGGGAAGTGAGCTGGCACGGGAGAATGGTGACGACGGGGATCTTCAAGGAGCCCGTCAGTGGACGGGTAGCCCTGCGCAGGCTGAATCTGGACGGAGACCGTCAGGCTGACCTGACGGTGCATGGGGGCGAGCACAAGGCGGTTTACTGCTACCCGCTGACGCACTACGACTACTGGAAGAATGAGTTGCCGGGGCGGGAGCTGCCGATGGGCATGTTTGGAGAAAATTTTACGATCGATGACGGCGGCACGGGCCTCCTAAGCGGGCTGGGATTGCTGGAAGAGTCCGTTCATCTGGGCGACCGGTTCTCCATCGGGACGGCGGAAGTGGCGGTGACGCAGCCGCGGCTGCCTTGCTACAAACTGGGCGTGAGATTCGGGTCCGACGACATGGTAAAACGATTTCTGGCAAGCGGAAGGACAGGATTCTACGTGATGGTGCTGCGTGAGGGAGAAGTGGGCGCGGGCGACGAGATGAAAATGATTGCGCGGGAGGCCAACGCCGTACCGGTCTCGGAGATTACACGTCTCTACGTTGCGAAGAGGTTTGGAGAGGCGGAGATCCGCTCGGTGCGGCGGGCGTTGCGAGTCCCAGAATTGCCCGAGAGTTGGAAGGAATATTTCCGCGAACGGTTGCGGCAGGCGGGGGCGGGAAACTAGAGAGCGAGCAGAGAACAGAGAGCAGAGAAGAGAACAAAACAGAGAACAGAAAAGAAAAAGCCCCACCCTCGGGGACCAAGGGTGGGGGAGTTGGGGATTGCCGTCAAGCACTTCCCTCGGTGGCGTTCTCGGAGGCAGTCCAAGAAGCCATCGGGACCTGTTTCCGACCTTTGCTATTCAGCGAAAAACTACAACTCCCGGACGGGTCACGTCTGTTCAAAATTGAACACTGACTGGAAACTGGAAATCAGAAACTAGAAAATTGGAAACTAGAAAACGGAGAAGGGAAATGCTTAACCTTTGGTCCGCAGCATCGCCCGGGACGCAAACGACGCGCAGAAAACATAATCGCGAAGCGTAGGGGACCCGCTCGCGGCCACCATGCCTGCATCACGCGGCTATGCTATCCTTCCACGCCGTGAACGCGAAACACATCACACCGATATTGAACGTGTCCGACATCTCCGCGAGCTTCGGGTGGTTCGAGAAGTGGGGCTGGAGGAAGTGCTGGGACTGGGGAAAGCCTCCGACTTTTGGAGCGGTCGGCTCCGGCGAATGTGAGATCTTTCTGTGCGTGGGGGCGCAGGGAGGCCGCGGGAAGGGCCCGAACACTGCTACATTTACCGTCGACGGAGATGAAGCGGGCGACAAGGGCGTGTGGATGTCGGTGTGGGTGGAGGACGTTGACGATGTCCACAGACAGTGCGCAGCCGCCGGGCTGGACGTCACTTTTCCACCGACCGACATGCCGTGGAACGTCCGCGAGATGCACGTGCGGCACCCTGATGGGCACGTCTTTCGGGTCAGCAAGGGGATTGGGCGCGAGACGGAATAGTGAAGCTGCAGCTCCGTTGCCAACGAAGAGCAAAGAAATCGCGATGCCATGCGTCGAAATAAAGCCCGGGGCCCGCCAAAGTCAAAGGACGAACTTCAGAAGCAAGAGATAGACAGTTACTGCTTAACTGTCTTGACGAGGGCAGTAGAGTGACTATAAGCACCCCAGCTTTGGTTAGGACCGCTTTCACCCGAACTCTGGACGACACTTTCGATTTTCAGTGGAGGCGCAGCCGTGGATAAACTGTCTACGTTTTTCACGCTCATGGCCGCGATGAGCATTGCGGCTGAACGCGTGGTCGAGATCGTCAAAGGAATTTTTCCGACTCTGGCTGCGACCGCCAGCGACACCAACAAGGAGCGCCGCCGACACATGACGCTGCAATTGCTGGCGGCACTCGCCGGCATCGCCGTGGCTGTCACTACGCGGACACAACTCAACAATGTGCTCGGAAATCTTCTTCAACCAGACAGCGACATCTGGACTTTTTCGAATATGGGTTCGATGGCGATGAAATACTCCATCATCGGCGTGATGGTCAGCGGCGGATCCGCAATGTGGAACCACGCGCTCGACATCGTCGGAGCGTTGAAAACCGCCCAGGAAAAAAAGGTCGCTTAATAGAACTTTCTACTGAAGGTCCCGATTGAGGTAGCTCGCCACTAGGTCTTGGCTTGTGCTGCATTGCTACTTCGTCAGCTCGGGCGCGCGTTACAAATCAGACATCGCAGAGGTCGGCGGCTTGGCGCAGGGAGGTGAGCGGGTCGCGGGTGGGTACGAATTCGTGGGCTACGAAGCCGCGAAAGCTGGTGGCCGCGATGCCGCGCATCACGCCGTCCCATTGGACTTCCTGGGTGGCGTCGAGTTCGTGGCGGCCGGGAACGCCGCCTGTGTGGAAGTGGCCGATCCAATCGATATTTTTCTGAATGGTGCGAACCAGGTCGCCTTCCATGATTTGCATGTGATAAATGTCGTAGAGGAGCTTGACGCGGGAAGAATTGACAGCCTGGACGACTTGGACGCCCCAGGCGCTGTGGTCGCACATGTAGTCGTGGTGGTCGACTTTACTGTTGAGCAGCTCGATGCAGATGGTGACGCCGTGGTCCTCGGCGATTTTTTTGACACGATTGAGGCCGGTAATGGTGTTCTTGGCGCCTTCTTCGTCGGACATACCTTTGCGGTTGCCGGAGAAAGTGATGACGTTGGTCACGCCGGCCTTGGCGGCGAGCGGAATGTATTTGCGAAAACCTTCTTCGATTCTGGCGTGATTTTCGAGGCGATTCATGGCGCTTTCGATCTCACCCCCGCCGGCGTAACCCATGCTGCAGATCAGATCATATCGCCGGGGAACTTCAAATTCGTCAGGATTCAGGAGGTCGATGGCTTTCAAACCGATCTCGGCGCCGTAGGCGCAAAGCTGGTCGAGCCGGATTTTCTGATAGCACCAGCGGGAAACGGACTGCCGGATATTGCCCTTGCGTTTGATCGGAGCGGATCCCTGAGGCCACGAGGAGGAAGGAAGGGACGCCCAAGCGGCGCCGGATAGAACACTCTTGAGCACGTTGCGGCGCGATAGTCTGGACATGTTGGACACGCAAAGTGTAACGGAGAAAAGCGTAGTGAGGGAGGAAAATTACGTTTTTGGCGGCTTGGAATCCTGCGGAAGGTTGGCGGCGGATTTGGGGAGTTCGACGCGCCAGATATTTTTTTCCGATTGCCGGACGACGCCGACTTGGTTGGATTCGGAGGAGCCGACCTGGCCCACCCAGACGACTCGGAAACGGGCTTTTCGCCAGAAGCGGCGGACTTCGATGGTCTGGCCAGGCGTGGTTAGGAAGCCGACGCCGTCGAGACGTGCGCCGCCCTCGCTGAGATCGACGGTGTACGCGCTCTGGGCAAAAGGATAGCCTCGGGGATCTGTGCCTCTGACGACAACGCGGAGAGTCTTGGGGACACGGGGCTCCTTGCGAGTTCTTTTCCAAAAGTCAGATAGGGGTTGTTTGAAGGCCAGGCCGACGCGGGTTTCGCGGTCGGAGTACGCGTCGAGATAAACAACGCGGACTTCGTGCTCCTCGCTGCTGCTCTTGCGCACAAGAAAAACGTTGTCACCTATGGCGAGTTTGGCTTTCAGGGTGACCAGGGCGCCGTTGTCATTAACAAGGAGGGTCTCGGCGTCTTCATGGAAGGCACCGCCTTTGCCGGCAAAACCGTAAATCACGAGCGGTACGCGCAGGGAGATGCGCTCGCTGGAGCGGGGAGTTTTCTTTGCAGGGGTAGCAGGTAAGGGGACGGCAAACGATACAGGCGTTGGCGAGGGTTCAGGATTGTCGAGGGGGGCGACTTCCATTGCTTCTTGAGGAACGCTGTTTTGAGGGCCGTGTTCGCGGCACTTGAAGTCCCAGGTCTGCTCGAGTATCTGTTCGAGGGATTCCTCACGATTCAAAAGGGTGACCCAGGAATCGCAGTCCCCTTGAGGGCACCTGAGCCGGATAGCGAAGTTCCTAGGCATGAGATTTCCCTACATAAATTCATGATACCTGCGCGGCCGGCTCCAGGCGGAGGACCGCTGAGACTGTGTTCGTCGAAGAGTAAACGCTAGGGGGCGGCGTCCGGTTGGCGATATTCTCTGGCTGGGGGCTGTAACCTTAGGCAAGTTGTTGAATCGAATGGGGCTCGGCCACTTCAGTCCGCTGGGCAGGGGATTTGCTCGCAGGGTCGTCCACACTTGAAAGAACAGATTGGCACCAACGAAGGAGGGCTGATCGCGCGGATACTGGCGGGCGAGAAAGAACTGTTTCATGAGCTAATCCGGCCCTATGAGCGGATGGTTTATCTGACGTTGTTCTCGATTATAAAGAACGAGACCGATGCCGAGGATGGGGCGCAAGAGGCGATCATTAATGCCTACCGCCATCTCACGTCCTTTCGAGGAGACGCCAAGTTCAGCACCTGGCTGACAACCATTGCCATCAATGAAGGGCGGAAAAGGCTGAGAAAATCGAAGGGAGCGGCGGAGCAATCGATTGAGGAGCAGGAGGAGGGCCACGAAGGCGACTACACACCCGCGCCGTTGACGGATTGGCGCGAGATTCCACTGGCAGCACTGGAACGGAAGGAACTGCGCGAGGCGCTGCGAATTGCCGTGGCGGAATTGCCCGACATTTACCGGCAAGTATTTACCTTGAGAGACTTGGAAGAACTGAACATCGAGGAAACGGCGCAGGCGCTGGGTATTAATCCTGGGGCCGTGAAAGTGCGGCTGCACCGCGCGCGGATCATGCTGCAGAAGCGGCTAGTTCCGTTCCTGAAAACGACAGCTCCGGCACGCAAACGGTTCTTCGGGAGAGCGCTATGAAACTGGATTGCAAACACGTTTGGGAACACATCTCGGAGTACATCGACAACACCGTGGATGCCAAGCTGCGTGAGGAAATCGAGCGGCACCTGGAACACTGCGAAATCTGCTCGGCGATCCTGGATTCGACGCGGAACATCCTGGTTTTGACGGCGGACGACCGGACGTTTGAATTGCCGGTGGGATACAGCGAACGGCTGCATGAACGGCTGAAAGAGGAAATCGAGAAATCCTAGCACTTGCCCTTCGGATGGCGAGCCGGAGAAATATCCACGGTTAGTGCAGCATGCGATGACCGACAAATTCGGCTGCAAGCAACAAAAGGGTGAGGACAGACAGAATGAATTGAGCCCGTTCGGACCTTTTCTTTTGCTTCGAGACGGGCTGTTGACGCCAGGCTGACGCGGGCCGTCTCCGCAGTCGCCAGATTTGCCAGAGAACTACGAGATTCAGAAGAGAGCCGCCCAAAGCTAGAAGCATCATGGGGATGCGGATCGCGTCGATATGTATGCGGTCGGCCAGCTTCAACGCACCAGTAGCAGCGGCAAAAGCCCCAACTCCTATCAAAAGGCGAACGCCGTTGAGCGCGATGAAGCCGCTGCAGACACTTTGAAGCGCTGCAAAGAGAAACGCAGACCAGTTGATGAGTCTCGTGTTGACGGGCAACGAATCCCGAGTGGATTCAGATTCGGGCTGGGGGGCCTCAGACGATTCTCTTATCCGTTGCGTAGTCGGCGAACTCATGTGGCCTCGTCAAGAATGCGGTGTCCATTTCAGATAGACGGCTGCGAGAGGGGGAAGTGTCAGGACCAGAGAATAAGGGCGGCCCTGAGCAGGGTGATCAGCGGCTTGCTGTCCGCCCATATTACCGGCGTTTGAGCCGCCGTAGTGCGCAGCGTCGGTGTTCATTATTTCGCGGTAGAACCCGGGTTGTGGGACGCCGAGACGGTAGCCGCCGCGAATCACGGGAGTGGCGTTGAGGATGGCGACGATGAGGTCTTCGGGTTTTTTGCCGCGGCGGAGGAAAGAAAGCACGCTGTTGTCGGCGTCGTTGGCGTCGATCCATTCGAAACCGTGCCAGTCAAATTCGACTTGGTGGAGTGCGGGTTCGGCGGCGTATAGCCGGTTGAGATCGCCGACGAGGCGCTGGACGCCGCGATGGGAATCCCACTGGAGCGAGTGCCAATCGAGGCTTTGAGCCTCGCTCCATTCATTGCGCTGGGCGAGTTCCTGGCCCATGAAGAGGAGTTTCTTGCCGGGATGGGCGTATTGATAGGCGTAGAGCAGACGCAGGTTGGCAAATTGCTGCCACATGTCCCCAGGCATTTTGTGAAGAAGAGAATTTTTTCCGTGGACCACTTCGTCGTGGGAAAAGGGAAGAAGGAAATTTTCGGTGAAGGCATAGAGCAGCGAGAAGGTGAGTTTGTTGTGCTCGTACTTGCGATGGACCGGGTCGTGGGAAAAATATTTTAGCGTGTCGTTCATCCAACCCATGTTCCATTTGAAGCTGAAGCCAAGACCGCCGAGATAGGTCGGGCGGGAGACGGCGGGCCAGGAAGTGGACTCTTCCGCGATAGTGAGGATTCCGGGAAATTTGCCGTGGGTGACTTCATTCATGCGTTTGATGAAATCGATGGCTTGGAGATTCTCGCGGCCGCCGAATTGATTGGGGACCCATTCGCCGGGCTTGCGCGAGTAGTCGAGATAGAGCATGGAGGCGACGGCGTCCACGCGAAGGCCGTCGATGTGGTATTTGTCGAGCCAGAAGAGAGCGTTGGAGATCAAATAGTTCTGAACTTCGTTGCGGCCGTAGTTGTAGACCAGCGTGCCCCAGTCGGGATGGGCGCCCTGCCGCGGGTCAGAGTGCTCGTAGAGATGGGTGCCGTCGAGCTGAGAGAGGCCGTGGGCATCGCGGGGGAAGTGTGCAGGGGTCCAATCGAGAATGACGCCGATACCAGTCTGGTGACAGCGATCCACAAATTCCATGAATTCCGTCGGACTGCCGAAGCGGCTGGTGGCGGCGAAGTAGCCGAGAGTCTGGTAGCCCCACGAGCCATCGAAGGGATGTTCCATTATGGGCAGGAGTTCGATGTGCGTGTAACCGAGATCCTTCACGTAAGGGATGAGCTGGTCGCCTAGCTCGCGGTAGCTAAGCCAGCGATGATGATCTTCGGGGACGCGGCGCCAGGAGCCCAGATGCACTTCGTAGATGGAGATGGGCGATTCGAACCAGTTCTTCTGCGCGCGGTGCGCGATCCAGTCTGCATCCTTCCATTCATGGTGATCGAGTCTCGCGACTACCGAGCCGGTGTTGGGGCGGAGTTCGGATCGGAAGGCGTAGGGATCGGCTTTGAGGGGAACAATGTTTCCGTTCGCGCCGACGATTTCGTATTTATAGATGGCGCCTTCGTCGAGTTCGGGAACGAAGATTTCCCAAAGACCGGAGGAGCCGCGAGCGCGCATTGGATGAACGCGGCCATCCCAACCATTGAAATCACCTACGACGCTGACACGTTTTGCGCTGGGGGCCCAGACGGCGTAGTGAACGCCGCGAACGCCTTCGAGGGTGATCACATGAGCCCCGAGTTTCTCGTAAGTGTCGTAATGCCGGCCTTCGCCCATGAGATACAAATCAAACTCGCTGAGAACGATGGGGAAGGCATACGGATCATAAATTTCGAAGGACTCGCCGAAGTGCGTGTGTCCTTGAATCTTGTAACTGCCTGGGGCCGGCGGGGCGGATTGGGTCGAAGGCCAAGTGGCCTCGAAGAAGCCTTCGGGGCGAAGTTTCACGGCGTCGGTGACTTTCGCCGGGGCCGGCGTACCCCCTTCGATAGCGGGAGGCGTCAAAGAAATGCAAGTGTCCGCGGCCCCGGGCAGGAAAAAGCGCACCGTCCACTGGCCGCCAACTTGATGTGGGCCGAGCAGGGCGAAAGGGTCGGAGTGGCGAGCAGCAAGGATGGCGTCGATCTGCGCGTCGAGGCGAGGATCGCGGGGGACAATCGATGCCGTGCGCTTCATGGCGGGGCGTCGCTCAGACAAGTCAATAATCTCCGTAAAGTAGCAAACGAGGGATTGGCACACAGCTTAGCCGGAATGCCAGCCTGCGTCCCCTGAATTCTAGGGCGTTCGCAGGAAAATGCCAAACCGAGGCGGGAAGGCTGGGGCGTATCGCTAGAGAGAATCGGCTTTGAGGTGAGCGTTTTGCATTTACCATAGGGCGCAGCCCTGGAGGGTCTTCGAGTGGCGACTGTGAAATGCGACGTCTGTGGAGGAATCTTCAGTCCGAGACATCTTGCTTCGCATAAGCGGCTCGCGCACACCAAGAATCTTGCCTCCGGCGCCGCACCCCTCACCCAGAAAGAGATAATCCAGAAGATAGCTTTACTCTACGACAGTCTTTCGCTCCAAGGCCGGCAGCGCGTAGTTCGCCTTTTGACCGCGAAAGACAAAGACCTTCAAAAGGACCAGAAAATCGAATAAACGCTTTCAAAACAATGAGGACTTTTTCCATGTCGCGCGTATTCCTGTATCTCTCCATTGCCATTTTGACTGCCGGACAGAATGTTGAGGCGCAGGACCGCTCCCAGGGGCGGTCGATGGTGATTTCACAGAACGGGATTGTCGCTGCGGAGTCGCCGCTGGCGGCGCAGGCCGGGGCCAGGATTCTCGAGCGCGGTGGGAATGCGGTCGATGCCGCGATTGCCACCAACGCCATGATGGGCGTTGTTGAGCCGATGATGAACGGCATCGGCGGGGATTTGTTTGCGATCGTGTATGACGCCAAGGCGAACAAGCTTTACGGAATCAATGCCAGCGGATGGGCGCCGAAGGATTTGACGATCGAGTATTTGCAGAAGCAAGGCATTCGAAGCATGCCGCAGCAGGGAGTGAATTCGATCACTGTGCCCGGCGCTGTGGATGGCTGGCAGAAGCTCGCGGATAAGTTTGGAAGAAAGAAGCTCTCGGAGGATTTGACCGCGGCGATTCGAACGGCGCAGGACGGGTTTCCCGTGCCCGAATTGACGGCGGCGTATTGGACGCTGGAAGTGGATCTCCTGCGAACCGATGAAGCGGCGGCGAAGACCTATCTTCCAGGTGACCGCGCGCCGAAAGTGGGCGAGGTGTTCCGCAATCCCGATCTGGCATGGTCGCTCGAGCAGATTGCGCAGCATGGCAGAGAGGCGTTCTACAAAGGAGAAATTGCCGCAAAAATTCTGGAGTCGGTGAAGCGTCACAACGGACCGATGACGGCCCAGGATTTAGCGGAATACTCCAGCGAATTTGTCGAACCGATTTCAACTACTTATCATGACTGGACGATTTACGAATTGCCGCCCAACGGGCAAGGGCTCGCGGCTCTGGAAATGTTGAACATCATGGAGACGTTTCCGCTGGGGCAGAAGGATTGGGGCTTCGGCTCGACGAAGGCGCTGCACGCCATGATCGAAGCCAAAAAGCTGGCGTATGCGGATCTTGCGAAATACATCGGAGAGCCGCGCAGGCAGAAATTGCCGGTTGCCACGCTGCTTTCGAAAGAATGGGCGGCGCAAAGGGCCAAGTTGATTGATGCAGTCAAAGCCAACTGTGACGCGGCCGCTGGTGAAATCCCTGTTGGGAACGACACGACGTACTTGAGCGTCGTTGATCGCGACGGGAACATGGTGTCGCTCATCCAGAGCAACTATCAGGGGTTTGGATCGGGCATCGTCGCTGCCGGCACGGGGTTCGCGTTGCACGATCGCGGCGGACTCTTCAGCATGGATCCGAGTTCGCCAAATGCTCTGGCGGGAAGAAAGCGCCCGCTGCACACGATCATTCCAGCGTTTGCACAAAAAGGCGATGTGCGCGTGGCGTTCGGGATTATGGGCGGCTGGAATCAGTCGCAGGCGCACGCACAGTTCGTCGCGAACCTGGTGGACTTCAAAATGAATATTCAGGCAGCGCTGGAGGCGCCGCGCTTCAGCAAGCACACTTTTAGCGGATGCGACGTGATGATGGAAAACCGTTTCGGGCAAAATGTGCGGAACGAGTTGGCGAGTAAGGGCCACAAGATCGACGTGAAAGGAACATTTTCGAGCGGTATGGGCGGAGGGCAAGCGGTCATGAGGGATTTTTCGGTGGGAGTAAACTACGGGGCTTCAGACCCCCGTAAGGATGGTGAGGCCGTGGCGGAACTGCCGTTCGAGTGAAACTCCGGACCGGACTCTGGGGAAAGTGTGCCTCTTTGGATGGTGCAAAAAAGTTCCTTCAGCGGCGTTTCGGGGGAAGAATACTACCCCTGAGGGCCTGAGTGGCCGAAAGGCCAGTCTGCAAGTAATTGTAGATAAACAGCTTACCGTATATTCCGTTGGCTGGTGAATTGCACCTGTACCAATGGACAGGGACCGCCGCCCGCAGCTACGCGACCTGGATGTGGAGATTCCAATGGGGTATGTCCGCGTCGGCTTGATTCTGGCCCGGTTCCTCGCGACCGCTGCCCTCATACTTTTTCTGCTGCCGCAAAGCCAAGCGCAAACCGTGGACGTTTCCGGGCGCTACCAGTGCGCAGAAGCCAAGGTGCGCGGAAAAGTGATCCCGTGCAAAGCGGCGCCGCTCATTCTAAAGAACGATGGTCATTTCGAATTGCGCGGATGGGAAGGAAACTATCTTGTGACCGGGGGATGGGTGGAGCTTTCGGATTCCCTGGTCAAGACTCGCGCGAAGATCGAACCGGGACACAAAATCGTGCTGCGCTACTACGGAAAGCACGGCCTGGTGGAAATGACTTACGAGCGGCGGGTGGCGGAGATCGGGAAGACGGCACTGAGCTGAATCGCGCTGCTCGGTAGCCGCGTCCAAGCCGCAACGAAAATTCTTAGGTAATTTCCGTAAATAGGTCTAGTCTAATTTAGACTAGCGTTGTTTACTCCATTCTAATTAGTCCTGTTCTCCTGCTCATTTCGTCGTCGGCTGCCATCGTGGGGCGTGCAAAACGCGGCTGGCACTCGCCGAAGAACCCAGATTGGCGTCATATGCGGCCGCAGCAATTTCTCCGAGGGCCTGGCCGGCCACTTGCTGCGCTGCGTCCGAATCAGCCAGCGAGACGTGATTGACGTAAACTGCGAAAGCCAGCTTCTTTCCGTCTTTGGTGATCACGTAGCCCGCGAGGCCCTTGCCGTTCAGCATCAATTTGCCACTCAGTTTGTCTTCCGAGCCGAACGTTCCGGTTTTTGCGAAAACGTGGCCCGCGGCTGGAGAATCCTTTTGAATTTTTGCCAATGTGCCATCTTTCCCGAGGATGGGCAGCGCCCTGAAAAAAACTTCGTAGTCGGGCCGCGTAGTCCAATAGGCGAGGTAGTGGACCATGAAGTCGGGGCTGAAGAGGTCCGCCCAATCGCCGCCAGCGCCATCGCCTTGCGCGGCGCCGGAGAGATCAAGCTTAGCCTCCTGCAAAAATGCCTGCTCTACTTTGAAACCAGCCTGAAGGGGATCTTTGGCGCCGTTTGCAACGAGTAGGCCGAGTAGATACGGCCCCATGCCAGCGTGCAGGTTTTGGCTGACCTTGAGGGTGACTTTGATTTCTTCCGAGAGCGGCGGAGAAACGTGCTCGGCTACTTGATTCTCCGCGGAATAGAAACGCGCGTAGGGCGTAAAATCCTCGACGCTCGGCGCACGGCTGTTCTTGATTCGAATGCCAGCGGCCGCCAGCGCTTCGCGGAATGTTGTTTCAGCAAATTTTATCGGTGATGGCACGGCGACAACTGCTGTTTGCGGGGCAATGCCGAGTGGCAGGCTGCCCGAAAGGGTGATCGAGATGGACCCATCCGGATTTGTGGCGAAGTCCGGCGGCTCGAAGGACGGTTTTGTTCCTTCCTGAGAAGTGATCAAATGATTCAGGAATTTGATGTAGGAAGTCTGAGGCGAGGTTTTGAGAGCCATGGGATCGCCCGCCTTCGCGCCAGGCGAGACGATAAGATCGATGACATTGTCGTTGACCATAACGGAAGACATGACGACGTTGGTGCCCTTTTCGCGAGGGCCGTCAGGGAAGAGGGAAGCGTCGATCAGCACGCGTCCATCGATTTTGCGAATTCCCGTGGCTGCGACATCTTTAGCGAGCTCCTTGATGACCAGGAGAGGATCGCCGGGAAGAGCGGGGCCTGAGTAGGAGTGATCTTCATCGACGAAGGCGAGAGTGCCGTCGGGCTGAACGCGATTCGAAAGATTGGGATCGCCGCTGGCGACGAGGACTAGATCGCCCTTGAGTGTGCCGTGTTTGTCGATTGGTCCGGTGCGGTATACGCGCGTGTGGAAACGATAGTCGGCGCCGAGCTTCGCGAGGAGGGCGCCTTCGGTGAGGATTTTCGTGGTGGAAGCAGGCACAAATAATTTGTCAGCATTGAGCGCGTATAGGATTTTGCCGGTGTCGAGCGAGTAGAACTCGATGCCAAAATTGGCGTGAGCAAATTCGGGCCGGCTTATCACCTTCTCGATGCGCTCAGCCAGAGTGGATTCAGATTGCGCTCGGGCTTTGGACGTGAGGATGGCCGAGGCAAGCAGTAAGCAAAGAAGGGAAAAAATCCGCGCCATGGTTATTAGCGCACAGGCCGCTCTGCGTTTCATGACGCGAGAGAATTGCCCAATTCCGGCGGCCTGTCAACCCAAGGCCGGGGGCGAGGATGTCATGATGTTTTAATGCGTGGCGAAAAGAATAGCGATGGCTCGTTCTTGAAATTCAAGAAGGCTGTGTACAGGCAGTTTTGTATTTGACTCCGACGAGCTAAAGAGATAAAAAACGTCCTAAAGACCCTCGCCAAGGGGTTCTCTTTGACCAGCGCCGATGGGAAACGGCGCCGGAGGAGGCGCGCCATGCGCTGTTTGCGAAGAACTCTTGCGTTGATTGGTTCGTTTTTGCTGTGTTGCCTGCTGTTCTCTGATCCCTCCCTCGGCCAGCGGGTGGTCACCGGAACAGCAGCCAACGGCGCAATTTTCGAGTTGGACGTTCCGGCTACCTGGAATGGCCATTTATGGGTGTACGCGCACGCCGTCGTGGATCCGCAAGCGCCCATTGCGCTGCCCGATGTGACGCCGCTCAAAGATGCCCTGCTCGCGCAGGGATTCGCGTTTGCTACCTCGAGTTACTCTCAGAATGGATATGCGGTGAAACAGGGCGCTGAGGATATTCACCAACTGAAGGCCCTGTTCACGGCACGTTTTGGCCTTCCCGTTCGCACGTACTTACTCGGCCACTCGCTCGGCGGCGCTGTGGTGCAGGATTTGGCGGAGAGGTATCCGACTCAATACGACGGGTCCTTGCCGATTTGCGGGCTGCTCGGCGGAGGCGTCGCACAAGTCCAATATGATGGCAACGCCCGCGTCGCATTTGACTATTTCTTCCCCGGCACGTTGCCCGGCAACGCTGTGAGCACCCCGCTTTTGGACTTTTCTCCTGGCAGCCCCACTTTCAACGCCGTACTGGGCGCGTTAGTGGCGGGATTCAATCCTCCCAATTTCCCGACTGTCCAATTCGCGAGTGTGGCTCGCCTTCCGGGCAGTAATCCGGCCGAGATCATCAATTCGGGCCTGCTAGCCGCGGCGTTCAGCGCGCGTTTCACTCAGGATTTGCTAGAACGCACCCACGATCACAATCCCTTCGATAACACGGCGACGGTCTACAGCGGCTCCTTCAACGATGCCGCGCTCAACGCCGGAGTGGGACGATTCTCCGCCACGCCGGACGCCCTGCAGTATTTGGAGAACTACTACACCCCAACCGGGCAATTACAAATTCCGATGCTGACGCTCCACACCACGGCGGATCCCATCGTGCCGTTTGCACAGGAGGCCACCTACACGCAAATTGTGGCCAATGCAGGCGCTTCCAGCATGCTGGTGCAACAGTCGGTTAGCCGATACGGACATTGCAACGTCAACGCGAAGGAGACCGCGAACGCCTTGCAAGGTCTTTTTCTGTGGGTCAACTTTGGGATCAAGCCCCCGTCCGGCGACGTTACCGTCCCATAGCACACTTACTTCTCAGTCCACCGTGGAGGCGCAGAAGGAAGCGCACGCGAAACGGCTAAAAACTACTTTTTCGTCGCGGCGGCTTTACTCTCGAGTCCGGGCGCGATCACCGGCTGCAGAAAAGGCATCATGGCGCGCAGCTTGGGGCCGAGTTGCTCAATGGGGTGTTGCTGCTCGCGCTGGCGCGTGGCCAGGAAGTTCGGGCAGCCCTTTTCATTTTCTGCAATCCATGCTTTTGCGAAACTGCCGTTGCGGATCTCCGTGAGGATTTTGCGCATCTCTTCTCGCGTTTGCTTGGTGATGATGCGCGGTCCGGCGGAATAGTCGCCCTGCTCGGCAGTATCGCTCACGGAATAGCGCATATAGCTGAGGCCGCCGCGGTAAATCAGATCAACGATAAGCTTGAGTTCGTGGAGACATTCGAAATAGGCGACTTCGGGCTGGTAGCCGGCTTCCGTCAGTGTTTCGAATCCCGCCTTGATCAATTCGCTCACACCGCCGCAGAGGACCGCCTGCTCGCCAAAAAGATCAGTTTCGGTTTCTTCGGTAAAAGTAGTCTCCAGAACGCCGGCTCGCGTGCAGCCGAGTCCCTTGGCGTAGGCGAGAGCAAGCGCTTTCGCCGACCCGCTGGCATCTTGTTCCACGGCCAGTAGCGCGGGCGTTCCGCCGCCTTCGGTGAAGACTTCGCGAACACGATGTCCTGGAGCCTTTGGAGCAATCATGGAGACATCCACCGCGGCAGGCGGCTTGATGGTGCCGAAACGAATGTTGAAGCCGTGCGCGAACATCAAAGTCTTGCCGGGCTTGAGATTTGGTTCGATGGCGTCCCGATAAAGCTTGGGCTGTTTGGTGTCCGGCACGAGGATCATGATGACGTCGGCCCAGGCGGCAGCTTCCGAGGGCGAGTTGACCTTCAAGCCCGCCTTTTCAGCTTTGGCGCGGGAGGCGCTTCCTTCGTGGAGGCCGACGCGGACGGATACGCCGCTATCACGAAGATTCAGGGCGTGCGCGTGACCCTGTGAGCCGTAGCCAATGATAGCGACTTTCTTTGCCTGGATTAGTGAGATATCCGCGGAATCGTCGTAATAAAGATTTGCCATTTGCTTCCTCTCGTGACCGGATTGCGGTCGAATGACTGGTTGATTTGCAAATACATTGGACGCCTGCCCGCCGGCGTCGGCAACTGAAACGCACAGACAAGAGTGTCTGTGCTACTTTGACTTCGCATCCACTGCTTCGGGCGATTCACGCGATACGGTTGGTGGCTGCAACAAATCGCCGCCGCGGGTCATGGAAATCCGGCCGGTGCGAGCCATTTCCAGCACGCCGAAGGGCCGGAGCACTTCGAGCAGGCCATCGATTTTGTCGACAGTGCCAGAAACTTCGATGATGAGGGATTCGGGAGCGACATCGACCACGCGCGCCCGGAAAACTTTGATCAGCTCCATCAGATGCGGGCGATTCTGCTGATCCGCCGAGACTTTGATCAAGGCCAGGTCACGCTCAAGAAGCGCGCGAGTGGAGATATTTTCCGCAAGCAGGACGTCGACGAGCTTTTCGAGGCTGGCTTCCAAACGATGCGCGCCTCGTTCATCGGTGTGCGCCACGATGGTCATGCGCGCGACTTCTTCATTCTCCGTCGGACCGACCGTAAGCGAATCGATATTGATGGCCAAGCGCCGCGCAAGAGAAGAGACGCGATTAAGGACGCCAGGCTTGTTTTCGACATAGGCGACAAGGGTTTGCATGTTTTCTCCTATGGCTCAGTCGCCGTTTCAACGAGCGGGTTGTTGGGGCGGCGGATCATGTCGCTCAAAGAAGCGCCCGCGGCAACCATGGGATAAACAGAATCTTCCTGCTCGACGCGGAAGTCGATCAGCACGGTTTCGGCGGACTCGCGCGCGGAGCGGATGATGGGAACGACTTCAGCGCGCTTGGTGATCCGCTCACCGCGAATGCCGAAGGCATTGGCGAGGGCGGCAAAATCCGGCGCGACCAGCGGAGTGGCCACGTAGCGTTTATCGTAGAAGAACTCCTGCCACTGGCGGACCATGCCGAGATAACCGTTGTTGATGATGGCGATCTTGATGTTGATTTTTTCCTGGACGATGGTTGCCAATTCGCTCATGGTCATCTGGAATCCGCCATCGCCAACGACGACCCACACTTCGGACTCAGGCTTCGCGAATTTCGCGCCGATGGCGGCCGGAAGCGCAAAACCCATGGTGCCGAGTCCGCCGGAAGTGATCAGCGTGCGCGGGCGATTGTGGTGGTAATACTGCGCCTCCCACATTTGATGCTGGCCGACGTCCGTGACGATGATGGCTTCGCCGCGAGTTTCTTTCCACAGGTCGTTGATGACATGGGCAGCGTAGAGATGCCCGCTGTCAGGCAAGCTTTGAATGTCGCGGACAGCTGAATCGCCTTTCAGTTCGGCGATGTGGCGAATCCAGCCAGTATGCTCGCGGGTTTCGATGTGCGGTGTGAGCCGTTCGAGCACTTCACGGGCATCACCGACGAGGGCGGCGTCCACCTTTACGTTCTTGTTGATTTCGGCGCGGTCGATCTCGATGTGGATCTTACGGGCACTCTTGGCGTAGGTGCGCAGGTCGCCCGTGACGCGATCATCAAAGCGCATGCCAACGGCAATGAGGAGATCCGCTTCCTGAATAGCGTTGTTCACCCAGGCTTCGCCGTGCATGCCCATCATGCCCAGGTTTAGCGGATCGTTGGCAGGGAAGCAGCCAATGCCGAGAAGCGTCATCGCAACCGGATAATTGCCCGCGCGGACAAACTGCTCAAAAGCGCGCATCGCCCCGGAAACCATGATCCCATGGCCGGCGAGAATGATGGGACGCTTGGCGGTGTTGAGCATTTCGACGGCGCGGTCGAATTCCGCTTGATCGTGATTGTTGCGCACGCGCTTGGGCGGAAGTTTCGGCGCAGATGCTTCCCAGTTGAATTCAGCAGAAGCTTGCTGCGCATCTTTGGTGATGTCGACAAGAACGGGTCCAGGGCGTCCACTATTGGCGATCAAAAAAGCTTCACGGAGAGTGCGAGCCACATCCTCCGCTTTCGTGACCACCACGTTGTGCTTGGTGATGGGCATGGTGATGCCTGTGATATCGATTTCCTGAAACGCGTCAGAGCCCAGCACCTTGCTGCTGACCTGGCCGGTGATGCATACCACCGGAGAAGAGTCCATCATGGCCGTGGCGATGCCGGTCACCATGTTCGTCGCGCCCGGGCCCGAGGTGGCCATGGCGACGCCGATTCCGCCGCTGGCACGCGCATAGCCATCCGCCATGTGCGTGGCGCCCTGTTCGTGGCGCACCAGGATATGATGCAGCTTCGATTTGCCCAGCGCGTCGTACACCGGAAGAATCGCTCCGCCGGGATAGCCGAAGATTTCGCGCACGCCGAGACGCGTGAGCGACTCGCAAAGAATTTCCGCACCGGTGAGCTTCATGGAATCCTCGCTTCAGGCGACCGCAAAGCGGTCGACGAGCTCAAGACAGGTTGAACGGTTTCCGAAAAGGAAGAAGGAACCGCCGTGACTGCTCCAAGAGAAGAAGAAGAAACAAGCAGGGCGTACTTGGCCATGACTCCGCTCGTAAAACGCGGCTGGGGCGGTTTCCACGCAGCGAGACGTTTCTGAATCTCCGCCGCGCTGAGTTCCACGTTGAGCTGCCTATTGGGAATGTCGAATGTGATTATGTCGCCGTCCGCAACTGCCGCGATGGGGCCGCCGTTGGCGGCTTCGGGCGCGAGATGACCAGCCATAAGCCCGTGAGTCGCACCAGAGAAACGGCCGTCGGTGAGCAGAGCGACGGAATCGCCGAGACCGGCGCCCACCAGGGCAGCCGTAACGGCCAGCATTTCACGCATGCCGGGGCCGCCTTTCGGCCCCTCATAGCGAATGACGATCACGTCGCCGGCCTTGATGAAGTTCTTTTCGATGGCCGCAAAAGCCGCTTCTTCGTTGTCAAACACGCGCGCGGGGCCGAGGAAATTCTGCAGGTCATGTCCGGCAACTTTTATGACGCAACCTTCCGGAGCGAGATTTCCCTTGAGGATGACGAGTCCGCCGGTCGGCTTGAGCGGCGCATCGAGCTTGCGGACAACTTGCTGCGCGGGCGCTTCCTTCGCCGCAGCTGCTTCCTCAGCGAGAGTTCGCCCGGTAACGGTAAGGCAGTCTCCGCGAAGCAATCCAGCTTCAAGCAGGCGCTTTGCGACCAGCGCAGTGCCGCCTGCTGCGTAGAGATCGGTTGCGACAAAATGTCCTCCAGGCTTTAGATCCGCGAGAATTGGCACGCGTGAACTGATGCGATCGAAATCGTCGATGGAAAGCGGAAGCTTCGCTTCGTTGGCGATGGCCAGCAAGTGCAGCACGGAATTTGTCGAACCGCCGGTCGCTGCGACACCCGCAATGGCATTTTCGATTGCGGCTTTAGTGATAATTTTGGACGGCGTCACATCGCGGCGAAGAAGATCCAGGGCCATTTCGCCCGCACGCTTCCCGGCGTTTGCTTTTGATGGATCCGTGGCCGGAACGCTGGAGAGTCCCATCGGCGCGATGCCAAGAAATTCGCAGACCAATGCCATGGTGTTTGCAGTGAATTGTCCGCCGCAGGCGCCGGCTCCGGGACACGCAGCGACTTCGAGGGACTTGAGCTGCGCATCGGTCATTCCGCCCCGCGCATGTTTGCCGATGGCTTCGTAGACGTCCTGAATCGTGACAGAGTGACCTTCAAACTGGCCGGGAGCAATCGAGCCACCATACAGAACGAGTCCGGGAATATTGAGGCGCGCCAAGGCCATGATGCCAGCGGGAATGGTCTTGTCGCAACCGACGAGAACGACCAGGGCATCGAAGAGATTGCCGCGTGTGACCAACTCGATCGAATCGGTGATGACCTCGCGGCTGATCAAGGAGGCGCGCATGCCTTCCGTGCCCATGGTGATGCCATCGGAAATGGAAACCGTGTTGAACTCCAGAGGTGTTCCGCCCGCGGCGCGAATTCCTTCCTTCACATGCTGTGCAAGCTCACGAAGGTGATAGTTGCACGGACCAATCTCGATCCAGGTATTCGCCACGCCGATGAGGGGCTTCTTGAAGTCATCATCCTGGAGGCCGCAAGCGCGAAGCATTGCGCGTGCGCCAGCGCGGCTCGCACCGTCGGTTAGAGCCCCGCTGCGTGGTTTCGGCAAAGTGTCACTCACTGCAGGATCCCTTCCATGGTTGGAAACAGCTTCCAGCTTCAAAACAGCTTACATCTTGAAAACAGCTGGCCTCGAAAAGATGAGGCCATCATCTTGGTTCTGATGATGGCCCCGAAAACTTCCGGTAATGCTGTCCTAGGCCGTCATCATCCGCCTGTTGTTCCCCATACGGGAACGGGAATAATTCGCTCAACGATCCGGTATACGATTCTGGCAGTATTGTCCTTCGCGAGAATCCGGGTGTCTGCGATGGCGCGGCGAAACACAAGTGTTGGCCATCAAAGTAGCAGGATGGAGCCGGGAAGTCAATGAGTCAAATTAATAGTTATGCTAAATCAAATAAAACTGACTTATGCAGAGAGTTCGTTGACTGGACTTCGTTTTCCGTTCGAAATAGACACCCGGCGAAATAATGGAAGGCGCGGGCATCTTCCCATGCCGCTGAACATCTAACCTAGTTGCGAATCGAGTCGCCACGGAGCAGAAGAGAATCAAAGGGGAATGAATGCGGGAAGATACTGGTGTGCTGGTCATCGGCGGGGGACCAGCAGGATTGGCTGCCGCAATCGCCGCGCGAATGAAGGGTTTTGACGTTACCGTGGCGGACGGCGCAAAGCCTCCCATAGACAAAGCGTGTGGAGAAGGGTTGATGCCGGACACCTTGCGAGCGCTGCGCGAGCTAGGCGTGGCGATTCGTCCGGAGGATGGGCAGGTTTTTCGCGGGATTCGCTTCGTCGACTGCGCAAACTCGGTGGAAGGCAGCTTTTCGAGTGCGAGCGGTTTTGGAATACGCCGGACGATCCTCCACCAGAAGATGGTAGAGCGGGCAGAAGAGTGTGGAGTTAGTCTGCTTTGGAACACGCCTGTCGCGGGCTTGTCCAGTGAAGGCGCTATCCTCGGCGAAAAGACCGTGAAGGCCAAGTGGATTGTCGGAGCCGATGGAATCCACTCTCGCGTGAGGCGTTGGATTGATTTGGATTCGAATGCACGGTTGGAAAAAAGATTCGCACAGAGAAGACACTTTCGAGTGAAGCCGTGGACCGATTGCATGGAAGTTCATTGGAGCAATCGGGCGCAGGCGTACGTCACGCCGCTCGGTAATGACGAAGTATGCGTCGCGCTAATATCCCGCGACCCCCGAATGCGCGTTGCGGACGCCTGGCGGGAATTTCCCGCGTTAGCCAGCTACTTGCGCCACGCGGAACCTAGCAGCGCGGAACGAGGCGCCGTGACGGTAACGCGCAGATTGCGCCGGGTCTATCGCAGGAATGTTGCATTGATGGGAGACGCGTCGGGAAGTGTTGACGCTATCACAGGGGAAGGACTTTGCTTGAGCTTCCGCCAGGCGTTGACGCTCGCTGGCGCACTGAGCGCGGGAAAGCTGCAGAGCTACCAGCGAGCGCACCGCCAACTCGCGAGACGGCCGCATATCATGGGCCGGCTCTTGCTGATGCTGGATGAATATCCGGCCTTGAGAAAACGCGCGATGAAAATTTTGGCCGAGGATCCCGGGCTATTCGCCCGACTGCTGGCAGCGCACCTGGGAGAGTCTTCGCCCAAATTTCTGGCGGCCACAGGTTTACGCCTCGGCTGGCAATTCCTGACTGCGTGAATGGAAAGAGTAAAAATGCATTGGTCGCGAAGCCGTCTGGCTAAAGTCTTCTATTTTCTGGTGGCGGCTCCGCTGGCGCTGGTGGTGCTCAGCGCCTTGCCGCAGCATGCCGCGCCGCAGCTTCCTGCCAGTGGATTCGTTCTGGGGATCGATCCCGCTCAGAGCAAGGTGCACTGGTCGCTTGGCACAAGCCTCCACACCGTTCATGGAACGTTTGCTTTCAAAAATGGGACATTCCACGTTGACCCTGCGACCGGCAAAGCCAGTGGTGAGATTGTGGTTTACGCGACAAGCGGGGAAAGCGGCAACGATGGACGCGACAAGAAAATGCACAAAGACGTTCTCGCAAGTGGGCAATACCCCGATATCATTTTTCGGCCGGACCGCGTGGAAGGGAAAATCGCGCCTCAAGGAAGCTTTACGGTTCAGGTGCACGGGATTTTTGTTTTGCATGGCAGCGAACACGAACTGACAGTGCCGGTGCAGGCGGAGTTCGCCGGGGATCATTGGACGGGGAGCGCGAAGTTCAACGTGCCATTTATCGATTGGGGGCTCAAAAATCCCAGCAACTTTTTCCTCAAAGTAAACCACACGGTGGAGATCGAACTGGAATTGAAAGGCAGTCTGCAAAATCCGGCTGCGCCGTAATTTAGAACTGCCGTTTCGATTTCTGTGTCATCGGGAAACGTGGGTGTCGACTAAACGGGAAGACGAAGCAGGGCCATGCAGCCACGGGCATCAGAGCGGTTCTTTAACATTAGTTCGCCACCGTGAGCCTCCGCGATCTGGCGGCTGAGGACCAGTCCAATACCGGAGCCACCCGGCTTGGTCGTAAAAAAGGGAACGAATAGGTTGGAAGTATTGGGGAGCCCAGGTCCTTCGTCGAGCACCCAAACATCAAGCTGCGCGCCTTTCCGGGACCAGCCCACTTGAACGCAGCCGCTGGTTTCGAGGGTGGCATCGGCGGCATTCCGAACCAGATTGATGAGCAACTGTTCCAGTTGATCGGCGTCCGCGGAAATAACCACGTCAGGCCCTTTATCAACGCTGACCTTCACTCGCGTCTCGAGTTTCACCGTCCGGCATATCCATTCCGTGACATTAACAGGCAGCAGCTTCGGTTGTGGAAGCCGCGCAAGTTGCGCATAAGCGGCCATGAAGCGCCCGAGGGCCTCGGTGCGAGAGCGAATGATGCCAAGGCCCTGCCGCAGATCATCGAGGATCCCAGCGGATGCTTCACTCTGAAGTTCGGAAGACTTGGAGGCATTCAGAAGGCCGCTCTCCAGACCTTGCGCGACGGACTGAATGGGTGCGAGCGAGTTGTTCAGTTCATGCCCAAGAACACGAATGAGCCGCTGCCATGCTTTGCGCTCTTCGTCGCGGAGCGTGCGGCTCAGGTCGCTCAGGACGACGAGATGATGTGGCAAGCCGCCCTGGCGAAACGTCCCGCGACGCAGTCCCCAGCGCCCGGAACCACCGGGAAAGGCAAGCTCCATCGTGTGCGCGGCCTCGCCTTCCAGACAGGCTCCCAGTCCCAATTCCTCGGCAGTGAAACCCAGCAGGCGGCCTTCGGGGCGCCCCAGGAGTCGTTCAGCAGCGCGATTGACCAGCCGGAGCTTATTTTCGTTGTCGAAGGTGAAGACTGCGAGGTCAATCTCCTCCATGACGGTCCGCAGGAGGGCATTGGCTTCCAGCGCGCCCAAACGCTGTTGCCGGAGGACTTCACTGAGGGCATTGACTTCAATCATAACTTCGCCCATGGCGTCGTCGCTGCGGGCTCCGCGGGCGCGCATCGAAAAGTCTTCCTCGCGCAAAGCGGCCAAAAGATTCGAAAGCGTTTGCAGAGAGAAAACAACGCGATGACGGAGTGAGAAAGCGAAACCGAGCCAGAGAGAAAAGATGAGAAAAGCCAGCGTCCAAACCGTGCCGGAAGAATAATTCCCATGCCATAAGAGAAGCATGGCGATAAAGGAACCTGGGAAGCCCGCCGCTAACGCGAGAAGCTGGAGGCGGCGGTCATAGGAAAGCGGCCTCATTCCAAACCATGTTTTTGCAGCCGACGATACATGGCGCTGCGGCTCAGTCCCAGAGCCTTGGCAGCCTGGCTGACGTTTCCTTCGTGGCGAGCGAGAGTGCGCTGAATCAAGTAGCGCTCCACTTCGTCGAGACTCATCTCTTCCAATTTGGCCACGCCGCCAGCGGCCTGTGCGCGCAAGCCGAGGTCTGCCGCGCGGACAGCAGGGCCCGGGGTGAGGAGCACGCCGCGTTCCACGGCATGATCCAATTCGCGGACGTTGCCCGGCCAGGCATGCTCATGCAGAGCTTTGATAGCGGCGGTGTCGAACCCGGAAACATTCTTGCGATAGCGCTGCGAGTAGCCGTGGAGGAAATGGTGCGCGAGGAGATCGATGTCCTCGCGGCGGTCTCGCAGCGGCGGGATGTGGATCTCGATGGTGTTCAGCCGAAATAGAAGGTCTTGACGGAACCGGCCCGCGGCAGCCTCGGCATTCACGTCGGCATTGGTAGCCGCGAGCACTCGCACGTTGACGCGCCGAGTGGTGGACGAGCCGACACGCTCGAGATCTCCCGTTTCCAGAACGCGCAGAAGTTTTGCTTGCAGGTTGAGAGGAACGTTGGCGATTTCGTCCAGAAACAGCGTGCTGCCATCGGCGAGTTCGAACCGTCCGACGCGGTCAGCGCGTGCATCAGTGAATGCGCCTTTTACGTGCCCGAATAGCTCGCTTTCAAAAACGCCTTCGGAGAGCCCGCCCGCATTCACGGTTACCATTGGTTTCGTCGAGCGCGCCGACAACGCATGCAGCGTTCGCGCGACAACTTCTTTGCCAGTTCCATGCTCGCCAGTGATCAAGACGTTGGCATCCGAAGGTCCTATCTGCCCAATTAGCTCCAGGACTGGCGCCATCGCCGGAGATTTCGCCAGAAATGTGGGGCGCGATTCGGCGCGCAGGATGCGGTTTTCTGCTTCGAGCCGCGACGCCTGCCTGAGCGCCTTGCGCAAATCGATTTGTGTGCGCAGAATCGCCAGCAGGCGGTTGTTTTCCCAGGGCTTCTGAACGAAGTCGCGCGCGCCGCGCCGCATGGCCTCCACGGCCACTTCGATGCTGCTCCACGCGGTCATCACGATAACTGGCAAAGTGCTGTCCAGCATTTGAATGCGCGTCAGCAGGTCCAGCCCTTCCTGGCCTGACGTTGTGTCTCTTGTGTAATTGAGGTCCATCAGCGCCGCGTCAAATTCCCGCGATTCAATAGCGCTCAGGGCTTCCGCCGGAGAGGCAACGCCTTGTGTTTCATACCCCTCGCGCTTTAGCAGCAAGCGCAGGGCATCGCGGATGTCCGCCTGGTCGTCAGCCAAAAGAACTCGATAAGGGTGCGGGTTAGTCGTCTTCATTCGAATGGTTTTGCGAAGTTTATCCTACTGTCGTTTTTCAGGCACGGTAAGAAGCGCTCGGGGTACCGCCTCTCATCTGGCAAGGGTCTGCTCACGCGGGTTGTGCTGCACCGACTGGTGCGCCGGCGGTGGCGTTGTCTCCCACGACCCAGCCGTCCTTTAGCTGAATAATGCGGCTCCCGTAAGAAGCATTTCTCTCCGAGTGCGTGACCTGGATGATGGTTGTACCGCCGTCATTCAGCCTCTTGAAGAGCTGCATGATTTCGTCGCCTTGCGCGGAATGAAGATTTCCAGTCGGCTCATCCGCGAGGATCAGCTTCGGGCTGAGAATCACCGCGCGAGCCACGCCCACAAGTTGCTGCTGGCCGCCCGAGAGCTGGTTTGGGAAAAGGTCTTTCTTGCCGACGATGTTGAAGCGATCGAGCGTGTCGCAAACCAGGCTCACGCGCTCTTTGTGCGGCACGTTTTTGTAGGAGAGAGGAACCTCGAGATTTTCGAACACCGTCAGATTGTCGATCAGGTGATAGCTCTGAAAGACAAAACCCATGTTCGCCTTGTGAAGTTCGTTGCGCTTCTTTATGTTCAGCTTGTGGACCGGTTCGCCCAGGAAGTAATACTCTCCGTTCCATGCGCCATCCAGCATTCCGATGATGCTCAGCAGCGTGGACTTTCCCGCGCCGGACGGACCCATGATGGTCACAAATTCGCCCGGTTGAATATCCAAAGTGATTCTGCGCAGCAGATAAAACTTATTCGGACCAGCTTCGATGACTTTTTCCAGGTTTCGCAGTTGAATCAAAGGTTCCACATCGGCTCCTTGCGTTTCCAATGGTGCCCGCGTCCCTATCTTAGCGTATGTCCCTGCGACACTGCTCTGTCCTATTCGTACCGCAAGGCCTTCAGCGGATCGATGCGGGCCGCGCGGCGCGCAGGCAAATAGCACGCCAGAGCCGCGACGGCGGCCAGTAGCAGTGGCAAGCCGATGAACGAGAACGGGTCAGCCGCCTCGACGCCGAAGAGCAAAGAGGCAAGCGCGCGCGCCATGAGAAACGCGATGGGCAAGCCGATGGCCAAGCCCAGCGCGGCGAGAAACATACCGCCGCGCAACACCATCCGCAGGATGTCGCCGGTTTGCGCACCGAGGGACATACGGACGCCAATCTCGTGCGTTCTCTCGCTAACGGAGTAAGACATCACGCCGAAGACCCCAACCGATGCGAGCACCAACGCAATGCCCCCGAGCACGGCCATCAGTGCAGCGACATACGCTATGCCGGTGACCGATTCTGTGATTACTCTATCCATCGGCTTCACGTTGTAGAGGGGCAAATCCGGGTCTGCCGCAGATATCTGTGCCCGAGCGGTAGAAATGAATTGCAGCGGGTCTCCTGGGGTGCGAAGCATAATTGAGGTGAAGAAGGGCGGCGCCTGACGGAAGGAGCGATAGATCGTCGGGAAGTTTTCTCTAACGATCCACATGTAGTGGACGTCGTCTACAATACCCACGACGGTCATCCAAGGACGGTCCGAGTCTGTCTTTCCAACCTTGATATGTTTGCCGAGAGGATTCTCGTTGGGGAAATAGCGGCGAGCGAGACTTTCGCTGATAACCGCGACGGAAGGAGCCTGAGCGCCATCGGCATCAGTCAACAGACGCCCGTCACGAAGGGCAATATTCAGAACGCGGAAGTAATTAGGCGTAATCGTTTCAATTATCGCCTCGATCCGTTCTCCCCGCTCCGCAGCCGGGCGCCCCCCAATCGAAAAATCATCCGTCGGAAGACCTCCTCCATTCGAGTACGGAACATCGCTGACGAGCGAAGCGGAGCGCACTCCTGGCGCGGAGCTCAGGCGCTCAAGGATATGCTCATGAAAAGCTAGGCGGGCGGCGGGCTTTGCGTACTGCGTCTGTGGAAGCTTGAGATTCATAGTCAGAAGCGTCTGCGGTGAGTAGCTCTCATTGACATTCACCAGTCCCTGGAAGTTTTTCACCAACAAGCCTGCACCGACCAGCAACACCAGAGCCAGCGAGACCTCCGCGACCACCAGCGTGCCGCGCAAACGGCCTCGCGCACGGCTCACGGAACTGCGGCCGCCTTCCTTCAGAGACTCGCTGATGCTGGTCCGCGAAGTCAGTAGCGACGGCGCGATTCCGGAGATAAGGCCGCTCGCGATAGCAATAGCGAGCGTAAAAAGGAACGCATTTGAATCGAGTCGAATGGTCTTCCATCCGGAGACAAACTTGGCAACATCGGCGGGCATGTGCGAAAGAATCAGGGAAAGAGCCCACTGCGCGATGAGCAGGCCTAGCGCCGCGCCGCCCAGCGAAAGCAAGATACTTTCGGTGAGCAATTGGCGAGCAATGCGCCAGCGTGTCCCGCCCAGCGCGGTGCGCACGGCGAATTCGTTGGTCCGTCCAGTCATGCGTGCGAACTGCACATTCGCCACATCTGCGCAGGCGATCAGCAGAACGAACCCGACGGCCCCGAGGAGCAACAGGGTGTAATCCTTGGTCAAGGTGCCGGTGGCAAAATCGCGCAGCCGCAAGGGCCGAAGTTGCCAGCCCTTGTTCGTGTCGGGGTAAAGCTCGGACTGACGTTGTGCGATACCTTGCATCTCAGCAGCTGCTTGTGTGTACGAGACGTCCGGTCTCAAGCGGCCGAGAACAAACAGCCAGCGGTCGCGGCGGCTCAAACGTGCTTTGAGATCAAGAGCCAGTGGAGTCCACGCTTCGGCAGGTAATGGAAAATCGAATCCGGTAGCCATAACGCCGACGACGGTGTAAGCCTTTCCGTCTACCTTAATGTTCTTGCCGACAATGTGCGTGTCGGATGCATAGCGCTGCTCCCACAACGCGTGGCCGAGAATGATTTCCTGCTCCTTGCCGGGCTCCTCCTCTTCCGGAAGGAAAGCGCGGCCGAGTTGGGGATGCACGCCGAGTAAATCGAAGAGATTTGCGGAGATTTGAAATGCCTGAACCTTTTGCGGCTCGCGGTCGCCGGTGAGATTTACTTCACGCCACGCGTAGATCCCGAGTTCATCAAAAGAATGCGCCTGCTGCCTCCAGTCGAAATAAGTGGCTGGCGAGACGGGCGTCCGGTCGATGTCTTGCCCTGGCCGTGAGTCGACTAACGCGACGATGCGATCAGCGTTCTCGATCGGCACTGGATGAGCAAGGAATGCTTCGGCCATGCTGAACATCGCCGTATTTGCGCCGATGCCCAGCGCCAGCGCCGTGGCGCAAACGAGCGTTGCCAGGCGATGCTTCCACAGCATGCGTGCACCGTAGCGGATGTCCTGCCAAAGTGTGTACATGTGAAATCTCCTATTCGTACCGCAACGCCACTAGCGGATCAACGCGCGTAGCCCGCCGCGCCGGGATGTAGCATGCCGCAAGCGAGACCGTCACCATGAGAAGATTCACCACAGCGAAAATGAGTGGGTCTCTCACCTTCACTCCGTAGACCATGCCTTCGAGCAATCTGGTCAACATCAACGCCGCCGCGACGCCCAGCAACACTCCAACCCCGATAAGCTTCAACCCTTCCCCTAGAACCATCCTCAGCACGTCCGCGGGCCGCGCCCCCAGTGCCATGCGCACGCCGATTTCGCGCGTTCGCTGTGATACCGCGAACGAAATGACCCCGTAAATGCCCACACTCGCAAGCACCAGCGCCAGGCCGCCAAAAACGCTCAATAGCATCGTCATGAAGCTTCGCAAGGCCAGAGAATGCGAGAGCACCTGATCCATGGAGCGCACCGCGCCTGTAGGCACCAGCGGATCCGTCGCTGCCACCGCTTCTCGCAGAGCTTGGCTAAGGACCAGAGGATTGCCCGTCGTCCGCACAACGATGCTTCGTGGAAACCAGCCCTCGAAGAGCCGGGATGTTCCCAATTTAGCCTGCGCCGCAGGAATGAATGTTGTCGCCTCCGCGGGCTGGTCCACGTAACTCTTCACATCGCCCACCACGCCCACCACTTCGCAAAGAACGCCGCTGATGTAAAGATACTTTCCGAGCGCGCTCTGATCTTGAAAATACTTCCGCGCCGCCGCTTCATTGATGATTACGACGGAATGAGAACCCTCGGAATCTGCTTCCGTGAATTCGCGGCCTTGCTTTAGCATTGTTCCGACAGCGCGGAAGTATCCCGGCGTTATTTCACGGTAATCCATGTTGATCCATTCCGATTCTTTGGGTCCGGCAATCCGCACTCCGTTGTTTCCCCCGCGTTCGAGCGGCAATCCTGCCGCAACGACCCCAGCCGCTGTCACCCCGGGCAAAGCCTGTATGCGCTGCTCGACCGCGCGATAAAAATTCATGATTTCTGGCGCGGAGTTGTACTTCGACCCCGTCATCCAGAATTGCATTGCGAGAACGTGGTGTGAATCGAATCCCGGGTTGGTATTCAGCAATCGCTCGAAAGTGGCGATCAGCAGGCCTGCCCCCGTCAGCAATACCAGCGACAGGGCTAATTCCCCGATCACCAATCCTTGCCGCAGCCGCGCGCGGCCGGCGCCTGCACTGGCTCTGCCTTCTCCTTCCTTGAGCGATTCGTTGAGATTGGTTTTCGTCGCATAGAGCGCTGGCACAATTCCAAAAACCGCACCGGTCACAATGCAAATCAGAAACGTGAAGGCGAATGCCCAGCCATCCAATCGAATGTCGCTTACCCGCGGCAAGTTGATGGGCGCCATCGCTAAGAGCGAACTTAAACCCGCGCCGGCCACTGCCAAACCCAGTACTCCTCCTGCCAGCGCAATCAACATGCTTTCCGTCAGCAACTGCCTGAGCAGGCGGACTCGAGAGGCTCCCATCGCGACGCGAACGGCAATCTCTCGCCCGCGCGAGCTGCCGCGCGCCAGGAGCAATTGGCGCCGTTGGCGCAAGCAATCAGCAATACAAAGCCGATCGCACCCAACAGAACCAGAAGAAACGGCCGCATCCCCAGGTCGATCATGGCCTGATATGGCCTGAAACTGATGACCAGTTGCTGCCCCACAACGTTGGGATGCCGGACTCGGAAATCCCGTGTGACGATGTCCATTTGCGACAGGAGTTGCTCAGCCGTCACCGCCGGCCTCAGCCTGGCGATTACAGCGATGTTTTCTCCGCTTCCTGCCGTCTTTGCCACCAGCGCCAGTGGAACCCACACGTCGGCGCGGATGCCTGGGTTTAGCTCCGAGTTCGCCCGAGGATCAAATCCGGCCGGCATCAGTCCGATCACCGTATAGGCATCGCCGCTGAGCAGAATTTTCCGCCCGAGGACTGCCGGATCGCTCCCGAAGCGGCGAAGCCACAGTTCATGGCTCAATATCGCGACGCGCTGGCCTTCGCCTCGATCTTCTTCGGGAAGAAATTCGCGGCCTACCTCGGGATGCACTCCGAGAACTTGAAAGTATTCTGCTGAAGCAGGTACGCCACGGATATGTTCCGCCTCATTCCCCGTGGCGAGATTGAACCCCACGTCCGTGTAGCCGGCGATATGTTCGAAAAGTTGGCCATACTCCCGCAAATGTTCCAGCTCATTCCATGACAAGTCCATTTCATCGGAATCTGCCCGGTAGGTTTCCGCAAGCTGGACGATGCGGTCGGGCTGGGGGAAGGGAAGCGGGCGGAGCAGCACGCCGTAGACGACCGTGAAGATCGCGGTATTCGCGCCGATTCCCAGCGCCAGCGTCAAAACGGCGACGACGGTGAACCCCGGACTCTTCGCCAGCACGCGGAACGCATAGCGAAGGTCCTGCCAGATGCTTTGCATGCTATCGCTCCTTCCCGCGGTGCCACTTTGTATGCAAAGCGGCACACGTCACCGGCAGCGGCCAGCACGCTCGTTCCTGTTTTCAAGTTTCCGCTGCCACCACGAATCGTCGTCAGGCGCCCACTCGCGCTTCTTGCGTCTCCTCGACAATTCGCCCGTCAAACAGGTGAATGGTGCGTTCGGCGAAATTCGCGTAACGCTGGTCGTGCGTAACCATGCAGACGGTTGCCCCGTTGCGATGCAAATCCCTCAGCAACTCCATGACTGCTTCGCCATTCTTCGAGTCCAGGTTTCCGGTCGGCTCGTCAGCCATCAGAATTAGTGGATCGCCAACCAGCGCGCGCGCCACTGCGACGCGTTGCTGCTGACCGCCCGAGAGTTGCGACGGGTAATGCCGTAGCCGGTGCGCCATGCCCACGCGTTCAAGCGCATGCTGCACCTTCTGCTTCCTCTCTGCGGCGCTCGTGCCGCGATAAGTCAGTGGCAGCTCGACGTTTTCGTACACCGTCAAGTCGCCGATCAGGTTGAACGCCTGGAAAATAAATCCAATCTCGCGGTTGCGGATCCGCGTGCGCTCGCTAATCGAGAGATTCGCCACCGGCGATCCGTTCAGCGTATAATCGCCGCCCGTTGGGGAATCGAGCAGCCCGAGAATCGAGAGCAACGTCGATTTACCGCAGCCCGATGGCCCGGCGATCGAGATATATTGCCCCTTCTTGATCTCCAGGTGAATCTCGGACAAAGCGTGCGTCTCCACCTCATCCGTATAAAACACTTTCTTCACGCCTTCCATCCTGATGAGTGTTGCCGTCGCGTCTGTCATTTGCTCTCCTTCGAGTATTCGATTTCGGAACTTGTCCTACCTGCACCCCGCCCATAGTCCTTGCAAAAACAGAATCTAGTCCGCGCTTATTCGTAGCGCAGCGCCACAATTGGATCGATTCGCGTTGCTCGTCGCGAAGGGATGTAGCACGCCGCCAGTGCAACGACGAAGATGATCGCAAGCGATGCCACATACACGGGAACGTCGCTTGCATGCACTCCGTATAACAACGACTCGCTCAACCGCGCCAACCCGTACGCCAGCGGCAGTCCCACCACCGCGCCCGCCACTACCATCCACCCAACTTCCTTGAACACCAGTCCTCTCACATGCCTCGCCGCTGCCCCCAACGCCACGCGAATTCCAATTTCCCGCGTTCGCTGCACCACCAGGTATGCCAACACTCCATAGATCCCGAGCGCTGCCAGCAACGCCGCCAGCCCGCCAAACGCCGCCGAGAGCCCCGCAATCACCCGTTCCGCAAATAAATCTTCGTCCACCACGCGCTCCACCGTCTTCAGGTCGTACACCGGCAAGTTCGCGTCCGCTCCCCGAACCGTCTCCCGCAACGTATTCGCGATCAGCAAGGGATCCTGTTGGCTCCGCACGTAGAAACTCATCCCAAAGAGTTTTCCGAATTGCGAATACGGCCGATAGAAATACGGCCGCTCCGCATCCCGGACATGCGACTCTTTTGCGTCTTTCACAACGCCCACAACCTCGATGTCGAACTTGATGTCGTTCCCGGAGCCCATCGCTAGGTGCACCCCGATTGGGTTTCTTTTCGCAAAGAATTCTTTCGCCATCGCTTCGTTGATAATCGCCACTTTCGCGCTTGTCGCCGTGTCCCCCGGATTGAATTCGCGCCCAGCCAGCAGCGGCACTCTCATCGTCGAAAAATAATTCGGACTCACCGCGTCATAATTCACGTGCCGGTCGTCGGTGTCCAGGTTTTGGCGGCCTTCCACTGTAATGTTCGTGCCCATATCCGTTCCGGTGAGCACCGGAATCTGCGACGACCCCACTCCTAGCACTCCCGGCACCGCCGCCAGCCTTTCCCTCAACTGGTCAACAAGCGCAACAGTCCTCGCGTCGTTGTAACCACTCAATTGCGGCGATATAGAAAACGTGATCAAGTTCTCCGTGCTCAATCCCAGGTTTTGTTTCCTCAGGTTCCACAGCGTCCGCGAGAACAGCGCCCCGCCCGTCAGCAAAAGCAGCGTGAATGCCACCTGTCCGGCAACCAGGAACTTGCGGAATCGCACATGCCCAGGTCCCGCAGATGCCGTCGAGCCCTGATCCTTCATCATCTGCGAAACCCCGGTCCGCGTTGCTCGCCAGGCGGGAATTAGCCCAAAAACTAGCGCCGACACCGCCGTAGCCGCCGCCGCGAACGCTAATACACTTCCATCCACTTTTGCCGTGATCCCTTGTATCCCTGTCTCAGAAACGACAGCTTGCGTCAAAATGTTCATTGTCCAGACGCCCAGAATTAGTCCTAAAACCCCTCCCCCCAGCGCACACAGAAAACTCTCTACGAGCAATTGACGCATCATTCGTCCTGGAGTCGCGCCCAAAGCGGAACGAATCGCAAACTCTCGCTGCCGCGTAGCCGCCTTGGCCAGCAGCAAATTCGCCACATTCGTGCATGCAATCAGCAAAACCAGCGCCACCATGGCAAATAACGCCTTCAGCGCCGGCCCCGAATCCCTCTGCGCCGTCGTCCTCCCCTGTGCCCCGGGAGACAGTACAATCTTCTTGCCTAGGAATTCCTTCTCGTCCTTTCCGCCTGTGCGGAACTTTAGGGTTGCTGCTTGCTGCTCCAGCAGCCCCGGGTAATCCACGTTTATCCCCGTCTGCGCTTGCTCCATCGAAACGCCTGGCTTCAGCCGCGCCAGCACCGCCAAAAACGAATCATTCCACTCGTCCAGCCCATTGCGGATCGGCGTCATCTGCCCCTTCATGGTCATGGGCACAAAAATGTCCGGCAGCTGTCCCACCTGTATGCCCGTAAACCCCGCCTGCGCCACCCCTACAATCGTCATTTCCGTGTTATTCACAAGAATCGGCTGGTTCAGCGCTCCGGCATCCCCGCCGAAATGCCGCTGCCAATACGCATGGCTCAGGACCAGCACTGGATGAGCGCCCTGCGCATCGTCATCTGCAGGCGTCAGCACCCGGCCCAGGGCCGGCCGCACCCCTAGCACGTCAAAATAGTTCCCTGTTACCAGTTCGCCCGAACCACGATCCGTCTGTCCATGACTCGCAATGCTTGCCGGAAATTCATATCGCGCGATCACCCCGTCAAACACCGCTGTATTTTTGGCCAGCCCCTTGTATAGCGGGTACGAAAAAATCTCCGAGTCGTCACCATCACTCCACACGTGTCCACGCTTCGGTCCAGGCGACTTCAGCACCACTAATTCTTGCGGATTGCGGACGGGCAAGCGTCGCAACAGGATTTGATTGAGCAGGGAAAATATTGCGGTATTCGCACCGATTCCAAGGGCCAGGGTAAGAATGGCGATGCCGCTGAAGCCGGGGTTCTTCGCCAGCATCCGCAGGCCGTAGCGCACGTCCTGCAACAGCGTGTGCATCTCTCCATCCTCCGAGAACGCCCGCCGCGATTTCTTACCGGGCGCAGAAATCGTGAATCCCGTATTCCGAAGCGCCCTCGAAGGGCGGCAGCATCGTTACTTCAGTCGCACGCGGTCGAAGTTGTCCCAGGCGGACATATCCGACAAGATCACCTTATCCCCGACCTTCAACCCCTGCACCACTTCAATCGTATTCACCGAACTCCGCCCCAACTTAACATTGACGCGTACAGCCTCAGATCCGTCATCAATAATCTTGAAAATTCCGATCGTGCTGTCAGCTTGCCCGTGCACCGGACGCCCCACATAAAGCACATCCTTCAGATTCTCCAACTCCACCGTGCCATCAACGCTGAGGTCGGGGCGAGCACCGAGCGGGAGCGGATCGTCGATGCCAACGTCCACCGTAACGGTACCGTTGACGACGGAGGGGTCAATGCGGATCACGTGCCCCTTAACGATTCCGTTCCGGGTATCGATGGTCGCGCGTTGCCCATAGGCGACATCCTTGGCTTGTGTTTCGGCGATCTTAATTTCCGCCTTCAGGCGTCTGGGGTCCGCAACGCGCGCGAGATTCGTTCCTACGGCCACGTTTGCCCCCTCTTCGACAGGCAGGAGCTGCAAAACGCCATTGATGCCAGCGCGAACATGAAGAGCATCCATTTGGCTCTTTTTCAGTTGATAGAGAGCTTTCTGTTCATCGATTTTTGCCTGCTGCGCGGCCAGTCGCGCTTTCACCGAATCCACAGCGATTTTCGTCCGTTCGCTCTCCAACTGCGCCCGAATCGCCAGTTGTTCTTCCTTCACTCTGGAGAGACTCCTGATGTGGTCAGACCCGATGCCCTCTTTGAATAGTTTTTCGTCCACGTCATGTTGCAGACGGGCCTGCTCATAATCGCTGCGCACCGCCGCTTCGTTCGCTTTTTGGTTCATCAGATCGCTGTCAACCTGCACTTTAAGGTTTGCAAGGTCGGCTTCTGCCCCTTTGAGCTGGAATTCCGCATCGAGCGCCTCTCTCTGCAACGTCGGGTCGCTAAGCTCTAGGATGACAGTGCCAGGAGTGAGCAGTTGAGGACCAGGCCGGACAACGATCCTCTCAACGCGCGCGGCGGTCTGCGCGGGAATCCAGCGAATGTCCAGCGGAACGAGAATGCCGAGCCCGTGTACCTCACGCACCATGGGACCGCGCTTCACTTCATCCGGCCAGATGGTGGCCCGGTCTACCGTTGGCGCGGCAGGCCGGAGTTTGGAGAGCCCATAAGTGACTCCTCCCAGAAGGAGGAGTGCGACGGTGCCGTAGGTAATCCGTCGGATCTTCTTGGCACGTGCGTTTGATGGTCGTTGGATATCCATATATATTGTCACCTACTAGAACGCAACTCTCCGGCCCCAGGTTCCCTTATCTAACTATATGTATTTTCAATAGTTTGGCAAGACTTCCGTCGCTGAAATCAACCCCAATCGCCCGAAAATGGGATTAATCGTCCCACCTCCGAACAAGCCTTTGACCCTGTTTCCTCGTTGTGCAGGGCCGGACTTCAGGCCGGCCCACTTTTCTCCTAGGCTGGGCCTCACCGCGCCACTCGAACCCGATCTCTCATGCTGAAGCCGGTATCTTCACCCAGGCGGAGTTGTGTCTCGAAGATTCCAGAACCCCATCAATAAACCGTACTCCAGCCACGCCATCCTCCACTCCGGGCACCAACAACGCCGCCGCTGCTGGAGCGCGCCCCGCATTCCGTGCCGAGATCTGCTCCGCCAAGTCCGTATAAAGCTGCGCGAACGCTTCCAAATAACCCTCCGGATGCCCCGCAGGTATCCGGCTAGCATGCTTTGCCGAAGCAGTAGCCCCTGCCCCCGCCCGGCTAATCGTAACCGGCGGCTTCCCGTAAGGCGCAAACCTCAGATAATTCGGATTTTCCTGTCCCCATTCGAGTCCCGCTTTCTCCCCGTAAACCCGCAAGCGCAGATTGTTCTCATTTCCCGTCGCCACTTGGCTCGCCCACAGCATTCCCCGCGCCCCGCCTTCAAACCGCAACAGCGTCTGCACGTTGTCGTCCAGCCGCCGCCCCGGCACAAAAATCGAAACGTCCGCTGCCACTTCCTCGCACCGCAATCCCGTTACGAAACACGCGATGTTATAAGCATGTGTCCCAATATCCCCAAGCGATCCCGCAGGGCCACTCTGCGCGGGGTCCGTCCGCCAAACCGCCTGTTTGTTCCCCGTTGCCTCCACTGCTGTCGTCAGCCAATCTTGCGCGTACTCCACTTGCACCACGCGAATCCGCCCGACTTCTCCCGCCTCAATCATCTCGCGCGCCTGCCGTACAATGGGATACCCCGTGTAGTTGTGCGTCAAGCCAAAGATCAACCCGCTTTTTCGGACGATCTGCGCCAGCGCCACCGCATCTTCCACCGTCGTGGTCAGTGGCTTGTCGCAAATCACGTGAATCCCCATCTCCAAAAACGCCTTCGCCGGTCCGAAATGCACATGATTCGGCGTAACAATCGACACCGCATCAATCCGGTCCGGCCTTTTCGCTTCCGCCGCCGCCATTTCCGCATAACTTCCATAAGCGCGCTCCGGTGCAATATGCAGCTCCAGCGCCGCCGCCCGGCTTTTCGCCGGATCAGAGGACAACGCCCCTGCCACCAACTCGAATCGATCATCCATCCGCGCCGCAAGCCGGTGCACCGCCCCGATGAACGCCCCCGGTCCGCCACCAACCATCCCCAGCCTCAGCCTGCGTTTTGTACTATCGCTCGCCTTTGCATTCGCTGTCATAACCCCCGTCCCGTTTCCATCCAGTTGATCGCCGAAATCCACCGTTGTCATTCTGAGGGCATCCGACGAGGATGCCCGAAGAATCTCAACTCCAACCCCTTCAATCACCGTAACGTCGGGCTGCTTCTCACGACCAGCTGCAATTCAACGCTCGAATCCAATGATTCGTCATCACCTTTCCAGCCCTAACATCCATTGATGGTTCTCATTTCTTTGCTCAGCTCCACCCGGCATCCACGATGAAGTCCTGCGCCGTGCACTTTTCCGCCCCGTCCGAAGCCAGGAACAGCGCCATGTTCGCCACGTCACTCGGCAGTATGCGCGCCTTCAAGCATTGGCCTGCCATCACTTCCTTCTCAAACTCCGGCGTATGCCACAGTTTCATTTGCCGCTCGGTCCAGACCGCCCCGGGCGAAATCGTGTTCACGCGTATGCCGAACGGCCCCAGCTCGCGGGCCAGAACTCGCGTCAATCCTGTCACCGCGGCCTTGCTCACGTTATACACCGGCAGCCCCGCGTGCTTCAGCCTCCAAATAATCGAGCCAAGATTGATAATCGTGCCTCCGCCGAGCCGCTTCATTTGCGGCGCCACGGCTTGCGCCGCAAAGAACATGTGCCGCAGGTTCACCGCGATCCGCTCATCCCAGTATTCCGGCGTGACTTGCTCCATCTTGTGGCGGTCGTCGTTCCCCGCATTGTTGATGAGCACTCCGATGTCGCCCAACTCCCCACGCACGACCCCGATCGCCTCTTGCAGCGCGCCAATATCGTGGAGGTCGCAAGGAATGAAGAGCGGCGCCTTCCGTGTCTCTTTCTGAATCTGAGCGGCCAGCGTTCGGCTCGCCTGCTCCGCAATATCCACAAACGCCACGCGCGCCCCTTGCCCCGCGAACGCCCGCGTGAACGCCGCGCCAATCCCGCTTCCTCCTCCTGTAACGAAGACCGTCTTGCCAGCGAGCCCCGCATGCGTTGATTTCGATTTCGAGGATCTGCCTGTTTCCATGCGTCTCAACCGCCCCACCGGAACAATTGGTGCAAATAGTACAAATGTTGGCGCGCCCTATGTAAACAGCCGCAGCCTACTTATCATCGTAATCGAGCGCCAGAAACTCGCAGTACTGTAAGAATTCGTCCCAGTCCACCTCACCGTTTGGCACTATGTCAAACATAAACATCCCACCGTGATCGTAGAAATCGGCTACATACCGGTCCCCCAGCTCGCGAACAACAACGCGTATCTTGCAGCCTCTCGGTTGTATCACCTGCTCCCTTTCACGATTCTGGGTCACTGGCAGCCACTTTCAGCCGCTACTTTTCGTGCGATATCCAGTTCTCGCTCAGTTGGGGGTCGGCCCGCTACCGACTCGGCGGAAAATGTGAGCGCATATGGCCAGCAGACTGCAACGTTTTTATAGTCGCCATAAAAGGTGGACATTGTGTCTACGATTGGGTCGACAGCGTTATCCTTGATTAAGATGTCGATACGATTCTGAGCTCGCGCACCCCAATCAACCTGGATTTCCTGTAGTTGCGCCTTCAGTTGTGGGCCGACGCAATCCCTGCAAAGCATACGGTCGATTGCGCCAGCCTCATACCCGTGCAAGAATCCAAGCACGTAGGTGGCTCGCTCAGAGCGAGAGAGGGTTCTCCAGGTTGTACCATCGTATGCAAGTATCTTCTTCTGACCGAAAGCCCATCCCCCAAGGAAAACTAGCCAGAAGCAAACAATAACAGTGATTCTTTTTTGCATGACTGTCTCCGCTTTGTCGAAGGATGAATGAGTCTAGCTGGGAAAAGAACCGCTGTGTACGCGATATTCCATTTCCTTCTCCGGAATTTCAAGGCGGTTATTTTTAACGGCCGGTGCCCAATTTCTAGCCAACGCCCTTTCCAAGAACTCCTTTGCGACAGCTATTAGGTCTGTCTCTGCACCGTTCCAACCGAGCGATGGGATGGCTTCATGCCAACCGCCGTCTATTACAATTCCTATCTTCCCAGGTTGACTTCCTTCAACTTGGAATATGTACTCACAGCAGTAGCGGGACACCTCAATAGACTCATTCCTGTACAGATACTTGACAACCATTCGCATTTCCATCCCCCTTGTCGCGCAACACGAATAAGTGCAGGTCCCTGCGTCACTTACAGTATGGCCCGATGAAAATCCAACTCAACTCCAATTTCTCATGGCGGCATTGAATGGCGAGTGGAGCACCCTTAACGCGACCAGCCGATCTTGGGTGCAGCCTCTCTTTGGCGGTTGGTTTGTCAAAGGGTGCGGGTTCGCCTCCATCACACGCCACCCCTATCCCTCAGCATCCAAACCACTTGAAGTAATTCTTGACATACTGTACCAATGTGGTATAATGATTTCGTGAATTAGGCGCGATCCTTTCGTGCCCCGCGAACAATGTGCGCCTTTTGCATCCCGGTTTCCGGACCGGCACACGCCCGCCCGGCGGTACTTCTAACTCCTTCAATATCTTTGCGCCCTGTTTTTTTCGCCTCTTGCAAACAGGTCACTCCCGTAAGTCCTTTGTTTGCCGCATTCGCAAAGAGTGCGCATCTCTATGAATCTATGCCACTTAGCCATCCTTTGTTTTCATACACTTGCGCACTCTTTTGCACTTTTTTGCACTTGCCGAAAGCTCAATCCTTTTGTTATCAAGCGATTCCGCACTCTTTGGCAAAAAACACGGGGG
>Ga0209648_10000017_pt1 | contig 94647 bp, 90 predicted proteins | sample GraSoi2013_115cm_FD_185830 | JGI IMG/M metagenome (GOLD analysis project Ga0209648, IMG submission 185830) | Grasslands soil microbial communities from the Angelo Coastal Reserve, California, USA - Sample 9_17_2013_115cm (SPAdes) (version 2) | ecosystem: Environmental > Terrestrial > Soil >... | reverse complement strand
ACCAAGAGAAAACGGCTGGCTGTCGCAGCAGACAAACTGAAAACGACAACGCTTTCGATAAAAGAAATTGCGGCCGATCTGGGGTACAAGAGTCAAAGCGATCTTTCGCGTCAGTTTAAACGGTTGTTCCGTCTCAATCCAACGGAGTTCAGGATCGCTCACCGCCAGGCATCATGCCAAAGCTTGCTGCACCATGGCCTCAATGTGACCCGAGGCTCCCTACCAAGGTTGCATCCTTGAAGTGAAGAGCTGGACGTAGCGGTTTGATCATGTCAGAGGCGGCACGGCAAGGAAGGAGTATTCCTTTGTGAGTCCAATAGGTAAGGAAGAAATACGCTGGTTTGCTCGCCGGTTGCGGCCCTTGCTGCGCGCACACATTCTCAGTGTCCTGTTGCTCACCGTAAGCAGCCTGATGTTTCTTCTCGACCCCCTGCTCATAAAGTGGCTCATCGACCGTGTTCTTCCCAAAAGGGACTTTCGTCTCCTCATCGTTGTCTCGGCAAGCCTCTTTGTGATCTATGTCTGCCGCCTGGCATCAGGTGCTCTTGCACGTCTTGTCAGTTTCCGCACGGTACAAAAGCTGGCACTTGGCATCCGGCTCGATATCCTTGAAAAAATGAACCTCTTGTCAGCCGATTACCATGAAAACACTTCTGTCGGAGACAAGCTTTATCGCATAGAGCAAGACGTCGACCAAGTGGCAGAACTTGGCTCTAGCCTTGTACCTTCCGTCCTGCAAACCGCCTTCAACACGGTTTTTGTGGTCGGGGCCATGAGCATTCTCAACCTCCGCCTCACGTGCATTCTTCTTCCGCTGTTGCCCATATTTTTCGTCTTGAGGAAATATTTCGAGCGGCGTCTACGACTATCGTCGGAATCTGCTCAACAGCGGGCGAGCGAGGAGAACAGTTTTCTGCAGGAGCATCTCGGTCACATTGTCCAAGTCCAGCTACTGCATCAGGAAAGAAGCCAGACAAAAGCTTTCGTGGAGAAAGCCAAAGCAAGAGTGCTGTCTCTGAACCGGAGAACTTTGACTGAAATCCTGTTTGCCGTTTGCTACATGGGAGTGATTTCAGTTGGCGCTATCGGAATTCTGGGCTATGGCGGATACCAGGTCTTCATCGGAGGCCTGACCATTGGCGGCCTGGTCGCTTTTTACAGCTACCTGGTTCGGTTGTTCGAGCCGCTAAATGTCGCCGTGGACCTCTATTCAAGGCTCGCCCGACTCGGTGCCAGTACCCGCAGAATCCTGGAAGTGATCAAGATGTCACCCGGCGTTGTTGATTACCCGGCATCCCTAACTCTTGCTGAAACGATAAGAGGGGCCATTGAGCTCCGGAATGTTGATTTCAACTATCGCGATAGCATCGCGGTGCTAGCCGGACTCAACCTACAGGTCTCGGCGGGTGAAAAGGTCGCCTTGGTGGGTGCGAGCGGCAGCGGGAAAAGCACCATAGCGAAGCTGATTGCCAGAATTTATGATGCGACTCGGGGGAATGTTAATATTGATGGAATCGATCTTCGTAATATTAAGTTGGAGAGTCTGCGATCCAGGGTGTGTTATCTGATGCAGGATACAGTGCTCTTCGACCGTACTCTCAGAGAAAATCTGCTCCTCGGCAATCCGAATGCAACCGAGCAGCAACTTATCCAAGCAATTGAAATCGCCGATTTGAGGACTGTAGTAGACCGCCTCCCACTCGGATGCGAAACTCCAGTTGGCCCGCGGGGCGGCACTCTCTCTGGAGGCGAGCGCCAACGCGTGGCTATTGCTCGCGCGGTGCTTCAAAACCCATCTGTGATCGTGCTCGATGAATCCACATCAGCCTTAGATGCCCCAAGCGAGCAGAGGGTCTTCAGCAACCTCAACCGATATTTTTCCAAGCAGACTATTTTGGTCATCTCTCACAGAATTTCGGCTCTGACCTGGGTGGACCGCATCGTTGTGCTGGCGGAGGGCATCATTGGGGAGCAAGGCGCACATGATCAGCTGGTCCGGTGCCGTGGTCTGTACGAGCGCCTATACAATACGAACTCCGACGGGACCGCCCTCTCACCTCCTCCCGAATCCGAATCGACATCTCTTCCTCATTGCGACCCCATAACAAACTCAGAGTAGAGCAGAATGTGCTCCAACAAAGCAGAATATGCCGACTCTTTCTTGTTGATACATCGTGTTACTTGACGCACTATGCCCAAGTGTCACTGGACGGGCTAGACATTCATTCTCCTGAGGAAGGGCCAAACGATTTTCCGAGAGTTCAGGAATTGGCCCGAACAATGGAGTTTCGACAGCTACGAGGCCAAGCGCAGTAGATCTTTTGTGGTGGTCCGATGCACAGCGCAACTAGCCAGATGATTGCGAACAACGCGGTCGAGAGTCTGACATTTACTGCAGTCATCCTGCGTCACTCGAATTCTGAGATTCTGTTGGCGCGTGACGGCTTCAACTTTGAGTTGCCCATTGTCATGATTCCGAAGTGGAGAAGGGTTGCGCAGGAAATCACGGAAAGTATTCTGCGCCTGTGGGGCCTCAAAACAATCGTCCTATTTCAGCCAGAAGCGCGGAGCAACGCTTCTGCCGATACCGACCACTATGTGGTTTTGGAAGCTCGAGATTCATCGTGGCAGCCGCCTGCCGGCTTCGGTTGGGTTTCACGACAGGGGCTCCGTTACCGATTGCTTTCGACCGAGGAAGCATGCTCACTGGAGGAGGCTCTGGCGACCGCGGATGCGCATAACGATGGCTCACTCGACGGAGCATTCGCGCGGGCCGGCTGGTTTGACGACCTGGTTTCGTGGGCGCAAGAACAGATCGATCCTCATCGGCTAAGCCTCACAGGAAAATTTCGCCAACTGAACGGTGATCCATCTTTTAGCCTTGTTCGGCTCGAAACGACTGGACCAGCGGTTTGGTTCAAGGCGGTTGGAGAACCGAATCGGCACGAATTTCCCCTCACCGTCATGCTTGCGAGGCACTTTCCCAACTACCTCCCGAGCCTTATTGCGATCAATCCATCCTGGAATGGTTGGCTTACGTTCGAGGTTGCGGGCTCGATGCTGGATGAGAACTCCGACCTTTCGAGCTGGGAGAAGGCAGCTGGAACGCTGGCAAAATTGCAGATTGAATCCGTACAACAGACTCAAGCGCTCCTGGATGCTTCATGCCGGGATATCAGTGCATTGGCCCTATTGGAGCAGATTGATCCTTTTTTCGACGTGATGGCCGAAATCATGACAAAACAGCCAAAAGTTCCTCCTCCGGTGCTAAGCCTCCACGAGGTTCATGCACTAGGTGTGCAACTGAAGGAGATCTGCTCCTGTCTTGGAGAACTTGGGCTTCCCGATACACTAGGGCACCTGGATTTCAACCCGGGTAATATTGTTGCTGCAGGTGATGGATGCGTTTTTCTTGACTGGGCCGAAGCATATGTAGGCCATCCTTTCTTTACGTTCGAATATCTTCGCGAACACCTGGCCCGCATGCATCCCACCGAAACTGGCTGGGGGCCGAGGGTAACATCTCGCTACCTTGAGCCATGGAAATGTCTCGTATCAGCCGAAAAACTCTCTCGCGCACTGGAAATTACACCGCTTGTGGCCGTGTTCGCGTATGCGGCCGGCACTGGCGCCTGGCAAGACGCACAAAGACTTGAAAATCCGCAGCTGGCAGGATACCTGCGCGCTTTGACTCGCCGCATGCACCGTGAAGCACGACGGGTGAGGATCGGGGGCGGCGATGCCTAAGCTGATGGAAGCTCCGCCACTTACTCCCATCCATCCGGTGACGGATATCCTGCATGGCGTTCCGATAACGGATCCATACCGCTGGCTTGAGGATGGGAACTCGCCGCGTACGCGCAAATGGCTTGAAGAGCAGACATGCTTCGCGCGGGCCTATCTCGACAGTATTCCAGGACGAGACCGCATCCGCGAACGCATTCGCGAATTCCTCGCCATCGAAACTTACGATTCCGTCCAGAAAGTCGGCGACCGCTATTTCTTTCGCAAGAGGCTTCCCGAGCAGCAGCAGCCGTGCATTTATGTCCGGAAAGGAGTAGACGGCGAGGATCAACTTCTGATCGATCCTGCGGAATTGGGGTCCGGAAAATTCACCGCGGTAAAGCCTTGGCGGATTTCACCAGACGGCCGCATTTTGCTATACGAAATCAAAGAGGGAGGGGAACGCTCCGGTACATTTGCGCTACTGGACATCGAAAAGCGCAAGACACTCCCTGACATTCTACCTCGTGGATATTTGCGCGGCTTCGCTTTCGCTCCAGACTGCCAGAGTTTCTACTATGTCCATGAGGCTTTGGACGCTAGGCGGCCATTCTACCGTGCCGCCTATCATCACGTTCTAGGCGCCTCCTTTGCCGAAGATCGCGAGATCTTTTTTGCCGGCGAAGATGAAAAGCTTCGCCTGTGTCTCATCTCCGACAAGCGGCGCCTTGGTATTCTGGTCTATCAATTTCTCGAAAAGACGCTCACTGACTTTTACGTACAACCTTTCGAAGACGGTTGCCCTGCGCAATTAATCGTAGGCGGAATCGTCTATGGCCTTACTCCGATTTTGGCGGCCGAGAGAATTCTCGCCATTACGGACCGGGACGCTCCCAATCGTCGCATCGTCGAAATCCGTCCTCGGGAGAATGCTGGTCACGAATGGCTTGAGATAGTTCCAGAGGCTGATACCCCAATCGATAATTGGACCGTTGCCGGCGACCGCATCTATGTCTCCTACCTGAGGGAGATGACACACCGGCTACTGTTCTTTGACTTATCTGGGCGAAAGATGGGCGAGATACCCGTACGAAGTGACGAGACTGTTCGGATCATTGCCGGTTCACCGGGCAGTGATGAACTGTTCTTCGAGTCGGAATCATTCACCGAACCCATCGGCATCTTTCGCCTCTCGGCAAGGAACCAGGAGCGCGTTTTGTGGGCCAGAAAAAGCAGCCCATTCAACGCATCGAACTACAGTCATTCACAGGTCTGGTATACGTCCAAAGACGGAACTCGAATTCCAATGTTTCTGATGGGCCGCCGGGATGTTCTTGCCGGCGGAGTTCGCCCTACGGTCATGACATCGTACGGCGGCTATGGCGTTTCGATGACGCCACAGTTTAGCGTCTTTGTAGCTTTCCTGGTCGAGCATGGCTGCCTGTTTGCGTTGCCAAACATCAGAGGGGGCTCGGAGTTTGGCGCCGAGTGGCATAGCGCCGCCAAGAGGCGGAACCGGCAGACGGCCTATGACGACTTCCTTTGCGCGGCCGAATGGCTGATCGACACCGGACGAACCACGTCCGAAAGGCTCGCCATTTTTGGAGGTTCCAATTCGGGCTTGTTGGCAGGTGCAGCGCTGACACAGCGGCCGGATCTCTTTCGTGCGGTCGTCTGCATGGTCCCAATGCTGGACATGCTCCGATATCACCTTTTTGACAATGCGCATGTGTGGCGCGATGAGTTTGGGACGGTTGAGGATCCCGACGACTTCGTCGCACTCGCCAAGTATTCTCCGTACCATCAGGTCCGGCCGGGCGTTGCCTACCCTGCCACGATGATCGTCTCCGGCGATGCGGATCGCAACTGCAACCCGCTTCACGCGCGCAAGATGACTGCAAGGCTGCAAGCGGCAAATGTCTCCGGACGTCCTATTCTGCTCGACTACAGCAAGTTTCGCGGTCATTCGCCGGTGCTGCCGCTGAGCGAACGGATTGAGGCATTAACCGACCGCATGAGTTTCTTATGCGATCAATTAGGACTCTCGACCTGAGAAGGAGCGGTTGCCATGTCATTCCTTGTGCTAAGAGCGTACTTGAAGCTGATAGTGTTCGATCTATACCTGGCCCGCGGGAACTTTGCGGCTCTGTACGATAAAGTGCGCAAATATCCTCTCCGAAGAGAAGATCCTGCTTCGGGCGCAATCCAAGAGATCTGCTCTGCCGTTGATATGGCGTGCATTTGGTACTGGAAAGAGGCCCTCTGCCTGCAGCGATCAGCCGCCACCGCTTGTTTGCTCAAGCAGCATGGTGTGCCCGCGCAGATGGTTCTCGGCGCGCAACAAATGCCGTTCAAGGCACATGCCTGGGTCGAAGTCGACGGCCAGGTAGTGAATGACAAGCCATACACACCCGAAATGTATGCCGTGTTGGATCGCTGTTAAGGCTCCAAGTTGCAAACGAGGTAAGAAAAATGAGCGCCCAATTTGGAAGATGGAATCACGATGGCACGCCGGTCGACGTGGGTTATCTCCAGAAAGCGACCGCGATCATCTCTCCGTACGGCCCCGACGGTGAGGGCTCGTACTTAAAGGAGAACATAACGATTGTGTATCGCGCCTTCCATACCACAAAGGAATCGCGCCGCGAGATGCAACCGTATACGACGGCATCGGGAGCCGTCATCACCTGGGACGGCCGACTGGACAATCGTGCCGAGCTGATCGGCGCACTCGGCGAGTTTCTAACAGCCGAGTCAACAGATCTTTCGATTGTCGCAGCCGCGTACGACACTTGGGGAACCGACTGCTTTTCCAGGCTGATGGGCGACTGGGCTCTCTCAATCTGGAATCCCGGCCAACGCTCACTCGTTTTGGCCAAAGATCCTATCGGCACGCGCCACCTCTACTATTTCTTCGAGCGAGATCAGGTGACATGGAGCACTATCCTTGATCCGCTTGTCCTGTTTAGCGGAAAGAGCTTGCACCTCGACGAAGAATACATTGCCGGCTGGTTGTCCTTTTTTCCTGCGGCTCATTTGACACCATATGCCGAAGTCCACTCCGTGCCGCCCTCGTGCTTCGTGCTGCTGCGTCCCGGAAGCTGCTCAATCAAGAAATATTGGGACTTCGATCCCAGGAAGACGATCGTTTACGCGACCGACGGAGAATATGAAGAGCATCTCCGCGCAGTTTTCGGCCATGCCGTGAAGCGCAGGCTCCGTTCCGACAGTCCGATCCTTGCGGAGTTAAGTGGGGGAATGGACTCTTCTTCTATCGTCTGTATGGCGGATACTATCCTCGCCGGCGGAGCCGCCGAGACCCCCAGGCTTGACACGGTCTCCTACTACGACGATTTCGAGCCCAATTGGAACGAACGCCCGTTTTTCGCCAAAGTTGAAGAGAAGCGCGGTCGCAGCGGCTGCCATATAGATGTAAGTAAGCGCGAGCCGTTCAACTTCGAGCTCGACGGTCAACATTTTGCAGCAACCCCCGGCTCAGGTGCCAGTCCAACTGCAATTTCCAAAAAATACTCGGGATGCTTGAGTTCGAATGGCAACCGGGTTGTCCTGTCCGGAATCGGCGGCGACGAGGTGATGGGCGGTGTGCCCACACCCACGCCGGAATTCGAAAACCTGCTTGCAAGGTTTCGATTCAAGACTCTCGCGCACCAGTTGAAGGTCTGGGCTCTCGAAAAGCGAAAACCCTGGCTCCATTTATTCTTTGAGGCCGCTCGTGCATTCTTTCCGGCAACCTTGGTCGGAGTACCGAAATATAAGCATCCGGCGCCTTGGCTCAATTTAGACTTCGTTAAGCGGAACCGCGCCGCTTTGCGAGGTTACGAACAGAGATTGAAGCTGTTCGGCCCGCTGCCCTCATTCCAAGAAAACCTTGGCACTTTGGAAGTTCTGCGACGACAGCTGGCGTGCGGGAGTCTCTCTTTGGATCCACCTTTTGAGAAGCGCTATCCCTACCTTGACCGCGAACTCCTCGAGTTCATCTACGGGATTCCGCGAGAGCAGCTTGTGCGCCCCGGTCAGCGCCGCTCTTTGATGCGGCGTGCACTTGCTGGGATTGTTCCAGACGAGCTCCTGCGCAGGAAGCGAAAGGCTTTCGTTGCCCGAGGCCCGTTGGCCCGCATTTCAGAGGAGTGGCCCAGTCCGATCCAATTCAGCAGGCAAATGCAGAGTGCTGCCCTGGGTATCGTTGATTCACAACGTTTTGCAGACTCGCTGCGAAGAGCACAGCAAGGGAAAGAACTGTCGTTGGTGTTTCTGATGCGCACCTTTGTCATCGAGTCCTGGATGAGGAAGCTTGCGGGCAGCGGGGTTATACCGCCCTTCGGAACAGAGACGCACATGCAAGCACAAATGTTCATCCGAAGGCAGATTAAATCCATTTCTTCATAACAAGAGTTTCTCTCAGCTGAGAGAACATCCAAAAAGAAAGGAGGCGAAAAGCGATGAAATACGAAAAACCATCAGTGGCCGTGTTGGCATCCGCCGCGCAGGTGATTCAAGGCACTGGAGGCATGGTGAAGAACTCCTCGGTGATTGACGCGCAAACGTCCGCGTTAGACAGCGCCGGGGCTTATGAAGCCGACGAGTAAACATGCAAGGCCGGAGGCGGGTCAGGCTTCCGGCCTTTTTTGGTCTTGGTCCATTGAATGATAATACGAGGAAACTTAGGGCAGCGGTGTTATCCCACCCTTCAGAACAGAGATAGAAATGCAAGGGCAAATACTCATCAGAAGCCAGATTAAATCCACTTCTTCATAAATAAGAGTTTGTCTCAGCTGAGAGAACATCCAAAAAAGAAAGGAGGTGAAAAGCGATGAAATACGAAAAACCATCAGTGTCCGTGTTGGCATCCGCCGCGCAGGTGATTCAGGGCACGGGAGGCTCCGTCAAGACCAATCAGTTCATTGACGCGCAAACCTCCGCGTTAGACAGCGCCGGAGCTTATGAAGCCGACGAGTAACCATGCAGGGCCGGAGGCGGGTCAGGCTTCCGGCCTTTTTGTTCTTGTCCATTAAATGATAAATTAAATTGAAAATCACGATACATGCAAAGCCGAGAGTAGCTTCATCGTGTTTCGGCTTCGAAGAGTCGAAGACGATCCAGTCTCTTTTGAAGGGCGCACCCGTATTTATGACATGCTTGCAGATTCACCTCCGAGCAACTGCCTTGTGAAGAGCCATACATAACCGAGGCAGCGTTGTTCCTCGAGTTGAGAGCTTGGTCTCCGCAGCGCGTGCGCGGGAAGCTCAAACGTCGCCGCATCACGCCAGCGCCCAAGCTCGGGTTGATCAGTTGTCAGCCCCGAGGCCACCGAGATATTCGGAAAACCAATTCAACATTCGTACTTCAGCGTCGCGTTTGTTCACCGGACTCCACCAATCCGGAGCGTGCTCCTCGCCAGGATATCGGCGATACTCGACACTCTTGCCCAGCCAATTCAGCGCCGAGAACAAATGTTCCGATTGCGCAACGTTATTCCAGCCCGTGTCAGAAAGACCCTCCAGCATAAGGAGCGGCGTTGTGACGTGGTCAAGATGATAGCCTGGCGAATTGTCGATGTATGCTTGAGGCTTATTCCAAGGAGGAACTCCGATCCTCATTTGTTTCATGACCCAGTCGGCAGGTCCTGCAGAATCCATGTCTCCGGCAAACGTTGAGGCCAGATCGTAAATACCACTTCCGTTCGATTCCATTGCGGCGCGGAACCGATCGGTCTGCACTAGTAGAGCGAGCACATCATAACCGCCGGAGCTGTGGCCTATGACTCCTATGCGTTCCGGATCGCTCATTCCCGTCTTGATCAATTGGTCGACGGCAGGCAGGACCTGATCAGCAATGCTCCGCATGACAGTTCCCGGTTTCCAAGTCAAGTCTGGATACAACACAACGTAACCGCGAGTCGCAAACATCTGGAGGTTGTAAAACTGCGAGCCGCTCAGTCCAAACGAGTTCGCGAAGTTGGAGGTTGCCTCCGCATAGACCCAAACGATGGTGGGGTACTTGCGGCTGGGCGTATAAGCGGCGGGCAGGAGCACCAACGCTCGGGCCCTCTCACCTGCAGAGTTTGTCCATTCCAGCAGCTCACGTTTGCCCATCTCAAGTCCGGAGAATACCGGATTGAGCGTGGTCAGTCGCTTGGGTGCCTGGCAGTTACGAATGCTCCATAAATCGGCAGGTTCGGTCGCGGACTCTGACGTGAAGACGACCAGCTCTCCGTTATCAGCCGCGGATACCTGCGGGGCTATGCGAGCATTGCCTCCAATCGCACGCTGCTCCTCAAGAATCGTCCTCGCTTTGCCAGTCAGCACATCGATCTCATAGACTCCATCGCATCCGCCTACTATCGATCTTCCAATAACCCAAATGGCCGCCTTGTGCGATGGAGACCACAAGCGACCGTAGGTGCGACTGACAATGTAGTCGAGTCGAACGCCCTTGATCGTAGCGAGCGTGCGTTTGCGGCCGTCGGCAGCGCTGCACTCGCGAATGGAATCGCCGTCGGTAAATATCGCCGCACTGCTATCGTCATTCCACAATGGCGCTTCATTGGCGATGTTGCCTACCGCACATTCCCCTGTGTCAACCGAGTCCACGCTTGACGGGAGCCCCACTCGCACCATGACGACCTTACGCTCCTCAGCAAGGCCCAGAGTTCGATATGCGATGTATCGGCCGTCTGGCGACCACGAAACCCGTGCACTCAAGGGAAAAGCTAACGGTACTGCTTCCGCAAGTCGAACCGGCGGATCACGACTTACTGATGAGAGCCAGAGATCCGAGTATCTCTGGTATTGGGCCCCTTCTCGCCGCTTTATGTCGGAACGATAGCGCGCGTACACCAGCCTGCTTCCATCTGGAGCCACCGCTGCCACACCTGAGGATGCAGAAAAAAGCTCGGTCATATTGCCCGTCTGGATGTCGATCTCTATCAGACGTTGGTCCATTTGATTTTGGCCGCCAGGCACCGCAGACAGAGCGTCGAATGGACGTCGCGGCGAAATTCGAACCTCCACAGTGGGTCTGTCAGGATCTGCTTCCTGATCCAGGGAAGTCTGACGCGAGTCGGCGATGCGGACGCCAGAGATTGGCACGATGACAGCGGATCCATGCATGATCCAACGAATTTCAGCCCACGGACTGACTGCGAATGGACTCCGAGTTACGCGACTTGCACCGCCATTTGGGCTCCAGATCCAAACGTGAGTACCGCCTCCATCATCGGCAAAAAACGCCAGACGGCTTCCGTCGGGCGACCAGCTTGGCATCCACGCACTCCATCCCGATGGCGTGATCTCAGTCAACCGGCCTGATGAAGTGTCTGCCATCACTATCCGGCATCCAGCGAACTGTGCGATGTTACTCTGAACCGCGCGCTTCAGGCGACGGTCCTCGGTAGTGAATGCGACCCATCGGCCGTCAGCCGTGATGGCGAGGGGCACACTCTCCTTAATAAATCTCATCCCCAGGAGACTGTCGACAGAAATCGGCTCCAACCGGTCGTCAAGCTGGACCGAGAACGCATTCATCCTAGACAAGAGAACGAGAAGAAAGGCAAGTCTCGAAGTAATTCTCATCACCAGAGATTCCTTTTGCGTCGCCATTAGTGCCTTGGTCCTTGACCGCTGTGGCCTACCTTTGTCCGGCGTCGAGTTCGGCAAGACGTTGGGCTCTTGCGCGCCTTGCGTTTCGGCATGGCGCGGTTAGAACATGAGTTTCAGCGCGACCTGAATCGATCGAGGCCCCCCCAGCTGATAGAGAGGTGTGAAGCTTCCCGTGCCCACGGTCCCCGGAGCAGCGAGGCCGTTATTCAGCGTCTGGCTTGCGACTCCGAATCCGCCACTTTGAAAGCGCCCACTCGGCTGGCCAAAGTTGGGATGGTTGAGCACATTGAACGTTTCCGCCCGGAATTGCAAGGCGAAGGATTCGCGGATCGGAAAATCGCGATGCACCGCAAGGTCCCACTGCGCAGCGCCGAAACCTCGCAAAAAGTTGCGCGGCACATTCCCCACCCGAAGTGGCTGGCCGACCGAGGTAGGTGGATCCGTGAACGCAGCCGGATTCAAGGCCTTGCCTCCTGGAAATTGTGGGCCGAACAGGTAGAGCGGCGGCCCGGGAACGAGATCGGGCCTGATATCCACGGCTACACCATTGATTCGGGAGAAGCGACCGTCAGTGACATCGACCGGTGGGGCCGACCGTGCCTGGATGGCATTCTGCAGGGACCAGCCTCTCAGAACCGCCTTCAACAGAGCATTCTGCACAGGCGCGGGAACCTCGTAGGTAGCCCCGGCAGAAAATGCATTCCGTATATCGAAGTCAGACGGTCCCCGGTTGGCATTGCTTCCGGGCAGGTTGTCATTGGATGCTAGTTGGGTTGAACTGGCGGACCCGGTATCGATCGAATGCGCCCAGGAGTAAGAGGCCTGGGCCTGAAGCCCACGCGACAGACGCCGCTGAAATTGTAGCTGAAGGGCATCGTAATCCGAGGTTGCGGAATTGTCTACGAGTTGTCCAACTATCAGGCCAGGGTTGCTCGGCGGCGAACGGAAGAACGTAGTTTGCAAGAGACGCCTTCCGGCTGCGCCAACGTAGGAGAGCGTCAAGGCTTGTTGCCTGCCTAGCGCTTGCTCCAGAGCAACATTCCATTGCAGCGTGTATGGCAGTTTCAACTGCGGGTTGGGCGCCGCCAGGTTGGCCAGGGTGGCCACGGCGGGAATGACCGGCGGGGCGCTGTTGGCTGGAGAAAAAGGAAACGCCACCGCTCCGAGCAGGCTATTTGTCTGTCCGAACGGGGGAACCACACCTGCTGCGACTCCCGTCTGGATGCTCGCCAAGTCGTAAAAAACGCCAAAGCCTCCTCGAACCACCGTTTGCCAGTCCGGATTCTGGCGCACTGCGTAGGCTATGCCGATGCGAGGCGCAACATTTCCGTACGGAGTTTGGAACGGGGGTGTTCCAACCGGAGCAATCGCCAGCGTCGACAGGTTGGTAAGGTTGAAGCCAGTCACCGCCGGGAGGCTTGGCCCGCTGAGAGTCGCTGGCGCAAAGTCGACATCCCAACGCAAGCCGTAGGTAAGGGTAAGACGAGGAGACACACGCCAGGCGTCCTGGGCGAACGCACCGAGGTTACGGAACAACAAAAATGATGGATTCAAGGACTGTACGAACGGGCCCAAGGCATTATTTCCCGTCTCCGCTGCGGTGACAGACGAAAAAAATACCCCTTCCTGGTATTGCTCTGGCTGTTGAACAGGCGAGAGACGGCGATAATCCACGCCGACCTTCAGGCTGTGCGTGCCTTTCTGCACGGACACGCTGTCGACAAGGTTGACCTGGCGCTGGACATTACTGGCGCCGGCACCGTCTGTCAAGGCCCCGGACTGAAGGCCTTGGATTTGAAAACTAAGCCGGCCGTTCTGATTGGAAAATGGGCTGGGAAACGGCAAGCTGGCCAGCGGAACGGCACCGCCAAAATTATCCAGCAGGTTGTGGCTGTTGGCATTGGTGCGACTGTAGTTAAACCGCACATCGTCGAGTAAGCTCGAGGAGATAGACCAGGTCGCTCCCACAGTACCGGTTTGCGTAGTGATCCGAATTGGCGTAACCACGCTTGGGGCCTGGACCCCTCCTCCACGTTGCAGGAGCTCCGACGGTGAATAGTTGTAGCGCCCAAAGAGGCTAACTCGTTCGTTGAGCCGGTGGTCAATACGCAAGCTGGAGGCATCCAGAGTGGAGCTGCTGGAAAAGCTCGAATTGAACTGGGCAACACCGGTTGCAACATTGTCTGCGCCGTTGGCCAGAGGATAGGCATTCAGGAAAGGCTGCATCGCTGGTGTTGCACTTTGACGCGCGGCGAGGTCGGGGACTGTTGATAGGACGGTTTGCGGCAGGCGTAGGCGCAGACCCTCATACGAAAAGAAAAAGAAAGTCCGATTCCTGAAAATTGAACCGCCGAACGTACCGCCAAAGTCGTTCTGCCGCTCTTTCGCTTTGGGAATGGCCGGCGTAACAAAGGTGTTAAACCAGTTGTTCGCGTCCAAAGCGTCGTTACGCAAGTAGTCAAAAAGTGTCCCATGGAACTGATTCGTCCCGGAGCGGGTCGCAATCGAAATCTGGGCGCCCGGAGTGCGGCCGAATTCTGGCGCGTAGGTGGACGTCTGGATACGAAACTCCTGCATGGCATCGACTGAAACCAGACTGTTGGTCCCGCCCTGGGCACTAAAGGATCCGATGGAACCCGCCAGTCCATTGCCATTGCCACTTGTACCGACAACGCCTCCGATGCCGATATTGGCGCTCACTCCATCCACCGTCCAATAGTTGGCGGACGCGCGCTGCCCATTCACGCTGAACTGGCCCTCGTCTTGAGCGTTGGTAGAGACCACGACGACCCCGGGAGTGAGTTCAACCAAGGTTTGGAAACTCCGGCCATTCATCGGGATGTTTTCTGCAAAATTTCGGTCCACAACAGTGCTGACAGCCGCCGATTCCGTGTCAATCAGTGGAGCACCGCCTTCCACGTTAACGCTTTCCGCCACAGCGCCGATCTCCAAATGAAAATTGAGAGACAGCACGTCTTGAACATGGAGTTCAATTCCCTGTTTGACCACTGTCTTGAAGCCTTGCTTTTGAACGACCACACGGTAGTTTCCAACGGGAATGGCAGAAATACGGTACAAGCCGATCTCATTGGTATTGCCGGAGTAAGAGACGTTCGTCTCAACGTTGGTTACTTGGACGCGACACCGGGGAACTCGCGCGCCCGTCGGGTCGGAGACATATCCAGTGAGCTCGGCTAATTCAAAGGCAAACGCAGTGGCACAAGACAGGAGCAGCAAAAAAGCGAGACAGCACACAAATATCTGGACACGTTGCATGCGCACCCCACAGAACACAGTTTGTTGAAAAAGGCGTTCCAGGGTATATTCACGCCATCTTGGCGATTTGTACCAAATCGGGAAAAACAGGCCTTCGGTCGGGCAAATCAGGGATGGTTCAGATCAGCCTTCAAGTAGGCCGACAACAGCCGCGCGCCGGTTGGCCTTCTGCTGCCCCCGGGCGGCTCAATTGTGACAAACACCGAATCGATTTCAGCTAGAACCTGGGGGTCGTCGAATTTCAGGAACCAGCGATTCGTGGTCTGATCGTCCCGATAGAAGATCCCCAGGCTCTGAGCTGCGGATTTGTACGGACCGCGCGAGGCCCAACCCTGGAAGGCAGCGGCTTGCAAGGAAGGTGGTTCACGGTCAAGATCGAAAGCGTAGAACACCAGCAACTTTCCTTCTGTAAAGAAGACACGTCCAAACGGCCTTCGTGTTCGACCCTTGCCGTCCACATCAAATACGTCGATGATCCTCAGATTCCGAGCTCCCATCAGATCCCGGATGTCGCGGCCCGCTGCCAGCAGTCTTCTGTCACGGTCGACGGAGTCTCGAGCCGCCTTGAGGTCTAAATCAAGAGCGTCAAGCTCCTGTTGTTTATTCTGAATAGTGGCGAAGGCTTGGTTCCGCTCCTGAACCATTGCCTCCAATTCCTGGCCTGTCTTTTCAAGGTGTTCTTGGACCTCGCTCGCCCTGGCGGAAATATCATTTTCCTCGCTCCGAGCGGCCTCAAGTTCATTTTTCAATAACTGCAATTCGATCTTAGAGGCTTTTAGCTGCGCCTCAAGGGCGGCACGCGCAGCGAGCTCAGAGACTTGGCCATGTCGGCCATTGCCCTCTTGTAGTGGAACGCTTGGCGTCGCAACCGGCTGATTGCTTGGGATCTGGCCGCGGAGCCGGGCAACCTCGGTATTCAAACTCGACAGTGCTGCAATCAGGCCGCGCTCTCTCACTGCGCGTCGATGAATCCCAAAACTCAGAAATACGACCGCGACGATAAGTCCAAGACAAACAGCCGCAACCAACCGCGGAACAGGCCCGAGGAGTGGCCAGAGTTTCTGGCCGCCATTGAGCTTCGGGCTCTCACTGCCAAAGGGGAGATCCGCAAGGGTTTCAGGGTTCGCAGAGGACGTTTCCAGCATCTCGGCCGATACTCCTCCAAAATCTCTGATCCCCGTATAGTTGTCCCTGACAAAAGTTGGCTGTTGGTGGAGCAAAGGAAGTTCCGTGGATAGTATGGCCGCGAAATCGCGGTATTCATCTCTGCAAGCGGCACACGATTCAAGGTGGCGCAGGAGCTCCTGGTACTCCGCTTGCGACACCTGGCCCACTAATGCGAGAGCCGACAGCTCGCCAAAGCGTTCATGATTTGTCGCTAAACCCTTTAACATTACTGCCCGTCCAACGTCCGAACGCCCGCTAGAACTTCCCGAAGCCGCTTGAGCCCACGGTAGTAGTAGTGGCGCACATTCTCCACACTTTCTTGCATTCGATCGGCGACCTCTTTAATCGAGAGCCCATGAAAATAGACAAGTTGCAGGGCTTCCTTCTGCTTGAGGGATAGCCCCTGAAATGCCTCAGTAATTCTGTTGAGCTGCTTCTCGATTGTCAACTTCTCCACTGCATCGGGAACATACGAGGGCTCGACCTCCCCGTAATTGCCGCCATTATTACCGTTTCCTTTGGCCTGCCGAAGCGCGATCTCCCTTCTTCGGTTCAAACTTCGGGAATAGGCATACTGGATGAGCCAGACCTTCACGGTTCCGCGCGTAGAGTCAAAGCGCTCAGCCTTCTCCCAGATTTCCAGAAAAATGTCCTGCACTACATCTTCCGCCTCTGCAACATCACGCAGAATCTTCATACTGATCCCAAAGATAAGTCGGCGGTATCGAGCGAACAGGACGGCGATAGGCTCCGCAGAGCCTGCTTTAAGAAGATCGATCAGACCCTCGTCGGGCAGCCTATTTAGATCGTCAGAAGCAGCGTGCTGCGGAGGCATTGACGAATCGACCAGTGGCACGGACGAGCGGTCGCGCCCCTTACGGTAGGAGCCATTGAAGGCCCGCAATCGATTCGCGTCAGAGCTCATTTGGGATAGATGATCTCCGTCCTTCTTTGTTCGTCTTTTCAACAGAAGCACCAAGAGACACGGACTACACTGTCCAATCCCCGAAAAGCCCATCGGGCTTTTTGCAAGTCTCTGAATGCTTTTTGATTTTCGTTAAGCGGAGCCCAGAACGCTCGAACCTGGCACGAGCGTGGCGGTATTTCCGTCGAATCCTTAACCGCCGTCGGAATTGCGACTGCAAGTGTATTGGATTTCTCTAAGGATTGACAGATTTTTGTTTCGTTTGCCTTTTTCAATCGTTCTCAGCTCCGAAATCTCCTCGTCGACCCGTCCCTTGTCGCCCGGGTACCACCTTCGCTGCAGGTCCTGGAACTGCGAAAGATGCTCGATGAACTCGCTGATCCTCCAGGCTAAGAAACGTGTTGGTAAACCGATGGGAGTTCACATCTCCAGCTGATCCTTGGAGATTAAAAATCTTTACCAAACCGACTTGCCCAGGACAGGCTAGTCTTCCGACCAGAATGCTCGTGATTCGGTCGGAAGCCCGGCGAAGACAATCCGATCTTCCAAAATATATGGAAAGACCCATTCCAAGCCCGACTCACGATTTCGTTCTCCCAGAAGTCTGACTATCACTCCGGAACAGCTGCCAGAGATGGATTCCGAAGATATTGGCCAGTTTGACCAGGGTACTGATTCGTACATCTTTTGTACCCCTCTCGATCGAACTCGTGAATGAGCGGCCGAATCCGGTTGCGTTGGCCAATTCTTCCTGGCTCCAACCGCGTTGCTCGCGGAGCCTTCGAATCAACTCCCCGAGTTTCTTCCTGATCTGTATAGCGTCGTGCATGACTTCTTCCTTAACATCCGTGCAAGTCGTCCTGTTGTCCACACCTGATCGTGTAACGCTTGATCGCGCAACATCGCGACTATGAGACCCTCGGCCCTGGGTGACTTAAACAAACCCCTATATCCAAGAGAAAAAAAGCCTCGCCGGTTCAGGACGAGGCAGGACGCCTGCAGAGCAATCGTGTGGTCAGAAAAGCGTGAGGGCCGTTGAGGGTGAGGACGTTTGAGCGAGGCCTGTAGTTTGTGAAGCTGTTGGCAATCACCGCGAAATGCCTTAATCAGCCGAACATGGCGCGGAAAGGCATATTTTTTCAGTCTTTCCTACCTAGCCTTGCCTGGACAAGAACCGCGTCGCGTGGTCGACAGATGGATCGTGGTGTTGAAACCAAAAAAGGTGTGCCCGAACATCAAAGGCGGCTCCCTAAGTTTTCAAGAAGCTTTCCCGAATGACGACGACTGTCAATTCTGTGCACGCAATTTACGCCTACGAAGATTGAATGCAATGCCCTGATGCCCGATCATGCCCCTGGGATCGAACGGAGACGCTGGTGAGAAGCAGGCGTTTGCCTACTGCTTCGGATACATTTCAGGCGCTGATCAGATGGCCAGGCGGCGTTCACAGTCATCCTCTTGCTCAGACGATTTGTATTGAAGCAGTTCAAGCCCTCGCTGCTATCGGTGAACGTCAATATCTGAAGCCTCGTTTCATTTGCCGTTTGTTGGAGGCCTCCCGGGCGGTCGGGGGAAAGCACTCTCAGGCGCACCAGCCTGCCATCCTTGACTAGGCCTCGGCTCGATCATCGTGCCACCAAGGTCACATCTATGTTGCCTCCCGATACCAGTGCTGCAACAGTCCTGCGTGCGGTGACGATCTTCCCGTGCAGAAGAGCAGCTACTCCGGCAGCGCCCGCTACTTCGGCCAGAATTTTGTTGCGCTCAAGCAGAAACAGAATACATTTTGTGATCTCTTCTTCATCCACCAGCACGATCTCGTCGACATATTTCTGGATAGGCAGAAGTGCCTTTTCGCCAACCATCCGCACCGCGATGCCCTCGACTACGCGTTTTCTCTCTCATGCGCCAGGCTAGGTTTGTAGATTCGAAGAAAGTCATGGCCGGAGCGATGCTCTTCAGCCTCCCGCACACCGACTATTACAGGCGTCGGTTTCAACTGCGACAGGTAGCGCAGCGGGGCGCTAGGGACCAGCGCCTTTGAAGAGCTCGGCAATAGAAATTTTGAAGAAGTCTGCGAGCTTGCAGAGAGTGGTGATACGGATGTCGCGTTCGCCGCGTTCGATGGAACCGGCAAAAGAACGCCCCAGGCTGCTCGCGTGGGCAAAGTCTTCCTGGGAGAGCCCGCGCTTTTTCCTCAGCGCGCGGACACGCTTGCCGAGATTCTTTCTGACCGCGACCGAGTCTTGCATTCGTCTTTAATATGATGCACACTCCTTGTCCGTCTACGCCATAACAGGACACCCCATATCAGAGGCATTGCCAGGATTTCCCGGGCATCGCTTCCCTGGGCCAGCACATACGGGGTAAGTGCGGCCGTGAACGCACTGAGATCCATAAGATGCATGGAATGCCTGATCGTCAGCAGGACGGTTGCAAAGGCGTTATCGATGGCTTTATCGGTAACATGCTGCCGATGACGCTCCACTAGCCAATTAATGAGAACCGCGCCGGGGCCCGGACCTGATGTAACAAATCCGTTTGGATGCTCGACTCGGCATTCGGAATAGCTGCCGTTGTAACAGCTGATTCGGGTATTGTCCGAGGCCGTGCAATCCGAGTAATTGCCGTACGAATTGCAGTTAAACTGATTGAAAGTGCCCTGGGCAATTGCGTTCAATTGGAGAAGAAATAGCCCGGCGAAAATCCACAGCGCTGTTTTCATTCGGGACCTTACTGGGAGAGGCCTTAGAGTTTAGCAGCTTACGCGGCCAAAAACTTTGAAAAATTTCTGGACGAAATGCGTCGCCAATGACGGGTACCAACTTTCTTTGTTTGCATGAGCCTGTACATCCGCGTTAGGGAGCGGTGGAATGTCCGCGTCCGTTTCGGCCCCGCCAGATAGCCAGACTGTCTGGACCAGTTCGGCATCTCCAGGGTGCGTGTTCCGACCTCGCCGCGACTCATTGCTCGGCATCACCAAGCCAACGCTCTATGCCTATGTGCGGCAGGCGAAAGAGTAGGGGGCCTTAGGGCTCAGCACGCGTGTGAGAGGTGCAAACGGTCCTCTGCTTATAATGCTTGACCAATGGCTCTCAAAAGAATCTGGAAGACCACCATTCTGCCGAGGACAACGGTTGCCAGCTCCTGTTGGCCCACAACGGCCATCCGGCAAGGACTCCTCATCCAGTGATGCCGCTTCCGGCGTGAATGTCGTGACGGCCTTCAAAAGAGTGTCGGCTGCGGCGTGCACTTGAGAGGAGCCTCACGAGAGCAATTCTCGTCGTCGTTCTCGACGCGATTCACTCGATCACTCACTGGATAGCAACGCATCAGCCGGGCATCGAATGGCTTGAGCAGATCGGTGACCCGGGCAGGATCCGTGACGCCTGGATCGAGCCAACGTGCATAGTCGTCGGGCTTGAGAATGACCGGCATTCTGCTGTGAATGTCTCTTAGCAGCGCGTTGGCCTCAGTGGTCAGGATCGTGCATGATTCGATCACCCTTCCCTCTCGGTCTTTCCACCAGTCCCATAATCCCGCGAATGCGAACAGGGCGTCGTCGGCCATCTCAATGTTGTAGGGCTGCTTCTGCCTGCCGTTTCGCTTCCACTCGTAAAACCCGTCTGCGGGTATGAGGCAGCGGCGCCTCCTCAGAGGTTCACGAAATGCGGGCTTCTCCGCAGCCGTTTCCGACACTGCATTGATCGTTTTGGCCCCGAATGAAATGTCCTGTGCCCAATAAGGATACTGTTGGCGAATTCGAATTCAGCACTTTACTGTAATCACAGCGATTCGGTGAGCCGTAGTCCTGCAATTTCTGTTGTACTAGAGCTGCGTTGAAATATGCCGTGGGCAGCCAGGGCGCCGCATCGGATGCCTGTTGAAACTCAGACAAGGCGGCCTTCAAGTCATCGGTAGTCTTGGCAATTTTGATGGCGGTCTGTCGCGCACCAGCCTGCGTTCAGCCTCTTCGGGAACGGCAGGCGGAGGATCAAGTCGCAACACAACCTTGATAATGCGTTCCCGTAAGCGTTGGTTGTCGAGCGGTTGCGGTTCTGGCGATTCCTTCAGCACTACCAGATATTCGTCCAACGCCCCGCGCAGTCGTCCAGCTTTCACCGCCGCTTGACCAACATCCTCGTGGTCAGGAGGCAGGACTTGAGCGCGGCCCGGCAATGCTAAGAAGAAGAGAACGACCAGGGTGCACAACTCCGAGTAACGTCGGAGCCTGTTTGTCATCTTACCTCGCTTAAGAGGACTCGTGAAACCGATGAAGAAGGTGTGTACACTTCTCGTCAGATTCATTGCTTCTTGGCCTCGTAAGCTGCCGCCGCTTCTCTTCAAAAGCACGAGCTGCCCTTCCCAAGTTACTCTAATCCGTCAATGAGCGCCCTCGTTCTTGTATGTCTCCATCCCATGACAGTGCAATGGGTCGCTCCAGCTGAACGTGCAGTCACGCACATGCACCAGCAACCGCGGGGCTGTCTCGTTCACGGCGGAAGTTAAATCCTTAGCCTGTAGCAACGCCTTATTCTCATAGGTCTCGGCTCGTCCTTCCACCCGGCTTCGCACATAGTCCTCGAACCCCAGCGACAGCGGCGGCACTACGTCTCCACTGTTGATCACGAGCGTCACCGACTTCACCTGTCCGCTCCTCACCAAGCCGTCCCACTGTTCCAGGGACTTCTGCGTGATCTGCGGCCCGTAGAGCACCGCGTTATCGGCTTTCACATCCGCGTTCCGCAACGCCGCCAGGCAGATCATCGCGCCGTTGCTATGGCAGGCCAGTTCGTGGAAGCTGCGCCCCGTCAACGCCGCATACCCCGGCATCGTTTCGATAGAGTATTGCCCGGTGGTCCCTTCGTCATGCGTGACCACACGGTCCAGCAGGTCATCCAGAAAGTCCGTCTCCGCTGCGATTCCAATGACAAAGTTGTAGCGATCGAAGTCGATCGCATCGGAGTAGTTATGTCCCGCCAGCCGCTCCTGCTCGGCGAGCATGGCCCGCGCTTTCGCGACCAGTTCCGGGGTTGGCTTCGGCACGTTGTATCCGGCGATCCATCCCGTTCCGCCCACCATCCCGTTGCCTGAAGGCTTATACGGCACCGTCGCCATCGCCTGCTGCACCGTGGCGTTGAACGCCTTCAACCGAGCCAGCAGCCCCGCGCGCTCCGCCTGTAATGCGCTCAACTGGGCGCGGCAATTGTTCAGCCGCGCGGCGTCATCCGGATCGATCCCCTTGCACGCCGCATTGAACGCCGTTGCCCGCGCATTAAACGCCGCCACTGCCGCATTCAATTCCGCCCGGTTGCTCACATACTCCGGATGAGCTTGCCGCACGCGCATCGTCACGGCCGCTACATCCGGCATAGGCTCGTTCTGCGCCCGTCCACGCACCGGCACGGCAAACACTGCCAGGGCAAACCCTGCGATCTTCATCCATTGCCACACGCCGGAGTGCATCGTACTCTCCTGTCTACTTTGCTTTGTGGTTGCCCAATGTGTCCTCATACCAGTGCTTGCCGAAGACCTCGTCCTGCATGGCAATCAGCTTCTCCATAACCTGTCGCAGCGCGTCGAACTTATACTCCGGGTCGCTAGCGACCTGCGCAATCCAACGAAGACATCCTACGACGACGTCGTCGTTCTTAAGGCAGGCCCCCAGCTGAAACCCTGATGTTCCCAGCTCCAGCAGACGGTGCTCAAAGTATTCGTTGCCTAGGCACCGCAGTAGTTCGTCCTCGCCCTCTAGCGCCTTGTCGATCTTCCGCACGTCTTCCGGGCCCGGGTGCTGCCCGTCCGGGAGCACCGCATAGTGGATCCATGCCGCCTTCAGCGCGGGATCGTAGATCGCCTCCGCCGTAACGTCTTCGGCCTTCGTAAACCCGATCCCGGCAAACGTCGCCGCGTTCCGCACCAACTCGTCATCGGCGTTGTCCCGGCGTATATCGTGCGAGTACGTCCAGTTCCGGCGCTCCGAAAGGTACGGCACAGCCTCGCCCACCTGGTCGATCCATTCCGCGTCCACACACGTCAACAGCCGCGCGTACTCAGGCCTAAAGTGGATGACGTACGATGGGTCGGTCTTTACCAGATCATTCAGCGCCGCCATGACCGAGGCATCGTTCGTCAGTGTTGCCGCTATGTTTCCTTCTCGCAAGCTGGCACCCGCCAGGGTCTCATAGATCCCCACGGAGGAAGCGTCCCTGTCCGCCCTTTCTTCTATCGCTGCGGGCTTCCCATTCAGCAGTGCGCTTGGATTGCTTGGCACCGGAGGGTGGGCGCGCAAGTCCTCCCACATGGCCAGATAAGGCGTGCCCAGCTCTTCATGGCGGCTCTTCGCGAACCCCTTGATGATCTCGGGCAGATGTTCTGAAATCGCATATCCGCAACGCTTGCCCCGGGCCGGCTGTTTCTTCAGCAGCAACTGGGCCTGGTCCACCCGGCCCGCCATCGCCAGCAGCGTCGCCACTTGTACCTCGCCCTCCTGCCGTGGACACTGCATGGTCGTCACCGCGCCCAGCGTTGTCGCCTGGTCCTGCGCCTGCGCCAACAAGGTGTCCAACTCGGCATTCACCTTTGCGGCCAACTGCTGCTGCACCCCCTGGATCGCCGCTGCGCGCGGCGAATCCGGCTGTTCCAGCAGGTACGCCTTGAATAACGCACCAGCGCGCAGTTCCAGTCCTGGCACATGTGCCGCGGCCAGGCCCATGTTGTACCAGATCTCCGTAGAGCCGGGGCTCATCGTGTATGCCGACATGAAACTGCGATACGCTTTTGGGTAATCGCCTTGTCGGGCCGCGGCCACGCCCGCGTCATATTGAGTCTGCGCCCATTCATTCAATGCCGGGCCCTGGGCCTGCGCACGGTACTCCACCTGGCCCGACAGTAACGCCAGCAGCAGCGCCCAAAACGGGCGCCGTCCTGCTCTGTGCATACCGGGCCTCCTCACGGCCTGGCGTTCCCCGCTGCACCTCCGGCCGGGGGCGCCAGTAGCGGAATCCCCATATCGATCAGCGCTTTCTTCGTTCCGTCCTCGTCTTTCTTCGCCCCGTTGTAACGACCCACATCCGCAATCACCTTGGTCTTCAGGTCCTGGTCGTTGGGGCTCGCCTTCGCGTCCACCGCGTCCTTCACCAGCACTTCCTGCGCGTCCGAACGGATCTTCGCAAAATGCTCATACTGTTTCATCCACCCCTGCACCACGGGCTTGGCCTGCTCACTCTTCGGAATGCGGGCTTCGAACTCTACTACGTCCGCCGGCAACGGCGCCTCACCTTTGCGCACCACGATCCGCGTCACTGGCTGCACACAGTCCTTTTGCCCATCAATGATGCACGCCGCATTTGCTTCTCCCATGGAGGAACCCAAGAGCTGCCGCAGCGCTGTGCCCTGCTCCTCCGTGCTCCCGAATTCCAGTCCCTGAGTATTCACGGTCGCCGTTTGTTGACGCGTTTCCAACTTTGCCGCTGCCGCGTTCATCGATTGATTGAGCGGCCGGTTCAGCTTCTCGTTATAGAGCGTCGACTCCACGCCTTGGTACGTGTTCCAGATGGTCACATTCTCCGGCCACAGCTTATGCGCCTTCTTCAGCAACCCATCCGCACGCGCGAAGTTACTGTCGCGAATTGCCAGCGCGGCATCATTACTTAGCTGTTGCGCATTGCCATGTCTCTCTGCAGTCATATCCGCCGCGCTCTTTGCCGGCATCCGCGCCCCCGCTCCTCCGCTCGTCGGCCGGGCCGCCGGACAGGCATATGTTGACGGTCCGCACGGCACCACGCACGCCGTGATTGACCCGCCTACCGCATACTCGGTCTTCGTCGTATAACACTGTGCCACTGCTATGCCGCTCAGCAGCCCCAACAGCGAAAATCGCATCTGTCGTCGCATATCTGTGGTACCTCCGTCATGGCCATGGGACTTATGGAAATTGCATTTAATAAAAGTGCTTTCTTGAAAAGAGTGTCCGGCGTATCTATTGTGGACCAGAATTTTCCAGCCAGGATTTTAACGGGTCTCCAGGTCGTCGATTACCTTGCTCAGGAGACCAACATTATCCTCCTCCGGAACACTTGTTTCAAGGTCCAGAAAACCTCGTTTCAAATGACCTAGTTTTCAAATTGGTTCCTTCGCCGTCAGAGATGTGGACAATCTATTCTGACCGCAGTAGCTTTTCTGTAACCAGCTCGGGCGCTTTCTCCCGGTACAATATGCTTCAATCGCTGCCAGTCGGTTCCATTCCATCTGACACAGTACGTGTTGCCCAAGCTGCCATTCCAGAGGGAAACACCTACGTTAGACTTCGCAATGAGTTTGGGTCGGTGTTCGACGATGCGCTGTTTGCCCCGCTCTTCCCTAGAAGAGGACAGCCGGCAACTGCTGCGTGGAGATTGGCGCTCGTGACGATCATGCAATTCGCAGAGGGTTTGTCCGACAGGGATGCTGCGGATGCAGTCCGTACGCGTATTGACTGGAAATATTTGCTCGGGCTTGAGTTGAGCGATTCTGGATTCGATTACTCGATTCTCTCCCGCTTTCGAGAGCGGCTTATAGCGGGCAATGCGGAGATGTCGCTTTTACAGAGACTTCTGGAACGATGTCGCAGAATGGACCTTTTACGCGAACGCAGCGATATGCGGACGGATTCAACCCACATCATTGCATCGATCCGAAACATGAATCGGCTCGAACTTGCTGGAGAAACGCTGCGTGCAGCTCTGAACGTTATTTCCGCTGTAGACCCGGCATGGCTTTCCGCCAACGTGGACAGTGACTGGTACCTGCGATATTCAAAAAGGTTTGAGCGGGGGCGCCTCCCGAAGAGCAAGGAAGGAAGCATTGCTGCCGCGGAACAAATTGGGCGCGACGGCATGTTATTACTAAGCGCGATCTGGGAGTCGTCGGCACCTTCCTACTTGCGTTCACTCCCCGCTGTTGAAACATTGCGCCTGTGCTGGATATGTCAATTCTGGATCGATCGCGGTGCACTTCACTGGCGGCACGCCGGTAACCTCCCGCCGTCGCCTACTCGAATCGATTCGCCATACGACCGAGATGCTCACTATGGCGTGAAAGGAACCACAGAGTGGGTGGGCTACAAGGTTCATTTCACGGAGACCTGCTTGCCGGGAGTTCCCAATCTGATCACAAACGTTGCCACAGTGGCTGCCTATCAGCCAGACGCAGCCCATCTCGCGCGCGGACAGGATGAGCTCTCCGAAAGGAACCTATTGCCAAGACGACAACTGGTTGACGGCTCGTATATTGGGAGCCATTGACTCTCGAGAGTCGCAAAAAGCACGGAATCGAACTCGTAGGTCCGGTAAAACAAAACTGGCATCGTTCTCAGGTACAGAGCGGCTATGACCTGAGCGCGTTCACAATCAATTGGGACGGTAAGTTTGCGGTTTGCCCTGAAGGCAAGCGCAGCACTGGTTGGTGGTCGAATACGAGCGCCACAGGACGTGAGGTCATATCAACGAAGTTTTCTCGCACCGATTGCGCCCGCTGTACTGTAAACGCCCTCTGCACAAAAAACGGGGCTAAGAATTCCAGAAAGCTGAGTCTGCGACCTCGCGAAGAGCATGAACTGCTTATCGCTAGCAGAACAGAACAACGCACGCCGGAGTGGAAGCAGCTTTACAACAAGCGAGCTGGCATTGAAGCCACTTTCTCACAGGGCGTCCGTTCCGTCGGTCTACGGCGCTCAAGATATCGCGGTTTGGCGAAATGTCATTTGCAGAATGTCGCCATCGCTTGCGCGATCAACCTTCAACGTCTTGACGATTACTGGAGCGGAATCCTGCCTGCCCCAACACGCAATTCCGCCTTCGCACAGCTTGGGCGATGGGTCATGTGAGATTTCGCCAACAGTGTCCAGTAAGGAATCAGTCCCCAACGCATCAGTGAAAACTTGCGCTTTGGTTCCTTCCTGTCCTGGCGGATCGTCGCGACTTCCTGAGTTGGGGCGAGATTCCACCGTGCGGCCCAATCCACGTCCTCAGGATCGAGGTTGAAGTATCTGCTCAACCAACGTTCGTTGGCCGTAAGCCGGTAACGTCCGCACATGGACTTTTAGGTATGACAGAAATGCTACCCGGCCAGAAAGTATTTGGCCGATCCCCGGGCCTCCGTTATCTTTCCGGCATGGCTTCAGTTGTGTATCTCACAAGCCGCTCCCTCCAGACTGGCGGCCGACCTGATGCTGGCCGGGCATCGAGCATGGGAATGCCTCAGCGTCTCAGAAGCGCTCTATATCTGCGAGCGAGAGTGGATCGACGCTGTCGTGATTGCCCCTGACGTTGAGGACCGCGACTTCGTCGCGATGCAACTGAGGCATATCACAATCCAGCTCAAGCCGGAAGCAACGGCTAAGGACTTGATCTGGGAGCTGTCGAATCTGTTTCCTGCCAGGAGCACCAGCATCCAGTAGTGAGAAAGGCGAAGCAGGGATCCCACAAGCGTGGGAGCCCGCAAGATTTCATTTTGCCACCATCAGTGCGGCGGCATTTTTTCATTTCGGAAGGTACCCGGGGGTTCCATAGGCATCGTCCAGTGCACAGCCGGCTTTCCCGAAGTCGTCTCCTCGATCGCGCCTGATTGCGGGTGAAGATTCAACACAACTGGCCGGCCTTGCTTAGTCGCGGTAATCTCGTAGCGTAACGTATTGGTCTTGTTGATTTGGACGTTGCTATATCCGAGGATTCGCAACCGCTGCCGGATTACGGGCTCCGACATAGGAGCGGTTGTGGTCTGGATTGGACCCTTCTGCTGGGCCTGCAACACGCCAGCCAACAACAAGACGCTCGTGGCAAGTACTCTCGCTGCTTTCATAAATCCTCTCTTCATATATTAATCCACCTTGGAAGACCTTATTGCGGCTTTCAATTGGATGCGACCCGCGAACCCGCCTGATCGTTGTCCTGCCGGGCCTGAGTGCGAGTGGCGCCGGTGACGCAAACGTGATCCCCGGGGAAAGCCTCTCTCCATACAAAGCCCTGACGACAGGTATCCGGCCCATAGGCGCCGCCACCCGGATTGCGACGCGCTGCCGCCTGGGAATTGTCTTGCTGGGCCTGCGTGCGCGTGGCGCCGGTGACGCAAACGTAATCCATGGAATCGGCTTCACGCCAGACGTAGCCCTGCACGCATGTATTGGGTCCATAGGCCAGCCGCGCCGGGTTGATCCGCTCTGCTGCGTGAGAGTTATCATCGCGCGCTTGCGAACGCGTGGCGCCAGTGACACAAACGTGATCGTTGGCGAAGGCCTCACGCCAGACAAAGCCTTGTCGGCAGGTATCCGGCCCATAAGCACCGCCACCCGGATTGCGGCGCGCGGCTGCCTGCGCGTTGTCTTGCTGAGCTTGAGTACGCGTGGCGCCGGTGACGCACACGTGATCACTGAGACTGGCTTCTCGCCACACGAAACCTTGCACGCACCGTCCGGCCATGGCGCTGGTAATGGCGACTGTGGCTGAAGTCGAGCTCACCGCAGTCAAGTTTATCGTGACTCCATTGGCATTCAAGGTCTGTACAGGATCGCGAGCTCCCGTGTGCGAGCGGATCAGATACGTGAGATAGTGATCGGTAGGATCGCGGTCCCCTTTCTTTACTTCATGAATCATAGCGATGGTAGAGAATCCGCCATCGTAGCCGGCCTGGGCCCGCAACTCAACGGTGTAATAGTGAAGGAGATCTGCCGGATCGAACGGGATGCGGATCAGCTTGGTGCCGTGCGCCGAACCGTACAGTGGCACTATGTTCACCGTGCGCGACGTAGCTCCGTCCGCGCCGAAAGTCAGGATCTCATCCTTGGGAATCCACCCCATGTAGTCAGCATGCGCGGCATTCATTCCCGGAGCGGCGAATCCGTAGGTAGGAGTACTTGTGCCAAAGGCATTGGCCCAACTCATGGCGTCCCACTCATCATCGTATTCCCCGATTTGCGCCCAACTGGCGTCGCGAAAAGCCGGGTCATCGGAAAAAGAGTGCTGATATCCAAGCCCGTGGCCAACCTCGTGAGTCATCCCGCCCATGTCGACGTTGTCAGGAAGAAACGAGCCCACACCGATGAAGCCAAACAAATCAATCCCAGGGCTAGTGATAATCGCAATCAGGTTCCCGGGCGGCGGGTTATAAGGATTGGTGGGCGCATTGTGGGCTGCATCTAGGCAATCCTGCCATCTCTGGTTTCGGTTTCGTGCTTGCGCTTGTGCGGTGGTGACCGATTCACGGTACCAGCCGACTACCTCGGAGCCCTGGAAGTCTACACCGTGGTTGGAAATTGCAGCCCAGTAGTCCGCCATGCCTCTTGTATTGGGAACAAAAAACATGTTGCGGTAAAAGGTGGGATCATGAGGCGGCGCGGGGCTATCTGAAAACTGGCAAAGAATTACGCTCCATTTAACGGAGCCGCGCCGAGGATGCGCCTGCGCGGGCAACGACAGGAATTGAAGCATCGCCGCAATGGCAAGCATGTACAAAGTACGTGCAACGACAGTTCGTCCGATCATAAGTGTCCCCCCAATGCCCTGGCACCAAGTTGTTCTTGCTAAACTCGTGCACAGAGTGTCAGAATGTTGCGGTGCCGATGACTGGCCCACGACTTCGCACATCGGTTTCTCGGTGCTGTTGGAGTACTGCATCACTGTACCACCTCCCCGCCTCTGTTTACGCCAGCGTAGTCCCAGGTCGCCCGTCCACCAAAAAGCGTGAACGCCATACCGTCGACATTTACGGGACCGGCGATTCCCAGAGATTCTGCTGCCCCGACTCCGAGGCGCACCCACTCACCGGTCGCGGGCAATGGCCCGATGTAACGACGATCCGGAGTGCCGTCTGTGCCCCAGTCGATGAGATTGGCACCCCAGTAAGCCCTCACCCACCCGGTTGGAGTGTGCCACTGCAGCATGACCTCATTAGGCGGGTTATCGGGATCGAGGAAGACGGTGGCAAAAAGGCTGTCTCGATAATTCACCGCTATGGGATTCGTTGCTCCATAGAAGTAGTGCTGGTGCATCCCGTCGGCCAGCGCAGAGCGGTGCGCAGACTTGCCTGAAAATACGTTATCTCCCTCCCAATTCCAGCCCTCATTGTCTCCGGCAAAAATGGCACCGGTAGGCACTTGATCTTCAATCCAGACCTGGTCGAAGACGTCCACCTCGCTCCATCCAACTAGCCATGCTCCCTTGAAACGAGCTTGCTGAGTGCCCGTTGGCTGCACGACAACATGGACATCAAGGTGATCCAGGGCGGGCTGTTCTTCCAACTTGACTATTGACGCGCTGTTCGTGAAACGCGAATCAACCAGACGTTTGAACATGCGCAGCTGCAATTTCCCGGTTTGGGAAGATGGGTGGAAGTCAGGATAAATGGAATGATCGCCCGTTAACTGCGATCCGGTGACGACGGGCGAGGCGAGGGCGATGGGGAAGGTGGTTAAGCGAGCGTTGGGATTCGGCTGACGTACACGGACGAGCCAGTCAGGTGGGTGCATCTCTGTGATTCCATCGTGTCCGGTAGTTGGCGGAAGGCTCCAAGGCGAGTTGGCTCCACAGCCACTGTGGTTGTTCTCTTCCCAAATGGTCCCACGCATCACGACGTAATCACCGTTACGAAGTGGCCGACCGGTGCCGCCAGGATCAAGTGGGTTGAACGGAAACCAGGCATTCGTGTCCTGCGCGATCTGACTGTTCCACATGGCAGGTGGCTTTCCGTGTCCTTCCCAATGACGATGAAACATGCCACCTACGGTGTCCTTGTGCCAGGCATTTAACTCTCCGTGCACCTGGTCGCTGTTGCACGGCAAGATCCATGCGTTAAAGGAGGCGATTTTCGCTCCGCCCGGAACAAGCGGAGGATCCGTCGCAAACATCATAGGCACGGCAGCTCGGGGATTTCCCGGCCAAACCGCATTACTGAGAGCCGTACTCAAGCCGCCTACTCCGTAAATGTGATCGAGAAACACAGCGTCTAATGCGAGGTTGTAGTGGATGTCTTCAACTCCCGGCATTCCGCCCGTATCCGGATCTCCCGAGTTGACATACGGCATTCCTTTTGTGTCGTCTTTTAGCCAGCCAGCAACCAAAACATCTTTACGAACAATTGCGGCCGAAGGCTTGCAGTTTCCGTAATGCTTGCCATCCCACACTGCCGGCCAGTCGAGGTCAGGGCAGTCGAAAAAGACGTCACTTGGTCTCGTTGTTGGCGGGGCATGGAGTCGTCCTTCAGTAAATCGGCTGAGTGAGCCGTCCGCAACGATTCGGACCTTGGCCCAGTCAAATCCAAGAGTTGCGAATTCCGTCGTGTCAACGATCCAGAATTTGGTGTCCCCTACGATGAGAAAAACGGCTGGCGAGGACTGCTCGCGGACCAGCGAAACGTTCTGAATCCCTCTTACTTGAGATGGGGGACCGCCCGAGACTGGTGGAGGACCGCAGACCAGCTGTGCAGGAGGGTGGTTCCATGCGTCACCCGGTACTGTAATTACGGTGGTCGGCCCGTTCCCGCAGTGGTAAATGATCTCCATTGCCTGAGTACAGAACGTCCTCGTACGCGCCTGCACCCCAGCGCGTTTGTACTCGTCCGGAGTCGGGGCTTTGAAAGTACAAGAGCTCATTCCATCGCACGATTTCTGGACCATCGTTGTGAGATTGCCATCCGTTTGAATGTCAAGGCATCCTATTCGCGCCTTGTCGACTTTAATTTGGCCTTCAGCAATTCCTGCGCTCATGAGCACTAACAAGCAAGCGGTTGCTTTGCGAAAGACAAACTGCATATCACGCCGCCCCCATTTCCAGCCAATTACCACTTGTGTCCGATTGTCAGCCTATGGAGTCGAGGCCCGTGGCCTTGGGAAGGTGAATGGCAAGCGCACGCTGCGGCGAGCAGTTGCCTCGATTGCAATTGACGTGCAGCGGCTTGCATCGTTCCGACGCCTTCCAGTTCGTTCTGATTTCGTCGATCTCGAGGTGTCGTTTTGAAGCGTGTCTTGTCCAGTACCTGTCCAGTACCTGAAGTGTAGTGAGCCACACCACTATCCCGTTTCAAGCTTTTTGCCATTATCCATTTTGGCCAACTAAATAAAGCGGGTGATCACCAGGGCGATATCGAGCCTTACTCTCGTGCCTTTCGCAAGATGATCGTTGCACAGTGTTGTTAGGATGCACTATTCTTCGGACGCTCATGATTTCCCTGGTTTGGCTGACAAATCGGACACCTTCCAAGTTAGCGGATGAACTCATCTTCGCTGGCTATCGGGTTTTTGAGGCGTTGACTGTTTCGGAGGTCTTTCATCTCTGCGCGCGGGGAACACCCGGACGTGATTGTCATTGGTCCCGGGGTTCACAGCCCAAGCTTGACAGTTTTACAGAGGTCCCATATCACCATTCGGCTGCATCCCGAAGCGACGGCCAAAGACTTGATCTGGGAGTTGTCTCACTTGTTCTCGAGCACGCCGCTGCCCTTGCAGTAAAAACAGTTGCTGGTATGAGGAAGCTGTTGAGATGAAACTGTCAGAGATCGGCGATGCGTTCCGACACTTTAAGTTAGACGTCGCTCTATCCGAAATCAGAGAACGGAAAGCGACAGCGCTTGCGGATTTAGAGGGCCTTCGGGCGCTCATTTCCGCAGAGAAAAGACGTGAAATTGGGAATGAGTTATACGCTTTTGCAAAGCATTTTCTTCAGCGGAATGAGCTGGGAACGGCGGGGCACGCGCTCAGACTGGCTGTTCAGCTCGACTCCCAAAATCAGGTGTTTCAATCACGACTGAAAGTCGTCCGCGCCACGGCCAATGATACCTCAGTCGATAGGTCAATGAGTTTGCTTGCGGCTCAGCGTCAACTTGGCTTTTCATGCGTCAAGACTCATTGCGAGTGTCAGAACGCCTACCAGGCGGCCCAGTGCCGTGACTTGCTGGGCAGTGATCGGCGGTAGGCATTTTAAAGCAATAACTTATAACAGTCGGCAAAAGTTAGTGTCAATAGATTTAGGTTGGTAGTAGTACGTTTGTACCACTACCTCTAGGTTAATTTCTATGAACAACGAGACATCAATAATCTCAAAGTGTGACCGGCTGCGGGTCATAAAAATCCCTAGTACCTCGAATCTTACACCGACCAAAGGCGGGCGGTTAGAAGCGATTCTTCGGGAACGTCTACGGGCGTAAACTGTCCTTGAATGCCGCGCAAGAAGGATCAGCATAGCTCCAGGACCGAGGTGCTGAAGGGTTGGAAGGCCATCGCTTCATACTTGAGAATCCCGCCCTCTACCGCCCAGCGTTGGGCACGGGACGGAATGCCGGTGCGATACGAAGGCCGCTTCACGGTTGCAGACCCCAGCGAACTCAGCGCGTGGCTCGGACGCGAATCACACATGCCTGGACCGCCAAAGTGATGACAGACGAGGCGGACGTGGGCGGCGCTTTGAAGGAGTCACTCGCGGCTGCGCGTCAAGTCGGAAAGCGCCGTGCTTGAGTCGATTTCCTGGCGGCTGGCTAACACATTGGCAGTGAGTCCTCTGAAATTCTAAGGACTGCGACTTACTTGTGCGGATAGCCTTGCGGTCGCTGCTGCTTACACCTTCCGCCGAGACTCTAGCCGCTCCCACGCTGCGGCCCTGCAGGGAAAGCACGAATTGTTGTGCTCGTCGCAGGTATCGTGTTTCCCCGCCGCGCACTTCGATCTTGGAGTAGTCAAGCAATCGCCAGCGCCCCAGCAAATCGGAAGGCCTCTTTGCACGTAAAGGCTCCGGAGAAGATGTTTGTAAGGCACTACATCTCTAAAGTAAACCAGCTCTGACAACCCGGGATTGTTATCAAACAGGCGCCACTCGCGCTCCGCTTTTTCCACCCAGGACTTAAACACGGCTTCCAAGTCATGATCCATCGTGCGTCCTCTTTGCTCGCAGTTTATCCTAGCGCCAAGCCGCAGCCTGAAAAATTTAGCGTAAGAATGCGACGCCACGATTGCGGTATTGCAGAGTCAAGGTACAACGGATTTGTAATCCGCCGCGCTCCAGACTGTCCAAAACTCGTTAGAGTAACGCCTTTATGCCGATTGAACGGTTTTTCGGGCCGCCATCATACAGGCCGTCCCTTCATCTTTGAGCAATTCGTGCCGCAGCTTTCCAAGCACGTCGTGCGTTGCGGCGGCTTCGATAAGCAAATGAGCCGATAGGCAGACCGCAAGCGCAGTCACAAGAGCCGCCCATGGGCCGCTGAGAGCGGGGTTCAGCCACAAAGCTGGGGCTGTCACTAACTACTCCCACCGGGACGCCAAGCTCGAACTTCAGACGTGCTACCAGACGACGAGGGGATCCAACTGTACATGCTTCCACACCGGACTGCACACCGGAGCGCTTCTTTGGAGACGGCAGCGGGAACGCGCAGCCGCCGATCGAGAACGCCGACTATCTTCAGTTTGCCTCGCAGGCATGCGTCATTACGGCCAATGTGAATGAAAGTTACACGCTTAAGTTCAACCACACTGTCCAAGCCGCCGACATGCAGATGGGTTCACACACCGGCAGCAACTTGGAATGGGCTTTCTGGGTCGATTTCAATCTGCCAAGCGGTCGCATCTTCAGCCTATTTGGTCAGTACGACAAACACCAAGACGTGTCTGGAAACCGTCATGAATGGCGGCCGTTTCCCGTCCCGATCAGCCTGCCTGCAGGAACGGTGGTCACAATACGCCGTCCCGCCCTGCCAAGTACGTTCTGCACGAAGCCAGGCCCGTGGGGCGACATCTTAGCCTGTGCTACAGGTCAAAAAATAGAGCTGGTGGGTACGCTTCTATGAGCGCTTAGACAAAAGAATTTAGGCTTTTCTGAGGTGCTATAATGCCCGGCTCACCCCCTCTTTGGCTGTGGCTATATCGAGAAGACGCATTCCCGAGCCGGAATATGCAGACTGCAGGATGATTCCCTTTGGCGAAATGATCTAAGATTCTGCGCTAATTGTGTTTGTCTCGGCGGAATCCGGAGAACCAATATGAGCTTAACGATGGTTTTGAGCCTGATTTGGATGTACAAATGGTGGATTGTTGGTCCTGTCTTGGCGTACCTCATCTTGCGCGGGAACACACCAATTGGCAAACCAATGCGCATCAAGCCCGGCGCCAACGTTCCGGCCGGGGAGAGTTGGTTTATCGAAAGTCTTAAAACGGACGGTGCTTCGATCCATTCCTGTTCATTCGTCGAATTTGATGGCCAGGGGGACTATGTCGACTTCGAACAACATCAACACGTTTGGGAAAAGGTGGGTGAACTGGCGCGTCGGCAGCAGCTACTCCTGGTGATCTATTGCCACGGATGGAAGAACAATTCGCAGTCCGGCGATGTGGTGAAATTCTGTGATTTTCTGGGTCGCCTTGCCGCCAGTAGCGTGGTAGCCAATTTTGGTTACCGTGTTCACGGCGTGTACCTCGGGTGGCGGGGAAATCTGTATCGACCACATATCGAAAAGGACGGGCAGACGCATGCGTATGCCGCCACGTCGAAGCGATTTGGCGGTCCGGTGGTAAGCTCCCGATGGAGCCGGCGATTCGTTTGGACCCGCTGGCTACAGGAAAACCTCAGCTACTGGAGCCGTCGCCGCGCGGCCGAACATAAGGTATCTAGTGTGCCTATGGCCCGCACCGTCTACACTTGCGCGGCCCTCGTGAAATCCATTGATAAAGACAAGGGACGCAACATGAGCGATCTCACGTCAAGCCGCGTTCTTGTGATGGGGCATTCATTTGGTGCGCTCATGTTAGAACGCGCCCTGAATTCCACCTGCCTCGACCCTCTCATAGATCAATGGTCCTGGTTTAGCCGGCCTACTAGCGGAGGGCCGAGCGCTTCGGCGCATCTGAAACCTCTGCCCCTGGACTTCGTGTTCTTCGTAAATTCGGCTGCACCGTCGATATACGCCAAGGCCATGCGCGATTTTCTCGCGGCCCACCAGGCAGCGCTCGCAAGGGCACACTCGATCTCCGCATTGGCGCCCATCTTTGTTTCCCTCACTTCGTCAGCGGATTCGGCCACTCGGTATGCCCACCCTGCGGCGAATTTGTTGAGCCGATTCTACCCATCGTTGCGTCGTAAGTACACGCAATTGATCAAGCTCCAAGGAACCTGCGATGTCAACCAAAGCTGGTTTTATCGTCGCACGCCTGGACATCAGCCGCTCCTTGTGGACCACTGGTTGCAAGAGTGCTTGCCAACGTCAAACCCACCCATTACCCACGCCGAGGTCTTGGAAGAAAACCTGGACTACAAGACGGGCAACGCTCTGGAATTTTGGGCCCACCTTTCAGGCAAAAACGGCACCTTGGCCCGCTGGAAGTTCACGCTCCAGCCTGGCAAAGCGGATCTCGCCTGGACCCGCAAGTTCGGCTCCCTCCATCCGTCCAGATGCTCCTACTGGCTAATCCGCTGTGACAAACGCATTATTCGCGATCACAACGACATTTGGTCGGATACGACGATGGAAGTCTACGCAGCCTTGTACAGGCTTGTAGAGTGGGCACGTGACCCCAATAACTCCGTCTCTAACAAGATCCTTGCAAATTACTGGAAGGGCAAAATAGCGGTGGAGCAGGCGGTTGATGCCTAATTAACTAGGTTGGATATTTTCTACCAATGGAAAAGGGGCGTGGCCGGCATAATTCCGGGCGCGTTCCCCATTCGCCCTAAGATAGCTGTCCTGAATCTCGCTATTTTGTAGCCCGCTCCGGCATCGTGCTCCGCGCGATGGTGACGCAAGTTATGGCTCTGGCGACGCGTCATTCGTTCGCGCAGATCAACCTCTCTAACCCTTCCATCGCTTCATCCTGTCTCTCCGTAGCTGACTCGATGGAGCTGTCGGCGCAACGGGAGTAAACTGTCGCAATCCCGATTCTAGCTGGACGCGATAACCGTAGTATCCGGCGCAACGTCCAAAGGAAAGGGCCCTCGCATCGAAAGCGGCAGCAAGGAGGTCGGCATGAGACGCAGAGAATTTCTGGTTGGAAGCGTAACGGCGGCGGGTGCGGCGTTGATGGCGATTCACGGCTTCGCGCGCGGGCACGTCGGCGTGAATTGGGAAGCGCTGCGCAACCTCGACCTGCCACAGAAGTTTCAGGCGTCGGATAAGGTTACCTTGGGGAATACCGGAATCCAGACCAGCCGGTTGGCGATGGGCACCGGGACGGTCGGCTCGGGGCATCATTCGCATCAGACGGCGCTGGGTATCCAAGGCTTGTCAGACTTGCTGCGCAACGGATACGACCACGGGCTGCGATTCTTTGATGCCGCGGATTCGTACGGGAGCCATCCCCACGTTGCCGAGGCGTTGAAGTATGTGCCGCGCGAGAAAGTGACCGTACTGACCAAGTCATGGGCGCGCGATGAACAGGGCATGCGCGCGGATATTGAGCGGTTTCGCAAGGAATTACGGACGGATTATCTGGACATTTGCCTAATGCATTGCCTGACGGAGCCCGACTGGACGGTGCGGTTCCACGGCGCGATGGATGCTCTCGAAGAAGCCAAGCATAAGGGCATCGTGCGGGCGCACGGGTGCTCGTGTCATTCAATTGAGGCGCTGCGCGCGGCGGCGAAGTCGCCATGGGTGCAGGTGGACTTGGCGCGCATCAATCCGATTGGATCGCACATGGATGCCGAGCCGGATACGGTAGTCGCGGTGCTGCGCGAGATGAAGGCGGCGGGCAAGGCCGTGATCGGGATGAAGATTCTCGGTCAGGGCGATCTGAGCTCGCGCCAGACGGAGGCGATCAAGTATGCATTGTTGCTGGGGGTTCTGGATGCCTTCACGATTGGCGCCGAGAGCAAGGCCGAGCAGGAGGATCTGATCCGGCGCGTGGCGGCCGCGTAAAGCAGATCAGCCATTCCGCAATGCCACCAATGGCTCGTGGCTTGCAGCACGCCGCGCCGGGATGGCCGACGCCAGCAGTGCAGCCAAGCCGAGCATCAGCGCAGCCAACGCGAGCATGATCGGGTCCCATGGCTTAACGCCGAAGAGCTGATGGTTCATCAGCTTGCCGGCTCCAATCGCTGCCGGAATGCCAAGTGCCAGCCCGATGCCTATCTGCGAGAAAGCGCCGCGCAGTATCATCTTTATGACCTGCCATCGATCCGCCCCCAGCGCCATCCGAATGCCAATCTCGCTAGTCCGCTGTTCCACGGTGTACGCCATCACTCCGTACAGCCCGACCGCGGCAAGCACCAGTGCAAGCACACCGAAGAGTGTAGTAAGAGTTGCGATCATGTCTTCCTGCTGGAAATCACCAGTGACGACTTTGGTATATGGGTCCACCGCGTAAAGAACAAAATTGGGATCGATGCTCGCCAGCGTCTTGCGCACGCGGTCTTCCATGCCCGGCGGGTTTCCCGGCGCCCAGATTACGATGTTGTACAAATAGTGCGACCAGATTTCGCCGCTCGTGTAGGCCGGATCGTCGTACTGCACGGTCTGCGCTTCCGGCAACCAGAACATTGGGCGCACCGGATCCTTATAGTCGTAAGTCATGTAGCGCATGTCTCTCACGACTCCAACGATTTCGAAGGTTGCGGAATACTTGATCTTGTCGGGCCCGAAATGCTGCCCGATCGGGTTCTGGCCTTTAAGAACTTCCTCGCAAACGCTTCGTTGATGACGGCTACCTTCCGTGTCGTCTCCGTGTCCTCGTCCGTAATCGGGCGGCCGAGCACGATTTTGGCGCCGATGGTATCGAAGAAGTCCGGCATAACTCGAGACCATCCCGCTCCCGTATCTTCCTTAGCCGGAGGCTCAGGCCGGCCCTCCACGCGAATGCCGTCGTTCCAGCTATCGCCGGTCATTGGGGCATAGAGGGCTGGCGCCACCATGCGTACACCGGGAGTCTGGTGCAGCCGATCATCGATTTGGCGAAACAGCGGTTCCATTTGTTCCGGCTTGTAGTTGCCCAGAATAGGATTGATCCACGCAATGTACCGGCCCTGAGTGTCGAATCCAAAATCCTGGTGTTGCAGGTTCCGCAAGCTCTGGCCCAGCAGAGCCGCCGCAGAGAGCAGTACCAGGGACATTGCTGCTTGCGCGATAACCAGGGACTTCTGCGCCCACGAGCGACCACCGCCCACCGAACGGTTTGCCCCGCGAAGCGCCTCAACTGGCTCAGCATGCGAAGTCACCCACGCCGGCGCAATCCCGAAAATCATTCCGGTCAGAACGGAGATGCCCAGCGTGAAGAGCAGCACAGGTAAGGAGGGGGTCGCGGTGATCGGCACATTAGTTATTGGGGCCGCCTGTCTGAAAAGCAAGATGCAAAATCAACCTTGTTGCACCGTACGCCACGGCGACGCCCAATGCCCCACCGATCGCGGCCAGCATGACGCACTCCACTATGGACTTGCAAACAGGCCGCCCTCGTGAAGCGCCCAGCGCCACTCGTACCGAAGTTTGCGCGCGATCCTTCAACCCGCGCGCCAACATCAGATTTGCCAGGTTTCCGCACGCCACCAGGAGTACACATGCAGAAGCCACCAGAAGCAGCTTCAGTCCATCCTGATACTGATCTCTCATGGCTGCCACCCCAGAGCCGCCGGGAATCAGGTGGAGCGTTTGCTGCTGCCAGAGTTGCTTCTCGCCCGGTTCCATATCGGGAACGTGGCTGGCCAGCCAGTCATAGAATTCCACTCGCAGCTTTGCTTCGAGGGACTTGGGATTCGTTCCCGGGCGCACTCTTCCGATCAGGTCCAGGAAGTTGCCGTTTGGCCTCTTCAGCCGCGCTATCGCGCCATCGATCAGTAGCTCGGTCGTCATTGGCAGCCAGAAGTCCGGCATGCCGAAGCACTTGGTGGTGAAGAGGGCTGCAGGAGGTTGTCCGCAAAGTTTTACGCGCCACTTGTTGTTAAGCATCGACTAGGATCTGGAGCCGCTGACTTTCGCTCCTCCCCGCCGAGGCCGACGGATCGCCCTGATCTTTCCGGACGGGCCTCCTCCGCAGAAGAACTGATCGCCACCATCGGACTCAAGCCCTGAAACTTGGACTCCACGGGGCATGTCGAGGCTCTCAAGAACTTCTCCGGTTCGAGGATCGATTCGCCTCAAATCGCTCTCGTCACCTTCCCAAGTGGCATGCCACAGCTCTCCATCGACCCAAGTGACGCCGGTGACGAAGCGGTTGGACTCGATAGTGCGTAGAATCGCGCCTGTGTCGGGATCGATTTGATGAATCTTCCGGCTCCGATACTGCCCGACCCAAAGCGTACCTTCGGCCCACGCTAGCCCCGAGTCCCCGCCACCGCCGGGCGCTGGAATCGTGGCGAGCACTTGCCCGGTTTTGGGATCGATCTTGTGGATGCGATCCTCGGCGATCTGAAACAAGTATCGCCCGTCGAAGGCCGTTCCTGCATGTGCGGCGACATCGATCGAGCGCAACATGTTCCCAGTAGAGGGATCGAAGGCGTTCAGCTTCTCTCCCGAAGCAAACCAAACGTGCTGCCCGTCATGGGTAACACCGTTCACACGCTCGGCACCCGGAAAGGGGCCGTACTCACGGACGATTTCGGCGTTTGATCGATTCATAGTTCCATCCTAGTCGCCTGGCAGCGGAGCTGGGAGTAACAAGATCGTCGTGAATCCTGGCACGGGCGGCATGATCCAACGACGGGCTCGCGCTTGACCAAACGACTGCACCTTGCCGGCTGCCGCGAGAGAGTCGAGAGCCCGCTGCACAGTGCGCTGGCTGGCTCCAAGCGCAAGCGCCAGGGCCGAACTTGACCACGACTCACCGTCGGCGAGGAAGGCGAGCACATCCGCATGTTCCTCTTCCACTGGCCGCGCCAGTACGACGACGTCGCGTACGCCGCGCGGTGCCAGTGCAAACCCAAGCTTCGTCGCGTTGATGCCGGCTAGCGACCGAAGCGCTTTACGGAGACGTCCAATTTCCACTCGCAACCGCGCGCGATGCGATTCATCCGTGAACCTTGCACCGAATGCCCGCGCAAGCAGCACATCTCTCGGCACGTCTCCAGGCCACGCTTCTCCCAGTGCGCGTGCGAGCGCGAATAACACCGGACGTCTTGCAAGTGAAACAACCGTGCTCGCGTTGCGCACGGCATTGCGACACGCGTCCACGACGAGCGCTTTCGAAGCCAGCAATGCCTCAACTTCGTCGAGCAAAAGGAGCCGCTCTCCGCCACGCGCAATCAGGCGTGCCGCAGGCGTATTCAACACGCGGGATGCGCTTTCGACCTCTGCCGTGAGCGCAGGGATACGTGCGTCGCGTGCGTTGCTCTCAGCCCACGAGAGCGCGTCTCGCGCTTCTTTCGTACGGAGGCGCCGCATCGCTATTCCGGCAACCACGAGCGTGTGCACAGTCCTCCATGCGGGCGGGAACGGACTCGGATCCAGGTCGACAAGCATGCGTTCGGCCTCATCCAGATGCCCGATCAGGACCAGGCGCCGGACCTCTAGGTATCGCGCATACGCCGCGTTCAAGCGGTCGCCGTGCGCTTCGAGGGTTGCACGCGCGGCGTCGAGTGTTTTCGGTGGCCAGCCCAGGTCGCGCGAGGCGAGTGCGATTTCGGCCTCGGCTACGACGCACCTCGCGCGGGCCACGGCTTCTTTCGGACCAAAGGCGCGCGCAGCACTCCGCAGGAGTTCCTTCGCTCGCGCGAAATCGCCGAGCTGGGCCATCGCGATGCCGCGAAGCGCAAGCGCTGGCGCATCGTCGCGCAGCGCAACTCGCTTCAGGGCTCCGAGGGGATCACCCGCCGACAGTGCGCGAGCTGCTGCCGTAATCAGAGAATCCATCGGAATCCCGCCACACTTGTCACTCCCACCTCTTCGATGCCCCGCGCTAAATATAGCGCATGGCAATCAAAGACCAAGTCACATCGAGAATGGAACGAAAGGAAACAACGACAATGACCACACACAAGACCGGAACACGAGAACAATGGCTGAAGGCTCGGCTTGAGCTGCTCAAGGCGGAGAAGGAACTCACGCGCCGAAGTGACGAGCTGGCGCGCCAGCGGCAGGAACTGCCGTGGGTACCAATCAATAAGGGATATCGTTTCGAGACCGACGAAGGGAGCGCCTCGCTGGCGGACCTCTTCCGCGGACGCTCGCAGCTCCTCGTCTACCACTTCATGTTCGGACCCGACTACACGGCGGGCTGTCCGTCCTGCTCGATGATCGCGGACGGCTTCAACGGCTTCGCCATCCATCTGGCGAACCACGACGTCACGCTCACGGTGGTGTCGCGGGCGCAGCTGGCGAAGCTGCAGGCGTACAAACGGCGCATGGGCTGGACCTTCCCCTGGGCGTCCTCGTTCGGCGGCGACTTCAACTTCGATTTCAGCGTCGGCCTCACCGAGCAGCAACAGCGCGAGGGGACGGTCGAATACAACTACCAGCCGAGCAGCCCCGTGGCGGTCGTGACGTCGTTCCCGGAAACCGTCGCCCAGTTCGCGGCCATGTGCGGGACCGACGCGCCCAGCTATATGCGCGAGCGTCCGGGCATGAGCGCGTTCGTGCTGGAGGACGGCGTCGTCTACCACGCCTATTCCACCTATGCGCGCGGACTGGACGGCCTCTGGGGCGCGTACCAGTGGCTCGACCGCGCGCCCAAAGGACGCAACGAAGGGGATGGCGTCTGGTGGAAGCGCCACGACGAGTACGGCAAGTGATGAGTGACATAGCACGCAGTTTCCAATTCAAGTCGGGCACGAACTCGCCTGGGTACATGCATGTTCCTAATTGCGCGTGGACCGCGACAATTGGCAAGCTGGGACGGTGCCGACGGCGAAACACAGGCGTGAGGGGCAAATTCGAGCGGTTAAATCACGTTTTCGCAGAAGGCATGGCGGCATGAATACGACGCAAGAATCAAGAATGGCCTCGTCCATCTTCATCGGCAGATGGACACCAAAGGTCTTGTTTTCGCTCGAAGAAAAGCCCTATCGACACGGGGAGTTGCGCCGACGGCTGGGTAGCGTTTCACAACGAATGCTCACCAGGACGCTTCGCAGTCTCGAATCCGCGGGCTTAATCGCCCGGCGCGTGACGAAATCGAAAGCCATTGCTGTGGAGTACTCGTTGACGCACCTGGGAAAGACCATCATCGCTCCACTCGGAGGCATGTGCCGCTGGGCAAAACGCTACCGCAGGAACGTTAGCGCCGAAGTGCGCCTTCGAGAAACCGAAACAGGGTAAATGAACATCGAAATAAGAAAATCTTGATCACCGAGGCACCTGCATCAGTATTTGTACATGACCACCATGCACTCGGTCATATCGAGAACGCAACGAAAAACCAAATCCGACGAAGGAGAAAAAAGCCATGACGACACAGGTAATGCACTCAGGCGCGGACGAATAGAAGTTCAGAGGAGGGACATATGTGCCCAGCATGCATCGCAAGCACAGTAGTAATAATCGCCGGAGCCGGATCCACGGGAGGAATTCTGGCGGTGTGCATCGGCAAGTTCAGAAAATTTTTCAGAGCGAATCGTCTCGGTCTGTTTCAGAAAACAAAGGAGAAATAAGATGGCAACAAGTAAAGAGAGAGACAAAGAACACGGGAAAGGGCATCTCGCGATCAACACACCCCCGATCGTGTCGCAGCAGGAGTGGGAGGCTGCGCGCAAGCAGCTCCTCGTGAAGGAGAAGGCCTTGACCCGCTCCCGTGACGCGCTGGCAGCCGAGCGTCGGCGGATGCCTTGGCTGGCTGTGGACAAAAAGTACAAGTTCGACGGGCCCAAGGGTAAGGTTAGCCTTCTCGACCTGTTCGAGGGCCGGCCTCAGTTGATCATCTATCGCGCCTTCTTCGAGCCCGGGGTGTTCGGCTGGCCCGAGCATGCCTGCCGTGGCTGCTCCCTGGGCGCCGATCAGGTCGCGCACCTGGCCCATTTGAACGCTCGCGACACGACCCTCGCCTACGCATCACGCGCGCCGCAGGCGGACATCGCGCGCGTGAAAGCGCGGATGGGCTGGGAGATGCCCTGGTACACCATCACCGACAGCTTCGACAAGGACTTCGGTGTTGATGAATGGCACGGCCACAACGTGTTCTACCGCGACGGCGATAAGGTCTTCCTCACATACTTCATCAACACCCGCGGCGACGAGGCGATGGGGACCACCTGGAGCTACCTCGACATCACGCCGCTCGGCCGCCAGGAGACCTGGGAGGACTCGCCAGAGGGTTACCCCCAGACCCCGCCGTACAAGTGGTGGAACTGGCATGACAACTACGACGCCGAGGCCTCGCCTAACCCGAAGTGGGTCGATATAATAACCGACCCTCAAGGAGCCGCCGCCCGAAGGCGCGACGAAGAGGCGAAAACGAGCTAAAGAACGGCGACCACTTCGCCACCTTCGAGCAGCCGGCTCTTTTCACAGGAGCTGCGCGGGTGCACGGAGCATAGCCAAGAGGGCATCTTGGCGGACTGTGATCTCACCCCCGCGCGAAAAGGAGAGACGATGACGAAGCATAGGACTGGAGACAGTGAGCTCGAGCGCGAGCTCAGGAAAATGAAAACAGCGCTCCAGGGCTAACGCAGCGAACGATGACAGACTTCGTGAGAGATGAACTTGGAGCACCTAACGTAGTCGATCGGGCCACCTTTCACGCCGCATTGGATGCGCTACGGGTTCGGGAGAAGGCGCACACGCACGAGGGTGACACGATTGCGGCCGCCCGACGACGGCTCCCCATGGTCGAGGTGGACGGCGCCACACCGCTCATTGGCGAACGTGGCGCAGTGACACTATTGGACGCGATTGAGGGACGCCGGATGCTCATCGCCTACTATTTCATGTGGCACACCGGCCACCGTGCGCCGGAGCAGTGCGAGGGCTGCACCTGGGTTACATCGCAGGTCCGCGAGCTGTCCTATATTCATTCTCGCGACGTCACCTTCGCCGTGTTTTGCCAAGGCCCGTACGAAGAGAGCGCCCGCTGCCGCGACTTCATGGGATGGGAGATGCCTTGGTACTCGGCCCAGGACTCGCTCGACACTCTCTTGGTTGGACGCCGGGTGGGCAGGATGCAAAGGCCAAGGCCCCGACATTATCACCCTTCACGTTACGTGCCTGATTGCCCAAGCTGTAGGCTTGGAGCGCCTCTGGCGAAGACGTAGTAACCATGTCAGGCGGCGCATCATACTTTTGCACGGATGCCAGGGATTCGCCGAGTTTCTGACGCAACGCCGTGGCTGCATCCCCGAGCACCTTAAGAACCTGCTCTTTTCCGTTGGCCGTCACCTGTTCTTGCGCCAGCACATTGCCGTTGGCGCAATTCACGGCTTTCAGTCCCAGCACGTATTGGTTACCGAGGGTGGCAATTGAGCCTTCAATCGTGGCCGCACTCTGCATACGCAGGCACACCTCCCGTGCCGCCATGGGCGTGAGTCTGGTATCTGGTGCTTGGTGCATCAGTGGGAAAGTTTGAGCGGCTGTCGGAAAGAATATCTAGGAAGGGTGACTGTTCGAGTTGAGAAGAAAGTCCCTGTCGCAGAGTACCATCGAAGACCGGATCACCGGTTGTGTTCGTGAACTCAGCCAAGACCACTGTTTCTCTTTCTGTCAGTGTGGTTTGTTGACGACGCAAGTAGTAGTAACTCGCAGCCAGAAACAATGCGACGCCCACTACAACCGCGGCGGCCATCCAGGTCAGACGGCCCGACCTTGTTCGGGAACGATTCTCGGGAGTCGCCACCGATTTGCCTGACTCCGTATCCCTCTTCAGCCGTTGCAGGTCGGCGCGCATCTCCGACGCGTGCTGATAACGCAGCTCTTCGCCTACGCGGTTCAAGCGTACACTGTTGTCAGAAATGCCCCGTAAAGAAGCTCGAAAGAAACAAAGCGAGTGAGGCTCTCAAGGGCTGGAAAGCCATCGCCGCATATCTAGGAATCCCAGCGGGGAGAGCTCAGCGTTGGGCCAGAGACGGTATGCCCGTGCGATGCGAAGGTCGCTTCACCATCGCCGACCCGAAGGAACTGAGAGTCTGGCTCGGACGCGAGTCCCACATGCCCGGTCCAGCTCAGATAATGACCAGTAAGGCTGACCTAGCCGATGCATTGAAGAAGTCGATTACTGCCGTGCTCGGCGTTGAAAAGCGCCGTGCCTGAGTCGATTCTATTCTGCCCACGATGTCACTCCGAACTTGCGCTAACCGACTCTCAGCGCAGCTTCGAAGAGATCTTCGCGTCCTGGACGACGTGTCCGAAATGCCAAGCGCGGATTCTTATTAAGGACAATGTGCCGACCGTGCCGGACGACGTGCAGTAGTCTTGCTTCGACGTATGTGGGCGCTTCTGATTAAGCAGTTTGTTAAGCGTTTTATGGGCATCGTCGCGATAGAAAAGAAACAAGTTCTGCGTATCTAACGTGTTCCCTTTTGTTTCACGCGCCTTTCCGCCTTATTTGCTGTCGCCAACGAGACTCAGTCGCTCGCGCAACATGGTAAGGGAGCTTTCAAGGTCCTTGACGGCTTGGGCGGGCCACGTCGCTCCGTCCCGTTCGAAATCGCTCGACAGGTCCTGTGCCATCCGGCTGAAGCGTCGCATCCGCTCCGCAGTCAGAAACGAAATCACCGCCTGCGGATTTTTCTGGTTCTGGCGGGCGTTGAACAATTCATTGACGGTCCAGGCGGTCATGCGAATGTTATCTACTACGTGGCGAAATTCGCGCAACGTGGCCCCGCTGAGTGGTGGATTCGATTTGAGATCGCGGTCCAGAGTCTTCAGGCGGGAGGTAATGCTACGCAGCCTGGCTGAAAGGGATCGTGCATAAACGTGCATGAGAGCACCCCCTGCTCGTTAGAACTGAACAACGTGTGCCCAAACATTCTTGGCAGACCTCTAAATCAAGTGCGGCTAGTGCAAGTATTTTCGCCTTACCTCTTCGGCCCGCTCTGGGTCGCGGTTCGGGAACGCGTTCATCCAGGCCGCAATCGCTTCCTTGATTTTCTCCTCACCAACACCGTACGAGGTTTGAACGCGACGTTTGAGGCCGTCAAACTGCTTCAGGCTGACCTTGCGAGATACTACCGGAGCGCAGATAACTGGTGAAGGTGCCTTTCAATTTATGTGCGGTTACCAAAGTAACCAAAACATTTAAGGTCTAGAAGGGTTGCGGTCTGTAGTAGCTTGTTCCGTCAGGGGAATACGGAAAAGCGCCACCGTAAGAAGGAGGACAAATGAAACGCTTAATCACGCTGGTTGCCACAGTCGTCGTTGCCATTGCCATGTCTGGGATGGCTTCAGCCCAAGGCAAAAAGGGCGGCGGAGGAAGACCCGCGACCACAGGCTTGGAACATGCTGAAGGTACTGCCAACCCGAATGGACAGCGCGGCATCGAGAACGCCGAAGCCAAGCAAGCCGAACACAAAGACCCAGACAAGGGCAAGGCTAAGGCTAAGGGAAAGCACAAACAGCACAAGAAGAACAACAAATCCCACTAAAGCCTTTCTTGCTATTCACCCGTCCGCCGCCTTTGGTGGACGGTTTTTTGTTTTCAAAAGATTTCTCAGCAAGAGAACCCGCCCCATAGCGACAGTCTGTGCAGTTAGCCTTGACCGTACCCGCCGTCGAGCGTACCATCTCGCAATCCTTCGTAGCGGAGTAGAGACCGGGACATGATGTACGGCTCCGGTTTTTGTTTCATTCGTCCTTTCAAACCAAAAGGGGAATGGAGGGCTCGTGAACGCAGACGCCATCGTCGTGGAGTTGGAAGCCGAACGTGACCGATTGAGCGCAGCAATCCAGGCACTAAGAGGCAAGAGGCCAGGGAGACGGCCCGGCGCAAGTCGCAGGCGCATGAGCCCAGCGGCAAGGGCCAAAATTAGTGCTGCTCAAAAGAAGCGTTGGGCCGAACAGCGAAAGAGAAACGCCTGAGACGCCTCAAGAAGACAGGATGAATCGAAACAATGCGAAGGGCCTCAATGAGCCTTCGACTTGTCTATCGGCTTCAGATGCTCAACTTTTGCCCCGCCGCTACCAACGAACTTTACCCACCTCGTTCAAATCAACCAGAAGCGTTTCAAGATCACCCAGTTCTTCCTCGGTAAGCGCCCTTCGGTCTCGTACGGGGTCCCGCTTAAGAACTTACTTTGAGTTGCACTCGTCATGCGATCGTAATCCTCAGGATGACAGAGCCTATGAGGGTGGCAGCTTCGCCAGTCTTCAAGAGTGATGCCGTAATAATCAAGCGTGGCCTGATTGGCATACAGACGAGTGCGATCAGGCCCTGCTACGCCTACGAGGGCCGGCGCGAAATCTAATACCTGTCGGAGTTCCATTTCGCTTTGCCGGAGCCTGTCTTCCGTCTGCTTTGCTGCGGTGACGTCCGTAACGGCGCCCACATATTCGAGCTTGCCCGATGAAGGCTCCAACGCGCGAGCTAAGACGTGGACGTGCTTGACCGAACCGTCCGGCATCAGCAAACGATCTTCAATATCAAAATTTGTCCTTTCGTTGGTCACGCGGTCGACCGTCTGCTGCACGAGATCTCTGTCGTCGGGATGAATTCGCCGGAACATCAACTCCAGCGTTGGCTTAACTGCTCGATCATGTTGAAAGATGTTGTAGGTTTCCTCCGACGAGTAGATTTCTCCGCTGAGAACGCTCCAGCCGAAGCTGCCGGTGTGACTTATGCTCTGCCCTCGAGCTAGGAAAGCTTCGCTTCGCTGCGTTGCAGATCAGAATAGAGGTTGGCATTCTCGATCGCGATTGCCACTTGTCCCGCCGCTCGCACCAGGAAATCAATGTCTTCCGGGCTGAATGAATTCTCGGCCCGGCTGGCGAGTGTCAGCACGCCGAGTGTCCGGTTTCGGCTGATCAGCGGCAGGGCACAGCCGGACGCGAGGCCTTCTGCGAGAGCCTCAGGAGCCACCTGTTCACTCATGAAATCTGTTTTGTCTCCTAATACGAGAGGCTTGCCAGTTTTGAATACGCTGCCTATCAGGGACCCCTCGACCGGTAGCAGCAAATCCTCTTTTGCGAATCCCTTGCTTTTCGGGAATTCCAAGGCGTGAGCGCGCAATTGGTCCTGCTTCGAGTCGGGCAACCACACGCCAACGCTGTCGCACTGCATAACGCTCTGGATGCTTGCCGAGATCGCTCGAAGGAGATCGCGAAAATCTAAATTCGAGACCAAGGTGTTCGTCATGTCCAAGAGCAGCTTCAGCCGGTCCTTTTCGCGCGCCAGCTCTACTTGCATGCTGTTTGACTCTTGCGTGGTGAGTGCCTTAACCGATGTTGGAGAGGGGCTCATCTTGAATTCAACCGTCTTCAGAAATCCTGGGCCCAGCCAACTTCTACTCTGGGGCTAGAGTCTTGGGAACTCAGCCTTACTGACCCGTCGTAGGCCCGACAGGTGTGGGATTCAGCGCCGGAAGCGCCAACACTTTTCCGGTGCCGCCAACCGTTGATTGTCCCTATCTTACTACGACCGCAAACGTTTGCTCTGTGCAGCTCGTTTACCACTGAGAATTTGCCGACGCCGGAATAAACCGGATACGAGCACGAGCTCTGGCGTACTCTGAGCCACGACCCGGTCGAAGGCCGTGAGCAGTGCGTCGACCTCGCGCTCTCGCCCATGCGGCTTCTCAAGGATCCACTCCTGCGAGTCGGCGGCGGAGAACCCCTGCCCGCCCGTAAGCATCTGGTACAAGGTGACACCGAAAGAATAGAGATAGCTGCGGGGATCAATCGAGCGGTTAATCCGGCTAGTCTGCTCGGGTGCCATATAGGCGAGCGTGCCGGCAACAATCTCGGGCCGTACGGGCGACTGACGCTCGCGCGGCACTTGGGACGCAATCCCGAACCCCGTAAGCCATACGTTCCAGCACCATCCACAAGCACATTCGCAGGCTTGATGTCCTTATGTATGAGGCCTTGCCGATGTACTTGGTCGAGCGCCTTCGCCAAGCCGATGGCGATGCGCAGGAAGCGAGTCAGGTCGAGCGGTTGCCCCTGGTCCCGTTCAAGAACCCCATCCAGGGGTTCACCGCCAGGGTCCTTGAGTACGAGGATCGTCCGCCCTTCGTGACGCGTGAGCGCCAGAGGCCTGGCTGCCCATGTGGGATCGAGGTCGGCTGCAAGAGCGTATTCGTGCTCCAGCCGCCGGAGACTGTGAGCTGACGGCTGTTCTGCGGAGAGTTCGATCACCAGCACTGGCGACGGGTTGCCGTGCTGTCGGCCGCGGTAAAGGGCGAAGTCTCCACCTTCCCGGAGCGGCTCCAGCACGTATTCAGAAGACACTGTCATCGTCGCCCATACGTATCATTCATTTGAATTACCGATAATCCGGGAGTCGGACCATCAAGGACCACAAGCGCGTCCTATCTGCTGAAACTTCCCACAACCGGACTTGTGGACCGGAATAATTTCCTTTTAGCCCGTGGTTCGGGCACAATTCCGAGAGGTGCTGCTAATCGGCTGCGAAGGAGGGCACTTCTACGTGTAGCGGACTATGCTTATCGAGCAGTGATCTCGTGGATGCCGGCCGCCGGCCAAGTATTTCGGATCCTGTAACGCACGGCCGGAGTATGTTCGGCATCGGGCCCAGATTCCTGACGCCGAGGGGCTAGGGGCGTGAGGCACATGGAAACTCTCTGGACGGACATTCGCTACGGAATCCGAGTGTTGGTGAAAACGCCAGGTCTCACACTCATTGGCATTCTGACGCTTGCGCTCGGCGTTGGCCTCAATACTGCCGTCTTCAGCGTGGTCAACGCCGTCATTCTGCGGCCGCTGCCGGTCAGGGACAGCGAACGCCTGGTGGTCGTCACGACTCAGCGCTCCTCGAGCGGCCGCCTGAGCGGGGTGTCGTTCCCCGATCTTCAGGATTACCGCGGCGCGACTAGGGATGTGTTCGAGGACATCGCCGGCTACAGCGTCGGATTTGTTGGGCTCACACCTGAAGATGGTCGTCCGGACCGAGTACTGGCCACATGGGTAACGGGAAACTACTTCCCGTTGCTCGATCTTCGGCCTGCTGTGGGTCGCCTGATCCGTGCTGACGAGGATGATCCCGGCCGAGTGGATTCAATCGTCATCCTCGGCTACTCGACATGGCGTCGAAGATTCGGTGGCGAGCCATCGATTGTCGGCCGAGCCACAAAGGTGAATGGCCGGCCGGTTACGATCGTCGGCGTGGCGCCTCCCGAGTTCTTCGGCACCTTCGCGTTTTCAGATTCGGAGGTATACCTCCCGGTGAATTGGGCGGGCGGAGGTGAACTGGAGGAGCGGGCTGCTCGTTCGCTCCACACGGTGGCGCGGCTGCGAGCGGGCGTGACGATTGCGCAAGCGCAGGCGGCGCTGGATATCGTGGCGGCGCGACTGGAACGGCAATTCCCGGACACCAACAAAGATGTCGTGTCTAAGGTCCTGCCCGAACGGCTCGCGCGACCGGAAGAAGACAATGCTCGAACCAATGCGGTGGGCACCACGATCATGACAGTCCTGGTCGGCCTCGTTCTGATCATAGCCGCGGTGAACGTGACGAATCTGTCCCTCGCACGCGCTATCGGCCGCCAGCGAGAGATCGCGATTCGCGCTGCCCTAGGCGCTGGACGCGGGCGGCTCGTTCGGCAACTCTTGACCGAGAGCTTGATGCTCGCGGCGCTCGGCGGAGGCGCCGGCGTGTTATTTGCAGCCTGGTCCGGGAGTTTGCTCGCGAGGATCAAATTGCCGGGCGACCTGCCGGTGCGGTTCGACTTTCATCTCGACTGGCGGGTCTTGGTATATGCCGGGGCGGCCGTCCTGTTCACCGGAATGCTCGTTGGTGTAACGCCGCCGCTGCGGGCGTCACGCGTCGATTTGGACGAGATGCTGCGCGACAATGGACTCGGCTCGCAGTCGGGCGGCGATCGGCACGGCATGCGGCGCGCACTGGTTGCCGCGCAGATTGCTGTGTGTTTCGTGCTCCTGGTCGCAGCGGGACTCTTCATACGCAGCCTGGCGCGGGCGGAGCATCTTGATCTCGGCTTCGAAGGCACTGACGTGCTCAACATCTACATGGATGTGGGACAACTCGGGTACACGGAGACACAAGGGCGAGCCTTCTTTGACGATATCGAGCAGCGCGTGCGCGCCGTTCCTGGAGTCGAGGATCTAAGCTTCGCCCTCCTGATCCCGATGGGTTACGTCAACACGACCGACGCCATCGACATCGACGGGCAGCGGGCCCATGCGGGCAAACGTCCATTCGCCGGGCAAAACGCGGTTGGCCCACACTACTTCGCAACCATGCGTATCCCGATTATCCATGGGCGAAGCTTTACCGAAAAGGACGACGGACCAGCGCGGCGCGTGGGGGTCGTGAACGAGCGTTTTGCTGAACAGTTTTGGCCGGGCCGAGATCCTCTTGGCAAGCGTTTCAGCTACACCGGACCTAACGGGCCATGGGTTGAGGTTGTTGGCGTGACGAGGACCGGCAAGTATCGCTTCCTCTTCGAGAATCCGTGGCCTTACTTCTACGTGCCCCTCGCGCAGCACTACACGGGGCTTCGAGTATTGCAGGTGCGTACGTCGCTGCCGCCCGAGATACTGGCCGCATCGATCGAGCGGATCATTCACGCGCGCGAGCCGGAGCTTGTGTTATTCGACGTGCAGAGCATGGCGCGAGCTCTTGGCGGCGGGTACGGGCTCTTTCTAGTGCGCGCGGCCGCGGTGGGCGGGGCGATCTTCGGAATACTCGGCCTCGCGCTTGCCCTCGTCGGTCTTTACGGTACGGTGTCGTACATGGCCAGCCAGCGTACCCATGAGATCGGCGTGCGCATGGCGCTCGGCGCCACGCCACGCCATGTGCTTCGGCTCACGCTCAAGCAGGGAATGGCGCCGGTCGCCGCAGGACTCGGCATCGGTCTTCTAGGCGCGATCGCGGCGACACGGTCAATGTCGAGCTTGCTTTACGGCGGCACGGCGAACGATCCATTGACTTTTGCGGGAGTTGCTCTTTTACTGGCCGTCGCGGCACTTGGGGCATCCTACGTGCCAGCGCGCCGCGCTGTACAGATCGATCCCATGGTCGCATTGCGCCACGAGTGATAGTTCCCAGCCGGAGCCATCTCTCTCGGCAAATCCCTATCACCATTGGCCCAATTACCGACATTCAACTGTACGCGAGGGCTTTGAGCACGTCGGAGCCATTTGGCCGTGCAACGGGCTATCCGTGCTTTTCCGATTCATAGCGTATGGTCGGCAATGCGGATGTAATCGTGAGCCCCCTTCGGCCCTCCGTCTTGTGATCCATAAACGGGCTCCTGAGGAACTAATTGTTATTCTTCTTGAGGAACTAATTGTTATTCTCCTGTAGCCGGGATGGGCAGGAGTTGGAAGCCGAGATGAGCTGCCTGTTTGCGGAGGCGGATTTCGGCTCGCTGCCGTGCCTGTTCATCGCAACGGTGGAAGACGGTTTCTGCGTACGGTTCCTTGGTCGATAAGACGTGATAGAGAATCCGTGCGATTTTATGTGCGGTGGCGGTGATCGCCTGGGCGGTGCCGAGCTTGGCCCGCATGCGACGAAAGAACTCGCCGAAGTAACCCTTTGCGCGGATGTAGCTCTTTTGAACATTGAACGGATTTTATGTCTTGACCGTGACAAATAGGCACCCTTGCGATGGCAACCGGGAGACGGCGCATCAGAACCTTACTTTTGACCACTACAAGAATCGACCCGGCTGGAACAAGATTGGTGGCGCTGTTCTCGATGGCATCTTCTGTAATGTGTTCCTCTGTATCCCAGATGTAGTTCTCCGCGCATATCTTTCGAGGTAAGCCAAGGAATTCGTCCTCGGAAGAATCCGGAGTTTTCTCGCGCCGGTGTACCGCCACCGGTGATTCTTACCACGTCACCAAGCTGCCGGAAAGGGCCCTTCCTCAGCCTATCACCAAACATCTCAAGGAACCTGGAGGGGAGGAGAGTTTCGTTGAGTTCGAGGGCGTAGCGGCGTGTACGGCGTAGCCGGTCTGTCTGTTCCAATCGCCCCGCAATCTGCTGCTGCGCGGATATGTTCGGTAACGGTATCTCAAGAGTTTCCAAGAAACCTTCCGGCACGCGCTTCTGTCCGGCCGAACCAGTCATGTTGATCTTGGCTAGCTTTCGCGTTTCGGGAAGCCGCCGGCACGACGCTTTTCCCTGCGACGGGCGGCAGCAATCGATTCCTTCAGCGCCCCCGCAACGTCCGCCTTGTCGGTCAGTATCTGCGCCGGCCCGGCCATGTGGGCTTCGCGGCCCAGCCAAGCTCGCAGCTCGTCTGCATCCGCTACGGTGAAGCGGCCCTCACGACGCACCGGCATCCCATCCTTGGCCCAGCGGTGAGCGGTCGAGGCTGGGATCGCTAGGAACGCGGCGATGGCCGTCCAGCCTTTTAGGACCGTACTAGCTGCGTTCTTTTGAGCTTTGGTGCGCGGCATTCAGCAGACAGTTTAACGCTTTAAAACAAGGTCGGCGCCGCCGTGCTTTTGGGAAGAACCTGTCGAGCGCACTCCTCGTCGTCATTCTCGACGCGGTTCACATGGTCGCTTACTGGATAGCTCCGCATACGTCTTGCGTCGAAGGGTTTCAGTAAATCGACCACGCGCGCCGGATGAGTCAAGCCAGGATCGAGCCACTGATCGTAATCTGCCGGCCTGAGAATCGCGGGCATCCGGTTGTGAACTTCAGTTATGTGGAATGCTGAATTCTGTCAACTCCGCCCGTAAAAGCTGCGTTACTTTACGTTTTTTGGGGATCAGGCTCTCGGGGTAGGGGTGCGGGGAAGGGGCAGCGCCCCTTCCTCGCCATCCTTGTAGAAGATTGTGACTTGGAACGACCCAAAACCTCTATGATCCCAGACACCAACATTGCGGGAGTGGGCGGGCAGCCGGGAATGTAACCATCCACTGGAAGCAGGGTGTTTACAGGACCAAGGATCTCTTTGTTCAAGCTGAGAATGCCCCCTGTAGCGGTGCTGCTCACAACTGGGCGCGATGTTCCGGCACGTATTTCGACCAGGTCGCTTGGACCAGAATCGAAAATGCCACCACTGCACCCGCAGGCTCCAACCGCAACAACCAGTTTTGGCGACGGCACCGCCTCATAAGTCTTCATCACTGCAGCAGCCATGTTGCGCGTGATTGGTCCGGTGACGAGGAGCATGTCGGCGTGTTTAGGGGACGCCACAAAATGAATGCCGAAACGTTCTAGATCGTAGTACGGGCTTGTCAGAGCGGTTATCTCTGCTTCGCATCCGTTGCAGGACCCCGGATCGAGTTGCCGGATGTTCAAAGCTCTTCCCAGCAATGCGTAGACCTGGTCCCGGGCAACGCTGGGCGTTACCTGACCGCCTTCCTCAGTTCGAGAACCTACGCGCCAGGTTCGGACCAGTTCTTCTCGGGACACACCAGATTGCGAGAAGGACGTGGCCAGACGAATCGCCCCTTCGCCGACGTCAATGCATCTTCCGCAGCCAATACATTCTCCGTAGTCCAAGCGCACGGCAACGCCATCTGGATCACGCGTTTCGGTTTTGATGGCCCCTGTTGGACAGACTGTCGCGGCAGTGATCGCGATTTGGGCAGTAAGGAGATCAGGTATAACCTCCGGCATCCGGCTCCCGGCACAGCCGTTGAGCAGCTCCTCGACCGGAATCAATCGGGAACGGCTTCTCAAACTGCGGAAAACCACATCGGTAATCATCGGTCACATCCCGAATACGAAAGATTGAAGCTCTTATTAATCAAAGGAAAGTCGGCGATGATGTTTCCGGCAATGGCAAGCGGTAGAGCTGGCCAGTTCTGGAACGAGGGCGACCTGACATGGCAGCGTCTAATCCTGCCTCCTTCGAGCTCCAGCCAATACACCAGCTCGCCGCGAGGCGATTCAACTGCTGAAAAGCCTCGACCGCTCGCAGCTCCGGACAGGGGAGATCGAATGGGGCCTTCGGGCAAAGCTTCGAGATAATCGAGAATCAGTCGAACGGAGGCACGGACTTCCTCAAACCGAATGCGAGCTCGTGCCATGACATCGCCGGAATGCCAGGTTGGAACATCAAAGTTTAAGTCCTTGTAAGTGCCGTACGGATGATCACGCCTGACGTCGAGCGCTATTCCACAGGCTCTGGCAACCGGGCCAACCACGGCCAGGTCCGTAGCTGCGATCCGAGCAAGAACGCCGGCGCCCTCGAAGCGGTCCTCCACGGATGGCGTATTCAAGGCTTGCTCAGCAATGCCGAAAAAGTCTTGAGCAGCAGCTCGGATCGATTCCTGCAGTTCCGTGGCGCCGGCACTGGTAATTTCCTGGCGCAAGCCCCCAGGACATGCCACACCACGCCAGTACCGCGTGCCAATACTCCTCGCCGAAGCCTGAAGGAGATCTTCTTTGATCCGCGCACAATACGCTGCCGGCACTGAGAAGCCTACGTCGCCGCAGAGCGCGCCGAAGTCCCCGATGTGAGCCAGCAGTCTTTCGGTCTCAAGTCCGACCAGTCGAATCGCGTTTGCTTTGGCTGGAACCGCCACTTGAGACACTTCCTCGACCGCTTGGCAATAAGCGACGGCGTGGGCAAAGCAGTTATCGCCAGAGACAGACTCAGCGAGCGGAACGGCGTCGGTCGCCACAGTGCTTTCAAGGAGTTTTTCTGTCCCTTTGTGCGTGTAGAACAGCTGCAGCTGAAGGTGCAAGACTGTGTCTCCAACGACACTAAAACGGAAATGGCCCGGTTCAATTACTCCCGCGTGCACTGGTCCTACGGGCACCTCACATACACCCTCGCCTTGTACCTTAAGAAATTGAGAGTCACCTCTTGTGGGCGCCCCGTCGTCCTCGGCGCGGCTGTGGCGCAATAGCGGCTGTAAAGCAGGATGGCCGGTAAATTCGACGCCGTACTGGTCATGCACTTCCCGCTCATGCCAGGAGGCTGCCGGGCTTATCGCGACCATCGAGCGCACTGGACCTGTCACCAAATATTGAAACTCCCGGTAACCGACATCAGGCAAGTCCAGGAGGTAGTGCAGAGTCACCCTGCCGTCCAGTAGATCGCCAAAGATCGACACCAGCCGGCCACCAAAAGGTTTGCCGGTACCGATCAGCTGCCGAGTTTCGTCCAGTGTGATCTCCGAACCCAGCTGATCCGCCCTTGTTCTTGGGTTCATTGCAATACCGCCATTGCCGCTCTTAGCAGGTGGTTGAAAGGCGAGGGGATGGTGACGCCGAAGATGACCAGCACGACAACACAAATGCCCATAACGAAAAACTCTGCTCCTGTTCGGTCTCGGGCCGCAACGTCAACGGCGGGGCCGTCTGGAGCACCGGGCAGGACCTTCAAGAAGTGAAATGTCATCGCCGCGAACACGACGGACAGCATCACCAGGAGTACCAGGGCTACAAGCCAATGCCTTTGGCTAAACGCTTCCCGCAGAATTGAGAACTCGCTGATGAACAAGCCAAATGGAGGCAGCCCTGCGATCGCGATCAGCCCCGCCACTAACGCAGCGCTGGTCCAAGGAAGCGTGCGGGCCAGTCCTTTGAGCATGGGGATTTTAGACGTACCGAGCGTCTCTCTCACGTGTCCGGCGCCAAAGAACAGAAGTGACTTGGCCATCGAATGAGTAAACGTGTGAAGCAGTGCTCCGTAAAGACCAAAGAAGCCGCCGAGCCCCAGGCCAGTGGCGATGATTCCCATATGCTCCACGCTGCTATAGGCAAGAAGCCGCTTCAAATCTTTCTGGAGGATCATCAGAAGACCGGCTACAACTACGGACGCTGCCCCAAAGAATATAAAAAGGCGATGGCTGAAGCTGGCGCCGATGGCATGCGAGATAATCGCGTCATAGCGAATCAGAGCGTAGACCGCGCAGTTCAGGAGCGCAGCGGAGAGCATGGCGCTGACCGGGGAGGGGGCTTCGGCGTGTGCGTCCGGTAGCCAGCTGTGCATGGGCACGAGCCCTATCTTGGTTCCATATCCGACGATGAGAAAGATGAACCCCAGTTTAAGAAGTGTGTGGGAGCCGGCAAGCATCCGGCCAGCCTGTTCCAACACCGTCCACTGCAATGCCGACTCCGGCTTCAACCCGGCGTGCACGGCGGCGACATAGAAAACAATGGTTCCAAACAGAGCGAAGGCCAAGCCAACGGTGCACACGATCAGATACTTCCAACCCGCCTCGACTGCCCCCTCTGTGTTGTAGAACCCGACCAGAAGGGCCGAGGCCAGCGTGGTCGCCTCCATCATGATCCAGAGGAAGCCAAGATTGTTTGCCAGATAAACGGCAATGATGCTGAACAGGAACAGAAACAGAAGCGAATAAAACCAGCGCGGCGAGGAAAACCGGCCCGCGGGAATGTGGCGAATATAGCTCGTTGAGTAAAGCAGCACCAGAAAAAAGACTGCTCCCAGACTTACCAAGAAAAATGTGGTCAAAGTGTCTGCTCGGAGATACTTCCCGAACTCAAGGCCGCCTGTTCTCGAAACCCGCCACACAGTAGCCGCCAAGCCAACAGTTTCCAGAACGCCGGCCGCCACGGCAAATGCGGTGGCTACTCGGCGCGACTTGAACATCAAGACGAGCGCTGCGGCAACGACCGGTATGAACAGGATTAGGACAAGCAACATGGATTAACCCTTCAGCTCCCGCAACCTCGAAACATCCAGGTGATCAAACGTATCGCGGATCCGAAATACAAAGATCCCCATCAGAAATAACCCGATCAGCAAATCAAAAACGATCCCGATTTCGATGATCAAAGGCATACCGAAAGTAGTTACCAGGGCGGCCAGGAAAATTCCGTTCTCCAGAACCAATAGCCCGATCATCAGCATTAACGCTTTGGATCGAGTCACCATCAGGAACGCCCCGCTGAGAATGAGAGCAACTGCAGCCGCGAGCATCACTTCGGTTGCGTGAAGCTCCTGCAGATACAGGCGCACCGCAGCGAAAGAAACGACAATCAAGCCCGACATCACAAACACTGAGTGTCCGGGGGTCAGCGAACCACCAACATCATGCGACGTACGCAGCTTCTTCATCAGCCAAAGAAGCGCGTAAGGAATGCCGAAAACCTTGGCCACCAACACCACTCCGGCAATGATGTATGCCTCCCGAAGGTGCTGGACGTACCCGGCAGCAACCACTTCCGCCGTGAGGATGGCCGACTGGCAGGCAAACAGGTACGCACAGGTAGAGATTCTTTTGGCAGTTGCCATGAGAAGAACGGTCGAGAATAGCAACACCGCAGCCGAACTCAGAACCTTCGCTGCAGCCAGATCAAGGATTCCCATTCATCACCTCTTTGTGATGGCCGTGAAGATGACAGCCAAAATCGCCAATGCCCACGCAACGCGCAGGAAATCGGGCACGACATACATGCGGAGTTTCGCGACACTGCTCTCGACAATCGCAAGCCCAATCACCAGGCATGCGAGTTTGACAGCGTAGAGGCCAAGGGCCGATGCCAGGCCAACCGGGCTAGCAGCCAGCGACATCCCCCACGGGGCAAAAAGACTGATCATCAACGCCGCCAGCAAATGGAGTTTGATGGCCTGAGACCACTCGATCAACGCCAAACTCGGCCCCGAATACTCCAAAACCATTGCTTCGTGAATCATTGTCAGTTCCAGGTGTGTCGTGGGATTGTCGACCGGGATACGCCCGGTCTCCGCAACGGTGACGATTGCCAGTGCGACAAAGGCCAGAATATGCACCGTGGAAACATCGAAGAAGTTCTGGCCAATAGTCCAGCCGGCAATTTCGCTTAGACTCCCGGTTTTTGCCAGGATGGCGAGCGCGGTCAACACCAGGAACAATGGCGACTCAGCCAAGGCGGCGACTAGCGCTTCCCGACTCGATCCCATGCCGCCAAACGCGCTCCCTCCGTCGAGAGCCCCCAAAGACATAACAAACCTGCTCATCGCCAGCAGGTAAACAAATATGAAAATATCTCCGTCTAACGAGAGCAGAGCGGCTGGATGCAGCAGCGGAAGGAAGGCAGCGGCGGCTACGGTTACCGCAAACCCGATCACAGGAGCCAATCGAAAAACCACCGTCGCGGTATTCGGCACCAGCTCTTCCTTGTGGAGAAGCTTCCAAAGATCTGCATATGGCCGCCAAACACTCGCGCCCTGGCGTTTCTGAATCCAAGCTTTTAGCTTGCTGATCACTCCGCGCAGTAGAGGTGCTGCAAGCACGAGGATCAACAGCTGCACCGTATTGATGAACAAGTTCATCATGCGAACCTCAGCACCAGGAGTAGGGCAAGGATCATCAAGAAGATGTAAAGCAAGTAGGTTTGAATGTTGCCTGTGTGAAATCTTCGTAACTGCCGGGCCGCGGCTACGACCAGGTCGACGGTTGGGCGGTAGAGCGTCTTTTCAAAAGAGGTCGTTCGAACGGATCGATAACTGATCGTCGCGGGAAAGTAGGGCTGGCCGGCGGGCTCGATATCCACGTGTCGCTCCGGTTTGTAAACAGCCGTGAACACGGATCGCAGAGGCTTTGAAAAAGAGGTCGCGGTGTATTGCATGCGTCCCGTCAGCCCAGGCAGACCACAGGCCCATGTCTCCACGCGACGACTGGCACGCTTTCTCAGGCGGAGGGCCAGCACCAAGGCCACCAAAACGACGGCAGCCACCAGGGGCATGGCGCGCGATATAGCTGCGATTTCCGGAGGAGCAGTCGCGTTCGGGATGAGCGTTCCCACCAATGTAGAGATTGGATAAAGCGCCACTCCCGGATGCAAGCCAAGGAGAATGCACGCGGCCGCGAGGATCAGAAGGGACACGTCCATGTTTTCCGGTGCGGACTTGGCGTACTTCGCTCTATCGCTCCGCGGTCTTCCCAGGAAAGTGATTCCAAACACTTTCACGAAGCAGGCGCAAGCCAAAGTTCCTGCCAAGGCCACGGCGCCAATCAGCAGCGGCAAAGCCGGAATCGGTTCCAGGGCAGAGCCGTTCAGCAGGGACTTGAAGATCAGCCATTCACTGACGAAGCCATTGAGCAAGGGCAGGCCGGCGATCGCGGCGCAGCCGATAAGAAAACTTATCCCGATGCCTGGAAGACGGGGCAATAGCCCCCCGAGTTCTTCCATGTTTAGGGTGTTCGTGCTCTTGTACACGGCCCCCGCCCCCAGGAAAAGCAACCCTTTGAAGAGCGCGTGGTTGAGGGCATGAAAAAGTGCGGCGATGAGCGAAAGTCCTGCCAGGACTGGCAGGCCGCGCCCCTGGAAGATCAGCGCCAGCCCTATGCCAACATAGATTAGTCCGATGTTTTCGATGCTGCTATAAGCAAGCAATCGTTTCAGGGTGTGTTCTCCGAGCGCATACAGAATGCCTAATACCGCCGTTGCAATTCCGGCACCGAGAACCACGTAACCCCACCACGCCTGCGGCGTTCCCAAGATGTCGAATGTGAGCCGGACAAATCCGTATATGGCCGTTTTCAGCATCACCGCTGACATCAACGCGGACACCGGACTTGGAGCAATCGCATGGGCTTTGGGTAGCCAGAAATGTAGCGGGACAATACCCGCCTTCGTTCCGAAACCGACAAACGAAAGCAGGAAAATGACAGGCCGCAGGTGTGCTGGAAGGCCGCCACCCCCGGCCCGCATCGCCTCAAAGGTCAGCGTCGGGGCGTGCGGAACAAATAACAGGAACGAAGCCAAAACAGCCGCCGCTCCCACATGCATCATGGCGAGATAGATGAACAGGCTCCGTCTCCGGTCCTCGGCATCGCCTTCGATCAGGATGAGGCCGGCGGACAGAACGGTCATCAATTCCCATCCCAGCATGAATGCAAAAACCGTGGAAGCCACAACAACGGAGACCATTGACAAAATGAAGAGTGGGCACCAGTACCACCGCCATTTGGCACTGCTGTAGTGTCCGGCGTAGCTGGTGGAAAACAGCACCACCGGGATCGCTACCGCGCAGATCAGAAGGAGAAAAAAGCCACTCAGTCTGTCCAGGGCAAATCCCAGGGCGAAGGGGAGATGGTCGGACCAGTCAACATTGACGGTCTTGCCGCTCAGGAAGGAGTGGCCGGCGATCGCTAAGCCCAGCAACAACGCGCCGAGTAGAAACCCCGGAATGAGTTTGCGAACTAGCCGCCGTCCGCCTGCCACGCACGCCACCATTACGGTCAGGGGCAAACTCCAGAGGAAAAGAACAAGGAGAAACTCGCTCAATTGGACACTTCCTGAAAGACATTTAGTCGGTTCATGCTGGCCAAATCAGAATCATCTATGAAAGGATCCAACCCGTCGAATTACGTTCCAGCTGAGCAGCTTTCTCTGCTCTGCACGCTTGGGGGGCTGTTGCGACATCAAGCCGAGTATTCGGCTCACAACGACCGCCCCATGCCCAGTGCCAGAATCATAGAAAAACAAAGACCGCCGGCACGATCACAATCGCTTGTTTCCTTGTGCCCGAGTTCCTCTCTGAGCCTCGGTCGCCTGGCGCATAAACGCCCCACCTTCATCCAGACGGCCGGCCATATAGAGACAAGTGGCATAGGACTCCCAAGCTCTTATCAATCGCGCGGTTATGTCGTCGCAGGAGGCTTCGCATTCGAGTTGTCGAATGAGCTGCGAGTATTGCGCCGCCGCCGCCTCGTAATCCCCTCGGTCGCGAATGGACTCTGCGGTGGATAGGTCGGTTTCAAATCTTCGCGACGCAAGAGACCTCTTGTTGCAATCCATTCCTCAAACCCACAGTCGTGTTGGGCGAGCCCAATGGCGCTCCCAACCTTGAACGCTTTCAGTCAGCCGTCATACTTGCGGGATTTCCTTGCGATATAGATGGCCCCAAAAAACACCTTTAGCCGCCCCCCGCCACTGGAGTTTCCATTTGGGAGAGCAGATCTCGGACATCAATCAGGTGATTATTGAAGATCTCTTTGGCGACATCGAGCAGCTTAAAAACAGTGGCGTCACGGACCGAGTAGTAGACATTCAGTCCTTCCTTCCGGCCCACCACAATATTGCGCGTGCGCAAGACGGAAAGCTGCTGGGAAAGCGAGCTCTGCTCGACTTTCAAAAGGTTGCAGAGTTCATTCACCCCGAGTTCTCCATTGCGCAGCGCATCCAGGACGGCGATTCGGAGTGGATGCGCCAGGGCCTTGAAGAATTCCGTTTTGAATCGCCCCAGCTCGGCCATACCACAAAGTAAATCATTGTTAATATATATTGTCAACTTAGTAAAGTTCGTATATATTGATTTTTGTATATACTTAAGGAAGCTTGCCTTCGCCGCAAAATTCCAGGCGGACATTATCAGAGGGCCATGAGCGTTTCCACAAACACGGCCCAGCATGAGTCGGCTGTCTTGGTTGCGTGCCGACGATTTTCCAACGGAGCATTGTCATGCAAGGGAGATGTCGCAATGCACGGACCGGATATGCACGCGAACTCTCCGTCTGTTTAGGGTCGCCAGGGCATCTTTCAGCCCTACGCCAAACTTGCCGATTACCTTACCCGCGTTCTTCAGTTTCTCAGGATTCTCATTTTGGGTCAGGTATTCGTAGCGGATGCCGCGGCCGAAATCTCGGATGTGCCAGTGCCAGAAGAATCTGGGTCGATGCTGACGTCCTGAGTGTTGGACAAGACCTGTTCATCGAGAGCATTGGCTATCACTTCTCGAACTGCGTGCCTTACTTCCCGCCCTTCAAGAATCTTTTCGATATTCAAGCGGAGGCGCTGCGAGTGCTTGCCGCCCGACGCTATGTACATCGAGACGTGAAGCCAATGAACATAATGCAGCAGACGTCATCAACGTACGTGCTTATTGACGCGGGCTTAGCGTTGGATCTCGATGGTGAGGCGCTGAGCCTCGTGGGCAATGCCCCGGTGGGAACGCCGGCATACTTCTCGCCAGAACAGATCACACTCGCATCTCGTGATCTGGATCCTAGGTCCGATCTGTTTTCGCTAGGTGTAACAATGTATGAGTGCGCGACGGGAGAGCATCCTTTTCTGAATGATGCACTTCCGCGGGTAAACGTCTTCCGCAATATTGTGGAGCTTGCACCACCTGATCCGCGAGAATTCATTTCAACTCTGCCGGATAGGCTCTGCGCTGTGATTAGTAAATTGCTTCAGAAGGATCGTGACACGCGGTATCAGCATGCCGAGCAACTGTTGGCTGATCTAATGTGACTCCAGGTATACGGAACGCAAGAGTTCTTTGGCGCTTGACATCGGTGTTCATAGTCAGGTGTACAGCAAGGCTTCGTCGCGTCGGGGCCAGTTCCTTGGACTGTTTCTGATTTCACAATCAGCGAGACATTCACACTGGAAGCGTGACGGGCGTAGACTTGTGCAGAGTGGTGGCGCTTGCGCCTTAGGACGATGAAACTTTCACACACTACGGCAGCCGGCGAGACATTCAGCTGTGAGGCTGATTTTCAAGACAGCGTTACAGCCGTGCTGGACAAGTGTAAGAAGTTGTTTGACAAGGATGCTGAGTCAATCGCGCTATTCGAATGGATGGAGCAACGTACGGCGCACGGCGCGCATTCTGCAAGTTTCGTCTGGGTAGTCGGCATGCGGCAACCACTGCCCTTAGGCCTGATCTATCAACCCACTCGGCTCCAAATGGCATTGTCGCGCACTGTAATTGACGAGAACGGCCGCACGTGGGGAACCCTTGAGCCGCAAGAAATCTCCGTCTCGCAGTTCTTGAAGGACCGCGTGAACTCAATCGTTACCGCTGGCGCTGGTTTTGGGAAAACCACGTTCATGCACTCCATATTCCAGCGCTTGCTCAGCGGTGACACGGTTATGCCGCTGCTGTTCACGCTCCGTGAGAGCGACGAGATAAAAGCACTTGAGGAGTTCACAACGAAGGCGACGGCACTGGCGAAAAAACTCAAGGGTAGGCAGCTGCTGGTTCTGGCTGACGGTTACGATGAAATCAGCACAGATGCAAGACAGCACGTTTCAGCGCTCCTGAACAAGTTGACAGCGGATAAGGCGGCAAATTATGTGCTTACGTGTCGCGATCACTACGACATTTACGCACTAACAGATGCGCGACGGGTACAGGTTGCGGAGTTCACGCGTGAAGATCAAATCACGTTCATGCATCAATATTTCCAGATATGCGAGCGGCCCGATCTGGACAAAGCAGCAGCGGAGGCCATTTACCTCGATCTAAACCGTCGTGGCCTTGGAGATCTGCTCAAACACCCGCTGCTGCTCACGCTCGCTTGCATCACGAAAGCGGACACTCCGGGAGTAGAGCTTCGAGGTTCTGCGGATCTGATTGAGAGTGCGCTTAACGCATTAGCATTCCGTTGGGACCAACAGAAGGGGAGTGTACGTCAACAGACAACGCCTTTGAACGGCTCGCAGCGGCAAACGATTCTTCGCAAGCTGGCGTTCAGCTTCGATATCGAGTCCGTTCCGGAGCGGCGTGCAGTAGGCGTAACACTTACGGAGCTTGAACGGTTCGGCTTCCCCGATGTCGAACCGCTCGACGTTTTGCGTGAAATTGCGCAGTTCTACGGCATGTTCGTGCAGATCAAGGACAAGTGGGGCTTTGTGCATCGCCCGATCCACGATTATTTAGCGGCGCAGCATGCCGTTCGAACCGGCTTGTTCGCTCAGCAGCTTGCCAGTGACTCATTCCCGCTCGATTCTCGCACGGCATACGCTGCGGTGCTGTCAGATCATGCAACGGAAGCGCTGCTGAAAATCCTCAATAGAAATGACCAGCAGGGAGTTGTGCGCACGGTCGAAGAAGCCTTGCTGAATGAGCCGAGCTTTGATGGGCCGAAGGTGTGGCGCGCAATGGTGGAATTCACAAGCCGCCAGCAAAGCGAGTATGAGTACGACGGGTGGCGCCTGAAGTGCGAGCTACGTGACCAGTTCATCACGGCGGCTGGTTCACGCTTCTTACAAGATGTAATCCTGCTAGGCTGCGATCAAGCCGGCAGGTACGCCGATATCCTGGTTGCGTACGCGGTTGCTGAACTGGAGCGGCGTAACGTCGTTTTGCGAAAGGATGTCTATGCTGCATTGCTCAGGCGTTTCAAGAACAAGCGCATGACGATTCAGGTGATGGGCTACCGCGCGTTAGGCGATCTGCCACACGAACTCTTGCCAGACGAGCAGCCGCCCGAGCATAGGTGAAGAAGTGATCGTCAACTCTGTTTCCCGCGCCAAGTAGCCAGTCTGGGAAAAGCCCATCGGCAGTTGCCACAACTTCCCACAAGCCGACTTCTGGCCCGCGTCGCGGAATTCATATCGAAGTACTCGAATCCGCGCGGATTGGGATGCACGTCTGCTTCTTGCCTCGTCCCCCGTTACCTCCTCCTGGAACCATTTTTCCAGCAGCCCGCTTTTTTGGGGCGGTGGCGCTTGGCTGCGCTTGTACGTCATGTGAGCTGATCAAGCAGGAATCGGCAATGAGTCCAAGAGTCCCGGACCGTATTGAATGCAATGAGGAACGCATCGTGGGCGATCCTTTCAGTCGGGGTTCTCTTTGGTCCCCTAAACTGACTTGAACATAGCCCCCCGCCACCGCGCAATGTTCCGAACCCAGTTCTCAATTCATGGTCTTTGCCGCGATAGAAGCCCCGTTGGACCTTTTGGTGTGTAGGAACAGGATGGCAGATTCCAGGTTCGCGAGGCACCTGGGCTGGTATATACTCAATCCCTCTCGGAGGTTTCATGAAGGGCGCCGATTTAGCGTTGACCTTCCTAGACCTCGCCCTCATAGTGGCTTGCTTCGGCTTTGCATACCGATATCTAACATCGAGTATTCCTCGACTCTATGCCAAAACTTTAAGAGAATTGCTAGGACCTTGGGCCGACCAACTACTCACATCGCCGCTCACTTCTGACCTACGACTTCGTGGTCCACTCCAATTCACTAACATCTTGCCTCCTCGGATGCAGTTGCCAATGTCGCACGATGAATTCATTGCCTGTTTTGAACGCGTCGCACCGGGTCTATATGGAGAAGCTTTTGCGATTCTCAGTCGTCAAGCGCCGCAAGACGAGCGGAAAGAGCCACCCCAAAACGAATGGGCACAGTTCACCAAGCGACTTAAAGGACTAACGGAAGGAGAGCACAGCTATGAGGCACAGGAAATCCTGAAGATCAGCGAGCTGCATGGTCAACGCGAGTTGTTTCGAATTCGGTCTGCGCTCTGGCAACTATTTCCAGACGTCAACGGTCTGATTTCGCGCGACAAGGAGTTTCTCACGAGGTTTGATCACGCGAATCGTCGCCGAAACTTCAGGCAATTGACCGTAATGGCCGGTCTTTTAACTTTCTGTGGAAACCTCACTCTGAACAGGCTGTTCGATATTGGCAATCTACAACAGGGAAGTCCCTTGTTCGACGCGCACGTGCTTATCGCCCTTCCAAGAATGGTTTGGCACGGGGAGTTCGTAAACCTGTTGAGTTATATCGCCGGCTGCCTTCTGCCAACCTTGACGATCGCCGGGATTGCGGAGATCCTTGATCGCAAGCTATTCGGAACCACATGGATGAACGTGATGAAACCTCCCATGGAGAACGATACGTCAAGGAGCACAGCCAGTGGCTGAGGATCGGGAATTCGACATTAAGTATCCGAAGACTGCGACAAATCGCGGGGGGCGCTTCTGGGTGAACCCCCTGAACCTGATCGCGGCCAGGAGCAAGTTCAGAATGGACCGATCAAGCCAGTGGAGGGACGTCAACGAGAGATCCATTCCTCCAACCCCGCTAAGCCCGGGTCAGGAACCTCGAACGCGGTCGTTTAAAGAATTGCTGCCTAGCCACAAACCTGGCGATGCGATCCGCGCCGTCATTCTTGGTGATTCCGGCGAAGGCGACCATTCGCAGTACGGTCTCGTTCCGCTCATAAGAGCGCTCAAACCACATTTCATGATCATCGACGGCGACGTGGCGTATCCGGCTGGTCAGAGAACGGACTATATCGAAGGGTTTTTCGAGCCGTACAACGATCTGGGGATCCCAATCTGGGCTGTTCCCGGCAATCATGAATATTACTCACCCAATAAGGGACGCGAGTTTGTCGATGTGTTCTGCACACGGAAGTATGTCAATGAGTGGAAGCGCTTCGGACTTCGATTTGTGCCGCAGCCTGGTACGTACTGGGAGCTGTCAGACTCGAGCATTCCGCCAGACTCAAAGATTACTAATGTGAGCTTTATCGGCATCGACTCGGGCCACTCTGGCAACTTGGATTCTGACGAATCAAGCGACGCTAAGCAGATGGAGTGGCTTGGAGAACGACTCCTTGCGGCCGAGAAGGAGAATCGTAAGGTCATTCTCTTGTTTCATATCCCCATACTCGTGAGTGGCGAACTCGACAGCGCACCACAATTGCGGCAGCTGCACAAGTTGATCGCGAGCAGCAATCGTGTGAAGGCTGTCATCTGTGGACACATACACAATTTTCAAGCCTATGAGCGAAGCGTATTTGGCAAGGCCCTGTGCGAGATTACCGGCGAGCAGGTCGATAGTGAACCGCCCGCTTACTTCGTGTCAGGTGGTGGTGGCGCCTATTTGGCCGTCCCACCTAAGTCAAAAGGGTTGACTTACCCGATACACGCCATGTATCCGGATGTCGACCAGTGGCGAGGCCAAGCGGCCGAAAATCTCTGGCAGGGAACGATCAGTCACGTCCGCCGCGGAATCGCGAAGGTAAAGCTGTCGCAATCGGGGATCGACCGCTTGTTTGCCTCAATGCAGGAGGGAGCGCTCGAAGATGCGGATAAACCAAGCTTGTTGAGCTTATTGTACGTGGAGATCAACCAAAACGGCGCGACCATCACGCCTGTGTTTCTAAGCGACCTTAGCAAACTGTATCCCGATGAAGTTGAGCTGATAAGCATTCGAAACACGAATCCTCCGCCGGATTCTGGGCTCGTTGAGAATTGCAAGCAAAATAATCCGGAGATCAACGATCTGACAGTCAAAGTCTAAGTCGGTGACCCACCAGCGTGTGGTCCGCCTAAGTCAGGTGGGACCAAATACTGTCCGGGTCCTAATGTCGCAATCCGTCAGATGGGCGCCGTGGAACCCGTACAGTCGGGAGGGGCCACGCGCATTCGGGAACACTGTCCCAGGTATGTTCTTGCCCATTCTGGCCAAGCATGGGATGAGCTTCATCCTGCTTGACATACTCGCGGTGGTGTCCCTCGCCAAAATTGAAAAATGCACGATTCGCGCACCGCGCTCACGGTCAAACGGTGCCGCTAATCTCGCGAGTTCGACATGGGGTTTCAGATGAATGATGCCGGGCCGAGGCCGCGCCGGGCGCGCACGGAGAATTCAACTGAGCTTTTCGTTACATTCGGAAGTGGAGTGCCGAAACTGCTGATGCTAAGCGGCCCAATCGTAGCGATGGTGCAAGCCGCCGAGCCGTGGAAAAGACAGAACCCGTGAGCCAGGATGTAGCGTTGCCCTTGTTCGCAGGCTGGGCGTGTCCTTCTGTAGGGCGAGATGAGTGCGGTCGAGGTGATAATAGCGAACGTATTCTGACAGTACCCGTCTCAGGTGGCGTTCATTGAGCGGAATCACGTGATCCACCAATTCTCGCCGGCAACTTCCGACCCAACGTTCCGCGACGCCATTCTGCCAAGGGCTGCGGAACGAGGTTCTGATCGCCTTCAGTCCGATTGCTTCCACAGCACTCCCGACGGCTTCTCCGAACTTGCTGTCCCGATCATGAAGCAAGAATCGGTGCCTGTGATCATACGGGAACGCCTCGCGGAGCTGTTGCGTGATCCAGAAGCCGGTTGGGTGCCGCGTGACATTGCAGTGCAAGATGCGCCTGCGGTCATGTGCAATCGCGAAGAAACAATAAAGGACACCGAAGGAGAGTGTTGGAACCGTGAAGAAGTCCATCGCGGCAATGGCTTCGCGGTGATTGTGAAGGAAAGATTTCCATCGCCTCGTAGGTCCCGGGTCCTTGGGCGCCCTTTGCACCCAGCGCGACACGGTTCGTTCCGAAATATCGAAGCCCAGCTTGAGCAGTTCTCCATGAATGCGCGGCGCACCCCAGGTCGGGTTCTCAGAAACCATGCCAAAGATCAAGTCTCGAAGCTCTCTGCTGATTCGTTTTCGTCCCAGCACGCTCTGATGCCGAGAAAGCCAGTTCCAATACAGTCGGAACCCAGCTCGATGCCAACGGACAACCGTCTCGGGCGTGACGATCACCAGGGCCTGCTTCCAGTGGGACCAAAACTGTTTGGTCACGACCCAGAACAGCCGATCCACGAGGGAGGCTCGCGGCCTCGGCCTTCGCCCCTTCAAGGCCAAAAGCTGTTGGCGTAGGACCAGGTTCTCCAGCAGGAGATCACGTCGAGAGTAGAACGACCGTCGAAACAAGCCCAACAGGAGCCGGAGCATGCGAATTTTATAGCAGACGACCCGAGGCACCGTTTTGTGGAAAGTGTTGAAATCACGACAGATCTGAATTATGGCGAACCACAGGTGCACGTCTGCGCAGGAGTTACGCACTCCACGGCCTTGCCTCTCGATGCTGTTTCGGGTCGCGTTACGCCAAGAGGGCGGTACCCTTGAAGCTGCATGGGTTCTGCTTCAATGCGTTCCGGATAGTGGCCCACGCGTCCCTTCGCATCCGGGATCCCCGATGTACGCAGAAACCAGTTGCAGACTGCATCGCGCCAAACGATCGCGTGACCGGCCTGATATTCCAGTCGCCTGAGGGTTGCGGCATATCGCTCGCCGTCGATGTGGTTCCGCAGCGCTTCCCATTGCCGCACGTACTGCTGGGCGCGTTCGGCTCCTTTGTAGTGCGAGTCGTAAATATGCTGGATCACCGTCTTTCCCGAGTGCAGCGTGTACGTGTACGGCACGTGATGGAAGAAAAGGAGCAACTCGTCGGGAGTGGCCGCCGTGGATTCGTAGATTTTCGCCACTTCCGGCGCGTATTGCCCCGAATAGCCGGTGCCGGTGGCCACGCTTCGATCCATCCCGATTCCTTTACGGTCAGCGCGATGCCATTGGCCCCAGCCGTTGCGCTCTGAAGATTCAATGCCTGGTCCGTAGTGGCTTCCCGTGATGTCGGTCAGCGTGCCTGCGCCCAGGGGGACCGGTGTAGCTTTCATAGATTTGCCACGAAGCAAGCAGCATTTCCGTAATGGTTCTCACAACCAGCGGGTCGCTGCCAAAGGTGAGACGCGTCCATTCATCGGCGAGCGTGGTTGCGCTGACGTTGGGATCCCACGCCAGCCGGGCAAAACTGTAGAGATTTGCCATGGCCAGTGGATGCCCGAGCCAGTTTGTGTCCATGCCAACATTCACCACGCCAACAAATCCACCCGAAGGACGATGGAACACCGTACCGGCAACCAGGTCCTTGACTGGTGTTGCATTCTCATGTGGCACATGATCCATGCGCATATAGAAATCCAAGACCTCTTTCCACATCGGCGCGAGAAAACAAAGGTGGCGCGGTTGCCCTGTATATTCCTGTGTAACCTGCAACTCAATCACCTGATTCGTGCGCCGCAGGCCACCAAACAGGGGAGATGCGGGCTCGCGTACCTGGAAGTCAATCGGCCCATTCTTGATTTGAATGATGACGTTGTCGGCAAACTTTCCATCGAACGGATGGAAATTGTCATAGGCGGCCTTGGCGCGGTCATTCTTTCGTTTCCGCCAGTCAAGATGGTGGTTGTAAACAAACGCGCGATAGAACACGATGCCGCCATGCGGCTTGAGCGCCCGAGCGATGGCATTCGCGGCGTCCGCCGGGGTGCGATTGTACGTGGACGGACCAAGCTGCCCCTCCGAGTCAGCCTTTACTACAAACCCGCCAAAGTCCGGCACCAGGCGGTAAATAGCATCGATCTTCTCGCGCCACCATTCTTCAACCCGAGCGTCAAGCGGATCGAACGTGTCCAGTCCGCCAATCACTTTTGGGCTGCTCAGGTTCACGGCGATTGACAGTTGGACGCCCCAGGGACGGAAAGTGTCTGCGACGCGAGCCAGCTGCGGAAGAAAACTGTCTTCGAGCACCCTGGGGTTGGCATTGACATTGTTGATGGTGCATCCATTGATGCCGAGCGAAGCCAGCAGGCGGGCATAGTCCCGCGCGCGCGTCAGGTCGCCACGGACCCCTCCGCCGTCAAAGAAGATCGAAGGCCCGGCGTACCCGCGCTCAATGCGGCCATCGAGGTTGTCCCACTGGTTCACCCATCGGATGGGGGCGTAAGGCTGCTCGACGACGTTAGGAGTTAAAGCATTCTCTCCGCGGGCGAGGCGGCTGAGAAACGAGAACACGCCATAGAGGACGCCGCGGTCCGTGGCGCCCGCAAGGATAAGACAGTCGAAACCGCGAACCTTGCCCTTCGTCAGCCAGAAACCGTCAGCGCGGACTTCGTGCGGACCGTTCAATTCCGGAGCGATGGCTCTGATATCCGCAACTGTTCCCAAAACAAACGATCCTTCCTGGACCTGGGTGCCTGCTTCCCGCAAGGTTGTGCCCAGCATTCCCTTTACCCCGCGAATCATCTCTTGTTGCGCGCTGCGCAGCAGCGGTGAATCGCCCAGCACGACCACGCCTGCCGGCAGAGAGGCGTATTTCACGCGCTCCGCATCCGGCAGTGGCGCGTAACGCAGCCAAGCTTCAGCCCCGGTTTCGGCGCGCGCGAGTGCAGTGCCCATTGCGACCACGCCGCAAACAGCTATTTGCCTTAAGAGCTTCATTCCGATCACCTGTGGCTGCTGCTGTTAGCTATCGCTCTAGGCTTCAGCCCCTGCAGGTATCAGGGCACAGGCTAGCCCATGCCTTTAGGCACGGGTGAGCGAAACCGTGTCGCAAAAAGCGGGAGAGAGTTCGGCTTTCAGCCGCTGTGCCCCGCGCACAACAGCACATGAAGCGCAGGGGCTGAAAGCCCGCGTCCTTGCCCTTCTATAGGCACGAGTAAACTCGTGCCCTGATACCCACAGAGGCTGAAGCCGGCTAACTACTTCGTCTTTCAATTACCCAATTACCAAAATACTCAATTACCCAATCTTGACTAATCCGGCAAAATGGCCCCGCTCTTAATGGTGAATTGCGTCTTCGCCCCGCGTACGTTGGAATCTGGCTGGCCGCCGCCGATCCATACCTGTACGTTGCCGGGTACGATCTGGCGTTGGCCGGCATCATTGACGATGCTCAGATCGCGACCGCGCAACGTGAATGACACCGTCTTGCGCTGGCCGGGATCGAGGCGCACCCGCTGGAAACCTTGCAGGGCGCGCAGAGGGGCTCCCGCGACGCCTTGGTGCGTCAGATACAACTCGACAACTTCGTCGCTGGACATGCTTCCCGCATTGGCGACATCGACTGAAAAATTCGCGGTTCCGTCAGCCGGTATCTCCGTTCTATCAACGCGCGGGTTGCTGTAAGCGAACGTGGCGTAGCTCAGGCCGTAGCCAAATGGATACAGCGGCTCTCCATCGAAGTAACGGTAGGTCCGCTTCGCCATTGAGTAATCCTCGAAGGGCGGAAGCTGATCGACCGACTTATAGAACGTCACGGGCAAACGCCCCGCGGGACTGAAGTCGCCTGCCAGAGCCTGCGCAACGGCCGTTCCGCCCTCTTCACCCGGATACCATGCCTCAAGAATTGCGGGAAGGTTTTGGTCCGCCCAATTCACAGTCAGGGCGCTTCCGTTCAGCAGAACCAGCACTGTGGGTTTGTGAACAGCATGAACCGCTTCCAGCAGCTCCTCCTGCGGTTTGGGCAGATCAATGCTGGTGCGGTCGCCGCCCGCAAATCCTTCGGCCTGAACCTTCATCTCCTCGCCTTCGATCCGGGCAGAGAGTCCCAGCACCAAAATCACCAGGTCCGCATCGCGCGCTGCCTTCAGTGCGGCTTGTCTTTCCGCCTCCGGGATGCTCCAAACCAGGCGAGCCTCAGCGAAACGAACTGTCTGGAAGTATTCGATCTTGATCGCGTACGCATGATTTTGGACAAGATGCACCTGGTGAGTCTGCATTGTGGCTGGGCGATGCGTGGTCCAGTCTTCTGCAATCACGTTTCCGTCCAACCAAAGGCGGAAACCATCTTGCCCGGAAAAACCGAGAAGGTAGTCGCCGGTTGTTCTGGGCACCAGAACACCAGTCCAGCGTGCGGAATAGTTTTGTGACAATTGCGGCGAAATGCCGGACGTCCCCCAGCGGAAATTAACGCTCTTATCCATCCGGGTGAGGACCGGCTTGCTTTCCAGCTTGGTGTTCGAAAAGTACTCCGCTTTAAGCCCGTGCCTCTTCAGCGACTTGTCTGTGAAGAGCAGATCGGCTGGAACCGCTTTCGTGGCCGGGCCGATCAGGCCGGTGCCTTCGGCGTAAATGATGTGGGATTGGCCGAAGCGCTTCCGCAGGCCGGCCAGAATGGTAACCGGCTTCGATGGTGTGCCGTTGTAATTGCCTTCAAGTCCATCAAGGCTGTCGGCATCAGGGCCTATGACAGCAATTGTTTTATAGGCACGTTTGAGAGGAAGAAAATGCTGTTTGTTCTTGAGCAGCGCGTTCTTCAGCAAAACCAGCGATTCCTGCGCCGCGCGGAGAGCCAGCCGGCGGTGTTCTTCTGTGTCATTCTCGGCGGGAGAGATCTTCGAATAGGAGACCATGGCAGGCGGGTCGAACATGCCGAGACGGAATCGCGCGGTGAACAGCCGCTCCACCGCCCGGTCCAGGTCTGCCTCTCGAAGCAATCCCTGCTGCACCGCTTGGATGGCGCCCTCGTGTTCGTATTGGTTACGGTTTTGCGGAGCTCCGCACACAAGATCGGTGCCCGCCCGCAGGGAAACTGCTGCGCCTCCGGCCATGGATGGAGCGAAGTGGTGTCCGCTGAAGACGTCGGCCACAGCGCCGCAGTCTGACACTACGAAGCCCGGGAATCCCCAATCCTGGCGCAGGTGTTCCTGGAGAAGCGCGGTGTTTGCGCACGCAGGCTGTCCGTTCACTGAGTTGTACGCGCACATCACGGAATCGGCTCCGGCTTCCGTGATGGTTGCCCTGAAGGCCGGCAGATAGGTGTCCTCCAGATCGTGCCGCGATACCTGAATATCCACGCTATGGCGCGTAGGCTCCGGACCGCTGTGGACAGCAAAGTGTTTTGGCGTGGCCACGGTCTTCAGATATTTCGGATCATCACCCTGGAGACCGGTCACGAACGCGACGCCGATTCGCGAAGTCAAGTACGGGTCCTCGCCGTACGTTTCCTGCCCGCGTCCCCAGCGCGGATCGCGAAAGATATTGATGTTGGGAGACCAGACGGTCAGTCCCCGATACCAGTCCGCGGAACCATCACTGCGAACGCTCGAGTAGTACTTGGCGCGAAACTCAGTGCTGATGGTGTCCGCGACCTCGTGGATCAGCGGCGCATCGAACGTGGCGGCCAATCCGATGGCTTGCGGGAACACAGTCGCCGTTCCCGCGCGTGCCACTCCGTGCAGACCCTCATTCCACCAGTTGTATTCGGGAATTCCCAGCCGCGGAATGGCCGCCGCCGCATGGCCAAGCTGTGAAACCTTCTCTTCCAGAGTCATCCGCGAAACCAGATCGCTCACCCGTTGCTCAACCGGCAGTCGTGGGTCTTTGTAGGCCGGACCATCTGTCGCACCGGCTTTCGACAGACCTGAGGCGTCCACGATGCCCCAGTACGCGGGCTTAGCCTGCAGGCGCTCGTCGAATGGAAGAGGCAAATCAAGGCGACGGATGAAATAACTTTTTAGCCAGGTATGGTCGTCTGCCATGCCCCAGAAAGTAACCGAGCTTATCTTGCCCTTCAATTTTCGGAACGCATTGAAAAACTCTTTGTAGCGATACGCTTGCTGCTGCAGCAATTCTTGGGGGATCGTGGCATACCGGCTAACTCTGTCGTGGTAAACACTTAAATCCAATTCGGTGATCTGATTGTCCACGTCGAGCGCCGAGAACATGTTGACGGTCTGGGCGATTGCCGCGACCGAGGGAACTTTGATGTCACTGTGCATCTGGTGGCCCACGCTATCCAGCGGCACACCGCGTTTGCGCAGGTCGCGAACCAGGTTGTAGAGGAACGTCCGCTTGGGAACATCGGTGGTGTCGTAGTCGTTGATGAACAGCTTGGCCTCAGGGGCAACCTCATGCGCTACACGAAAAGCGCGATCGATGTAGTCGGTTCCGGTGATTACAAACCAAGGGCTGCGGCGGAAGCCGTCAGGCTCCTCGGGATCGATGACTTCGTTGACTACATCCCAGGCATAGACATCGTCCTTGTAATGGGAAACCACACCACGAATATGGTTTTCCAGGCGCCTTAGCAGCAAGGCTTTGTTCTCCGGCGTGGGCGTCATCGGGTTGCCGCTCGCGTCTTTGAAGACCCACGGCGGAAGTTGCTTGTGCCAGCACAGTGTGTGGCCCCTTACCAACATATGATTCGCTTTAGCAAATCCGACCAAACTGTCCGCTGGAGCGAAATTGAAGCTGCCTTCGGTAGGCTCAATCACGGCCCACTTCATGGCATTCTCTGCAGTGACGCTGTTGAAGTGTTTCTTCAGCAGTTCGCTGTGCGGGCCGCTGATGTCGCCTGGCCAGATTGCGGCGCCAACAGTGAAGTAGCCGGAGAAGACTTGCTGGAGCGGTGGGATATCGCTCTGGATCGCGAGACCATCGGCAGCGGGGGCTGCCGGTTGGGCCTGTGCCGCGCGCCAACTCGACAATGCAAGGAGGGTTGCCAGGCACAATCCTAAACGCCAAGCGATTCGATGATTGTGTCGCACAGGCACTCTTGCCTGTGCCCAAGCGTCCTTCTCGAGCAAGCAAGCACCGGCAGGAGTGCCGGTGCCGCATGTGACAATTGGATTCACCTCAGCGCACTCCGAGAAGAATGTCCACGGTAAGCTGATCAAGCTGTTCGTAAGGCAGCCGTTTCTTGAGAATTGTGTCCTTATCAAATACATGCGCCAGCAAAGCCGCCGCCCCAGGTTTTGAGTAGCGGCCGATCGCAGGCACGCCGTTTGTGGCAGTGGAAATCTCTTGCAGAATCCCGCGAATCTCCTTGTCGGCGTTCCATTGTGCCGCCTTCTCTTTGAGAATCAGGTAGGTGCGCATGCAGCCACGAGCGAAGTCCTTCACTCCCTGGCAGTCTTCAGTTCGATAGGCATGGGCGTCAAAGTGGCGCGGTCCTTCATAGCCGACATCTTCCAGGAACTTGACCAGCCAGAAGGTTGACTTGAGGTTGGCCGACCCAAAGCGCAAGTCCTGATCGTAGCGTCCCGGCATCTGGTCGTTCAGATCGATGTGGAAGAGCTTGCCGGCTTCCCAGGCCTGCGCGACGCCGTGCATAAAGTTCAGTCCCGCCATCTGCTCGTGGGCGACTTCGGGATTGACACCAACCATTTCCGGATGGTCGAGAGTGTAGATGAATCCGAGATAATGTCCGGTGGTCGCCATGTAAATATCAGCACGCGGCTCGTTGGGCTTGGCTTCCAGCGCGAACTTGAAACCGTAACCTTTGTCGAGGTTGTACCGGCAAAGATAGTTGACGGCTTCGCGCAGGCGTTTGATCGCTTCATCGGCACGGCGGCAAGCGTCAGTCTCCACGCCGTCGCGGCCAAACCACAGCACAAAAATCTTTGCGCCCAGTTCCGCGCCCAAGTCCATGGCGCGCATGGTCTTCTGCAGCGCATAGGCACGCACCTCAGGGTCGTTCGCTGTGAATGCGCCGTCGCGGAACACCGGATGAAACGTGAGCGTGACCGTTGACATGGGAACAACAATCCCATGTTCCTTGCAGGCTTTTTTGAACTCCCGCACAATGCGGTCGCGTTCGGAAGGTGCGGCATCAATGGGAACGAGGTCGTTATCGTGCAAGTTGACGCCCCATGCGCCGACCTCGCCCAGCATGGCGACAATGTCGACGGGTGAAAACACAGGCCGGACAAAGTCTCCGAACGGGTCGCGGCCGCGGTTCCCGACTGTCCACAGGCCAAAGGAAAACTTGTGTTCTGGTTTCGGCTGAAACCGATTGTTGTTCGCTGTCATGTAAGAGAGCTCCTAGCTCCGAGCTTCTAGCGGCTAGCAGCTTGCAGCTAGTAGCCCTGGTACCCTGTCAATAACCTGTCTATCCAACCCGCTGTCGTTAGGACCCTAAAATCATTTTCATTCCCGGATACATGCGGCGGTAAGCTGCGTAGCTGCGGTTCATCGTCGCCATGGTCGCCGGATTCGGGCTCACGCGGTCGTTGACTCTAAGGACTGAGTTGCATGCATCTTCCACCGAGCTCCACATCTGCGCGCCCACTCCGGCCAAGATGGCGGCGCCGTAAGCCGCGCCTTCTTCCGCCTCCAGAAGCTCCGCTTCCTGGCCATAAACATCGGCCTGAATCTGCCGCCACAGTGGAGACCTGGCGCCACCACCGCCCAAGCGAATGTTCTTAACTGGGACATTGAGTTCGGAAAAGATCGTGAACGTATCTTTCAAGCTGAAAGCCACGCCTTCCAGGATTGCGCGGACGATGTGGGCTCGGGTATGGGTGGCGGTCAACCCAACCAACGCGCCGCGCGCATTCGGATCGAGATGCGGAGTGCGTTCGCCCATCAAGTATGGGGCCCACAGGAGCCCGTCCGCGCCGGGCGGCGCTGTTGCTGCTTCTTGGGAAAGAGTTTCATACGTCTGGCTGCCGTTCTCTGAGCCCGTCAGAAATCGATCACGAAACCATCGCAAAGAAAGGCCGGCGGCCTGGGTCACGCCCATCACGTGCCAGCGGTTCGGGACCGCATGGCAGAAAGTATGCAGGCGTCCGCGAGCGTCGCGCAGAGGTTCATCGGTCGCGGCGAAGACCACTCCTGAAGTGCCTATGGTTACGCTCACTGCGCCGGGTGCGACAATGCCCATGCCCACGGCTCCGGCAGCCTGATCTCCAGCTCCGGCCACTACAGGAGTGCCCGGAGCGAGACCCGTAGCCTGCGCTCCGGCCGCGGAAACTGCCCCGCAAACCTGCTGCGACTCGTACAACGCCGGCAGCAGTGACGAATCAATTTCCACTGCCTGCAACGTTTCCGACGACCACCGGCGGCGGGCGACATCCAGCATCAAAGTGCCGGAGGCATCCGTTACGTCGGTCGCGCGTTCGCCGGTGAGTCTGAAGCGAACGTAGTCCTTCGGGAGCATGACGGAGCGTACGCGGCGCCACGCTTCAGGCGTGTTTTCACGGGTCCACAGGAACTTGGTCAGAGTGAAATTGGCCAGAGGGGGATTGCACGTGAGTTGGATGAGTTTGTCGTGTCCGATTCTTTCGGCGAGTTCCCGGCATTGTTTTTCCGTACGAACGTCGCACCAGATCAGCGCGGGCCGCACGGCCCGACCCGAGCCGTCCAGCATTACCGCGCCATGCATTTGACCGGAAAAACCGATGGCCGCAATCTGTTCTGGCCGGATTTTGCTTTGTGCTGTGGCTTTGCGAATCGCGATCCCCGCCGCCCGCCACCAGTCGTCTGGGTGCTGTTCGGCCCAACCAATCTTCAATGAAACGAATGCCTCGTGCTCTTCAGTCGCCGAGGCGAGGATGATGCCCGCCTCATCGACAAGAACGGCGCGCGTTCCGCCGGTCCCCACATCGATGCCGAGAACACACGTCTTCACAAGTTATTCCCGCCTCTTGCCCATGACGTCCAAACCGACCGCCGTGACCAGAATTCCGCCCTTAATAATGTCCTGGACAAAATCCGGAACATTCTTCAAGGACATGCCATTGTCCAAGCTGACCATGAAGAGCGCACCGAGGCATGCTCCCAGCACGGTTCCTCTTCCACCCGCCAGACTCGCCCCGCCGATCACGCAAGCGGCGATGGCGTCCAATTCGAGCAGGGCGCCGGCGTCTGGTCCGGCGCTGCCCACACGTGCGGTATAGATGATGGCCGCAATCGCGGTCAGAACGCCGAGAACGCAGAATGCCGTGAGCACTTGGGCGCGAAGGTTGATCCCGGAAAACCTAGCGGCCTCAGGGTTGCCGCCGATGGCATAAAGGTAGCGTCCAAACAGCGTGTTCTCGGTTACGAAGGCGCCCGCCAGGGCCACGGCGACAAAAATAAGGACCGGAACTGGAACGCCGGCATACGAGTTCAAGGCCAGCACAAACCCGATGGCCAGCGCGGAGGGAACAATGATGCGGAACAAGATTCCCGCGAGACTCCACTGTTCCAGTCCATGCCGTTTGCGCATGGAGTTGCGATGGATCACGGACCAAATCACCGCAGCCACGGCTATTACCAGAAGGCCTGTTCCGGTGGCGCGGCCCAGGTACGCTTGCCCCAGGTCGCGGAAAGATTGCACCTCAACCGGATAGGTACCTCCATGGCTTATTCCCTTTGTCACGCCTCTCCAAACGAGCAATCCACCGAGGGTGACAATGAAAGAAGGAATTCTTACGTAGGACGTCAGCCATCCTTGTAGTCCGCCGACCATCAAGCCGACGAGCACCGCCGCCAACAGGGAAGGAACCAGGCCCCAATGCCAATAAGACTGCACCAGGGCTGCGGCCATTCCAGTCAACCCGACCAGCGATCCGACGGAGAGATCAATCTGGCCGGTGATGATCACCATGACCATGCCAACCGAGATAATCCCTGTGACTGCAGCTTGGCGTATGAGATTGGAAAAATTGCGAGCTTCAAGAAAGATGCCGTTCGTTACGATAGCGAAGATGATCCAGAGCAGAGCCAAGGCCCCCACCATGGTATAGGCGCGAGCTGCACCGGCCGGGAAGCGCCACCGTCTCTTGCCGGTCTGTGCCGGTTCCACGGGCAGCGCCGATGTCGCCAGCGCGCCGTTCATGTTTCCGCTCACTTTGGCCTCCTTCATCATGCGATCAAGCGTGGGCCAGCTGTCCTGTTGCACACGCCATTACGGCGTCAGGAGTGGCGCGGTCTCGCGCGAACTCACCTGTGATCCTTCCCTGGTAAAGCACAAGAATTCGATCACAAAGACCCAGGACTTCGGTGAGCTCCGAAGATACCATCACTACGGCCAACCCAGACTGCGCGAGCTTGTCAATCATTCCGTAGATTTCTTGCTTGGCGCCCACATCAATGCCGCGCGTGGGCTCATCCAGGAAGAGGACGCGCGCCTGGTTCATCAACCATTTCGCCAGCACGACTTTCTGCTGGTTCCCTCCGGAGAGAGTTCCAGTGACCGCAAACAACGACGTGGCTTTGATCCGTAGATCTTCAAATAAGGGGCGACTGGCGGCGATTTCTCGGGATTCATTGGTCACGAAACGGCCGGAGACACGCGCCAACGACGCCAGCGTAATGTTCGCAAGAATGGTCTGGTCCAGCACCAGGCCGGACCGCTTGCGATCCTCGGTGACGAACCCGATGCCATGCGCGATTGCGTCCGCCGGGGACTTGATCGCGACCCTGCGGCCGTCGATAGCGATCTCTCCGGCAACCTTGCCTGGGAAGCTGCCGAACAGCGACATGAGAAGCTCGGTGCGACCCGATCCCATCAGACCGGCAATGCCAACCACCTCGCCGCGATGCGCAGTGAAGCTAACGTCATTCACGGCCAGCTTGCCGCGAACGATCGGGTCTTCAGCGGTAATGTGACGCGCTGCCAGGACCACTTCTCCTGGAGTGCGCCTCGTGGCTGGGAACACTTGTGAAACCTCCCGGCCAACCATCTTCGTAATGACCTGCTGCTCGTTCATTTGGCTGGTTAGCTCGGTGCCAACTGTGCGCCCGTCGCGCAAGACGGTGACGCGCCGGCTGAGCCGAAAAACTTCCTGCAAGCGATGCGAAACGTAGATGATCCCAATGCCTTGATGGCAAAGTTTGCCGAGAATTGTGAATAGGACCTCGGCCTCTGCGTCAGTAAGAGCGGCCGTCGGCTCATCGAGCACCAGGATGCGTGCATTGTGAGAGAGAGCTTTAGCAATCTCGACCAGTTGTTGCTTACCGGTTCCCAGCTTCCCAGCCCGGGTACGCGGGTCCAGGTCGAGCCCCAGCTCGCGCAGAAGATGGGACGCTTTTGCGTACAGCTCATCCCACCGCACCACGCCAAAATGCGCCGGCTCGCGTCCTAAGAAAATGTTTTCGCCCACGGTGAGTTCAGGAACCAAAGATAGCTCTTGGAACACGACCGCGATGCCGGCTTCTTCGGATTTGCGAACGCTGCCGAAACGCTGTGCGACGCCGGCAATGCATACGTCACCTTCATACTCGGTATAAACACCGGCGAGAACTTTGATCAGCGTTGATTTACCCGCGCCGTTTTCTCCCGCCAGCGCGTGGATCTCGCCCGGGTAGAGCTCCAGGCTCACCCCGTCGAGGGCGCGAACCCCGGGGAAGGATTTCACGATATTCCGCATTTCGAGCAGCGGCGGGCGAGTTGCGAGTGTCCCCTTCATAAACGGTGGTGGCAAGCTACTGCCCGGCCGCCTTCGGCCATCGGTCGCGCGGCAGGTTACGATAAACGTCTTCAGCTTTCAGAAAGCCGTCTTTAATCACTGTGTCCGCGATGTTGGTCTTATCAACAGCGATTGGGCTAAGGAGAAACGATGGAACTTCTTTGGATCCGTTCGCCACCTTGGAGTTCGAATCGACCGGTGAATGTTTAGCGAGGGCAACGGCGATCTCTGCAGCGCGACGCGCCAGCGGTGCGATTGGTTTGTAAACTGTCATGGACTGAGTGCCCGCGACAATACGCTGGCAAGCGGCCAAATCAGCGTCCTGGCCTGAAACTAAAACCTTGCCGGAGAGCCTCTGCTCTTCTAAGGCTTGAATCGCGCCCCCGGCAGTGCTGTCATTGGAGGCGACCACCGCGGCAACATCGTTGCGAGACTGTGTTAACGCGTTCTCCGTGTGGCGGAGTGCTTCACTTGGCAGCCAGTCTTTGGCCCACTGGTCGGCCACGATTTTTACATCGCCGCGGTCCACGGCGGGTTTCAAGACGTCCATCTGCCCTTCGCGAAGGAGGCGGGCGTTGTTGTCGGTAGGCGATCCACCGATCAGAACGTAGTTGCCCTTGGGGGCGCGGTCAAACAGGTATTTCGCTTGCAGCTCGCCGACCTTGACGTTGTCGAAAGAAATGTAGAAGTCCAGATCGCTATTGCGGATGATGCGGTCATACGCAAGCACCGGAACATTCTGCCGCCTGGCGCTGTCCACGATGGAAGCGGCAATCTCGCCGTTGTGCGGCACAACCACCAGAACATCCACTCCCTGGGTCAGAAGATTTTCCGCCTGGCGGACCTGCGCGGAGTCGTTTCCGTCAGCGGACTGCACCAGGACTTCGGCGCCCAACTCTTTCGCTCGCTGAAGAAACAGATCGCGGTCGCGCTGCCAGCGCTCGAGCTGGACGGAATCCATCGAGAAACCGATGCGAATCGGGCCATTCTTGTCGTGCGCACGTTTGCCGCTGTTGCATGAAGAGGTGAAGGCCAGCAAGCACATGCATAAGAGGAGCGAAGTGGAGCGTAACTGAAGCATCGAACCACGGTTGCAGGGCAGGAAGGCAGCGTGGGGCAAGGAATCCCTCATCGTGTACGTTAACGGCGGTTCCATATAGTACTCACGCCTTTGCTGGATTGCAAGTTTCTTTCGCGGGCTGCGGAAGACATGATCGAAAATCGAATTCCGCGACCTTTCGATAAGGTCACATCTTACGGATCGTCACCGCGCGATGACCACTCTTGGTCCATTCGGGTCTGTCCCACGCATGGCTAAATCTCCATTGAAAAAATGCCTTATCGTGTACGTTAACGGCGGTGGTATAGTACCACGCACGCTGTTGGCGAGGCGGTACAACCCGGAGGTTGCGAATGCAGCAAAGGTCCAAAATTGTCTTGTGCTGTTGTCTGCTGGCGATGGCTTTCCCCACCGAGGTGCATACGCAGACGCCACCTTACCGGAATTCGCAGCTCCCTGTCGAGCAGCGCGTGGCGGACCTTCTCAGCCGAATGACCCTGGAAGAAAAGGTCGCGCAACTTGAAGGCGCTTGGGAGAACCGCCAGTTTCACTCCGACCCAAAAACGCTCTTTGTGGACGAAAAGGGAACATTTCTTCCTGAGCGTGCCGCCGCTCTAATCAAGGACGGCCTGGGAGAGATGTCACGTCCCAGCGAGAACCGCGGACCGCGCGCCATGGCGGAGTTCACCAACACCATGCAGCGCTGGGTGAAGGAGAACACGCGGCTCGGGATCCCTGTCATCTTCCATGAAGAATGCTTGCACGGCCACGCAGCTTTGCAAGGCACCTCGTTTCCGCCGCCGATCGGGCTTGCCTCCACCTGGGACCCTGACCTGGTTCATGACGTTTTCACTGCGACTGCCGCTGAAGTTCGGGCCCGTGGCGCGCAGCAATGTCTCACGCCGGTGCTGGATTTGGGGCGCGAGCCTCGGTGGGGCCGGACGGAAGAAACCTACGGTGAAGACCCATATCTCGTTTCGCGCATCGGCGTAGCCGCAATCAAGGGCTTTCAGGGCCAGGGGCCGTTAATCGACAGCTCGCATGTGATTGCCACCGCCAAACACTTTGCCGTTCACGGCCAGCCTGAAGGTGGGACCAACGCTGCGCCCGGCAACTATTCCGAACGAGTGGTACGCGAGTATTTCCTCAAGCCGTTTGAAGCCGCAGTGGAAGAAGGCCACGTGCAGAGCGTGATGGCGTCGTATAACGAGGTGGACGGCATTCCGTCGCACAGTAACAAGCACCTGCTCGACGATATCCTGCGTCACGAATGGGGTTTTGACGGCATTCTGGTCTCCGATTACTTTGCCATCGCCCAGCTGGCTGACTTTCATAACGTGGTCACATCGCGCCCGGCGGCGGCGAAGCTGGCACTGGAATCAGGAGTGGACGTGGAACTGCCGTTGGTTGAGGCCTACGGCAGCCTGATCGATCAGGTGCACCAGGGAAAAATATCAGCGGCGTACGTGGACCGCGCGGTGGCTCGCGTGTTGCGTCTGAAATTCCTCACCGGGCTTTTTGACAATCCCTTTGTAGATCCTGATTATGCGGAAAAAATTACGAATAGCCCTGAACACCGTCAGTTGGCGCTGAAAGCCGCGCGCGAAGCCATCATCCTGCTGAAAAACCAGAACCATCTCCTTCCTCTCGACAAAACCAAATACAAGCGCATTGGCGTCATCGGACCCAATGCTGCAGATGTTCACCTGGGCGGTTACAGTGGCAAGCCGGGGCGCGGCGTGAGCGTGTTGCAAGGAATCAAAGACAAAGTTGGAAAGACCGGCGAAGTGTCGTACGCCGAAGGCTGCAAAATCACCGAAACCTTTCCCGATTGGGATGCCGACAAAGTCGTGCTGGGCGACCCTGCGTTAAACGCCACCCGCATTCAGGAGGCTGTGAAAGTCGCGCAAAGAGCCGACCTGGTCGTATTGGCGCTCGGCGGCAACGAGCAGACTTCCCGCGAGGCTTGGTCGCCCGAGCATCAGGGAGATCGCGACAGCCTTGACCTGCTGGGCAATCAAGACGATCTGGTCAAGGCCATTCTGGCGCTCGGCAAGCCAGTGGTTGTGTTTCTCCAGCACGGCCGTCCCAACTCCATCAACTACATTGCCGAGCATGTTCCCGCGATTGTGGAGGGCTGGTATCTGGGGCAGGAAGGCGGGACTGCCGTCGCCGATGTGCTGTTTGGTGATTACAATCCTGGAGGCAAGCTTCCTATCACCGTTCCCAGGTCCGTGGGCCAGCTGCCGGATTACTACTACCAGAAACCATCTGCGAAACGCGGCTATCTCGGCAGCACGACGCAACCGCTATTTCCTTTCGGGTGGGGACTGAGCTACTCGACTTTCAAGTATGCCAACCTCCGGGCAGCACCCGACTCGATCGGCCCGGACGGAAAGACCAAAGTCTCCGTTGAAGTAACCAACGCAAGTAATGTCGCGGGAGAGGAAGTTGTCCAGATGTACATTCGCGATGAAATCAGCTCCGTAACCCGGCCAATCAAGGAACTGCGCGGCTTTCGGCGTATTACACTCAAAGCGGGTGAGACTAAGACGGTAGAATTCACACTTGGTCCAGATGAGCTGTCGTTCTTGAATCGCGAGATGCATCGCGTCGTAGAACCGGGGACCTTCAGGATCATGGCTGGCGGCAACTCCGTTGATCTTGCGGAGACGAAGCTGACCGTACTCGACAAATAGAACCAGGCAAAGCGGCAGGCGGCGCAATGAAGCACAACGGAATTCACAGACTTGCAGAGCTGGCCAAGGTTTCCATTGGCACGGTAGACCGCGCGCTGCACGGCCGTCCGGGAGTCAGCGAAGCCACTCGGAACAAGGTGCTGCGGATTGCGAAGAAGCTCGATTATTCCCCGCATCCGGCGGCACGTCTGCTCTCCGGCGGGGCCAGCTTCAAGATTGGCGTCTGCATCCCCAGAGAGATCCACTTCTTCTATGACGAAATGCGTGCTGGCATTTTCGACGAGGCCCGGCGCGCCAGCGGATTCGGCTTGGAGCTTCTGTATACGCCGGTGCGCGCACTGGGGAAAGGCGAAAGCGGGGCGGCCAGCGACTTGTTGGACTGCGGCGTGAGTGGACTGGTGCTTACACCCGGAGACCCGGATTCCGCAACACCGCTCATCGATCGTGCCGAGGCCCGAAATGTGAGAGTGGTTTGCATTACCACCGACGCACCGAAGAGTCATCGTTCCAGCGTGGTCTGTGTTGACCCGGAACTGAACGGCCGGCTGGCGGCCGAGCTCATGTCTAAGTTCGTAGGCCCCGCCTCTGAAGTAGCGGTGATTACCGGAATGCATTCGACCGAAGAACACCGCCTGAAGACGGAAGGGTTTTGTGCAGGTTTCGAAACTGATTGCAGCGGAGGCCGGATCGCCGCGGTACTCGAAGCGCACGAGTCGGAAAAGGAAAGCTACCGCAAGACCTGTGAACTTCTGTCACAAAATCCACAGTTGAGCGGCATCTATGTGAGCACGGTAAACTGCCTTCCCGTCTGCCGCGCCCTTGAGGACCGGGGCCGCGCCGGCCAGATGACGCTGATCACGACCGACCTCTTCCCAGAGATGGTTCGCCATCTGCGCAGCGGAACGATTCGCGCCTCCATCTATCAGAATCCGTATCTCCAGGGCCAGGTCGCCGTACGAATGCTGGTGGACAATCTGCTGAACGGCATCGCCATTCCCCACGCAAGCTACTTGAATCCAGGAATCGTGCTGCGAACGAATGTTCACCTGTTCCGCGAGGCGCAGGAAGGCAATGCCCTCCCAAAAGTCGTAGGCGAAAAAATCAGGTCGTTCGGAAACTGAATGCGGCCGTTTCTATTTTGTGTGGAGATTCGAAGGCGGAATCGTTGCACCATGCCGAACTTGTGTCCTGAGAGCAGGTCGATTACGTACGGGAAATCCCTTCGCCAACGCACGTGCGGCGCCCCACCAGCGACGACACTGGCAATCACGACTCTCTGCTTGCTCGCATTCTCGGCTCGAGCATTCGCCATCGGCGCGCCGCGTTATGTCGAAAGTGTTTTTCACCCAGGCGATTTTGCGCTGGTAGAGCAGGGACGTGCCGTTCCTCTACGCGTCGATACCAATGACTATGCCGGCGTAGTTCGCGCCGTGACCGACCTGCAGGGAGACGTCACTCGTGTTACGGGAAGGTCCCCCTCGATCCTGAAAGAGGACGAGAGTCTCGGGAAAAGTGTTGTCATCATCGGCACCATAGGACGGAGCGCAGTCGTTGACCGATTGATCTATTCCGGAAAACTTGATGTGACTTCCATCGCCGGCAAGTGGGAATCGTTTGTCATTCAAACAATCGCTGCGCCGTTCCCCGGAGTGAATAGCGCGCTTGTCGTTGCGGGAAGCGACAAACGAGGAACCATTTACGGCATCTATGACGTCTCTGAACAGATTGGCGTCTCGCCCTGGTATTGGTGGGCCGACGTCCCGGTTGCGCATAAAGACGCGCTGTTCGTAAAGCCTGGCAAGCATCTGCAGGGACCGCCCGCCGTTAAGTATCGCGGTATCTTCCTTAACGACGAAGCTCCGTCCCTTACCGGCTGGGTGAAGGCGACGTATGGGAATTACAATCACCAATTCTATGAGAGAGTTTTTGAACTCCTGCTGCGGCTGAAGGCCAACCTTCTGTGGCCGGCGATGTGGAACAACGCATTCAATGAGGACGACCCGCTCAACCCCAAACTCGCGGATGAATACGGGATTGTCATGGGCACCTCGCACCATGAGCCCATGCTGCGCGCGCAGCAAGAATGGAAGCGGCACGGCACGGGCTCCTGGGATTATTCGAAAAACTCTGACGTGCTGCGTGCCTTCTGGAGCGAAGGCATTCAGCGTAACAAGGACTACGAGAGCATCATCACTCTTGGCATGCGCGGAGACGGCGACATGCCTATGTCCAGGGAGAGCAACGTTGAGTTGCTGGAAAAAATCGTAGCCGATCAGAGAAAGATCATCGCGAATCGCATGAACCGTGACGTTGAGAAAGTGCCGCAGGTCTGGGCTCTTTATAAAGAAGTGCAGGAATACTACGAGAAGGGAATGCGCGTCCCGGATGACGTCACGCTGCTGTGGTGCGACGACAACTGGGGCAACATCCGGCGGCTGCCAACACCCGAAGAGCGGAAGCGCAGCGGTGGCGCCGGAATCTACTACCATTTCGACTATGTCGGCGGACCGCGTTCTTATAAGTGGCTTAACACCGTCCCAATCACCAAGATCCGGGAACAAATGACCCTGGCATACCACTACGGCGCGCATCGCATATGGATCGTGAATGTAGGCGACCTCAAACCCATGGAGTTTCCTACCGAGTTCTTCCTGAAACTGGCGTGGGATCCAGCGGGGCTGCCTAAAGAGGAGTTGTCCGAGTACACCCGTCGTTGGGCCCAACGTGAATTCGGCATTGCCCATGCAGCTGAAATTGCGAGCATTATTTCCAGGTACACAAAATACAATGGGCGCCGAAAGCCCGAGCTCCTGGACCCGGCTACCTTCAGCCAAGTGGACTATCTGGAAGCAGACACCGTAGCCGCGAAGTTCGAGGAGATCGCAAACCGGGCAGAAAAGATCTACAACACTTTGCCGGAGAATGCGCGAGATGCCTTCTTTGAGCTCGTTCTTTATCCCGCCAAGGCGTCCGCAATCGTAACGCGACTGTACGTGACGGTTGGGAAAAACCGCTTGTATGCCAGCCAGGACCGCTCCTCCGCCAACGATCTGGCCGCGGAGGCCCGCGCATTGTTTAAGGCCGACGCGGATTTGGCCAACTACTATAACCACACCTTGGCGCACGGCAAATGGGTCCACATGATGGACCAAACTCATATTGGCTACACCTTCTGGAACGAACCCAAAACGAACGTCATGCCGCAGGTAACTGAGGTTGAGACTCCAGCGACCGCCAGTATGGGAGTCGTCGTGGAAGGCACGGCGTCGGCATGGCCAGGCGCCTCAGGCACGCCGGTCCTGCCGGTTTTCGACGCGTTCAATCAACAGCGCTACTATATTGACGTATTCAACCGTGGCAGCACTCCGTTTGCTTTTTCCGCGACTACCAGCGCGCCGTGGATTCTTTTGAGCGCCTCGCGCGGGACCGTGGAGAAAGAGCAACGCCTCTGGGTGAGCGTGGACTGGACGAATGTGCCCGAGGGTTCAAGCAGCGGCTATGTGCGGATCACAGGCGCCCCACCCCACCACGCGAAAACCGCGCGTGCCGGGGACCCCGGAGCCGGCGGCGATATCTCCGTGAACGTGAATGCGTTCTACCCCAAGTCGCCGTCTAGGGATTCACTCGATGGCTTCGTGGAGACAAACGGTTATGTATCGATAGAGGCAGAGCATTACAGCAGCAAGACTGGCAGCGCAGCGGCTCGCTGGGAAAAAATAGACGACTATGGACGAACCTTGTCGTCCATGACAATCGTTCCCGACACTGCAGCCAGCATTTTGCCGCCACAAGCGTCTCCCTGCCTCGAATATGAAATGTATCTCTTCGATTCCGGAACCGCCACGGTGGAAGCCATCACCGCGCCTACGCTGAACTTTGTTCCTGGCCGCGGGTTGAGATACGCCATTTCCTTCGATGAGCAGCCACCACAGGTGATTGATGTACTCGCGGACAACTCGCTCAAAGCCTGGGAGACGGCCGTCAAAGACAGCGTGCGTAAAACCGAGTCCGCTCATTCCGTGCGGGGCGCAGGCTACCACACGCTCAAGTTTTGTATGGTTGATTCCGGCCTCGCGCTTCAGAAACTCGTTGTCAACATGGGTGGTGCAAAGCCAAGTTATCTCGGGCCACCCGAGAGCTACCGGAATCCTCGTGTTCGAAAAACATCTCCTTTTTGTTGTGGGCAAGTCTGTGAAATGAACTCCAGTTCGGTCTCGGGAATATCCTCGCGAACCCAAAATACAGCCGGTGGACTTCCGGCAAAAGGCTCCTTGGAGCGTCCAGGGCGCCGTCGATGAACGCGTTGTAAAAGGTCAGCTTTGCCCGCTCATCGCTGATTTGGGTCTTCCCCTACAGCTCCACCTGGCGCTGCAGCGGCTCAAAATTCCTCTGAATCCGGTCAACGCCGACCGCAAGCGTGTCGATCAGGTTGAAGCTCTTAGTGTGTTTGGCCAGGACCGGTGTGAACGCGCCTGCAACAATGTTTCCGATTTGAGGTGGTCCTCAACGCGGCCAAGACAGCAAACCAAAACGACGAACCCGACCCGCTCAACGTTACGCAGCGCGTGGCTCCTCAGGCAAGACTCGAACCTACAATCCTCCGGTTAACAGCCTCGTGGGATCTAGCAAATTCAACAACTTCGCGGCGCAGATGACGACCCTCGCGGCGATTCAGAATCAGCAAGTTACATACGGCACATGCTTATATGACCCTTATCTGACCCAAGTTCTTCCGGGTTCAAAGCTGCTAATTGAGACCCGTCGACAGCGAATTGGATTTTTCCTCGCCCCTGCATCGAGCGTTGCAAAGCCCGGCAAGAGGGAGATTCTCAGCTAAAATGGCGTGACGTGAGCACGACAGAGAGATTCCCAACAACCCGCAACAGGTCCCCCGCCCAGATCGCTTGCAGCGCGAATCGTAACCGCGGTCCAGCCCAACACGGGCTAGCACCACACGAGAGGTCTTTCATGAAAATACAGATCTTTGGCCGCATGCTACTGGTTCTTTCAACATTAGCCATGGCACAGCAACCTTCCGCACCCCCTGCGGCGCACGCCCAGCAAGTTCTCTGGGAATTTGACACTGGCGGTTGAGTCTTCTCTACTCCCACGGTCGTGGGCGACATGCTCGTGGTGGGCTCCTGCAATGGAATGATCCGTGCCCTCGATAGGAAGACCGGCCAGGTTCGCTGGTCTTATGACATCCGCAAAGATGGGGAGCAGAGCCAATTTCACGGAGACCCGCTGATTACCGACCAGCTTGTGATCATCGGAACCGATGGCAGCATGGGCCACGTCTACGCCTTCGAGCGCTCGACCGGAACCGTGCGCTGGAAATTCAAAGTTGCCGAGCGCGGCGTCACCACCGATGTGATCCGCGTCGGCCAGAACATTTATGCCGTCACACGCGGCGATGAGTTGCTTTGCCTCGACCTCGACACAGGAAAAGCCAAGTGGACTTTTCGCACCGGCGCCCCTCTTCCTGGTTCCGGCTGGACATCGTCTCCGGCGGTGACCTCGGAGCGTGCCTACTTCGGCGGATTTGACGGGTTCGTCTATGCCGTAGACGCTAAGTCGGGCAAACTGATTTGGAAACGGGACCTGGGCGCTCGCATTACCACCTCTGTAGCTCTGGTCGGCCGCGATCTTTATGTGGGCACAGACCAGCGGCGGCTCTACCGCATAAACGCAGAGTCGGGTGAAGTGTCCGGCAGTTTGGACACGGCGGCCAGCCCCAGATCGCGCCTCATTGCCTCTCCCGAAGGGCTGCTGGTTTTTTTGGGCGATGACATCCTTGCCTCGGTGGATCCTTCGCTCAAAAAAGTCCAGTGGTCCGCGGAAGCCTCTAAGGAGTGGACCTCAGCGCGCCCCTATTTTTGGAAGGCCCTGGTGCTGGCCGGCGATCGCCGCCGACTGGTAGCTCTTCGACCTGGGGACGGAGCGCGCGAATGGTCACGCGAGTTTCCGGAAACGATTCGAGGCATCGGCGTCTCGGATGAGGTTCTTTTTGTGGGATCGCTCAAAGGTCCCATCTTCGCCTACGTTCCTTAGTAGGGAGAACATACCGGCCGCGTGTTACCCCTGAATGTGGTGGTCCTTCATACTGGCCCCAGGGGCTCACATACCCAGACCGTGGCCGAAGAGAATCCTAATCCAAGCAGCCAAAAACCCGGTGGCCACTCCGAGGAAACAGTCCTCCCCCTCGCACCCCCACCGCCTCGGCGCCGACGCCGTCACTGATCGTCACATAGTCACCAAGCGAGTCCAGGCTGACAGATCCAACCAGCCGAAACCCCGGCGGCATCCCGAGGAAACAGTTGGCCACGCGGCACGGCTGAGCCAATAGGTCTGCTACAATCCCGCATTGCCCGGAGCCGTATGATTTCCGCCCAGAGATTGAAAACGGTCGCGACGGAAAACCTCCAACGAGAGGGAGAACGCCGCGAGGAGCTTGCGGTCATTGGCTGCTTGTCGCTTGGACTGTCCATCCTGCACATGCTGGTCAACGGCCGCTATGGCTATTTCGTGGACGAGTTGTATTACCTCGCGTGCAGCCATCAGTTGGACTGGGGCTATGTGGACCAGCCGCCTGTCATCGCACTCATTACGTGGATCGAGCGCATGACGCTTGGAGATTCGCTCCACGCGTTGCGGTTTCTGCCGGCAGTTGCTAGCGGACTCCTTGTCTTGCTCACCGGGTTGATTGCGCGCGAACTAGGAGGACGCCGCTACGCGCAGGTTCTGGCGTGCGTGGCGGTCATCGTCGCGCCGCTGTATCTCGGCCTCGGCAATCTGTTGACGATGAATGCATTCGAGCCTTTGTTCTGGATGGGCTGCGCACTTGTCGCGATCAAGATCATCAAAGGTGGCTCCCCAAAGCTCTGGTTGCTGTTTGGCCTCCTGGCTGGCGTTGGGCTTGAGAACAAACACTCGATGCTTTTCTTTGGCTTCGGATTCCTTGTCGGCCTGCTGCTTACCCCGGAGCGCCGTTTCCTACGCAGCCCGTGGTTCTGGCTCGGCGGCCTGCTCGCCTTCTTGATTTTTGAACCCAATCTAGTCTGGGAAATCCAACACGGATTTCCTACCATCGAGCTGCTTCGCAATGTGCAGAGGAGCGGGCGCAATGTCACCCTTAGCTCGGCGAACTTCCTCGCGCAGCAGATTCTTGTGATGCACCCGCTCGCAGCGCCATTGTGGTTGGCGGGGCTCTGGTATTTCCTGCACGATGAGGCCGGTCGGCGGTTTCGGGTCCTCGGTTGGACCTATCTCATCATCTTGCTGTGTTTCCTCGTACTGAATGGGCGTGTGTACTACCTTGCGCCGGCTTATCCGATGCTTTTTGCGGCAGGCGCGGTCGTGTTCCAGCGATTCGCCGAGCGTGGTAGCCGCGCTTGGCTCAAGCCGGCATACGTTGTTGCACTGCTGGTCACCGGCGCTCTGCTGGCTCCGTTTGCATATTTTCCGATGCTGCCTGTCGAAGTGTACTTGGCCTATTCTCGAGCGCTGCACTTCGAGCCGCCGCGAATCGAGACGCACAGCATGGGGCCGCTGCCGCAGCTCTATGCCGACATGTATGGTTGGAAGGAGATGGCGGAAGCCGTCGCCGGGGCTTACAACAAGCTTTCTCCGCAAGACAAACAACACTGCGCGATCTTCGGGCAAAACTACGGTCAGGCCGGAGCGATTGATTTCTTCGGCCCCAAGATGGGCCTACCCAACGCCATCAGCGGTCATCAAAGCTATTTTTACTGGGGCCCACGCAACTATACGGGAGAATGCATGATCGTCATGGACGACACTCCCGATAGACTTTCGCAAGAATTCGATTCCTGGGAGAAGGTAGCGACGGTCTATCACCCTTATTCAATGCCGTATGAGCATTTCGACGTCTATCTCTGTCGGCGTCTCCATTGGCCGCTCGCGCAGATCTGGCCAAGACTACAGAATTGGCGCTGACGAAGCGGGATTCCTCTGTCTGGCTCTGATTTTTCCCCGATCCACATTTCAGGTAGGTTGCTCATCTAAAGAGGGCTCTCAAACGTGAAGAGATCCGAAGGAAGATCTCCGGGCGCCGATGTCATGTACGCGGGCGGCGGAAACACTCTGCATATGATGCGCTTTTGGCGGCGTCGGGGCTCTGCGGCGCGGCACGTTGCGGCCGACGACGGGCAATGAAGAGGCGTAGCAGTATCACGCGGTCTTGGCGTGGACCGGAGACGTACAAGATCGTAAATCAGGACGAGTACACTGAAGTGTTTGCACTCGCCCCACCGCCGGAAGGATTTTGCGCTTTATTCCGAAAGCCCACTGGAAGCGTGTGAAGTGACGCTCTGCGCACCTTGAATTTAACGACTCGACCTCACAATTTAGGAAGTGCCACGCCCCAAAAGCAGTGGGACCCCGACTTGGGGAACGGGGCTAGATAGGCTGTTTCCATCTGCTTGATCGTGAATCCACCCTCCCGAATGAGCGATGGGATGTCACGGGTTACGTGGCAGCCTTCGAACGCCCACCGAAAAAACGGCTCGGTCCTTTCCTGCCAGCGGCGAACCGGAAGATCAGGAGCGAGTCCGTGCTCGAAGAAAATAAACTTGCCACCCGGCTTCAGGACTCGTGCGATCCCCTGAATCGCATCCACTACGCCTGGAATCGTGCACAGGGTAAACGTGCTAACCACTGTGTCAACGCTGCTCTCCGCCAGTGGAATGCGTTCACCCGGTAAACCCAAGAATTCGATGTCCAGCTTCGTTCGGCGCCCTTGTTCTTCTGCGCGTCGAATCATCCCAGAGTTCGGTTCCAGGGCAAACACCTTGCTCACTTTCATTGGATCGTAGTGGGAGAAG
>Ga0209648_10000016_pt1 | contig 96230 bp, 85 predicted proteins | sample GraSoi2013_115cm_FD_185830 | JGI IMG/M metagenome (GOLD analysis project Ga0209648, IMG submission 185830) | Grasslands soil microbial communities from the Angelo Coastal Reserve, California, USA - Sample 9_17_2013_115cm (SPAdes) (version 2) | ecosystem: Environmental > Terrestrial > Soil >... | reverse complement strand
CGCCCAATAATCCCTGCGCGACTGGACCGATTACGCCGGGATGGCGCAACGAGTTCCACGCCGGCTTTCAACAAGCCTTTGGCAAATACCTGGTTGTGGATGGCGAATATCTTTGGAAGTACACGCACGGCGGCTACGACTTCGGTGTTGTCGCGGCCACGCCGATCGCCTTTCCGATCCAGTGGCACAATTCGAAGATTCCCGGATACACCTTGCGAGTGAGCGTGCCGAATTACCATCGCTTTACGGCATACGTGGTGATGTCGAGCGTTGCTGCGCGTTTCTTCCCCCCGCAAGTTGCCGGCATAACCTTCTTGCCTGCGCCCAACGTCTTCCGCATCGATCATGACGAACACTTCAATGAGACGACCCACCTGCAATATCAACCCTGGAAACGAGGGCCGTGGCTGGCGTTTAACTGGAGGTATGACAGCGGGCTGGTGGCCGGCGCTATACCATGCTCGGCGCCAACCGCAACCTGCTTCGGTTCGACGTCTAGCGCGGACGGAGGCGGAGCAGCCATTCCCAGCGGCCAAGTGGCCCTCGTAAACAACCTCACTGGATTGCCTTTGACCGCCGATCAGGAATTCCAGGCCGGACTTACCTGCAATGGCGTGCTTGCTGCTCCGAGCCCGACGGGACCGGCGCTTGCCACTTGTCCTGCGTCAGGGCTGGGATCGATCTTTGTCAAAATCCCTGCAACGGGGAAAGAGAATGATGACAAGAATCCCCAGCGAATCGCCCCGCGAAATCTGTTTGATGCCAGTATCGGTCACGACAATATATTCCACGGTGACCGCTACAGGTGGAGCCTGCGCTTCACAGCCATCAACCTGACGAACAAAGTGGCCCTGTACAACTTTTTCTCCACCTTCAGCGGAACCCACTACGTCACGCCCCGTGCGGTGACAGGGGAACTTGGGTTCCATTTCTGAGGAAGCATCATCCGGCTGGAGTGGACTCGCGCTGAGTCCTCTCCAGCAAGGAACTTAGGTTACTCCGGCGGGATTGGCGAACAGCTTTCAGGCTTCAGCAACAACATGAGCAGGAGAACCTCCAAAGCCCTCAAACCGGATCTCGCGGATGCCGTGGAGTTCGATTCGGTTGCCGCCTGCGCCAATATTAACGCGGTCCGACCGGGAATGACGGTCTTCAAAGTCTCAGCGTAGAGCGAAGAGGGCATGAACGAACTCTTCACGTTTGTCGAGTCGCTTAGGGCGGAACGCCGCTCCCTGCATCCCTCATCTAGAATCGAATAGACTTTATGATTCAGGTGTGCACGGATAGCGGAGAGTCTCATTCATGATCACCTTTCTTTCCATCATCGCTCTAGGATTTTTTCTCGGCATGCGTCATGCAACCGATCCCGATCATGTGATTGCCGTCAGCACGATCGTAAGCCGGCAGCGCAGCATCGGGCGCTCCGCGATGATCGGAGCCTTCTGGGGTGTGGGCCACACGTTGACGATCCTGCTGGTTGGAGCCGCCATCATTCTTTTCAATCTGGTGATCCCGCCTCGCCTTGGCCTCACCATGGAGCTATCCGTTGGCGTGATGCTGATCGTTTTGGGTTTGATGAATGTAGTGAGCTTCTTTCGATCGCAGGCGGAGCCGGCCGCCCAAGCTAACGCCGTGCCGGCGGCGCAATCCTACGAAGGGCCCGCGGTTACGCATTCGCACGCGCATAGCCATGGCGATTACATTCACAGCCACGCGCATGGGCACTCGCCCGAGCAACACCCGCACCGCCCTGATCAAACGCCGCTAAGCTACCTGGATCGGACATTCGGACGGCTGGGCTTATACCAGTACATCCGCCCGCTGGTCGTAGGCATTGTCCATGGCCTGGCCGGCTCGGCCGCAGTGGCGCTGCTGGTATTGACCACGATCCGCGACGCTCGCTGGGCGGTCGCTTACTTGCTCGTCTTCGGTATCGGCACCATCGCCGGCATGATGCTTATCACCATGAGCCTGGCTTCCACGATCCGCGTCATTGGACGAGGACGAAGCCACCGCTTCGCTCAGGCGCTGGCCATGGCGTCGGGCTTACTGAGCATTTCGTTCGGATTATTTGTCGCTTACCAAATCTGCTTTGTGAACGGATTGTTCGGTGGTCATCCGAGTTGGACACCGAGGTAACCCACCACGGAGACACAGAAGTACGGAGGAAGATCGGGTGATCGGATCATCGGGACATCGCATCATCGGGACAATCGAAGAGAGAACGCCGGAAAGGTGGCGATGAGCTTGGTCTCCGATCTCCCGCTGACCGGATCTCTCCGCCGCGTCTTTCCTCCGTGTCTCGGTGCCTCCGTGGTGGGTTTCCACAATGGCGCTCCGGGATGACTGTAGAGCGTTACGGAAGCTTTGCAGCCAGGACATCAACTTTTTCGATCGCTGGGGGCTTGGCCAGTAGCTCAGGCGCTTTGGCCATCAGCGCGGCGGCCACGCGTCCGGAAAGATGGGCTTGGCGCCCGGCCTCGTCGGGAAAGGCGTCAAAAATGCCGAAGGTCGAAGGTCCCATGCGGATGGCAAACCAGGCGGTGGTTGCGGGTTCCTGTTGCACGATGGCCAGGCCTCCACGAAGGAAGTTTTCGACCTCGGCCTCTTTTCCAGCTTTTGCTTCCAGGCGAACATACAGCGCTGTGGTAACCATCTTTCGTCTTTCTCCTAAAAGTGAGTTCGACTGCTTGGGTTATGTTTGGCTCTCCCTACAACCTTGGTGAAGGGCAAGTTTATCCTGATTGTCGACCAGCTTCGTGTAACCGAGCGCCTATTTATTGACGTGGGGCCGAGTACTCGGTTGTTTGGAACAGAGGAGCCGACGGCTTCTTCCGCTTGTCCTGGGCTCTCCGCGTGGTTACAGCATCGGCCGGAGTGCAAGTCGTCACGCTCTCCAATTCCGGATTGTCGCCCTGGGAAAAGTTGTAGCTGACGATAGAGGCGCAGCTGTTGCTAGCATGGTGTTTCAAACGGATTCCGGGATCTAATTGCGGGTCGGGCCGTTGCTGTTGCTTGGCAAAGATTCCGCGATCCAACAGCTGGTCGGGTCTCTGCCTTTGCTTGGCAAAAATTCCGCGATCCAGCTGGCTACCCGAATCCTGAGAGGAGTCTGCTACTCGCTGACCCAAGATCTCCGGAATCAGAGGCGCGTCGGGCAACGGCTTCGGAGATGTGGGCTGATTACGTGGTGGTACGAGTCTGATCTTGAGCCGTGGACGGTATGATCCACTCGGAGAACTCGCCGTCGTACCCGGGGATGCGGCGGGGGCGCCGGTACTGACATCCGGCTGCGACGGTGGACTTTGTGAAACACTCGGCGTCTGTGTCTGCAGTGATTGTCCAGAAGAAGAAGGCGAGAGCAGGACGATCAGGAAGACGAGCAATAAGAAGGCGGCAAACCGGAGTCGCTTCATAATGCCCTCCTACGGTTCAAATTCTACGCCCGGCGGCGGTCCGCTAGGCAACTTATTTCTTTCCGTACGTTCGCCAGTTCCTCTTAGGACGGTGGTGGATGCCTAGAGCGATTTCGCGACTGCTGTGGCCCAATTCCGGTACCGAACGTTTCAAAGTTTGGGCTGAAGAGGGTGTGTGAGAACTAGAAATCGTCATCCCGAAGGGCGTAAGCGAGCCCGCGCCGTCTTCAGCGGGCGAGTAGCCCTGAGGGACCTCGTAGTTGGCCAGTGTTTGATTCGATTCCACCACCAACGCAAGGTCCCTCACCCCTACTCGGGCGCTGATGACAGCGCGCCCTTCGCTAACGGGGTTCGGGATGACGCCTTTTGGATGTGTCGGGCAGTTCTCACACACCCCCTTCAGCCCCTGGTTTCCAAAACCACGGAAGACATCCATTGTGGAATCGTTCTGAAGCCCCAATCGTTGTTGGTTTCTATCGGCACGGGCTGCACGATGGGATCCACAACTTCAGTTGCTGAAGCCCCGATCTTAAGAACAACCTGAACGCGGCCCTCAAGGGCCGGCAATGTGCTCGGAATAACGGCTCGTAACGCCGCGATCATCGCAACCACGCTGAGCCCCGAGATGTATTTCACCGGCTTGATCTCTCGGTTATCATTTGTTTCCTGCGAATGTTTCGCGAACGCCCAGGAATCGCGAGCGTCTTGAAACTAGGATGCATCCTCTCGACAACCCGGCGTGGAGCGCGCTCACGACGCATCAGTCGCAGATCGCGCTGGTAGAAGGAATGGCGCGACGGTTTCCGCCGGAGATGTGCGTTCACGGAGCTTTGGCTCTCCAGATGCCGCAAGCTTGGGAATCGCTGGCTCGCCTGGCACGCGTGCCGGTTGGACTATTCACTTCCGCGCCGCTGGCGCCGCCGCCGGGCTGGACCGTGACGCGCCACGTCGAGCTGCTCGAGATGCTGCATGAGGGCGACACTATGGTGAAGCGAGATACGGCGATCCCAATCACCGAGCTGAGAGAATCCGATCTTCCCGAGATGACGGTCGTATATGAAGGCACACGGCCGGCGCGGAAGCTCTGCCAGCGCATACAGAAGCTGGGGCCGTTTCTGGGAGTGCGTGTGGATGGGAAGCTAGTAGCCATGGCCGGATTGCGCATGCACCTGCCCGGTTATCGCGAGATCACGACCGTGGGGACGCTCGCCGGCTACGAGCATCGCGGCTACGCCACGGCTCTGGTAGCGGCACTGGTGGAGCGCATCCGCGAACGCAATGAGCGGCCTTTTCTCACAGTCCGCACCGACAACCCGCGCGCAGTCGAGATTTACCGACGGCTCGGTTTTCGCGAGCGCACTCGGCTGCACTCGACCTCGGTGATGTACGGATCGATGGCTTGACCCGCATTGTTGTACATCTGCGGTGAACAGCCTACAATTCCGAGCAAATGGCCCTCGTGTTCGAGGGATTGAGGAGAAAAAAACGAAATGAATCTGTTCCGGAAGATCACAATCACGGCCGGACTGGTGGCCGGTATAGCGTTCAGCGTTTTGGGTCAAGACAAACCCAGCGTTGCGACCATGGCTGCGACCAAGTTCGCTGCTCTACCCGGCATGCCGGCCTGCATGACCCTCTCTGCCCAGCGCGGCGATCCGACGAAGGGTCCCGCGGTTATCCTCGCCAAATTTACACCGGGTTGCACCGTGCCTTGGCACTGGCACACGGCTGGTGAAGGATTAATGATGGTGAGCGGTAAGGCCAAGGTCGAAATGAAAGACGCCGCTGCCGCGGCTCCGCTCGCCGCGGGCGACTATGTCTATCTGCCTGGCAAACACCCGCATTTGTTCACTTGCGTCTCGGCGTGCACGCTGTTCGATGCCACCGAGGGAGCATTCGACATTCACTACGTCGACAAAGATGGCAAAGAGATACCACCTGATCAGGCCCTACCGGCGGGCAAAAAGCCTGCAACCAAGAAAAAATAAGACCTCTTGGGGCGGCAACGCCGCCCCGGTTGATTTCGTTCCTAATCTCAGCCATTCTGGTACCGCAGAAAGGAATGGAGACTCAGCTCATGCATACGAAGCTCGTGCTGTGCTTGCTGTTAGTTCTAGCCTGTAGCGCGCTGGGAATCGCCCAGGACGATCCCACCAGGAAGTTGGACGTTTTTCTCGGCAAATGGCAGAGTGAGGGTGCGTTCTTTGACACCACGTTCAGCCAGACGGGGAAGGTCAGCTCCAACATCGAATGCCGGAGGTCGCCCCAGGCCAATTTCTTGCTTTGCGAGCAGCAGATCACTAAATCCGATGGTAAGAGCATTCAACTTTCCATCTACTCTTACAACGCCAAGGACGGAAACTACACCATCAGCAGCATGGCCGGCCCAGGCACGCAGCCCTTCAACAGTACGGTAATCATTGCCGGGAAGATTTGGACTTATCCGGGCGGGTTTGAGAAAGACGGCAAGAAAATACAGATCAGGACCACCAACGACTTCTCCGTGCCCGGCACCGAGGTTTTCAAGACCGAATTCTCCGAAGACGGCGGCGCTCACTGGACGGTTATGCTCCAGGGGACGGCGCACAAAACAGGCAGTTAGCATCGGCCGTGTTGTCCCGCATTCGCACCGTCATTTTGAAAATTCCTCGCGGTAAGGTTTCGACCTATGGCGCGGTGGCTCGCGCGGCCGGCTTTCCCGGTGCGGCTCGGCAAGTGGTGCGAGCTCTGCAAAGGACGCATGGCTTGCCCTGGCAGCGAGTGGTCGCCGCCGGAGGTCGCATCGCCCTGCCCGGTGAGCGAGGCCTGGAACAGCGCTTCCGCCTCGAAGCCGAAGGCGTGAAGTTCAGCGGCAAGAAAGTAAGAATGAAGGAGTTTGAGTTTAAGTTTGGGAGGAAGAAAAGCAAATAGCAATTGGCAATTAGCCTGTTCCGTAGAAATCCCAAGCAGCAGCCAAGGTCCGCAGATCCGAAGACCGGTAGCTAGCCTTGGTGGGCCAGCGTGATCTCACGAAAAAGCTAACTGCCACCGGCCAATTGCTAATTGCTATTTGCTAATTGCTATCTACGCCGCAGCCCGCGGTGGCGCCAATGACCTTTGCGCTGCCTGACGGATGAAGCTTTTCATCACGGTGGCCCACATCACTCGTTTGCGTAACGCGCTATCTCTCACGGTACGGCCCTGGGCGAACATCGCTAAAAGCGCTTTCATTTTGAGTACGCGAAGGATCGCCGCATCGGACTGCGTGACGCCATAGGCTTCCAGGAAATTCTCCTGGATCTGTCCGGTGATGGCCCGATTGCAAAAAGGGTATTTTTCCAGCGCTTCAACCGATGCCAGGAATGTGGCCAGATCTTCAAACGAGGGAGCCCGGCGTTTCATCTTAGCAAACTCGCAAAATCCAACTCCCTCGTCTGTTACCACCACGTTGAGAGGCGTGAAGTCAGCGAGCACGGCGGAACTGGGCAGCGTTTTACGGGAGCGTGCCAGCGCGGTGCGGGCGCCGTTCAGAATCATTCGGATGGAGGCTTCATCCAGCCCTTGGTCGCGGCAGTTGCGGCACACCTTTTCCAGGCTTGCGACCAGCGCTGTCCCGTCAAACGGTTCCGGCATTTCGGCGGTGGCTTTGTGGAAGCTGCGCAGCCACTCGCCGGCCCGCCGCGCCACCAGTCCAATGCTCCCATTGTCGGCAAAGCCGGGCAACAGGGCTGCCTTCATGATGATGGACTGCAATGGCAGCCCGGAAATTTTGGAGGTGACTACGGCGCCAAACTCGCTGTAGTCACCCAGCGGCCTGGGAACACCGTTCTGCTTTCGTCGAAGCAGCGACTGGTGAGCGTACTGGAGGTTTGCAGCCTCCTGTTTGGCCACGCTTCGAGTATTCCCGGCGCATTTGCCGGCGCGATAGATCTTGATGGCCATGCGCTGGCTGCCCTGATCGAGATCAGCGCAGACGTCGAAGATCATGTGATCGGGTTTGGGTGTGTGGCCCACCACCCGGAGGTTTCTCAGGTCGCCGTGTTGGGGATAATACGTGACCGCCGCTTTGCGGAGATCGGTAAGAATCAGGTCCAACACCGGGTCTGCCATTCCTGCTCCTGGGATCGTTCGGCCCGACGCGCGAAAAAGCTGGGGCGCGTCAAAAAACTTGCTTGGATGTAGAGTAAAAAGTCCGAGAGATAGCGAAATAGCGAACCGTCCCCCGTACTTGACTGTGCAGTTTAGCTGCCATCTTTGGCGATGACCGCGTGTTTGTTAAATGGCGCACAGGGAATGGTTTACCAAAGAGTAAACAGCAAGACTACTCGACGTGATGGAGATCAGTTGAGTACAGGCGTGCCCATATTGAGCATTTGCCTTCTGAAGTCCCGAAGCGAAGCTTTTTCTGAAATCCCGACCGCCAGCGAGGGATACCTATTAGCAGAGATCGCCGTGATCGCGCGGAATCGCCGACATCGCCGTAATCGATGGCAGCCGACACGGACTCCAGCGTAGCACGCTTGGCGCTAAAGCATGGGGGGAAAGATGCCGAATTCCGGAATAGAAACTGCATGTTTCAGATCCGATGACGGCGATTCCGCGCGATCACGTGCGATTCCGGCGATCTCTGATGGGATCCCTCGCTCCGCTTCGGGATTTCCGAAAGAAAAAAATCAGTAGAACAGATACTTGCGCCACTTGAGATCAGATCGGCCGATCATCCGCATGATGTGGCGGCTGGTATGGAGCGTGAACGGGCGAGGTTCCTTGACCAGCTTTAGGTCCGTCTCTGTGAGCAGATGATTGCCTTTGCGACGGTTACATGAATGGCAGCAGGCGACAAGATTCTCCCAGGTCGAAGAGCCGCCGCGCGAGCGCGGGACTACGTGGTCCAGTGTCAGTTCGCTGGAAGGCAGCACGACCCCGCAATACTGGCAGGTGTTGCGATCGCGCAGTAGGATGTTCTTGCGCGAAAGAGCGCGCGTCTGGTGTGGGATGCGGCGATATTCGAGCAGGCGAATCACCGAAGGCACACGCATAGCGATGCGCGCGGCATGCAAATAATGTCCGTTTTCTTCTTCGGGCATGGCCAGCCCCTTGAGCACCAGCACGATTGCCCGACGGGCCGCGCAGATGTTGATCGGCTCATAGGAAGCGTTCAGAACCAGAACCGGAGTCTGCATGAGCAAGCTCTTGCGAGGCGCTGGCTGCGGTCCGTGCCCCGCTCCGTCGCCATGATGGTGCTGATGGCGTTTGTTTCTCGCTTTGTCACGTTCATGCATGGCCCGGCAACCCTCCCGACTGTGATCCCGTAATACCCGAATTTCCCAGAAATCCGTGCTGCATCGCGGACGCGGCCATCGCCACGACGCCTTCGTTTTCGCGGTTGGCGCGGGCAACGGTCGCGACAAAAACCTGTTTAGCTCCAGCCCGCAGCAGCACGCGAGCGCATTCTCCGGCGGTGGCGCCGGTGGTCATGACATCGTCCACCAGCAGGACGCTCCGTTCCCGCACCTGCTCAGCGTGGACGACACTAAAGGCGCCGCGAAGATTAGCTTGGCGCTGGCGACGCGTCAACCCGGTTTGCGACGCCGTATCGCGCGTCCGGACGAGCAGAACTGTACAAAATTGGATGCTGCCGGCTGCGCAGGAGCGGCAAAAAGCTCGCGCAATCTCTTCGGCCTGATTGAATCCGCGAGCGCGCCGCTTATCCGGCCAAAGCGGCACAGGGATCACCAGCAACCGGTCTTCCGTCGCGATTGCAGCAGCAGCCTGCTTCAGAAGTCGCCCAAGCAGGGGCCCGGCGCTCTTGATGCGACGATACTTGAAGAGATGTATCAGATTGCGTAGCGCGCCTGCATAGGCGCCAAACGCCACTGCCTTGCGGAAACGCGGAGTAGCCAAGCGACATGAGCCGCAGAGTGGTCCGCCGTCCGTGGCAAAGTGCTGGCCCAAGATCTTTTCTCCGCAGATCGAGCACAACGTTCCTTCGAGCGGAAGGATCCGATCCAAACAGCCTTGGCACACGGGAAGATTGGAGATGTTGGCGAGAGGAGATTGACAGATGCTGCAGTCTGACGGGAAAAGGACAGAGAACAAGCCTTCCGCTATGGACCGGAGCACTCGTTGCACTCCGTCCCGGGAAAACCGCGAGCGCCGGGGGCCCTGTTCAGCCCGGCTGAGGTCAGCACTACTGAAGACGACCCTCCTCTGAACTCCGTGGGGAATTGCTGATGTAAGTATAGCGGGGACGCTGCCGAGGCGCAATGAACAGATGGTTAAAAGATCGCCGGGATCGCACGTGATCGCCGCCATCGCCGTCATCGGCGCCAAGCCACGCATCCTCCGTACCCCCGGGCGATGTCGGCGATCACGCGCGATTACGGCGATCTCTCTGATTTGTATCAACCCCTGTAATTATGCTAACTTGCGTCCCACTTTTCAGCAGCAGTCATATACTTTCAAGAGGCAAGAGCAACTAAGGAGGCACCTGTGGCAGAAACCCTGGAAGCCAAAGCGCCAGAGACAAAGTTTCAGCCGTATGTCCCGGCCGAAGAATCGCGGCCGGAATTCACGCTAAGAGCGGTGAGCTTAGGAGCTCTGTTCGGCGTACTATTTGGCGCGGTCACGGTCTATGTAGGCTTGCGCGCCGGGCTGACGGTTGCTGCTTCGATTCCCATCGCGGTGCTCTCCATTAGTATTCTGCGCGCTTTCGGTAAAGCCAGCATTCTCGAGAACAACATCGTACAGACCACGGGCTCAGCCGGTGAATCCGTGGCCGGCGGTGTCATCTTTACCCTACCTGCTCTGATTTTCCTGGGGTTCGGGCTTGACTACTGGCGGATCGCCTTTTTGGCCTTGATCGGCGGTTGCTTGGGCATTTGTTTCATGATCCCCCTGCGCCGACAGCTCATCGTCAAAGAGCACGGCAACTTGCTTTATCCCGAAGGGACGGCCTGTGCGGACGTCTTGATCGCGGGCGATAAAGGTGGGTCGTTTGCCAGCCGCGTTTTTGCCGGTCTCGGGCTGGGCGCTCTTTACAGCATTTTTCAGAATGAAAACAACTTCGCCACTTGGCCGAGCACGCCAACTTACAATCCGGATTGGCTACCCGGCGGCTCGATTCGCGCTAACACGACTACGGAGTATCTCGGCGTGGGATACATCATTGGCCCTCGCATCGCCGGCGTTCTCTTCTCCGGCGGGGTCTTCGCGTGGCTTGTAGTGATGCCGGCGATCAAGTTCTTCGGCGCGCACCTTTCGGGGAACCTTTATCCCGGCACCAAGCTCATTTCGGATATGTCGCCCGACGACTTGTGGCGAACCTACATTCGCCCCATTGGGGCGGGGGCCGTAGCTGCGGCGGGTCTTATTACTTTGCTGCGAACGCTGCCCACCATCATTGCTGCGCTGCGTGCGGGAGCCAAAGATCTTTCGGCTGGGGCCGCGGGCGTCTTAGGTCAAAAACGCACCGATCGCGACCTGCCTTTGACGTGGGCTCTGATCGGTGCGGGCGTTCTTTTGCTCTTTATGTGGGCACTACTCACGTTCTATCCCGTGGCGGGAGCCCACACCTCGATCGTGAATAACTTCTTTGCCGCGCTGCTGGTGGTGATCTTTGGTTTTCTGTTTGTTACAGTTTCCTCCCGTATCACTGGGCTGATTGGGACGTCTTCGAACCCTATCTCCGGCATGGCCATTGCGACGCTCATGGCTACTTGTGCGATGTTCCTATTGATGGGCTGGACGGCGCCGGCGTTCTTTGCCTTGGCCATTTCGATCGGCGGCGTTGTCTGCATCGCCTCCGCCAATGCGGGGAACACATCGCAAGACTTGAAAACCGGCTTTCTTGTTGGCGCCACACCGTCCAATCAGCAGCTTGCGCTCGTGGTTGGAGTGATCGTCTCGGTTTTTGCGATCGGCGGGACTCTGATTCTTATGGACAAGGGGTTGGCCCAATTCCGGGCGGTCGACATTGCTGTCGACATCAACAACCTTCCCTCCGGGGTATCCAAAGACGCAAAACCCTTTGACCGGACCTCCGTCAAGCTAGCCGCGGATAAGACAGGAGCCGCGCGGCAACAGTCCGTTGAGGGCATGGTGCTGCTCAACGCGATCAACTCGGCGGAGGTGCCGGACGGGAACTATCTTTACAACCCTAAGTCGGGCCGCATCGAGATCCAGTGGATCCACGGCATTGGCAGTGATAAGGCTGCCGCTCCGCAGGCCAGGCTCATGGCCACCGTCATCAACGGCATCCTAACCCGCAAGCTGCCTTGGCGGCTGGTCTTGCTCGGGGTCTTTCTGGTAGTCGCTGTAGAGCTGCTGGGAATTCGCTCGCTGTCCTTTGCGGTTGGTTTTTACATCCCCATGGCTACCACGCTCACGATGTTTTGCGGCGGAGTCGTACGGTGGCTGGTAGAACGAGCCGCCGCGCGCGCCGGACAGAAAGCGGACGAAGGCGATGTGGGTCCCGGTTCTCTCTATGCCAGCGGCCTCATTGCCGCTGGAGGCATTATCGGTTTGCTGGGTGTTGCCATCCGGGGGGCGGAAGCCAAGGAATGGCTACCTGAGAACTTCTTTGCCTGGGGCACCAAGATCCAGTTCATGAGCGACCATCCGGTCTTCGCAAACTGGCTCGGGGTATTTATGTTCGGCATGCTGATGTTCTCGCTATTCTATTTCGCCCGCAAACCGTTAGAGGCTGAGAAAAGATAACGCGTGCGGAATAGGTTAATTTCTCGCAATCCCGAATCCCCGACCTTCAGGTCGGGGTGAGGGATCGCTACCCCCTTCCGGGTTGTTTCCCTTTCAGGACAGGGCCAGTACACCACGAAGGTCCAGGCAACAGATGGCCTAAGTGTAATGACAACAATGCAGTCCATTGCCGAAAACGTCGCGCAGGTTCGCGACCGGATTGCCCGAGCTGCAGCTCGGGTTGGACGCCGTCCCGAATCGGTCACCCTGATGGCGGTGAGCAAGACGGTAGAACCCGAGCGAATCCGGCAAGCAGCGGAGGCCGGGATTCGAGTGTTCGGTGAGAACCGGGTGCAGGAGTTCGCGGAGAAGTTCTTGAAGCCGGGAAGCCGGATCGCCGCGGAATGGCATCTGATCGGCCATCTGCAAAGCAACAAGACGGGCAAGGCGGTGGAGCTCTTCGAGGCGGTCGACTCGCTTGACTCCGTAAAGCTGGCGGAGCGGTTGAACCGGGCAGCTTCAGCTGTGTCCAAGGTCTTGCCGGTGCTGATCGAGATCAACGTAGGCGATGAAGAGTCCAAGAGCGGCGTACCGCTGGATTCGCCGCAGTTAGGAGATCTGCTGCGCGGCATGGAGCCGCTCGATCATCTGCAGGTGCAAGGACTGATGGCCGTCCCACCCTATGCGACGAATCCTGAAGCCACGCGGCCCTTTTTCCGGCTCTTGCGCGACCTGCGCGACCAGATCGCCGCGCGCAAACTACCGCGCATCGCCATGGACGTGCTCTCGATGGGCATGTCCCATGATTTTGAAGTAGCTATCGAAGAAGGCTCGACGTGCGTGCGCGTGGGCACGGCAATTTTCGGAGAAAGGCCAAAGCCGAATCCATGATCCCGGTTCACGAAAGCGCGAAAGGCGTGAGCTTTGCCGTGAAGGTACAGCCGCGCGCGCGGAAGAACGCCGTCACTGGCATTGTGGGTGATTCCCTCAAACTAGCGCTGACGGCCCCGCCCGTGGATGGTCGCGCTAACCAAGCCGCGATTGAATTTTTGGCGGAGGTTTTGGAAATTCCACGTGCGTCCGTTACCATAGCCAGCGGCGAAACCAGCAGAAACAAAACGGTGCGGATCACCGGAGTGGGCAAGCGGGCGGTCGAGCAGCGATTGACTGAAATTTTTCTGAAATCCCGAAGCGTAGCGAGGGATCCATATCGCAACGATGAACTATAAGCTTCATAGAGTTGCGCCCGTTATCAAAGAATGGGCCTTAGACTTCATGGTGGCAATAGGGATCCCTCCCCTTCGGCAAGCGCAGGGTCGGGATTTCAGAGAAGGTTTTAATTTTAAGTTTCAAATTTTAAATTTTCAATTCTTGACTGAGGTGACTTTTTGAACCTTTATGCAGTTGTTTTAGCCGTGATCGTGGTTGTGTTGCTGGTGGTCAGCCTCAGCCAGATCCGCAAGGTCAAGACCAAAGCCGATTACCTGGTGGCCGGACGTACATTGCCCTGGTACGTGCTGGTCTTCACGCTGCTGTCCTCGTGGATTGGTTCGGGCAGCCTTTTCGGCGGCGCGGAGAACGCCTTCCACAACGGCTTTTCCGCCTTATGGCAATCAGCGGGAGGATGGTTGGGCCTGCTGGTGATCGTTTTTGTTGCGCCACGCGCGCGGAAGTTCGCCCAGTTCACGATTCCCGATCTCCTTGAAACGCGCTACAACACGGCGGCGCGCGTGTTGGGGACGATTGCCATCCTCTTCGCGTTTACGGCCATCGCCTCGTATCAGTTTCGTGGCGGCAGCCACGTGCTGCGCTTGATCTTCCCCGGCCTGGATGAAATTGCCCGCACACGGTTTCATATTCCTGCTGGTCACGAAGCTGCGTTGGGAATGATCATTGTCGCAGCGTTCGTCATCATCTTTACGGCATTCGCGGGGATGACGTCGGTCGCGTATCTCGACGTCGTCATCGGTATGCTGGCTACGGTCACCTGCATCGCCGCGGTTCCGATTTTGCTGTCCAAGGCCGGCGGATGGAGTGGCCTGCACGCGGCGCTTCCGCAAGAGTTCTTCGGCTGGTTTGGACGGTTCGCCGTAGTCAACGGTGTGGATCAGGGGACGTGGGCCGGCTTTGTACGCGCGATGGAACTCATGGTCCCGACCATGCTCCTGTTGCTCGGCAACCAGACCATGTATCAGAAATTTTTTTCCGCGCGATCCGCGCGCGACGCCAAGCTCTCGGTTCTTGGGTGGATTAGCGGAACACTCGTTCTGGAAACGGTGATCGTTGCGATCGCCGTCATTGGAACCGCGCTGTACATGCGCGTACAGAACCTCGAGCCCAGCGAGATCATCCCTTACTCGGCCCGCAATGGCTTGCCTACTTTCCTGGGAGCCTTGCTGATGGGCGCGGTCTTTGCCAAAGTCATCTCCACCGCCAACAATTATCTGTTCTCACCGGCGACCAACTTGGTCAACGATGTTTATGCCCGCTTCATCAACAAGCAAGCCTCAGACAAGCAGATTCTGATCGTCTCGCGATTGATCGTGATTGGGTTGGGAATCTTCGCGCTGCTGCAGCTGACCTTATTTTCCTCAATCCTGAAAATGGCGCTGTATGCGTACACGGTATATGCCGCGGCCATCACACCGGTGGTGATGGCGGCGTTCTTCTCCAAGCGCGCGACCGCGGCGGCTGCAGTGTGGTCCATTGCGCTGGGGACGGCCATCACCGTGATCTGGAATCTGCAACAGCTGGCGATGCAAAACCATCACTCGACATTTATCCCTGCGAGCTGGCTGGGACGCGACGCCATCTTTCCCGCGTTGGCAGTGTCCCTGCTCGCGCTGGTGATTGTGAGCTTGGCCACAACCAAACCAAAGCGCGAGCAATGGGCGCCATTCTTCGGGGAAGAGCAAGCCGAATTCGCGGCTAAGTCCTAGTCTGGGCCCCTGGGACAATCGATGGCCTCGCTCGGGACTCCAGGGGAATGTGATTAAATAGAAGATTGCAATCATGGATTTGAGAGCTATTCAATCAGCACTCTTAGAACGCAGCCTGGACGCCTGGCTGTTCTACGATCATCATCATCGCGATCCCATCGCGTACAAGGTCCTGGGCCTGCCGGAGAGCCTGATGGTGACGCGCCGCTGGTTCTACGTGATTCCGCGTGAGGGCGAGCCGGTGAAGCTGGTGCATCGCATCGAATCTGGCCACCTGGATCCGCTGCCTGGCAGCAAACGTGAATACTCTTCCTGGCGAGAACTGCAGGACAACTTACAGGCGATGCTGGTGCGGCATCGCAATATCGCGATGCAGTTCTCGCCCAACAACTCGATTCCCCTGATCGGTCTGGTGGATGCAGGCACGATCGATTTGCTGCGCAGCTTCGGCAAAGAGATCGTCAGCTCCGGCGACTTGGTGGCGCGCTTTGAGGCGGCTTGGACGGAAGAGCAGATCCAGAGCCATTTCGCCGCCCGAGACGCCATCGACGCGATCGTGCCCGAAGCCTTCAAAGAGATTGGCCGGCGCGCGCGCAAAAACGGCGCCACTGAGTACGAGATCCAGCAGTGGATTGCCGAGGCTTTTCGTCGCGAGAACTTGATCACCGACGACTATCCGATCGTAGGTGTGAACGCCAACAGCGGCAATCCTCACTACGAACCAAAAGCGCAAGGTTCGGCACGGATCAAGGAAGGCGACTTCGTCCTGTTGGATATTTTCGCCAAGAAGAATACGCCCAACGCCGTTTACTACGACATTACGTGGACGGGCGTGATCGGCGCGCCTACCGACAAACACGTGGAAATTTTCAAGATCGTGACCGGAGCACGCGACGCGGGCATCAAGAAGGTGCAGGAAGCGATCAGCGCGAACCACCGCATAGCCGGCTGGGAAGTCGACCAAGCCGCGCGCGAGCACATCACCAACGCCGGCTATGGGCAATACTTCACGCATCGCACCGGGCATTCCATCGGCGAGCACGTGCACGGCAACGGAGCCAACATGGACAATCTCGAAACCAAAGACGACCGCGAAATTATTCCCAACACCTGCTTCTCGATCGAGCCGGGGATTTATCTCCCGGGCGAGTTTGGCGTGCGCAGCGAAGTCAACGTTTTGATCCGCAGCGGCGCCGCCGAAGTTACTGGTAAAATCCAACACGAACTGGTCTTGATTTAATGGCAAAAACCGAGACGAGCACATCTCAAGCGAGCTCCACCGCCGCAGCGGCGCCCGCGACCACAATGTCGATCCTCGCGCCGGCCGTGGCTTGGCTGATTCCCGGCGCCGGCCATTTGATGCAGCGTCGCTGGATTCGCGGCGCACTCATCATGGTGTCGGTAGTGGCCATGTTTGCCTTTGGGCTGGCGATGGACGGGAAGATCTACAAACCCAACACCGGCGACCTGCTCGATATTCTGGGCTTCGTGGGCGACGTGGGCGCCGGCGGGCTGTACATTCTGGGCCGAATTTTCAATTGGGGTAGTGACGCGATCACCTACGCCGCTGCCGATTACGGCACAAAGTATATTGTGGTGGCCGGCCTGCTCAACATCATGAGCGTGGTAGACGCCTACCACATCGCGATCGGGAAAAAACAATGATCTTGGCTTTGCAGATGTCGCATTTTACAGCCGCGGTGACGTTCGCATTCTTCGCCTCCATCGTCTACGGCATCACCCAGCGCAACACGCCGCGCGACATGTTTCGCTACGGCGCTTATTGCTTCGCCATGTTCATCGTGCTGATGTTTATTGCCGGCTGGATCATGTGGTTCTTGCACCACTGACGGCATTTGGTGATTGGGTAATTTGGTAAGTGAGTAATTGGCTTCGTATTTTCTCGGCTTCCCGCAACACAACCAAAAGCATCGCCTAATTTACCCAATTACTCAATTCCCCTCACTTTGGCGGTTCAGGTTTGGGCTCATCCGGGACCTGGCCCTTGTAAATGATCCGCGTCTTCACGCCGAACCGTTGGTACTTGGAGTACTTCAACGTCTCGCGCACGTGGACGTCACCGCTGCTGAAACGCAAGATGTCGTCAGCTCGAGTGTAAGTCGGGAACCAATATTCGCCGTCGATTTGCTCGCGGTAGGTCACGAACTTGGGCGTTAGGTTTTCGTTGCCCTTCTTGTGGACGTCGGGAACGTTGCGACCGCATGTCTTTACGATCTGGTAATCGCGATTGTCGACCCAGATGCGTCCTTGGAAGTAGCGCTTGCCGTCCTTCTCGATGTGTTTCGGCGCGACGTCGAAGACAAAGGTTTCGAGTTCATCCACGCGCTGCTGCCCGGCGTAAAGAATGTTGTAGAGCGGGAGGTCCTGCGTGGTCAGCACGAAAGGCAGACGATTACGGAAGTCGTCATAGTCTTCCTTGGTCAAGCTGAGACGCTGCAAAGTAGATTGCGGTGCGTACTTGACCTGTTCGAGCCTTCGTCCATGATCGTCGTAAAGAATGTCGGTCGTCTCGCGGAATTCTCCCCCAACCGTGTTGCCGTCGAGCTCCTGCACGATTACTTCCTGGGTATAGGTGTAGTGATTACGGGCCTCCTTGAAGATGGCCTCTTTGTCGGCGAACTTGCGAATGATCTCTTGCGGAGAAGTCGCCTCCGGCTGAGCGGAGTTCAGATGGCTATTGCCTTCATCGCAATCTGTCTGAGCAGGCACGCTCAGAGGCAAGCAGACAACAATAAAAAATAGACTCACGCTTCCTGCACGAAGCCTGGGCCACGTCATATCGGCAATTCCTTTTTTGGACTTCTAAGAACGTAAGATGCAAACCCGGCGAAGAGAGTTGTGAGTGGACTGAAAATCGCCGTGATCGCGCGTGATCGCCGTCATCGCGCGTGATCGGCAAGGGGCGTTTACATAAGTATTGAATTGCGGCTGAATCCGCCCGGCTGGAATGCGAATGATCTTAAGCTTCGACAGATGACGGCGATGACGTGCGATCACGGCGATTCCGACGATCTCCTCAGGGTTTTTTTGCCGGTTGCGGGCTCTTGTCGTCCTTGACTTCGCCTTTGAAGACGATTCTCGTGGTCGAGCCAAAACGCTTGTAGTTGGTGTATTTGACCACTTCCCGGATATGCGCGTCACTGGTCCTGAAGTGGAGAGTTTCATCGGCGCGGGTGTAGGTTGGGAACCAGTACTCGCCGTCGATCTGTTCGCGGTAGGTCACAAACGTGGGACTAAGGTCTTCTTCCACGTTCTTCTTTTTCTTGGTGGCGATCACTTGGGGCACGGTCTTGCCGCAGCTTTTGACGATCTGAAAATCGCGGCTGTCGACCCAAAGGCGCCCCTGAAAGTAACGATGTCCTTTCTCGATGGTCTTGGGCGCGATGTCGAATACGTAAGTGTCGATTTCGTCCACGTGTTGCTGGCCGGCGTAAAGCAGGTTGTACTTGGGAAGATCGTCCGTGGTCAGGATGAAGGCCATCATGGTGCGGAAGTCTTCGAAATCGGACGGGCTCATGGTGACTCCCTGCAATGTGGATTGCGGCGCGAACTTCACATCTTCCACACGGCCGCCTTTATCGTCGTAAGTGATGTCCTGAACCAGGCGGTATTCGCCGGTTACGGTGTTGCCGTCCAATGTCTGTACGGAAATGTCTTGGGTATAGGTGTAGTTATTCCGCGCTTGTTTGAACATGGCTTCTTTCGCGGCGAACTTCTCGATGATCTGCTGCGGCGTTGCTCCCGAGGGCTGGGCTGGATTCAACGTGCCATTGCCCTCGCCGCAAATTGAAGATGTCTGTCCCAATAAACCAAGAGGCGCCAGAAGAACGGCCAAGCCAAGAACAATTCGGTGACCAGACGTAAGAATGCTCATACTGATTTCCTCTTTTACGTCGAAACCCAGACGCACAGCCTTCACGCATAGCCACGCGCTGGATTGAAACTCAAAAAATGGTTACACTGGCGTGCTTTTAGGAGGCAGCATGCGCCGCTTCACGCTCGCCATTATTGTATTCATGCTGACAGCTGTTGGCCAGGGTTCCTCGCAGACGCCGCTGAGCAAACGTCCATTGACTTTTGAGGACATGATGGCGCTCAAGCGGATCAGCGGCCCTGCGATCTCGCCGGACGGCAGGTGGGTGCTTTTCGCCGCCGTGGACGTGGATTTGAAAGCCAACAAGCGCACCTCCCATCTCTGGGTCGTTCCGCTCGCCGGCGGTGAATCGCGGCAGGTGACTTCCGATCCTGCGGGCGAGACCGGTGGCCGCTGGTCGCCGGATGGAAAGAAATTCCTCTTCGTCAGCCCGCGTGGCGGCAACTCTCAGGTGTGGACCGCCGACTTCGATTCCGCCACCGGCACTGTGACCGGCGAAGCCAAGAAGGTCACCAGTATATCCACGGAAGCTGATGGCGCCATGTGGTTCCCTGATGGAAAGAAAATTCTCTTTGTCTCCGAGGTGTATCCCGAATGCGGCACCGACGCCTGCAACAAAGCCAAAGATCAGGAGCGTGCCTTTTCCCAGGTAAAGGCCATGGTCTTTACGCGGCTTTTCTATCGGCACTGGAATCACTACACCAACTTTAAGCGCTCGCATCTCTTCGTCGTTTCGTCCGATGGCGGCGTGGCCACGGACATCACGCCCGGCGATCACGACGTGCCTCCGTTCAGCCTTGGCGGCCAAGACAACTATGCCATCTCGCCCGACGGCCAGGAAGTAGCCTTCACCAGCAACCACGACGAAGTGGAAGCCACCAGCACCAATAACGATATCTTCGTGGTCTCCATGGACGCCGACCCTTTGCTCGCCGAGCCCAGAAAGCTTTCCACCAGCTTGGGTAGCGATTCGACGCCGCTCTACTCGCCCGACGGCAAGTGGCTGGCCTGGCGCATGCAGGAACGAGCGGGCTATGAGAGCGATCGATTTCGCCTGGTGGTGTATGACCGCGAGAAGAAGAACATCATCAACATCTCCGATCATTGGGATCACTGGGTGGAAAACTTCGCTTGGGCGCCGGATTCGAGATACATCTACATGACGTCAGAGGATGCAGGCGAGATCCCCATCTACTCCATCCGAGTGGACCGTAAGGTTCTGCTCGACCTCCAACAGGGACACGTACCCTTGCTCGTCAGCAACCACCATCCGGTCAAGGAGCTTACGCGCGGCGCCAACGACGATCTCTCTGTCACACCAGACGCCCAGGCCCTAGTCTTCACACGCATGTCGGCACACGCCCCCAACGAAGTTTACAAGTTCGTCCTTGACAGCAAAGAAGCCGTCCAGCTCACTCACCTCAACGATGCCGTGTTGTCGCAGGTTGCCATGCAGCCGGTCGAGTCCTTCTGGTTTGCCGGCGCGGGCGGGACAAAAGTGCAAGGCTTCATCATCAAGCCGTCTAATTTCGACGCACAAAGGAAGTACCCGGTGAAGTTCCTGATTCACGGCGGTCCGCAGGGCCAATGGGGCGATGAATGGACCTACCGCTGGAACGCCGAACTTTTCGCCGCGGACGGCTACGTGGTCATCATGATCAACCCGCGTGGCTCGACCGGCTACGGGCAGAAGTTCATCGATGAGATCAACGGTGACTGGGGAGGCAAGCCCTTCATCGATCTGATGAACGGCCTGGACTACGCAGAGAAGACCTACACGTTCATCGACAAAGACCGCGTATGCGCTCTCGGCGCCAGTTATGGCGGTTACATGATCGATTGGATCTTGGGCCACACCAACCGCTTCAAGTGCCTGGTCTCACACGACGGAATGTTCAACAGCGAATCCGCCTACGGCAGCACGGAGGAACTCTGGTTCAACGAGTGGGAGTTCAAGGGCACGCCCTGGTCCAATCGCGAGTTGTATCGCAAGTGGTCACCACATCTCTTTGCCGAGCAGTTCAAGACGCCGACTCTGGTGGTCCATGGCCAGCTCGATTACCGGCTCGATGTATCGGAAGGCTTTCAGCTATTCACTACGCTGCAGAGATTGAAAATCCCTTCCAAGATGCTTTATTTCCCCGATGAAGGCCACTGGGTGCTCAAGCCGCAAAACAGCCAGCTCTGGTATAAGACGGTGAATGCATGGGTCGATCAGTGGGTGAGAGGGAAATAGGGGCTTCCGGCGCCTTCGAAGGATGCAGCCGCAGCAACAGACCAAAACGCGTCGACCTTCCGATTTTCCGATCACCCGATCACCCGATCACCGGATCACCCGATCTCCCCCCGGTGTTACAATCGCCCGGTGCCTAAGGTCTCAACCGTCGCAAGTTTGTTGCTGAGCGGAGTCGTCCTGGCCCAGCAAGCGCAACAGCCCGCCAGTCAGCCGCAAGTCAAAGTAAACATACTGAATGTATGCACGCCGTCTGCGGAAGAACAGGCCGTGATTAAGGGCGCGTTGGATCGCGTTCCCGCCAAGCCCGCATTCATCAGCGACTTCGAAATGACCCGTGGCCGTGTCACCATGAAAGACGCTCCGGCTTCGAGATTCGTGCGTTTGCGGCGGGAGTTTTCCGCCGATTCGCCGCTGCTGACGGTTCAATATTCGATCAGCACTGACACCGATAGCACCGTGGAACTTCTGGTTTTTCGCGAGCGCGAGGCCAAGGAATTTCACGAGGTTGCGATCGAGGATCGGGTGTCGGCGGGCGCGGCGTCGCCGGTTGCCGTGGCCTCGATCGATACGCCGATCAACCGAATCAAGATCGAACGGTTCGGCAAGAGCTCAGTCGGGCTGACACGCTGCGAGGGCGCCGATCAGAGCACGTACGAACCATTCTTCAAACAAGCTTCGGAAATCATGGCGCGTTACCGCGCGGCACTGGGATTGCGCACGGCCTTTCGCTCTGACGTTGCCTGGCTGGGCAGCGCAAGCGAAGCGAGAAACCCGCGGCCAAAGGACGCGCAGCAAAAGTCACCCAAGTGACCGGCTGAAACTATAACGGGAGAGATGAATCTAATCTGAGTCTATGGAAAACTCCGTCCGCGATACTGTGATTCTTGGCACCGGTTGCGCCGGCCTAACGGCAGCGATTTACGCTGGCCGAGCCAACCTGAAGCCGTTGGTGGTCGACGGGCACGAACCCGGCGGCCAGCTCTCGTTGACTACGCTCGTAGAAAACTTCCCCGGCTTCCCGGAAGGAATTCAAGGCCCGGAGTTGATCGAGAACATGCGCAAGCAGGCCGAGCGTTTTGGCGCAGAGTTCATGCCCGGCCATCTCGAGAAAGCCGACCTAACCACCCGCCCGTTCAAGCTGGATTTTGGCGGCGGAAAATCAGTCGCCACCCATACTCTCATCATCGCTAGCGGGGCTTCGGCGCGCTGGCTGGGACTTCCGAACGAGCAATCTCTGATCGGCCACGGTGTTTCGTCCTGTGCCACCTGCGACGGATTCTTCTTCAAAGGCAGTCCCATCGCAGTGATCGGTGGCGGGGATTCGGCTATGGAAGAAGCCCTGTTTCTCAGTCGCTTTGCCACCAAGGTTACGCTCATTCATCGCCGCGATCATTTCCGCGCTTCCAAGATCATGTTGGAGCGGGCGCGCAAGCACGAAAAAATCGAATTCCTGATCGATACCGTCGTGGAAGATGTGTACGACGTGAAGAAGAACGAGGTCACGGGCCTGAAGCTGCGCAACCTGAAATCCGGAAAGGTGTGGGACTTTCCCGCCAGCGCCATGTTTCTCGGCATCGGCCACGAGCCCAACGCCAAGATGTTTAAGGGCCAGCTGGATATGGACCAAGATGGATATCTGAAGAGCCGCGACTTCGTCTTCACTAACGTGCCCGGCGTCTTTGCCTGCGGCGACGTTCAGGACCGCCGCTACCGCCAAGCCATCACGGCCGCCGGATCTGGCTGCGCCGCTGCGATGGAAGCGGAGAGATTCTTGGAAGAACACGGAAGGTGAAGATCGGACATCAGAGATCGCCGGAATCGCCGTGATTGCGCGTCATCGCCGTCATCGGTCGAAGCTTAACGGCATTCGCACCTAGCCGGCGGATTCAGCTGCGATTCAATACTTATGTAGGCGCCCCTTCCCGATGACGTGCAATGACGGCGATCACGCGCGATGACGGCGATCCCTAACCTGTGTTACAAAAAGAAGTTCGCCCTCTTATGCCTATGCCTGAATCGCGACCCAGAGGAGCCTTGTGTTAAGGGCTGCCTTCATTTCTCTCTCAGAAAGCAAGTCACTCCGCTTCGCGGCCGAAAGAACCTGGGCCGGACAACGTATTTCTCGTCGCTTTGTTGCCGGCACCACGGTCGAAGAGGCGCTCGCCGCCACGCGAGCCGTCAACCAGCTCGGTTTGAGCGTGAGCGTGGATAACCTTGGCGAAAACGTGACCAACGCCGACGAGGCTCGCCACAGCGCGCAGCTCTATCATCAAATGTTGGATCGGATGAACGAGCAGGGGCTCAATGCCAACGTCAGTCTTAAGCTCACGCACATGGGTCTGGACGTGGACGAGGCGATGGCTTTTCAGATCAGCTCCAATGTGGTGGAGCATGCCGCGCGTATCAACAACTTTGTCCGTGTGGATATGGAAGGCTCGGCGTACACGCAGAAGACGCTGGATTTCGTCCGCCGGCTGCACCAAAAGCCCGGGCTTGCCGGCCACGTTGGTGCGGTCATCCAGGCGTATCTGTTTCGCAGCGAGAAAGATATTGAACAGCTCGCCGCGGAGGGCATCCGCGTCCGGCTCTGCAAGGGCGCGTACAAAGAGCCGCCGGAGATTGCCTTTGCGGCGAAAACGGATGTCGACGCAAACTATGTCAAGCTGATGAAGATGTTGCTCAAGAGCGGTACGTATCACGGTATCGCTACGCATGATGAGCGGATGATCAACGCGACGATCGCATACGCCCAAAAAGAAAAAATCGCCGCTTCCGCCTTTGAATTCCAGATGCTTTACGGTGTGCGGCGCGATCTGCAACTGAAGCTGGTCAAAAAGGGCTGGCGTTGCCGGGTTTACATTCCGTTTGGCACGGAGTGGTATCCATACCTGATGCGGCGTCTGGCTGAGCGTCCGGCCAACGCTGTCTTCATTCTGAAGAACCTGTTTCGGTAGGTGCGCTTTCTTTCTGAAATCCCGAGCGCAGCGAGGGAGCCCTATGGCAACGATGACCTTTAATCTTCACACTGTTGCCCGCGTTATCAAAAGTATGGGCCTTAGATTCATCGTGGCAATATGGATCCCTCCCCTTCGGCCAGCTCAGGGTCGGGATTTCAGAAAGAAGACGCCATGGCAGACCTTAGTTTCGGCGCAAATCTGGCTCCGTAAAGAAAGAACCATCCCGAGAGGCCGGCGGCCACGAAGGCTGCCCAAAAAGACGTTTGCAGAGAAGTGCGATCAGAGATCCATCCGATCATCGTTGGCGAGAATGCATCTCCAAGGGCATGGATCAAAAACGTGTTGACTGCTAAGGCAGTCGAGCGAATGCCGGCGTCGACGGAGTTGACCACCGCAGTGTTCGACGGGCCAGTCCCGATCAAAAGCGCGAATACGGCAAGGAAGATGGCGGGAAGCATCAATGAGCCGGTAGCGTAGATAGCGAGCACCATCAGCGGCACCGCTGCAAACATAGCGATGCCGGAGAATCGATAATAAGCGCCGTCATGTCGCTTTAGCATGCGGTCTCCGATCCATCCGCCCAACATGGTAGCGACGATGCCGTTGACCGCCGCAATCAGTCCAAAAACGATCGCCGCGCGAGACACTGACATACCACGTACCCGGTGCAAGAAAGTTGGAATCCACACCTGCAAGCCACCGACGGCGAACGTATACATGGCCATACCCAGGCACGCGGTTAGAAACGCACCGTTCCTAAACAATCCGGTGATCGTGCGATGGATTCCGCTCAACGTGAACCGTGCCGGCGAACTTGCCACGGCCGCTTCGCTCTGACCGCGAACCGGTTCGGGCAAGAACCAGAAGATCAGCGCCAGGAGAAAGCCGGGGACACCGGCCATCATGAAGGGAACCCGCCAGCCGAATTGTTCTCCCAGCGGGCCACCGAGGAGAATGCCGAGCGCGCTGCCTACGGGCAGCCCCAAATAGAAGATGGAAAGCATGCGCCCCCGGCGCTCCACCGGAAACAGGTCCGCGACCAGCGTGGGCGCGATTGTGGCATAACTTGCTTCGCCGATACCGACAATGGTGTGACGAAATAGGAGTTGGTTGTAATCACGAACCAGCCAGGTGAGGAGCGTGAACCCGCTCCAAACGGCAATCCCGACCAGGACAATGTTCTTGCGCGGGAACCGGTCTCCCATCCAGCCGATGACCGGGGCCGCAAACATGTAACAGAAGAAGAAAGCGCTGGTCAGCAGTCCCGTCTGGGCATCGTTAATCTTGAATTCCCGTTGCACCAGGGGCTGCACGCCCAGCAGCATGTTGCGATCGATGTAATTCAGGGTGTTCAGCGCGGTCAGGACAGCCAGCGTGGCGTAAGGATAAGTTTTTGGCGGCATGGGGCTGCGCAATTATACGAAATCTCCCATCGGCAACCGCGGCTCTAACCGTTGTTGTGCGCCCGGCTTGTTACAATGCACGAGCATGCCTCCAGTGCTTCGTTCCGGGCCGTATCGCTTCTATTTCTATAGCCATAACCGAACGAGCCTCCTCACGTCCATGTGGACCGGGATGAATTATCGGCAAAGTATTGGCTGGACCCGGCTGCCTTGGCGCGTAATCTTGGCCTTGCTGCGCATGAACTCGGCGTAATATATGGGATCATAGTGGAGCGTCAGCAAGAGCTGTTGGAGGCTTGGAATGGGTATTTTGGCACTGGGCGCCGATGAAAGGGTCGCTGAAGTGGCGCTCACCGATGAAGCGCTGAGCGTCACCATGAAAGACGGCCGCATTATCACGGTGCCGCTGGCGTGGTATCCCAAACTGCTCAACGCGACTCCCGCTCAAAGGCAAAACTGGAAAATCGCGGGTGGTGGCTACGGCATTCACTGGCCTGATCTCGACGAGGACCTCAGCACTGAAGGTCTCCTGCGTGGCGCTCCAGCTCCGCAGCCGCAAAAGAAACCATAAGAAGCAAGCTACCTTCACCCAGCCTATTGCCGCCTGCTTTTTCCCCGCGGCCATCGCGCTTCCACGGTTGTGCCGATGCCGCCGCGAGGGCGAAACACGCCTTTCACGATCGCCCACCTGGGCTTGGCTGCGCGCACCACATCTTTCAAAACCTGGTTCACAATGTTCTCCTGAAAAATGCCAAGGTTGCGGTACTCGAGCAGGTACTCCTTCGTCGACTTCAGCTCCAGGCAGAGCTTGTTGGGCATGTAGCGGATCTCGAGTACGCCAAAGTCGGGCAGGCCGGTCTTGGGACATACCGACGTAAACTCAGGGACATCGATGACAATCTCGTAAGCAGGGAACTGATTGGGCCAGGTGTCGATGGCGGGAAACCGGTGGTCCAGGCCCGCCTTGGCATGACTTTCTGTGTAGCCGGTGCGATTTGTCATTGACACCATTGTAACGGCAGTCAATTCGAAGCTGGAGACCGTCCCGGAGCATCCAATGCCTGAGGTCTCATTCTGAAATCACGAAGCGAGGGATCCATATAAGATCGGGTGATCGGGAGATCGGATCATTGGGCCATCTTGTTAGTCGCGGCATTATTTGGGGTTCGCTGGGCCAACGCCTGAGCCTACGACGGGGCCTAGGGTTTCTGATCACCCGATCACCCAATGATCCGATCACCCGATCTTTGTAGATTCCTCCCCTTCGGCAAGCTCAGGGTCGGGATTTCGGAGAGTAGAGCCGGTAGCTCGTTTCAATTCGCTTGTTATACTTAAAAAGTTTGTAGGATGGCGAAGACGAACAACAACTCCGAACGCAAACCGCTGCTTGGCGTGATCGCCGCGGTGATCGCGGCCGTTGTTGTGTTCTCGGGATGGATGAAGCTGCACGGTAGTGGCGGTGTTGCTGTGCGTGCCGAGAGCGTTGTCCGCCAGGACATCGCCAGCGTGATTTCGACCAACGGCAAGATCGAGCCGGTCCACAACTTTGAAGCGCACGCGCCGGCGCCGGCTACGGTGAAACGCGTCCTCGTCAATGAGGGCGACCAGGTGAAGGCGGGACAGCTACTAGTGGAGCTGGACGACGCGGATGCGCGGGCCCAGGCTGCCAGAGCTCTGGCACTGCTGCGTGCTGCTGAGGCCGATCTTCAAGCGGTGCAGTCCGGCGGGACGCACGAAGAGGTGCTGACCATCCACGCCGAACTCGCCAAAGCCCAAGCCGAACGAGTCGAGGCTCGCAGAAACCTGGAAGCCCTGCAGCGGTTGCAGCAAAGCGGGGGCGCCTCGCCCGCGGAAGTCCAGACGGCACAGCAACGCTTGACCAAGGCCGAAGCCGATGTCCAACTTCTCGAATCCAAATTGAATGGCCGCTTTTCCACTCCCGAGGTTACTAAGGTACAGGCATCTGCCGAGCAAGCGCGCGCCGCGTACACGGCTGCGCAGGATCTTCTGAAGAACACAAACGTTCGCACCGACGTGGCGGGAACCGTTTATCAACTGCCCGTCAAAAGCGGTGCGTACGTAAATAGCGGCCAGCTTTTGGTGCAGGTTGCCGATCTCGAAAAAGTGCAGGTCCGCACGTTCGTTGACGAGCCGGAAATTGGCCGCTTGGCCAAAGGGCAGAAGGTAGAAGTGAAATGGGACGCGATTCCCGGCCGCACCTGGGAGGGCACAGTCAGCCGCGTGCCCACCGTTGTAACCATGGCGGGAACTCGCACCGTCGGTGAGATCACGTGCCAAGTCCCCAACACTGACCGTAAGCTGCTTCCCAACGTCAACGTGAATGTGAACATCATTACCGCGCGTAATAACAACACGCTCACCGTCGCTCGTGAATCTGTGCACAACATCGGCCGCAAACGCTACGTGTATCGGATCGTGGACGACAAACTGCAGTCCCAGGAAGTTCAAACCGGGATCACCAGCCTGACACGGGTCGAGGTTGTGCAAGGTTTAGATCAAGGCGCGCGGATCGCGCTGGGCGCGGTGAACGCTCAGCCTCTGGCCAACGGGATGGAAGTAAAGGTGGTCGAACGTTGAGGTTGCTGCTTCGCTTACAACTGGTTCTTGTCACCGGTCTCCTTTCTTTTGCCTGGGCCGACCCGGACTCGGAAATGTTGCTCAAGTCGGGGCGAGCTGACGATGCCATCCGCGCCCTCAACGCGGAGATCCAAGCCGGCGCCAACGATGCTTCTGCCTACAACCGGCTGAGCCGGGTTTATTTCCAACTCGAACACTGGGATACATCCGTGCGCATGGCAGAAAAATCCGTTGCCTTGGAGCCCCGGAACAGCCTCTACCATCAGTGGCTGGGGCGTGCCGCGGGCCGGAAGGCTGAGGTTTCTAATCCTTTTACCGCTTTTGGCCTGGCGCGCAAGGTGAAGGCGGAATTTGAGCGCTCGGTGGCGCTCGACGGCGACAACATTTCTGCGCGCGCCGACCTCGCCGAGTACTACCTCGAGGCCCCAAGTTTTCTTGGTGGTGACAGGAGTAAGGCTCGCCAGCAAGCTGAAGCTGTTGCCCCACACGATCCTGCGCTGGCTGCGTACATCACCGCCCGAGTAGAAGAGAAGCAAGGGACCGGTCACGCCGAGGAGCAGTACCAGAAAGCTATTAGCGCCGGCGGAGACTCGGCGCGCTACTGGGTCGAGTTGGCCCATTACTATAAGCGCGCTGCACGCCCGCAAGACATGGAGTCCGCAATCAATCGATCCTTGACCGCTGCTCATCACGACGGCTTGCCCGAATACGACGCCGCTTTTCTCCTACTGGATAGCGGACGCAATTTTCCGGAAGCCATCAAGATGCTTCGCAGTTATGTTGCCGGCGATGATACCGCGGAAGATGGTCCCACTTTCCACGCTCACTACCTGCTGGGAAGACTGATGGAAAAACAAGGTGATCGCAAAAGCGCCGCCGAAGAATACCGGGCTACCTTAGCCTTAGCTTCACAATTCCGGCCCGCCAAGGGTGCGTTGGCGCGGGTTTCCCGTTAGAATCACGTCTTTCAGCCTTCATCTTGTCTTGCGGGTGCCAAATGAAACCACATGTTCGTGTGATTCCCGTCGTTCTCTGCTTGGTGATCTTTTCTCCGCTGCTTGCGCAAGACAAGGGCAAGCCTCTTCCATTTCGTACCGCGATCGAGCTGGCTTTGCGCAACAGCGCAACCAGCGGCATCGCTCGTGCTGATCTCAATCGCGCGCGCGCAACGGTCTCCCAGGCGCGTGACTTGTTTCTGCCTCAGATGACAGTGGGTTCGGCACTGGGTTACTCGCACGGATTCCCTCTGAGCCTGGAGGGATCCGCTCCCTCGATCTTTAACGTCACCATCCAGGGGTTTCTCTTCAATGCAGCGCAGCGCGACTTCATCAAAGCGTCTAAGAGCGATGTCGATGCGACGCAGGCGCAAAACAGCGGCGGTCGCAACGACGTCATCGCCGAGACCGCTCTCGACTACATCCAGCTCGATCTTCTGGATTCATCACTCTCTGTACAGAGCGAACAACGGGCGGCTGTCGCGAAGTTGGAGGACGTCGTGAGCCAGCGCGTGCAAGCCGGACTGGATAGTCAGGTGGAACTCACGCGGGCCAGGCTCGCCGTCGCCCGTACACGGCTGGATATCGCGCAAACTCAGGCTGCAGCAGATGAATTGCGGTTGCGTCTGGCGCAGCTCACGGGGCTTCCCGCCAGCTCGATCCACACCCTGCCTGAAACCATTCCACAATTACCGGCTGTTTCCCAAGACGACGATCTTGCCGGCCAAGCCGCCGTGAGCAATCCCGCAGCCAAAGCCGCCGAAGAAACTGCCAGGGCGAAAGAGTTGCGCGCGGAGGCTGAGCATAGGCAATTGCTGCCGACCGTGGATCTTGCGGGGCAGTACGCGGTGTTAGCCCGTTTCAATAACTACGATAAGTTCTTCCAGCCCGGCTCCTTTCAGCGCAATAACCTTAGCATCGGCGTTATCATCCGCTTTCCTTTTCTCAACCCGTCATTGCGTGCCGGGGCCAGCGTCGCCAAGTTCGACGCAGTTAAGGCTCGGGAAGAGGCGAGGAAAGTCAAAGAACAGGTAAGCGCGGAAACCTTGAAGCTTCAGCGTTCGGTGCAGCAAGCTTCGGCCGCTCGCGAGGTCGCCCAGTTAGAACATGAGCTGTCTCAGTCGGATATCGACGCCGTTCATGCCAAGATCGAGTCGGGCGCGGCTACGCTGAAAGACGAACAAAATGCCCGGGTTACCGAGCACCAGCGCTACACTGCCTACCTCGGCTCTAGTTTCGATTTGGACAAAGCCCAGGTTCAGCTCCTGCGCCAGACTGATGATCTGGAGAACTGGGCTCTGGGTCCGGGAAAGCGGTAGCTTTTTTCTGAAATCCCGAGCGGAGCGAGGGATCCCTATCGCCGGAACGATCGACGGGACTGCCCACGGATTCTTTCAATCGATGCATACTCTGTCGTGTAACGACTCCCGCGTGCACCAAAACTTGTTGTCGATCAGGAGGAAAGTCGAAGATTATAGGGATCCCTCGCTCCGCTTCGGGATTTCAGAAAAAGCTCCGCTCGGGATTTCAGTAAAAGCTGCTACGATCTTACGAACCAACCGGCAAACCCTGGTGCCTGCTCAGGTAGGCCTTGGCCTCCCGCAGTTCCTCCGCCTTGATCGCATTTCCTTCCTGCGAGGCTGCTGCGCGATACCAGCTGAGTGCTGTCTTGGCGTCTGCGGGAACACCCTCACCACGCAGATAGGCGCGGGCCATATCGACCTGGGCGCAAAAATCTCCGCGGATCGCGGCGCGATGGAGCAGCGGAATCGCTTGGGCCAGATTCTTGTCGACACCTCGACCTTCGAAGTACATGCGGCCGAGCTCTGCCATTGAACGCGCAACACCCTTCTCGGCCGAAGCCGACAGCCATCGTAAAGCCTCTTTGTAATCGACTGCGGTGCCGATGCCATGCAGACAGCAGACGCCGAGAACACCTTGCGCGACGACGCTGCCCGCTTCGGCTTGCTTCCGCAACTCGGCGATGTTGGTCATCGTGCTTCGATTCGTGTCGGCTTATCCGCGCCGGTGTTGGCCTAGCTCTTACGATCTTTTCTTTGCTGTTTGCTCTTTGCCTTACTTCGTAGTCGTGCGTACTTCAAGGAGATGAGTCCCCTCGAAAAAGTCTTGTTCTCAACCAGCGCGAATTCGCGCTGCGGAAAGCCGCTGGGGAACAAGGGAATGCCCTCGCCCAACAAGACCGGCACCATGCCGATGTAGAGTTCGTCGACCAGATCGGCTTTCAAGAAGTCCCGGATGAGCTCGCCTCCGCCCATCAACCAGATGTCTTTTCCCTTGCGTTTTCTTATTTGGGCGACCAAAGCCGTGGGGGAGCGATTGCTAAACGTCACTCCATCGCGGTCGCCCGGCGACTGCTTGTGAGAAAAGACATAGACAGCCATCTTTGGACCAAACGATCCTCCGCCCATCTTCTTGGAAATATCGTAGGTCTTGCGTCCCATGAACGCCGTATCAATGCCGGCGAAAAAATCTGCCATGGAATAATCCTTGGGCATGAACAGAAAGTCGACATCCCCATTGCGACGGGCGATGTATCCGTCAAGGCTGATGCCGAGGCCCAGGATAACCTTGCGCATGGAGAGGCATTGTAAACCAATGCCGGCCAAAATCCCGAAGCATAGCGAGGGATCCCTATACCTACGATTGAGCTTAAGGCTCACCATGGCAGTAGGGATCCCTCGCCAGCTGCTCGGGATTCCAGAAAAGCCTACTTGGTGCTGAGCCGTTGCACGATCTGTTGAAACTGCGGATCGGAGGCCAGCGGCTGGAGCTCCGGATCTTCGGTAAGACTCTCCGGGCGCTTTAGACCTCGCTGCACTGCCAGCTCAATTGCCTTCAGGGCGCCTCGCTTGTTGCCGCTACGAACTCGGACTTCAGCCAGCAGCACCAGGGGCCCCGGTTGATCGGGCGCGACCTCGGCCATCAAGTCATAGTAGGTGGCGGCTTGGACGTAGCGTCCTTCGCGAAACTGATCTTGGCCGCTTTCCAGCCCCTGAATCCAAAGCTGGGTGAAAGCCCGTGACGAAACCATGCGATCTTTATCGTTCGAGTGCGCTTGGCGTCGCAAGTTTGTCATCACTGAAGAGATGTGCTGGGCCAGTTCAGGTTGGGCGTCTCTTTCGGCAGAAGCCAGCTGCGCCAGGTCGCCGCTCACGTCCTTGGTCAACGACGCCTGTAGGTCGATTTCGCGATCCTCATTACGAAGCGCATTCTTCCACCCTTTCGAAGCCCGGAGTGCAGCGCGCTGCATCTCAGCTGGGGAGACGTCTTCGAGACCCTTGAAATCCAACGCCAGCGATCGCAGCGCGTAGTACTGGCGGAGAACGTCTCCGGCCTGCTCGGCCTGGGTCGCCTCGGTTTGAGTTCGTTCGAAGATCTGGTGGACAAATGCTTGGTCCACCTTCTCTGTGCCTGCCTGCATCGCTTTAATCTCCAACCACTCGATTGCGTCTTCGGCGATCTCCGGTGGCGCCCATTGGTGCGGCCCGGGATAAACTTTGACCTTAAAAGGCGCGTTCTGCTGGTCTTTTTTGCGACGCAGCGTCATTATCTCGGGGTAGTTGAGATCGGCGTCGCCAACCACTGCGAAGTAAGCGAAGTGTTCGTTCGCGGGAGTTGTTTTACCCTCCGACGTCGGATACCCAGCCCCATGAGCAATCACGCCCGCGACAGCGCAGGTGTAGCAATAGAGAGCGAAGGCCGTCGCGGCGCGGGCTCCGCCTGAAAGCCCGGTCGCGTAGACTCGGTTCTTGTCGATCGAGAACCGCCGGTGTGTGTCGGACCACAGTGCTTGGGCGGCCGTGGTCTGGATCGATGCCGGTCCGTTCTTGGAGTTGTTGGAGCCAACTACGATGTAGCCGTACTTCTCCGCCGCGGCCCGATAGACTTCGATCGCCGCCGTGCCGCGCGCAAACGGATCGAACGCGTAGATCACGGGCCATCCGCGGTCTGGAGAGTACGCGGAAGGCAGGTAGAGCGCGTAGCTTTGAGTGGGATCGTTGAGGCAAGGCAGGTGAGCGGTCACCGTACCCTTAGCTTTTTGCCAGTCGAAATCCCCAGGCAGTGCTTTGTCTTGAGCCGATATCGGTATCGCGAAAAGGAAAAAGAATGGGAGTGCCCGGAGAGGGAAGAGCGCCTGAGTCACAGCAACAGACTAGGGGAAAGGAAGAAGCAAAGCAATGCCGGCCGGCTAGCTGCTGCTGCACGGGAGAACCGGTTGCATCTGAAAAAGCGGTAACCACAGAGGACACAAAGGGGCACAAAGGAGTTTTGCAGGTCAGGTAATGTCCGAGACCTTTGCGTGCCTTCGTGTCCTTTGTGGTTAAACATGTGAATTCATCGGCAGCGATTACACTGTTCACCGATGAGGCTCTCCAAAGGCAATCTTCTTGTTCTGCTGGCTGTGAGCGTGATCGCAGGTGTCATCGCGTGGAGGTTCGTCGCCCGTCGGCGGCCGTCTCAATCGGCGGTTGATCACCCTCGTCTCGCGGCAGGAGTTGCGATGCGAGATGTAACGTTCTTGAGCGAATCCCTGCAGCGTACCATGCAATATCGCGTGTTTGTGCCGCAGAGCGCCGGAAATCAAAAGCTCCCAGTCGTATACCTCTTGCATGGAGGAGGTGGCGGCTTTCGCGATTGGTCGAACTATTCAGATGTCGCACAGTTTGCTTCGCGCGGCTTGCTTCTGGTGATGCCGGAAGGCGGCTATTCGTACTACACCAACGCAGTCGAGCGCCCCCAGGACCGCTACGAGGATTACATCGTCAAAGATCTGCTGGCGGATGTTGCCCGGAAGTTTCCCGTGCGCGACGATCGCAATGGCCGCGCGATTGTTGGAGTCTCCATGGGTGGGTTTGGCGCGGTCAAGCTGGCACTGCAGCATCCCGATCGATTTGCGTTCGTCGGAGCCCTCAGCCCGGCGATTGATGTGCCTCGCCGCCGCTTTACCTGGCGTCGTCTCAACCAGTCGAGGCACTTCCAAGAGATCTTCGGCCCGGACGATAGCGATGGCAGGCGAAAGAATGATCCTTTCGTTTTGCTAAGGAGCGCCGAACCCGTCAAGGCGCCATACTTTTACCTGACCTGCGGGCAGCGCGAGGGCTTGCTAGCAGCTAACCGCGACTTTGCCGCATTGCTCGACCGTTATGGCCTTATGTATGAGTTTCATCCAGTCCCGGGCGGGCACGATTGGAATCAATGGAACACCCAGCTCGCTGCGCTGTTTGACGCCCTGGTCGGCCGAATCGGCCCGACGACGTCCTCCACGAAATGAGCTGTGCAAAGTTCCGAAACAAATGTGAGTGCCTCAGCGTCTAGGTTGTCAGGGACGCGGGAAGGAAAGTTAAGGCTGTGTTCCCTTGGTTGGAGGCAATATGTTCTTGCCCTTGGGAGGCTCTGTTCGAATTCCCCACGGACGAAGCCGCTCTTCTGGGGCTGGGGTTTGTGCTTTGCGTCTGTGTCCTGGTCGCGGCCCTGAGGTTCGTGGCTCATCTCATCGCCGACTTAATTTCCGGCAACATGCGCTGGGGACCGCAGACCCTTGGGCTCAAATGAGCCCTGCTCGGAGTCAAGATGAAAACTGAGCATCAACAGCAAACAAGGGGAAGAGAGGGCGGAGACTTAGTCCAGCTTCTCACCGATCTGGGTTTCGATTTTTTTGGTGAGTTGCTTCCGCTCTGGGTGTGGATCCTGGTGTTTACCTTGTTCGTGATCTATTCCAACGTGGCTTGGGCGATCAAACTGTTCGGCCAGGACTAAAGAGATTCCACAATCTTCTTCCGAAGCACCATTCTGCTGATATGGATCCCTCGCTGCGCTTCGGGATTTCAGAAAGAGAGTCCTTGAGACTAACTATTCTTTCTAGCCAGATGCCGGCGGGCCGCTTCCAGATCCTTGCGCCGGGCGGGGTCGACCGTGGGGAAGGCGAGCTTCAATTCTTTCAGCGTCTCAATGATCGCGGAACTGACCACGGCCCGCGTAAACCACTTGTTATCGGCTGGGACCACATACCACGGCGAGTCGGGCGTGGCCGTGTGACGGATCATGTCTTCGTAGGCATCCATGTAGGCATCCCAGCGTTGGCGCTCGCGGACGTCGGCATCGGAGAACTTCCAATTCTTCTGCGGCTCATCCAGTCGCTGGAGGAATCGTTGCCGCTGCTCTTCGCGCGAGAGATGGAGAAAGAACTTGCGCACTACGATTCCGTTGCGCGTTAGGTAGGTCTCGAGGTTGCAGATATCCTCAAAGCGCTCTTTCCAGATGTTCTTGGTGATCAGCTTGCGCGGCAACTGTTGCTTCAAGAGAAACTCCTGGTGAACCCGCACCACCAGCACCTCTTCGTAATACGAGCGATTGAAAATACCGATGCGGCCACGTTCGGGAAGACGTTTGTTCGTCCGCCAGAGGAAGTCGCGGTCGAGCTCTTCGGCTGAGGGTTGCTTGAAACTCGATACCTCGCAGCCTTGGGGGTTCACTCCGGAGAAAACGTGTTTGATCACGCCGTCTTTGCCGGCCGCATCCATCGCTTGAAAGATCAGGAGCAACGCCCACTGATCCTGCGCAAAAAGCTTCGCTTGCAAATCCTGCACGATAGAGATGTTGGCCTGCAGGAGCTCTGCGCCCTCTTCTTTGGTGAGCAAATGGTGGGTATCGGCGGGATCGTGGTCCTTCAGGCGGAAGGATTTTCCACGGTCTATGCGAAAGTCACGCGCCAGCTTGGACGTTTTCTTGCCGATCTTCATCGCCTCTTCTTGTTGTACCCGAGAGGCGCGGGTGGCCGCAAGTTGAGGAGGGGTTGGGGACTTTACGCCACGCCGGCGGGCGCCGCAGTCTTCCTGGGCAGGATTTCTCCGATGCGCCGGATCTGGGCGCCTACGCCGCGCAACTTCTCTTCGATGCGCTCGTAGCCGCGGTCGATGTGATAGACGCGATCCAGGATCGTCTCGCCCTCCGCCACCAGCGCGGCAATAATCAGCGAAGCCGAAGCCCGCAAATCGGAGCACTGCACGGCAGCGCCACTGAGCGGAGTCTTGCCGTGAACCACCGCACGGCTGCCTTCCACCTTGATGTTTGCGCCCATTCGCGCCAGCTCCTGCGCATGCATGAATCGGTTCTCGAAAATGTTTTCCGTGACCAGAGAACTGCCTTCGGCTTGCGTGGCCAAGGTCATGTACTGGGCCTGCATGTCTGTGGGGAAGCCGGGGTACTCTTCGGTGCTGACGTCGGCTGCCTTAAGCGATCGAGGACCGATCACGCGAACCGAATCGCCATGCGTCGAGAGGTTCACCCCGCACTCCCGCAACTTCTCGATTAGAGCGCCGAGATGTTGGGGTTCGCAGTTGGCGACGATCAAATCACTTCCGGTAAGTGCTCCGGCAATCACAAACGTGCCGGCCTCAATGCGGTCGGGAATGATCCGGTGGCGCGCGCCGCGCAACTTGCTTACGCCCTCGATGCGAATCGTGGACGTGCCCGCGCCTTCGACTTTGCCGCCCATCTTGTTGAGCAGCGCAGACAAGTCGGAGACTTCCGGCTCACGCGCGCAGTTTTCCATGACTGTCTCGCCTTCGGCGAGGGCAGCCGCCATCATCAGATCCTCTGTGCCCGTTACTGTGATCTTGTCAAAGATGATGTGGGCGCCGCGCAGCCGTTCCGCGGAAGCTTCGATGTAGCCGTGCTCCTGGGTGATGGTGGCGCCCAGCTTCTCCAGGCCTTTGATATGCAGATCGATGGGGCGCGCGCCGATAGCGCACCCTCCGGGAAGGGAGACGCGGGCTCGTTTCATCCGTGCCACCAGCGGCCCCAGGACCAGCGTGGAAGCGCGCATGGTCTTCACCAATTCGTATGCGGCCTCAGGATTGACCAGATTGCGGCAACAGAGCGTTGTACGGTGATGCGCGCGACCGTAACCGAGCTCCACCTCGGCCCCCATCGAAACCAGCAGATTGCGTTCGGTCTGAATGTCGCGGACGTCGGGGATATTTTCCAGGATGACCGGCTCGTCGGTCAGAATGGCGGCGGCCATGGCCGGCAGCGCAGCGTTCTTGGCACCGCTCACGCGGACCGTTCCCACCAACGGATTGCCACCACGAACTACGAACTTGTCCATACGCTTCTCAGAGGATGCTCGATTCCTATTTTCGCCCCAAACCGGCGACAAAGGAAATGAGATCTTCGTCAACACCTTGCGAGAACGATCCAAGGTAACTCCTTATCGCCACGTCTGTCAGGCCGCTCTTACGTCCCTGGTCGTCGAGCTATTCTAGGTCAGATGCTTCCGATGGCCTTTCGGACGTTCCCCTTAGCTGCCTTCAGTTTTTTCTCCGCGTGGCGCCGATCGACGCCGGATTTCAACATGATCAAGGCGACTGCTACTTGGTTGCCGGATGCCTTCAGAGCCCGCGATGCCACCGCCCGATCCACGCCTGCGGCTTTTTCCAGAATGCCGAGTCCACGCTCCATCAATTTTTCATTCTTGGTGTGTACATTCACCATGAGATGGCCGTAAATGTAGCCCAATCGGGCCATCGCTCCTGTTGTAAGCATGTTGAGTACCATCTTTTGTGCGGTACCGGCTTTCATTCGCGTCGAGCCAGAAAGAGCCTCTGGTCCGACTTCAACGACGATCTCGATCGCGGCCGCCCGGCCCAACTCCGAACCCGAATTTGCGACCACGGCGACTGTCTTCGCGCCTTTCTTACGCGCGTAGTCAACTGCAGCGATGGTGTACGGCGTGCGCCCACTGGCCGCCACTCCGACGACGACATCTTTTTTATTCGGCTTGCGCTTGGCCAGGTCGCGGCGCCCAGCGGCGCGCGAGTCTTCGCTGACCTCGGTGGCGCGGCTAAGAGCTCTTTCGCCTCCAGCGATCACATACTGAACCATCTTGGGGTCAGTGTTGAAAGTGGGCGGGCATTCGGAGGCATCGAGCGCGGCGATGCGGCCGCTGGTCCCCGCGCCAACATAGATCAGCCTCCCGCCATGCAAGAGAGCCTCGGCGATAGCGTCAATCGCCTGGCCAATCTGGGGCAACGCCCTCTCGACTGCCCCGGCCACGGTTTTGTCCTCGGTATTGATGACGCGAGCGATCTCCAACGCGGACTTGGTGTCCAGCCCAGCGGAAGCTGGATTCTGCTGCTCGGTGTTGAGGTTACTGATCGTCATTTCGAAGAGTGGGGACCCTGGTAGTTTACTGTCTGAGCCCAGGCCAGCGTAACAGATCGCTGTTTCTCCGATGCCGTTTGCGTCTGTCATCCCGACCGCAGCGCCACGGAAATTTTTCCCCTTTAGGAAATCTCTGGCGCGGAGTGGAGGGATCCCGAGGGAGTATCCGCCGCCATGCTGTTTCAGGGAGTTCTTCCCAGACTGCCAGTCGCAACACCCTGGCGCTAAAACGAACGATGCTATCGGCGTGCGGGGCATCGGTCCGTTCTTGCCAAGCTCGACACGTCGCGAAGAGGAAGGTTAACCGGGACAATGCCCGGAAGAACTCCCTTTGGCAGCATGGTCACGGATGAACCTTCGGGATCTCTCCACTCCGCGCCATAGATTTCTTGTGGGACCAGATCTCGGTGGCGCTCCGGTCGAGATGACACAGCCCTGGATTTTCGAAAAGGATCGGATACCAAGAGCGAAGCCCTTGGTAGTTATTTAGTCGTCGGTGCTCCCTCGATCGCCTCCACCACCGCGTCGTGAAATTCCGGCCGTATTTGCTTGATGGCTTGCGAGCCGCGGTCGGGCCAGGTGCGGTTGGTTAAGAGCGTAACCGAGAGCCGGCGCTCCGGGTCAATCCACAGGGAGGTTCCGGTGTAGCCCAAATGGCCATAGGATCGCGAGGAAAAGTACCGGCCAGACTGCGAGGGTGCGGAGGGTGTGTCCCATCCTAAAGCCCGTGAAGCTCCCGTGGGGACGTTTTGGCGCTGTGTAAAAACCTCTACAGTGTGTGGCTGGAACAACGGCGCCCCGCCTTGAAGCATACATTCGGCGAACGTCGCTACAGTTTCGGCTGTGGCAAAACAGCCGGCATGGCCGGCGACTCCGCCCATCACCCAGGCGTTCTCGTCATGGACTTCACCTTGAATGACGCGATGGCGGAAGGTTCGGTCATTCTCAGTGGGCGGAATCGAGGGTCTTGATTCCGTGCGAGGCTGGAAAGTGATGGCTTGCAAACCGAGCTTGGAGAAGACTTCGCGCTTGCAAAACGCGTCGAGCGGCTCGCCCGTAATCCGCTCCAAGGCTGCGCCCAGTAGAATGAAGCCGATGTCGCTGTACTCGGTGCGGGAGCCTGGATCGGCGATAAGAGCCACCTGCGCAGCCTGGGCCAGCAGCTCATCGCGGTCCTTCGCCGTCTCAAACAGCTTTACGTATGCCGGCAGCCCGGAAGAGTGTGTCAGGAGCATGCGAAGAGTAACTTTCGTGCGGTGAGGATCGCTTCCGACAAACTCCGGTAGGACTTCCGCAAGCCTCTGCTCCAGGCGGAATTTGGCGCGCTCGTAAAGGACCATGCAGGCGGCGGTAGTCGCGACAACCTTGGTGACAGAGGCGAGGTCATAGATCGTGTTGGGGTTAACTGCGGGATCGTCAGGATCGTAGGTTGGGCCTCCTAAGGCTTTGAGGGCGACAAGCTTCCCTCGGTGCGTGACCGCGACGGATGCCCCAGGAAAGGCCTTTTGCGTGATTCCCGCGTGCAATAGCCCGAAGGCGCGCTCGAAGCGCTGGTCCTGATCGCCGTAGGCTTTGGCAAGCGGGCTGATGTGAGTCTGGTTCAGAGAAACCTCGGCGGTGGTACTTGTTCCTCACGAAAAAATCTGGTCCCCTTGTCATTCTGAACCCGCTTCAGCGGGTGAAGTTGAGCCGGTTGCGGGCGTCCGAGCCCGCAGGCGAAATCCCGAACGAAGTGAGGGAACCCTACCAAGCAAAGGAGATCGGTTCCTTCGCGTTCGCTCAGGATTTCGGCAGCAGGCTCTCGCTTCGCTCACGCCTGCTAACGCCTCAACTTCGCGCTTCGCGCTCAGAATGACAAGGGGGTTACTTTTTACGCGCCCCCGAGACTGTACCACTCACCAGTTGCTTTTGTTTTCGGTTTATAACACACTCAATCCAGAGATGAAATTACTGCGCACGATACTTTCGCTGGTCTTGGTCATCGTTGTTCTTGTCTTTAGCATGACCTCACTGGGAGCCACCGCGGCCGCCCGACGCAAGCCCAAACCCAAACCGAAGCCCGCCGCTCCGCAAGAGACGGTGAACTTCTCCGCTGTCGATGCTCTGGTCCAGGGCCAGGTAGCCGATGATGGTATTACCGGCGCCGTCCTTGTGGTTGGCCATGCTGGCCATGTGGTGCACCAAAAAGCTTTTGGGCTCCGCGCCACGTCGCCGCGGAGCGAGCCCATGACGATGGACACCGTGTTCGATCTAGCCTCGCTCACTAAGGTTGTGGCTACCACGCCGAGCGTGATGCGGCTGGTGCAGTACGGACAAGTTCGCATCGACGATCCCGTCTCCCGCTACATCCCAGAGTTTGCCGCGAGTGGCAAAGACGGCGTCACCGTCCGGCAGCTGCTTACGCACTTCTCGGGGTTGAGGCCTGATCTCGATCTCACCGTGCCCTGGGAAGGCCGCGAAACAGCGTTCGCTATGGCCAACGAAGAGAAGCTGCAATCGCCGCAGGGCGCGCAGTTTGTTTACAGCGACATTAACTTCATCGTGCTCGGCGAGATGGTGCAGCGGGTTTCCGGCATGACGCTCGACAAATATGCTGACGCCCACATCTTCCAGCCATTAGGCATGAAGCACACGCGCTTTCTGCCACCGGCGGCATGGAAGTCGAAGATCGCGGAGACTCTCGCCATCGGCAATCGCCAGCTCCTGCGGGGAACCGTACAGGATCCGCCAGCGCAACGCATGGGCGGCATTGCCGGCCACGCCGGTCTGTTTTCGACCGCAGGCGATCTCGCTCTCTACGCTCAGGCGCTAATCGATCGCAAAAAAATCCTGGCGCCGGACATTATTGAGAAGATGACCACGCCACAACAGCCGCCGAACGCCGTGGAAGTGCGCGGGCTGGGCTGGGATATCGACTCGCCGTTCTCTTCCAATCGCGGAGCCTTGTTGCCTGTGGGTTCGTTCGGGCACACCGGCTACACCGGCACCTCGATGTGGATCGATCCTTACACAAATACCTACATCATCCTTCTCACAAACTCAGTCCGTCCGCGGCCGGCCTCGGTTCCGGTCGTTTCCCTCCGCGCGCGCGTGGCCACGGCTGTGGCTTCAGCGCTGAACCTTGATGTGTCTTCGCCCAGCAGCCAGAAGTTCTTGTCGATCACCGGCTACAGCGAGATGGCCTCTGCCGCGCACCGCATGGGCACGCGCAACGGTCATGTGCTGACCGGAATTGACGTCCTAGAGCAGGATAATTTTGCCGAACTAAGGCTGATGCCAACGGACGACAAAGGACAGCCGGCTTCGGGAACCCCAGCCCCGGGAACCCCAGCTCCAGAACATGTCTTTACCATCGGTTTGGTGACCAACCAGACCGGCATAGACGCTAAAGGCAATCGCACGATCGACGCGCTGGCAGCTGCTCCGGGCATCAAGCTGGCTGCGATCTTCAGTCCCGAGCATGGAATCTTCGGCAATGTGGACACAACCAAAATCGACAACGCGATTGATTCGGTGACCGGTGTGCCCATCTACAGCCTCTACGGCGGCACAGACGATAAGCGGCACCCGCCGCTAGACGTATTGAAGACGCTGGATGCTGTTCTGGTCGACATTCAGGACGCCGGCGCGCGTTTCTACACCTACGAAACCACTCTGGGCTTCCTGCTTGAATCCGCCGCCCAGGCTAATACCGAGGTCATCGTTCTCGATCGACCCGACCCGGTAACCGGCTCGCTGGTGCAAGGCCCGGTGTCAGAGCCAAGCCTGCAGAGCTTTACCAACTATCATCCGGTGCCGGTGCGGCACGGTATGACCATGGGCGAGCTGGCGCAGATGTTCAACACTGAAAGAAAGATCGGCACGCGGGTGCGTGTGGTTCCCATGCAAGGCTGGTTGCGCGGCGATTGGTTCGATTCCACCGGGATCGTCTGGGTCAACCCTTCACCGAACTTGCGTTCCGTAAACGAAGCGGTTCTCTATCCCGGCGTTGCCTTGATCGAGGGGACCGACATCTCCGTTGGCCGCGGTACTGATACGCCGTTCGAACTCGTCGGCGCTCCCTGGATCAAGCCACGCGTGCTAGCCGACTATCTGAACGCACGGCTTATCGCCGGCGTGCGCTTTGTGCCGGTGACTTTCACACCCACGAGCGCGAATTATGCCGGGCAACTCTGCGGCGGCGTGAACGTGATAGTCACGGATCGCAACCTGCTGGATGCGCCGCAAATGGGTGTCGAGCTGGCCGCGGCGCTGCTCAAACTCTATCCTGATCACTGGAAGGCCGACAATATGCTCGGCAGCCTTGGCAACCGCCAGACCTTTGAGGCCCTGGCCCGTGGCGACGATCCGCGGACCATCGCCCAATCATGGCAAGACGATCTGCAGAAGTTCCGCGAGCTGCGGGCAAAGTATCTGCTCTACAAGTAGCAAGAATCTTTTCAACGCGGAGACGCGGAGGCGCGGAGAAAACTCGGGACATTGGTTCGTCCGGCGATCGGGAGATCGTGAAAGCGACTACAGCGTGTTTCACGAGTAGGGATTTGAAGAGACACGCGTGCGGTTCGCGGTCTGCGCCAAGCCCCGGCGTTACAGATCGCTATGCTTCAATGCCTGGGTCTGTCATCTCGACCGGAGCGCCACGGAGATTTTGCTCCTTTAAGAAAATCTCTGGCGCGGAGTGGAGGGATCCCGAGGGAGTATCCTCTGCAATGCCGCTTCAGGGAGTTCTCCCCAGATCGTCAACCTCACACGCTGTCGGCCTTGAATACAGTCGCGCCTTCACAGATTACCGCACTGCCGACGGCAATTTTCCACCAGGCGGTCACAGGGACAGAACATGGGGCGAACTTCCTGGGACAGCATCGTCAGGGACGCACTCTCGGGATCCTTCGACTCCGCGCCCATCATTCCCTGGGAGGAGAAATCCTCAGCGGCGCTTCGCTCAGGATGACACAGCTCGATGGTTTATTCATGTTGTTACTGCGCTGGTAGCCTTTTGCGATCTCCCGATGACCCGATCGCCAGATCACCCGATCACCCGATTCTTCTCCTGAACTATACTTTCGTGCATGCCTCTGCACATCGGAACTTCGGGATGGTCATATCCGACGTGGAAACCCAGCTTCTTTCCCGATGGCCTGCCGGCGAAGCGTTTTCTTGAGTTTTATGCTACCCAGTTGAATGCTGTGGAACTGAATGCCACGTTTCGGCGCATGCCGGCGGCTGCTGCCGTCGCCGGATGGATTGCCGCGGCGCCACCGGATTTTCGCTTCGCCGCCAAGGCCCACCAGTCCATTACTCACTTCAAACGACTGAAGAATGCGGAGGAGCCTCTGCGGTTTTTTCTACAGAGCCTCGAGCCGTTACGGCAGTCGGGCAGGCTGGGGCCGATCTTGCTGCAGGTCCCGCCAAATCTCAAGGCGGATACGCCCCTGCTGGAAGCCTTCGTCCAGCTGCTGCCGCATGCCTACCAGTTTGCTTTTGAGTTTCGCCACGAGACGTGGTTCGCCGATCCGGTATATGAGGTCCTGAAGAAAAAAAACGCAGCTCTGTGCTGGGCGGAAAGCGAAAAGATCGTGACGCCGCGAGTGACCACGGCGGATTTTCTCTATTACCGGTTCCGGGTGCCCGAGATCGCTGGAGCCGAGCTCGAAAAAATCGGCAGCGAGTTAGCTGAGCAAGCGCGAGATAAACAAGTCTATGCTTTTTTCAAGCACGAAGACGAACCTTCCGGCGCGCTGAATGCGGTGGTGGTTGCGCGAATGAACGGTATCGAGCCGAAGCCGTTCGTGATGCCGGAGAAGAAGCGAGCAAGCAAACCAAAGGCGTAAAGCTGACTAACGTTTTCAGCGATAGTGTGGACCACAGCGTTTGTTTTTGGACGTGTCATCCCAAACCCCGAACCCGAAGGGGAGTGGGTGAGGGATCTGCTCCTGCCTAGTGCGCGACACTGCGGAGCGTAAGGCCCTTTTCGCCTCGGGCCCGCCACAAACGTTGGGCGGCTTCCCCCGGGAGTGTGACCGGATTCGTGAGAGGCACGCGGATGAACTAAGGCCTATTTCGGGATAAAAAAAATTCGTCGGAAATGGTTTCATGATCTTGCGGCGGACGGTGGTGTCGTGTAGTATCACGAACTGTTAACGTAATGTTAAAGACCTATTAACCAAATAATAAATGCCCATGCTTTTCTTGCAAGCCGTTGAGCGGAGCGTCCTCCTTGGACCTCCATTCTTGCCGTTGGCCGAGATGAGGGTTTCGAGTGCATCTCTTGCCTAGGCAAGGCCTCGCACGTTCCCTAGGAGACTGGTCTGCCGGAGGTCTCTCTTCGGTAGCGGGTGCCTGGAGCGGAGCGTGGCGGCGCTGGCTACTGGTAGCTGGTCTGGCTGGCGTGGCGGCCCAATTGGTCATTGTGTGCTACGCCCGCACACAGAGTTGGTTCCCTCTGTTGTCGAATCTGCTGCAAACCGCGTTGGGATTCTTGGCAGTTCTGGCCATGACGGACGCAGGGATACGATCCGGGCGCTTCGGGCGGCGGACATGGTTTCTTTCTGCCCTGGCGGTTGCGATTTATAGCGTAGGCCAAGCCATCTTTACGTACAGCTATACGATTGCGCAGCCATATTCTCGTCATTATGGCGCTGTGGTTTACGATCCCATCTTCTTCTTCTGGGCAGTGCCGCTGGTTGCCACCGCGCTGGCAACCCCGGCCGAGATCTCGGAAGGTTTCGAGTGGAGCTCGGTCCTCGACGTAAGCTTGTTTGTTCTGCTTGCGCTCGCCTTGTACTTTTCCGCGTTTGTCGATTCGCGCTGGCTAGGCCGCCCCGAGGAGATGCTCTTTTGGAGGTTCAAGGTCCGGCTGCTTCGCGACTTGATCGTGCTCGGTTGTCTGTGGGGACGTTTCTTTTTCTCCGACTCCGATCAGGTGCGCGCTCTTTTCCTGCGTCTCGGCACCTTCTACTCTGCCTACGTGCTGTGCAACATCACGTATCTCACCTATCTCATCGCGACCGGAGCTGAACACGTCCCTAAGCCGGATACCTGGACGAATCTGGTATGGTCGATCCCCCGCGTGCTGGCCGTGGCTCTGGCAGTGACTTGGAACTGGCAAGCCGAGATCGCCGACCGCAGGCCGCCGGCGCCGCGCTGGCGCCGTCGTCTGTTGGACCGGGCTCCATTGGTGGTTCCACTGCTGGTCATCGTGGTGAGCGCTCACATGTTTTCCTCTGCGCCGTTTCTCTGGGGAGGCCTGATCGTTGCCACACTTGGCATCGTGAGCCTGCGACTGCGGCTCGCGCAGTCTCGACAGGAACGCGCCGTCGCTCGTTTGCAGAGCAGCACCACTCTTCTTCACTCCATCATTGAGGGCACCAGCGAATCCGTGTATCTCAAAGACGCCCAGGGCCGCTATCTGCTGATGAACCCTGCGGGCGCGCGCGTGCTGCGGCTTACGCCGCAAGAGATCGTAGGCAAGACCGATTACCAACTCTTTCCCGTCCAGGACGCTGGAGCCTACATCAAGAATGACCAGAAGGTGATGAGCTCCGGCTCAGCAGTCACGGCCGAGGAAGTAGTTACTGGGTTTGGTTCCGAGCGAAGGTTTCTCACCACCAAGAACCCTTACCGTGACTCGCAAGGCAACATTATCGGCGTGCTGGGTATTTCCGTGGATATCACCGAGCGTCGCCGCATGGAGGAGCACCTGCAGAAGGCGCAACGCATGGAATCGATCGGGACCTTTTCCAGCGGCATGGCCCACGATTTCAACAATCTGCTCACGGTAATCAAAGGTTACAGCTACCTGGCGCACGCTGAAGGCAATCCGGCAGTCCGCGAAAGCGTGGACCAGATCAACAAGGCGGCGACCCGGGCGTCGTCACTCATCGATCAACTGCTCGCCTTTAGCCGCCAGCAGATCCTGCAACCTCGGATCATCAACCTCAATGACATCGTTTCTCATTTGCGCAAGATGCTCGACCGTTTGATCGGCGAAGACGTGCGCATTCAAACCCAGTTTGCCCACGACCTCGGCACCGTCAAGGCCGATCCCGGCCAGATTGAACAAGTCCTGATGAACCTGGCAGCCAATGCGCGCGATGCGATGCCTGGTGGCGGTACGCTCAGCATGACCACGGCGAATGTAAACCTCAATCGCAGCAATTGTGGTCGTGACTTCCACGTTCCTCCCGGTGCGTACGTTCGTCTTACCGTGAGCGACACCGGCATCGGGATGGATGCGCACACCCAAGCTCGCATCTTCGAGCCATTTTTTACAACGAAGCCGCCGGGCAAAGGTACCGGGCTAGGTTTGGCGACCGCGTATGGGATCATCAAACAAAGCGGAGGATATTGGGGCGTGGAGAGCGAACCCAAGTCGGGTACGACTTTCAGAATCTATCTTCCGCGGGTGAGCCAACCTGCCGAGCCGCTGTCGCAAACTACTTCCCGCTCGGCCCCGCATGGCGGACACCAAACCATTTTGATCGTCGACGATGACCGGCATTTGCGGCACTTGGCGAGTGACGTGTTAATCAGGTCCGGCTTCAAAGTTCTCGGAGCGGAAAGCGCCGTGCAGGCCAAGAGAATAGCTGCGCTGCACGAGGGTCCCATCCACTTGCTGCTTACCGATGTAGTCCTGCCCGGCGCCAGCGGCCGCCAGATTGCCCAGCAGATCTGTGCCAACTGCAGTACCGGCAAGACACGCGTGCTTTACATGTCCGGATATCCCAACGACGCAATCACGCATCACGGCGTGATCGATGAGGGAGTCTGCCTGCTGAAGAAGCCATTTTCCCCAGAACGGCTCGTGGAAAAAGTGCGGGAAGTGCTGCAGGATTCTGGGAACGAGACTTTTTCCAAAACCGCCTGATCAAAATTGGGTAATTGAGTAATTTGGTAATTGAAAACCTGGTTCAATTGCTCAATTACCCAATTACCCAATTACCCAATTACCCAATTTAATTTACCCAATTACTAAATTACTCAATTAACAAATTCCGCTCGAGGATGCGCCGTTGCTATCCAATCAAGCCGGTTCATTTGGGGCTTGCTGCAAAAGCGATTAGAATCGGACGAGCAAAGTACGCAAATACCTGATGTCGTGGTGACGCGAAAACATGCGGGACGAGCCCAACGGAAGTGGCATTGGATGGTTTACGAAGACATGGGCGCAGGTGCGAACACATGTGCCTGAACGCGCCGAACTATCGCGGGCGGTTCGTGACTCTTTGTTTGGCACTTCGCTAGGGGCTGCGACAGCTCTGATGACATACTTCACCGTGTCCCAAGGCTTTCGTGGGCTACTACCCGCAAGACTTGCCAAGTCTTTGCAAGGTAGCACGATTCAGCGTCCTGACTTCTATGACCTGGCCCTTGTGGTCGGGGGATTTGCCGTGCTCGCACTGATAATGGCAATTTTAGGCTGGTTTTTAAAACACCTCTTGATCTCATGGTGGCATGGGGCTTTCCGAGGAATATTATTGATATGGTGGCTAACCACGGCGTTGTGGCTCTATCAATCGAAAGGCGTCTTTCGACCGCAGCTTCTGTGGCCGGCACTACCTTTGCTGTTTACGATAGCGACCGTCATGGCTCATAGGTCAAGACGAGAAGAGTGAGGGACGCTCGACGTCCGAGCTTCGCTTTAACTTAGGTCGATCGCAGCCCTTGCCAAGCCCACCTAATTAGCGTCCTCCCCTATTGAGTCTCCGGCTAACGAGGACATTTAAACGGAGAGCGCCCGGAGAGGGCACTGGTTGTCTTGTCCTCGGTCCACTAGCCAGCTACAACTCTCACGAAAGACATCCCATCCTGCCCAAACGGGCTTTTGACCGCGATTTTAGACACAGTAACCACGTGACTATTGGCTATCCCAGGCTGAAGCTGGATACTGAGAGGATGGCGTCCGATAACGAGCGTGTGGTCCGGGGTTTTCTCGATTACCTGAAGGTGGAGAAAGGCTTGGCCGGCTTAACTGTCGGCGCTTATCACTCCGACCTCATGCAATTCAGTGAGTTTCTAGAGAGCCGCCGGCGTAATCTTGCGCGAGCGCGGCGTGACGACGTACGCGGATTCCTGAGCCAGCTCTTTGCCAACGGGGTGCGTGATCGTTCTGTCGCCAGAAAGCTTTCAACACTTCGCCATTTCTATAAGTACCTGCTGTTGGACCGGCTCGTAAAACACGACCCCACGCTGGAGATCGACTCACCGCGGCAGTGGAAGGTTTTGCCCAAATCGTTGGCCGGCAGCGAGATCGATGCCATGGTAAACGCCAGGTCCACGGCTGCGGCGATCGCAGCGTCGGAGATCAGCGTGGCGCTGGCGCAGCGTGACACGGCGTTGCTGGAAGTACTGTACGCCGCCGGGCTTCGTGTTTCTGAAGTGATTCATGTGCGGTTGGAAGATCTGAAGCTGGAACTCGGTCATGTGCTGGTCCGGGGTAAGGGAGACAAGGAGAGGCTAGTACCGCTCGGCCGCGCCGCGCAAGTTTCTCTGGGCATCTACCTGGAAGACGGCCGCAAGACTTTGCTGAACGGCAGAATTTCGCCGATGGTGTTTGTACGTCGTGGCGGCGGCAGGCTAACGCGACAACGCGTGTGGCAGATGGTGAGTGCGGCTTCGTCGTCGTTGCGCCATGCCAGCCCGCACATGTTGCGCCACAGCTGCGCTACGCACATGGTGGAAAACGGCGCTGACCTGCGCACGGTCCAGACCATCCTCGGCCATGCCGACATCTCGACCAGCCAGATCTACACCCACGTGGCGCTCGACCGGCTCAAGAGCGTCTATCGCAAATTTCATCCGCGGGGCAGAAGACACGCGGCAGAAGGCCGGTCGTGAGAACCCAAAAAAAGTTGAAGAGAGATGAGGCGGCGGCTTGTCCGATCCATCCCGAAATCGGGAAGGGGATCCAGAAGTTTCTCGATTCCCTGCGCGGAGAGCGCAATGCCTCGGCGCATACCCTGCGAGCCTATCGCGCCGAGTTGCATCGCTTTGCGATATATCTGGGCCCGGAGACCGGCTGGAAGGCTATCGACCATACTTGCATACGCGGCTTCTTATCCCATCTGCACAGCTCGGGACTGAGTAAGGTCTCTGTGGCGCGAGCGCTGGCAGCCCTGCGATCGATCTATACCTGGCTGGCTCGCGAGGGAATTGTGCAGCAGAACCCGGCCAAGTTGGTGTCCACGCCAAAGTTGCCCAAGAAGCTGCCGCGCGTGCCGACTCTTGAAGAGATGAATGGATTGCTTGATAGCCCAATGCCGGAGAGCGCGGCCTTTCCGGAACGGGATTGCGCGATCTTCGAGTTGCTGTATGGCTGCGGCCTGCGCAATTCAGAGCTGGTGGGGATCGAGCTGGCCGATGTGGATGAGGCCAACGGAGTCATCTTGGTCCGCGGGAAGGGAAAGAAGCAGCGTTACGTTCCTCTGGAAGGCGCGGCGGCGGAAGCCTTGGGGACGTATCGTGCAGCTCGCCACAAAATCCTCGTCGCCGGTGGCCAGAGGACGCAGCGTTTGTTCATCAATCGTCGCGGAGGACCGCTCACAACCCGCAGCGTCGGGCGGATTGTAAAACAGATCGCGGTGGCCAAAGGCTTGCCGCCCGATGTTCATCCGCATACTCTACGGCATGCTTTTGGCACTCATATGCTGAGCGAAGGCGCTGATCTGCGCGCGATCCAGGAATTGCTGGGACACGAACGCTTGTCGACAACACAGAAGTACACCCAGCTTTCCATGACTCAGGTCATGGAGGTCTATGATCGCACCCACCCGCGAGCCAAGTGAGCCAGAAGAAATTGCCAGAATTGCCAGGATTGCCAAAATCGCCGGAATTGTTCGGTGGCATCGGCAGCGACGTTGTCCACAGCAACGCGGCGGGCGAGTTTATGGTACGTGAAAAACATTCCGGACTCTTACCGCTCGAGGTGCTTCTCCTGGAATTCTCCAATCCCATGCCTTTCATCGTGGTTTCGGCGCCGGCGACGGTGTTGCCTGCTCCTGAAGAATCAGCCCATGATGTTGTGATCGTACTTCGCGCAAATCTTCAAACAAGAAAGCGACTTGACCCGATACCAGCGTCGCCAGCCAACGTTGCCGCTTCGCCTTCGAACACGAAACCCTTGCCGGAGTCTTCCGGCACGGACAAAACCTCTCCCGTCGCGACGGCAACGTCTCGGGAGGTTCCGGCAGCCTCGGACAACTAGGGGCAGCCCGCTACCGGAGTTCCTCAAGGCCCAGGCACCCAAACCCAGGGCCGCAAAATTTCGAGAATGATAAACTGATCTCGGCTGGAGGGTTTAGCCTTGGCCCTGTAGCTCAGATGGATAGAGCGACGGTTTCCTAAACCGCAGGTCGGCAGTTCGAATCTGCCCAGGGCCTCCAGCGTTATGATTCAGACAAGATCGGAAGATTGCGCGGCGCCGATGTGCGTCCGAACGGCCTGAGGTCCTTGTGCATGTGCAGAAATATCAAAATCCTTTTCAACTTCGATCCACCGGTAACGCCGGACGAAATCCAAGCGGCGTCGCTGCAGTTCGTCAGAAAAATCAGCGGGTTCAACAAGCCTTCGAAAGCCAATGAGGAGGCTTTCCTTCTTGCGATTGACCAAGTAGCTGAGGCTGCAACGGGTCTTCTGCATTCCTTGCAGACCACGGCGCCGGCGCGGAATCGGGAAGAGGAAGCTGCCAAAGCCAAAGCCCGCGGTGCGGCGAGGTTCGGAACGTGAATTCGAGCAGTCAGCACTCAGCACTCAGTCAAAACGACGATGCCAAGTCGGTGGATGATCTTACGCAGGCGAGCGTAGTCTTGCCGGCGGAATACGGAGACGCCCGGATGGAAATCTTGGTCGCTGCTCAGCACGGTGACGTGGAAAGGGTCCAGGAGCTCTTGGCCGCCAAGCCGGCGCTGGTCAATGCCAAGGGCGAGCACGACAAGACGCCGTTGCACTGGGCCGCCGAAAAGAACGATCGCCGGCTGGCCAAGGTGCTGGTCGCGGCGGGCGCCGACATCAACGCTGAAACCAGCTGGGGATCGACACCACTGCAGTGGGCGGCCAACATGGGAAGCCGCGACGTTTCCGACCTGCTCCTGGAGAACGGAGCCGCGCCACAGCTTAACATGTGGGCTGCCGCCGGGCTGGGAATGCTGGACGTGGTCCAGTCGTTCTGGGAATCATCATCGTCATCATTCAGCACCCTCAAGCCCAACGCCGGGCAGACGCGCTCACGTAAACCGCCTGACGGCAGTTGGGGCAGAACCGCTCCACCCGAAACCTACGAGGCGTTGGTTTCCGAAGCCTTCTACATCGCGGCCCGCAACGGCCACATTGACGTAGCAAAATTTCTTCTCGCCAAAGGCGCCGACATCAACTGCCGGGGCTTCTTCGGCGCTCCCGGTCTGCACTGGGCCGCGATCAACGGCCACAAAGAGATGGTGGAGTTCCTGATCGAACATGGCGCCGATATCCACCTGCGCGATGAAAAGTTCGATTCGACACCATTAGGTTGGGCCCGGGAAGGCCATCAACTCGAAATCGCGGAGTTGTTGAAGGGACGCGGCCTGGACAGGTAGCGCCTTCAGCCGGGGATCCTGCCCGCGGAAGACCCGTCCGCGATGGGACAGGCCATCGGAAACGCACGGCCATCGGAAACGCACCCGCAATCTGCCATAATGCTTGACGAGAATTCCTAGCTTCAGATGAAAAAAGGAGACAATGGATGAAAATCGTGGTGCTGATCGCACGCATTCTGATGGGTCTGATCTTCCTTGTGTTTGGGCTGAATGGTTTCCTGCATTTCATTCCCATGGGGCCGATGCCCTCCGGGCTGGCCGGCCAGTTCATTGGCCTACTCTTCCAGTCGCATTACGTGTACTTGGTGTCGGCGGTGCAAGCGATCGGCGGAGCACTCCTGTTAGTGAACCGTTACGTGGCGCTCGCACTCACGCTGCTGGGTCCCGTGATCGTGAACATCCTTCTGTATCACCTGCTCATGGATCTGAAAGGCATCCCGATGGCGCTGGTCGTTACCGTATGTTGGGGAATTGTGGCATATCGCAACCGTCAGTACTTCGCGGGTTTGTTTGTCCAGAAGACGGCCTAGAAGAATCGGGAGATCGGGAGATCGGGTGATCCGGTGATCGGCACCGGGCGACAGGATTGAGGGCGAGCCCTGCTGGCGCGGCGAGCCCGCTGCAACAGGCGCACGACGATGTGTGGTCGAGAAGTGTCTTTGGCGGTTTGGAGCGCAGCGACAACATTTCAAGACTAATGGCTAAGTACTAATGGCCAAGAGCCGGGCTCCGACGCGCGGTGTTCGCGCGTCGCGGCCTTTCCCTTTGCTCTTCCTAACATTCTTAAGCAAAACCACCAACAACCTGCGTTTTATCTAGCGAAACCAGGGAATATGACTTTTTCCCGGGCGGAATTGGCAACCCGTGAAACGCATCGGGGTTTAAAGACACTAAGTAGATAACAGAGGTACTGTACAGCCGAACCTTAGCAATCTAAAGCCGCTGAGTGGGCGGCCGATTGATCGCATTAGGGCAGGTTACCTTAGGCCATGTCTAGTGCGTCTAAGGAAGTGGAGGAGAAGGTGACAATTTTCGACGCTTTATTCGGATGCTGGCACAAGCGCATGAGCTTCCCCCTTACCAAGCGGGGACAGCGGCGCCCGAACGTTGCTTCCGAGACCGGGGCTTATGTCGTCTGTCTTGATTGCGGAAAAGAGTTTGCCTACGACTGGCAACAGATGCGCGTGCGGAATGCCCGCGTACCACATGTGAATGTTCCTGTTCACGCGGAAGCCGAGGCTAGTTAACCGGTATGAATACGCAAACTGTTCAGTCTCGTTTTGCCGGCTCTCTGGCTTCGCTCCTGCTGTATCTGTTGTATAACCCGGCCATTCAAATTGCGGTGACACGCGCACTCTCTTAGTTCCAGCCGTCGCGCTGCGCGGCAAACGCCAGGCGCGACGGCTGATCGATTTCTATAATCGCGACCCATTCCGCTTCCCTTCGCGCCAAATAAACGATCCTTCCCCCAAGCAACTCCGCTGCAACTTCGGGGGCAACGTCCTGGTGGTAGCCAAAGTATTGGCGATTCCATCGCTCCCAAAATTTCGGCCGCAGCCATGAACCGGATTCGTACTTGGTTGAAAACAGATAGGCTACCTGGTACTGCCCTCGGGTCTGCCGTGCCTTCATCACTTGTTCGACGGTAAAGTCGCGCAGCGACACGATCGTGAACGGGCGTGACACGTATCCCAGATAGGGTTTGGTCAGCTCATCCTGAGCCGGCCAGGCCGTCAGAATGGTTGCATCGCGTTCATGCCGCTCAAGGAAGCGTGCCGCGCCGTAGTGTAGCTGCACAAAATCGCGATAACGGAGATTGTCTTCCGGAGCAATGCGGTAAGGCGGATCGAAAAACAACCCCAGCACAAAAAGAATGATGATTCCTGCGGCCGCCCATTGCCAGCGAAGGATGCGCCGGTACAGCGTCGACATGCCGATCATGATGACCAGCGGATAGACGGGCAACAAGTAGCGGGTAAGGACCGCTCCGCCGAGCAGAGAGAACGCAATCACATGCGCCAGCATGATCATGGCAAACTGGAGCTGGATGGGGATAGCGATTCGCTTACGCTCGCCGTCGCGATCGACTACCGGCGGGAAGAACATGGCGACCGCGGTCGCTGCGGTGAGCGCCAACATATTCATGGCGCCGAGGAGATTCCAAAGTCGCAATCCCACAGCGAGAATGAAGCGCAGCGGGTTCACGGTCTGATTTACGTTGTACTGGTAGAACTCGGCGCTCCCAAAAATTCTCCCGGTCAGGTGATGGTGATATGCCAGCCAGCCGAGCAGAGGCAAAAGTGGTACAAGATAAATCGCGGCCCGGGGGATTCTCTCTCGCGGCGGTCCGCTGTCACGGTCGAGAATCTCCCACAGCGAGAGCGCCAGCGGCGTGATTACCGCAGTCTCTTTACATAGGACGGCGAGGCTGAAGGCGATCTGGCTGAGCCACAAGCGGCGTTCCACGGCCATGCGAATGCCCCAGAGCGTAAACGCAGCCGCAGTGAGATCGGCGTGAACGAGCGAGCTCTGCACGAAGAAGATGGGATAGAGCGACGTGGCAATCGTCGACGCTACGGCGACACCGGTGTTGGTGATGCGGCGCGCCAGCAGGAAGACGTTGGTCAGCGCAAACGCCGCGACCAAAAGCATTGCAATGCGCGCTACCGCCGGCTTCCAACCGCTGACGGCAAACCACATCGCAAGGTAGGCAGCCGACAAAGGTGGATGACCGGTATCGAGAGTGCTATGCGGAATCAGGACGTGATCGTGAGCAAGATCGTACGCTGCTGGAACGTAGTAACCCGCTTCGTCCCAGAAGAACGGCAAACGTAACAAAGGGAGATGAAGAAGGAAGATGGCAACAAAGATGACGGAAAAAATCTGCAGCGAGGCGATGAATCGCGGCGGGTGGCGAGGCGGTGTCATCTCAACCGGGTGAGCGTTTTTAGAGTGGTGTATTCCATATAATCGACGACCGTGTCCTTTGTGGTTGATGGCGTTTCTGTTTTTCGTAGTCGAAAACGCCTCAATGGACCTGTCCCGGAGTATGCGCCATGTTGGGATCAAGTTTGATCTCGCCGAAGGTCTTTTCGTACTGCCCGACGTTCTGCTCCAGGATGGTCATCAACGCCTTAGCCTGCTGCGGGCTTAGGTAGATGCCCTGAAAGTTCTGTACCTCCACGTCGCCTGAGACTTGAGGCTGGATTCGACCAAAAATCAGCAGGAAATCCCACACGCTCACGCGTACCTGCACGGAGTTGGCGTAACCCTCACGATAGTCGGGCGTGTTCGAGAGACGAATGTTTGGCTGCTGCGGATTCGGCATGCGTTGCTTCTCCTGGAGTCCAAACATTGAACATAACAGAAGCGGGGGAGAGCGGGAAATGATTTGGAAAGGCGGTAGTAGGGCGGTTTGGTTTGCGCAAAACCCAGCCCCTGTCATCTTGAGCAAGCACGAAGGATCCCGCGAAGCGGGAGACTGAGGGCGCGTCGAAAGATCCCGAGAATGCGTCCTGTGCCATACCGATACGAGGTGTTCTCCCCAAACTGCCTGTGCTACGCTTCTCCGCGTGCGCGACGGCTTCCATTACAAGTTCTGGGTCTACATTCTCTCCAGCCGGTCCGGCACGCTGTATGTCGGCATCACCGGGTTTTTCGATAAGCGCATTCATCAGCATCAGTGCGACTCAATTGAAGGCTTTACCAAGAAATATCAGGTCCATCGCCTGGTCTACTACGAAAGCTACCAGGACGTGCTAGTCGCCATCGGCCGAGAAAAGCAACTCAAACATTGGCGGCGGGAAAAGAAGATCGCGTTGATCGAGAAGATGAATCCTCGGCGGCAAGACCTGGCGGAGAATTGGGGCCGGGAGATGCGCTTTCCGGGACAGTTCCTGGGTAGAACTCCCTGAATCAGCATGGAGGAACAAACATTGTCGGGATCTTTCGACGCGCTCTCAGTCTCCCGCTACGCGGGATCCTTCGTGCTTGCTCAAGATGACAGGTGCTGGCATTGTGCAAGACCAGACAATTTGCAAACCGCCAACTGCTCGAAAGGCGAGTCCAGACCGGAGGATTTTCGCCTTCATTTATAATCGAGGTTTTCAAAATCGCATTCGAGGGGGTTCATGAACACCAGCATTGCTGATGTACACGCGCGCGAGGTTCTCGATTCTCGCGGAAATCCCACGGTTGAGGCCGAGGTCTCTTTAGGCGACGGCTCCATCGGTCGCGCGGCGGTGCCAAGCGGCGCATCCACCGGCGAGCACGAAGCCGTGGAGCTGCGCGATGGCGATAACGACCGCTATATGGGCAAAGGGGTCCGGCGGGCCGTGGAAAACGTGAACCTTGCGATCGCTGATGCTCTGCAGGGCATGGACGCGACGGCGCAGCGCAAAATCGACGATACCATGCTGCAGCTCGACGGCACCTCCAACAAAGCCAAGCTGGGCGCCAATGCGATTCTTGCCGTCTCCATGGCATGCGCGCGCGCCAGCGCCGCGTCACTGAAGACGCCTCTTTATCGATATCTCGGCGGAGTCGGCGCCAATGTCCTTCCCGTGCCCATGATGAACATTCTCAACGGCGGCGCGCACGCCGATAGCAACGTCGACTTCCAGGAATTCATGGCCATGCCGGTCGGCGCGCAGACATTTTCGGAAGCGTTACAGTGGGGCGCCGAGGTGTTCCACACACTCAAGTCGGTGTTGAAGAAACGGGGATACAACACCGCAGTCGGTGATGAAGGCGGTTTCGCGCCATCGCTCAAGGCCAACGTCGAGGCCATCGAACTCATTCTCGAGGCCATGCAGCAGGCCGGTTTTGAAGCTGGAGGAGACATCGCCATCGCACTCGATCCCGCAGCCAGCGAGTTTTTCGATAAAGACAAAGCCAAGTACGTCTTCAAGAAGTCGGACCAATCGTCGAAGTCTTCCCAAGACATGGTGCGTTTCTGGTCAGACTGGGTACGGCAGTATCCTATTGTCTCCATCGAAGACGGCTTGGCCGAAGACGATTGGCAGGGCTGGCGCGCGCTCACCGAGGAACTGGGAGACAAAATCCAGCTGGTGGGCGATGACTTGTTCGTGACCAACACCGAACGTTTGAAGCGGGGTATCGAAGAACAAGTGGGAAATTCGATTCTGATTAAGGTGAACCAGATCGGCTCGGTCAGTGAAACCCTCGATGCCATCGATCTGGCGCGCCGCAACGCCTATACAGCCGTGATCTCGCATCGTTCGGGTGAGACCGAAGATACTTTCATTGCCGACCTGGCGGTCGCGACCGGCGTGGGACAGATTAAAACCGGGTCGGCCTCGCGTACTGACCGCATCGCCAAATACAACCAGCTCCTTCGCATTGAAGAAGAGTTGGGCGGGGCGGCTCGGTTTCTGGGGCGAGAGGCGCTGAACCCCTGATGAGATTGGTAATTTGTAATCGGGTCTTTGAAAGAGGAGATTGGTAATTGAGTAATTTGGTAATCAAGGTAATTGAAAGACGGTGGAACCACAGGTTTTCAATTACCCGATTACCCGATTACAAATTACCAATCTCTCTTTCGCGCCTCCGGCGCGGTCTAGTCTCTCTCCTGCTCTCTTTCTGTACCCAGCTCCCCGCGCTGTCTTTCCAACCAACGGGTGACCCCGGCTGCAGTTCCGGTGCCTTCGCCTTCGTGGGCTTTCTCCCATTGTTCTTGAGAGATGGTCTGGATCGGCTCCAGTTTCTTGCGCTGCAGGGCGGTGTTGATGGCAGGAAGCTGGCGCGCGGCGAGCTGATCGATTTCGTGCATCACGTCGTCCAACTCACGTGAGAGCGCATCCGTTCGCGCCACCTGATCGTCGGTTGGCCTGCCATCGTACTGGCTGACGTAAGCGTAGTTTTCGGTGGTGTACTCGCGGAGACGCTGTTCGCCCGTGATTGCGCCGCCTTCTTTGGTTGCAACGATCTTCGAGCGTAGCGCGTCCGCCTGCTGCGACAAGTGCTCCAGATTTTTGCGCAGGGGATCGGTGGCTTGGAGCTTCGCGGCCCGCAGGGTTGCGCTGTCGCGCACCCCGGAGATAGAGTCAACCGCATAGCTCAAGCGGCCTAGCAACTTGTAAAGCTTCATGGAGAGCTCGTACTCCGCTCTCCGGTCTTGCGCCGTGTACTTGGCTCTGGGATCCATTACCACGTTGAGTTTGCTCGTGTAGACCTGGTCACCCTTGGTCATTTTGACGGTGTAGGTTCCCGGCAGCACGCGCGGCCCTGTAGCCGCTTCAAAAGCCGCTGTGGCCGCGGGCGGAACCAGAGGCGGTTTGAGGCGCATGGACCACGTCGTGCGATTCAGCCCGCGATGTTTGGACCCAGCGATCGTATCCATGAGCTTGCCGTCGGCATCGAAGATTTCAATTTTCAGGTCGCCGAAGATGTGGCGGCTCTTTTGGTAGTAGGTGATGTAGGCGTCGGTGGTGCGGCTGGAGCCGGAGAAGGTGGCATCGCCCTCCGACCAACCGCCGTTGGCGTTCATGTACTGGATGCCGCTGGATTCCAGCAACACGGCGTCTTTGGCCATTAGTTCGGGATTCAGCGCGCGCAGGGACGAGATGTCATCAATGATCCAGATGCCGCGCCCGTGCGTGGCCAGCACCAGGTCAGATTCACGCGGCTGGATCACGATATCGCGCACGGCGACTGCGGGGAAGTTGCTTCCTTTGTATTGAGCCCACTGCTTGCCGCCGTCGATCGAGATCCACAACCCGAACTCGGTGCCCAGGAACAGCAGGTTGCGGTCGTTGGTGTCTTCGGTGATTACGTGGGCGTAGCCGCGAACGCCTTTGTCGGGAGTTAGCAGGGAAGCCCAGGTTTTGCCGTAGTCGGTGGTCTTGTAAGCGTAAGGCGCCACATCGCCGAAGGTGTGGCGATCGAACGTTACGTACGCTGTACCTTCGTCGTACAAACTGGCCTTAACCGTAGAGACCCAGGAGTTTTTGCCCAGCCCGTTTATGTTTCCGACAACGTTGCTCCAAGTCTTGCCGCTATCGCGCGTGATCTGCAGGTTGCCGTCGTCCGTTCCCGCCCAGATTAGCTGGCCGTTCTTGGGAGACTCGCTGATGGAATAGATCGAGGTGTGCATTTCGGCAGCGGAGTTATCCACGGTGATCCCGCCGGATTCTTCCTGTTTCTGTTTTTCCGGATCGTTGGTGGTTAGGTCCGGGGAAATGCGTTCCCAGGACTGGCCGTGATCGCGCGAACGGAACAGGTATTGCGCGCCGATGTAGATGGTCCCTTTTTCGTTAGGACTTATGTGGATCGGCGAGTTCCAGTTGAAGTGCAGTTTCTTCTCTTGGTACATGGGTTGCGGCTTGATGCTGCGCGTCTCCAGAGTGCGCAGGTTCACGCGGCCGATTTCCCCACCTTGATACTCGGTGATGATGTAATTCGGATCCGAAGGATCCGGGAAGACCCACATGCCGTCGCCGTTGTAGACGTTCTCCCAGCGTTGATTGGTAATGCCGCCCGGATAAGAAGAATCACCCATCCAGACGCTGTTATCTTGAAGCCCGCCAAACACGTGGTAAGGATTCGCGTCGTCCGTGCTGACGTGATAGAACTGCGACACCGGCAGGTTCCAAGCATGAGCCCAGCGCGTGCCGCCATCGGTGCTGCTCCAGAAGCCGCCGTCATCACCGGCAAAGATCAGGTTGCTGTTGCTGGAATCGATCCACACGGTGTGGAAGTCGCCGTGTGCGTTGGCGGTGCTGCTGAAGCTGTGCCCGCCATCCGTGCTGACCAGCAGGTTGAGATCTGGTTTGAAGATTTTGTTCTCGTCTTTGGGATCGACGATCAGGTTGGCGAAGTAAAACGGCCGCCACACCATGAACTGGCTGGAGTCGCCTTTGCTCCAGGTCTTACCGCTGTCATCGGAGCGGAAAAGCGAGCTCTGCTTGGATTCGATCATGGCATATACGACGTTGGGCTTCGAGGGAGCGACCGCCAGGGCGATTCTGCCGTAGGGTTTTTCGGGCAAGCCTTTGTTGTTGGCACTGGTGAGTTCCGTCCAGTGGTCGCCGCCATCGGTCGACTTGAAGAGCCCGCTGCCCGGTCCGCCGGAGCGGAAAGTCCAGCCTTGCCGGCGAAAGTCCCATAGCGATGCGTAGAGAGTCCTGGGCTCTTTGGCAGCCATGGCGACCATGGCGCAGCCGGTGGAGGCATTGGCGCCCGCCAGAACTTTCTTCCAGCTCTTGCCGCCGTCGCTGGTGCGGTAGACTCCGCGCTCGTCGCTGTCATTCCACAGATGGCCGGCAGCGCAGGCATACACGGTGTTGCTATCGCCAGGATCGACCAGGATACGAGAGATGCGCTCAGTATCTTTAAGGCCGACGTTGGTCCAGTTCTCGCCGCCGTCGGTGGATTTATAGACGCCGCCGCCGATCGACGTGCTGTTGCGGGTCCACGCTTCACCGGTTCCCACCCAGACGATCTTGTGATTCGAGGGATCGACGGTCACCGCGCCGATCGATTGCACGCTCTCGCGGTCGAACACGGGTTTGAAAGTGGTCGCGCCATTGATTGACTTCCACACACCGCCGCTGGCTGAGCCGACAAACACAGTGACTTTGCCGTTGTCATCGAAGGCATCAATGGCGGCGATGCGGCCACTCATCGCGGCCGAGCCAATGTTGCGGGCGTTGAGACCGGAAATCGTTCCGGAATCGAACTTCACGGGATGAGCGTCATTCTGGGCGGGCGCCACTTGGCCGAGAACGGCGCAAAGAACGACAAAGCCGAGCGCAAAGGAAAAAAGTTTGCGGAAACTGGAGATCATCATGATGAATAGTCCTCGTTATCGTGAACGGGTTATTTCGCGCTCGCTTTGGCTGGCGCGGCAGCCGGAGCGGACGGCATCTTGAAACTCTTGTCGTCGACTGAGACGTTGGCTTCGATCTTGGTGAGATTGATCTTGCCCCGGCCATCGGGATCGTTCTTCGCGCCCGACTCGATGGAGAAGGGATACATTACGCCGTTGACCGGCTTGTAGGATCCCAGCAGGGTCAAGCTTTCGCGGACCGATCCACGAATGAACACCTGCTTTTCGATCTGGATCTCAAGATAGGTGTCGGGATCGAGATAGTAATAGAAGATGTCGCCGTTTTTCAGCGTGACCTTAAGCTTGTAGGCGTCATCGCCATCGACCTGATCGTGGCCAAGGTATTCCACCGTGTTGCCTTTGGCGGCTGCGTCGACCAGGGGACCGTCAAAGTCTGCCGCCTCGATCAGGCTACGCGAGTCGTCGTCACCCAGCAGCTCGGGGTCCTTCTTGCCGCCAAAAGGCGAGATGTGCCACGCGCTCGAGCCGTCATAAGCTTGAATCTGCGTCATGCCTTGAACTGCGAAGGTCTGGCGCAGCAGGTTGGGCCGCTTGCTCTCGCTGCCGATTGCCGCCTTGAAGCCGCTGGCGTCAAACGTACCGGTCACGCGCAGGCTCTGAATGGCTTTCATTTTGTCCATGCCGCCGCGTGCCAGGATGTTCTTGGCCACGAGTTCGTCGGCGGTCTGTGCGAACCCGCACAACGAAAAGCAGAATAAACTTGCCAGAATGATGCGAGTTGCCTTCACGGTGACTCCTTTAATGGATGGGATGATGGGTGATGGATCTTGTGGTCAAACGTAAGGAACTATCTTAGACGAAACGGAGCCGGATTGGTGAGATGGAAGATTGCCAGAATTGCCAGGATTGCGAAAATTGACGATTGGCGAGAGGTCTAAATCAAATCATCAATCCCGGCGATTTTGGCAATTCTGGCAATTTCTCTTCACGGTTCCGGCTCTTCCTGCAGGGCGGTTAGAACCTCATCGTCCACGCTCCAACTTTTGAGAACCTTGATGGACGTTGCCACGCCGAATCCGGCTCGCATCAGCGCGCGAAAGATGCGTGCGGCTTCCTTGTTACTTCCGGGCTTCTTAAGCCGCTTGCGACGCAGGAAGGCCCGGGCGAGTTCCTCCTCGTTTGCACCTGAGTAGGCTTCGTCTACTGCCTTTTCGATCACGTCCGCGTGGACGCCCTTGACCTTAAGGTCGGTGACCACGCGACGCCGGCCGAAATTCTCGTTGTCGCGACGAAAGCCGGCGTAAGCCGCAGCAAAACTTGCGTCGTTCAAGTACTTCTGCTGCTTGAGGCGCACGACAACGCTATCGATCATCGACTCCTCAGGACAGCGAGTGCGCAGCTTGCGCTTGAGCTCCGCGACCGAGTGCATGCGGCGCGCCAGAGCGCCGATAGCGTAGTCGTAGAGCGAGGCTTCGTCGCAGTTCTTGTTGGGCTTCCTAAACGGCATTGAGTTCCCAACGCAGGATAGCAGACTGCCTATATTCGCAGACTTCAGGGTAACAATACTGCAGCTGTACACGACCGTGTCATCCTGAGCCGAAAGGCGAAGGATCTACTCCACTCTAACTGGAGGACAAACGTCGGCGGACTTGAAGGGCAGCAGAGCCGATTCCTTCCCATTCCTCCCCCTTCGACTAGGTCGGGTCGGAATGACACCTTCGAAAAAGATAGGTTTTTCTAAGCTTGTCAAACTAAACGTCATCGCAGAGAGCGTCTTTGTCGCGGGCCGTCATTCCTGCTGAGGCGAGTGATCGAGTCGTCCTTCATGTTCAGCATCCATTCGCCTTGATCGGGGCAACCCTTGTCCTCGTAGATACTTTTCGGAATGTAGAGAATCACGTCCCCGCTGTCGGTCACCCCTTGAATCATGGTGAAGTAGTCACAGCTGGGGAGAGTCTGCGTGATCCTTTCGCCAACGTCGCGGATATGCCAGCTTCCCGAGGCGAAATCATAAACTGCAGGACGATGGTCGGTGTAATCACCAGCTGCGGAGAAGAAGTCCAACAGCAGCTTTGTCCCGTTCTTCGACGTTCCTCCGAACTCAACGCCATTCTCGCTGTACTGCGGATCCTCGGTGTGGCTGAAGAGCACCTTGGAATGGCCTGCCGATTTTCCGCTGACCGTCCATTTCAAATGACACTTGGGCGCATCCCCGATGCCGATGTTACTGGCGTTGACAGTAACCACGATCTGCGTTGCAAATTTGTTCTTGAGGGGAAAGGTCTCAACATAGGTTTGCGTTGCTCCGGGTCCAAGCTCAGCGCAGTCAAACTGCATTTGCTTGGAGAAAGAAAATGCCCTAGTAGAACAAACAACTAGGGACAGAGAGAGCAACAATTTTCTTGATACTAGAGCGTGTTTCAAAAGGTCTCTCGTATACAAACGTTTGACCCAGCAGGGGCTAAAGCCCGAGATTTTATTGCACCTATCCGGCACGACTGAAGTCGTGCCCTGACACAAACCCATTTTGAAGCACGTTCTAAATTCTTCCGCTAGATCCTTCCCGCACCGAAGCCGGCCTGCTCCATCTGCTCGCGCGCGGCGTCGGCGGTGGAGTGGATGCCCTGGACCTTGAGCTTGAAGTCGTCGGGGTTGCTGGCATTTTCGAGCGCGGTCTCGTAGCTGACCAGGCCCTGGGAAAATAGATCGTAGAGCGACTGATCGAACGTCTGCATGCCATACTGCGAGGTGCCGACGGCGATGGCTTCATGGATGAGCCGCGTTTTTTCCGGCGTCATGATGCACTCGCGAACGAAAGCGGTAGAGATCAAGACTTCCGTGGCGGGAACGCGGCCGGCGCCATCGGCGCGGCGCACCAGCCGCTGGCTGATGACGGCGCGCAGCGTGGCTCCCAGCTGCATGCGCACCTGTTTTTGCTCCGGCGGCGGAAATACGGCGATCACGCGGTTAATGGTCTCGACAGCGTCGAGCGTGTGCAACGTGGAGAAAACCAGATGTCCGGTTTCAGCGGCGTGCAGCGCGGTCGAGATGGTCTCAAGATCGCGCATTTCGCCGACCAGTATCACATCCGGGTCCTGACGCAAGCTGGCGCGCAGTGCGGAGGCGAACGACGGTGTATCGACTTCCACTTCGCGCTGGTTGACGAAACCTTTTTTGTCGCGATGTAGAAATTCGATTGGGTCTTCGATGGTGATGATGTGTTCGGGGCGTCCGGAGTTGATGCGGTCGAGCATGGCGGCCAGGGTCGTCGACTTACCGGAACCGGTGACGCCGGTGACCAGCACCAGGCCGCGCTGTTCGTCGGTGATGTGCTCGATGATCTTCGGCAGGTACAGCTCTTCGAGCGCGCGAATCTTGGTGGGAATTACGCGCAGCACCAAGCCGACATTGCCGCGCTGCTGAAACACGTTCACGCGGAAGCGTCCCAGCCCGGCGACGCCGTAGGCCATATCCAGCTCGGCCGCCTCTTTGAACTTTTGCTTCTGCCGGTTCGACATCATGCTGAAGGCCATATTCAGCATGTCTTCGGCAGAGACGCGCGGTTGATCGGTTAAAGGCACAAGCTCGCCGTCCACACGAACGTGAGGATAGTTTCCGACTTTCAGGTGAAGATCGGAGGCCTTACGCTCCATCGCTATTCGAAGCAGATCATCAATATGCATGTTGACTCTTCGCTTTTAAGACTTGAGGCGCCTGCCTAAGTGGCTGAAAGCTATCACGGGTCCGCGGCTAAAGGCAATCAGGGTTGCCGCTGAACATACCCCAACAGTAACCCCCTGCGGCCTTGCTTCCGGCCGGCCTGTAAACCTTTTGTCTTCAGCAGTGTATGGCCCTCCGTGCCGGACTACAATGTTACTGATGACACAGAACGGCAGTAGACCTCGCGTGGTGATCATCGGGGCGGGATTCGCCGGAATCAACGCTGCCAAGGCGCTTTCCCGGGTTCCGGTACAGGTTACCGTGATCGATCGCAAGAACCACCATACCTTCCAGCCGTTGCTCTACCAGGTGGCGCTGGCTGTGCTCTCGCCTGCGGAAATTGCCTCCCCGATCCGCTCCGTACTGCGCCGGGATTCCAATATGGAAGTCCTGCTCGGCGAGATAACCGGCTTTGACTTGGATCGGCGGCGGGTCCGGATCGGCGGCCTGAGCGAAGATCTGCCCTACGACTACCTGATCGTTGCCGCCGGCGCGACGCATGCCTATTTCGGCCATCCCGAGTGGGCGGAGTATGCGCCTGGTCTCAAGACTGTGGAAGACGCGATCGAGATCCGCCGTCGCGTCCTGCTGGCCTTTGAGAGGGCTGAGCGGGAGGCGATCGTCGGGCAAACGAGCATCCCGCTCACCTTCGTGGTGATAGGCGCCGGACCAACCGGCGTGGAACTGGCCGGAGCCATCGCCGACATCTCCAAGCGCTATATGGAGAGTGACTTCCGCGCTATCGATCCCACCAAGGCCAGGATCATCTTGCTGGAAGGAGGTCCCCGCGTTCTGCCCGCGTATCCCGAAGATCTTTCGGCGAGCGCTGAACGCCAGCTTACCGAAATGGGCGTCGAGGTCCGCACCAATGCTCTGGTTACTAACGTCGAGCAGGGCTTGGTCACTGTGGGCAAGGAAGAGATTCCTGCCGCGGCGATCCTTTGGGGCGCCGGCGTCTCAGCTTCACCACTGGGGAAGATGTTGGGTGTGCCGACGGATCGCGCTGGACGGGTTCTGGTCGAGCCCGATCTCAGCATTCCCGGCCATCCCGAAGTTCTCGTCGCCGGTGACCTGGCTGCTGCGAAAATTAGCGACACAAAATGGGTCCCGGGCGTGGCGCCGGCGGCCATCCAGATGGGTCGGTTCGCCGGCCGAAAGATCAAGCAGTTGGTCGAGGGCAAGCCGGACAGAGACAAAGACCAGTTCGTCTATCGGGATAAGGGAAGCCTAGCTACCATCGGCCGCTCCCGCGCGGTTGCCGACCTCGGTCGTCTGCACATCTCCGGGTTCTTCGCGTGGCTGGCCTGGTTGTTCATCCATCTGTTCTTCCTGATCGGCTTCCGCAACCGCTTCCTGGTGCTATCGGAGTGGGCCTGGGCCTACCTCACTTACAACCAGGGTGCACGCCTGATCACCGAGCCGATCGAATCAGAACGGATAACAGCTCCGAAAGCCAAAGTTGGGTAGGCCCGCCAAGCTGTTCCGCTTTGTTTACTCATCTCGCGTAATAATATATTTGTCAAAATGCGTCAGTCGTCCTTCTGATCTTTTTTTGTTTTCCTTTCCTACGCTATTATTTAACTTCTCTTTTACGCAAGCCTGCTTTTGTGCTTCTTTTGTCAAGCATCATCCCTGTTGCGCCACTTGCGGGGGGTTATTTGAACGCAGAGGCTCTGTTTTCGCCGAGAACCGTCAAAAGTGGGTCCGAAGTTCGAGTCCCGCGGCAGCGGGACGGCCGAAAGTAGCCCGGCACGTCAGTGCCGGGTAACGAATAAAGGAGAAACTCGGCGGCTGGCTGCTGCGTCGCCCGTTGGCACGGGTAGGATGGAGGCTGTGACTCCTGAACTCGAAACACCGCACCTGCTGTTACATCCTCTGCAGTTGTCCGACGCGGATCAGGCGCAGCTTCTATTTCCCCAATGGGAGATCGTGCGCTATCTGAACAATCGTGTGCCCTGGCCTTATCCATCGGATGGCGCCTACAGCTTTTATCGGGACGTGGCTCTGCCGGCCGCGGATCGCGGCGAAGCCTGGCATTGGACATTGCGGTTGAAGAGCAATCCCGGGCAGATGATTGGCAGCATCAGCCTGATGCGTGGTGAGACGGAGAATCGCGGGTTCTGGATCGCGCCGCCATGGCAACGCCAAGGCTTGATGAGCGAAGCCTGCGATGTAGTGACCGATTACTGGTTCAACATTCTGAAGTTTCCCGTCCTGCGCGTGGCCAAAGCCGCTGTGAATAAGGCGTCACGCCGGATTTCAGAAAAGCAAGGCATGCGCTTGGTGGCCATCACGGAGCGCGACTACGTTTCCGGCCGGCTGCCGACTGAGATATGGGAGATCACGGTGGAGGAATCGAGGGCGAAGCGCGGCAGCGCGCGTTAAACGAGATTGGGCAGACAGGGTTACCAGACTTCGACAGCCAGGGACGCAAGCTCTTGAAAGTGAGCGTCGCGTGTGATCAAGGTAAGTTCTTTTTGCTCCGCAATGGCGGCGATCCAAATGTCATTCTCCGGAATAGGGCGTCCTTTTTTGCGCAGCTCGGCTTTCAGCTTGCCGTACGCCTCCGCGGTCCCGACATCGCAGGGCAGCACGGGTAGGGCTTTGGAGAGTTCAGCAAGACGCGCCAGGTTATGTTGGACACGACTGGAGCTGCGGGCTCCATAGAAAAGTTCTCCCATTGCTATGCACGGCAGAAACAATCGCATCAGAGGAGTGAAACGATTGGTCACTGAATCATCGCGCTCTAGTATCCCGATCACTACGTTAGTGTCGAGTAGGAATCCGCCACTCATCGGTATCGACCCTTTCACAATCCTCTGCAATGACGGTTTTCATTCTGGCCAGGTCGTCCTTTGAAATACTGCCAGCGAAACGCAACAGATCAACTGCCGAGCCTCCCCGTGGGATGGAGTCGCTGACACTGTGGTTTGAGTAGTCATGCTCGTACCAGTCGAGCAAATAGCGGTATTTCGGCGGTATGTCTTCGGGCTCGGGATGGGTTTTGCCTCCCTTGCGATCCCGGTGAAACTTATCTCCCGGGCGGAACAAGCGGCGGCGTCCGCGGCGAGTTTCGGAGAGCATCCGGTGGCGCGCTGGGTTGGGAGGTTTCGAGGCGACACAATGGGTTGAAGCATGGATCTGGAGGCCCGGTCTGTATCCGCCTGCCAACCCCTCCCGCATCGCGCGCTCAACAATCTCGATAACAGAAAAATCGTCGCGCCCCGGGTTCTCCCGGTGCAATAAGGATGTTGCCAACCAGATTTCGTCCGCGACTCTAATCATGAATGTATGTTATAATCTAAAATAGCGTAAGTCAAGTGTCATTCTGAGGCCGAGGCCGAAGAATCTGCTCCCGCCCGAGTGCCGCGGAGCCGATCCTTCAGGCCCTTGTTCAGAAGGACGATTCATTGGAGCTGTGAGTGCCGGGCCTTCAGGATGACACTCTCCATGGACAATTATGGCTGGTTGACATCGACAGAGGACAGTAAGAAAAGGCCGCGTGGTCGTCGCGGCCTTTCAATTTGCGATCAATCTGTAACCTACGCGCTTACCGGCTGCTTCGCGAAGTTTCTGACCGGGACCTTGGTGAACCAGTTGTGCCGGTCCTTCATGGTTCCGTTCACGATGCCGAAGAATTCGCGTTGCAGAGCTAGGGTCACCGGCCCAGTTACGCCAGCGTTGATGTTGATCTTGTCGACCGATTTGATGGGTGTGATTTCAGAAGCCGTACCGCAGAAGAAGACTTCGTCGGCGATGTAGAGCATCTCGCGAGGGATCATCTGCTCGACCACAGGCACGCCGATGTCGTCGGCCAGAGTCAAGATTGCATCGCGGGTGATGCCCGGCAAGATCGAGTTGCCGAGAGGAGGAGTCATCAGCTTGCCTTTGCGCACGATGAAGATGTTGGCGCCGGAAGCCTCGCTCACGAAGCCATTCACGTCGAGCGCGATCCCCTCGATATAGCCATTGACGATGGCCTCCATCTTGATGAGCTGGGAATTCATGTAGTTGGCGCCCGACTTCGACATGGCCGGCATGGTATTGGGCGCGATTCTCGACCAGGAAGAAACGCAGGCTTCCACGCCGTCGCTCACGTTGCCGTGCCCCAGATACTTGCCCCACGGATAGTTGACCATGTACACCTCGGTGGGCGAGTTGAAGGGGTTGACTCCGGCTTCGCCATAGCCACGCAGCACGATGGGTCGGAGATAGCAGGGCCACACGCCGTTGGCAGCGACGATTTCGCCGCCGGCCTCGCAGAGCTGGTCCAGAGAATAGTCGACGTCGATGCGGTAGATCTTGGCGGAATCGATGAGCCGCTGCATGTGCTCACGAAGACGGAGGATGGCCGGCCCATCGGGAGGGGCGTAGCAACGGATACCTTCAAACACGGACGAACCGTAGTTAATGACGTGCGCCATCACGTGGAGTTGTGCGTCATCCCACGGGATCAGTTGACCGTTGTGCCAAATCTTCTCGGTCTTTTGTATTGCCATGCTCGGGCTCCTTCCCCCAGACCCATCGTCGTTTTCTCAGACGCCTTCCGGGACAGCTGGGCCCAGAAAGGCTTCCCCTATTGTAGATAGGTTTTCGACGCGAACAGGAGATTATATCCGACAGAATTTGGCGGGCCAAACGGATAAGAGGAAGGTTGAAGATCGCCGGAATCGCCCGGGATCGCCGAGATCGCCGGAATCTGGTTCTTCCCATCACGGCGATTTCGCGCGATTACGGCGATTCCAAACACACGGTTGCGAGCGGTTCAGATCACCCGATCACCCGATCACCCGATCACCCGATCTCCTAGGGTTGCGTTCCTCCCGCTGCCGGTTTCGCCGGGTCAGGGGCAGAAGCAGTTGCAGGCTGCGGAGCTGCAGGGCTTGCGGGGGCCGGCGTCCAGAGGTAGGTCTTAGGATTGTTCATCATCACCGGCATGGCGGCGAAGGGTTTGGAGTAATCGTTGCGGGCGTTCCAGAAGAGGAAGCCGTCGCCGCCATGCTGCTTGGAAGTGCTGACTTGGGCGAGGATGTACTTGGGCGAATACGTCGGAGTCCTCCACGCAAAAGCTTGCAGCCAGGGACGGATGGTCACGCCCGAGCCCTCGGTGATCTTCACAAAGCGATCCATGGAAATGCTGATGAAATGTTCCGGAGCGTCGCCCGGGCGTTTGTAGTTGTCCATGCCGAAGAAGTGCGAGGGATAGATCATGGGCGAGAGGACGTCGCAATGCTTGGCCATCTTTACTATGTCTTGGCCGGTGTGGCGGAGATCAACCTGGCGCTGCCAGGCCATGACGCCGAACACATCGAGCGAGAGCAGCACGCCCATGGGGTGGAGGCCAGCGTAGGCGCGATCGAGAAAGTCGGCGATGACATCGTCGCGCTGCAGTTTGGAATTTTTCTGATCTTTCTGGAAAGCGAACAGCGCATCTGCCTGGTTGCCCTCCGCCGGGAATCGGACGTAGTCGAACTGAATCTCATCCACACCGAAGCCGGCTACATACTTGGCCAGAGCCAGGTTGTAATCCTGCACTTGCGGATTGGAAGTGTCCGCCCAAACCAGTTTTCCATTCTCACGCCACGGCTGGTGGAGGCTGCGCGATTGCACCGCCAACGCGCCGTGATTTTTTGCGATGTTGTCGTCGCGGAAGAGCGCCTGCCGGGCGATGGCGTGCATGTTCAAAGAGTGCACGAAGCGCACGAACTTAGGCAGGTTGCTGATGGGATAACTCTTGAGTTTGCGCGCCAGCGGATGATCGAAAGGAACGTTGATGCTGCCGTCGCTGTCTTTGATATCGAACACAACCGCGTTGCCGCCGGCTTCATGCCAGCGCCGGATGATCTGAATCCCCTTCGCGCTGCCTGCAGTCGTTCCCGTCAAATAGACGGCGCGAATTTCCTCGCTCTTCGGAAACGGGTGGCTCTTTTCGACGATAGGCTGCGGTTCGACCCCGGGAATCAGCGCCGTCTCATCTTTCTTGAAGGTCGCCTTGCCGCCGTTGGCTTTGCGGATGGCGTCTTCGAACTCCGCCACCGTCATGTACGACGAGCTAGTGAGATTGAGACGCGCAAGAAAAAGAGCTGTGGTAGTGGCTTTCGCCTTGTAGACAAGTGTACCGTCGGGCACCGCGGGCACCGCCGGCGCAGCTTGAACGCCGGTCGGAGGATTTTGCGCGGCGGACACACGCTTCGAATGCCGGGCAACCAGGGACGCCGTTAGGGTAAGTCCGAAGATTGCAAGAACAACAGTAGAGACAACACGGGACTTCTTGAGCAGCATGATTCTCTTTTCCGGGGTCGGGCAGCATCTTAGCACCGGCAGCTACTCTGGTCAAAATGGCCCCGGACCCTGGACTTTTGTCATACGGTGGGCATCTAACTGGTTGATTGACAAGAAACCAACATTCATCCTGGGCACTCGTTACAACTCTGTTACTAACTCCTCCATCTCAGGTGATAGCTCCTGTTGAGAGGTCCTCGTAAGAACGAGGCTAAGGACATTATGAGAACGGGTCTTAATACAGCTCTTGACCCCAACCGACGCAGTTCGGATGCGCAGGATTTCGAAGCCGGCTTGCGACGCAAGATCGTAGGCCAGGATCAAGCTATCGAGAAAGTGGTCGAGATTTACCAGATGTTCCTAGCGGGATTGAATCCTCCTGGACGGCCGGTAGGCAATCTCCTATTCCTAGGGCCGACCGGCTCGGGGAAGACGCGTGTGGTCGAAGCCATGGCGGAATCCCTGTTTGGCGACCCGCGAGCTGTCCTCAAAATCGACTGCGCCGAGTTCCAGCACAGCCACGAGATTGCAAAACTCATAGGCTCGCCCCCCGGGTACCTAGGTCATCGCGAAACCCATCCTCTCCTCACGCAGGAAGCTCTCAATCAATGGCACACCGACCGGGTCAAGCTCACGCTGCTCCTGTTCGACGAAATCGAAAAAGCCAGTGACGCGCTGTGGCAACTTCTTCTGGGCATTCTGGACAAAGCTACTCTCACGCTGGGCGACAATCGCCGCGTCGATCTTTCGCAATGCCTCATCGTGCTGACCTCGAATTTGGGCGCGGGTGAGATGAATGATCTCATGAATGGCGGCCTCGGCTTCGGCCAGACCACCGCCGTTGACCGCACCACCGACTCCCGGTTGGACGACAAGATTACCCGGACCGCGCAAGAAGCAGCACGTCGCAAGTTCTCTCCTGAATTCATGAACCGCATCGATAAGATGGTGGTGTTCAAGACGCTCAAGTCGGAGCACCTGGAGCAGATTCTGGAAATCGAGCTCGGCATGGTGCAGCAGCGCATCCTGCAAGCGACGGGGAACAATCAGTTCGTTTTCAGCTGCACAGCTCCAGTCAAGGGTTTCTTGCTGGCAGAAGGAACCGATCTCAAGTATGGAGCGCGTCACTTGAAGCGAGCCATCGAAAAGAACATCGTCTTCCCGCTGGCCAACCTGGTGGCGACAAGCCAGATCCGCCTCGGCGATTTTATCCGCATCGATCGCATCGAGGAGATGATTACCTTCACCAAGGAAGCCGAGGGCGCTTTGGTTCCGGTCCTGCTGGAGAAATACGGCAGCCTCACGGGCGGTCAATCAGCCAGCGCCCGCGCCGGCCGGGGCGCCGCCAAGGCACGCGACTTCGGCGGTATCGCGCCGTTACTGGATCACAAATGATGGGGATCGGGTGATCTGGCGATCGGGAGATCGGGTCATCGGGGAAAGATGGAAGGGCCTTCCGAGAGGGAAACGGTGATTGAGAGCTGCAAACAGGTTCAGTTTTCCGATCACCCGATCACCCGATTTCATTACCCTTTTTTCAGCTCAATCAATACCTGCCGGGCAACTTCTTTCAGAGTCTCAAAGACGCCTTTGCCCTGGAAGGCCACGGCCTCGACGACGGGTTCGCTCTTCTTTAGTAGTTCGCGTTGGAGGTCGCCGACCGGCATGGCGTTGGGCAGGTCGCGCTTATTGAGCTGAAGCACGTAGGGAATCTTTTTGAAGTCGTAGCCGTGCTCTTTGAGGTTCTCTTGGAGGTTCTCCAGGGCTTCCACGTTGGCGTCCAGGCGTTCCTCCTGCGAGTCGGCGACGAACACGACTCCGTCGACGCCGCGCAGGATGAGTTTGCGGCTGGCATCATAGAACACCTGCCCGGGGACGGTATAAAGGTGAAAACGGGTGCGGAAGCCGCGCACGGTGCCTAAATCCAGGGGTAGGAAGTCAAAAAACAGGGTACGATCGGTCTCCGTGGCCAGCGAGATCATCTTGCTCTTTTGTTTGTCGGCTGCTTTATCAAAGATAAACTGCAAGTTCGTGGTTTTACCGCCCAAACCGGCGCCGTAATATACGATTTTGCAGTTGATTTCGCGCGCCGCAAAATTGATAAAGCTCAAAACTCTCCTCGCATTCGGGTCGCGCGGCGGAAGGAGCCGCACGAGGGGATTCCGAACGTCTACGTCTCCCGGTTTGAAAGACTTCTTATATCACACCAATGCTAAACGGATAGGATTGTACATGTTCCATGGGCCTTCCCGGCCCGCGACGTCGGGCCCGGAATTACGGAGGTACCTTTTCAGCGCTGTGGGGTGAGCTGCGGCGCCGACTGTTGAAGCGACGGCGCGGGTGGCAAGGGGTAATATCCGCTTTTCGCGGTGACAGCCAGGTTGGCGCGGTGCACCCTCACGTCGATGACCCGGTAGCCGCTCGAAACCGTGGGTTTGGCGTAATACACCAGCGTGTACTGATTGCGGGCCGCATCAGTGATCTTGGAATATGCTTGCTCGATGGATTTCTGGTCGAACTCCGCAGAAGTCTGCCCGCCGGTGGCATCCGCGTACCGCTGCAGAATATTGCCGTATCCAAAGCCGACGAGGCGAATCCGGTTGAGACGGTCATAAATCGGCAGAGCCGCTGTGTCTACACCGAGCCCGTAGACGGCGATGTTGTTGGTGAGCAGCACCCGGCGCACCTCGTCAAAATCGGCAGTGCTGCCAAGCTCACGGCCATCGCTGATCACGAAGATGACCTTGCGGCGCGTGCGATCGCGGCGTGCCAGGTCCTGAGCCGCGCGCAAGATGGCATCATTCAAAACGAAAGATTCTCTCGCTGTCTGGAGAGACGTTCCTGTCGCCGTGGCAGTCTGGGCATTGGGGTCGTAGACGGGATGGCCATTGATGCTGGGTCCCTGCGCAATGGGTCCGAACACCTGAGGCGGTCCTCCTTGACTGCCTGGACGCTTCACCCGCGCCAGGCTGGCAGTCGAGATGGTGGTGGCGCCGGAGAAGGCTGTCATCTGCGAAACCGTGTGACCGTAGCGATAGATCGCGACCTCATCGAACTCCGTGAATGCACCCACCAGAGCCGGCAGGGTGTCATTGATCTTCTTCATGGTTGGAGCGGGCAGCTCAGTGTCGAGGACGATTGCCGTGGAGAGCGGAAATGGGTCGGTATAAAAACCCCTGAGCCTCTGCGCCACTCCATCTTCCAGGACGGTGAAGTCCGCCGTGGTCAGCCCAGGTACCATGCGTCCCGAGCGATCGCGGACAGTGACGGGGATTTGCACCGCATGCACATGCTCAATAATCTTGCCGAACTGCGCCAGGTTCGTAGATAGAACGTCACTCCCCGACTCCTGGGGTTGCGGCGCCGGTGTGGACGGAGCCGTTGGTGGCTGAGCGGAGTGATCATTCTTGGGTGCTGGAGGGGCATCCTCGGGAAACTGATTAGGTTGCTCCGAGGGTTTGGGCACGGGAGCGTCGGGCACGTTCTGCTGTGCCAGCGCGGTAGAGCAGGCCAAAGCCGCCAGCCACATGATCTTGCGCGTCCGGTGACCGAAATGCCCGATCCAAAGACCCACCATGATTCCCTCCTACCACTCAAGAACACTGCGTCAGCCCTTCACGGGCTTCCCGGGAGGTGCCCGGACTTTAGAACGCGCTAAAGCCTTCATTTTGCAGCTCTTTACTTTTTGCGACTCAGGCTCGTAGACGCCTAAAAAAGGGCGAACCAGCCAGCTTTTCTTCCATTGTATGCTTTCTACGGCTTGCGCATGCAGGTTTGCTGCATCCAAGTAAAATAGCCCCAAGGCTATCAGACCAGAAAGGCATCGCCCAAGAGCGGTTTATGCGAATCTCTATCTTCGCTTTCCTATTGGCGTTCGCTGTCGCATGTCCGGGGTTTGCCCAGGAGACCAGTCCTGAGGTGGTCCCGCAGGAGAAGACCCCTGTCTTTCGCCAAAACGTAAACTTGGTCAACGTACTTTTTAACGTAAAGAGCAACCACGGCGCGCTGGTTCCTGGCCTCACCCAAGATCACTTTGAGCTGCTGGAAGAGGGCAAGCCGCAGACGATCAAGTACTTCTCGGCCGAGACCAACCAGCCGTTGACTCTTGGGATCCTGATCGACAGCAGTCTCAGCATGAAGAAGATGCTGCCGGAAGAACAGGTCATCGCCGGCGACTTCCTGCGCCAGGTGCTCACCGATAAAGACCTCGCCTTTGTCATCAGCTTTGACATCAGCGTGGACCTGCTGCAGGACCTCACCTCCAATATTCGTCTTCTGCGTGCGGGACTCGACCGGGCGAAAGTCAACATCGGTGGCGGCGGAGGGGGGCTTCCCGGGCTTGGGCAAGGACCTTTCCCAGTGAGCACGCCCAAGGGTACGCTCCTCTACGACGCCATCTATCTGGGTTCAAGCGATGTCTTGAGCAAGCAAGTTGGCCGCAAAGCCATGGTGATCCTGACCGATGGCGTCGACCAGGGAAGCCGGACCAAGCTCCGTGAGGCAATCGAATCGGCCCAGAAGGCTGATGTGATTTGCTACGTGCTGCTGCTGTTCGATCCCGCCTACGGCTCGGACATGCACGATATGAGCCAGGTGGCCGAGCAAACCGGAGGCCGTGCAATCTCGGTTGGCAAGCCGGACAAGCTTAGTAAGGCCTTCGAGGAGATCTCGAACGAGTTGCGAAGCCAATACAGCATCGGCTACACACCGGTGAACCCGAAACACGATGGCACCTTCCGCCGCATCGAGGTGAAATCCAAGGATGGCTATAGGGTTCAGGCGCGCAAAGGATATTACGCGCGGGTGGACTCGGAGTAGAGAAGAATCGGGCGATCGGGTCATCGGATCATCTGGTCATCGGATCAACGGCGGGTACAGGGATGAGACCGTCTTTGGCGGTAGCACTTTTTCCCACTAATGCTTGCCGTTAGCCATCGCAACTGGCTCGCTTGATCCGATGATCCGATGGCCCGATCTCCCGATGACCCGATCACGCGCGATCTTTACTCCTTGAAGGCCTGCCCCACCCCTTCTAGGCTCCTTACTCCTTCGGAACGTAATAACCCTTCTTCGCCCGGACCTTCAGCTTTTTGTTTTCGGTAGTGATCACGATGGGACGGTACATTCCGTTCAACGAGAACTGAGCCGGCTTGTAGTTCACCGAGTATTGGCTGCGCAACTCCTCCTGGACTTCGTGGAAGTCTTCGGCCAGGTTCTGGAGCTTGAAAGGGAAGAAGGCACGGCCGCCGGTTGCCTCGGCCAGCATTTTCAAATTGTGGTCGCCGGTATCGAGGATGTTACTGAGGTTGGTGCTGATCGCATAGACGATCACGCCGGCGTGCTGGGCCATTTCGATGGCCTCTTGGCGCAGAACACGGCTCTGGTTATCGTCGCCATCGGAAACCAGCACAATGGCCAGACGCACGATTCCCGTTGACCGTTCTCTCATCAGCTTGTCGCGGCAGGCGTAGTACACGGCGTCCCACATCGCGGTGCCACCACCGGGGCGGATCGCCTTCACGCCGCGCGAGAGCTTGTCCAAGTCGTTGGTGAAGTCCTGCTCCACGTCCCAAACTTCGTCGAAGGCCAGGACAAAAGCTTTGTCGGTTTGCGGGTGGATGGTCTGGTGCAGGAATTCGATGGCCGCCTGCTGCTCGAAGAGGAAGCGGTCCCGGATCGAGTTGCTGGCGTCGATCAGCAAGCCGACGCGTAAGGGAAGGTTGGTTGAGGCTTCAAAACTCTTGATCTCTTTGGGCGGAAGGTTGTTGTCGAGGATTTTGAACTCGTTTTGCTTCAGATCCTTTACGAACTTGCCGTGCTTGTCGGTGACGGTGAAGATGACGTTGACTTCGTCGGTTCGCGTGCGGAAATTGCCTCCCGAAGGCAAATCTGGCGTGCCGGTGGAAGCTGGGGCCGCGTTGGCAGGTTTCGGCGCAGGCGACGTGGACTGGGCCAACACGATGCCGCATCCGAGAGACAACGTAAGCAAGATCACTAGAATTTTGGAAGACATGGCAGGAAGCTCTATTTAAGCACATTATAGTCTGGAACGCGCCGTTAACCCTCGATGCGTCGCAAGAACGTCTCCAACTCTCCAGGCAGAGGCTGCTCAAAGGCAAGCGTCTTCCGGTTCGTGGGATGGAGGAATTGTATCGCGGCCGCGTGCAGGAAATTCCTCCCGAGAGATGCTGGCTCTCCGTAACCGTTGATCTTCCGCGGAGCGCCATAAAGCGTGTCACCAGCCACTGGGTGCGCGATCGAAGAAAGATGGACGCGAATCTGGTGGGTGCGCCCAGTTTCAATCTGGACCTCCAGCAGAGAAAACTTTCCATATTCTCCTTCAATCCGCTTGAGCACCTTCCAATGCGTGATCGCTGCGCGACCAAGCCGGCTTCCGCGCGTGGTCATACGCGCCCGCCGAACCGGATCACGGCGGATGGCAGCACGGATCGTTCCCTGTGCCTTCGTCATCCAGCCATGCACCAGCGCCAGGTAGGTCTTTTTCACCTGACGCGCAGCAAACTGTTTTGCTAAGTCGCGGTGTGCGAAATCGTTCTTGGCAACAACAATTAACCCGCTGGTCTCCTTATCGAGGCGGTGCACAATGCCCGGCCGAAGCTCCCCACCCATCGCGGATAGCGCCCCGAACCGATGGAGCAGGGCGTTGACCAATGTGCCCTTGCTTCCGGCTTCGTCTTTTCCCGAGCCGGCATGCACCGTCATGCCTGCGGGCTTGTTGATGACAGCGAGGTCGGCGTCTTCGTACACCACGTCGAGCGGAATCTCTTCAGCGAAGGCCCTAAGTGGCTGTAGCTCGACTCTGCCGGTAACGACGATCTGTTCGCCGCCGCGCAGTCGCAGCGATGGCTTCGGCGGGTTCCCGTTCACCAGGACTTTTCCCTGCGCTATGAGTTGTTGCATCCGCACCCGGCTGGCACTTGCCAGCTCCGAGACGAGCCATTGGTCGAGACGCTGGCCGGCGGCGGAGCCAGGAACGTTCAGCGTTTTGATTGGAGAACTCTGTGCCACTGACAGGATTGTAGTCGGGGCGGAAGGGTTGGGTAATTGGGTAATTGCGGCCTGGATCCTTGGCTTCAAACTACCCAATGACCAAATTACTCAATTACCAACTTACTAGCAGGCGAGTCGCGCGGAGGCCGACTTGCGCGCCGGAGCGCGTGCATCAGGAGCAGAAGAATCTGAAGCGGGCGTAGCTCTATAGCGGTTTGGAGCGGAGCGACAGAAAAAACCGACCCGCGGGGCCGTGCGACCGGGCCGTTCTGAACCCGTCCTAAGACGGTGGGAACCCGCCGCGGCTCTTTAGGCATTTCCGTACTGGCGGAACCTTGCTCACCGAGCCGTTATTATACGAGTCAGTCCCCCTGTTCATTGAATGTTGGTTCATGAACGGTAACCGTTCTCACCTGCTTTGCAGGCCGGTTTTCATCCACGATGCTAAAGAAAAGCAGAGTGGAGTGCAAGCGCAACCACCCCATCTCTTACTGAGTCTTCACGTCCCGCGCGACCCATGTGGCGCATGCACCCTCGCCTGCGTTCTTTAAAGACGCGCACACAGCCCGGGGGCGGCTGTGCCACTAAGCGTCAAATTCTTTTCGTTTCGCGACGCTTTTTTTGAGAGCCCAGGACCGGCACGATTTTCGAGCGAAGTCAAACCCGCAACTGGTTTCAATGGATGCGATTGAGCTAGGCGCTTGTCATGTTGAGCGGAGCGCCTCGATCCCGCGACCAATGCCAGAATCCCAGGCGCGGAGTCGAAACATCCCGACGATGTTTACCGAGTAAATACCGATCCAGAGAATTCTGGCCCAGGAACTGTCCCGGACGTTTCCGACCGGGAGACGGTCAGCCCGAAGCGAGGTCGAGAGAACTCCCGGAAACTGCATTACTCCTTCATCATTCTCGGGATCCTTCGACTCCGCGCTTGAGACTGTGCGAGAAGCGAGCATACTTCCCTGCGCTCCGCTCAAGATGACAGTTGCCTGCGGTTTCGCCAGCCCTCAGCAGCATCGTATGTTCGGTGCTTCTCTTGTTCCTTTTGCGGTTGACCGCGCTGTGCCACAAAACGATTCCAGCCAAATGAACCACTAACCGGCCTTTCGATCTTCCTTCAGAATTTCATCGAGAGCACCGGCCAGCTTGCCCGCGCGCTGGCGGTACTCGCCCGCCAGCAGATCGTATTTCTTCTTGAGGATGTGGTATTCGTCGGCGATGTTGAGCGCGGCGAGAACGGCTAGGCGCAGGGAGTCGATCGTCGATGTCTGTTCGGCCACATTGCGCATCTTGGTGTCGACAAACTCGGCCAGGCGCAAGATATATTCCGCATCGACTCCGCGGAGGTTATAAACCTGGTCGTAGATTTCCACACGAATAGGCGGCGTGCCGGCCGAGGGTTGTGTCGCCAAGCTACTCTCCTTCAAAAGACAACGACTCCTCTTGATTATCGTTCGGATCAGTGTAGGGTCAAGCGAAATGTTTGCTGAGAGGCTGGAGGGTAACAGGTGCTGGCCTATCCTTTGTCTCGCTCGTTGCAAACATGCAGACTCCGGCGCTGTTCTTGGTGGTTCATTGCACGCTGATCGCTTAGAGTTTCTGGTTCATGTAACCACTCCGCATCGCGGGGTGGTGAGCGCTGATACACATCTCGCTTCACCACTGTACTTTTACCGCAACGCGAGGAGTCTGTTTTTTCCAGCAGCGTGAAGGGAATCCGCAAAGATTCTCGAATAGAGCTTGGCGTATTCATTGGCCATGGTCACCGAGCTGAAGTGTTCGCAGGCGAAATGCACGCAATCTTCGCGAGAAATCTCTTTGAGCCTGGAGAATGCCTGGATCGCTTCATCCACGTTGTTCACAAGATAGCCGGTCTCGCCGTCCTTGATTACCTCAGGTAGCGCTCCGCGAGTGAAGGCGATGACCGGCGTGCCCGACGCCGCGGCCTCCATCGCCACCAAGGAGCTGGTTTCTTCGATCTGGCTGGTGATCAGCAGCGTCTGGGCCTGACGCAGCAGCCGGCGTTTGGCATCAGTCGACGGAGATTCAACGAACCTGGCATCAGCCATTCGCTGCAATCGCGGCGCGATTTCGCGACCGAAGTATTCCTGGTGATAAGAAAAGGGATAAATCTGGCCGCCGATAGTGATAGGCAGTCGTGCTTGCTCGGCCATGTCGAGAGCCACGTGGGGAGCTTTCTCTTCGCAGATGCGCCCCAACCACAACAGACCCGACTGGCGACCACTCATGGTGACGGTCGAGTTGAGTCCGGCGCTGAAACAGTCGAGGGGAATGCCGTTGGGGATGACATCTTCAATCGCTTCGAGACCGCTAAACGCACGAGCTTGAGATCGAGAGACGCAGTTGAAGCAAACGTTCGGCGGAATGTTCGTGAACAACTGCGGCGGGTAGTGACCCCGGGGAAGATGCAGTGTGGCCAGCACCGGAACCTGAATCTCGCCCGCGCGGGGCCAGAAACCTCCAGACATATCGTGGATGAGTGCGAATGGGCGGCCCTCGCGCTCGCGGCGAAGAATCAACTCGACGATTCTGTCTTCGTGTTCACGACGGCGTCGCTCGAAGTCGTCGAGTTCGCGGCACGGCTTTCCTGTGCTGAATAGCTCTCCGGCGACTCTTGATCCAGCCGAAGCCGCGACCGTGGTTTCCGTTCCGCGCCGCGTCATCTCCCGTTCCAGGGTCCATAAGATCTGCTCGGCGCCGCCCGCGCTTTCCTGGGAAACGGTCAGGAGCGGATAGGCGACATAGAGAATGCGTTTTCCGCTCGGGATTGCAGAAAAGTCTCCGTGGTAGGTTTTTCCCCGCACTATCGCACCACTCCATACTGACTCTGCAAGAACGCAGAGAAGGCAGCTGCAATCTGTTGCCCGCTCATCTTCCATTGCCACAGCTCGTAGTTCAGTTTCCAGGGCAGCGGCGGTTGGGTGAAGTCATAATCGGCGATGGGGCGGTAGGTTTCGTGCTGCGGCCTGAAGGAATCGATCAACAAGCCCTGCGAGCGGTAATGCCCGAACATCCGGATCTTCTTTTCGAGCTGCGTACCTTCGACAGGCACGATCACCTCCGTGCCCCGGGTTCGCGGAAAAGTTTGGATAACGCCGACGCCATCATCGTTGCGATGATAGAGCGGGCTCTCCCACACCGGAATCGCGGTACGCCGTCCCACCATGGAGGCGACGAAACACGCAGCGTCGTGGTCGGGGTGTCCGCCTTCATAAGCAAGCGTGAGGATGCAGTTCGGCTCGAGCTGCGTGACGATTTTCTCGACCGCGGTCACGGCAACGTTTAGATTGCGGAACAGTTCCTGATCGGCGATACCGCCATCGACTTGATCGGCCAGGAACACTGGTCTCGCGCCGACAATCTCTAAGGCAAGTTCGGCCTCTCGGCGACGGATAGCGGCATACGCCGGACGCGAACCGTATTGCTTCCAGAAGCCGCCATCGTGCGGCGCACCGTCGGTTGAGAAGATCACGACCGGCTTCTTCATTCCCTGCATCAGTGCCCCACAGGCGATCACTTCGTCATCGGGATGGGCCACCAGGATCAACGTGGTTCCCAGCAACGGCTTGAGCGCGTCGAGCAACACATTATTTGTGATGCAGAGATCCTTTTGCTGGAGGCGTCGCCCACAGTTATACTTCGCACCGGGATGACTAGGATTGGGTAATTGGGTAATTTGGTAATTGAGTAATTGAGTAATTGAGTAATTGAGAGGACCGCCGGGTCCTGGGCAATTACCCAATTACGAAATTACTCAATTACCAAATCGACATGCGGAATTTGCAAACGGAAATCGAAAGGTTCTATGCTGCGGGCCAGCTCGAGGCCGCCCCGGCTCGCCAGGTCTTTCTTGAGTTTCGCGACGCGCTAACCCGGGGTGAGATCCGTGCGGCTGAAAAGCAGGACGGTCGTTGGCGCGTAAACGCCTGGGTGAAGCAAGGCATCTTGCTTGGCTTTCGTCTGGGCGAACTGACGGCGATGGACTCGGGCTTGCTCTCTTTCGTCGACAAAGACACGTTTCCCGCGCGCCAATTCACCATGAAAGATAAGGTCCGGGTGGTTCCTGGGGGATCTGCTGTACGTCAAGGCGCCTATCTGGGGCCTGGTGTGATCTGCATGCCTCCCATGTACGTGAATGTCGGCGCGTACGTTGACGAGAGCACACTCATCGATTCCCATGCTCTGGTTGGCTCTTGCGCGCAGGTGGGCAAACGCGTGCACCTCAGCGCCGCCGCCCAGATCGGCGGCGTGCTCGAGCCGGTGAATGCCACACCGGTGATCATTGAAGATGACGTCCTGGTTGGCGGCAACTGCGGCGTCTACGAAGGCACTTTGGTGCTCCGGGGCGCGGTCTTGGGGGCAGGCACAATTCTTACCCGCTCGACACCGGTGTATGACATCGTTCGCGAACAGGTCTATCGCTCAACCCCCGAGGCGTCGCTTATCATCCCCGAGAATGCCGTTGTGGTTCCGGGATCGCGGGCCATCAGCAAAGGTAAAGCCGCAGATTGGGGACTCTCCGTCTATACGCCCGTGATCGTAAAGTATCGTGACGACAAAACGCGGACCTCAATCGAGCTGGAGGATCTTCTGCGATGACCAAAGCCCAGCTGTGGCAACGAGGCTTCCTTGCGGTATTTCTTTTACTCGCCGGCGTGACTGCATTGCTCTGGGCGGCGGGATATTACGGCCACTTTCCGGTCAGCGGCACTGTACTCCTGACGTTGTGGCGCACGGCCATTGCCGCATTCCTGGGTTATGCCATTCTCCGCCGCTCACTCACTGCATGGATTCTTGTTGGCATGCTGATAGGAGCCGAGATCGGCTACGACTTGAGGTTCCTTGGCAAGGAAGCGCGCGAGCGAGCGGTGGCCGACGTTCAAGTGTTGAGCCAGATCTTCCTGCGGCTCATCAAGACCATTGTGGCGCCATTGATCTTCGGCACGCTGGTGGTGGGAATCGCCGGTCATTCGAACTTGAAGCAAGTCGGGCGCATGGGCGTTAAGGCGCTGGTCTACTTTGAAGTAATCACAACACTGGCCCTGTTCATCGGCCTGGCCGCAATTAACATCTCCCAAGCCGGAGTGGGTATTTCGCGTCAAGAAGCCACGGCCGCACTGCCTTCCGCCCAGCCAGAGAAGGCGGCCGACGTGATCCTGAAAGTCTTTCCAGAGAACATCGCCAAAGCCGTCGCTGAGGGCCAAGTGCTGCAGGTGGTAGTGTTCAGCATCATCTTTGCCATCGCCCTGGCCTTGATCAGCGAAGAGAAGCGACGCCCCATGCTTGCGTTCTGCGAGAGCCTGTCGGAGACGATGTTCAAGTTCACCAACATCGTCATGTATTTTGCCCCGTTGGGCGTGGCTGGGGCCATGGCTTACACGGTTGGCACCATGGGTTTGGACGTTTTGGGAAACCTGGCCAAGTTGCTGGCTACGCTCTATGCAGCTTTGATCATCTTTTTGCTTTGCGTGCTTTTGCCGGTAGCGCTGATTGCACGCCTGCCGCTCAAGCGATTTGTCAGGGCGGTCGCAGAGCCGGTTTCGATCGCCTTCTCTACCGCCAGCTCGGAAGCGGCGCTGCCGCGAGCCATGGAGTCGATGGAAGGCTTCGGCGTTCCCCGCCAAATCGTCGCGTTTGTGCTTCCTACCGGTTACACCTTCAACCTTGACGGCAGCACGCTCTATCTATCTCTTGCCGCCATCTTTGTTGCGCAAGCCGCAGGGATTTCCCTGACCTTCAAACAGCAGCTGGTCATTGTGCTGACGCTGATGCTTACCAGCAAGGGCGTGGCCGGCGTGCCGCGCGCCATGTTGGTGATCCTGATGGCCACGGTTGCATCCTTCAACCTGCCGGCTTGGCCGGTCCTGATTATTTTGGGCGTCGACCAGCTGATGGACATGGCCCGCACCGCCACCAACGTTTTAGGCAACTGCCTGGCGTCGGCCGTGATCGCTCGTTGGGAAGACGCCTTGGGAAAAGAAACTCCGTCAGAGACCGTCATTGACGCTGTGGCGCAGTAGGAGAGCGGATATGATTCGCGGGTTAGTCGGCGCAGAACTGGTACCGGCGGAAAAACACTTTCGGTGGCGAGGCGGGGAGATCACGCGACTCGAAGGTTTTACGGACGCCGTGTTTGCTTTCGCCGTGACCTTGCTGGTGGTGTCGCTGGAAGTACCTAAAACGTTTACCGAGCTGGCCGCTGCCATGAAGGGCTTTGTGGCTTTCGCCATTTGCTTCGCCATCTTGATCCAGCTCTGGTATCACCACTATTTGTTTTCGCGGCGGTTCGGACTGCAGACCCGATACATCGTGGTGCTGAATTCGTTCCTGCTTTTTGTAGTCCTGTTCTACGTGTATCCTCTGAAGTTCCTGTTTACCCTGGCGGTTGGCGGACTTAGTGGAGTGACCGTGCCCCGGGAAACGTTGCGGGGCATGATCCAGGATTCGCAAGTGCCGGCGCTCTTCGTGATCTACAGCATCGGCTATACCGCGGTCTTTGCGATTTTTGCTTTGATGTATCGCTATGCCTACCGAAAACGCGAAGTCTTGCAACTCAATGAATACGAGGTGTTGCGGACGCGCCACGCTGTGGTGGCCCATTCCGGGTATGCCGCCGTCGGGATCGTCGTGGTCTTGGCCGCGTCGCTGCTGCCGACACGCATGATGCCAGCGGCAGGTTTTCTCTTTTTTCTGAACGCAGTGCACCGCTTTATTTCCGGCTCGGTCTTCGGGAAGCGAGAAAAGCTGGCGTTGGAGCGCATGCTTGCCGGGTCGTTCGCCTCCAAACAATCGTAAGAACGTTTCCAGGCACGTTTTTAGCTGGTAGCATCAAACATAGAACCAATGCCTGCAGGAAAACTACATCTGGTACCGTTGGGTGGCCTGGGCGAGTTCGGCATGAACTGCATGGCCGTTCGCTGGGGTGACGACATCATCGTCATCGATGCCGGGCTGATGTTTCCTGAGTCCGAGCTCCTCGGTGTCGACATCGTCGTTCCCGACATTACCTATCTGGTCGAAAACCGCGACAAAGTCCGCGGCATCGTTCTGACCCATGGGCATGAGGATCACATCGGCGGTCTGCCTTGGATTCTTTCTGAACTGAAAGTTCCGGTATTTGGCACCGAGTTCACGCTGGCTCTCGTGGAAAACAAGCTGGACGAACACGAGCTGCTGGACGACGCTGATCTCCGCGAGATCCGCGCCGGCACGCGCTTCAACCTGGGGCCGTTCACCATCAATCCGATCCAGGTCACGCACAGTCTGGTGGATTGCGTGGCTCTGGCAATCCACACGCCGCTGGGCGTATTGATTCATACCGGCGACTTCAAGGTCGATCCAACTCCCACGGACAATCGGCTGTTCGATCTGCACACCTTTGCCGAGTACGGCAAAGAACACAACGTGCTGGCGTTGCTGCAGGATTCCACCAACGCCGAACGCCGCGGCTACACGCCCAGCGAGCGCGCGGTGCGTGGCCGCTTCGATGAAATCTTCGCCCGCGCTGACCGGCGACTGTTTATCTCGTGTTTTTCGTCGTCGATTCACCGCATCAAACTGGCGATCGAGATGGCTCGCGAATACCGGCGCAAGGTTGCGCTGGTGGGGCGCTCGATGTCGGAATCGACGGAGATCGCGCTCGATCTGGGCTACCTGGAAGTTCCCGAAGGCACATTGATACATCCCGGGCAGATTAAAGAGCACAGCCCGCAGCAGGTTTGTGTCCTGATCAGCGGCACGCAAGGCGAACCCATGTCCGCGTTGTCACGCGCGGCGGTCGATAACCACAAACACGCCAAGATCGAACGCGGCGATACGGTAGTGCTGTCTTCGCGGATCATCCCCGGCAACGAGAAGGGCATCTACCGGATGATCGACCACCTCTTCCGCCGTGAAGCCTACGTCATCTACGAAGATGGTTCCACTCCGCCGGTTCACGTAAGTGGACACGCCAGCCAGGAAGAGCTGAAGCTGATCATGAACCTGGTCAAGCCTCGTTACTTCATTCCCATCCACGGTGAGTACCGGCACTTGCGCATCCATGCCGATCTGGCGCGATCGATGCACGGAGCCGTGGGCCAGGTGGTGATGATGGAGAGCGGCGACGTGCTTGAGTTCGACGAGCTGGGCGCGCGCAAGATCGATAAAGTTCCCGTGGGGCGCGTCTGCATCGATTCCGGCTCGCGCGGCGACGTGGTGGAAGATCTGGTGATCAAGGACCGTCGCCATCTTAGCGAAGACGGATTTGTGCTGCCGATCATTGCCATCAACAAGCTGACGGGTACGGTGGAATCGATTCCCGAGATCGTGATGCGCGGCTTTGCTGCCGGCAGCGAAGATGGTTTTGTCAGCGAAGCGCGCCGCCTAATCGCCGAGACGCTCGACGCTTCCACCGCCGAAGAAAAGGCCGATTACGGTGTGATCAAAGAAAAGATCCGCGCCGATCTAAAAAGGTTTATCGTGAAGACAACCTCACGGCGGCCGCTCATTATGCCCGTGATCCTGGAGATCTGATGACGCCTTCCGCTCAGTCAGCCACAGCCCCGGCAACGGCCCCCGCTCCCTCGCGAACTCCGCGAAGAATCAGGTTTTGGGTCGTCTTGATCGTTGCTTTAACGCTGGGCGCAGTAGGCGCGCGGCGGTTGGCGGACAATCATCTGCGTGCCATGTCCATCCTCTCGCGTCTCACCAACCCCGATGCTCAGGGATTCTCGACGCGCTTCTCACAGAACCCGTTCACCGAAGAGACGGGAGCCGCACTCACTCCCCAAGGGTCGCTTCGATACCGGCTCTACGTTCCCACCGGCGTGAGCCACCCGCCCGGCATCGTTTTGCTGCACGGAATCAAAAGGGACGGAATCGAAGAGCCCCGTCTTATCAACTTTGGCCGCGCACTGGCCGGCGCAGGGATCGAGGTCATGACGCCGGAGCTCACGGATCTGGCCGATTACCGCGTTACCCCGGCGACCATCGACACCATCGGCGACGCTGTCGTCGTGCTCGGCGCCAAGATGAACCAGGCAAAGGTCGGAATCCTGGGGATCAGCTTTGGTGGAGGCCTGGCCTTGCTGGCCGCGACCAAACCTGAGTTCAGCGACAAGATCGGCTTTGTCCTGGCAGTCGGCGCTCACGATGACATGACCCGTGTGGCCCGGTTCTTCGCCGCCAATATGATCGAAAGGCCCGATGGCTCAGCGGTTTCCCTCAAGGCGCACGAATACGGCGCGCTGATCCTGGCCTACTCTCACCCCGAAGATTTCTTCCCCGCCAAGGATGTCCCCGCAGGGACGCAAGCACTGCGCTTATGGATTTGGGAGCAGCCCGCCGCGTCGATGCACGCCGCAGAAACACTCAGCCCGGCAGGGAAGCATGAACTCGATCTGCTGCTCCACCATCGCGGCGACTTGCAGCAGACTTTCTTACGTGAGGTCGACCGCCACCAGGACGAGATGCAAGCGGTCTCGCCGCACAGCCACCTTAGCGAGCTCCAGGTGCCGGTGTTCCTCCTGCACGGCGCCACCGACACGATTATTCCCTCTTCCGAAACTCTTTGGCTCGCCAAGGACGTTCCCACCGGAGACTTGAGGAATGTTCTCGTCAGCCGGGCTATGAACATGATCCACGTTGATGGAGAACACCCGGTCACGTTGACAGAAAGGTGGGATCTGGTGAATTTCTTCGCAGGAGTGCTTAGGACTGCCGGCAAGATGGCGCGTTAGAACGGATGGTACTTAGTACTTGGTACTTAGTACTTGGTATTTCGCATCGCCTGCCCTCGAAAATGACACGTCACGGCAAGGGAATTGACTTAGGCTGGCCCCCCAGTTCTCTCCTTAGAAAACGCCAAAAAAATTCCTGCAAAGAATCTCTGCGTTTGCGATCTATGGGCAAGAGGGATGTTTCTCCAGAGTGGGAACATCTTCGGAACATCGTCGCACGTCGACTCCTCCCCTAAAGCGATGTTTCGAAGGTGACGCAAGAGCGGCTGCGCTTGAAGCGGCGCAGCCGCTGTTTTGTTCGTGGCCGAGCCGCCATTGCATGTACGAACGTTTCAACCACAGAGGTCACAGAGGAGCACCGAGGTCCGAGCTTGTAATTCCAGATTCCTCAGTGTTCCTCCGTGCCCTCTGTGGTTAAGCTGTTTTTCTTACCTAGAAATCCGAAACTGCGGCTTGTCCGTTCAGTAAGCCGGCTTCGGTCGCGATCTGTTGCAGCTTGGCTCGGGTCTCGCGCTTCATAGGTACCATGGGCAGCCGGTAGACCTCCTCGATCCGGCCCATCATGGCCAGCACGGCTTTGACCGGCATAGGGTTGGACTCGATGAAGTTGGCCTGCATCAGCGGTACGAACTTGCGATGAATCGCGCGCGCCTTCTTCCAGTCGTTGCTCATGGCAGCGCAGGTCATCTCCGACATTTCGCGTGGGATCTCGTTGGACGCAACCGAGATGATTCCCACACCGCCGAGGGAGATCACCGGCAGGGTGACGGCATCATCTCCGGAGAAGACCAGGAAGTCTTCAGGCACATGGCTGAAGACCTCTGCAATTTGGCCGATGTTTCCGCTGGCTTCCTTGACGGCGATAATGTTGGGAATCTTGGCAAGACGTCCCAGAGTTGCCGGCTCGATGTTGACCGCTGTTCGTCCTGCGACGCTGTAGAGAACCAGCGGCTTCTCCACCGCCTCGGCGATGGCTTTGAAGTGCTGGTACTGACCTTCCTGCGTGGGCTTGTTGTAGTAGGGCGAGGCGGTTAGGATTGCGTCAACACCCTTGCGACGAGCCAGTTCTTTGGCTTTCTCCACAGCTTCCGCAGTGCAGTTGGATGTTGCCCCGGCGACGATGGGCACGCGCCCGCCGGCAACTTCAATCGTGATATCGATCACGCGCAGCCATTCGTCCTTGCTCAGTGTCGGGGTTTCACCCGTAGTGCCGCAGGGAACAAGGAAATGAATTCCGGAATCAATCTGCCAATCGACTAACCGGCGCAGACGGTTTTCGTCGATGGTCTGATCTTTCTTGAACGGGGTAATTAGTGCGGTGCCACAGCCTTGCAGTTTCATGGTGGCTATTAGGATAACAAAACGCTAGTCGACGGCAACACACTTGGTCGAGAGGGAGAAGATCGGGTGATCGGGTCATCGGATCATCGGAATCATCTGAATCATTTCTAAAAGAGCTCTTTATGCGTCTGACTCGAAGACCCGGCGGTATTAGAATGGCCAGCCATGAGTCTCGACCAGCACCATCAATTGAAACAACGTACGAAGGCCTTTGCGCTAAAGATCATTCGCATGAGCCAAGCTCTTCCTCGCAGCCGCGAAGCAGACGTCATCGGCCGCCAAGTACTTCGATCAGCTACGAGCATAGCAGCAAACTATAGGTCCGCGGGCCGAGGCCGTTCAAAGGCGAAATTTACTGCAAAGCTCGGAATCGTCATCGAGGAAGCGGATGAGACAGTACTGTGGCTGGAACTGTTGGCAGAGAGCGGTATTGTAAAGTCTTCAAGATTGCGAGGTTTGCTGGACGAAGCAAACCAATTGCTGGCACTCTTTGCGGCCTCCTGGCGAACACTAAAGCGTTAAACCTTGGTCAGATGATCCGATGACCCGATGATCCGATCACCCGATCTCTTTAGAGCTGATCGACAATGTCGGGAAACTCGTAAAACCCCGTGCGACCCTTCAGCCATTCCGCCCCACGCAGCGCTCCCTCGGCAAAGCCCGAGCGCGACTTGGCGTCGTGGGTCATGAGAATCGTGTCGTTTGCTGAATCCAGCATGAGCAGGTGCATGCCGACGGTGTCGCCTTCGCGCACCGAGGCAATCTCCACGTTCTGCCCGGAAGCGCTTTCGAGAAGCTTTTGCAGTGTGACCGCGGTTCCGGACGGCTTGTCTTTCTTGTGCACGTGATGTCGCTCGACAATGTTCCCGCGATAGTTACTCTTCAAGATTGGGGCGATGGCGGCGACGGCCTTGAAGAAAAAATTCATCCCTACAGAGAAATTCGAGCCGTAGAGAAGAGCGGTGTTGCGCTCCCGCACCAGCTCTCGCACTTTGTCGATGTGCTGATACCAGCCCGTCGTGCCGACCACGATAGGAGTGCCGGCTTCGGCGCAGCGAATGATGTTGGGGACCACGGCGTAGGGAGTCGTAAAATCGATGACTACATCAGTTGCCTTCAGCAGATCGTGCGTCAAACCACGGCCATCCTGGTTCTCTTTGCCGGCCAGCGATTGGACTTGGTGGCCGCGTTCACGTCCTACGTCGGCAACCAACGTGCCAGTTTTTCCCCGCCCCAAAACGAGCAATCTCATGCAAAGACCTCGGGATCAACCTCCGAGAAGAATACCTGATGCAGACGCGAGACCACCGCCGGCACATCCGCTTCGTCGATCACAAAGCTGATGTTAATCTCGGACGCACCTTGCGAGATCATGCGGATGTTGACGTCGGGAATCGCGCTGAAGACCTTGGCGGCGATGCCCGGCGTGTTGCGAATGTTTTCGCCGACCAAGCAGACGATGGCTTTGCGCCCTTCATACTTGGCATCGGCCAGGCGCGCTAGATCAGCGGCGATGGCGGCGATCGACTCGTTCGAATCCACGGTCACCGAAACGCTGACCTCGGAAGTCGAAACCATGTCGACAGGACAGCGATGGTTGGCGAAGACTTCGAAGATGCTCTTGAGAAAGCCGTGCGCCATGAGCATTCGCGTGGCCACCACGTCCACGACTGTAATCCGTTTTTTGGTAGCGATCGCTTTGAAAACGTTCTTGCTCTTGGGCGCGGTGGCCGTGATGCGCGTGCCCTCGCAGTTGGGGTTGCCGGAATTAAGAATGAGCACCGGAATATTTTTTTGGATGGCCGGCAGCAGTGTCGCGGGATGCAGCACTTTGGCGCCGAAGTAAGCCAGCTCGGCGGCTTCTTCAAACGTAATCGTCTTGATACGGCGAGCCTGCGGGCACAGGGTGGGATCAGTCGTCATCATGCCGTCGACGTCGGTCCAGATCTCGATGCGTTGCGCGTTCAAGCCCGCGCCCAGGATCGCTGCGCTGAAATCTGATCCCCCTCGGCCCAGCGTCGTGGCGATGCCATCGCGTGTAGCGGCGATGAAGCCTCCCATCACAGGCACGCGGTTCTGCTGCAGCAGCGGTTTGACGATCTCTCCCAGGCGAGCGTCGGTCTCTTCAAAATGCGGTACCGCTTTGCCGAAGGTGGCGTCGGTGACGATGCACTGGCGGGAGTCCACGTGCGCGGCTTCGATCCCACGCTGGGAAAATGCCGCGGCGGCGATCTTGCTTGAGACTTTTTCGCCGAAGCCGGCGATGGTGTCGGTGGTGCGCGCCGTCAGCTCGCCCACGGCGACCACGCCGCGCAAGAGTTCATCCAGACTATTGAAGTCAGCTTCCAGTTCCGGCGCAATCTGTTCGAAGGCGTGCGTACCCAGCAAGTCCACCGCTGTCGTGTAATGACGCTCCCGTGCCGAGCGTGACAGCGCTAATGCCTTGTCGCGGCTGCCCGCCTCGGCGGACGCGGCCATCGCTAAGAGCTGATCGGTGACCTTGGCTAAGGCGCTCACCACGACAACGGGCTTCTCATGAAGGCGCTGGCGTACGATGGCAGCGACGCGATCGATGGCACGGGCGTCCTGGACCGAGGTGCCGCCAAATTTCATTACGATCATGCAAGTACCATCGCGCGCGGAAGAAGGATCTGTAGTGGGGCAAGACAAGTGTCAGGGCACCACCCAGTCCAGGGCTTCAGCCTTGGATTCGCGAAGCGAAATCGTGCCGTAAAGGGCTCCAAAAGCTTGGCCTTTAGGCCCTGAGATTTTTCTCGGCAGGGGCTAAAGCCCAACATTTCTTGCAGCCTTAGGGCACGAGTAAACTCGTGCCCTGACACTTGTCCTTGGCATGGTTGCTTCGTCGTGTCCTTTGCCCGCCAGAAACGGCCAGCCGTTCTCGATCGCGCATTCATGAAGAGCGCCGCACGGGATTGCTCAACTCTCAAGAAATGTATCCCTGCGCGCGCAGCAATTCGCCGTTCAATATGGCGGCGCCGGCCGCGCCGCGAATGGTGTTGTGGGAAAGGACGGTAAATCGCCAGTCGAAGATATTGCACGGCCGCAAGCGGCCCACCACCGACGACATTCCGTTTCCGCGATCGCGATCCAGCCGCGGCTGCGGGCGGTCCGGCGCAGTCTCATAGATGACGGGCTGCTCGGGCGCCGTGGGCAACTTGAGTTTCTGCGGCAGGCAGCGAAACTCATTCCAAGCGGTAATGATCTCTTCGGGCTGAGCTTTCTCGCGCAGTTTAAGGGAAACCGACTCCATGTGGCCATCCTCCACGGCAACACGATTGCAATGAGCACTGAGGGCCAGATCCGCGGGAACCACGCTCGATCCCTTCAGTGATCCCAGCAGCTTGCGCGTCTCCTCTTCCATCTTGTGCTCTTCGTTGGCGATGTAGGGAATTACGTTGCCGAGGATATCCATCGACGCCACGCCGGGATAGCCGGCTCCGCTGATGGCCTGCATGGTGGCGACGAAAATCTTATCGATCCCAAAGCGACGATGCAGCGGCGCCAAGGCCAACACCAATCCGATCGCGGAACAGTTGGGGTTCGTGACCATGAATCCGCCGTTGTCCTTGTACCACTGCTGGCTTTTGATCAACTCGACGTGGTCGGCATTGACCTCCGGAATCACCAGCGGAACGTTTTCGGCCATGCGAAAGGCGCTGGAGTTCGACACCACGGCATGGCCCGCAGCCGCAAAAGCGGGCTCAATCTCCCGCGCTGCCGTAGCATCGAGCGCTGCGAAAATCAGTTTGGGCGTGCTGCCATTCGGCGCCGCAGGCGAAACCTGCATGCGGGCGATACGGTCCGGCGTCGGCGTGCTGAGATTCCACTTGGCGGCTTCCGCGTAGGTCTTACCGGCAGAGCGGTCCGAAGCCGCTAGCCATTCAACTTCAAACCAAGGGTGCGACGTGAGCAGCTGGATGAACCGCTGCCCCACGGTCCCGGTAGCGCCGAGAATGCCGACTGGAATCTTGTTCGTCATGGGTGCCTAAGGTCTAGATTTTAGCATCCGGAACGAACCTACCACGGAGGCACGGAGAAGGCTGAAGAACCTTAAGCCGCGAATTGACGCGAACAAACACGAATGAGGCCTGGACAGAAAAAGTGCATTGGGGTCTTCAAGTAGCCAGAGTAGGCTTTGCCATGGAATTTATTCGTTGGATTCGCGTTGATTCGCGGCTAGATCCTCTCCGTGTCTCCGTTGCCTCCGTGGTGGGTTTTGGTCAGCTTGCTGCTGCCGAGACTGCTTCAGCCGTCTCTTTCTGTCTCTTCACCAGATATTCATCGGCAAACACCGCAACCAGCGCTGCTGTCGGGACCGCTACCACAGCGCCAGTTACTCCCGCGAGCGATCCACCTAGGGCGAGAGCGATGGAAAGCGCTCTGCTCGACCTTTGGAGAATTCCTTCTTGAAAAAAAGCAGCGGCTTAAAGCCGGTAACTAATGAGCTTTTCGGTACGACTAAAGTCATACCCTGTTACGTGTGGAAGCAATTACCAAGTACCAATTACCTAATTACAAAATTACTCAATTACCAATTTTCTTTCAGTCTCGGATAACTTCAATGTTCGAATCTGGCACAGCGATTTTGATGACCTTGTATTGATCGTCAACCCAGAGGAACCACTGTCCGGGAGCCTCTTTACTGCTGTTCATCATGATCAGCTGTTGCGGTTCTCCGAGCTGCAGGCTGACTTTGGTCATCTCGCGCACGCTCCCCTTCAGGGTCACCTTGTCGGGACCGATCACCGACAGGGTGGCGTTGATGGACATATGCTGCCGCGGCACCAGGGCGGGAAAGCTGCTGGTCCCGCATGTACGGTTGCCATCTTTGTTAGGCACGCACCCGGTCGCCAAGTAGCGCCACAATAGGATCTCGCGCTGGGAAAAGAAGTTGTCATCGAGAATGACCGTGGATAGAGGAAGCACATGGGGTATGTCCACCTTCTTCAGATCGGCCGGGATGATGTGCTCGATCAGCAGTTGGTCGTTTGGCTCGACGCTTGCTTCCTCCTTGGCGGGAAGCGTCGCGCGCCAGACATAAGAGTGCAGATCGCCTTTGGGTGTGATCTGCATTTCAGCCGTCTGCACCGCTTTGACTGTGCCGTCGTCTACCTTGATTTCGGCCGTGGCAACGGAGAAATCGGGGTGCTGCTCGATTTTGAACGTTTCCGTCCCGATGCGCTTGCCGCCAACGTAAATGCCAAAGCTCCCGGAATCGACGACCTTGCTCTCCAGCTTTGCGGTCTTATCTTTGTCCCCGGCACAAAGCCAGGTTGCGCTCAACAGGACAGCGGCCAAAAGGACCGCTTTGCTCGTGACTGCTTTCACTGCACGACCTCCGGCTTGGTGATTGCTGAAAGAATGCGCTCGATTTCCCATGCTACTTGCTCAATAGTTTTGTTCAGCGTTTGTACGCGATGATGCGCCAAGTGATAAGAGCCTTGTCGCGCAACGAACACCCGAGCAAAGGCCTGATCTGAGGTCGCCAACGGCCGGGTTTTACCGTCGAGCGCGATTCTACGCTTCAGCTCTTCGAGCGGAGCTTCCAACAGGATGGTCAACGCGGCTGCCTGTTCGATGGCTGCACGATTTTCTGGCGCCATGAACGCGCCTCCGCCCAAGGCGATGATCATGCCCTTGTCTTGATTTTGGGCGCCAAAGTTGTGTGTCAGCAGCTCCCGCAAAGCAACGCTCTCCATGTAGCGGAACGCGTCTTCCCCGCGATCGGCGAAGATTGCTGCTACCGACTTTCCCTGTTGCTGCTCGATAACCTCATCCAGGTCGCGGAATGTCCAGCCTAAGCGCACGGCGAGCGTTTGGCCGACGGTGGTTTTGCCGGCGCCCATGAACCCGACAAGAAAAACACGACGCGTTGGCACAAGATCGGCCATTACCCAGTTTTCGTGAAGCCCTTAGCCTTTAGTGTGCGATATACATGAACCACCAACCCCCAGCCAAGGGGCTAAAGGCTTAGTGCTCATGGCTGTTTCTTCCAGCGATCGCGATTTATTGCTTCTTTACGCGGATTCTACCACTGAAAGACTGGAGCTCGACCGAAGATGATCCGGAAAGGGAGGTGCCTGTGAAGGAACTCCCCAATTTGGGAACAAAAGAAGTGTGGGCCTTCTGTTGCAGAGGAAAATCATTTTGCACGACGCCCGTAACCGAGCGCGCGGAAAGGTCAAAAGAGGCTGTTTCCGGTAAGGTGACGTCGATGATGCCGCTGTGCGTGGTGAGCGTGTAAGCGCCACCTCCCGAACAATCGCCCTGATAGGTAATGTTGCCGCTGGTAGTACCGACGTTCACCAGAGGTCCGGAGACGTTGCTGAGCTGCACAGTTCCTCCCGCCGTGGTGATCTCAACATCACCGCCCGCGATAGCGGCCAAGGTGACGGGAGCAGTCACGCTGCGCACGTGAAGGTGCGCCTTGGAGACATTACGGACGCCGATCTGGCCGGTATCCGACGACAGGCTGATCATCTCGCCGCTGAGACCATCAACGGAAATGGGCGCTGTGGCCGTGCTGACGATGACCGAAACGCCAGCCGGAACCGTGATGTCATAATCCACCCGCGCTTCTTCCGCCGTGGGCTTCTGATCCGGCTTGGCGTGGGTCAGGATCTCCACGCGACGCTTATCGGGTGTCGTCTCCTGATCGATCTCGACCTTGGCGGAATGCGATGTGGCGACGACTGTAACCTGCCTCCCGCTGCCGGAATGGAGAGTCACCGAGCCGGCACTGTTCACCACATTGACGGTGCCGCCGGGAAAGATATCGAGGCGGGATTCACTGCGTGCGTCATTTACTGCATTCAGAGGCACCGCAGCCGGAGGGGCCATAGGTAAAGCGCTGGCTGTTCCCAGGGCAACCACTACCGTGATGATACCGGCGTACCCGGCGTTCAAGGTGAATCTGTGCATGATTCTCTCTCGATCTCTGTATCCGCTAGGGCAACGTGCGTGCAGTCGCCATTTCATACAGCATTCGTTTTTGCTGGTAAGCGTCCAGCAATTGTTCGTGCGCCACCGCGTCCTGCGGGTCCTGCGCTACCGCTTGCTGAGCGTCGGCAATGTACGTATTCACCTCACGTAGGCTGTCTTCGTAAGCCCGGCGAACGTCGGGGGCCTGCTGAGAAACGCGGGTAATCAACTGCTGGTCCTCGCCTTCCAAAGCAGGCTGTGGAGCACTGATATTTTGCGCCGAGGTTTGGGATGTGGGCAAATGGGGCCGATAGTTCACGAGCAGCAATGAGAAAGCCGCAAGAGCCGCGGTGGCAAGGATCCAACCGAAAGGCGTCCAGCTCTTGGCTTGCGCGGGAAAAGTCATAATTTGTCCCCTTAGGGACATTCGACCCTCCGGAAGCAGGCCCTGGTGGTGGAGAGACTGCTGGATGCCGGCCCACACGCGCGGGCTGGGATCGTGCATGGGGAGCAGCAGCT
>Ga0209648_10000015_pt1 | contig 96738 bp, 83 predicted proteins | sample GraSoi2013_115cm_FD_185830 | JGI IMG/M metagenome (GOLD analysis project Ga0209648, IMG submission 185830) | Grasslands soil microbial communities from the Angelo Coastal Reserve, California, USA - Sample 9_17_2013_115cm (SPAdes) (version 2) | ecosystem: Environmental > Terrestrial > Soil >... | reverse complement strand
AAGGCTTCACTTACCGTGCTTGGGGAAGACGCAAGCTTGAGCGATCGCTGGCCGCTGGCGAAGGCCGCAAGATAGGCCGGGATGTGGACCGTGATAGGCATGTTTGGCGACGTTTTCTAAAAGTTCCCTCTCTTGAGGCCCGTCGAGTCTGTGTCGCCCCTCCGGGGCTCGAAACCGTTTTTACCGTTTACCCAGGGCTGACGCCCTAGGCTACCTTCTTAACGCGCCTCCGGCGCTGTTCTTGGCGGTCCGCTGTATCCTGGATCGCCTGGAGTTTCCGGTTTATGTAAGACCGGGCAACCCTGGAGTGGTTGGCGCTTTTACTTGCCTCGCGCCTTATTCTTGAGTCCCTTCTTCTTCTCCGTGCCTCCGTGCCTCTGTGGTGAACCTGCTAGGCCGTCGCCCACGACTGCCGCCTTGACGCAGACGACAGCGGGCAGTCCTTCCATAATCAGTTGCCAGGATTTTCCGTCGTCGCTCGAACCATAGATCTTGCCGCTGCGCGTCCCGAAGTAAATGCCTGCGGGATCGAGCGAATCGGCAGCCAAGGAGTCGCGCAAGACTGTCTCCAGCGCGTTTTTCTGGGGCAGCCCGCGCACCAAGGCCTCCCAGCTCTTGCCGCCGTTGCTGGTTCGATAGACGCGCAACTTGCCTTCCGGCGTGCACCGGTATTCGTCCGATTCGATAGGCACGATATAAGCCGTCTCCGGCTCATGCGGATGGCCAACCATGCAGAAGCCGAAGTCGGACGGCACGCCCTTAGCGATATCGTTCCAGGTGTCACCGTCGTCGTCGCTGCGATACAACCCCCAGTGGTTCTGCAGATACAGGCGGTCGGGGTTCGCGGGATCGCGCACCACCTTGTGCACACACTGGCCGAATTCCGGGTACTTCTCGGGAAGAAACTCAGCGCGGATTCCCTGATTGCGCGCCTGCCAAGTATCGCCTCCATCGCGGGTGCGGTACACGCCACCTGTCGACATGGCGACGATCATCCGCTTGCGATCCCTGGGGTGAGGCGCGATGGTATGAAGACACTGGCCACCGCCTCCCGGTGTCCACTTGGCGCGGTGGGGATGCTCCAGCAGGCCCTTTACCGGCGACCAAGTCTTCCCAGCATCGCTGGAGACGAAGAGAGCCGAGGGTTCAACGCCACAGTAAAGAGTGTTCTTATCTTCATCCCCCGCGGGCACATGAATCTGCCAGACATTTTTGAGCGTCAATCCTGAAGCTTCCGGAAACTTGACCGAATATGCCTCAGCCTCGGTCACAGTCTTGCCATAATTGTCGGAGGAGACCAGGGTGCAGCCCCAACGGAAACTTTGCTGCGACCACCACAGGCGATGCCGCCCCTGCCTTTCGTCGTAGGCCATCGCGTAGACCGGTGAGCCCACCGAATACGGACCGCCAACGTTCCAGCGCTTACGCCTCGCATCAGAGCAAAATACGAATGCTCCCTTCATGGTTCCGACAAGCACCAGGACGTTGCCCTTCTTCGGCGTGACGTGTTGAACCGACGGCATACCAGCCTCCTTAGACGGAAGTTCGCCCTATGCGTTACATATACGACGCGTGAGGGCCGTGCATTTCGACAGGGGCCTGCGAACTTTTTGCGACCAGTCATCCATATTTTAGACGTGCGGTGGCGACAATGTTAACTGCCAAAGCCGGAACGGGATCAAGCCGCGAATGGACGCGAACAACACAAATCAGATTGCGATCTTTGGGCTGATTTGCGGTGTTTCGCCTTGATTCGCGGCTGCCGCTTGTGCGGGATCTGATGGCTTGCCATGGCTTGGCTTTCTCGTCTTTATCCCAGCTTCCTCTTGAGAATCTCGTTCACCAACTCCGGTTTGGCTTGCCCCTGGGACGCCTTCATCACCTGGCCAACGAAAAATCCGATGACCGTGGTCTTTCCGGCGCGATATTGCTCGACCTGCTTAGGATTGGCGGCGATGACTTGGTCGATCATTTGTTCAAGCGCAGTTACATCCGTGATCTGTTGTGGCTTTTCGCGTTCGTAGATTGCGGGGAAATCTTCACCGGCGGCAAACGCTTTGTCGTACAGGTCTTTCAAGATTTTGCCGGAGATGGCGCCCGCCTCGAGGAGATCGGCCGACACGGCAACTCCCTGCATGCTGATCGGCGACTGTTCAATCCCCAATCCTTTAGCTTTGAGGCGCCCCATCAGCTCGCTCTGCACGAGGTTGGCAACGCGTTTGGGATTCTTGGCGGCTTTGGCCGCTTGCTCGAACTGATTTGCCAGTGTCTGGGAAGCAGTCAACACCTGCGCATCATAGTCGGTGATCCCAAACTCGCTGACCATGCGCTTGCGCCGGGCTTCAGGAAGCTCGGGCAGCATCTTCCGAATCCGCGCCCGCCAGCCCGCATCGACCACCAGGGACAGGAGATCGGGCTCGGGAAAATAGCGATAGTCGTGCGCTTCTTCTTTCGAGCGCATGCTGTAGGTGCGTCCTTCGTGCGCGTTAAAGAGACGCGTCTCCTGATGAACCTTGCTACCCTCTTCCACAATCTCAATTTGGCGATCGATCTCGTACTCCAGAGCCTGGCGGATGAAGCGGAATGAATTCACATTCTTGATTTCCGTCTTGGTGCCAAACTTTTCCTGCCCTCGCGGCCGGATGCTAACGTTGGCGTCGCAACGTAAGGAGCCCTCCTCCATGTTGCAATCGCTCACTCCGGTGTACAGGATGATCTCCTTGAGCCGCGTGAGGTATTCAAATGCCTCATCCGGCGAGCGCATGTCCGGCTCGCTGACGATCTCGATCAAGGGTACCCCGCTGCGATTCAGATCGATGTAGCTGTTGCCGGCGGAGTCGGGAAATCCCTCGTGCAGGCTCTTGCCGGCATCTTCTTCCAAGTGCAAGCGGGTGATGCCGATATTCCTACTGCCGCCTGTGGAGGAAATCTCAATGCATCCGCGTTCTGCCAGCGGTTTGTCGTATTGCGAGATCTGGTAGCCCTTGGGCAGGTCAGGATAGAAATAGTTCTTGCGCGCGAAGATCGATGTCTCTCGCACCTGGCAACCCAGAGCCTGCGCCGCCAGCACAGCGAACTCGACCGCGCGACGGTTCAGCACCGGCAGAGCGCCGGGCATTCCCAGGCACACGGGGCAGACGTTGGTGTTAGGAGGCGCGCCGAACTGGGTGGAACATCCGCAAAAAATCTTGGTGCGGGTCAGGAGCTGGACGTGCGCTTCCAGCCCGATGACGGGTTCGTACTTCTCGCGCAAGAGGACGGAGATGCGCTCGCCGGCGGCCATGCCTGCGATTATAAGACTAGCTGTTTTCTGAAATCCCGAATCGGTTTCAAATTTAAAATTTAAAATTTCCAATTTAAAATTTGCTCTGTCCCTAGCGAGCCGTAGCCGGCGACTCACCCAATGGGATATCGAAGTAGAAGAGCTCCTGGGTCCCGGCTTTGATACCCGAGATAGAAAGGTGCGCGGCGGTCTTTGGGTCATCGATGTCTTGCACGTCGATGAACAGGAAGCCGCTGTTGGTGGAGTGCGGAGTCACAGGAACGGGAACAAACATTGCTGATTCCACTTCTTCTAGTGTTTCCTTACTGATGGCGGCATGGGACTTTCGCGTCCCGGGAATGGGTAGAGGAGAGCGAGTTCTGTTTTCCGGCCGCGACGGATGAGAAAGGCGGCGAACGAGGTCATCCTTCGTAGCCGGGGCGAGCTTATCTCGTCGTAAGGTGAAATAGTTAATCTTCAGCGAATCCAGCATGAGTGGTTTGGCGCCATCGTTGGAGATGATCAGCCGCAGCACCAGAAAGCCGTTCTCCCTATAGTTGACGTGGAAGATCGAAGCCTTGGGCGGCCTCTCAAATGAATCTACGGCGATCGAAACCCTCTCGTCATCGTGGGTTTCAACCAGAGGATAAGTCGTAGCGTGAGCCGCGGGGGGCGGAGTGAACCCCTTGTCGCCGGCTATGGCCAAGCTTGCGAAGGTGACCAAGAATAGCGCCAGCATTCGGGTGCGCATCGAGGTCGATTATCGGTCACCGGGCTTCTTTTCACAACTGGCTCGCCTGGCGAATAGAATGTTGAGTCCTGCATGTATATCCTCTACAGCCTGTTGCTAGCGCTGGCGCTTCTGATTTCGCTTCCCTGGTGGGTCCTGCAGGTATTGCGTTTGGGAAAATATCGCGCGGGTTTGAGAGAGCGTCTGGGTTTTGCGCCTTGGCGGCTCAGGCGCGTCCCACACAGTGATTCGATTTGGATTCACGCCGTTTCGGTGGGCGAGGTGCTGGCGGTAAGCCACTTGATTGCCGAATTGCAAAAGGCAAATCCGGGGACCCAGGTGTACCTCTCCACGACCACCGCCACCGGACAGCGCCTGGCTCGCGAGCGCTATGGCGAAGACCGCGTGTTCTTCATGCCGCTCGACTTCGGATTTGCTGTGCGCGCCTACCTGAACGCAGTGCGGCCGCGGCTCTTGATCCTGGCTGAAACCGAGTTCTGGCCCAATCTGTTGCACCGCGCCAAGCAACATGGGGCCGCCGTAGCGATCGTAAATGCCCGTATCTCCGACCGTTCTTTGCCGCGGTATCGCAGGTTCCGCTGGTTCTTCCGCAGAATTCTTGGCGATGTTGATCTCTTCCTCGCCCAAACCGAAGCCGATGCGGAAAGGCTGCAAGCGATCGGCGCGCCGGCGGAGCGGGTACACGTAAGCGGAAATTTGAAATTCGATATTCGAGCCGCAGCTGGGTCGGCTCTCGTGGAGGATTTGCGGCGCGCTCGCGGCGCAGACCGGCACGTCATTGTTTGTGGCAGCACCACCGAGGGTGAAGAGGAACTGTTACTCGAAGCGTTTCAGCAGATCCTGCAGCAACTGCCTTCAGCGACGATGATCCTGGCCCCGAGGCATCCCGAGCGTTTTGAACGTGTCGCCGGCCTTGTTGGGGCGAGCGGCATTCCTCTGGTGCGACGCAGCACCTGGTCGAGCTCGGAGCGCCTTTCCGGAAAGGTCTTACTGCTGGACAGTGTAGGCGAGCTCGCGGGCCTGTACGCGCTTGCCGATGTTGCTTTTGTTGGCGGTAGCTTACTTCCCGGCGTCGGCGGTCATAATATTCTGGAGCCGGCTCAGTATGCTGTGCCGATCCTGGTCGGACCCAACACGTTCAACTTCCGCGAGATCGTACGCTTATTTGAACGCAGTGGCGCTATCACCACGGTGACAACCGGCAATCTCCCAGGAATGCTTCTGCAGCTGCTGGGGGACACGAACGAACGCCAAAGGCTTGGCCAACGCGCTCGAGAACTGTTTCTCCAGAATACTGGCGCCACAGCACGCACCCTAGCAGCTCTCCAGCCATTGCTGCGGGAGAATCCGGTCCAGGTTCCGTGAATCCGCTTTCTACCATCTTCGGCGCGGGCGTTGCCGTTAGAAACGCCCTCTACGACCAAGGCGTCTTCAAGGTTCGCAAGCTCGCGCGTCCCGTAGTCAGCGTGGGCAACATTTCGGTGGGCGGCAGCGGAAAGACTCCTTTTGTTATCGCCCTTGGAGAGCTGCTCAAACAGCGCGGGATCACATTCGACGTTCTTTCCCGCGGCTATGGGCGGACGGGAACCGAGGTCGCGATCGTAGACGCCAACGGCCCGCCTGAGCATTTTGGCGACGAGCCACTGTTGATTGCGCGCAAGCTGCAAGTGCCGGTTATCGTTGGTGCGGATCGGTACCAGGCCGGCCGGCTGGCAGAGAGTAAATTCGCGTCCCAGTTGCATCTGCTGGATGATGGCTTTCAACATCGCCGGCTGCATCGCGATTTCGACGTTGTCGTTCTTCCCGACTCAGATGTGGAAGATTCACTGTTGCCTGGGGGCCGACTACGTGAGCCGGTCTCGGCGTTGCGGCGGGCGGATGCTTTGGTCCTCCTTGGCCAGGCCTCTTTCAATAAGAGCGTGATATGGCGGGCGCGCAGACAGATGATTGTCGAGGGAACCGTAGGCAAAGCCATCGCGTTCTGCGGTATCGGCCGTCCCCGGCAATTTCTTACCGGGTTACGCGACCTCGGCATGGAGGTTGCTGAGAGCATCTCTTTCCCCGACCATCATCGCTACGCGGAGAGCGACATTGCTACGCTGTTGGACCTCAAATCGCGCGTTGGAGCGGCCGCCTTTATCACCACCGAAAAGGACTTGATCAACCTGGGTTCGCTGGCTGGCCCTCTAAAGCCTTTGCAGGCTGCGCAGGTTGTCATCTCGTTGGAAGACCCTAGTTTTGCGCTACGCACCTTACTTGCTACTCTTGAGGGGCGTTCCGGGTGCCGTTTATAGGCTCGGCATGAGAAAATTTCCCTTGCGCCATGCACAAGAACTCCAAACCAAGCGACCGGCTCGTTAAGATCATCGAGCAGTTTCCCAAACTCAGCATCACCGTTCTGGGAGACTTGATCGCCGACGAGTTCATTTACGGCGAGATTTCCCGTGTGTCGCGGGAGGCGCCGGTACTGATCCTGCGTCATCGTGAGCGCTCGGTGGTACCGGGCGGAGCCGGAAATGCCATCTACAATCTGGCCGATCTCGGCGTCACCGTCCTGCCGGTGGGAGTGATTGGCGACGATGAGGTCGGGCGCCTGCTGTTGCGCTCGTTTCGCCAAAAACACATTTCCGTCAGCGGCATCCGTACCATTCGCGGGCGCGGCACCGTCACCAAGACTCGGGTTCTGGCTGGAATGACCCACTCGCCGCGTCAGCAGGTGATCCGCGTGGACCGCGAGCCCGACACTGACCTCGAGAATCAGGTTGCGCGCGAGCTGGTCTTTCAAACGCGCGGCTACGTTCGCGCCTCCGATGCTCTTTTGATTTCCGACTATGGCTACGGCGCCGCGACACCGGCAATCTTTGAGAGTATCCGCTCTCGCGTCCATAACAGCGGCATTCCCGTCACACTCGACTCACGCTATCGCACGCTGGCCTACAACGGTGTGACCGCGGCCACGCCCAATGAGTCTGAGCTCGAAGAAGCTCTGCGGACTCGCATCGGCACCGACACCGACCGCCTTATGGCGACCGGCAAGGCGGTGATGCAGAAGATGAAGCTGCAATCGCTCCTGGTGACGCGTGGTCGCCACGGCATGGTGGTCTTTTCGCGTTCGGCCAAGCCCGTGCAGATACCTATCTACGGCTCGGATGAAGTGGCAGACGTGACCGGCGCTGGTGACACTGTAATCGCTACCTACACGGCCGCGCTGGCCGCGGGCGCCGACGCGGAAGCTGCCGCCCGGCTGGCCAACTACGCCGGCGGAATCGTGGTTATGAAGCGGGGCACCGCAACCGTGACCCGCGCCGAACTGTTGCGCGCCGTAATGGAGGGTTAACTGGCGCAGTCAACACAAAAGATTGTCAGCCTCGACGAGCTTTCCCAGCAGGCAAAACTCTGGCGCTCCGCCGGCGAGAAGATCATCCTCGCCAACGGCTGTTTTGATCTGCTGCATGTTGGGCATGTGCGGTATCTGCGCGCAGCCAAGGAGTTGGGGGGCAGGGTTGTGGTCGCGGTCAACTCCGATTCCAGTGTTCGTGCTCTGAAAGGCGCCGGCCGGCCGCGCGTGCCGGAACACGAGCGCGCCGAGGTCCTGGCAGCGCTCTCTGATGTGGACGCGGTCACGATCTTTGACGGTCTCGACGTAAGCGATCTGATCCGGCTTCTGCGCCCTGACATCCATGCCAAGGGCACAGACTACACTGTAGAGAGCGTGCCCGAGCGCAATGTCGTCATCGCTTGCGGCGGGCGGGTCGCCATCGTCGGCGATCCCAAGGATCACTCCACCTCAGAGTTGCTAAGAAGGGAAGAATGCCAAAAATCCTGATCGCCCGTATTGGGGCCATGGGTGACATTCTTCATGCTCTGCCCGCCGTCACGGCGATTCGCAAAGCCCTGCCCCAGGCAACGATTGGCTGGCTGGTGGAAGACCGATGGTCAGAGCTACTCACGGCGCCGGGCCCGAAAGGCGATGCCCTCAGTCCGCAGAAGCCGGTTGTCAACTTGATCCACACCGTCGACACCAAGCGCTGGCGCAAACGCATCGCTCGCCCTTCAACCTTCGCGGAACTGCGCGGCGCGCTCCGCCGCGTCCGTGAAATCGGCTATGACGTGGCGCTGGACTTTCAGGGCTCCATCAAGTCGGCGCTTCTATCGTCGCTCAGCGGCGCCTCTGCGGTCGCGGGATTTGCCGATCCTCGGGAATCGGCCGCGCGGATGTTCTATCGATCATCGCAGAGATTCCCACGTGCAGGCGAGCACGTGATTGAGCAGAATCACGCGCTAGCCGCGCAGGCATTGAAGAGCTATCTTGGCGATCAGGAGCTAAAATTGCTCCCCCCATGTCTTCCCTGTAGTCGCGCAGAAGACTCATGGGCTCAGGCGGAGATCGCGCGTCTGGGTATCGCAAGCTTTGCCCTGGTGACCCCCGCAGCCGGGTGGGGAGCAAAGCAGTGGCCGGCGGAACGTTTCGGTGCGGTGGCTCAGGCACTGGCCAAACACAATTTGAAAACGCTTGTGAATGTCGCACCCGGCGAGGAGGCCCTGGGTCAAAGTGTGGTGGAAGCCGGCGCCGGCAGTGCCTTTGCAGTCCGCTGCACGCTGGGGCAGTTAGTAGCGCTGACGCGCCACGCCCGCGTCTTCATCGGAGGAGACACCGGCCCCTTGCACCTTGCGGCTGCGCTGGGCATTCCGGTGGTCGCGCTCTTCGGACCAACGGACCCCGTGCGTACCGGCCCCTTCGGTACCAAGGCTATTACCCTGCGGCATCCGGAAAGCAAAACTACTTGGTCGCATCATCGCAAGCCGGATGAAGGTTTGCTGCGGATCTCGGCCGAGGAGGTCATCGCGGCCGCGCGCCATCTCCTGGGAGGCGGCGGTGCCTAGCTGGGCGCGAATTGCTACACGACTGCGAGTGCCCTTGAGTTTTCTCTTTGCCGCCGCCTATCTGTGGGTGGCGCGTCCCGCATGGCCTTGGATCGTAGCCGGCAGCGTTTTTATTCTTGCAGGACTTGGGATCCGTGCTGCTGCCTCCGGTCACATACGTAAGAACGCCGAGCTCGCAACCACCGGACCTTATGCTTATACACGCAATCCTTTGTATCTTGGCTCAATCTTGATCGCTCTTGGTTTTGTTCTGGCGGCCCGCAACATCTGGATCGCCCTGGCGGCGATCCTGATGTTCTTGATCATCTACATGCCCGTGATTCGAGCCGAAGAAAGTTATTTGCGCTCGGTCTTCCCCGGCTATGACCAGTACGCGAGTAAGGTACCACGATTTCTTCCTCGCTTTATCCCGTACCGGGCCGGCTCAACCGTCGCTCCTCCTGGCGTTCATTCACGCGACCTCTACGTGCGGCATCGCGAATACAATGCGGCGATTGGCGCGGCGGTCATGATGGGCGCCCTGATCTTCAAAATGCTGTGGGTGAGGCATTGATGGTGACGCGACGGTGCCGAGCCGTGTTGTCCTTCTCCGCGTTGACCCTTTGCCTCTGCCTGGCGAAGCTCGAACCCACTACAGCCGCTCCGCCCGAACAGCGCAGCAAGAAAACGAAGTCTGCTCCTGCGCCCACGCCTACCCCTTCGGCGACTCCAAGCTCTGCTGCGACTCCCGCACCTGCAGAGCCTTCCATCAGCAAGCCCCGGCCCGAGTATCAGCTTCCCGTAGGCCAGACTTACGTCTACGGCGCGGTGTGGCGCGTGTTTAATGCCGGCAGTGCTACGCTGCGTATGGAGCAAGCCGGCCCGGAAGTCCGCGTGGTGGGGACAGCTGACGCCGCCGGGACCGCGGCAGTTCTTTATCATGTGCGGGATCGCTACGAATCCTTCATCGATCCTACGACCTTCTGTTCACGTAGTCTCTCCAAGCACATCGAAGAGGGGCTACGACGCATCGAAACCGGCATCACGTTCGACTACGCCAAGAGTAAGGCGGTGCTCGAGCAAAAGAATCTGGTCAAGAAAGACAGCAAGCATGAGGAACACAACCTTGCCGGCTGCGTCACGGACTTATTGTCGGCGCTGTATTATGTGGCCTCGCTACCTCTCGAAACCGGCAGTACCTACCGGTTTCCGCTCAACGACGGTGGCGAAACGCTGACCGTCAATATTCATGTCGAAGCCCGGGAACAGCTCAAGACTCCGGCCGGAACTTTTGATACCGTCCGCGTGCAGCCGGAGACCCCAACCGGTTTGCTGAAGGATAGAGGTAGAATCTGGATCTGGTACTCCGACGATGCAGCGCGGATCCCGGTGCAAGCCCGGGCCCACATGTACTGGGGCACGCTGACGCTGACGTTGCAGCGGATCGACCGCAGGTAAGCGACCGCTCCGGGTTGACTCGCTTGAAAGGAGTTGTAACTTGGGAGAAACAGATAAGTCGCCCTGAGGAGATCAAACCGGAAGCATCCTTACTTTCTACCAATTTCCAAGAATCCTCTCTTTTTGAACAATCAGGGGGGCTGCACTCAAACGGCTAAAAGCATCCGTGCATGCTTTCGACTTCTTGGGAAACGTAAGTGCAATGTTAACAGCGCGTTCCGCCGCAAACCCTCCCCGCAGCCACGTATTAAAACCCTGGCGCTTAGGTGATAACATGACTACCCGCGGACAAGGTCTGACACATCATGAAGCGTGGAAACTTAGGCTGCATCGCGTTCATTTTCTTTGCTAGCGTAGCCCTAGCTCAAACCGGGTCTCGGACAATTCATGGCACGGTGCGCGATCAGCTGGGATATGTCGTTGTCGGCGCCCATATCACCGTCCAAGGCGCCGGGTATGAGCGCGCTTCCACCACTGCGCGCGACGGGTCGTTTCGCGTAGAGGGAACACCCCTGCAAGACCTGCAAGTTGCGGTCGATGCCCCCGGGTTCGCTCATTTCGCCGTGACCTTGCCGGCGAAGAGCGAGCAACTCGATATCGTGCTCAAGCCGGCGTCAGTCGCCCAAGAGCTCAACGTCACTGCCAATCGCGTGGGCACCATTCAGGCGGAAACCGCGGAGAGCGTTTCCGTCCTGTCGCGCAGCGAACTGGACACGAGCGCAGCAGAAGCCGTGGATCAGGTTCTGCGCCAGGTTCCGGGCTTCACTCTGTTCCGTCGTTCGGACAGCCGCACGGCTAACCCCACAACGCAAGGTCCTGGGTTGCGTGGTGTCGGCGCCAGCGGCGCCAGCCGTGTCCTGGTGCTTTACGACGACATCCCTCTCAACGATCCATTTGGAGGCTGGGTTTACTGGGGACGCGTTCCCCGCGAAGAGATAAGCTCCATGGAAGTTCTGCGCGGTGGCGGCTCGAGTCTGTATGGAAGCGGCGCGCTCAGTGGCGTGGTCAATATTGTTCCGCAGCGGGTTCCGCGGAATCTCTTGTCAACGGAATTCTCGGCCGGCAGCGAGGGAACGCCCGATCTCTCGCTAGCGTCTTCATTGCAGCTCAAGTCGTGGACGTTGGAAACAGCCGGCGAAGGCTATCGTACCGGCGGATACATCCTTGTTCCCTCCGACCAGCGCGGCGCCGTAGATACGGCCGCGGATTCGTATCATGGCGCCGGCCAGCTCACGGCTAGGCGCAAGTTCAATTCCGGTGATCTGTTCGCCGGTGGCGCGTTTTACGACGAGGCTCGTGACAACGGCACGGCTCTCACTACCAACGATACCCAGCTCTGGCAGTTGAACGGCGGCCTCAACCTTCCCACCCGATTCGCCGGCATTCAGCTCCGCGGCTTTGGCTCTGGTCAAAGCTACAACCAAACTTTTTCTTCTGTCGCGGCCGGTCGCAACAGCGAATCTCTGGTTCGCGCACAACATGTCCCCGCGCAACAGGCTGGGGGTAGCCTGCTACTGGCCCGCCAGCTGGGCAGCCGCAATGCGTTCGTTGCCGGGGCAGATACTCATCTTGTCCGCGGCTTCAGCAACGAAACCGTCTTTGCTGTGGCTGGGCCAACGTCGCTGGTACAGGCCGGCGGGCGGCAACTGACGTCAGGCGCTTTCCTCCAGGATTCCATCCGTCTCCATCCGCGTTTGCTGTTGACCATTGGTACGCGATACGACAATTGGGACAACTACGATGCCCATTCGCGCACTACGTCCCTGGTACCCTCGGTCAAGCCGGCGTTCACCGCCTTCGCCGACGAGAGCCAGCACGCATTCAGTCCACGCGGCGCCCTGTTGTTCCGCGCCGGCGATCGCGTCACACTCACGGCTTCAGCCTACAAGTCATTCCGTGCTCCTACTCTCAACGAACTCTATCGCTCGTTCCGTTTGGGCAACGTCCTTACGCTGGCCAACTCGCAACTGGTGGCCGAACGGCTCTCCGGCGCAGAAGTCGGGGCGAACATGTTTGTGGGCGGCACACGTATCCACACGACGTTTTTCTGGATGGAGGTTTCAAATCCAGTCTCCAACGTCACGCTTAGCACCACTCCCGCTCTGATCACGCGCGAGCGCGAGAACCTTGGACGCACGCGGTCGAGAGGGGTTGAGGCTGATGCCAGCTGGCGCTTTCAGCGCCTTGACGTCATCGCCGGTTACCAGTTCGTTGACGCCGTTGTGACCAGCTTTTCCGCCAACCCGACGCTAGTCGGGCTGGAGTTACCACAAGTCGCTCCTCACCAGTTCACCTTGCAGACGCGTTACAGTCTTTCCTCGGGATGGACTTTCGCGGCGCAAGCGCGCGCTTCCAACCGCCAGTTCGATGACGATCTGAATCAATTCCCGCTCGACTCCTTCTTCCAGCTCGATAGCTACGTCAGCAAGCGGCTGGGCCACAGCGTCGAAGTGTTCGCGGCAGTCGAGAACCTCTTCGATACGCGAGTCCAAATTGCCCGGACGCCGCTGCTCAACGTTGGTCCGCCGATCTTCGCGCGGGGTGGCGTGAAATTTCATTGGGAATAGGAATCGCACACAGCTAGAGCGGTTTCAGAGTTGGTGTATTCCATATAAATCGACGACCGTGTCATTTCGAAGCCGCAGGCGAGAAATCGGCTCCGCGCAAAGCCCAGCGGGAGCAGATCCTTCGGCTACGCCTCAGGATGACACTCCCCTTGCTGCCTTGCTGTTGGTGTACACCATTCCTGGAAGTGCAAATAGCCACCGGATATCAACTGAAGATGCTTGGAACCGGCCGAACTTGCTATCGCTCTGCCCTCATCTCGTCTACGCTTGGCCAAAGAGGTGAAAAAGCGAGCAAAGGTTAGCGCTTTTTCTGTACTCTTCCGTCTAATCTGTCAACGCCGACAGCCATGTCTTCCCACACATTCTCGGTTCATTCGAGCGCGAATCTCCGCCGAGAGTTAGCTGCCGCGAGACCTCGCGTTGGTTGGAGCGCGTGCTTGATCTTGATCGCGTGTGCGACGTTGATGCGCGGGCAAGGGGCGGCCGCCACCTCCGTTTCTCCTACATTCACCACGCCGCTCGCGACGGGAGTAGCTTTGGATCCCGTTGGCGATTTCATCGACCTGGGCAGCATGCCCATGGGAATGGTGCTGTCTCCGGAAGGCGACAAGCTGGCAGTCGTTTTGAGCGGATGGCGTGAACAGGGCATCCAGGTGATCGATCTGAAGACTAACAAGGTCACGCAGACACTGCAGCAGGAAGCGGCCTTCTACGGGCTGGCATTCTCGGCGAGTGGTCGCGAGCTCTACGTTTCCGGCGGGAATGAAGACGCGATCTTCTGCTATGCCTGGCAGAATGGCGTTGCCACGCTGCAACGCAAAATTATTCTCGGCGCTAAGAAGCCGGACGAAACCGGCTCGCGATATCCGGCCGGCCTGGCGGTCTCGCGCAAGGGCAACCTTCTCTACGTCGTGGAGAACGTGGCCGATATGCTGGCCGTGGTCGATCCCGCGAAGGGAGAAGTCGTGGAGCGGTTTTCCACCGATCACTATCCTTACGCCGTGGCCACAGCGTCCGACGGGCGTGTGTACGTCTCTGCCTGGGGCGACGATACCATCTCGATATTCCGGACTCGCCCCGACGGACGCCTGATGCGCTCTGGCCGCCTGCAGGTAGGCCGGCGCCCGTCTGCATTGCTGGCGAACGCATCTGGTTCGCGGCTTTTTGTGGCGCTGGCCGGCAGCGATCAGATTGCCATCGTCGACACGCGCGCCCGGAAGGTGTTGCGCTATCTCAGCGATGCCGCGCCCGCCGGCCCGTCGGAGGGCAGCACGCCCAATGCCATGGCGCTTTCCCCCGATGAATCCAAGCTGTTTGTCGCTGAGGCGGATAATAATGCAGTTGCAGTTTTCGACGTTTCCGCTGAGAAGAACGGCGCCCGACCCAGCCTGCGCTCTCGCCCGTCAGGTCGAATACCCACCGACTGGTACCCAACCGCGCTTCTCGGCAGCGGCAACCGGTTACTGGTGCTTTGCGGCAAAGGGCATGGCAGCCACGCCAACCCCGATGGGCCTATCCCGGGAACCTCGCCTTTCGCAAGACCTCTAGGCTATGCCCTGGGACAACTCAATGGTACGTTGCGCATTCTGTCCAGCGAGATGAGCCCTACCACGCTTGCGCAGTACTCTCGCCGTGTGGCCGCGGCTAACAATTGGGGTACACCGCGCCCGCAGCGCCGGTATCCGCCGTTTAAGCACGTCCTCTACATCATCAAGGAGAACCGAACCTACGATCAGGTGCTGGGTGATTTACCGGAAGGCGATGGCGATGCCAGCCTCGTCTTCTTCGGCAAGGACGTGGCGCCAAATCATCGCGCACTCGCACTCCGCTTCGGGCTGTTCGACCGCTTCTTTACCAATGCCGAGGTCAGCTCGCAGGGCCACATCTGGTCCACCGCCGCCTACGTTACCGACTATGGCGAGAAGACGGTGCCATCCCTGTACTCGAACCGGCGAGCTGATGTCGATGGCGAAGAGATCGACGAACCACTCGACGGCTTTCTTTGGACGCTGGCCAAAAAGAAGGGAATCAGGTTTCGCGACTACGGCGAGATGGTGAAGAACGAAGGTTGGCCGGTGACGCAGAAGGAATTGGCTGCCGATGTCAGCCCGTCATTCCCGCCGTTCAATCTAAAGATTCCCGATCAAAAGCGCGCCGACGCCTGGATTGCCGAGCTGAAGCAGTTCGTCGAAGATGGTGACATGCCTCAGCTCGAGGTTATGCATCTGCCCGCTGATCACACCGCCGGAGGCAAGGCGGGCTATCCTACACCGCGCGCCTACATGGCAGACAACGACCTGGCTCTGGGAAGGATTGTTGAAGCCCTCTCGAACTCTCCGTTCTGGCGCGACACGGTGATCCTCGTTCTTGAAGACGATTCCCAGGCCGGGCCCGACCACGTGGATTCCCACCGTTCTCCGTTCTTCGCTATCTCGGCTTACAGCCGTCCGGGCGCCATCCATCGCTTCGCCAATACCACCGATGTGGTCGCCGCGATTGAAGACATTCTTGGTCTGGGCAGGCTCTCGAAGTTCGACTACTTTAGCCGTTCGCTCTCCGATGTCTTCGCGGCAACACCGGACCTAACCCCGTACAGGGCGCTGACGCCCACCGCCGACATGAATGCGCTGAATCCAGGCGACAGCGCAGCCGAGCGAATGTCGCGGGACATCGATCTCAGCGAACCGGATCACGTGAATGACGAGCTCTTCAACCAGATTCTCTGGTCGATGTTGAAGGGCGATCAGCCGCCACCGCAAGTAGTGGCGAAGTCGCCCCTACAAGTTCTCGCAATAAGCCATTAGGGTTGAAATCTCTCATTGAGCACTCGCTCCAAGCGAGGCTGGTAGATCAGGTCGAAGGCCAGCTCCTTATCGGGGAACATGGTCAGCGCCGCAGTCTTGCAGTCGGCCATCAACCGTTGGGCGCCGCGTCGAGTGAGATGCGGATCCTGGCTGAGGATGGACGAGACCATTCCCACAAGAATCTGCAGCCGCCGGAGCTTGCGGCGCTCCTCTTCTTTCTCTGGGGCGGTTTGCCCGGCTGGTGTCTGACGGGATTCGCGTTCGTGAAGTGAAACCGTAACCTTCGATCGCAGATTCGCCGCACCGTTACAAGCTTGATGTCGTGAGCGAACTTCTCGCAAGCCGGTCCGCTTTTGGAGGACCCGCGATCCAATACATACATAGTTGTACCACTGCCGCGCCCGAGGCGTACGCGAACAGGTCTGCAATCAAGGGCAGCGGCCCGGAGCCAAAGACAATCAACCGTGTCGAGATGCTGTGCAGGTAGTCCCGAGCCACCCCCAAGATCGCAAAGGTGACGAGAAAGGCCGTCAAGCCGGCCCCGCCGAAGCGGCGAATGACGCGCCAGCCCACAAGGCCGAGGGCTGCGCCATACCAGAGGGCAGCTGCAACATACCAAGCCAGCGGCGCCTGACTACCGGTTACTGAAGGATAATGCCACCATCCGCGCCGGGACGCGACGGCGTCGTACAACATGATCATGGGTATCAGCGGCAGTCCGCCAATCAACGCTCCGAGAATGCGTCTGGACGTCGCGCGCGAAAAAAAGGCAACCGCCCCGAACATGACGCCTGTGACTGTCACTTCCAGAACCAGGAGAACTGGATCGTGCATGTTCATGTGGAGCCTAAATCTTAAGCCTTCAGGTTGTACGCGCGCGAGCCTTGCTGTATGTTGTTGCAGGCAGGGGAGGCAATGATGAGCACACCCCCAGGACCCGAACCCGAGCTGGTCAAGGTATTCGACACACAACAGGAGTCGGAGGCGTTGGTGATTCAATCCTTGCTGGAATCGGCGGGCATTGAGTCAATTGTGAGCACTCTGCAGGCGCCGCAGGATATTCTTCCCGGAGTGGGTGGAGTGGTTGTACGAGTGAATGCCAGCCAGGCCGCGGAGGCGCTTAGCATTATCGAAGGCTACAAGAACGCCCCAGCGGTTGAACCGGACGACGATTCGAGCTCGGCGTCTGAATGAGCCACACTTCCCAAGGAGACAAACATGCAATTCGGACTGAGTGAAAGCCAGCAGATTCTCAAAGATACCGCCCGAAAATTCTTTTCCGGCGAGTGTCCGCCTGCTGAGGTGCGCCGTCTCATGGAGACGGATACGGCCTACAACTCCGATTTGTGGCTCAAGCTGGCCGGGCAGGGATTCAACGGAATCATCTGCCCGGAAGATTGCGGTGGAATGGGGCTGGGTAAGGTCGAACTCATCTTGCTTATGGAAGAAGCAGGTTACGCACTGCTGCCGGGGCCTTTCTTCTCAACGGTCGCGCTGGCTGCGGCCACCATCGACGCTGTGGCCTCGCCCGCGCAGAAGAAAAAGTACCTCTCGCGCATCGCCAATGGCGACGCCCGCTCAACCATTGCGGTGCTCGAAGACAAGGCTAGCTGGGATCTGGCTCACATCGCCCTCAGTGCTGCCGGCGACAAGCTCACTGGAAGCAAGCTCTTCGTTACCGACGCGGCTGTGGCCGATTTCATTGTGGTCATCGCGCAGAACGGCGTTTACATGGTCGATGCCAAGGCGCCCGGTTTGCGCATTGAGCCCATGAAAGGTATGGACCTCACGCGCAAGGTCTATTCCGTCCAATTCAGCAACACCCCTGCGGAAAAGCTGGGCAATGCTGAAGGCCTGACCAAGGCCTTCGCAGTGGCCACCACGGCCCTGGTTGCTGAGATGGTCGGCGGAATGCAGCGGTCGCTTGAGATCACGGTCGCTTACGCCAAGACCCGCAAGCAGTTCGGTAAACCCATCGGCATTTATCAGGCGGTGCAGCACCAGTGCGCCGATATGTATTTGGAAACCGAGAGCTCGCGCTCAGCCGTCTACTACGCTGCTTGGGCTTTGGAAGAGAACACCGCAGATGCTGCGACCGCCGTTTCCGTCGCCAAGATGTACGCGAGCGACGCCGCCCGCAACGTGGGTAATCACAGCATCCAAGTGCACGGCGGCATGGGCTTCACTTGGGAGAACGATCTGCACCTCTACTATCGTCGCGCCAAGGCATCGGAGACCATGCTCGGCGATGCCACATTCCATCGTGAGCGCATTGCCAAGCTGGTGATTGATGGCGTATCCCGCGATACCAACGCGAAGGAATCCGAGCGCGAGCTGGCGGCAAAAAGATAAGGCGGCGTTTTCATGGGGGGCTCCGCGAATGCTTTTCGGTGTGACAGGCAATCTGAACAGTTCGGTTTCTCGCATAGAGCACCGCGAGCCAATCCAATTGCCGGTTTTCAATTGAACGAAGGCACTTGCTGGGGCTTTTGCGCTGGCTGTGGTTTGCCGGCTTCCGGCGCGGGTGCGATCTGCTCCTTGGCGGCTGCCGCTTCTGCAGCGGTTTTGGCGTCGAGGATGCGCGTCTGCTGGTAGGTGTAAACGATGCGGTGGATAATTGTAACCGTCGAGAGCACGGCCAGCACCCACAGCACCGGAGCCATGGCGCCCCAACGCGCGAACAGCGCGCCAATGATCACCAGCACGATTCGCTCCGGACGTTCCATGAATCCGACCTTGCATGATCCGATCAGTGATTCCGCTCGCGCCCGCGTGTAGCTGACCATCACCGAGCTGGCCATCACAAACGCCACCAGCACGAGATAGAAGAAATGCTTCTCACGGGCGTAGAAAACAACCAGGCCAAAAAACAGCGCGACGTCGCTGTATCGGTCGATAACCGAATCAAAAAATCCACCGAAGGTGGTGACCTGATTGGTAGCGCGAGCCACGCGGCCATCCACCATATCAAAGATCCCCGCGCCGATGATCACCAGCCCGGCATACAGGAACATGCGAGAGTAATTATGGGAGTTGGCGTAGCCAAACAGCACTGCGGCAGCGATGTTGATCATCAGGCCGATGAAGGTGAGCGCGTTCGGTGAAATACGAGTAAGAGACAGCCCGCGCACGATCGCGTGTAGGAGTACGCGGCAGGCTCGTCCGAACGCTCCAGTCCAGGTCATCGTTTATTGCGCCTCGTCGTGAATGGTGACCAGTCGCAGGATCTCCATCTCGCGGTTTCCGTTGGGTGTGACTACCATCGTCGAATCGCCCACTTTTTTGCCCATCAGCGCTTTGCCGATAGGCGATGTGGTTGAGATCAGTCCTTTGGAAACATCTGATTCTTCACTAGTTACAAGCTGATATTCGATCTCTTCATCTTTGCTGTTGTCAAATACTCGAACCCGCGAGCCGAAGGCCACTCGGTCTTTGGGGATGTTCGCCAGGTTCACCAGAGCCAGCTCGCCCATACGTTTCTTGAGCTGACCAAGCCGGGCGTTGACGAATTCCTGGCGCTGCTTGGCCATGTGGTATTCGGCGTTCTCGCTGAGATCGCCCATGGCAACAGCTTTTTTGATTTCCTTGGGAAGTTCGTGGGCCAGCTCATGTTCCAGAGCGCGAATCTCTTCTTCCAGCTTTCTCTTGATATGCTCAGGCATGTTGCAGAAAACCACTCCCTCCGGCCGGGATCAGACCGGCGGTGCGATGAAAGCATCATTATAAACTCCGCGCGATGAATGCGTTAACTGCATTTCCAGTGCAGTTTTCCGCTCGCCGCATTGAGAGTTGCGCAAACGCTCATAAGAAGCTTATAATGATCTTGTCTTAGCCGTTTCCCCTGCACACTGATCCTCCGTTCGGGTGGTTGCATGAATGGTCATTTAAGCTTCCAAATCGGCGACAAAGTTGTATATCCCAATCATGGCGTAGGGGTTATCGAGCAGATCAGTAGTCGGACGATCGGCCTCAACGTACAGAAGTTCTACCTCCTCAAGATCAAAGCCAGCAGCCTTAAAGTGGAAGTCCCGTTCAACAACGTCGGGATGGTCGGCCTGCGCCCGGTGGTGAAGAATGGGGAGGTCACCAAGATCCTCAACTTCCTGATCGACGGGAAGTGTGACAACCACCAGGATTGGAAATTCCGCTTCAAGGAGAACTCCGACAAGATGCGCACCGGCTCTTTGCTGGAAGTAGCGATCGTGCTCAAGAGCCTGCTGCTGCTGGCGAAGGAAAAAGCGCTTTCCTTCCGTGAAAAGAAGATGCTGGAGCGCGCGCGCTACCTGTTGGTCACCGAGCTGGCCATGGCCAAAAACGCCGAGGAAGCTGAAGTGGAAGATTTGCTCACCAAGGCCCTGTCCAAGTCCAAGCTGAAGTTCCCGGAAGTGACGGCGGACGCTTAGTTTTCTTTCACACTCGAAACAAGCTTTAATCCCAGCAGGGGATCGATGTTTTGTAAATCGCCTATACTCACGACCCTCTGAACGCGCGTTGTGCCTGAGGAGCGTGTCATCCCGAGCCAACGGCGAGGGATCTGCTCCGCCGCTGTCCAAGAGAGAACATGCGCCGCCGTGGCCCTAGCGGAGCCGATTCCTCCCCTTCGACAAGCTCACGGTCGGGAATGACACAAAGACAATAACAAGCTTCATTTAGGCGCGTCTCAAAGCCAGCGCTGCGGTTCCATGGCAAGGAATGGAAAAATTGAATGGTCCGTGTTAGCCCGAGGAGTGTTGGCGACGAGGGATCAGCTGCGGCTAAGGTTTCCTAGTGAGCCGTATTTCCGCTCAGCAACTCCAGAGCATGCGGCAGTACTTCCAGAACAGACTGGAGTGATTCGGCCGCGGCCGTTGGGCTTCCCGGCAGATTCAGCAGCAGAGACTGTCCGCGAACCCCGCAAATGCCGCGGCTGAGAGACGCCAGCGGAGTTTTCTTGGCGCCTTCCAGACGCATCTTCTCCGGGATGCCTTCAATCAGCCGCTCGACCACCGAACGCGTCGCTTCAGGAGTTACATCCCGTCGCGCGACGCCGGTTCCGCCGACCGTCACTACTAGACGCGCCACCTCGCTGCACTCAATCAGGCGCGCGGCAATCGCGTCTTTTTCGTCTGGCAGAACCGAGGTGTGAATGATCTTGAATCCGGCAGCTTCGAGCAACTTAACCACCGCGGGCCCGGAAAGATCCGCGCGTTTTTGCAGGAAGGATGAATCGCTGATTGTGAGGACGGCCGCGGTATTCACTGGGCTTACGCTTCGAGCACGTTTTCTTCGGTATCACGATTCGACTCATCGAGCAGCCGCAGGCCTTCGAGAAGCAGTCCTTGGGTCGACTGGGTGATGCTCTGCTCCTTGCTGGTGCCGGTGAAATCGATTTCAAAGCTGCCGGCGGTCCAGGTGAGTACCTTGTAGACGGCTTCATCACCTTTCAGTTTTCCGTAGATCGCGTGATTGATTTGGCCGTCGGTAAAGAACATCTTGCAGGAGTCGCTGTTGTTAGCCAAGGTGAGGGCGCAGGTCTTGCGTCCCATATCCAGCGATTGCAGCAGATCGAGTACGTTCATCTGCGCCAGGCTGCCCCGGAGGACCGATTCTCCAGGCGCCTCGCGCGCCATCTTTTCAAGCGAGATCTTATCGACGACTTTCTTGATGCGCGCCGCGGCTTCTTTCACGAAGAACGGTTTTTCGACGAAGTCTTCCACCGTATCCTGCAGGGCTTTCAGTTTCTCGCTGATGTCGGTCTTACTGGCCATCAGGATCACCGGGATTCCTGCCGTCGCGCCGCGGGCTTTGATCTTCTGCAGTAGCTGGCGGCCGTCCATGCCGTTCATGGCAAAGTCGGTGATGATGAGATCGGGCTTCTCGTCGATGGCCTTGAGCAGCGCGTCTCCCCCATCGGTGAGCGGCTGGACTGTGCAAAAGCCGGCCATCGCTTGCCGCAGCAGCTCCAAGACCATGGGATTGTCGTCGACGAGCAACACTTTGATATTGCTGGGCATGATCGAAGCTAAAACCTACTTCTCTACCACGGTTTTCTTCCGGCTGCGGCTGAGGGGTCGTTGCCGCAGATAATCGCCGCTCTTTCCACCCGACTTCCGCTCTAACACAATCTCGCGAATAGCTATGCTCTTATCCAGAGCCTTGCACATGTCGTAGACCGTCAGCGCGGCAACGCTGGCCGCCACTAGGGCCTCCATTTCCACTCCGGTCTGGGCGGTGGTTGCGGCGCGAGAGTGGACCTGAATGCCATTCTCGCACACCTGGGTGGTCACATCAATGAAAGAGAGGGGCAAGGGATGGCACATCGGGATCAGCTCCGCCGTCCGCTTGGCGGCCGTAATCCCCGCGATTCTGGCGACTTCCAAGGGGTTTCCCTTAGGATTCCGCGGCAACGCTCGGAGGACCTGCGGCTTCATAGCAACGAAAGCCGATGCCTCAGCCTCGCGGCGCGTTGCAGCTTTGGCCGAGACGTCTACCATGGCCGCGCGACCGGCCGAATCGTAGTGGGAAAGCTTTTTGAGCTTCGCCGCTTTCGTTTTGGCAGTGTTCTTCATCCGCAGTTTTTAGGAGCGCATCAGAATCGAAACTATCTCTCCCGCAGGGATCGACTCGCGGTCCGGCGGAACTACAAGATAGCAATTGGCCCGTGACGCTGCCAGCAAGTCGCCCGATCCCTGCCAAGGAACGATTTCGACGTGAGGGTCGTCAATCCCGCCTTCCAGGATTGCCGGAAGAAATCTGGTGAGCCCGGTTTTGGTCTTGAGATCTTTTTTCAGCCGCGCCTTGGCCGCCGGCAATCGAGCCGGACTCGCGCCGCTCAACGCTTCGAGCAAAGGCCGCGCGAAGAGATCGAACGTCACCATCGCAGAAACAGGGTTTCCCGGTAGACCAAAAAATGGCACAGCCCTGCCTGCCGCCGCTTTCGCAATCTCGGATGCCGACGACCGACCGTGGCCGGGCGTGGGTCGCTGGAGGGCACGACCGTCAGTCGTGCCGTGGATGGAGTTCTTATTGGTTCGTATCACGGCACGAGCTTTAGTCGTGCCGTAAGCAGCGTTCTTTGATGGGGGCTTTAGCCCCTGCGGTCGAAGCTCGCCGAACACAATGGGCCGTCCCGGCTGGATTAGCGCTCCGGTGAAAAAAAACTCTGCGCCCAGCCTCTTGAGCGCAGGCTCGACCAGATCGAACTTGCCGGCGGAGACGCCGCCCGAGATCAGCAGCATGTCCGCGGCGAGGCCAGCCTGAAGCAGAGTGGACAGCTTACGCGGCTCATCAGGCGCTACCGGGAGGCGCATCGCCTCGCCACCGGCAGCTTCCACTTGCGCCGCAAGTGAGTAACTGTTGCTATTGCGAATCTGCTGCGGTCCTGGAGTTTCGGATATATCCACCAGCTCATCGCCGGTCGAGAGCAAAGCCACGCGGGGTTTCTGGTAGACGCGAATCTTCTCCTCGCCGCAAGCCGCAGCTACTGCTATCTGTGCCGGGCCGAGTCGTGTACCGGCTGCCAGCATCTGCTGGCCGGCTCGAGCTTCCGCGCCGGCGGCGACCACGTTCTCACCCGTGACCACAGCTCGCTGAATCTCGACTTGGTCTATGGCTTCGCGGCGCATTGTGTATTCCACCATCACGACCGCATCGGCGCCTTGCGGGACGGCAGCGCCAGTCATGATCTCGACGGCTTCGCCAGCCCCAACACGCCCGTGGAATCCGGCGCCGGCTTTGATCTGGCCGAGCACACGGAGCGTAGCCGGCGTGGCCGAGAGATCAGCGGCGCGCACGGCGTAACCATCGCGCGTAGCTCGCGGAAAGGGAGGAAAGTCGCGGTCGGCCGGCACAGTCTGGGCCAGGACCAGTCCCAGGCTTTGCACCAACGCGATCTCCCTGGTAGCCGGCGGCGCAACATGCCGGCAATAGTCCAAGATCAATTCACGGGCTTGCTCGAAGCTGACCACGCCGGCGGATTGTGCGGTTGTGCTCAAGAGACCTTTCTCTTTGGCGTTGCCGTTCTATTCAACCCCTTACGTCAACCAGTTTATCCCTTCTTCCTCGCCCTGTGACCGGCGACGCCAGCGGGATTCGTGCTTTTCTCAACACATGAGGAAAGGAGTAAGCGGAGGATGTGGGGCGGTGCGACACGATCGAATCTCCTATGTCGGTATTCCCAGGTTTCTATAACTGCCTCCGCTGCCTCCTTTCCTCCGTGTTGAAGAGCTTTCAGTCACTGCCCGGAAGCACCCAGCTGCTGTTGCAAGTCGCTCATCGGTTGCTGACTCACGCGAATCAGACCTTCGAACGGTTGCGCAAGCAAGGTTGGTTGGCTCGCAGAGACCGTGGAGATTGACAGAATCGCTGCGTTTTCCAAAACCTCCAACACGGAGGAACGGAGGCAGCGGAGGAGTAAGAATTTGCGGAGCTGCGCTGAGGAATTGACCAATGCCTTCCACCGCCAATCCTCCGCTTACTCCGTTCCTCCGTGTTGGAGGTTCTGCTAGGATGACGACCTCGCTTATGAGGTGAAGACTATGAGACTAGTTGCGATGTTCGCGGTGGCGGCAGTACTGGCGTCACTGGTTGTAGGCCAAGACAAAGAGCAGGGTCAAAAGCCGGTTCGCGTGCAAGTGATTCGCTGCGGTGCGCTCATTCAGCCCGCCGGCGGAGAGGTACAGCACAATGTGCTGGTAGTTGTCGAAGGCGAGCGCATTCGCGATGTGCTGGATCGAGCGACGCCGCCTTCGGGGGCGTCGGTCATCGATCTCTCGGACCACACTTGTCTTCCCGGCCTGATCGATACGCACACCCATGTGCTGCTGCAGGGTGACATTACAGCGGCGGATTACGATGAGCAACTGCTGAAGCAGTCGGTGGCGTACCGTACGATCCTGGCGACGCGCGCTGTTCGTCGCGCGCTCGACTACGGTTTTACCACCATCCGCGACCTGGAAACTGAGGGCGCGGGCTACGCCGATGTCGACCTGAAAAAAGCCATCAATAACGGCATTATTAACGGTCCGCGCATGAAAGTCGCCACGCGTGCCATGGATGTGACCGGCGCCTATCCTCTTCTGGGCTACGCGCCCGAAGTCCCGGTTCCACACGGCGTGCAGGTAGTCGACGGTCCGGACAACGGCCGCAGAGCTGTGCGCGAGCAGATCAGCTTCGGCGCCGATTGGATCAAAGTCTACTCTGACCGCAGTTACTTCGTCCGCCCGGACGGTGTGCTTGACGATATCCCAACCTTTACCCTGGACGAGCTGCGCGCCATTGTGGATGAAGCGCATCGCCAGCATCACAAAGTTGCCTCCCACGCCATGGCGCTGAACGGTGTTCACAACTCCGTGGAAGCGGGAGTCGATTCAATCGAGCACGGCAATTACATCGCGGATGCCGACCTCAAGGTCATGGCTGACAAAGGTATCTACTACGTGCCGACGATCTACGTTGGCGAATATGTAGCCCAGGGGCGTGCGGCTGCCGGCGCCAAGGTGTGGCTGGAGATGCTCAAGATTCACGAAGACACCTTCCGGCGTGCGTTGAAGGCTGGAGTGAAAATCGCATTCGGAACCGACGTGGGCGGATTCGACTGGGGCGTGGACCCGGCTGTGGAATTTCCACTGATGGTGAAGTACGGCATGACTCCAGCTCAGGCGATTCGCGCCGCGACTGTGAATGCCGCCGAATTGCTGGGCATGCAGAACGATGTCGGCAGCGTCACTGCGGGAAAATTTGCCGATCTGGTGGCGGTGAAGGGAGATCCGCTGCGCGACATCAGCGTACTCGAGAAGGTGGACTTCGTCATGAAGGGCGGCGAAATCTACAAGCAGGCGCCGCGCTGAAGCAGCGGCGCCCACCGCTACTTCGTGCTCACGAGCCATGTGGGAGCTGTGGACGTGCTGAGCGGAGGATTGGTGACGATCGTGAGTGTGCCATCGGCCGCCTTGATACTGAAGGCTGCAATTGAGCTCGACCCCTTATTGGCGACATAAAGAAAGCCATTGGTGACATCCACGGTGAGAAACACCGGTTGAGACGCGGTGATGACGCCAGAGCCTGCGGTTCCGTATGGCGATCCTGTGACCGGTGTCAGGGCGCCGGAGCTTACGGTAAAAGCAGAAACATCATTGGAACCGGAATTGGCCGAATACAGCAGAGCGCCGGTTGAATCCACAGCGACTGCGACCGGTTGCGTGCCGGCAGCGAATGAAGATCCCGCACTAAGCCCTCCCGAAGAGGCGATGCCGAAGGACACGACGGCATTGTGCGCGGAGTCGGCGGCGTACAGGAATTGTCCCTTCGCATCAATGGTCATACCCGCGATGTTAGCGCCGGTGGGCGCGGGAAAAGGCGAGCCCGTGATCTCAGCCAGGGCGCCGCTGGAGGCGATGGAAAAAACCGAGATAGTGCCCGCTGTCCCGTTCGCTAGATACAAGAAGCCTGCAGTCGGCGAAACCACGATGAAATGCGCCGTCGCCGGAGCGGGAAAGGGCGATCCGGAAATCTCGGTCAACAACCCTCTTGTGGCATCGATGCTGAATACGGAAATGTTGGCCGACCCCTGATTTAGGACAAAGAGAAACTGGCCGTTCGAGCTGATGCCCAAGCCCACAGGATTCGTACCTACCGGCGTCGGTGAGATGGCAGTTCCGACCGGAGTCAGCACGCCGGTTGAATGGTTCAAGGCATACCCTGACACAGAATTGGAGGTCGAGTTGGCAACGTAGATGAAGTTCTTCGAGGGGTGTAATGCCATAGCTACAGGAATTGGACTGGTTGGGAAAGAGGACAGTGTGTTCCCAGATATTTCGCCGCTGGGGACTTCCTTGAATGCCTGAATGCTGTTGGACCCCTGTCCCACGAAAAAGAGGAAGGCAATCGGGGTGGTAATGATACTGCTGGAGCCGCCGCAGCCGGCCACGGCAACGGCCAAAAACAATGATAGGGTACGGATAAATGCTTTCATCCTGATCTCTGCCTCATTTTGTATAAAGCGTGTCTTGACACCGGGCCGTTGACGGCCGCATCTCCTGTGTAAGACATTGGATTAAATGCTGATCCAGTCTAGCTGGTTTCTGGGGTTTCTATCCAGAGGGACTACTTTCCCGATTCCGAACTGCATCCCAAGGCTCAAGCGGGATCCTTCCCCTTCGGCAAGCTCAGGGTCAGGATTTCGCCTGCAGGCTCCCGTTCTCCCGCTTTGGCGGGATCACTCACGCCTGCAAAACGGCTCAAGCGGGATCCTTCGCTTCTCTCAGGATTTCGCCTGCCGGCTCCCGTTCTCCCGCTTTGGCGGGATCACTCACGCCTGCAAAACGGCTCAAGCGGGATCCTTCGCTTCTCTCAGGATTTCGCCTGCAGGCTCCCGTTCTCCCGCTTTGGCGGGATCACTCACGCCTGCAAAACGGCTCAAGCTATAATCCGGGAACAGTCGGCGACTCTAGCCCTGAGGTGGAAACATGGAGCAACGGCCGCGATTCTTGGCGATTCTGTTCCTATCGGCGTTGGTAACGGCAGGCTACGCCCAACAACCAAAGCCGGCGCCGGCCAAGCCGCAGAGTGTGTTGCTATGGAAGGCTTCCTCGCCCACCACCACGGTTTATATGCTCGGTTCCATCCACGTTGGAGATGACAAGCTCTATCCTCTACCAGCTAGCGTAGAATCCGCTTTTACCGCCGCGAAGGTCCTTATTGTCGAAATAAATGCGAAGGCCTTCGACCAAGCGAAAACCTTGGAACTCGTCGGCAAGTACGGAATGTATAGCGATGATGACAGCCTCTCCAAGCACATCAGCAAGGAGACTGCCGATGCCCTAGGCGCCTACTGTTCCGCACATGGCCTGCCTCGTCAAACACTGGAGATGCTTAAGCCTTGGGTGGTAGCCGTCACCGTGATAGCCACGGCGATGAAGCAGGCCGGTGAAGATCCAAATCTTGGAATCGACATGCATTTTCTCAATGCCAGTAAGCCGCCGCAGCGAATCGCGGAACTGGAGACTGCGGATTTCCAGTTGTCGCTTCTGGCCGCAGCGACGGATCAGGAGCAGCAAGAAATGCTGGCCTCCACACTTCGGCGGACGGAAAAGGCTAAGGAGTACTTGCAGAAGATGCAAACTGCCTACCTTACCGGCGATGCTGATACTCTGCTGCAACTGATCCACGAGCAGGATGCCGGCCCGCCATCCTTGATGAAGAAGCTGGTGGACGACCGGAACGTAACCATGACTGCCAGCCTGGAGCAGTACCTGAAAGGCAAAGAGCCGTGCTTTGTTGTGGTTGGCGCCGCGCACCTTCTCGGCGATAACGGCATCGTGAAGCTTCTCCAGAACAAGGGATATCGTGTGCAGTTGGTCGCTACCGGCGCGCCATGAAAACAGGGCATCCCCGCGTGGATCTCTCTTGCCCGCGATAGCTCTTGCATTTGCGGCTTGGTCCGCGGTTTGAGATTGTGACAAATGGAAACGTTTTTCGATAACAGTGCCCAACCGGCGGTGCGGGGATTTCTTCACCAACCCGCGCCGGGCAACTCGGACGCGCTCGTCCTTACCCACGGTGCCGGGGCCAACTGCCAGTCGAAGCTGATGATCGCTGTGGCCAACGCCTTTGCAGCTTCCGGCTTCACGGTCCTGCGATGCGATCTGCCGTTTCGCCAGCAGCGCCCTCACGGCCCGCCACTTCCCGGTGGCACGGCCAATGATCGCGAAGGGCTGCGACGCGCTGTCGAGGCGATGAAGAAGATTGTGCCCGGCCATGTATTTCTCGGCGGGCATTCTTACGGAGGCAGGCAAGCAACCATGATGGCTGCCGAGGACAAACCAGAAGACGCCCAGGTTGCGGCAGGCCTGCTCCTCTTGTCCTATCCTCTGCATCCGCCGCGGAAGGCGGATCAGCTCCGAACGGCCCACTTTCCCCAACTCCGCACGCCGGCTCTGTTTGTGCACGGATCGCGAGATCCCTTTGGCTCGTTAGACGAGATGAAATCCGCGCTCCAGCTGATTCCAGCCGCCAAGATGTTGCTGGAAGTTGCTGGCGCTGGGCATGAGCTGTTGTCCGCGAAGGGTGCTGGCGACCTGCCGGAGCAAATTATGGAAGCGTTCTCAAAGTTCTTTTCATGACCCGGTCGACTGCTGTTTTCACAAGCCCCTGCGAACCACTGCAGATTGGGCTTAGGACAAACCCATGCCCGCCGTCTTCATCCAAATGAAGAGCAGACGTTTGTTTGAATTGAAAGACGACAGGCGGGTCCGATCCTGTCGTGTTCAGCCTTTATGGCTTTCTCTCTGACGCATCCCAGATGGCGTTTGAAACCGGCCCTGTCGAAGAACGCCCATCCTTCTGGCCCACAGCCTGGCCCGCAGCGCGGGCGCGACGAGCTGCTGGTCGAGCATGCACACCTGCAGGCGACCATCGCTGCTCTCTCGGCCCGCATTGTCGCTCTTGAAGAAATCCAGCGTGATGTCGACCGCCGCATCGTACAAGCATGTGAAGATGAACGCCGGAGAATCGCCCGAGAGCTGCACGACTGCACTGCCCAGGGGGTCTTTGCGGTTAACCTGAACCTGATCAACCTGAAAAGCATGCTCACATCAGCAGACCGGCGGGTTCAGAGCTTGATTGCGGATACTCTCGCGCTCGGTCAGGAGTGCTTGCAGGAGCTGCGCTCCATCTCCTATCTGCTGCGCCCGCCGTTACTCGAAGGCCACGAATTCGTGCCTGCCCTTTGTTCGTACATTGATGGCTTCTGCAAGCGTAGCGGCCTCAGGATCAACCTGGTGATCCCGGCGCACGCGACCCGCATGCCGTCGCGAGTCGAAAACGCATTGTTCCGAGTGCTGCAAGAGGCGCTCAGCAACATTCATCGTCACTCCGGGAGCGAGAGCGCCACAGTCACTCTGCGAAAAAGCGCAGAAAGCGTGGTTCTCGAGGTCCGCGATCAGGGCAAGGGCATAGCTCACCAGAGCAGTGTACAGTGGAGGGCTGGTGGCGGCTTGGCGGGAATCCAAGAGCGCGTGCGCGAGATCGGGGGGCGCTTAGAAGTAAAGTCGGCTAGCCCGGGAATCCTCGTCGTCGCCACGGTGCCGCTGGGCGAAGCCTCCGGGCGCCAGGAGGTCGCGGCATGATCCGCATCTTGCTGGCGGACGATCATGAAGTCGTTCGTCGCGGCCTGAGTGCTCTTCTGGCCACGCGGCCCGACTGGCAGGTTTGCGCGGAGGCGCAGAACGGGCGTGAAGCCGTCGCACTGGCTGTCAGGCACCGGCCGAATCTCGCCATTCTCGATCTCAGCATGCCCGAACTCAACGGCCTGGAGGCCACGCGACAGATCCGCAAAGAGGTTCCCGAGACCGAGGTCCTGGTGTTTTCCATGTACGAGAGCGAGCAGTTCGTCCGCGACTTGCTTGCAGCCGGCGCACGAGGGTACGTGTTGAAGTCGGATGTGGCGGCGCAGCTGCTCACGGCCGTCGAAACCGTCGCCCGCCACAAGCCATTCTTCACGTCGGAAGTCGCGGAGCGCGTGCTGGAAGGCTTTTTGAAGCTGGGGGAATTATCGTCAGACGACGGATCCAGCGCCGGGATCCTCACACCGCGCGAACGAGAAATTGTCCAACTTCTTGCTGAAGCGCGTAGCAACAAGGAAGTCTCGACCATTCTCGGCATCAGCGTGAAGACCGTGGAGACTCATCGTGCATCGATCATGCGCAAGCTTGGTATCAGCTCTATCGTCGATCTGGTGCACTACGCTATTCGTAACAATTTGGTCACGCCTTAAGCCTGCCTGATTGACTCCGTGTCTCCGTGCCTCCGTGGTGGATACCCTTGCTTTATACCAACTCAAACTTCAACTCACCCAACTTCTCCAAACTGCAGGCGATCTTATCGCCGGCCTTGAGCCATACCTGCTGGTCTTTGGGTTTGCCCTGGATCACGCCCTCTGGAGTGCCGGTGAAAATGATGTCGCCGGGCTTGAGCGTAATGTGGCGCGAGATGTAGCTGATCATCTGCCGGCTGTTAAAGATGAAGTCGTTCGTGTTCGACGATTGCCGGGTCTCGCCGTTCACGCGGCATTCCAGATGCAGGTTGTCCGGGTTGATCTGATCAGCGGTAACCAGGTAGGGGCCAAGCGGTGCGAACTGGTCCGGCGTCTTACCGATCAGCCACTGGCCTCCGGTCTCGAGCTGCAGATCGCGCGCGGTGAAATCATTGCCGGTGCAATAGCCGGCGACGCAAGCCAGTGCGTCCACCTCGCTGATATTCTTCGCCTCCTTGCCGATCACGATGACGAGCTCGACTTCATAATCGAACTTCTTGGCGACCTCCACCGGAAGCTTGATCGTGCCGTTGTGATGGTTGAGCGCGACGTTGAACTTGCTGAACAACACCGGCGCTTTGGGGACGGGTGAACCCACCTCCTGAGCGTGTTTGCGGTAGTTCAGGCCTACGCACACGATCTTTTCCGGACGCGTAACGATGGGACCGTACTCGATGCTTTCTTCCTTCACAAAAGCGCCGTGAACGGTGCTGGATTTCAATGCCGCATCGACCAGCGCGTTTAAGCTGGGGCCATCTTCGTTTTGCAGCAGATCGTCGAGATCGGCGGGGGCGTGCATGCGCAGCGCTTTCGCTGCTTCCGACACAACCAAGATTCCCTTTTCGGTCTTGGCGCCCAGCGCGTATGCGCCGTTGCGGCGAATGTTGAGCAAGGTTAGTCCGCGCGCAATTCCCCGCGGACGCGCGGAGTCAGCGGCGGCATGAGCCTCTCCCATGTTCAATCCTCCAGTGGCAGCGATGGCAGCAACTGCTCCCGCTCCCTTCAAAATATCTCTGCGTTCCATAACTTTAGATCCTTTCTGGGCGCACCAATCTCGCCCTGCCCGGCGACGATCGGCAAAATGGTAACAGATTGGCGGTGGAAGAGCCGGCCTTTAGGGCCGCGTTGAGGTTGTTCTTAAGATCGGGCTTCAGCCCCTGAGGTTGTGGATCTGAAAGCCCATGTGGTTCAGACCGTACCGATAGAAACCAAGAACGATTGGGGTTTCAGACATTCCACAATTGATCTCTTTCGTGGTTTTGGAAACCAGGGGCTGAAGGCCAACGAAGCGCCGCAGGCGCGGCATTATGGTAGCCCAGGGCGTAAGCCCTGGGTAAGCGAAAGTATGCTCCGAGCGCCGTAGGCGCGACACAAAAGGACCACGGCAATGCCAGCCTCCTCAATCCCCAAGAAAGATAAAGATTGCGCAGGTGCGTTGAATTGATGCGCCCTGGGTCCAAAGCAGAGTGTCGCCCCTGCGGGGCTCAACCTTTTTATAATCCACGGACCCAGGCCTCACGGCCTGGGCTACCAAATTCCGCGCCTTCGGCGCCGGACCCTAACAAGCACGACAAACTCCCAATGCTGCTAGGGAAAGCCGACAACATTTGGACCTCGCCTTTTACTGCTGCCATCCCAGGCAGTCGGCGAAGCTAGTCCGGCCACCGGCACGTGATCACTCTCTGCTCGGTGTAGAAGCGCACGGAATCTTTGCCCAGAACATGCAGGTCGCCGAAGAATGAGTTTTTCCAGCCGGAGAAAGAAAAGAAAGCGACCGGTGCCGGCACGCCGACGTTGATCCCCACCATCCCCGCGCCCACGTTCTGAGCGAACTCGCGCGCTGCAGCGCCGGAGTGGGTAAAGACGGAGGCAGCGTTGCCGTATTCGGAATTGCCAATCACGGACAATGCTTCTTTCAGATTTTTTACGCGAATCACCGAGAGCACAGGTCCGAAGATCTCTTCCTTGGCGATCCGTGAGTCGGGATTCACGTTGTCGAGGATGGTTGGGCCGACGAAGAATCCCTCGCCGCGAGTTACCGAATCTTCGCGGCCATCACGGGCCACGGTTGCGCCTTCTTTTTCGCCGAGCTCGATGTAGCCCAGAATGCGCTTCTTGGCTTCTTCGCTGATGACCGGCCCCATCTGGGTTTGGGCCTCACATCCGGCGCCGACGTTGAGTTGGTCGGCGGCGCGAACCAACTGCTTAACCAGGGGATCGGCCACTTCGCCCACAGCGACAACCACACTGGTGGCCAGGCAGCGCTCGCCAGCGCATCCGAATCCCGAGCCCATGATGGCCGCGACCGTAGATTTCATGTCCGCATCGGGTAGGACGACAGAGTGGTTCTTGGCTCCGCCCAGCGCTTGCACGCGCTTGCCGTTGCTTGCGGCAGTTTCGTAAATGTAACGCGCGACGGCGCTCGAGCCGACGAAAGACACCGCCTTTACCCGCTGATCGCTCAGCAAAGCATCCACCGTGCTCTTAGCGCCGTGAACCAAATTGAGCACGCCTGCGGGCAAGCCGGCTTCGTAAGCCAGCTCAACCAGGCGGACCGCGGTGCGTGGCACTTTATCGGAAGGCTTGAGCACGAATGTGTTGCCGCAGGCGATGGCCATGGGAAACATCCATAGCGGCACCATGATCGGAAAATTGAATGGCGTGATTCCCACGCATACGCCGATGGGATTGCGTGTGGACCAGCCGTCAACTCCGGAGCCCACCTGATCCACGGTTTCGCCCATCATGAGTGTGGGCGCGCTGCAAGCGAACTCGACGCACTCGACTCCGCGCTGAAAAGAGCCCCGCGCCTCTTCGAGGGTCTTTCCATTTTCTTCCGTGATCAGCGCTATCAACTCCTGGGCATGGTTTTCCAGAAGCTCGCGGTACTTGAACATAACCCGGCAGCGCTGCAAGACCGGAGTCTTACTCCATAACGCGAAAGCTCTGGCGGCCGACTCAACCGCGGCCGCGATCTCTTCCGAGGTGGTGCGCGGGATTTCTGCCACCGGTTCGCCCGTAGCGGGATTGTGCTGCACGTCCTTCGGCCCGCGTGAAATGACCGGCTTGCCGTCAATATAAAGAGGGCAGGACTTTAATTCGATCGAGATTGCGCTGCTGGACATGCGGGCCTCTCTCACGGGGATGAGCTAAATTGTACACCCCACTCTACGCGCCGGAATCGGCGCCGGCCCTGACCAGAACACCGGGTCTTTCCCAGCTGAACTCATGCAGCTACCCGATTTACTTCCTTGGTTGAGCAACAGTAGTATCATAAAACGCATCTCAAAACCGCGTCCCACTTCGACGCAGAGACTGCGACAAGTTCTCGCTCTTTACGCCCTGAAGTCCTGGGTTTCTTGCGTGGAGAGCCAGTAAAGCCCTGGCCAAGGACACAAACGTACTCTCACGCCACTTTGATAAGGGCCAGTCTAGCAGCAACACGGAGACCGAGTTATGCGACTGAGTTTTCGGCTGATCTGCTCTTTGGTTGTTGTACTCACGCTGGTGTCCTTTCTGTTTTCTTATGTGCAGGTGCGAGCCGACAAAGAGCGGCACCGGCTCGAGCTGCGCAAACACACACAAGAGCTCGCCCAGCGAGTGCAAGAGAGCGCGGAACTTGCTCTGGAAAAAAGTTCGCGGTCGGATCTCCGCCGAATCGTCGAGCGTCCGGGTGAGCTGGAAGGCATTGCCATCTACGCCCCGGACGGGGCGCCGATCGCTGCGACGTCGTCTCTGGCTGTGCATTACCCTGGCGTGAGCTTCCTGCCGGCTGCGCCTTTGGGTGCGGGTAACCCGCCCGCCGTCGATGCCGGCGAATTCCGTCGCCTCAACTCCCGCAGCCTGTACATCTATGCGCTGGCGCTGAGCTTTCACGATGGCCAGATCGGCACCCTGGCCGCGATTCACGATGCCGGATACATCAACGCGCAGAGCCGGAGGTTCTGGGTCAGCACGTTCTTCCGTGTGTCCGTTGAAGTGTTCGTCATTGCTCTCACCGTCTTGCTGATCATTCGCTGGAGCATCTCGTGGCCCATTGCACGGACCGTGCAATGGATGCGAGCACTGCGCATGGGCAAGGCTTCTCCTCGGTCCAGCGGTAGCGACCAGGATTTGTTTTCTCCCTTGCGGCGAGAATTCTCCACATTGGTCGAAAGCTTGGCCGCAGCGCGGGAGTCGGCGGAAAAGGAAGCGCGGCTGCGCGCGGCCGGAGAGTCCACGTGGACGGCGGAAAGACTCTCCGTGCACGTTCGCGGCAAACTTGATTCCAGCCGGCTGTTTGTCGTTTCCAATCGCGAGCCGTATATGCACATGAAGGACGGGAAGGCCGCCAAGGTAGTGGTTCCGGCGAGCGGCTTAGTGACGGCCCTTGAGCCCATCTTGCGCGCCTGCGACGGTACCTGGATTGCGCACGGCAGCGGCGACGCCGATCGTCAGAATGTAGACCGATATGACCGGTTGCCGGTCCCACCGGAAGATCCAAAATACGCGCTGCGTCGCATCTGGCTCAATAAGAACGAGGAAGAGGGCTACTACTACGGTTTTTCCAATGAAGGGCTGTGGCCTCTGTGCCACATCGCGCATACGCGGCCCATCTTTCGCTCCAGCGATTGGGAGCACTACCAAAAAGTCAATGAGAAGTTCGCCAAGGCCGTGTTGCAAGAGATGGCGGGTACCGAAAATCCGGTCCTCCTCATTCAGGATTACCACTTTGCGCTGTTGCCACAGCTGGTTAAGAAGGAGCGCCCGGATGCGCGGATTGCCATCTTCTGGCATATTCCCTGGCCGAACCCTGAGGCGTTCGGCATTTGCCCGTGGCAGCGCGAGTTATTGGAGGGCTTGCTGGGCGCGGACCTGATCGGGTTTCATATTCAGGCGCATTGCGACAATTTTCTTCAGACCGTGAACCGGGGACTCGAATCGCGCGTGGAGTGGGATCACTTTGCCGTCAATCGCGACTCGCATTTGACTCTGGTACGGCCCTTCCCCATCAGCGTGGCTCCCGCGCATGAATCTGAAGAGGTTGCGGATTTTAGCTCCGCCAACCGGCAGCGCGAAGCGCTGTTCAAAGAGCTCGCGGTCGAGTCGCTCTATCTGGGCGTGGGCGTCGATCGTGTGGACTATACCAAGGGAATCCTGGAGCGCTTTCTTGCCATCGAAAGGTTTTTGGACAAATACCCGCGGTATCAGGGCAAGTTCACCTTTGCTCAGATCGGCGCCCCCAGCAGGACGCATATCAAGCGCTATCACGACTTTTTGGCTGAAGTCGAGGCCGAAGCGGAGCGCATTAATTGGCGTTTTCGTAACGAGCGCTGGAAACCGATCTTCTTCTTGAAGCGGCATCACACCCACGAGGAAATTGCGCGGTTCTATCACGCTGCCGACGTCTGCATGGTTACATCGTTGCACGATGGAATGAATCTTGTTGCCAAGGAGTTCGTCTCCGCTCGCAGCGATGAGGATGGCGTGCTGACCTTGAGCCGGTTTGCCGGCGCCAGCCGCGAGCTGCGCGACGCGCTCGTAGTCAATCCCTATGACACGGAGGAGATGGCCGAAGCGATTCACTCGGCACTCGAGATGGATCCAAAGGAACGTCGAGCGAGAATGCGGCGCATGCGGCAGACAGTGAAAGAGCAAAACATCTATCGCTGGGCCGGAAATCTGATCTCGGAGCTCTGCGAGGTACGGCTGGAGGCGGTGAAGAAACCAGCAACGCATGCCGCGAGCCCGAGCAGCGTCGCCTAGATGACGCGCCGGCCCAAATCGCCTGATCCTCTAGAACGAAGCCCTCTCGAATGAAGCCCTCCCGATTGCATGCACGACGGTCACGCGCTGTAGCGCGAGGCGACGCGCTATCATGGAGATGTGCGTTCCCCGATCAACTCCAGCATGCCTGCCATCGCTCTGGCTTGTGACTATGATGAAACCCTCGCATCTGGTGGACAAGTTGCGCCGCCTGTGCTCGAGGCGCTAGCACGCTTCAGAGCCTCCGGCGGTAGATTCATCCTTGTGACCGGTCGTGAGCTCGAGGACTTGGCTAAAGTCGCTCCTGAGTTGACGTCTTTCGATTTCGTCGTAGCCGAAAACGGGGCGGTGCTTTATCGGCCGGGGGGCGGGCAGACCCAATCGATGGCGAGCCGGCCTTCGGACAACTTCATTGCCCACTTGAAGCAGCGAGGGGTGCAGCCACTCTCGGTCGGCCAATCGATTGTGGCCACGATCCGTCCCCATGCCGCGGTCATTGCGCAAACCATCGCGGAAATGGAACTCGACTTGGAGATCGTTCTGAATCGTTCCGCCTTGATGGTGTTACCGCGCGGCGTCAACAAAGGCACAGGTCTCGCACTGGCGTTACAAGAAATGCACTTGCCCGCGGAGAGTGTGATCGGTGTTGGCGACGCGGAAAATGATGCGTCCTTTCTCAGTCTCTGCGGGACCTCCGTGGCCGTTGCCAACGCGATTCCCGCAATCAAAGAAGCTGCCGATTGGACGACGGATCAGGACAGCGGTGCCGGCGTCGTCGAGATCATCAACCGTGTTCTTGCCGGCGACCCTTACGCAACGCTGTTTCTGAAATCCCGACCCTGAGCTTGGCGAAGGGGAGGGATCCCTATAGCCGCGACAGTTCTTGGCCCGATAGTAGATGTACCCTGGTTTGTCGAATCCCGCAGTCCCCGTAACGATATGGCCCCCTCGCTGCGCTCGAGGTTTCAGAGGAAGGCCGCTGAACTGACTGCTAGCTGGTAAACTGTGGGTGCTGCAGCACGCGGAGAGGTGTGTGAGTGGTTGAAACAGGCAGTCTTGAAAACTGCTGAGGTCGAAAGGCCTCCGGGGGTTCGAATCCCTCCCTCTCCGCCAGAAAACCTTGAGAGCCAGTATTTAAGCGGGTTTGAAAATCCTTCCTATTGATTTTCCTCTTATCTCGAAAAAGGATTTATCTCGAACACCGTTGTCCTTAAGCTCCTGCTCAGTTGGTTCCGGTCTGGAAGGGCCGGCTCCCGGAGCATGTGCAGCGCATCGATTGTCCGACCAACGCTTTCCTGGCTGAACGGGCGAACGCAAACCAACGATCCGCCGATTTTGAGTTCGTGCACACCATCCAACAGGAACTACAAGCTGGCTCCGCTGCAGGTTCCCGACGTCGCCCAAGAATCCGCCGTGCCGCAAGCGGATGTCACGTCAGAACAGAATTTTCATGGAAAGGGAAGTGCAGCGCGTGGCCCCGTCTGGCTTGATGAGACTAGCCATAGTCTCATATACTTATAAGTGGATATATGCTTAGATGACAAAGAATGACATGTCCGAGCCGGAAACCACGCGTCTGACCATCACATGGTCCAAAGAAGCCGATCATGCTTTGCGCTCTTTTCTGGGGGCCCAGGGAATGAAAAAAGGCGACATTTCTAAATTCGTTGAGGAAGCCGTACGCTGGCGCATCTTCCACCAGACCGTACGCGAAGCCCGCGAGGATTTCGCCGACGTTTCCCCGGACGATCTTCAGAAAATGATTGACGAGGCCGTCGAAGACGTCCGCGCGAAACACTACCGGGAGCGCGCTAAACGATAGTGATGCGCGTCATCCTCGACACGAACATTCTGCTCTCCGCCATTCTCTCGCCCCTGGGTGTGCCGGCAAAGCTTCTCGACGCTTGGGAGCGTAAGTGGTTCACGCTCGTCGCCTGTCACGAGCTCATTGCGGAGCTCCGCGACGTCGCCGGCCGGCCGTTCTTCCGCGCGAGACTTCGCGCCAGTGTAGCCGAACTGCTCGCCGCCGGCATTCGTGACTTCTCTTTTTTTTGCCGGGACCTATCGTCCGTCCCGATCGCGCCGGATCCTACGGACAGCTACCTACTCGCGCTAGCAGAAGCAAGCCAGGCCGAGTTCCTAGTGACCGGCGACAAGGAACTGCTGTCCCTGAAGCAGCACAAGTCCACCCGGATCATTACTCCGGCCGCGATGATCGATCTCCTAAAGAACGCTAAGAGCGGCGAACAACAGGAGGACAAGTGAAGCGATGGGGGAAACGATACATCGGATGCCTTGCAAGAAGCTACCAGCACTTCACTTTTGGCATATCCTTGTGAATAGCCACGAACATAAACGCTATCCGAGGGGGCAGCAATGCAGCGAAATGCGAAAATCTTCATGAATAACCGCAGTCAAGCCGTCCGCTTACCCAAGGAGTTTCAGTTCAATGTCAACGAAGTGTTCATACGGAAAGAGGGCAGCGACGTAGTGCTGTCCCCGCGACCATTGGACTGGTCCCCTTACCTCGCTGAAGGCCCTGTTGCTTCCCCTTCTTTCATGGAAGGCATTGGCGCCCGATGATTCTCCGTTGCTGGTCCGCGATATCAGCAGCCAGGAAATCTACAAGCTCGACTGGCAGGAGTAAGAGAAGCTTGCCTTGGGGAACGTTCCCATAAATCCCAAGCTCAATCGAAGGGACGAAGCCTCTCTCCCCGACCCATCGTGTGCGAGCAATCGTCAGCCAGCAGGTGCGCATACCGTAGCCAGCGATCTTTTTCCTTCAAACCCATCCCCTCTCGCGCAGGCAGAGGTTTCCCCGCGTGCCCCGCTTAGCCGTTTATACTTTTCCGATGCCCGACACTCACACCACTCGCGATGCAAATCCGCGCTGGGACAGGAAAGCTCAGCGCTACTGGGAGAGCGTGACGGAAGGCGCCACCCTGGAGCAGCTTTGGAAGCAGTTTCGATCTGACGCTCGGCAGAGCTACGCCCTTTACTCGCGTGAAGTGAATTGGGACGAAATCAAGGCCAAGAAGAAGCCCTTCAGTCGCTGGGCCCACAGCGTTTGGGCCGTGTTCCAGTCTCTGCTGATGAAGCTCTCCCCAGCGCGTCGCGTGCTCCTGCTGGCTGTTACTGCGTTGGTGCTGTTTCCGCTGCCGGCGATCCTCGCCGGGGCCCCCGATCCGGGCCTGGCCAGGTTGCTTGCCGTCGGCGCGGCAGCGCTGTTCGGACTGTTGGCACTGGAGCTAGCCGATCGCGTGACCATGAAGCGCGACTTGGAGATCGCGCGCGAGATTCAGCGCTGGCTGGTTCCGTCGAAACCGCCGGACGTCCCAGGGGCTGAGATTGCCTTCGCCACGCGGCCGGCGAACACCGTGGCTGGAGATTATTACGATGTCCTTCGCCATCCCGCGAACGGAGAGGAACGTTGGCTAATTGTAGTGGCAGATGTCGCGGGCAAGAGCATCCCGGCGGCACTACTGATGGCAACGTTTCAAGCCAGCCTCCATGCCTTGCTTACCGCCATGCCCAGGCTTTCCGATCTGATCGCGGGCCTCAACCGCTACGCTTGCGATCACAGTCAGGATGGACGCCGCTTCACCACTGCGCTGTTTGCGGAGTATGAACCGTCATCGCGACGGCTCACCTACATCAACGCCGGCCACAATGCGGCTATCTTGCGGCGCGCCAGCGGTAGTTTTGAGTTTCTCGCTTCCACGGGATTGCCTCTGGGTATTCCTGCTCCCGCGGGCGTCGTTTCCACCTACGCCGAGACAACGTTGCAACTTGCGCCCGGAGATACCCTCGTCGTCTTCACTGACGGTTTGGTCGAAGCCATCAACGCCCAAGGACTTGAATACGGCGAGGAGCGCCTGGTGGACGCGTTGCGCACTTCCGGTCAGGAGAGCGCAACGACTTTGCTCGATCGACTTCTGGCTGATGTCGGCTTATTTGTCGGAGAGACGCATCAGCAAGACGACATTACATGTCTTGTCTTCCGGTGTGTTTGAGAGTGCGTCGAACGTAACATTTTAAATTTCAAATTCGATTCCGCGGCCCTAGTCGCTAAAGGTCGGCGACAAACTACGGCAAACAGGCACGTGTCGCCCTTTGTCGCTTGCACGAACTTCGCCCGGATTGCAGAATGACGCCAGTCGGAGGCGGTGGTGATCAAGACAGCGACATCGGTTGCCCTAAGTTGGCGGTTTTGGCGTTCCCATCGGCGAGCTGCCATCGCTGTCCTGTTTTCTCAAGGGGTGGTTTGGGCGCGCCTCCAGGCCAAGCGCGTGCACACTCAATGGAAGCTTTGGCTTCCGGCGAGCCTGGTCTCCTTCCGTGCCGCGCTTGGCCCGGGGATTATTGTTACAAGCTTGGTGTCGCGCAGCCGGTGGGCTCTGATCGCCTGCATATTTCTGGCTCTCTTGTCTGATGTTTTTGATGGCGTGTTGGCGCGGCAATGCCACATCGATACCGAAAACCTGCGGCGATGGGACACGCGCGCTGACACGCTTTTTTACGCTTGCGTGCTGGTAGTTGTGTTTCTGCGATATCCCGTTGCCGTGGAGAGTCGCTGGCTCCTTATCGCCGCGCTCCTGACGGCAGAGCTCGCGAGTCACGCGCTGGCCATTGCGAAATTCGGCCGCCATGCCAGCTACCATTCCCTGCTCTCCAAAATCTGGGGACTCTTGCTGGCTTCGGCCACGATTGCCTTGCTGGGCTTTGGCGTGGACAACTGGTTCCTCGACGTGGCTATCGCCTGGGGAGTTCTTTGCAACGTGCAAGGGTTAGCGATGACCTTGCTACTCCCTGTGTGGCAGCGCGACGTTCTCTCGATCTTTCACGCGCTGCGGTTGCGCTACCGATTGCGCCAAGGAACGCGATTGCCCGTAGCGCCCCCTCGCGCTTGGTGGTAATAAAGCTTGAAATTTAAAATTTGCAATTTTAAATTTCAGATTCTCCGCGCCTCCGGTACGAAGCTAAACCTCCAGCCCCTCAAGCGCTTGCGTCAGCTCTTCCCATTCGCCCATACACCGTTCCAACTCTGACTTTGAGCGCTCGAGCAACTCGGTCTGGCGCTGTGTCTCTTCCGCGCTGACAAAGTTCTGCAACGCCCCTTCCGCCTGTGTCACCGTGGCCTCCAGGCGGACTGCCTCTTTTTCCAACTCCCGGCAGCGGTCCTTCATATGTTTAAGCTTGATCGGGTTAATCCGCTTCGCTTTCATCTCCGCTGCTGGTGCAGCTTTGTCGGGCTCGTTGTCTTGAGCCGAGGATGGCCCTGTCGCCCGATCGCCATTCGAGCTCAGGGAAAGGTCCGGCGTCGCGCTGCCTTTGCCTTCCTTCCTCCATAGATAGTCTTCGTAGTTGCCGGGGAAAATCTCGACGCGTCCTTCGCCAATCTCAAAAACTCGCGTCGCCAGCTTGTCGATGAAGTATCGGTCGTGCGAAACGAACACCACGGTCCCGGTAAATTTCTGCAAAGACTCGAGCAGTACATCCTTGGCGCGAAGATCAAGGTGGTTCGTGGGCTCGTCCAGCAGCAAGAAGTTGGAGGGCCGCAAGAGCATTCGCGCCAGCGCGTAGCGATTGCGCTCGCCGCCGGAAAGGATACCCACATTCTTGAACACATCGTCGTCGGAAAAAAGGAAGCATCCCAGCAAACTGCGCAGCTCGGTCTGCGTCGATCGTGGGGCTACAGTGAACAAATCATCTAACAACCGAGCCTGCGGATCGAGCGCCTTGTACTGGTCCTGGGCAAAGTAATCTACCTGAGCGTTGTGACCGAGCTTGATCTCGCCGCCCGTCGCTGGTTCGAGTCCCGCCAGCAGCTTGATCAGCGTGGATTTCCCGGCGCCGTTCACTCCCACCAGCGCGATGCGGTCGCCGCGTTCTATCACAAAATTGGCCTTGGCAAACACCCGCTTGGCGCCATAGCTTTTGGCCACATCTTTGGCCTCGACCACCATCCGGCCGCTGGGCTGCGGTTGGGGAAAAGAAAAATGGATGGCCTTCTCCTCGGCGGGTATCTCGATCTTCTCCATCCTGTCCAGCTCTTTGATGCGGCTCTGCACCTGCTTGGCCTTGGTGGCCTGATAACGAAAGCGGTTGATGAAGGCTTCCAGCTGCTCCACCTTCGCCCGCTGGTTTTGATAAGCGGCTACCAACTGCTCCTGCCGCTGCGTTTTCTGGGCCAGATACTTCTCGTAGTTGCCAGTGTAGAACCAGACCTTCTTGTTCCATATCTCGGCGATCTTTCTCACCGTGACGTCGAGAAAATAGCGGTCGTGTGAGATCAAGACATACGCGTGCGGATAGTTGGCCAGGTATTGCTCCAGCCAGTTGCGAGTCTCGAGATCGAGATGGTTGGTCGGCTCGTCGAGCAGAAGCAGGTTGGGCTTTTCGAGCAACAGCTTGGCCAGCGCGATGCGCATCTGCCACCCGCCGGAAAACTCTTCCGTGCGCCGCTCCCAATCTTCTTTCTTGAAGCCCAAGCCGTTGAGCACGATGCCGACTTCAGCCTCGATGCTGTAGGCGTCGCGCGAGTGAATCTCCGCCTGGATGTGATGAAAACGATCGGCGATCTGCGCGAACTCGTCGCCCGCGTGATCAACCTCGCCCATGCGGTGCGCCAGCTCTTCCATCTCTCGCTCCATAGCGTGGATGTCGCTAAAGACGGAGAGGCACTCGGCAAAAACCGTGCGCCCAGAAAGAGAAAGACCGTCTTGCGGCAGATAACCGCAACGCATCCCCCGCTGGCGGTTGGCGGTTCCGTAATCCAGGCCCTCCGCGCCGGCCAGCATCTTCAGCAATGTGGTCTTGCCGGTGCCGTTGGCGCCGACCAGACCCACGCGATCTTGAGGCGTCACCAGCCAGTCAAGCTCTTGGAAAAGCGTTTTCGGACCGAACCGCTTGCCCGCATTGGAAAGCTGGATCATTCTTTCTATCTAACCACAAGGACACGACGGGGCACAGAGGAGCGGGACAACAAAAAACTTAGCGCGGATTAGCGCAGATGCACGCGGACAAAGCCGCCGAGCCGCGAAGGGGCGGATAAAGGGGCTGTCTTTTATCGAAAATGAAGTCGGGCCGTATCGAATCTTGCTCGGCGACAGCGATCGCAGCTCGATGAACCAAGCGCCGGAGGCGCGACCAGAGGTTAGCCCACCGCGTAAGCGGTGGGTAGGCGAGCGAGAGCGATTCGAGCCCCGTTAAGGGGCGGCACAAAGGTTTCGAACGGGGTCAGGTGCTGGGTAGGGCCAACGGAAACGACAAAGATCCAGTGTCGCCCCTTCATGGCTTGGATTTTTTGTCCGCATACCCAAGGCTCGCGCCCGTGGCTAACCTGTTGTCGCGCCTAACGGCGCTTGGTGTAGCGCGGTTTACACTCTCACGCTCACAAGCATATTGAAGAGATGCTGCAACCGGCGCTGAGGTCAATCATTTAACTCCGTAACTCCGTTAGTACAAGCGGAAATTGACCTCAATATAGACTGCGACTGCGACCGGTTGCCCATTTTGTATTGCCGGGGTAAACCGCCAGGTCTTGACGGCGCGTATTGCCTCCTCATCCAGACCCATACCCACAGGGTGGGCGATGATGATCTTGTCGACGCGTCCCTTGCTATCGATGATAACGTTCAAGCCGACCACACCTTCGAACTGGTGCCGGCGGGCCGTTTCGGAGATCTCGGGCTCACGTGAATACGTAAGCTTCGGCGCCTTGATATTGGGTCCCGGCTTGAAAACTTGTTCGCCTCTGGTGCTGGTGGCCAAAGGACTGCTTGGCAGGAATTGGGTACCGTCATTTTTAAGTTCTTTCACGTCCTGCAGGCCCGTTCTTGAGAGATAGGGCCGCCAATCGGGTGGCGCCGCATTCAGCATTTCATTCTCCGTTGCGAAGAACACGCGACCGAGCACCGCGACAGCCTGGTCCATGGAGGCAAGGGGGCTTCTTAACTGAATGGTGACTTTGAGCCGCTCAGGATGGCGGCTGGGTATTGAACGTCTTGCTTGTTCGTCAAACTTGTCAACAACATGATTCCCTTCCAACCGCAGCTTGTTCTCCTCAAGCGCGATCTTGTCCACGAGGATGCGTCCGCAGAAAGTCCACGGGCCTTCCTCACTCTTGCCCTGGAGGTTACCTTCGGAGTCATATTCCTGGGCGTCGGACATGACGGAGTGGCGCAGGAAGAGAATCTTGCGGGAATACTGCTCGTTGAGTTGTTCCTTCAGAACTCGGTCGGCTGCGGCGGCCGCTAGGCAAAGTGCGCCTGCTAAAGCAAAAACTACACTGGCTTTTCCTAGCATAGGCTTTTTGGAGAGTGTACCTGATTTCGGAGCCCATGGTTATCAGGAAAATCAACCCCGCCCGTCTGGATCCCCCCCACCGCAACAAGAAGCACCGCCCGCAACGTTGACATATTTGCAAGGGTTTCAGTATCCTTAAAGTTCACTGCTCTGCAGTTAGCCCGCCTTGTGTCTTCCATTCGGAAGTAGTAAGCGGCGTCAATCGAGCGGTCTTTCTAAGCGTATTTATTCTCAGGAGTTAGACCATGGTTACCCGTTTTCCAAGCGGGCAGGAAATAACGCGCAAGTGGTTTGTCGTGGATGCCCAAGGGCAAACGCTGGGCCGGTTGGCTTCGCGAGTGGCTGCCATTCTGGCCGGCAAAGAGAGCCCGCAGTACACGCCGTTCCTCGACGTGGGCGATCACGTGATCGTCATCAACGCCGAGAAGATCCGCGTAACCGGCATGAAGTCCGAGCAGAAAGTTTACCGCCACTACACCGGATTCCCCGGCGGGCTGCGCGAAGAAGATTTCCGCAAGCGTTTTCATCGCAAGCCGGAACTCGTGGTCCAGGAAGCAATCCTGGGAATGTTGCCCAAGAACAAGCTGGGCCGGGCCATGGGCAAGAAGTTGAAAGTTTACAAAGGCGATAAGCACATCCATCAGGCCCAGAAGCCTGAGACGCTGGCGTTAGCCAAACAGGCCTAAGCGGCGAGAAGAAAACGGAGTCGACAAACAAAGATGGCTGATCAAGTTCAGTATTACGGCACGGGACGCCGCAAGTCGAGCGTGGCCCGGGTTTTCCTGCGCCCCGGCAGCGGCAAGTTCCAGGTGAACGGCCGCGATTTGGATAGGTATTTCCTGACCGAAGCGCAACGCGTGGAAGTGAAGCAGCCGCTGGTGACCAGCGAAACCACTTCTACCTTCGATATCCACGCCAACGTTTCCGGCGGCGGCATCAACGGTCAGGCCGGCGCGCTCAAGATGGGCATTGCCCGTGCGCTGCTCGAATTCAACGTTGAGCTGCGCAAGAAGCTGAAGGTGGAAGGCTTCCTTTCCCGTGACGCTCGCGGCAAAGAGCGCAAGAAGTATGGGCAAAAGGGAGCTCGCAAGCGCTTCCAGTTCAGCAAACGGTAAGGATCGGCAGAGAGAGATTTGAAATTCCAAACTTGACAGGTTTAGATTTGTCGCCTTGGGGTCCCGAAGGCGACGAATCGGGATCAAGGGGACCACAAAATCTTCCCTCCCGCACTCACGGGAGCGGAGAAGGGAATCAATCCCGAGCGGGCACGATCGCCGCGAAGGATGCAATTCAATAAGGAGGTAGTTTGGCTAACATCACCATGAAAGAATTGCTCGAAGCGGGCGTTCACTTCGGGCACCAGACCAAGCGCTGGAACCCTAAGATGAAGGAATACATCTTCGGGGAACGCAACGGCATTTACATCATCGACTTGCAGAAGACGCTCAAGATGTTCAAAGAAGCGAGCAAGTTCGTGCAGGACGGCGCCACTCAGGGACAGACTGTCCTCTTTGTAGGCACTAAGCGGCAAGCCCAGGACGCGATCGCCGAAGAGGCGCAACGCTGCGGCATGTTCTACGTGAACAACCGCTGGCTCGGCGGATTGCTGACCAACTGGGTCACCGTACAGAAATCAGTGAAGCGGCTCAAGGACCTCGACGAAATGGCCACCGACGGCCGCTATGAGCTACTGCCCAAGAAAGAAGTCATCAAGCTGGAGCGCGAACGTAAACACCTGCAGGCCAACCTGGCCGGCATCAAGAGCATGAACCGGCTGCCCGACATCGTGTTCGTGATCGATTCCAACAAGGAAGCCATTGCGGTGAAGGAAGCCCGCAAGCTCGGCATTCCCGTGGTCGCGGTGGTCGATACCAACTGCGATCCGACGGAAGTCGATTGGGTGATTCCCGGCAACGATGACGCGCTGCGGGCCATCCGCCTGTTTGCGTCGAAAATCGCCGACTCCATCGCTGAAGGCGCGCAAGCCGCAACCGATAAGCAGACGGCTGAGATCGCCGGAGCCCTCGCTGGCGAAGCCGCAGCGGCGCCGGCTGTCCCGACGCAAGCTCCGACCTCCGCTGATTTGGCGGAAGAGGAAGAGCTGGACATGGAGAAGGTCCTCGGCGGTCGCGTGCGCCGAGAAGCCGTGGAGACACCGGCAGAAACTCCGGCAGAAACTCCGGCTGAAACGCCGACCGAAGACGTGGCTCACTAGGTTATCTGTAACTGCTCTCCTGCTGCAGTTCCATAAGGAAAGCAAGAACAGGATTTGAAATGCTCTTCTTCCCCGCGGGAATAGCTCACGGGGAAAGTTTGTCTAAAGGTGTAGATACAAGATGAAAACGGAAGGTTCAATGACTACTATGGCAGCTCCTGGCGAGAACGGCGGTAAGAAGCCAAACATCACCGCAGAGCAAGTGCGTAAACTGCGTGAGCGCACGGGAGCCCCCATGATGGATTGCAAGAAGGCCCTGGAGGCGTGCACGGGCAACGAAGACGAAGCGGAAATCTGGCTGCGCAAGAAAGGTATGTCCACGGCGGCCAAGAAGGCCGCGCGCGTGACCAGCGAAGGCTCCGTGACCAGCTACATTCACGCCGGCGGCAAGATCGGCGTGTTGGTGGAAGTCAATTGCGAGAGCGACTTTGTCGCCCGCACCGATGACTTCAAGGACCTGATCAAGGACATCGCCATGCACATCGCCGCAGCCGATCCCAAGTTCGTCCGCAAGGAAGACGTGACACCTGACGCCTACGAGCGCGAGAAGGAAATCTATCGCGCGCAAGCCGCTGCGACTGGAAAGCCGGCGCCCGTGGTCGAGAAGATCGTCGAAGGCAAGATGTCCAAGTTCTACGAAGAGGTGTGTCTACTGGATCAGCCTTTCGTCAAAGAACCTGGCATCACGGTGCATCAGCTGATCGCCAGCAAGATCGGCAAGCTGGGTGAGAATATCTCGGTCCGCCGCTTCGCCCGCTTCAAGGTCGGCGATGCCGACGAAACCATCGCCATCAGCAAACCGCAGCAGGATGCGAAGGCGGAATAGCTGCTAGCTTCTAGCCACTAGCTTCTGGCAAGGCGGCGCGCGAGCGCCGCTTTTTTATTGCCGCTGATGAACGCGGACGGAAGAGTAAGCCGCGAATTAACGCGAATGAAACGAATCGACAACGGCACGCTAAGAATCTCTCTTGCTTGAAGGTCCAAGCGGCCTGTCAAGAGAGCGGATCTGCTCTGTGTGTGAAACTGACCTTACCTGATTCGCGCGTTTTCGCGTTGATTCGTGGCCATCTTTGTTTTTAATCTGCGTTCCTCTGCGTTCATCTGCGGCCAATTAACCTGATTGCTTCCTCATGTCTTCCAGCAGTAGTTTCAGCTCAGCGATTTCTTTCCTCAGCTCTGCGACTTCGCTTTCCAACCGGGCCACGCGTTCGTCGTTCTCCGAAGCACCCGCAGCGGCGGCGCCCGGCTCCGCAGGCTCTTCCCAGCCTTCGATATCGCCGGAGAGCAAGTGCGCGTAGCGTGATTCTTTCGTTCCTGGCTGGCGCGGAAGCATTTTCACTAGGGGCGGATCGCGCTCGATCAGGCGCTGCAGAGTGGCCTGCACATCCGACAACTCTTCGAAGCGAAACACGCGTTCAGTCCGGCCGCGCAGCTCGCCTGGCGTCTGCGGCCCGCGCAACAGAAGCACGTCGATGATCGCAGTTTCGGCGCGCGTGAAATTGAATACTTCTTGAATGCGATGCTCATATTTAGTCACCCGGCTATCGGCGCCGCTCGCCGGACCGGCCAATCGCTTGGCCTGCAGGTTATGCAGGGCGGTGCGGACCGTGCTCTCGTCGACCGTCATTACCGGCTCGCGGTTGTTTTTCTGATTGCAAGCGTTGATCAGAGCGTTAAGCGAGAGAGGGTAATAGTCCGGCGTAGTGATTTCTTTTTCCACCAGCGCGCCCAGCACACGGGCCTCAACTTGATTCAAAACGATACTCACCGCGCCTACTCCACCCAGTCAGCTACAAAAATATTAGTCTCGTGCGGCTGTTTGCCGTTTCGGTTTGAGGCCCACACCAGCCGCTTGCCGTCAGAGCTGAACATGGGGAAGGCGTCGAAGTCGGGATAGTACGTGATGCGTTCAAGACCCGTGCCGTCTTCATGGATGATGTAGAGATCGATCCCCTTGGTACGGGCGCCGCGGCCTTCCATCGCCGGCGCGCTCAGAGCTTTGACGTCGTCCAAGTAACGCTCGGAGCCGGTCTGCCCGGCCAGCCGAAGGCAGACAACGAGAGTGAGCACCAGGGTAACGAGATTGCGCCGGAACCTTAGTTGCAGAGCGATGGTGCATTTGTTTCGCGGCTCTATCTTCATATCCTTACGTGTCACAACTTAGCATATCGCTTACCGAGAATCGACGGTCGTTTGTGGTGGAAGAGCGGCCCTTCCTTCAGGGCCGCGTTCAGGTTGTTTTTAAAGTCGGGCTTCAGAGGGTGTGTGAGAACTAGAATCGTCATCCCGATGGGCGTAAGCGAGCCCGCGCCGTCTTCAGCGGGCGAGTAGCCCTGAGGGACCTGGTGGTTGGCCAGTGTTTGATTCGATTCCACCACCAACGCAAGGTCCCTCACCCCTACTCGGGCGCTGATGACAGCGCGCCCTCGCTAACGGGGTTCGGGATGACGCCTTTTGGATGTGTCAGGCAGTTCTCACACACCCTCTTCAGCCCCTGAGGTTTTGGATCTAAAAGCCCATGGTCCAGCCCATGCCGATAGAAACCAAGAACAATTGGGCCTAAGAGCCATTCCCCAATGGATGTCTTCCGTGGTTTAGGAAACCAAGGGCTGGAAGCCCAGACTATAAAACGATCGATACGTGGTCTATTTCGCTTCGCTCACCCACGGCTGAAGCCATGGGCTGGGGCCGCTCTTCCACCAAAACCAGTCGCCACCTCACCGAACGTTTGCAACCCAGCCATGCTCTCTATATCCTTAGGTCCGCAAAGTTTTCATGAAGTTGAGGTGGCGCAATGATCGTCCGTCGCGTAGTTCTCATGGTTTCCCTGGCAATCGCCGCGCTCATGCCAGCATTCGCGGCTAATCCAACCCTTCAATCGTCGCCATCCAGCCAAAGAGAAACAAGATCCGCGCCGGAGCGGCTGGCGGCAGACACGCCACGAGTAACGCCGGGAGGAGCAACGTTCACGGTCCCGACCGGCTGGTCGATCACGACCGGCAAGAGCCTGGTGGTCCTGGAACCGCCGGAGACCGACACCCACATTGCGATTATCGACAGCCAGGCAGCCGACGCCACGAGCGCGGTCGCCGGCGCCTGGGCAGCTTATAAGCCGGATACCAAGCGACCGCTGAAGCTGGTTACGCCACGTCCCGGACGTCAAGGTTGGGACGAGCGCCAGGTGTTCGACTACGAGACGTCTCCCAACGAGCGAGCCGTCGTGCAAGCCCTCGCTCTCCGCGCCGGCCGCGCGTGGACCGTAGTGATTGTGGACGGCAAAGAGCCGACGTTTGAGAAACGCGGCGCGCCGATCGGACTCATCGTACAGAGCCTGCGTCCGAAGGGCTACAGCCGGGAGTCATTCGCCGGACGCAAGGCACAACCGCTGGATGCTGCGCACATCGCCCAGATCAAAACGTTCGTTGAAACATCCATGCAGCAACTCGGCGTCCCCGGAGCGTCGATCGCGTTGGTGGATGGCGGCAAAGTCGTGTACGAGAGCGGATTCGGCGTACGCGAGCTGGGCAAGCCGGAACGCGTGGATGAAAACACGCTGTTCATGGCGGCCTCGAACACCAAGGGCATGACCACACTGCTCCTCTCCGAGCTGGTGGACGAGAAGAAGCTGCGATGGGATGAACCGGTAACCGAGGCGTACCCCAGCTTCAAACTCGGCGATGCGGATACGACCAAAAAAGTCCTAGTCAAGAACCTTATCTGTGCGTGCACCGGACTGCCACGACAGGATTTGGAATGGATCTTCGAGTTTAAGAATGCGACGCCGGAATCGTCTCTCGCGCTGCTCGGGACAATGCAGCCCACCAGCAAGTTTGGTGAGGTCTTCCAGTACAGCAATCTGATGGCGGCGGCCGCCGGATATATAGGAGCCCATCTTGTCTATCCCGATCGCGAACTTGGCGCCGCTTACGACGAAGCCATGCAGCGTAAGATCTTCGATCCGCTGGGAATGAAGTCGACCACGTTTGACATGGCACGCGCGTTGCGCGGCGACCATGCCAGCCCGCACGGCGACGACATCGACGGCAAACAGTCGCTCGGCAACATAGCGTTCGACTACTCGGTGATGCCGCATCGTCCGGCAGGTGGAGTGTGGACCTCGGCTCACGATTTGATCCGTTACGTGCAGCTAGAACTTGCGCAAGGCAAACTGCCCGACGGCATGCAACTGGTGTCAGCGGAAAATCTGCTCGCGCGCCGCCAGCCGCAGATCGCCACGGGCGAGGACACGACCTACGGCATGGGACTGTCGGTCGACCGCACCTACGCCATTCCGGTAGTGCATCACGGCGGCAGCATGGCCGGCTACAAAAGCGACATCATGTTCTTTCCCGACTCAGGCATCGGCGCCGTCATACTCACGAATTCCGACAATGGCGGGATGATGCTCCGGCCGTTCATGCGCCGCCTGCTGGAAATCGCCTTCGACGGAAAGCCTGAGGCCGTGGCTGATGTTGCCGCCGCCGCGGCGCGACATAAAGCCTATCTCGCCAAAGAGCGTGAACGGCTGGTGGCGCCGGCCGACGCTTTGCTCGTCAAGCAGTTGGCAACTCGCTATACCAGCAAGGAGCTCGGCGGGATCGCCGTGCTCAACAAAGACGGCGCAGCCACCTTCGATTTCGGCGAGTGGAAGAGCGCAGTCGCATCGCGTAAGAATGACGACGGCACAGTATCGTTCATCACCATCGATCCCACTAACGAAGGGTTCGAGTTCGTGGTGGGCGAACGTTCCGGCAAACGGGTGCTCGTCATTCGCGATGGGCAGCACGAATACGTGTTCACGGAGGGTTAGCAGTCAGCAATCAGCAATTAGCATTCAGCCCACTCAACATGACATATCAACGCGGAGACCCTGGACGCAGGTCGGGACATAGCCTTAGATCAACGCCGCCAACTCCTCGCCACCGTGAACGCAAGCTCCAGTCTTGCAGGGCTTCGGACTCTTAATTGCTTGGGTGGAAGCGCCCTGGACCGCTTTCAGCGATGGTGTAAACCACGGCGTTTGTTTCTGGACGTGTCATCCCGAACCGTAGGTGAGGGATCTGCTCCTGCTGCTCTCTTGGGCCGTCAAGACCGCGGGGCAGATCCCTCCCCTTCGATAGCTCAGGGTCGGAATGACACTCTCAAGGGAAACACTTGGTGTACACCATCAACGAAATTACTTCCCCCCGCTCACCAATCCCCTAGACGAACGTCTCTAGGCATAGGTAATCTAGGCCTTGAATATCTATGGCTAAGAACGAAATGCTTCCCGGCACGCTGGGCATGTTGGTCCTGCGCGTGCTCCAACCTGGGCCGCTGCACGGCTACGCCATTGCCCAGCGCATTCACCAGCTTTCCAACGACCTGCTCCAGGTGGAAGAAGGTTCGCTGTATCCGGCCTTGCAGCGCATGCTGCTGAAGGGCTGGGTGCGGGCGGAGTGGGGGATCTCCGAAACCAACCGCAAGGTGCGCGTTTACCGATTGACCGCGGCGGGCCGCAAGCAGCTGCAGTCGGAGATGAGTGATTTCGATCGCGTGATGCAGGGGATTGCCGCCGTGCTGGCCAAGGCCTAGAGAGCTTGAGGAGGATTTATGGGCGAGTTCTTCCGCCGTATTTATTACCTGTTGCACCGGCGCCAGTTGGAGCAGGAGCTCCAGAACGATATGGCCGTTCATCGCGAGATGATGGGCCAAAAGAATCAGAAAGACTTCGGCAACCCACTCCTGTTGCAGGAGCGTTCGCACGAAACCTGGGGTTGGAGCTGGCTGGATCGTCTGGGCCAAGACGTGCGCTACAGCCTGCGCATGCTGCGCAAGAATCCAGGCTTTACTCTCGTCGCCTTGCTCGCGCTTGGGCTCGGCATCGGCGTGAACACCGCGCTGTTCAGCGTGGTCTATGGCGTGCTCCTCAAGCCGTTGCCTTATGCCGATGGTCATCAGCTAGTGGTGTTGCGCCAGCAATTCTCGAAAGCGAATGAGGACAACGTCGGTTTTTCCGTCAAAGAGATCCAGGATTATCGTACACAGAGCCATTCCATTGCCCAGATGGAGGAATACCACCAAATGGGATTCATCTTACTGGACGGCAAAGAACCACAAGAGGTGCGAACCGGGGTGGTCTCGGCACATTTCTTTGAGATGCTGGGGATCAAACCTTATCGCGGAAGATTCTTCAGCGACACCGACGACAAGCCGGGCGCAGAGGCTGTTCTGGTTCTGAGCTACCCTTATTGGAAGCAACGCTACGGTGGCGACCCTGAAATTGTGGGCCGTCATTTTCGGATGAATGACAAGGTCCATACGGTCATCGGTGTACTGCCGCCTGTCCCGCAGTATCCTCGCGAAAACGAAGTTTACATGCCTACCGTGGCCTGCCCTTTCCGCTCCTCGCAGATGATGATCGAGGATCGCGATGACCATATGATGCGCCTCTTTGGGCGTCTCAAGACCGGCGAGACAGTGGACTCCGGACGGCGAGACATGGGGCTCATCGCCTCGCGGCTGCAGCAGAGCTACCCAGGAAACTATCTTCCGGCGCGCGGCTTTACAGCGACCGCCGACGGCCTGCAAGATCAGCTCACGAAAGACATTCGTCCCCTTTTGTTGGTGCTTTTGGGGACCGCGGGGCTGGTGCTGCTGATTGCCTGCGCTAACGTTGCCAACCTGGCTCTGGCGCGCATGATGCGCCGCGAGCAGGAGTTGGCCGTGCGCGCCGCTATGGGCGCCAGCCGCGGGCGTTTGGTGCGTCAACTGTTGACGGAAAGCACATTACTGAGCCTGGCCGGCGGCGCAATAGGACTCTGGCTGGCCTCGGGATGCCTGGGTCTGCTGGTTACGTTTGCCGGGCGCTTCACGACCCGCGCGGCCGAGGTCAGCATCAGTTTGCCGGTACTGCTGTTTACGCTGCTGATCTCAATCGCGACCGGGTTGGCCTTTGGCTCCTTTCCCGCGTTTTCACAGCGGCTGGACCTGGTGAGCTCTCTGAAAGAAAGCAGCAACGCCACGACCGAAAAGGCCAGTCGTAACCGTTTGCGCAACGTCTTAGCCGTGGGACAAGTCGCCATCAGCTTTATGCTGCTGATTGGCGCCGGGCTCATGATTCGGAGCTTCATTAGACTGCAGCAAGTTGACGCAGGTTATAACGGCGAAAACGTGCTCAGCGCAACCATCTTCTTGAATTTCAGCAAGTACTCCGGTGGGGCTCCGATGTCCACGAACAAGACCGCCGTGAAGAATTTCTTCGATCGCGTGGCGCAAAAGCTGGAAGGCACACCGGGCATTGAAGCGGTGGCCGTGAGCAGCGGCGCGCCGCTTGCGCCGGGCCGTCCGTCAAGCCAGCCGTTCTTCATTCAAGGTCGTCCGACCGGGAAGAATGAGGCCAGGCCGGTGGCGAACGTTGAGGTCGCGACCCCAGACTCGTTCCGGCTGTTGGGCGTCCCGCTCATCAGCGGCAGATTCTTCACTCCCCAGGACAGCGCCGAGGCGCCGACCGTAGTCATCGTCAGCCAGGGATTCGCCCGCCATTACTTTCCCAATGAAGATCCCCTCGGGAAACGCCTCTCTGACGATGGGAAAGATTGGGCGCAAATCGTCGGCGTAGTAGGGGACGTCCGGCAATATGGGCTGGAGAAAGATCCAGTCGACACGGCCTATGTGCCCTTCGCACAATCGCTCTTCACGATGGGAACGGTGATGATCAAGACCGCCGGCGATCCACTGAATTACGCAAAGCAGTTGCAGCAGGCGGTTTATTCGGTCGATCCCGAGCAGCCCGTCAACGAAATGAAAACGCTCGACCAGTTGCGCGGAGACACGCTTGCCGCCGCACGCCTGACCAGCTTGCTGCTAGGGCTTTTCGCGGTCCTGGCACTGGCCATCGCGGCCACCGGGCTGAGCGGGGTTACGGCGCTGCTGGTAAGCCAGCGTACGCGCGAAATCGGCATTCGTTTGGCCCTGGGCGCTCAGCGTTCCCAGGTGCTGCGCATGGTGATGATGCAAGGGATGCGCGTGATTCTGATTGGCCTGGCCGTGGGACTCGGTGGCGCCCTGTTGGGAACGCGGGTGATGAAGGCTTTGCTCTTCGATACTGCGGTCACCGATCCCTTGACCTTTGCGGGTGTCGCTCTGGTATTGCTCGCCGTGGCCTTGCTTGCCAGCTACATTCCAGCGCGTCGCGTCACGCGCGTTGAACCGATGATCGCATTGCGCGCGGAATGAGAACCGGATCGAGGAACAGATTTTATGAAAGGGACGCATGTTGAAACGAGTCATCCTTGGCACCGTCGTTGTTTGTCTGGTTTCGTTGGTATTGCTTGTGGCGGGAAACGGCCGCAACGTGGCCGCGAATCCTTCTAATTCATCGAACCTTCCGGTCTATAACTCTGATGGCAAGCTGCCCTTGCCTGCTAATTATCGCGAGTGGGTGTTTTTGACCTCGGGCTTCGGCATGAACTACTCCACTGGTCCGGTGTCTAATCCCATGTTTACGAACGTTTATGCGTCGCCGGAGGCCTATCAGGGCTTCAAGCAGGCGGGGGCTTGGCCGGACAAGAGCATGTTCGTAGTGGAGATCTACTCTCCGGCCAGTCACGGTTCCATCAACAAGGCCGGGCACTACCAGGACGCTTTTCACGGGCTGGACATTGAGGTCAAAGATTCTTCTCGTCCGAGTGAATGGAGTTACTACAACTTCAACCCCGGGACTTCGTCGGCGAATGCGCTAGGCGGTGGCGCATGCGCCAACTGTCACAACACGAATGCTGCGGTCGAGCACACCTTCGTCCAGTTCTACCCTACGCTGCTCGATTTCTCGATCGAGAAGGGTTTGATCAAGCCAACCGTCAACATTCCTCTAAATCAGTCCCGTTTCCTGAAGGTTCTGGATGCCGGCGGATGGGAGAAAGCCGAGCAAGCCTATCGCGAAGACCGGAAGAAGAATCCCGATTCCGACCTGCTCAACGAACGCGCTCTGAACCAAACCGGCTACCAGCTGCTCGGCGAAAAGAAGAACGCCGAAGCCATCTTGGTGTTCACGCTCGTGACCAAGGATTATCCGAAATCAACCAACGCCTATGACAGCCTGGGTGACGCCTACGCCGCGGCCAGACAGGCAGAGCCGGCGATCGCCGCGTCGGAAAAGGAACTGGCCCTCGCCCAGAGCGATTCCAGCTTGACCGCAGATCAGAAAAAGCAGTTCGCGGAGGCGGCGCAGAAACGAATCACTGCGATGAAGCATTGATAGCCCGCGGCCCGCGGTCTGATGGAAAGAATTCTTAGGGAGGATTTTCAATCAAGGCACGACTTCACTTTAGTCGTGCCGCAAGCGGGCAAGCAATGTCCCGGCTTTAGCCGCTGCAAAACCACAGGGGCTTGAAGGCCGCAAGCTTGTTGGCTCCTTACGACACGGTTTTCGCTTTCGTTCACCCATGCCTGAAGGCATGGGCTGGGTCATGCCCTGTTACGAATCATTTTTGGAACACGCTCTAGCAGCTAGAGGCTAGGAGCTAGAAGCTTTTGTGCCAATCGCCAACGGCTGTGGAGCAGGCTTGCTATACTGGCTCCAGCCATGCTTGCTTTCAAACGCATCCTGCTCAAACTTTCCGGCGAGGCCCTGGCAGGTGACAAGGGCTTCGGAGTGGAGACGAACCGAATCCATGCCATTGCCGGAGAGATCCGCGAGGTTCACGAGCTGGGTGTCGAGATCGCGCTCGTGGTCGGAGGCGGAAATTTCTTCCGCGGCGTTGCGGAACAGGCCCGCGACATGGATCGCGTGTCCGCCGACCATATGGGGATGCTGGCAACGGTCATCAACTCCCTGGCCCTGCAAGACGCGCTGGAAAAACAAGGCGTGCACACCCGTGTGATGTCGGCCATTGAAATGAACCAGGTGGCGGAGCCCTTCATCCGCCGCCGCGCCTTGCGTCACCTGGAAAAAGGGCGGGTGGTGATTTTTGCCGGCGGCACCGGGAATCCGTACTTTTCGACGGACACCGCAGCCTCTCTCCGCGCTATGGAAATTAAGGCCGACGTGATCATGAAAGCGACGAAAGTCGACGGCATCTACGACGCTGATCCTCGCTTGGTGTCGGATGCGAAAAAGTTTGACAGCATTCAGTACCTGGAAGTGCTCAAGCGCGGCCTGCGCGTGATGGACGCGACCGCCATCTCTCTTTGCCAGGAAAATAATCTCCCGATCGTGATCTTCAATCTCAACGTGCACGGGAACATCAAGCGCGTGGTGACGGGAGAGAAGGTCGGATCGCTGGTCTCGGCCTAGAAAGATTGGGTAATTTGGTAAATTAGTAATTGGGTAATTTGAACGGCAAACCACTCCGAATTTACCCACTTACCAAATTACCCAATTACCCAATACTTCTAAATCATCCTTGAAATAATCCTCACGAACAGGGCCAGCAAGAGCACACAGAATCCGCCAACCAACAGGCGGATCATCCAAGTACGGCCGGCGGCCCTGGACAGAAAAGCAATCGCCAGCGCCACAAACCACATCAAGAGCGCAATCTTGAAGAGCATCGCCGCGGATTATACATCGTGAAATTGACCAAGGAAGGAAACATCTGCATGCGGGGCGGGACCCAATCACCTCGACCGTGTTGTCGCCCGAGACGTGTCATTCCGAACCTGAACGATGAGGAATCTGTTCCGCTGAGGCCGCGCGGCAGATTCCTCCCCTTCGGCAAGCTCAGGGTCGGGATTGCACATAGATGCTCGACAGGCTCTTCTAGACTGACAGTGGCCAGGGTGCGGCAAAAATCTTAGTCTTGTCGAGCCCAGATTTTGCCGCCGTCGACACTGGTCCAGCTCTGTCCTGATGAGCTGAGCACCTGAACATTCAAACCGCTAGCTTCAATCTTGACGATGGTTCCGCTGGCCGAAGCTCCCAGGGTAATACGCTCCCAGGTCGTACCGCCGTCGCGGGAGTGAATGAGAGCGGTGTCATGGCCGCCTGCCCAAATGTCGGCGCCGTGAGCGATAAAGGTCGAAAACTCGATCCCGTCGCCGGCATAAGCTTCGATCCATGAGCCGGCGTCACCAGTCCTGAGTAGCTTTCCGCCGGCAACCTTCCACGAGGAAACTGCGGCTGCGGAGCTAGTTTCCGGTGCGGCTAAGTTGGCTGATTCACGCACGCGCCGGCTAAAGGCAGACGACGCTGCGAGCTCGGCATCCGTCTCAACAGCCGGGGATGCGGCCGTAATTTCCACGGACTGGGATTTTTCGTTGGCTGGATTCAGCTGCCTACCACCCATGGTACTAAAGGCCAAGCTGTTGGCGGAAAGCGGCGGCAGCTTCTGAAACAGCCTTTGCGCCGGCCCGATCACGCCACTCACAAAGCTTCGGCTGGGAGGCCGCACCGGCGTAAGAGTGTGCCGCTCGCCGCCTGGCAGGCCGGCAAAGTCAGGGACGGGAGTGGAATGGATCGTGTTCCATGCGTTCGGTACCCGTGGAGCCGGGGCCGGTGGCAGATCCTTCTGGGCGACACTCGAGCCCCCTGGAGCAGCCGGGCTCGCGAACATTGCCTCGTTGATATAGTTTTGACGGTCGTCAGCCACAAATCCGGCAATATTGGCTGGAGGCGCACTCGTGGCCGCCGAGGAAGCTGACCCGCGGAGATCAAAGACCTCAACAGTCTGGTTGGCGCGCGCAGCCGGCGGCCTTACAGAAGCCAAGTTCTTAGGTCTCGCCTCGAGACGCGTTGCCGTGGCTTCCAAATTGTTGTTCGCGACCAATGGGGGCGCAGGCGCAACCGGAGGAGCGGGGGTTGGCTGGATCGCTCGGATGGCGGCTTCCGGCGCGGTTTGAATTTGCTTGTCCTGAATCTGGTTCGCGTTCTGGACCGGCGCCACGTGTTTCCGCGGCAATTCCAACACCACACCGATCACAACTGCTGCTGCCACTGCCGACGCCGCCAACCCTACCCCGGGCTTGAAGAGGAGACGCCATCCGCGGACGACAGGGAGCTTTACAGGCGTTTTCGCTCCTACTTCCGTTTCGGGCAGGCTCAGCATCACGATTTCCCTGCACTGGCTGCAGTCCGCCAGATGGCGGAGGACCCTATTGCGCTCATCCGCGCGGAGAAGGCGTTCTGTATAAGCATTAAGCGTATCGGCATCGGGGTGGAGGTCGACGCCAACCGAGTGCGCCACCTCACCATTCACCGCACCGTTCACCGTCCCACGGCCATTCAGAGCGTGGTCCACGGTTGGGGTCTGCCCCAAACCCAGCCTTTGCCGCAGCAGATTGGACAACTCAGGCATACTAATCCGAACCCTTATTTTGTTGGAACGCTGCAGGACGAGTTTCTTGCAGCTTTCTGCTCACATCTACTTGCAAATAACGAACATCCGTCTCCAAAGCCTCTTCTGCCTGCCCCCGGTTCATGCCCCTGGCCACCAATCCGGCCATTATCTGTTTTCTAAGGCCCTTCAGGAGCTTCTCGAGCCGGCGGCTGATGGTGGATTCGTGTACCCCCACGAGCCGCCCTATCTCCGTCAGAGTACGGTTATCCAGGTAATACGATGCCAGCACCAACCGGTCTTCGGCCGCCAGCTGTTCCAGGGCTGCGTCCACAGCCGCACCCAAACGGCTGTCGATGGATAGGCAAGGTGCAGAGTCGGCTGCTGAGAACTGTACCCCTTCTTCGGTCTGTTCTTCAAGACTTACTAGACGCTTTTGCTTGCGGTAGCGGTTCACGAATTCCTGAGCCAGGACCGTACGCAACCAGCCTTCGAGAGAACCCCGCCCCATGTAGAAATTCAGCCGGGAAACCCGGCATCCATCGCGCTCAGAGGTGCCGTAGAGATCCGCGTATATGGAATCAGCCAGATCGCGGGCCTTAGAGTCCTCTTTGGTGATCCCGCGGGCGATGTCGTAAAGCTTTTCCCGGTAACGGGTTAGGAACACCTGCCAGGCGCGTTCATGACCCGCCGCGCAGGCCCGCGCCAGAGCCAGTTCTTCCAACTTGAGGTCGCACCAGAATTGCTGGCAGCGTTCCGCGGGAGCACCGGGAAGATACTTCTCCGCCACCTTTTGCAGGATGCCAAGAAATTGTGGCTCGGTCAGGCCGTAATCCTGCGCGCCGCTCTTGGCGAAGAGATCGCTTACTACCAGAGCTGCTGATTCAACCGGCCTAGACCCAGAACTCATGAGGTTAGTTCCAATTCTACCCGCAAGAAGGCTGCTTTTCTGCATTCTTAATTTGACACCAGGGTACTGCGGCGGAGGGAGTGTTTTATCTATGAAACTACTAATTCTTGGGGCCCTCTTCAGTTCGCTTTTTGCGGCGATGATAGCGCCATCTGCCGCGAGCAGCGCCGTCGGAGATTCAGAGCCGATCGCCAGTGACTACAAGCTCTTGGATCCCATAACCCATGGCGACCTTACAGTTTTCCCTGTCGTTTCCAGCCGGTCGCACGATACCAGCCAGTTCTTGACGCTCGACGAAGGCATTCGCTCGGGCGAAGTCTTAGTTACCGAGGTCGGAAACTTACATACGATGATTCGACGTCGTCCATTTCCCGATGGCGTTGCTGGCGCTGCGCGCGTCAACAATCTGGTTTTGGTCAACAACTCGGAACGCCCGCTGATACTCCTGGCTGGTGAGATCGTCACTGGCGGGAAGCAAGACCGGGTGGTGGGCAAAGACCGCATCGTGCCGGCCGAGAGCGATCCTGTCGATCTTGGCGTGTTTTGCGTAGAACCGCACCGCTGGGTTGAAACGTCTTACAAGTTCGATACACATGCATCTGTAATGGCCCAGCCGAGCGTACGTAAGAGAGCGATGGCTGAAAAGAGCCAAGAGCAAGTGTGGGCTGAGGTCGGTAAAGCCAAAGGAGAGATGGCGGAAAATCTGCGCGCAGCCGCAGCAGCTCCTGCACAACCGGGCTCTGGGAACGGCGCAGGTACCCCGGTCGTAGGGGGCTCGGGTGCCGGAGTTAGTGCCTTCCGCGGTGTGCCGAGCGCGAGCGAGACTGTTGAAGTTACGGCCGCAGCAGCCGAAGTCGATGGCACCAGTTCGTACGCAGCGGCCAGGGCCAACAAAGTGGTCGAGAAACAGATCGAGTCGATCACGGAGCCGATGCAGAAGTCCTATGAAAGTCTCATCAAGCGACTGCGGAACCAGAATGCCGTTGGGGTCGTAGTAGCTGTTAGAGGACGCATCGTGTGGGCTGATCTGTTTGCCAGCACCGCGCTTTTGAGCAAGTATTGGCCGAAACTGCTGCAGTCGTACGCTGCGGAGGCGCTGACCACGACGGGCGACCATCGTGACATCAGCGTGAATGAAGCTCAGCAGTTTCTGGACAACTGGCAGGCCCGGCATGAAACGGTAGAAAGCGAACCGGGGCTCTATCGTCAGAGAGAGTTGGTCGGTGACAGATTCCGCGCGTTTGAACTGACGTCCCTGCTGCCCAAGGCGAGCTTTGACGTGCATCTCAGCAAAATGGCGGAATAAGGGCGTTGACGGCTAAGTTGTGTAAATGTCGGCTAAGTTGCGTAAGGAACACAAGAACTGAGGCAAAGAGAGTTAGGCTGAATTACTTTGGTGCCTGTTACCTCTGTACTCTGCTTTAAATTTTTCCTGCAACAAAGCCGATTCATTGTGTGTCTAATGTTATAGGAAGATAAGAAGATAAAAAGGGTCGGAGGTGACCCATGGGAGAGAAATTCTCAGTGGCGGAAGTGACGGCGCTCAGGAATGAACTCCTGCAAGGTGGATTGGATTCATTCCAGACAGGTGAACTCTTAAAAATGTTTCTCGCAGGACGCGGATACGGTGTGTCTCCTGAATCGGCTCGCGATGCCGCGGGCCGAATTGAAGGCGCAGGGTGTGACGTCGAAGCCTTACACAAGGAACTGGAAAGTTTGGCGTTGGTGATGTAACCGCATCATTTGATTCATCCTAGAAAAAAGCCGGGCCAACCAGCCCGGCTTTTTTAGCACTCAGCATTCAGCACTCAGCAATCAGCTAGTGCGCTCGAGTCCGTCGATTCCTCATGAGCGACGTTCTGCGTCTACCTTCCTGATCAGCCCCGCCAGCATTCGCTTCACCTCGACAACTTGGAGCTGCATGCGATCGTGACTCTCCTCGTCCAGGAAATGGAGGTCGCGCGAAAGAAGAATGTGATACTCCAGTTCGCTGGCGGAGCCCATTGCCATCTGAAGAAACCGTTGAAACTCGGCGTTTCCTCCCCGGCCGCAGCCTTCCGCAATGTTAGCGGCTATCGACGTACCAGCTCTTCTGATTTGGGCCACAATTCCAAAGATTTCGTGTTTGGGAAAAGCCGCCGTCATGCTGTAGCACGCCAGAGCAAGGTCATGCGCCTTCTCCCACACCTTTAGATCACGGAAGTCTTTCATCGTGCCTCTTGCCTCGCGGTCCAACATTATGGACCATCGACAGTATTTCCGTTCGTATGAATTTGTCGGTCTGGTTGGCTGGGGTTGGCTGACTGCTGAGTGCTGAATGCTTAGTACTCTTTGGCTGATTGCTGACTGCTGAGTGCTGAATGCTATTCGTAATGCAGCGCTTCCACCGGATCCCACTGTGCAGCGCGCCGCGCCGGCAGAGTTCCGAAGATCACGCCCACGAGGGTCGCAACGGACAACGCAATGATGGCCGACAAGCCGGAGATGGGAATCCGATACTCGGTGAAGAAGCGAACGGAAAAGGGTACGGCTAGGCCCAGCATCGTTCCGACGATTCCTCCGGCGAGCGAAATCAGGACGGCCTCGGTCAGGAATTGCAAGCCAATCTCGCGCCGGGTGGCGCCAATGGCTTTGCGGATACCGATCTCGCGAATGCGCGTGCGCACGTTGGCCAGCATGATGTTCATGATACCCACCCCGCTGACGATCAGCGTGATCAGCGCCACGCCCAGCAAAACCATGGTGAGGGCGTTGGCGATACGGCCCGCCACTTGCAACAACTGGGTGAGGTTGTCCACGTGGTAGACGGACTCCGGCCGATGGCGTGATTGAATCACTCGCCGAATCTGTTCGGTCGCCTGGGGCACCTCACTGGCTTCGGCGATGGAGAAAAAGATTTGCTTCACCTGGCCGTTCGAGCTGAAGTAACGCGCCACGCTGTAGGGAATCAAGATGGTGTCGTCTGCAATCTCGGACTGCCCAAACGTGTCCACCCGCTCCCGAAAGGTGCCGATGATCTTGAAGGAGAGACCTTTGATTTTGATCTCTTGTTCCGCGGCGACATCAAGCCGGCCAAACATCTTCTGCGCAAACTTCTGGGTAACGACCGCAACTTTCGCACGCGACATGTAGTCGTCGTCGTCGAAGAACCGGCCGGCAAGCACTTCGAGATTGCGTACCACAGCATATTCGGGGGATACACCGAGCACCAGGATGTCGCGTTCCTTCCCTTCGCCCACGGCAATGCGGTCGTGGGTTTCGAGCATCGGCGAAGCGGCTTTGACTCCGGCCACCTGCTCCTGTACGGCTTTCACGTCGTCCACCGTAAGGTCGTCGCGGGCTCCCGTGTTCACCGATGCATTGCCGCCGCCTTCCCAGTACGCCACAACCATGTTGGCGCCGATGGATTGAATCTGATTCAAGGCATATTGCTTACCGGTGAGTCCGATCGTAACCACCATGATCAGCGACGCAGTGCCGATTACCATGCCCAGGGCGGTCAACAGAAAACGCACCTTGCTGGTGCGGAATGAATCGACGGCAAGGCCCACAATCTCGCGAAAGAGCATCGTCCGGCGTGCGGTCTCGGCTAAGGGATAGCTGGTCATGCCTATTCTATTGTACGAGCTTTGTCGGTGTCGTTCGAGGACCCTGCGCCACAGAACTCCCAACACGGAGGAACGGAGTAAACGGAGGAGCATAGAAAATTCAGCGATGGGGGGGAATCAGTTTTCCTTCAAAGCGCAGCCTTGCTTCTCTCCGCTGCCTCCGTTCCTCCGTGTTGAAGCGGTTTGCCGACTTCGAGCGGAGTCCATCGCACTTGATTTGGTTCAGAGTCGAGGCAACCGTCAGTCGGCATTCCGGCGTGAGCCGATCCGCGCTCACCACGTCTAACACCGCTTTGGATTCCAGTCTCTTCGATGTACCCACGGGATTCAAGCAGGTGGAGTCGAAAGGGTTAGCGCAGTAAGCCACCGCCCGGCGCTGGCTAATTTGGTTCACGGCGATATGGATCGCCTGTACTCCCGCGAGGAGTTTCTGGCTGTCAGAAGCAGCAGAAGCCACCCGGCGTGTATCCCCTAGAGGAGATCGTTACGTCCTACTTTTTCGTCTTCTTCCGGTGCTGGGCCATGCTTTCCAGCCAGTACTTGAGTGAGGCGCATTCCTGGATCACCGCGTCCAGCTTGGGGACGGTCGCGGCCAGCTCGCTCTCTTCCACGACGCCGTCAGCCATGGTGTTGGCGATACTCTCCAAAGCTTCGCCCACGTCCTTGATCAGGGCAGAGACGGCCTTGAACTGCTCTCCGGAAGTCTGCTTAGGATTGGGAATCTTGAAACCTACTCTTCCTGCCTGGCTCTCCAGCAGGTCCATGGCCTCGTAGTTTCCGAGGAGCACGCAGATCCGCGGCAACAGGTAGGCAGGAACGTGTCGGTCACCGCGGAGCCAATACATCAAAGATCGGTAGCTGGTCCCCAATTGCTGGGCCAGCAGCCGAACATCGTATTCGGCCTTAGTCTCCACCGCCTGGCTGAGCACCGAAGGCAACGTTTTCGCAGGCATGATTGAAATCCCTGTCCCATCGCTTTGTCAGTTCAAAAACTGAGTCATTCTGAACGATGAAAGTGCACATTGTATCTGAATTGATCGCAGGCGATGTAGCGGCTTTAATTGACGTGTCGTGCTGGAAAGAATCGTGAAGAAAAAGTTGAAATGGTCCAGAAATCGCTAAGACCTACGACGATGACCTCCGCGCCCATGGACGAAGGCGATGCTGCGAAGATCATGGACGTCGAGCGAGTATAAGTCACGGCATCGCAATAAGGCATTTCCTTATTGAAAAAACAACCATTTACGTTCTAGGATACGCAGCTATCCAGAGTTACAGAAGGTGGGTACGCTCAGGGTTTGATGATGCCGGAAAGGGCCGAAAACAGGACGCCGCGCCCCGGCAAGAGGTTTTCCCTGCTCCAAGTGTAGCCAAGGCAAAATGCCTGGAAACCGGCAGAGTCCCGGGCAGAGTCCCGGCAGATTGGCAGATTAAGGATGTAACAGATGCCTTTCATCGACTTGATCAAGAACGCAATTTTCGAGGAAGAAGCGCAGCCAAAGCAGCCGGATAGGCCGGCCCCAGCCAAAGCGGCGCCTGGGCAGAACAACGTGCCGGTGTTTACTGCATCCAGTGGCAAAGACAACCAGTTTTACATGCGGCTGGCCAAACAGACCGAGCTCTCTGCTGTTCCCGACTTGGCCAAGATCGAATCGTTTGCTGCGCCGCTGGCCGGCGTCCTTCAGGACAAGTCGTTGCGGTACAAGGCCGCCCTGGCGACCGCGCAATCACAGGCGGGCCTGACCAAGGAAGCGATCCTGCAAGGCTTTGAGTCGCTGTTGGCAGTCCTGGATTCTTCCTCCGCCACGTTCAACAAACAGACGAACGACGTGGCCAAGACTGAAGTCGATTCTAAAGCCGCGCAGATCAGCCAGTTGAGCGCCTCGATTGCGGACAAACAGAAAGAGATCGCCGACATGCAGCAGCAGGTCCAGTCGATGCAATCCCAGGTCGAGGCCTCCAAGGTGAAACTGCAACAGGTCAAGGCGGACTTTGCGGCTGCCTACGCGCGCCGCAAGGCGGAGATCCAGCAGCAACGCAAGGAATTTGAAAACATTTTGCAGTAAGGACAAGGAGATGTCATGGCAACCACTCCATCACCTGTGATGCAAGGCTTGAAATCTTTCTGGCAGCGTCCGGAAGGGACGGTGGGCAAGATTATCCTTGTCGTGGCCGGTCTCGCGGTAGCGTATGGGTTCGTGCAGCTCCTTCCATTCTTGATTGCGGCGGCAACGGACACCTTGCACTTGGCCCTGCTGGTCGCGGGCCTGCTGATAGTTGTGTTCGTAATCACGGACCATCGCGTCCGGACGCTGGCTAAGCTCATTTTCCAGAGCGCGGTGCGGTATCTGACCGGGCTGTTCATCGAGCTGGACCCCATCGGCATCCTGAAAAACTATATTGCCGAGATGAAGAAGAACCTGGCGGTCATGGACGAGCAGCTAGGCAACCTGAACGGCTCCATTAAGACCCTGCAAAACCAGATCGATACCAACCAGAAAGAAGCCGACCACAGCGTCGCGTTGGCCAACCAGGCGGACAAGCGGATGGCCACCGGCAATCTGGCCCAGCTTGACCAGCAGCAGTACATGGCGGCTAAGTTGACCAACCAGCGTCACGCCGCCAGCCTGATTTCCATCAACAAGTCGCTCACCGACCTACGCGATAAGCTCCAAGTTCTCTATAACCAGCTCATTCGCTGGAGGACCACGGCGGAATTCCAGATCACCGACAAAGAGAACCGCGTGAGCGAAGAAGAAATGCGGCGCAAGGCGCTGAAGAAGGCGTATTCCGTGTTCCAGGCGGCGAAGAAGATTTTCCAGGGCGACCCCGTCGCCAACCAGATCTACGACCAGACCCTGGAGTATCTGGCCGACGATGCCGGACAAATGCTGGGTGAGATGGAGGATTTCAACCGTCTGGCCAATAAACTGATGACCAACATGGATCTGGAGACCGGCGCCCTCAACGACGAAGCTGTGAAACAGCTCAACGAGTTCCAGCAGAAGCTCCTGCCAGCAGCGGCCACGCCGGCGATAACCGGGGGAACGTCCGCACAGGCTGTTGCCGTGCCGGCAAAAGGAAAAGACGATTTCAGCGACTTGATTCGCTAAACGATATCGCGGAGGAGACTACGTCTATGTCCAATTCCATCACAACACCTTCCACGGGGCACAGAATGAAGCCGGGAGCCAAGATTGTTCTCCTGGTACTGATAGGCGTCGTGTTGTTTTTTGGCTTCCGCAGTGCGGTAAGCCACGGATGGATCCCCGCACCGGGTATCGCCAAGGCCATCATTCCCAACAAAGCGGCGCTGCCTGATCTCAAAGAAGCTGTTGTGGCGAATGTGGATCCGGCGCCGTTTCCAAGCTCCAGTCTGGCGTCGGTCAAGGCTCCTCTCATCCGCACTGAAATGTGGGCCTGGAACGCGCAGATGAACTACATCTATGCCAATGGCGGCGTGAACACCACGCGCGACAGCCTGATGGAAAAACATGGCGTGAACCTAAAACTTGTCCGGCAGGACGACACCGGCCAGATGCAGAACGACCTGATCGCCTGCGCCAAGGAACTGCACGACGGCGCCGACCAATGCTCCTCCGGCGCCAACTTTGTACTGATCATGGGTGACGGCTCCGGACAGTTTTTTGCCGCAGTCAATCCCCAGCTTAAGAAGCTGGACAGCGGCCGGGGCGACTACATCGCGCAGGTCATCGGTTCCACCGGTTACTCGCGCGGCGAAGACAAGCTCATGGGACCGCCGGAATGGAAGAACAGCGCTCAGGGCGCGAAGGGCTCGCTGATTGCGGGCGTTCTGCGCGACGGCGATTGGAACATCGCCATGAAGTGGGCGGCCGACAATCAGATCAAGAACAATCCGGACGAAAAGACCTGGGATCCGGACGCCATGAATTGGGTGAACGCGCCGGACTATCTGAAGGCCGCGGAAATCTATAACGCGAACACGTGCGAAGACCGCAAGGTGGTCCACGACGGCCGTCTCACCGGCGAAACCAAGAATGTCTGCGTCAACGGCGTGGTCACCTGGACGCCCGGCGACGTCAACGTGGCCCACGGCCGCGGCGGACTTATCTCCATCGTTTCATCCAAGCAATACCGCTCGCAGATGCCCGATGTCATCATCGGCATCAAGAAATTCAATCAGGACCACCGCAGCGAGGTTCAAGGTATGCTGGCAGCCAGCTTTGAGGCCGCAGACCAGCTCAAAGCTTTCCCGGAAGCCTTGAAGCGTGCGGCCGACGTCAGTTCCAAGGTCTATAACGAGCAGAACGGCAATTACTGGCTGACCTACTATAAGGGTACGCGCGAGCGGGACAAGACCGGCAACTACGTAGAGTTGGGCGGCTCCGCGGTCAACAACCTGAACGACAACCTGTTGCTGTTCGGATTGCAACCGGGCGCCAACAACAACTTCAGGTCCACCTACACCGTATTCGGCAACATCGCCATGCAGCAATATCCGGACCTGTTTAAGGCTCCGAACAACGTCCCTGACGTGAAAGAGATCCTGGATACTTCCTACGTGCTTGGGGCCTCGGCGCAGCTGGCGCAGGCCGGCGCTGAGCCGGATGTAGCCCAGTTCAGCTCGAGCAGCGATACCGGATCGGTGGTCTCCAAGCGCAACTGGAACATCGAATTCGACACCGGCAAGGCTACGTTCACACCGCAAGGTGAGCAGAAGATGTATCAGATCAAGGACGATCTGGCCATTGCCAGCGCCCTGCTGGTGACCGTCAATGGATACACCGACAGCATTGGCAGCCATTCTTACAATCTTGACCTGTCAGAGCGGCGCGCCTTGGCGGTAAAGAGCTGGCTGCAGAGAAAGGCCCCGTCCAACTTCCCGGAAAGCCGCTTCCGCGTACATGCGTTCGGTGACGACAACGCCATAGCGTCCAACGAGAGTACTGAAGGCAGGGCCAAGAACCGCCGCGTCGAAATCATCTTGTCGGAAAACCAGTAGGAGCTCTGGTGCACACACCTAAGACGGGCACTCAAGAGCAGGCAGGCGAGAGCATGGCGGCGGCGGCGCCGGCAACCGCAAAGGCGCCAGTCGCGTCTCGCCCAAAAGACAGGGGATGGAGCGACATTCTTGGCGCTTTTGCTCCAAATCGGGTGGTCTCCAAAACCACCATCCGGTTGATCGTTGTGGTCCAGGTGGGAATACTGCTGCTGGTCTGGGCGACCTCGTCTTACCCATTCCTGCCCAAGCCGATGGCAGTTCTCTCAGCTTTCACCGACCTCTGGAACCACGAAGGCCTGGGCCAGGAGCTGCTCACCAGCTTCACCTTGAACGTGCAGGCTATGGCCTGGACCACGCTCATCTCGCTGGGACTTGCTTATTTGACGGTGGTGCCTGCTTTCCGGCCCATCGTGCTCGCCATCTCCAAGGGCAGGTTTCTGGGCATGGTTGGGCTCACTTTCTTCTTCACCCTAATTTTGTCCAGCGGGCACCGGCTCAAGGTGGGCTTGCTGGTCTTTGGCGTCAGCGTATTTTTTGTCACCAGCATGGTGGACGTAGTGGCTCAAGTGCCCAAGGAAAAATTTGATCTGGCGCGCACCCTGCGCATGGGAGAGTGGCGCGTGGTGTGGGAGGCGATTGTGCTGGGCCGGGCCGACGCCGCTTTTGACGTGATGCGCCAAAACGCGGCCATGGGCTGGATGATGCTCACCATGGTCGAGGGCATTTCGCGGTCGGAGGGCGGCGTGGGCGCGCTGCTGCTCAACCAGAACAAACATTTCCGGCTGGAGGCCGTGTTAGCCATCCAGATTTGCATTCTCTTGATTGGCCTGGTGCAGGATTACGCCATTGGACTGGCCAAGAAGTTCATCTGCCCCTACGCCGATTTGCAGCTGGAAAGACGATAACCCTAGTAAGCCGCATGAAAGCCAACATGAAGCAGCCTAGCTTTTGACTTCTCAAGTTTTGTGAGGACTAACGATTGCCACAGCGATGCACTTACGGTGACTGCCTTCTCAAGATCGACCACGTGTTCCTTTCCTACGACGATAAGGTCGTCCTGCGCGACGTCAATGCCGAGGTCCGCGATATTATCCGCGAAGGCAGCACCCAAGGGCAGGTAGTCGGCTTCCTAGGTCCCTCAGGCATTGGCAAGACGCAACTCTTCCGCATTATCGCTGGCCTGAACCAGCCCACGTCCGGCCAGGTGCTGGTAAATTCCTCTCTCACTCCGGTCAAAGCCGGCATGGTCGGCGTGGTGGCGCAGGACTATCCCCTGTTTGAGAACCGCACCATCTTTAGCAACCTGATGCTGGCGGCCAAACAGCGTGAAAAAACTCACGAGGCCGCGCATGAAAAAGTCATGACCTACCTCCGCCGCCTGAACATGCTGGACTGCGCGCAGCTTTATCCGGCGCAGATCTCCGGCGGCCAGCGGCAGAGGATCGCCATCGCCCAGCAGCTTCTTTGCAGCGACCACTTCCTGCTAATGGACGAGCCCTTCTCCGGGCTCGACGTCATCATGGAAGCCAAGGTGTGCGAGTTGATCAACGAGATCGCCAGCCTCGATGAGTTGAACACCATCATCGTGGTCACCCACGACGTGACTGCGGCAGCCTCGGTCGCCGACCATCTGTGGCTCATGGGCCGCGACCGTGACGAGCAAGGAAACATCATCCCCGGCGCGCACATCCAGGAGACCTACGATCTCATCGAGCGCGACTTGTGCTGGCACCCCGGCATCACCAGCTCCCCTGTTTTCCTGGAGTTTGTCCGAGAAGTGAAGGATAGATTCAACACGCTGTAACACGGTGTTGATCGTAAAGACAAATGGGAAGAAGACAAGTGTCAGGGCTCGACCTCGGTCGTGCCGTAGGAGGCGCCTGACGCACATTTCCTTGCTGCCGCAGGCCGGAGCGGAGCGAAGCGCAGCGACAGAAAATCCAGGGGCTAAAGCCCGATCATTCTCACGTTTTTACGGCACGAGTAAACTCGTGCCCTGACTTGTCTTCACTTGGAAAGAGAGTTTCTCACCGAGGCTCTCAAACCGGCTGGCGCTACTCTACGGGACCATCGTCACCGCCGGCGGCGTCCACTGGCCGCTGATGGCCGAGTCATCAGGCCAGAACAAGCGCAGCGCCAGATTGAAACCCGAAGCCGGGGCCGGCAGCCAGTTATTTTCCTTTTCGGTGCCGGGTGAGTCGTGCTGGATGTAGAGATCGAGCGAGCCGTCCGCATTCAATTTAAGAGCATCGCGATCGCCGATGGCAAAGCGCTTGATGGGGTTGGCGGCGAAGTATCCGTCATTGTCATAAAGCGTGAGCGACCAAAATGCCTTGACCGGCGGCAGATGGCCTTTATCGAAATGCATGGTGTAGCGCCGTGTACCCTGAAAAGGCTGGCCGGCTGAATCATGTAGACAGGAAAAATAGACAGCGTCTTCCGAAGGCAGCACTCCCAAGAAAAATCGAGCTGCTAGCGCACGCACGGTGTAATTGGTCCCGTAACGTCCGTATTTCCCCGGCGCGGTCCATCCAGTTTTTCCTGTGGGCTGCTTGCTGCCATCGAAGGCAGCCAGTGCGGTGGCCGCGGATTGCGCGCCCTCGTCGACGTCGCGCCGTTGATCACGTGTGAGCTCGACGGCCGGGAAGGGCTTTCCGGCGACGATGCCAATGGTCGCCAAGCGCAGCATCAACGGCGCGTCTTCCGGGTGCGGCGGATTCTTGACCAATAGTTGCGCGAACAGCGTAAAAAACTCGGTGGCGCTCATGCGCGCCACTTGCGCTGGCGGCGGCACGTTCGCGCCTTGCGGAAGCTGCGAGAGGTCAGTAATCGGCAGAGGGGCTGGGCCCTGCGGGTAGGTGCTGAGCGGAGCCAGTTTGTAGCCCTGTTGGATGGTGTGTACGAACTCAAAATCAGCGGGACCGTTGGTTTGCGTTCTCCCGATCAGCCAGGCAGTGCTGGTCGGACAATCGATGCGCTGCACATGGTCCGGTAGCTGGCCCTTCCAGCCCGGACCCAGGAGCGCAAACCAACCCTCGGCGGTTCCTGTCGTGCGCTTGCCGGGCGAGGTGAGAGTTTCGCTCCAGGCATCCATGAACTGCATGATGTAGTAGCGACCTTTGGTGTCGGGCACGTGCAAAAGAACCGGCTCCTTCGAAAGATCGAACCAGGCGGCGGAATAGAGAGTGTCTGCATTGGGACGGATCACCTGGCGAAAGCGATCGTCGGGGAAGGCCAGCTCGTGGCGAAAGCGGTGGAGAAAGAGCGGATCGCCGCCACGGGTGGTCGCGCGGCGCGTCATCTCAACGACCACCAGCGGATAGGCAAAGTTGTAAGCCTGCTCGGCGATCTTACGGGCGTCACGCGTAGCCTGATCGGTCGCCGCCGCTGGTCTGGCGACGGTCGCCGACGAAGAGGCTGGCTGCGCGGCAGCTATGAGCGCCTGAACCAAAATGAACGTAATGGCAATGATGGTCTTAGCGGGCAGCGCAGAACAATAGCTCATTGCGCGACGACACTTCTCCGATAGCGGCATGATGGCCGTTCATTGTACCCGCAACGCCGCTTCGCTCAAGGAACAAAAAATGCAGACCGTTTGTCCGAAAAAATGAGCTCTTCGGCTCTGCCTGCCGTATCCTCAGAGAGTTTCAGCTCCACGAAGGCCTTGCGCCGGCCAGGGAGGAACCAATATGGGCACAGGCGTAGTGAAGCAGCGGATTGCAGAGTGGTCGGAGAGCTCCTGCGTTCGATCGAGCACTCTCTGGTCTGAACGATCAAGTTCAGAGCAAATGCATCGCGGTGCTCGGGGAATCGCCCGATGGCGAAGGCAGCGATGCAGCAAATGTCTGGACTACCTTGGGGTATTGGGCTTCGGCGATCGTATCCAAGTCGTTGTGCCCTGCGCCTTCGACCGCGACAAAGTGCTTGGGTGGGTGAGCCAAATCAAAAAGCTTGCGGCCGTGCCACAGCGCGATCACTTCATCGTTCGTGCCGTGGATAATCAACACCGGGCAGTGAACGTGAGTGATGTTTTTGGCGTTGGGGAACTTTTCGAAGGGTAGGAGAGGAATGCGCGTAACCATGCGAAACGCAGAGAGGAACGGGCTCTGCAAGATCAGCCCGCCTGCCGGCCGGCGCGCGGCCAGATGCACCGCCGGCCCGCTACCCACGGAGCGCCCGAAGACGATAATGCGATCAGGCGGAGTCTTCAAACCGACGGTCAGGTGGTCGTATGCGGCGTTCTCATCGTCGTACGCCCCTTTTTCCGTGGGCCTGCCTTGGCTGGTGCCATATCCCTGGTAGTCATAAGCCAAGACGTTAAATCCGGCGCGACGCAATCCCTCCAGCCAATCGCGATCGTCACCTAGGTCCTCAGCATTTCCATGGCTCACCAGCAACGTGAACGTGGCTGATGGATTGGGCAGGTAGAGAGCCGAGATCAGGTTACCCTGGGTGCTCCTTAGCTTCAGAATCTCCGGGCTGTCTTTGTACGACGATAGCTGAGGCAGGAAGATCTGGCGGTCAGAAAGAAGCCAGGCATAGATCGCCAGGCTAAAGTAAAGAACGATGGGCAGATAAAGCATTCGTATCAGAATATTCCTGGCCGGCTCAAGTGAAGAAACTCCGACCGTAGAACGCTCAGCCTTTCCTCCCCTTGCGAGGAATTTTGCGTTGGCGCTAGCGTTTCACGACGGCTCGAAATCTACTTTTTGCCCGCCGGAACCTTGCTGTGCGCGGCGGTCGCGGCTTGTTTTTGTTCCGGCGTCGGGGCGGGTGGTTCCGGGGCGAGAGTCTTCAGGCCCAGCTCGCGTCGCAGCTCGGCTTCAAGCTTGACCGCGACGTCCTTGTTGTCTTTGAGGAACTGTTTGACGTTCTCGCGGCCTTGGCCAATGCGTTCACCTTTGTAGCTAAACCACGCGCCGGATTTTTCCACCAGATTCTTGACCACTCCCAGATCGATCAGATCGCCCTCGCGGGATATGCCTTCGCCGTACATGATGTCGAATTCGGCTTCGCGGAACGGAGCCGCAGTTTTGTTCTTCACGACCTTGACCTTGGTTCGATTGCCGACGACCACGTCGCCGTCCTTGATGGCGGCGATACGCCGGATGTCCACGCGGACAGAGGAGTAAAACTTAAGCGCGCGACCGCCGGTTGTGGTCTCGGGGTTCCCGAACATCACGCCGATCTTCTCCCGGATCTGATTGATGAACACCAGGCAGGTACGCGACTTGGAGACGATACCGGTCAGCTTGCGCAGCGCCTGCGACATCAGGCGCGCTTGCAGGCCCATATGGCTATCGCCCATTTCGCCCTCAAGCTCGGCCTTGGGAACCAGCGCGGCGACGGAATCGACTACCAGCACGTCGATGGCGCTCGAGCGAACCAGGGCTTCGGCGATCTCGAGTGCCTGTTCGCCATAATCAGGCTGCGAAACCAGCAGATTGTCCACATCCACGCCCAATTTCTTGGCGTAGATGGGATCGAGAGCGTGTTCGGCATCGACGAAGGCGGCCATGCCGCCTTGCTTCTGTGCCTCGGCGATCACCTGGAGCGCGATCGTGGTTTTGCCGCTCGATTCCGGGCCGAAGACTTCTACTACGCGTCCGCGCGGGAAGCCACCTACACCCAGGGCCGCGTCAAAGGAGATGGAGCCGGTGGAGATTACCGAGATGGGAACGATCGCCTCTTTGTTCCCCAGCCGCATGATGGAGCCCTTGCCAAACTGCTTTTCAATCTGCGCCAGCGCCAGATCGATTGCCTTGTTCTTCTCTGCTCTTTCGTCAGCCATTCCATTTCTCCACAAGCGGCACACGAGCGCCGCCGCAAATTCGCCCTCTCCCAATATGTGGTGCTGATGCGCCTCTCCCAAGCAAGTTGAGTGAGTTGGACGAAACGCATTATAGCCGGGAATTATAGGCGAAGAAAAAGGGAAACGCAACCAAGAATCGCCGTCATCGCGCGTCATCGCCGTCATCGGTTCGCCGAGGGAGCCTCTTAAGAGGCCGGCTAGCGTGAACGGCCCTGCTGCTTGCTCAAAACAGGCGTTTCGGTGGCCCGATGACGTGCGATGACGGCGATCTTTGTCGGCTGCTCACCGGTGTGGGCATGCCGTTCGCCGAAAAGCCGGCGCAGGACGAGGGTCATGACACTAATCTTTCCTTCGCAGGCGGGCACGCCGCGAAAGGAGAACCCAAATGACGTCCGTCAATCATCGTTTTGGGATTCAGGACATCATTGCTGTCGCTGTCCTCACGGGCACCGCCACCGTCTTGCAGCGAAGCAAGCTGGAGACACTGGGAGTAAGATTGAGTCCAGCGCTTCGTCAAGGATTCGTCGATTGGTGGCCTCTACTGCTGATCTTGGTTGGCATGATCCTGTTGTTTGCACATTACCGCTCGGGGATGACGTCGCGTGATTCCGAGAAACGGTCGCGTGGCGCCAGCCTGATGTCTACCTCTGCTTCTGCGTCTGCTTCGACCAGGGGGTCCCATGAGTCTTGAACCTAATCACACTTTCGATCCGTTCGATCCAAAGTCGCGCCTGGAGCAGGCATCGGACCAGGCGCGCGCACTCGCCGGCCAGAGCGGGGTGATCACTTCGCTCATCATCATCCTGGTGGGCGTGGTGTTACTCCTGCACCAGCTGGGAGTAATCCCGCGGCAGTTTGTGCCGCACGTGGTGCCGCTGCTCTTCATGCTGGCGGGAATCCTTCTGGCGGCCAACGCCGGTTCGCCTAACGTCGGCGTGCTTTACGGCGGAAAAAAGGGCAGCCCGCGTGCCAACGTTTTCTGGGGCGGAGCGCTGGTCCTGGTTGGCTTGCTCATGGAGCTGAATGCCAGAGGCATCACGCATGTTGGCTGGGAGATCGTTTGGCCTTTGGCGATCATCGCCGCCGGCGTGTACACGTTCTGGCACTACACCCGCCGAGTGACGAACTCGAGCCCGGCTACGGCAACCAGTTCAGAGTATCCTTTTGATCTGAATTTCCTTTTTTCAGGCACCGACCGCCAGATTTCGGACAAGGATTTCAAAGGCGGCAGGATTAACGCCGTCTTCGGCGGCTTCAAGATCGATTTCACAAACGCCGACATGACGGCCAACGAGGCGGTCATGGAAGTCAACGCTGTGTTTGGCGGCGGCGAAATTATCGTTCCACCCAACTGGGAGGTAGTGCTCACAGGCTCCGGAGTCTTCGGCGGGGTGGAAGATAAAACGCGGCGCTACCCACTCGATCCTTCGCTACAGAAGAAAAAATTGATTATCAAAGGCTCGGTTGTGTTCGGAGGCTTTACCATCAGTAACTAGCAGCCTATGCACCCAATTCTCGGCCAGCTCCGGCGCTTCATTCTTTATCTCCTCGCCTGGATTCCTCTGGGCGCGATCCTTCTTTACCTGCTTAGTTCGCCGGGCGGGCTCAGCTGGACGCGCGCTCTGGCCATGGTGATACCGCTGTGCCTGCTCTACGCGTTTCTGTGTTTGTCGGCGTGGTATTCGTGCAAGGTCACGCCGCTGGAAAGCGCCGGGTTCTCACGACTGCTTCTCACCCATCTGATCGCTGCAGTCATCATGAGCTTCCTGTGGATGGGAGCGGCCAAGGGCATCGCTCTTCTGTATTCCACCATTCAGGGGTTTCATGGGCTCGACAAGCAGATCGATCGCGACTATCCGCTCTTGTTTGTCAGCGGCGTACTGCTGTACCTGCTCGCCGTGTCGCTGCATTACGTGCTTCTGGCTGCCGAGGCTTCGCACGAAGCCGAACAACGCGAGATGCAAGCCCGCATCCTGGCCCGCGACTCGGAACTCAAGGCGCTGAAGGCGCAAGTGAATCCGCATTTTCTCTTCAACAGCTTGCACTCCATCAGCGCGTTGACTGCCACCGATCCGGGCAAAGCTCGGGAGATGTGCATCCTGCTCGCGGAGTTTCTCCGGGCAACGCTGGGGCTGGGAGAAAAGACGGCCATTCCCCTGCGCGACGAGATTTCTCTTACACGCTCTTTTTTGTCCGTTGAAAAGGTCCGATTCGGCGCGCGGCTCAACCTCGACGAAAGAATCGAGCCGGAAGCGCTGGACTATCTGGTGCCGCCACTGCTGCTGCAGCCGCTTATGGAGAACGCCGTGACGCACGGCATTTCCAACTTGACCGAAGGCGGCTGGATTCGCTTGCGGATCGGCCGCGGCAACGGCGCGGGAAGCCTGGCCATTCAGGTGGAAAACAATTTCGATCCCGAAATGCCGCCGCGCCCCCGCAATGGCACAGGTCTCAAGAATGTTCGCCAGAGATTGGAGACGCGATACGGTGAGCGCGCGACTTTCGCTTCCTGGGTGGAAGGCGACCGCTTTCGGGTAGCGATGGAATTTCCGGCAGAGCGAATGGCAGCCTCGGCATGAACGTCGACTCCAGGAAAAAGATCCGCGCCGTCATCGTCGAAGACGAAGATCTGGCCCGCCAGATTCTGCGCGAGATGCTCCAGCCTCACGCTGAGGTGGAGGTCGTGGCCGAATGTGCCAATGGTTTTGACGCAGTGAAGATGGTTCCCGAGCTGAAGCCGGATCTGCTCTTTCTTGACGTGCAGATGCCAAAACTTGATGGCTTTGAGGTGCTTGAGCTCCTCGGCAACACGGATGCCATGGCCGTGATCTTTGTCACGGCCTACGATCAGCATGCGCTGCGCGCGTTCGAGGTCCACGCCGTGGATTATCTGCTCAAGCCTTTTGCGGCAGAGAGGTTTGAAGGCGCACTCGATCGCGCTAAGCAGCGCCTCGGGAAAAAGACCTTGCTCCAGCCAGCCGGGTTCGCGGCCGCGGCACGCGAGGCCGGACATTACGCCGAGCGTGTCGTTGTAAAGGATGGGACGCGGGTGCAGATCATCCCCATTGCGAAATTGGACTACGCCGAAGCACAGGATGACTACATTGCTCTGGCCAGTCAGGGGAAGAAATATCTCAAGCAGCAGACCATCTCCAGCCTGGAAAGCTCGCTCGACCCCAAGAATTTTCTCCGCATTCATCGGTCGTATCTTGTGAACCTGGAGCGAGTATCGAAGCTCGAGCCCTATACCAAAGACTCGCACGTCGCGATCCTGCACGACGGCACGCGATTGCCGGTCAGCCGTGCCGGTTACGGACGTCTGCGGGCTCTACTCGAGCGGTAGAGGAAGGACAGTCAGTTCCCTGCCTAAAATTGCCAGTCTCTAAACCTTCAACACGGAGGAGAAGAGGCAGCGGAGGAAGAAATCGGACTGCTGAGCAGGCAATCCATCGTTGCGACCTGACTCACATATGCCTCTGGTTACTCGGTTCCTCCGTGTTGAAAGACCCGATTCGGTTCCCAAGACTGCTCAAGTTTGGAGTGGAGCGATAGCCAGGAGCTACGAGCTGGGCGCCAGCGAGGGAATTCCGGGTTGCACCTCCAGGTCTCCGACTTCGGGCACGCTGTTGGTTTGGGGCCGCTCGGTCTCGGGGACCAGGGCTTGAACCTCGTGAGCGCCGGCAGCCATGGTCTTCCTGTCGGGTTCGGACTTGTGGAGCTGGTGAATCAAGTAGAGCGGGCGGCGACGCACCTCGTCGTAGATGCGACCGATGTATTCGCCGAGCAAGCCGGTACAGATCAGCTGGATGCTTCCCAACAGGAGCACCGTCCAGAAGGTTGCGTTGAAGCTCGAGGTTGCATTCGTGACGCGATGACCAAAGAGTGCTGCAGCAACGCGAATGATTGCCAGCAGCAGCGTGAACGGCAGGATCAGGCCGCCAAGGGCCATGCCCAGCCGCAGCGGCTTATAGCTGAAGCTGAAGATCGCGTCCATGGCGTACTTGATGAGGCGGATTAGCGTCTGCTTGGCTTCGCCGGCGGCCCGGTCGGCGCGATCGTAGCAAACCACTGCTGTAGGAAATCCGATCCAGGCGCGCATGCCGGGAAGATAACGGTTGCCTTCGCCGAGACGGTTGAGGGCGTCGACGGCCTGCCGGTCGAGCAATCCGAAAATGCCGGCGTTTAGAGGAATCGGGAAATCGGACAGCCAGCCCAGAACGCGATAGAACAGCGGGAACAGGCGTCCGCGCAATCCTTTTTCGGCGCGGCTCGTACGCTCGGCGATAACCACCTTGGCTCCGTTCTGCCAGGCCTCTACAATCCGCGGCAGGACTTCCGGAGGATCTTGAAAATCGCCGTCCATAAGAATAATGGCATCGCCCTTCGCGGTCTGCAACCCAGCCGTGAGTGCCGCTTGATGCCCAAAGTTACGCGCGAACTCCACCACCGCGGCCCGGGGGTCGCGTTTGTGAATCTCCATCAGCAACGAGAGAGACGAATCATGGCTGCCGTCATTGACGTAAACAACTTCCCAACTTTGCTGGGTGAGTTCTTCGATGTTGTTCATCACAGCTTCGATTGCGGAATGGAAGGCAACGATATTTTCTTCTTCGTTGTAGATCGGAACGACGACGGAAAGCATGGTCTTTACCCTTGGGCCCAAATCTTACAAATTCGCTGCGCGCACCCTGCCAAACTCTCGCCGGCGGATCATGCTGCCCGGCGTTCGTTGAGTGCATCCGCCGGAGCGGAGTCAATGGGGTGTTCCACTGGCAGAGGTTTGCGCGGCGCCACGCGGCGCTCGCCAACCACATCAGGTCGTCCCACACTGTAATAGTTGATACCGGCAGCCTCCATCTGTGCCGGCTTGAAAAGGTTGCGTCCGTCGAGAACGATGGGATAACGCAACAGTTTCTTGACTCGGGCCAGATCTAGGTTGGCGAAGTCTTCCCATTCCGTGAGCACCAGACACGCATCCGCGCCTTGCAAGGCTTCGTAAGGATCGCTGGCGAACTTCACCGCGCCGGCAGGCAGTTCCTCTTCAGCGTGAGCCATGGCCGCAGGATCGTGGGCGGTGATCGAACAGCCTTCGCGTAGCAGAGCTTTCACAATGGCCAGAGCGGGGGATTCGCGCACATCGTCGGTGCCGTTCTTGAATGCCAGGCCCAGCACCGCCAACTTCTTGCCTTTCAAAGTCCACAACGCGCGCTTCACTTTGCGGAGGAACCGCTGGCGTTGTTCTTCATTCACGCTAGCAACCTCATCCAACAACCCGAAGGCGCAGCCGTTCTCCCGCGAGACCGCGCGGAAGGCTAGCAGATCTTTGGGAAAGCACGAACCGCCGTAGCCGATGCCGGGATAAAGGAAGCGCCGGCCGATTCGGGAATCGCTGCCGATGCCGTCGCACACTTGTTCGACGTCGGCGCCGACCGCTTCACAAACCGACGAGACGGCGTTTACGAACGAGATCTTCATGGCCAAGAATGCGTTGGACGCGTGTTTGATCAGCTCCGCGCTCTTGGCGCTGGTGTGGATCAGGCGAGCCATAAACGACCCGGCGCAGGGGCCGGGAATCGCGTGGCTTTTTTTGTAATAGCTGCCGTCGACCAGTGGCTGGTAGGTTTCGGCCAGCATCTGGGCGGCGCGCTCGCTGTCGGCGCCAATGACGATCCGGTCAGGATACAAGAAATCGGTTACCGCGGAACCTTCACGCAAGAACTCTGGATTTGAAGCCACGTCGAATAACTCGGCGGGCGCCCCGTTGAGCAGCATCACTTTGCGAATCCAGCTATTGGTGTAGACGGGAACAGTGCTTTTTTCGACGACAACTTTGTAATCGTCGATGGCTCCCGCGATTCCTTGAGCCACCGATTCTACATAGGAGAGATCGGCGTCGCCGTCTTCCTTGGGCGGAGTGCCGACGGCGATGAAAATAATCTGGCTGCGGCGGACTGCTTCCGGTAGATCGCCGGTGAAGGACAAGCGCTGACCGCGATGACGTACCAGCAATTCCGGCAGAAGCTCCTCATGGATCGGACAGTCGCCGTTTTGCAAAGCCGCGAGTTTGCGTTCATCGTTATCTACCAACGTTACGTCATGGCCCACCTCTGCGAAACAAGCGCCCGCCACAAGCCCCACATAACCCGACCCAACCACAGCTATTTTCATCCCGGTTCCCAAACGCTTCCCCCGAAGTCGAGCGGCACCCCGACGCCCGATATGGATATGACTAACCTAGGATGTCAGAACAGCAGCTCAGGATGTCATGCAAAGTTCCTGTCCGGATTTGACCGGATTAGCCAACACGGACTGGGGAAGCAACATCCTAAGTTCTCGAAAGCAGCAGCTCCCAATTGCATGTTGATTGGAGAGCAACTGAAAATTTGTTTGGGCTGGACTGGGGTATGACCACGACTAGGATGATCTCTGTCGCTTGCCTTTTAGCACTTGTCTTGATCTTGGCCGGCTGCCAAGGCGTGAGCGCGTTCGCGCCTAGCTCAACACCTACGCCAACGCCGACGGGTCCACCGACCCCAACGCCCGCGCCATCACCAAACGCATCGCCGACTCCAACGCCCACGCCGACTCCAACCCCAACCCCAACGCCAACTCCGACGCCCACTCCCACGTTGCAGACAAGTGTCAATCACGTGATCATGATGATGCAGGAGAACCGCTCCTTCGACAGCTACTTTGGGAAGATGACGGCATATCGGCGGGCCAATGGTTACCCCGGAGCAGTGGATGACCTCGACTCAGGTACTTTTAAGAACAGCGGGATCGCGCCGTACCACTCTGGCAGCGTGTGCATGGAGAACATGAGTCCTGACTGGGCCGAAGATCGGCATGAAGTGAACCTCACCGATGCGAAAGGGATCGTGCCAGGTGACACAAAAACAATGCCGATGAATGGTTTTGTAAACACAGCAGCTGGAATTGCGGGGCCACCCAACAACTTCCTGGATGCATCCGGGAAGCGAGCCATGGGCTACTATACCGAGCACGAACTCAACTATTACTACTTCATGGCCTCAAATTTTGCGATGGCGGATAGGTTCTTTTCCCCCAATCCGACCAATACAGCCAACAACCGTATTTACGGGATGGGCGCGACCTCTCAGGGAACGGTACACACTCCCGGCGGCTCTGAATCCTGTTCCGGAGAGAGAGTACAGATATCCTCAAAGCCGATCTTCCAGGTACTCAGCCAGAACAACATCTCCTGGAAGATCTACATTACCGATCTATTGCCCACGTGCGATCCGAAGAACGGCGCATTCCCGCTTAGCTGCGCTGTGCGCAGCACGTACCTGCAGTTCTTCGACTACGTCAACGGGGCCAGCGCTAATCCTCCAGTCTCGGGATTCAATCCCGAGGTCATTCAGCACATGGCCCCCCTGGATTGCACCAACGCCACCACCATTGATCCGAAGGCTCACAAGCCGTATCTTTGCCCAGCCGGCCTCACCGACTATTTCACTGACGTGGCTAAGGGTACTTTGCCTTCGGTTGCTTTCATCGAGACCGGCGCATTCAGCGGTCGCGATGAACACCCCAGCGGAAAAGACGTAAGCCGTACGCCGCCGGTGCAGAGCGTCATCAACATCCAAGTTGGCGCCCACTTTATGTCAACCATTATCAACGCTCTGATGAAGAGCCCGTCATGGAAAGACTCGGTTTTTTTCTGGGCCATGGATGAAGGCGGCGGCGCGTTTGATCATGTGCCGCCCTTGGCTGTGCCGAGCCCGGATGGCATCAAGCCGGTACTGTGCTCAGCCAAAGATGTGAATGTTGGAGGAGACTTTAACATTACAGGCTTTCGCGTACCCAACTTTATTGTGTCCCCGTTTGCCAAGAAGAACTTTATCTCAAGCACGGCGATGGACTATACAGCTTATTTGAGGTTCATCGAGACTCGCTGGAACCTTCCGTCTCTCACGCAGCGTGATGCCTTCATGCCCACTATGGAGGAGTTCTTTGATTTTGCCGGCGCTCCATGGGCCACGCCACCAACACCGCCTGCACAATTAATGACAGGAACGCCATGCGACTTCGCCAAAGAGTGAAACAAAATCGCTTACAAAGGAAGAGGGGGGCCATCGAAGAGCCCGCCATACAGCTGTTTCAGAAGCTTACGCTCCAGTTCCACACATGCACGCAACGATTTTCTAGTCTTCTTTCTCCGACAGCTGCATAGGAGGCAATACTGGCAACGTTGGATGCTTTCGATTCCTCCAAAACACCTGGAAGCAATCGCCCAGTTCGCGAGGCTTCCACTCCGTCCCATCTTCGTAAACGATGCGGCTCGGGAAGAAAGCAACACCCAAACCGGAGGTCTTTGTAGTGTCGAACATCTCGGAACCGACTGCCATGCCCTGTTCGTGGCCAGGCGGGAGTGGATGTTCCGAGAACCAGGCCAGAAACAACGGCTGAAACTCCAAGGTGCTGACCAGATATCCGGAAAGCAGGCTGACTTGACGAATTGGCTTCGCGCCGAGATTCTTCACGCGGACAGTCGAACTTGCAGCCACGCGATCCGACTCTTCGGGAACGATAGAAACCGGGCAAGAGCGCGGCGGCGGATAAATGGTGTACGTCGCCATCATGCCGTTTTCCATGTGATCGGAGACGTGGCAATGGAATAGCCAGGTGCCGGGATTGTCGGCAATCATGTCGGCCGTGGTCATGCTTCCTGGCAAAAGCTCGATCACGTCGGCGTGGCGCTTCTGATAGTCGACGGTTTTCCCGTGCCAGTGCGGCGAGTGAAGGTCTTTTTCGTTCCCCATCGCGACCAGATGCCAGCGAACCTTCTGGCCTTGCTTCATCAGCAAGCCGGGCAGATTGCCGAACACGTATCCGTTGATGGAGTGGAAGAGCCCGTTGTCCTTGCCCTGGAGTTCGTCAAAGATCATGAACAAGGTCACGAATTCACGGTCCACATCTTTCGGCGCTCCACTAGGCCCAGCCATGCCCGCGGCGGTGACGATGATGGGGCCAAGCAATCCGGCGTTGATTTCCTTTTCGGCATCGACGTGAGAGTGGTACCACCAAACAACCGAGCTGGGTCCGCCGGGAGTTGGCCCGCTACCGCGGTCGGCTTGCCAGCGATAGGTAAAGCGCTCGCCCGGAGCCACGCCGGCGCCCTTGCCGTAGGGTAGGTAGGCAGCTCCTTCGTTGTCCTTGTTGTAATGGAGTCCGTGGGGATGAATGCTGTGGGCCGAGCTGCTGCGATTCAAGAAGTCGACCAAGACGGTGTCGCCGACCTCAGCACGAATGATGGGTCCCAAGATTCCCAGCCAATCGGACTGGGTCTTGCTCACGGAAAACGTGGCCTCGGTGTATTCGATGTAGCGCGTCTTGTTCCAGCGCGTCTGCGCACGGTAGAGCTCCGGCAAGTTTCGGCCGTGAACCAGGTCCCGGCCGCTCGGCGCGTAGTCCCAGCTCACATCTTCAGCGGCGATGTAGTAATGGCGAACTTTGGCAGCGAAAACCTGTTGCGACAGGGCGAGCGTCGCGGCGACGGCCAGGACCAATCGAACCGGTCGTCGACGAGGGCGAATCATCAGGTTCCATCCTATCGGAACAGTTGCGTTGAACGTCAATCAAAATTGCTGGGAGAATCTTTTCCCTGTCATAGGGCGGTAAGAAGTGTTGAATCTTGGCCGAGTCGCGGAGGCCAACATTGGCCGGGAACTCCGTCATCCAATCAGTCAAGGCTCCAAAACCAACAGTACATGTGTTCGCAGGTGAATCCGAGTCTGGATATGACGAAAGTCATCAAGGGCGTGAACCTCTGCGGCCTCGCGCTGGCAGTTGCCTTGGCCGGATGCCAAGGGATTGTGAGCGGCGCGCCTCAGTTCCCTTTGCCGTCGCCCAACCCAAATGGCACTCTGCAAAACAGCGTTAACCACATCATCTTCATGATGCAGGAAAACCGATCCTTCGACGCTTATTTCGGGAAGCTCAATGACTATCGTTCAGCGGCGTTTCTTTTGGGTCGCGACACCGACGATCTGGAAAGCACCTTCAGCAATCTCGCGGACGATGGCACGTCGGTGACCAACTTCCATCTCACGACAGGCTGCATCTTCAACACCACCGCGGCCTGGTTGGAGAGCTGGGGTGACATGAATCGCTTCAACGCGCCGAACGGTCCGCTCTTGCTGGATGGATTCGTGCACACCGCGGGTTTGCATGCAGTTACCGACGGCGATCCGGATAGTCGCGGCGTGCGCGCGATGGGTTTCTACACCGGCGACGATCTGACCCGGCCTTACTGGCTGGCCACAGAGTTTGCTACCTCCGATCGCTTCTACGCGCCGGCGCCGCTCCAAACCGAGGTCGTTCGACTTTACGCAATGGCAGCCACATCCCAAGGCTTTACCCATCCCGCAGCCGAAAGTAACGGAAGCTTGAGCGCTACCACGATCTTTCAGCTGCTCGACGCCGCTGGGGTTTCCTGGAAAATCTATTCGGTCGATACCGGAGCGGACGGCAAGCTGATCACCTCGCTGCGCAACTTTCAACCCTACGGTCTCAACCAGGAAAGCAAAATCGTTCCCGTCACTCAACTCTTCACGGATATGCAGAATGGAACGCTTCCACAATTTTCGTATATCGAACCAGCATTTATCTCCGGGAACGACGAGCATCCGGGAGGCGGCACCAACATTTGGACCGGGGCGCAGTTCATAGGACACATCATCGAATCGCTGATGAACAGTCCCGTGTGGAAAGAATCCATTTTTATTGAGACTTTTGACGAGGGCGGAGGACTGTTCGATCATGTTGGCCCCATGATCGATGGGCAGCCGATTCAGGAACTCGCAATCGGGCCGGCAGGCCAAGCTGTTGGCTCGGGGGTTTATCCTACCGACGCCAACGCGCAGCATGTGCCTAGCCCGGACGGCGTTCCGCCCCGCGATCTGCATCCTGACGATCCCAAAGGAGACTTCACGCGCAGCGGATTTCGTGTGCCCTTGATCATTGTCTCGCCGTTCTCCAAGCCACACTATGTCTCGCATACGCCGATGGACTACACCGCGGTGCTCAAGCTGGTGGAGAAGCGATTCAAACTGCCTAGCCTCAACCGCCGCGATGCCATCCAGCCGGACATGACGGAGTTCTTCGATTTCATCAACGCTCCGAACACGTTTGCACCCATTCCGCCGGCTCAGCCTACCAATCTTCCTTGTGCGCCGACGGCGGCCTCCGGACCGTGAAGCCTCGCGTGTGAATAGGTCCTCCGCGCCCTGCACCGCTGGGCACGAATGTGCCCTGGGACGGGAACTCGGCATCCCAGCCCTAGCCGGTAGAGCAGGGGGCCGGGCCTGCTAGACTAAACCGATGGAGACCCACGAATCCGTAAACGCCATGGCTGGCGCGTACGCCGAGAAGGCCGTTGTGAAAGCGCGGGAGTTTGATGCGCAGCTGGATTACAGCGAGAACTCTCTGATGGAAGTGGAAGTCATCCTGTCACAGCTGGCCGGCAATCTGCCTGGGGACGGCGCGTCGCCAGATGAAGTCGGCGAGATGTGCAAGATGTGGGGCAGTTATCTCGGCGAGGTTGTGCGCCGCCGCTTCGGTGGAGAGTGGAGTGTGGAAACATATCCGGGAAAACAGTTCGCGACGCTCACCTTAAGCGTCGGCGCCAACAAGCTGTTTCCAACCATGAAAATTCATCGTCGTCTCACTCAGGGAGAAGATGACAGCGTCTGGTCCTTTTACAAGATGGTGAAAGGGAAACTGGAAGCGATTCCAGGAACGAAGGTGCAGTGAGTTGGTGCCGCTCTCGAGGGATCGCGAGCATCTGCGGGCACAGCTCAGATTGTATCGATGGTAGAGACAAGTGGCAGGGCACGAGTCTTAGGTAAGGGCGTCGTCCTTGATGCCGTATCCATCACACCACTCATCTAACGCCTGTGCCATCCTGAGCGGAGCGCCTGCGAAATTTATATCCCGTCAGAACCATTGGCGCGGCGTCGAAGAGCCTGTCCTGAGCGGAGCCGAAGGAATCCCGAGCAAGCGTCCCTGGCCTATGCCACCTCAGGGAGTTCTCACCAGAATGTCATTCGCGCACGCTGCAGGCTTGGAGGACTGGTTCTACGCGACCGTTTCGCGGCTTTTGCTGCTAGATGCTTGCGGCACTGGGCGACGGTAGCCCCAAGCGTTTTAGCGCGGAAGCTGGCGCCCGCCGGCCAATCCGGTGAGATCTTCCTTGAGGTTAACCCCACTGCGTGCCTCGCGCATCATCTGGGCTGCCAGCCGGGAGATTCTGTGGGCTGCAGCCTCGGTCGACACGCCGCGCGAATGAATGTTGGAGATCAAGTTTCGGTCAGCATCGCTGTGATTGGCATTAGGCTGGAACGCCATGTACGCGGAGAGGCTTTCCGCTGTGGCTAATCCGGGTCGCTCGCCGATCAACAGCACGACGACCCGCGGCGAGAGCAACTCCCCGATGTGATTCATCAGGCCAACACGGCAGTAACGTACAACAAAGGACTCGCCCGTGCTCCAGCCCTGAGCCTTAGCTTGTTGCACAAGCAGAGGCAGCAAGGCAGGAACCTGCGCCGCAACGGCGGTTACGGAAAGACCGTCACCAATCACGATTTGCAAATCAATTTTAGGCGTGCATCGCGCGAGGACGGTGCGAGCCGACTCTTCGTTGAGACGCCGGCCAAAGTCAGGCCGAAGCAGGTATTCGTCCTTCGATTTTGCTCGAGTCGTGACCTCGAACAGCTTCCACGCACATACGAATTCGCGATCGAAGTCGCGCTGTAAATCGAGTTCGGTGCGAACCGCATCGCGAGCAGCAGCATGAGCTTGGCGCAATTCAAGCTGCGTCGAGCTCCGGTAAGCCGCTCCTGCCCGGTCGGCGAGCACACGCGCCGGAGTGCGCGCGCGGATGCGCTCGAGGAAGTTGGAGACGGCGGGTTCGTGGGAGCCTAATTTGTCTTCCATAAAAAGAGGCAAATATAGCAGCAAATAGCCAATAGCAATTGGCAATTAGCACAGGTTAAGCATGGCCGAAAACTACTGGTAAACCTGTGCCGCACCTCCGGTGCTCTGGTTGCAATTCCATCGCCCACCCACGGCGTTGCCGTGGGCTACCCTGTCGTCGCGCCTCCGGCGCTCGGAGCAGGTCCACAGCCATCCAGCCCGAGTTTCACTGGTTAATTCCATTTCGTTCTAGTGTCCGGACGAAGGCCTGGCTTTAGCTGGGCTAATTGCCATTTGCTAAATGCTTTTTTCAATTGCCGTTTCCAGCGTAGCTGCCAGTCTCTTTCTCGACGCCGCATCCAGCCTTGCCGGCTCACTTCCTTTATATATGCCGGTCCGGTGCAGCCAGTCCAGAAACTCCGGCGCCGGACGCAGGCCCAGCAGACGGCGTGCGGCCAGAGCGTCGTGAAAACTGGTGGACTGGTAGTTCAGCATTACATCGTCGGCGCAGGGAACGCCCATGAAGTAGTTGCAGCCTGCGACGGCCAGCAGCACAAGCAGGTTGTCAGCCGAGTTCTGGTCCGCGGCGGCATGATTGGTGTAGCAGACATCGCACCCCATCGGTAGGCCCAGCAGTTTGCCCATGAAATGGTCTTCCAAACCGGCGCGGATTATCTGACGTTCGTCGTACAGATACTCGGGCCCAATAAATCCCACGACGCTATTAATAAGGAAGGGCTCAAACACTCGGGCCACACCGTACGCGCGAGCTTCGAGGGTAAGCTGATCGACCCCATGGTGAGCCTCAGCCGACAGCGCGCTGCCCTGGCCGGTTTCGAAGTACATCACGTTGGGGATCGGGGGATCGGGTGAGTTGGGGATCGGGGGATCGGGTGATCCGGTGATCGGGTGATCTGGCGAGCGAGCTTCGTTGTCCTCATTTTTGCTTCCACTCAGCTTGTCATTCCGAGCCTGAGCTCTATCGGCGCGAGAGCGGGGAATCTGTTCTTGTTTTCCGATCACCCGATCACCCGATGACCCGATCACCCGATTCTCACCACGTTCTTGATGGTGGCGGAGCACGAGTTCTCTCCCCTCCTTCAGCATCTCGAGCGTGATCCCAAAGCTCTCGTTTGCCTTCTGGGTGCCGGCGACCGACTGAAACAGCAGATCGACTGGCGCGCCCCGATCGAGCGCTGCCAGCTGAGTCGAAATGTGAGCCAGACAGCAAGACTGCGTAGGAATCTCGTAGGCTCCGATCAGCCGTTGCAGCGCATGAAGGATGGCGGAGACGGTCTCAATCGAATCGGTGGCAGGGTTTACACCGATCACGGCATCGCCGCAGCCATAGAGTAGGCCATCAAAGCTGGAGAGCAGGATTCCGGCAACGTCGTCGCTCGGATGGTTGGGCTGAAGGCGTATGCCGAGCACACCGCGCTGACCCATGGTATTACGGCAGCGAGTGACAACACGAATCTTTGCTGCTGCCAGGATCAGGTCCTTGTTACTCATGAGCTTGGCCACAGCCGCCGCAATTTCCGGCGTGATGGCCCAGTGCAGGCGCTGGAGATCATCTCCCGACGTGTCATCGGACAGGATGTACTCGCGGAACTCGCCGACGGTCTTGCTCTTGATCGCGGCAAAGGTCCGCTGATCGTGAGTTTCCAGGATTAGGCGGCTGACGTCGTCCAAGTCGGGATCAATCAGCGGGTTGGCGACGATGTGTTCCAGGGACACATCTGCCAGCGCTTGCTTCGCTTCCACGCGATCTCGTTCCGAATGCGCAGCAATTCCAGCCAGCTGGTCGCCGGATTTCTCTTCATTCGCTCGGGCGAAGAGCGTGCGCAAATCGGTGAGTCTGGAGCTCCGGTTCATTTCAGCGCTTCCATTATCCGCCAGCTTGTCTAGCGGAGCCTTGGCTGGCGGTCAGACTTGGAGACAAGAATCACTTAAACCGCGCAATAGGCCGGTTTGCGGGAAGTGCCTTCTCCTCAACAAATTCTAAATGCGGGCTTCCGGTTGGAAACGCGAAAGCAAACTTTCGTCGGATGCACTTTTGTGCAGCCGTGTCCGGGCAATGCTGTATGGAAAGTGAGTGTAGGAGCCTACGATGAAGACAATGGTTCGTGTCGACTCAGGCCAGCGCCGGCTTGAATCATTTTTGGTCAGAAGAAGGGTGACCGTGACCAGATGGGAACAGAAGAGAGCGTTCCTGGCGAGTTTGGCGGACAATGCCGTAGCGGCATTGGGTAGAAGCAAACGAGCACAGCTGGCTAGAGACACTCTCATCATCTTGCTCCTGGCGATGATTTATTTCATCTCTGGTAAGCTCGGGCTGAAGCTCGCATCCGTTCATCCCAGCGCTACCGCCGTCTGGCCCGCAACCGGCATCTCGCTCGTGGCCTTCCTGATGTTGGGGTACCGCGTGTGGCCGGGTATTTTCCTTGGCGCATTGCTGGTCAACCTCACCACGGCTGGTTCGCTTCCGGTTTGCCTGGGGATTGCGGCCGGCAATACTCTCGAAGGGCTGGTGGGCTGTTATCTGCTTAACAAGTTTGCCGGCGGCGAGAGAGCTTTCGACACCGCCAAGGGTGTGCTGGCGTTTGTGGTACTGGCTGCGATGGTTAGCACCTCGGTCAGTGCGACCTTCGGGGTGACCAGCCTCTCGTTGGGAGGCTTTGCGCGCTGGTCCGATTATGGCTCTATCTGGCTGACCTGGTGGCTAGGTGACGCCGTCGGCGACCTTGTGGTGGCCCCGTTGCTTGTACTCTGGAGCACCAAACCTCAACTGAAGTGGAACCGAGCGCGTCTTCTGGAAGTTGTGCTCCTGCTCGCTTATCTCTTTGTCGTAGGATTGGCTACGTTCGGGAACCTTTTTCCAGCCAAAAGCAAAAATTATCCGCTGGAGTTTCTCTGTGTGCCGGCTCTGACCTGGGCGGCGTTTCGCTTTCGACCTTGGCGCGCCCAGCTCGCGACCTGCCTGCTCGCGGGAATCGCGATTTACGGTACCCTCCACGGCTCCGGTCCGTTTGCGCAGGCCGCACAGAACGAGTCGCTTCTCCTGGCACAGGCGTTTACGGGCGTAATGGCAATCACGACGTTGCTTCTGGCAACGGTAGTCGAGGAACAGATTCACACGACCGAGCAGATTCGCCAGTTGGCGGTTACGGACCCCTTAACCGGATTGGCGAACTATCGGAAGCTGCGCGAGGTTCTCGAGGCGGAAATCAAGCGCAGTGATCGCACCGGCAGATCCTTTGCCGTGATTCTGCTGGACCTGGATAGCCTAAAAAAAATCAACGACGCGCATGGGCATCTGGTCGGCAGCCGATCCCTGTGCCGCCTCGCCGACGTGCTGCGCAAACGTTGCCGAGCGACCGACACTTCCGCACGCTATGGTGGAGATGAGTTTGCAGTGGTTTTGCCGGAAGCTGGTGCGAAAGCCGCCGAACAAGTGGCTCGGCGGATCCGCACCGCGTTAGCGGATCAGCTCGAGTGGCCGACGCTCTCCGTAAGCACCGGTAGCGCGGTCTTCCCGGCGCACGGAAAGACCACAGACGAAATCCTGCGGACCGCCGACGCTGCCCTCTATCGTATGAAACACCAGAGCCCCATCAGAGCATGAAACCAGCCATTAGCAACAGAACAGCAATTAGCACTTAGCCCTTAGCCTTTAGCCCACCTTTAGGCCAAGATGCGCCGGCAAAGACATCAAGACTAAGTGCCAATGGCTAAGTGCTGGTAGCAATAGAACGGCCTTCAGCACTTAGCCCTTAGCCTTTAGCCCACCTTTAGCCCAAGATGCGCCGGCAAAGACATCAAGACTAATTGCTAATGGCTAAGTGCTAATTGCTGGTTTTACCCGTGGCGCAGAGCTTCGGTCGGATCAACTTTGGCTGCGCGCCTCGCCGGTAGATAGCTGGCCAGCACTGCGATGCCGATGAATGCCACAGGCGCGACAGTAAATGCGACCAGGTCGCGCGTCCCAACCTTGTAGAGGAGGTCGGTCGCCAAGCCGCTCATGGCAAAGCTCAAGCCCAGCGCCAGAACCAGGCCAATGGCGATGCCCACTAGGGTGAGTGCGAGTCCCTGTCCCACAACGAGCCGGAAGATGTCGGCACGTTCAGCGCCCAGGGCCAGACGAATGCCGAGTTCTCCGCGGCGCTCCGCGACCGAATAGGTGAGAACGCCGTAAATGCCGATCACGGCTAGGAGCAGGGCCGTCGCCGAAAAAATGCCGAGTAGAAGCATCATGAAGCGCGGCTGCGTGCGCGAGCCGTCCATCAGTTCTTCGACCGTCTGTATGCCGGTCACCGGCTGGTCTGCGTCCAGTGACGAGATCTGCGCGCGCACCGCGGAGATCAGATTGTGCGGATCGGTCGCGGTGCGTAGCAGCAAGTTCATGTTGCCCCAGGGAATCTGCGGGAAGGGAAGATAGATGTGCGGCGCAGTTTCAACCGCCAGGCCTTTGTTCTTAACGTCAGCCGTCATGCCGACTATCTCCGCCGGCGTGGGCTGCCGGCCGATCCAGATATGTTTGCCCAGTGCGTTTTGGCCCGGCCAAAAGCGACGGGCCAGAGTTTCATTCACCAGGATTACCTTGGGCGCTGTCGCGTTGTCGGCGTCGGTGAAGGAACGTCCGGCGCGAAGCGGAATGCGTAAAGTTTGAAGCAATCCAGGACTGCTGGCCTCAATGATGATGAACGGGCGCTCCGCCAGCGGAACTTCAGGCTGGCCTTCGGGCAGAACCGGAGTGATCCGCTTTGGCGTGAGCGGTAGCGCAGCGGAGATCGCAGCCGACTGCGCGCCGGGAAGAGCCGACACGCGGTGCAGAAGTTCGTCGAAGAACGCGATTTGGTTTTCTGCTTCGGCGTACTTCACCGTGGGCAGAGATACGTTCATGGTGAGGACATTGCGTGCGTCAAATCCCGGATCGACGCTGAGGAGCTTGTTAAAGCTGCGCACCAAAAGGCTTGCGCCGATGAGCAGGAGCAACGACACCGCGACTTGACCGATAACCAGAAAGCTTTTGAGTTGTGCGCGGCTGTGCCCCCCGGTCGAGCCGCGGCCTTCATCCCGCAAGGTGGAGTTGACGTCGGTGCGCGAAAGCTGCAACGCGGGAAAGATTCCGAAGACGATGCCGGTCAACACAGAAACCATCAAGGCAAACAACAAGACACGAGCATCCATCGCGATGGGAATGCCTTGAGGAAGATTGCCTTGAGCAAAACTGCCGAGAGATCGAGTCGCAGCTACGCTGAGCCCGAGGCCCAGAGTACCTGCGATCACAGCCAGGAGCACGCTCTCCGTTAGAAGTTGGCGGATGACAACGCCGCGCGGCGCGCCCAGCGCGATACGTACTGCGATTTCCTTGCGGCGAGCCAGCGCCCGTGAGAGCAACAAGCTGGCCACGTTAGCGCAGGCAATCGACAAAACTAGCCCGACGGCACCGGATAGAATCAGCAAGCCCGGGCGAACATTGGCGACGACAGAATCCTGAAGACTCGTGACCAAGGGAGAAGTTCCCGGATCGGCATCGGGCATAGCCGGGTTTTCTTTGCGATATTGCTGGTGCAGAACCCGCACTTCCGCCAGGGCCCGGTCGTGGGAAATTCCTGGGCGCAGCCGGGCGTAGAGACCCAGGTAGCCCACTCCCATGCGCAAGCGTTGCGGAGTGAAAAGCGAATACTCAAAATACCGAGGCGACCATACCTCTGCTTGTGCGCCGAGAAAGGGGAACTGAACGCCCGCCGGCAGCACACCAATCACGCTGTAGGGCGTGGAATCCAGCGTGACGCTCTGGCCGATCACGTCGCGGTCTCCGCCGAAGCGGCTCCGCCACAGCGAATTCGAAATCATCACAACCCGGCGTCCCTCGGGCCGGCCGTCGCTGTCGGCGAAAGCCTGTCCGAGCTCCGGCTTCACTCCCAGCAGGCTAAAGAAATTGGGTGAGACGCGCGCGATGGGAAGTTGCTGAGGTTCGCCCCGGCCGGTGAAGTCGGCCGTGTCAAGTGCCGCTACCGCGGCAGAGGAAAACGATTGGTTGCGATCGCGGATCAGATCAGACCAGGCCAGGGTGCAACAGCGGCTCTGATGGTCTTTTTGCTCGACATCGAGCGAGACCAGTTGCTGCGGATCTTGGTAGGGCAACGGCTTCAACAGCACCGCGCTGGTGATAGTGAAAATGGCAGTGTTGGCGCCGATTCCCAGAGCCAGGGTGAGGATCGCGGCCAGGCCGAAACCGGGATTCTTGCGCAGGATCCGCGCTCCGAAACGCAGGTCCTGCCAGAATGTTTTCACCCAGTCGCCTGCGCTTACTGAGCGAGCTTCGTTTTTCACTCTACTCGCAGCTGTCTGCACGGACACCCCCAAAACCTATTTGACCTCCACGCCAGCTTACCCGCGGCGAACACAGAACGCCAGGAAAGGAGGGCATTTGATTTGACGCGGAGTCACAAAGGAAGGTGAGGGCAAATCGAGTCAGAGAGTGCCTCGGGAAGCTGGCGGGGCCGGCTGCCGAGAGCAGCTACTGGCAACCAGCTTACGAGTTAGTAACTCATACTCAGTAATGTTTTCCGCGGGGTGCCCATTGACAACATCGTTTCGCCACTCTGTCCGCCTAGTCTCGGCGGCCTTGGTCACCCTGGCTGCCGCTTCTTTCCTTCACGCCCAGAGCATGATGCTTCGGAACACCCCTGCCACCGCTGGGGGAAGCGCCATCAATTCTGGTGATTTCAATAACGACGGCATTCTCGACTTGGTGGCTCTGAGCAACAACGGTGCCATAAGCGTTTACCTGGGCAGGGAGACGGGACGTTCGCTCCCCCTATAAATACCAGCACCGGACTGGTAGGGGCCACAGACATCGCCTTGGGTGACTTCAACAACGACGGCAAACTCGATATCGCCATCATCGGTTTCGGCGGCAACGCTGTTCAGGTCCTGCTCGGCAATGGCGACGGAACCTTCCAGCCTCCAGAGAATATTGTGATGAACGGGCAGCCGGTGTCTCTCGCCGCCGCTGACTTCAATCATGACGGCAAGCTGGACCTGGCGGTCGGCATGCTCACCGGCATCAATGCGCCCGTAAGCGCGATCGCGATCCTGCAAGGAGACGGCGCTGGACACTTCAGCCTGGCCAACACCCTGCAGCTCGGCAGCGGCAACGCATCGGTCGTGACCAAGGTGCGGGTCGGCGACTTCAATCGCGACGGCAAGGCCGATATCGCGGTCTTGGAGCTGCAGGCCGTGGCGGTGTGGTTTGGCAACGGCAATTTCAGCTTTGACCAGGTGGTGCTCAATCACTATACGCAGCCCAATGAGCTAACCAACGACATGAGCTCCACGGACGTGAACCAGGATGGATTCACCGACATCCTGGTGTCATTCGTAAACGGCGCGCCCACGCCCAAGGGTCAAGTGAACACGGGTGGCCTGGACGGCTATTTCGGCGAGCCTGCCCGCAGCATGAAGTTCAAACGCCTCATCACCTCGGGCGTCATCCCCGGCACGCCGCAGCAATTTGGTTCACCGCGGGAGATGGTCGCTGCCGACATCAACGGCAACGGCATCAACGACATTGCCGCGCTGGACGATGACTTCACCGCGGCCAATGGGTTGTACGTCTGGATGGGCAACCCGGACGGCACGTTCCAGCAGACGCCGGTGCGGTTCATCTACACCACCGACCACGACAATCAGGCTTTGATCGCCGGCGACTTCAACCGCGACGGCAAGATGGATTTTGCAACCGTGACCTCCACCAACAACACTATGGAAGTGTTGCTGAACGCGACTCCGCGGGCCCCATGCCGAAAGAGCGCGGTCAGCAGCTCAATGACCGTGTGCCAGCCGCAAGACGCAACGTTCTCCAATGCGCCGCTGCATATCGTGGCCCAAGGAAATTCCGCCAACCATGTGGCGGATATCAACGTGTTCATCGACAACGTGCTGAGAGGCCAGTTTCCGGCCGCGTCCATTGACAAATTCTTCGGACTTTCCCCAGGCCATCACCTTGTAACCGTGAAGGGCTTTGATTCCACGGGCGCCAGTTTCCTGTCGGACCGTCACGTCACCATCTTCGCCGGCGCGCCGGGACAAACTTGCGCGACATCCTCGCAGGCCCTCTCCATCCACGTCTGTTCTCCCGCGGCGAATGCGACTCTGCGTTCGCCGGTGCCGGTCTTTGCCAACGCCTATTCTCCGCGTCCCATTTCCGCAGTCCACGTGTACATCGACGGCCGGCTGGAATTCCAGGACCTCACGGCGAGCGAGGTCAACCAACAGTTTACCGTGGCGCCGGGCCTGCATTTCGTTTTGGTAAAGGCCTTTGACGCCGACGGACACCAAGTCAGCAGCGCGCGCACGGTTAACGTAAGGTAGTCGCCCATGAGTTTCCGCCACCGCAATCCATGGCCGGCAATCCGCAAAGCAGCAGCACCCGCAAGCCGGCTCGGGGGAGGATGGTGACCACTAAGTGCGGTGATTCAACGCCGTGATCCGCCGCGAGCACAGATACAGGCTGGCTGTTGGGGAAAATATGTTGGCTGGCCCTCTTGCGTGACATGCTCTTGGCTGATATAAAAGATAGAGAAGAGAACGTGGCCGAGATTCGGGCGTGTGCCCGACGTGAGTTGCAAGCCAGCCGATGCAGCCCCGATTGAGCAGCCAGAAATTCTGAATCAAAACTGGCGGCGCGATCATCAAACAATGAAGCCACTCAATTCGCCCCAAGGCGTGACCTGCGGGCGTGCATTCGGGAACAGAGATTCCTGAAGGGTTTAGCGACCTCAAAAAGATCTTTAATTGACATTGAAATGAGCCCTGTTTTCGCGCGCGTTTATGCGCAAGCTAGAGGACAGGGCGTGCGAGCGTGCGTCGCCTGAAGCACAAGGTGGATGAACCAGCCAAATAAACAGGCGATCAGCGTTGACAAAAACAGTCAACTCGCGATAAGTTTGTAAGGTTCGTCTCTAGAGTCCGTAAGGGCAAGAGAGACGCTGGTGAAGTCCCGGGTTTCGACCCGGGGACGAGCCGATTCGAGGAGTCCCGGGCAGTTCCGGGATACCTGAAAGCGCCGCTCAGGCGGAATGCTATCGGGTCTTTGACAAAAGGTTGAACGTGCCAGTCGTGAGATGAAACGAGGGTTTAAGCCCGAGTGATCTCACAAAATCAGGGCCATCCGGTGAATTCCGGGCGTTGGGTTTGCGTAAGTGAAGCCACGCCTTATTAGCCGCGATGGCGACTCCCCTTCATTGTCGGGATATCTACAGGCCTTTGGCTTTACTGCTGAGGGTCGGTTAGGTTAGCCGATGACCCGTCGGGGAGTAATCAGGTTTCAAACGAGAGTTTGATCCTGGCTCAGAATCAACGCTGGCGGCGTGCCTAACACATGCAAGTCGAACGAGAAAGTGGAGCAATCCATGAGTAAAGTGGCGACCGGGTGAGTAACACGTGACTAACCTACCT